>Ga0209138_1000002_pt1 | contig 401388 bp, 386 predicted proteins | sample SaaInl3SG_22_DNA_FD_184645 | JGI IMG/M metagenome (GOLD analysis project Ga0209138, IMG submission 184645) | Marine microbial communities from expanding oxygen minimum zones in the Saanich Inlet - ESP_153SG_22_DNA (SPAdes) (version 2) | ecosystem: Environmental > Aquatic > Marine > Intertidal...
CCTTCCGATTTATCGGAATGCGCTACTGCAATAATATTTAGTGAAAAAAAAAGTCGGGATGACAGGCCTGCCTGCCGTCAGGCAGGATTACGCCAAGGCGTGAGATCACTTCGTTAAGTTTGAACCTGCGACCCTTCCGATTTATCGGAATGCGCTACTACGATAATATTTAGTGAAAAAAAAAGTCGGGATGACAGGATTTGAACCTGCGACCCCACGCACCCCATGCGTGTGCGCTACCAGGCTGCGCCACATCCCGAATTTACAGGGACATAATGGCTAGTTGCCCACAAATCCCAAGTAAGAAAAAATGTTGTCGGGGTGGCAGGATTCGAACCTGCGACCTCCTGCTCCCAAAGCAGGCGCGATGACCGGGCTACGCTACACCCCGTAAAACGGACTGCAAATATAGAATATATCATTACCCCCGCAAACATAATTTTTCATCATTTTAAATTATATTTTGATAATAACTTTTGATACCCTTTTATGGTTTCAACGCTTGTAAACATGTACTTTTGAATTGTAAATTAAACAAATGAGCAATCAACCTGAACATATTAAAACGCTTATCATTGGATCTGGACCTGCGGGATATACCGCTGCTATCTATGCTGCGCGCGCCGATTTGAAACCCGTAATGTATACAGGAATGGAACCTGGTGGTCAATTAACCACCACCACTGAAGTGGATAATTTCCCCGGATACCCTGATGGAGTTGATGGACCAACCATGATGGTGCAACTGCAACAGCAAGCCGAACGCTTTGGCACAGAAGTCCGTATTGGAATGGCTACCGCCGTTGATTTTTCCAAAGAAATAGGAGGGGTGCACCGTGTTACGATAGATAATGAAAAGGAAATTCTTGCCGACACGGTAATTATTTCAACGGGAGCCACTGCCAAATACTTGGGACTACCAAGCGAACAACGATTACGTGGAGGTGGTGTTTCTGCTTGTGCTGTGTGTGATGGATTTTTTTACAAAGGACAGGATGTTGCAATTGTAGGTGGTGGTGATACCGCCGCCGAAGAAGCAACATATCTCGCCAATATTTGCAGTAAAGTGACCATGTTGGTGCGTAAAGACCAAATGCGCGCTTCAAAAGCGATGCAGCACCGAGTTACTTCTACACCAAATATTGATTTGCGCTACAATACTGAAATTGATGAAGTGTTGGGAGATCAGGTGGTTGAAGGATTACGCATGATAAATAACCAAACAGGAAAAAAGGAAGAGATTGCCATCACTGGACTTTTTATCGCCATTGGACATAAGCCCAACACCGATATTTTTAAGGGGCAGTTGGATATGGACGAGGCAGGTTACCTCATCACGCATGGAAAATCGACCAAAACAAATCTTCCGGGAGTGTTTGCTTCTGGAGATGTGCAAGACAAAGAATACCGTCAAGCGGTAACAGCTGCTGGAACAGGGTGTATGGCAGCTCTTGATGCAGAACGTTATTTAGCAGAAGTTGCTAGCTAGAAATTAGTCGAGGCGTAATACATTACAACAGCAATCAGGCCCAATAGAGAAGCCACCCAAAGCCCAAGTAAAATTAGCAATACACTCGAATTGCTCTTTTTGGACTTCCCTAACAATCGCTTCCCTAAAAGTGCTAAAAAGGTGAATGGTATACCAGCCAAAAACAATATCGGTATGCTCGCTACCCAAAAAGGAAATTCATGGCACTGATATCCTATGTACTGAAATTCCGCAATATTTTCAATATTCGAAAATGAATAGCCAAAAATATCCGCCAAACCGATAGTAAACAATGCTAGGGTCAATGAAAATAGCAATGCAAAAGATGCGATAACAAGCACTGCACCAAGGAGTTTAACCACTGCTTCGATAAGCACTTGAACAAAACGACCTAATCGGTCAAAAAAATAGGTTAATCCACTTCGTGTTTTTTCAGTAGTAGCTTTATAGTCAACATCTTTAATACTGTCTTTTACGGCATTGATTTTTTCTTTAACTTTTTTTTCAAGGGTAGAGATATTCACAGGCTCTCCTTTCATAGCAAGTTTTTCAGCAACAGTTTTTGCAGGAGCTATAAAAACCCAAAGCGCAAAATAAAGGATGATAAATCCGCCCCAAGAAAAAATGGCAAGTAACAACCAAATTAGACGTACCCATGATACTTGAAGCCCAAAGTAATGCGCCAAACCAGCAGCGACACCCCCAAGTACAGTATCATCTAAATCTCGAAAAAAACTTCGGTCATTTTTGCGATCCGTTTTTTCTTCATATTCTTCTTCATCTGACAGTTGATAGTCTTTGGGTTGCCCCATAATTTCGATAACAGAAGCAACTTCTTGCGGCATAATTACGTGACGCTCATGCGTCATTTTCTCACTAAACAATTCCGCAATTCTCCCTTCAATATCAAACATTAATTCTTCTTTTATTTCAGAAGTATCAAAATAAGCAGCAATTTCCATAAGGTAGGTTTTCAGTGTGTCATATGCATGTTTATCCATATGAAATAACTGTCCTGCTAAATGTATCGTTATAGTTGTATTCATGATTTTTTAGATTTAGGATTGGTTAAATGTCTAACAGACTTATGGAGCTCGTTCCAACTTGCTGTTAATTCATTTAAAAAAGCAGTTCCTTCTTTTGTAATGAGATAATATTTTCTTGGCGGTCCACTTGCAGACTCCTCCCATTCATAACTTAATAGCCCTGTGTTTCTCAACCGCGCCAATAATGGATATAATGTCCCTTCTACCACAATTAACTCCGCACTTTTTAAGTGAGTGATGATTTCAGTAGCATATTTGCGCTCTTCGCCTATAGATGCCAGAATACACAATTCAAGCACCCCTTTACGCATCTGAGCTTTTGCATTATCAATTTTCATTTTACAAATGTATAAAAAGGTAACTTGTAATACAAAGTACTGTTGTGTTTTTTTCTTACTTTCGAAAGATGAAAATTTCAGCTCGCTCAATAAACAGATTTACTTTTTTTAAGCTCCCTGCCGCATATTTTACGGGGGTAAGGGTACGCAGTATTTCAGATGAATCTTGTGTTGTACGGGTACGATTAAAGTGGGCAAATCAAAACCCTTTTCGTTCTATGTTTTGGGCAGTGCAGGGTATGGCAGCAGAGTTATCTACAGGAACGCTTTTGATACGCGCATTAGCAAAACAAAATAAAAAAGCTTCTATGCTTTTAATAGAAACCAAAGCTACATTCTCAAAAAAAGCGGTGGGTACGATTTCGTTTGCATGTAATCAGGGTATTGAAATCTCTAAAAAAACACAGTCGCTGGTGAACGAACCACAACAGATTTGGCTTCACGCAAATGGGGTGGATGAATCAGGCGATGAGGTTTGTTCTTTTTCCTTTTTGTGGTCGTTAAAGATCAAAAATTAACATTTCTGCAACATTTTGATGTTGGGTTTTTGACTTAATTCGTAGTAAACTTGCCAATATGTCTCCTAAACCCAATTTCTTTTATTTTAAAATAATTTTGTCTAAGGTTTGCGGCTATCCCACACTATTTAGTAAGGAGTTGCAAAAGGCTAAGACCCATTTGAGTTCTTATGATTATAAAAGACTAAAAGCTTGGCTAGCGAATCGAGAAAATACTACGTTGCCTTCGGACTTATAATTTTCACATCTTCATACGCAATGGCTCCGCGAATAATAGCACGGATTTTTTCGTGTAGTGCTTGTATAATATGGAGCTTTAGCCCTCGTTTATGATACACTACACTGACTTCTCGTGCAGGCTCAGGAGCTGTAAAGGTTTTTACGTTTTTTTGATGCTCATTACTCAATTGTCTTGCATGCAAATAAGGTAGAAGTGTAATCCCTAGCCCTTCGTTTGATAATTGAACGAGGGTTTCAAAGCTACCGCTGTTTATTTGAAATGTGGTAGGCGAATGACCTTCAAGCTTGCAAATATTTAGCGCAGAATTTCTAAAACAATGTCCGTCTTGCAACAATAATAAGCGTTCACGTTTAAGCATTTCTGTATTCACAATTTTATGCTCACCTAGCCCAGAGTGAGAGGGCGCATACACCACAAAAGGCTCATAATACAAGGGTTTTTCCAAAATCTGCTCCATACCCAAGGGGGTGGCGGCAATACCAGCATCAAGTATGCCCTTTTCAAGTTGCTCTAAAATTTGTTGGGTGGGCATTTCTTCAATTTCTAAGTTGAGTTTTGGATATGCTTTTAGTGTAGTTTGCAAAAACATGGGCAATAGGGTAGGCATTACGGTTGGAATTATGCCAAGCCTAAACGTACCCCCAACTACTCCTTTTTCTTGCTGAATTACATCTTGCATCCGCTCAGACTCAGCAACAACCAGATGTGCTTGTGCTATAATTTTTTCACCAATTGCTGTAAGTCCAATGGGTTTTTGCGCTCTATCAAAAATTTTCACACCCAGTTCTTGTTCCAATTTTTGAATTTGCATACTCAATGTGGGCTGCGTTACAAAAGCTTTTTCGGCAGCGGTAGTAAAGTTGCGGTATTCCGCAACGGCAATACAATATTTGAGTTGGGTGATGGTCATACTTATTCAGTTAAAACTGTTATTTGCATACGCATATTGGTCAGTGGCCATTCGCGCTTATCTGTTGGTAATGAGTTGATTGCATCGACAACGTCCATACCTCGAATTACTTTTCCAAAAGGGGTATAGCTGCCGTCTAAATGATAGGCTCCTGGGGATTGATGCACAATAAAAAATTCGTATGGAGATGCCAATTTATGTGGATTTTCAATCTCACTACTCGGCATTGACACTACCCCACGATGATGTTTATATCCTTTTCTTGTATCAGGTGGTAATAGATATTTCCCAATTTTTCGACGTTTTTGCCCAGTGTCATAATTGTCAGAGTTTCCACCCTGAATGATGAAATCAGGAACGACACGATGAAAATAAGTGCCATCAAAATACTTTTGTTTGGTAAGGAAAATAAAGTTGGCTCTGTGATATGGTGTTTTGTCAAAAAGCAAAATGTCAAAGCTGCCCATTGGAGTTTCGACACGTACTTTATTTTCGGTATTTTCCATTCCATAACGTTGCAAAAAAGGAATAGCGGTTTGATCGGTTAGGGGCAGGGAACTATTTTTTTTAGACACCTCATCTTTTTTGGACGGAGACGTCGTTGCTTTTACAACTGTCTTTTGCGGTTTTTTTGGAGAATTTGGAGCGTTGCACGCAATGAAAATGCCAAAAAATAAAACCTTAAAAATTTGATTCCAATAGGGTTGTAGCATGGAGTAAAGGTACAATTTTTATTGTTTTATGACGATTCATAAGCCTTTCGTATTTTTACACTCAAATATTAGTCTTGTTAAAACGTAATCCATTTGGACATTACCTTTTAGTGAAGCTCTGGCTTATACGGTTGTTGGGCTTTATCACGCGCCGCCGTTTCAATGGGTTTAATGATCTTCAAATACGAGGTTCAGAGATAATACGTCAGTTGCCAGATAAGAACGTGCTTTTCATTTCCAATCATCAAACCTATTTTGCAGATGTCACGGCTATGATGCATGTTTTCTTTTCCAGTTTAGCTGGCAGACATGATAATCTTAATTATCTACGCTATATCTGGAGACCGAAACTTAACGTTTACTATATTGCTGCTAAAGAAACGATGAAGTCAGGTCTTTTGCCTCGCATTTTGGCATATACAGGGTCAATCTCTATTGAGCGCACTTGGCGCGAAAAGGGAAAAGCGGTTAACCGTCAGGTAAAAATGAGTGATATTTCAAATATTGGAAAAGCACTAAACGACGGCTGGGTAATTACCTTTCCGCAAGGCACAACCAAACCTTTTGCACCTGTTAGAAAAGGGACGCTTCATATTATTAAGACTTATAATCCTGTTGTTGTTCCCATTCAAATAGATGGATTTCGACGCTCGTTTGACAAAAAAGGCATTTTCATAAAGAAAAAAGGGATTAAACAAACCATGCATATTAAGCCACCCATTACTTTCGATTTAGAAAAACCGAATGATGAATTGGTAGCGCAAATTGCCGAAGCCATCGGGCAAACCCGAAAAAAATAGCTACTCTACAATACCCGCACAACTGATTCGCGCACCCGCAGCTCCCGAAGGTTGCGATACAAAATCGTCGGTACCTTGGTGAATAATGATGGCTTTGCCTAAAATATTTTTAGCTTCATCTTCACAGCCAATGCACCATTCGTCCGTTTCAAAGTATACCCTGCCAATTCCGTCAGCACCCACCTCAAAATTGCCAATATCTCCTTTGTGGTAACCCGCCTGGCTACCCCAAGCTCCGTGTGCAGCAAATGTAGGATTCCAATGCCCTCCAGTCGATTTGCCATCGTCTGAACTACAGTCTGCTTTTTCATGCAAGTGAATGGCGTGTGTTCCTTCAGATAAGCCACGAACGGTTACACTAAGGCGCACTGTGCCGCTTTGTTCGTCAAAAAGGGCAAAGCCCGTAGCGTTTGAGCCACTTTTGGGGTTTAACCCAATTTCTAATTGACTATGTTGACAGCTTGCTGATAGTACTGCTATCACTAGAAGTAATAATATTTTTTTCATGACCTCTAAAATAATTAAATTTTCTGCATATTTGGACAAAGAATTGCTATGCGTACACAATTATTTTTTTTGCTGGGTTGTGTTTTTTTGTGTTTAACTTCTTGTGGAGTTCAATACCGCAGCACAACATTCAGTACAACTACTACAGAAGTTTCTTATGAAAACAAATCTAATTGGGCGGTATATGCAGGCAAAAACGTTCAAGGAGCGCACATAGCTGGTGATGTTGGAACACAGCAAGCAGATGTGTTTTATGTCTACCCAACTTTGCTAACCGATAAAAAAGATCCTCGTTGGAATGCACCTATCAATGACAGTATTATCAATGCCAACGTGCTTAAATGGGTTGTTCCCTATCAGGCGGCAGCATGGGCAACTGCAGGTCGCCTTTTTGTACCGTACTACCGCCAAAATCATTACCGTGCATTTTTTGAGCCTTATTTAAACCAAGACGGAGCAGCCGCAAAACAACTCGCCTATGACGATGTAAAAGCAGCTTTTGAGTACTATTTAGAACATGAAAACAATGGTCGTCCCATTATTTTAGCTGGACATAGTCAGGGGGCAATTCACCTCAAAAAACTATTACAAGAATTATTTGACGGTACAGCGCTGCAAAACCAACTTGTGGCGGCTTATTTGGTGGGTAATAGGGTTAAAGAGAATGAATTCAACACTTTAAAACCACTTATTTCACCATCGGCTACAGGTGGGTATGTTAGTTGGAACAGCTATAAAAAAGGAAAATTGCCAAAATATGCCGCTTGGTATAAAGATGCCGTAACGACCAATCCCGTAACTTGGGACAGCAGCACCACTAGCAGTTTTTCGCAGCACAAAGGATTGATGTTTTACAAACAAGAACTTTTCCCAACATCCCTGACCGTTGAAGTAACAGACGGATTGCTTTGGGTAAGCTTGCCAAAAGTACCCAAGCGTTTTTTATTTTCCTTTGTTAAGGATTATCATAGATATGATATTACTTTTTTCTGGGAGGATATCAATCAAAATGCGCAGCAGCGTGTAAAATCTTTTTTGCATTAAATTTAATTTTTTTGAGATTTTTTTGGGATTTAAAAATAATTTCATTAAAATTGATTGTCCAAATTTTATATCATGAAAATTAAATTTTATTTTATAATACTTATTGGTCTTAGCTGTTATTCCCAAAACAGGAATTCTTTCCTCTCTTTTATTGCTAGTGTTGAGCACACATTTATATCTGATGCGAGTTTACTATCTTTTCCTGAAATTTCTGGAAACTTAAGAGAAGAAAACTTCCCTAATACATACTCAAAATCTTTGAGTATTGGGTTTAAAGCTGATTTAAATGAACATGTTTTTGCTAATCTGTTGTTTGGCTTGGAAAATTTTGACAAACCAAATGTTAACACAGCCCCTGTTCGTTTTCAAATTGGCTATAATTTGCCATGGTTTCAAAATAGAATTTCCCCTTTTGGAGAATATAATTTTAAAACTTACTTAGGGAAAGGAACTCAAAGCGGAAATGGATTTCGATTGGGGATTAATGGAGTTTTATTCAAATTTGGTCAAGGCAATAAATTAAGCATTTCATTTTTTTATGCAGGAAATAGAGTTTCCTATGGAAAACTTGAAAACCCCAATGAGTTATATAAACTTGATTTTAATGGACTTGGTATTGGTTTGGGTTTAGTGTTTTAGTTTAACCTAATATCAAATATCATGAGAAATGTAAAAATATTGCACTTATGGATGTTACTAATTATTTTATTATCATGTACAAATGAAATAAACAATGATTTTAATGCTTTTTCATTCCATGAAAAAAACATTAATCTCATAAAAGTTAAAGACGGAGTTCTTCATTTTGAGTCAAGAGAACACTTGTCTAATATCGTTCATTATTTCAAAAACCTAAAAGATGATGAAAAAAAGTTTTTTTTTCATAAATTTTATGACATTAATTTTTTCCCTCTATATCCACATTTTTATGATGATGAGGTCAATAGAATTGATAGATTTTTAGAAAGTAAAAGAAATAGGGATGATGAAAATTTATATTCTACCAATAAGAATCAAAGCAGTTCAAAAGTTAGTTCTCTTTCTTTCCTAAATGATGTTATTGATATTGACGATGATTTAATTGCCGATAATGATTTTGCTTCATTTTTAACCTTTGATAGAGAGATTGGAGTTGAAAACAAGCTTTATCGTTATACCGATAAAGGAATTATTTCATCTAAATCTAGCAATAGTATTAATATTAAAAATGCGTACAATAACCTAAATAAGGAAAGGAGAAATAGTGGCGATTACAAAATTGATGATGATGTGATGCTTAAAGTTCCACAAATCGATAAGTCTGTTTTTCCAAATGTTACTATAAAACCAAAATACAATTCTGTTTCTGTAAGAAACACTGATTTTGACTATAATTCTGATGCTGATTTATTAAGCTATTTTAAATCGTTAGTTAAGTGTGATAAAATTACTGGTGATTTGAGAAATGGTCAATTTTTCGGTTTAAATATATTTGGAAGAACCGTAAAATGCTATAGTAATCATTCAAACAATAATAGATCAAAAACTAAATTTTTCCAGCAAAACTATTATTTCTATAAGTCTATTGGACTCAAGGTTACACATCAAAAAAGAGGATTGTGGTGGAAACCTCAGAAAACAGATGAAGTTGCTTTGTTTGTTGAATCTGCAATTATTGAACTTGAACCACCTAATCAAATTCCTGACTATTCTAAACTTAAAGGTATAAGTAACAATTATATTCTTTATCAATTTGATGGTAAACTTTATGACAATCTTTCGAAAGCATATAGTATATTTTCTGGATGGAGCCCCCCTAAAGAATTATTGTTTCAGACACCTTTCGCTGATGATATAATCATTATAGAATATGTAAATTTTCCAATTTTTGGAAAAAAGGATTGGAAATATAAATCTACATGGATAAATCAAAGTTTTTGGAAATCAATATGGGAAGGAGTGAAAAATTCAGGAATAAAAGGCGTTAAGAGAGGTTCGTATGTTTTGTTTACCAAGGGTAAATATTACATTTATCATTTTGATTTTTTGGAGCGAAAGAAAAATGAGAAAAAAATTAAAAAAATATTCTTCGAAGAAATTGGGGGCACATTTAGTCTAACACTTCATTTAAATGAAAGAAGAGAGATTACAAATGATATTCAAGCTATGATGGATAAATTTAACGAAGACTATTGGTTAAATCTAAAAGCTCCACCTACTTACGAACATTATACAAAACTAGGTTTTAGTGTACATCAACCAAGTTTAACAGATATTACGGATTATGAAATAAAATTAGTGGGAGCTACAAATAAAAAAGGAACATGGCGCGGAAGTAAACTTGTTGTCAGGAAATAATATTATGATTTTTAAGGTGCTTGTGGCGCCAATGCTACTTTTAGCCCCTCCAACTCGGGTGTGATTGGAATTTGACAACCCAATCGCGAGTTTTCTTGCACAAAATAAGCTTCGTCTAGCATGGCTTCTTCGTCGTCATTACGTTCACCAAAATGTTCATCAGAGATGACATACACCTGACACGAAGCACACATCGCCATACCGCCACAAGTGCCTTCAACGGGTAGCTCAAATCCTTTGCACACCTCCATAAGGTTGAGGTTCATGTCGGTAGGTACGGTAAATTCGTGTTCGGTTCCTTCGCGGTCTACGACCGTTATGTTAATATCTGCACTCAAGAGTTAACGGTTTCTTTGGTTTGTTCATCTTCAAATCCTTGTACCCCTTGTACGGTGGTGTATTTGAGGGTAAATTTTTTGTCAGGATTGATGATTTTATAGGCGGTTTGTACGGCAAGTGTTGCCTCGTGAAACCCACATAAAATCAATTTTAATTTCCCAGGATAGGTGTTTACATCTCCAATGGCAAAAACACCAGGGCGATTGGTCTGGTAATCGAATGTATCCACTACAATGGCATTTTTGTCAATTTCAAGTCCCCACTCACCAATAGGTCCAAGTTTTGGCGATAATCCAAATAATGGAAACCATAAATCCGTACTGATAATCTTTTTTTCTTCTTTGGTGTGAATCTCTATACTGCTTAGCGAATTTTCTCCGTTTAACTCCTTTACTTCGGCAAAGGCGTGAATTTCCATTTTACCAGCAGCAGCCAATTCATATGCTCTAGACACAGAATCTTTATGTGCCCTAAACCGATCACTTCGGTGTACCAAATGCACAAAACTTCCTTTTTCTGCAAAGTAAATTGCCCAATCCAGAGCAGAATCTCCACCACCCGAAATGACCATGTCTTTTCCTTCAAATTGATCAGGATCTTTTACGATATAGTAGACCCCTTTTTCTTCAAAGTCGATAATATTGTCAATAAGCGGTTTTCTGGGTTCAAAACTCCCCAATCCTCCAGCAATCATCACCACGGGAGCGTGGTGTTGTGTGCCTTTGCTTGTTGTCACGATAAAGGTTTCATCTTCTTGTTTTTCAATGCTGTCGGCGCGTTCACCTAGCGTAAATCCAGGTTTAAATGGCGCAGCTTGCTCCATAAGATTATCTACCAATTCACCTGCCAAAACGGTAGGGTAGCCGGGGATGTCATAAATTGGTTTTTTAGGATAAATTTCAGCCAATTGTCCCCCGGGTTGAGGAATAGCATCAATAAGATGACAGCGAAGCTTCATCAGTCCGGCTTCAAAAACGGTAAAAAGTCCTACGGGTCCTGCCCCAATTATAATGATATCAGTCTTTATCATGTTGTTCGAGTAATTTTTCTGTTAATGTGTTCATAGCTGTAATTTTTTGTTCAAAATCACCTTTTAGCCTGTTTCGATACACATAAAGTTTATCGAGCAACGCGTCGGTTTCTTCTGGCAAAAAGCCTTCAAGCCACTGGCGCATACGTTTTGCTAAAGTAGGAGATTTTCCGTTTGTGGAAATGGCAATTTTTAAATTCCCTTTGGTTACAATACCACCCATGTAAAAATCACATAGTGGCGGATTGTCTGCGACATTCACTAAAATGTTTTTTTTACGACACAATGTATACACTCGCTTATTCACATTCGGATTGTCTGTTGTGGCGATTACAATATGCTTATTTCGCAAAAAGTGGGTTCTAAATTTCTTATGAATTACAATTACGTTTTTCCCTTTAATAAAAGCTTTTGTTTCTTCTCTGATAAAGGGACTTACCAGCGTCACTTTAGCATCTGGTGAAGATTTAAACAAAAAGTGCAATTTTTCAAGCGCCACGTAGCCACCTCCTACAACAAGAAAATGCAATTGGGTTGTTTTTAAGAAGATAGGATAGAGGGTATTCATGCGTGTTGGACTTCCTTTTGAATCATCCATGATGCTGTTTGGTCTAACACTGCATGTCCTATAAAAATTGTAGCTGGGTTGCTGATATTTTCATCGGCAACACGATTTACAATACTGTCTAATGTTCCTCTAACCCATTTTTCATTGGGTAATGTTCCGTTTTGTACAATGCCAACAGGGTAATCTGATGGTTTGTGTTTCTTGAATATCTCGATGATTTCTTCCAAATGTGACATTCCCATTAATATAACTATCGTTGCTGAAGATTGTGCAGCGTTTATAATGTCGGGTGAGGGTCGTCCTTCGCAGGTATAGCCTGTTGTTATCCAAATACTTTCATACATACAGCGTTTTGTAAGTGGAATACGGTGCGCTGCTGCAATGCCAGAATAGGAAGAAATCCCGGGGATTAACACGGGAGAAATGCCGTTTTGTTCAGCATGAGAAGTTTCCTCTGCTGCTCGAGCAAAAACAGAAACGTCACCACCTTTTAACCTGACCACATTTTTTCCTTGTTGAACAAATTGAACAAGCATCTGATTGATTTCTTGCTGCTTAAATGCGTGTACACCCTTACGCTTTCCCACGAAATAGTGTTTTCCTGTGGCATTGTGTGTCAAAAGTACAGGGTTCACAAGGGCATCATATAAAATAATATCCGCCTCTTTTATAGCGTTTATGCCTTTTAGGGTAATCAATTCTGGATCGCCTGGACCAGCTCCGACTATAGTTAAAGATCCTTTAGTTTTGTTGTGCATTTCTAACATTTTTAATCCAGTTTAATGCATGCAACGCCTCTTCGTAATACTCCTTTGCAAACAGTTCACTTGGTGATGTGGTGTTTAATAATCTGGTGGTTTTTCCAAAAGTATTTCCACCTAAGGACTGATAGGTAGGGAAATGTGTTTCAAAGGCATCAATAATGGAGTGATGCGAATTGATTTTGGCAGCGCGTGTAGTAAGCAATGCCTTTGCCGCCCGAATTCTAGTCGCATAACTGTAATATATGCTATTTGCCCATTCCTTGTTGTTTAAAGATTCTTTTGCTTTTTCAAGGTGTTCTTCGGCGTCAAAAAGTAGGGTTTGTACCAAGTCAATGGTAACCCCAGCACACTCGCCCACACCAATTGCCTTTTCATAAACGGTACTGGCACCCCAGTCTACAAAATCTGAAGGGGTTAGCGATGACACCTCTGCATATTCCTTTAGGTTTTGATAGAAATAGTCGGTTTTTTTTCTTTGATAGTATGCTAAAAACGATTCTTCAGGCAGTACGTTTTTCTCAAAATCATCTAATATCCAGCGCAGTACATCAGGGGTGCGTTTTGCAGGAACTTTTAGTGCCTTGTCTGCATAGCGACCTTCGCCATTTTCGAGAACGCCTCCACCCAACAATACTTGCGTAGCGGGGGCAATATTTCCATTGGATTTTACTGTCATTCCCTGAAAACCAATATCGGCCACGGCGTGTTGTCCACAGGCATTCATACAGCCACTAATTTTAATATTTAGTTGTTGTTTTTCAATGATTTCAGGATATTCTTCTTCAATAATCCGTTGCAGTTCCGCTGCCAACCCCATACTGCTTGCAATACCCAAATTACAAGTGTCAGTACCAGGACAAGCCACAATGTCATTTACGCTGTGAAATCCTACTTTTGCCAACCCGAGTTGTTGTAATGCCAGATAAAGTGCAGGAAGATTATCTTCTTTAATACCTCGAAGTAAAATACTTTGCCCAATAGTAAAGCGCAAATCATCCCCACAAAATGCTTCTATAACCTCGGCTAGCGCACGTGCTTTATCTGAAGAGATGTCACCACGGTCAACCGCAATGCCCACAGCAACCCATCCATCTTGTTTTTGTGCAATGACATTGCTCTTCTTCCAACGACTAAATTGTGTGTCTAAAGCTTTACCTGCCTCGTAGTTACTGGTATTTTTTATTTCCAAAACAGGACTAGAAACTTCAATTTTCTTTGGATTGATGTTTTGATAAACCTCCATTACGCGCGACAAAAAAGTTTCAAAGCCTTGCTCTTTAATTAAGAATTTTAATCGGGCTTTGTTGCGGCGATTGCGTTCTCCGTATTGATCAAATACACGAACAACCGCCTCGCTAAAAGGTATAAACTCTTCAACGGAAATAAAATCACGAATGACATCTGCTACTCTAGGTTGCGCACCAATACCACCACCAACAAGCATTTTAAAGCCGCGTTTGCCATCGTTGATTTTCGGAATAAATCCGATGTCGTGCGTAAAGGTTAGGGCATCATCTTTGATTGAGCTTGAAAAAGCAATTTTGATTTTTCTTCCCATATCTTGACAAATAGGATTCCGCAAAAAATATTCAAAAAAAGCATGTGCGTAAGGACTGACGTCAAAAGGTTCGTCGGGGTCTACTCCAGCCAAAGGAGATGCAGTAATATTTCGAATGGTATTTCCACACGCTTCGCGCATGGTGATGTCATCTTGCTCTAGTTCCGCCCAAAGCTCGGGTGTTCGGTCTAGTGAAACATAGTGAATCTGAATATCTTGACGGGTGGTAATGTGTAAGTTACCGTTTGAATATTCGTCAGAAACTTGTGCAATACGACGAAGTTGTTTGGCGCTACATTTTCCATAAGGAATTTTAATACGCACCATTTGTACACCCTGTTGGCGTTGTCCATAGACACCACGTGCCAATCGAAGACTGCGGAATTTCTCCTCATCCAGTTTGCCTTCTTTGAACGCAAATATTTTGCGTTCCAACTCCAAAATATCGTGTTCTACAATGGGGTCTTCTATTTCTGTTCTAAAACTTCTCATGCGTTTTCTATAAAGCCTACTCCTGCAGTGTTAAAGGTCTGTGGGTCAATTAAAATAAAGGCCCCTAGGGCAGGGTTTTCTTTATAAGATTTTGTTGTTATGGGTTGTGCCAATGCCAAGGCACCTTTCCCGATGTCATTAAGGTCTAATTGGCTGGCTTGACGATGTTCCAATGCTTCTAGATCCATTTTTGAACGTATATTTTGCACCTTCACTAAACTTCGTTGTACCCCCTGCTGTAGCCAGTATTTGCTTCCCGAAAGCAATGGCGTGTCTTGCATCCAACAAAAGGTCGCACTTAGGTTTTTGCCTTGCGTTACATTGGCTTTTTCGTTTAGGATACTATCACCTCTTGAGGCATCAATTTCGTCTACCAAAAGAATAGTACCGTTTTCACCTGCGTTGAGTTGCTCTACATTAATCCCATATTTTTCAATGGCTTTTATGTAGCTTTTTCTTCCGGATGGGTGAACCGTAATGGCATCACCTACAGCAAAACTTCCCGAGCGAACATTACCCGCAAATCCTCGATAGTCATGTAATTCTTCTCGTTTTGGACGAATAACATATTGAATCTGAAGAACACCATCATTGGCATTGTTTTTTTCAACAGGTAACGATTCAATAAGCTTTAGTAATGGAGCACCTTGATGCCAACCTAATTTGTCTGACGCTACAACGATATTTTCGTTGAGCAACGCCGATACTGGGGTAAAATGATATTGCACCCCTTCTTGGCCGTGTTTTTCTACAAGAGTTAAAAGAGTAGACTTAATGTCGTCAAAAACTGTTTGACTGTATTCTACTAAATCCATCTTGTTTACGGCAAATATGATGTGTTTGATGCCTAAAAGTTGGGTAATGAAAAAGTGCCGTTTGGTTTGTTCAATAACTCCTTTTCTGGCATCTAACAGTATAATACTTGCTTGTGCCGTAGAGGTGCCTGTCACCATGTTTCGGGTATATTCCACGTGTCCAGGAGAATCGGCAATGATAAACCTTCTTTTGGGTGTTGAAAAGAATATGTGCGACACGTCAATCGTAATGCCTTGCTCGCGTTCGGTGAGCAATCCATCTGTTGCCAGTGATAAGTCTAAATACCCGAAGCCACGTGAGGCACTTTTTTCCTCAATGTGTTCAATTTGATCGGTTTTTAACGCCCCTGTTTCATATAAAAGTCTGCCAATAAGTGTGCTTTTGCCATCATCAACACTTCCTGCGGTTGCAATTTTGATTAATTCCATCTTAAAAATACCCTACTTTTTTACGTTCTTCCATGGCTCCTTCTGATCGTTTATCGTCCATACGCGCTCCGCGTTCCGAAAAATCTGAGCCTCCAATTTCATCAATAATATCATCAAGCACGGTAGCCTCTGACAATACGGCTGCTGTACAACTCATATCGCCAACAGTTCTAAAGCGCACCGAGGTAACTTGGCGTTTGTCACTTTCGGAAACCTGCACATAATCAGAAACCGGCATCCACTGATTATCTCTTAAAAACACCTCACGTTCGTGTGCGTAGTAAATAGAGGGGATTTCCAATTGCTCTTGACGGATGTAATCCCAAACATCAAGTTCTGTCCAATTGCTGATAGGGAACACACGTACGTTTTCGCCATTGTGAATCATCCCGTTTAGCATGTCAAACAATTCGGGTCGTTGTAGTTTTTCGTTCCATTGCCCAAAATCGTCTCTAACGGAAAACACACGTTCTTTGGCACGTGCTTTTTCTTCATCACGACGGGCACCGCCCATACAAGCGTCAAATTTGTATTTTTCAATTGTATTGAGAAGGGTAGTGGTTTGTAAACTGTTTCGACTGGCGTGTCGTCCCTTTTCCTCAACCACATGCCCTGCATCAATGTCATCTTGTACATTGGCTACGATAAGACGAAGCCCAAATTCGGCAACAAGTTTATCCCTTAATTCGATCGTTTCTGGAAAATTATGCCCCGTGTCAATGTGAACTAGGGGAAATGGGATTGTGGCAGGTGCAAAGGCTTTACGTGCCAAATGCAATAACGTTATGGAATCTTTTCCACCAGAAAACAGTAAACACGGATTGTTAAATTGCCCTGCTACTTCTCTGATGATGTAAATGGATTCGTCTTCTAATTGTTTTAGGATACTCATGATTTTATGCTATGTAGTCCACATTCTTTTTTACTTGATTCCCACCACCAACGTCCAGCGCGGATGTCCTCACCAGGTTCTATGGCGCGTGTACACGGGGCACAACCAATGCTAACAAACCCTTTGGCGTGTAATGTATTTTGCGGCACGTTGTGATGGTCTATATAGGTGTTTACGTCCTCTAAAGACCAGTGTAACAACGGGTTGAATTTTATAATATCAAAAGCAGCATCGTAACTAAAAAAGTCGAGCTCTGCTCTGTTCTGCGATTGGCTTTGACGTAAGCCAGTCACCCAAATTTTTTTACCTGCCAGAGCACGCTTTAAGGGGGCGATTTTTCGAACACCGCAGCATTCTTTCCTGTTTTCTACCGATTTGTAAAAACTGTTTGGCCCTTTTGTGCTAACTAGCTTTTCAACTTCAGAAGTGTTTGGAGCAAACACGTTGATGGGAGTTTTAAATTTCTGTTGGGTAATGTCAAGCAAGTCATAGGTTTCTTGAAAAAGACGCCCTGTGTCTAGTGTAAATATTTCAATAGGTAGTTTGTGTGTAGCGATATGATGTGTGATCACTTGATCCTCCTGTCCTAGTGAGGTGGAAAAAGCAATATCTCCCATATCTTGCTGGAATAAAAAATCAAAAAGCGCATTCAAATCTGTCAATGCGCTTATCTTTTTGTTTAGGGTTTCTATACGCAATGAACTCATTTTTTGCCCCATTGTATTTTGTTCCACAAACGTTCATGAACTACATATAATATCATTTTTGTGACCAATTCTATCCCACCAATAGATAGTGCAAATGATAATTCTCCCGTAATAAAATAGGATATTATTATTGTATCTATTGTGCCAATAGCACGCCAACTTATTGATTTCACCAATGATCTAGAGAGGCGTTCATCACGAATGCATTGGCTTCTTTTTTTGTCTGAAACAAGTATTTGGTCGAGTATCATAACTGTAATTCGGGGCAAATATAATAAATACTATCAAGTTAATAGGATTTATAGGAATTATTTTTTCTACCTTTGACCTATGATTTCAAATAAATGCAAATATGCCATTAAAGCATTAACGTACATTGCACGTTATGAAGATGGTAGCAAAACAGTAATGACAGCTGATATTGCACGAGAACAAAATATACCACGTAAGTTTTTGGAAATTATTTTACGCGATTTGCGTAACAATCGTATTCTTGAGAGTAGGCGTGGCAAAGATGGAGGGTTTCGATTGTTACGTCCATCGGAAGAAATTAGCCTAACCGAAATCATGCGTATTATTGATGGCCCTATTGCCATGTTGCCTTGCGTTTCGCTCAATTACTATCGTTCTTGTGATGAGTGTGAAGAGGAAGTTTGCCAAATTAAGGGCGTTTTTGAGCAGGTTAGAGATCGAACCCTAGAAGTACTTAATGGCAAAACAATAAAATCACTAACTTTGACTTAGTTTATGAGAAAAACAAGTGCTATTTTATTGGGTATCTTTACGTTACTGATCTCGTTGAAGACCAGTATAGGTATGCACTATTGCCATGATGCGCTGGTTGAAACTTCTATTAATCGTCAACTGAGCGATTGTTGCAAGAAATCATCAACAAATCAGCAAGCAAACATCAACAAACAATGTTGCGAGATAGATTATATCGCTGCTGCATTTGATGAAATAGTACTCCCTCTAGCCGATGTTGAATTGACAACATTGGTAGCGTTTACACCTGTTTTACCATTTGAAATTGCCCCGCTTGAAAGCACTAATACACAACATTTTACATGGCGTGAGCCACCACCCGAATCGCCTCATGTAGCATTACATCTTTTATTTGAGCAATACTTGATTTGATTAGCAAACAACTTCTTTTTTGTTTGTTTAATTTAAATCATAAAATCATGTTCAAATCTTATTTAGTACTATTTCTTTTCATAAATTTTAGTGCACTATATGCACAACATCTTGTTAGCGGCTATGTCTATGAACAAGATGGCAATTCTCAGGTTCCACTTGCTGGCGCAAGTGTATATTGGGAAAACTCATCTACAGGAACCACAACTGGAGATGATGGTTATTTTTCAATAACACGCAAGGCAGAAAACAAAGTGCTGGTAATTTCATATTTGGGATTCAAAACGGTTAAACTTTCGTCTGGGTTTCATCAACCTTTAGCAGTGGTTTTAGTACCAGAGAAGGCTTCTTCACTTGATGAAGTAACCGTTTCCCAAAAACGAAAACCGTTACAACGAGCCATTTTTACCCCTAGAAACCTGACCACTATTGGCAGTGATGAATTGTTAAAGGCAGCATGTTGTAATTTGTCCGAGAGTTTTGAAACCAATCCATCTATTGACGTAAACTACGCCGATGCCCTCACCGGGACTAAGCAAATCCAAATGTTGGGACTTACCAGCCCATATATTTTGTTTACACAAGAGAACATTCCCAGTTTGCGTGGCAGCAATCAGACTTTTGGGTTGACTTTCACCCCTGGCACGTGGATTGAAAGTATCCAAATCACAAAAGGCGCGGGAACAGTAACCAGTGGCTATGAGAGTATTTCGGGTCAAATCAATACTGAATTGATAAAACCGTTAACGGCTCCGCCACTTTTCATTAATGGGTTTCGATCAGCAGACGGCCGCACAGAAATTAATCTTCAGGGAAGGCAGATATTATCGGACAAGTGGGCAACCACTCTTTTTGTGCACGGCAACAACAGGACCAGTAAATCTGACAATAACTCGGATGGCTTTTTGGATGCACCCTTGGCACGCCAAATAAACTTCTTGAATCGTTGGCAGTATATTGACAACGATAAGGGTTGGGTTGGGTTTTTAGGGTTTAATGTACTCTCTGATAAAAAGCAAATCGGCGAGCTGTCATATGACCCTACGAAGCACAAGTTTGGCAATCAGTTATGGGGAGGCGAAATCGAAACCGACAAATGGGGTATAACCCTTAAAACAGGTTATGTTTTCCCCGAGATGCCTTTTAAGAGTTTTGGTTTTCAAACCGCAATTGGACAACACAATCAAGAGGCGTATTTTGGAAATAGGGTGCATAATGTTTCATATACAAGTTATTTTCACCATTTGGTATACCAATCTATTTTAGGCAATACACAGCACAAGTTTAAAGCCGGTGCCCAGTATATGGTTGATTTGTATGATGAGCAGATAGAACAACTAAAAATCCAACGAAACGAGTATAATGTGGGTGGATTTTTTGAATATAGCTATGACAGCTTAGAGAATTTCAATCTGATTCTAGGAGTGCGTGTTGATGCGCACAACACCATTGGCACTTTTGTAACGCCACGTGTGCATTTGCGTTACGCTTTAAACGACAACAAGACTGTTTTACGTTTATCCGCGGGAGAGGGTAGAAGGGTGTCGAGTGTTTTTGCCGAAAATCAAAAGTTTTTGGGAAGCCAAAGGCAACTTAACATTACAAACCCAACAGCCCCTATGTACGGGTTATTACCCGAACGTGCGTGGAATTATGGGTTTAGTTGGATACAAAAAGCATTAGTTTCAGATCAACCTATAGAAATGAGTTTGGATGTGTATCGCACCCAATTTACAAATCGGGTAGTGGTGGACTGGGAAACACCTGGTGCCATTTCGTTTTATAATTTAAATGGGAAAAGTTATGCGCAAAGTGCTCAATTTTCAGCAAGTACGAATTTTAATGAGCGCATAGACCTTCGGTTTGCATATAAAGCCTATGATATTCACACAGCGTACACGTCGGGTGAAAAACGTGTACCCCTTCAACCAAAAACACGATGGTTTGCGTTTGCGGGTTATTCTTCTGTTCCCAAGAGTGGAAGGGTTTGGCGTGCCGATGTTACTTTCCATAGTGTAGGGCAGCAACGATTAGTTGCTACATCAACAGCGCCATCAAAACTGACAAAGCGATTTTCACTGCTGAGCTCACAAGTAACACGTCAGTTTTCGGATACGTTTTCAATCTATGCAGGTGGAGAAAATTTGCTTAACATTAAACAAGCCGATGCAGTTTTGGGGGCTTCTGACCCTTTTGGCGCGCGTTTTGATACGAGTCAGTTGTATTCACCAGTTTTCGGAAGAATGTTTTATGCGGGATTCCGCCTTAATTTATAAATAAAAGAATATGAAATTCAGTATTATAATCATGTTGTTTGTGGCTACCACTGCGGTGGCGCAGACCCAAAAAGCTACTATTGACGTGCGTGGAAATTGCGACATGTGCAAAGCACGTATCGAAAAGGCAGCACTTAAAACCAAAGGGGTAAAGTATGCCGTTTGGCAAGCCGAAACAGAACAATTAACCCTGTTGCTCAATGCCAAAAAAGCATCGATTGATAGTGTTGCAAAAAATATTGCTGCGGTAGGGCATCAGGCAAATGGTGTTGCTGTTGTGGATAGTGTGTATGCGGCTTTACCGATGTGCTGTCAGTATATTGATGGAAATCCTCATAAAGAAGACCACACAAAGGTGGAGCATTCGAAATGATAGTATTTTAGGGCACTGAGCTTGCCGAAGTGCCATTTAACAAAAACCCACAACCAAAGTTGTGGGTTTCCTTTTGCGGAGAAAGAGGATTACTTCGTGAACCCTTTTGGGTATCCTGGGCAAGCATAGAAACCACAACCCGCTTCGCGTGTTCGTTTTTTGCCTTAGTCATTTTACGATAGTAAACTATCGACATGTCTAAAAACAAAAAACCCACAACCAAAGTTGTGGGTTTCCTTTTGCGGAGAAAGAGGGATTCGAACCCCCGGAGGTGTGACCCTCAACAGTTTTCAAGACTGCCGCATTCGACCACTCTGCCATTTCTCCAATGGCTGCAAATATAATCCCTTTTTTTGGTTCTAAAAACGATTTTTAGCTTCGGTATTAACTACATTTGTTTTGTGATTGAATTTCCATACGATATCCTACTATTAGTAGTCGCAGGCCTCTTTGCGGGTTTCATTAATACCATGGCAGGAGGAGGCTCGTTAATCACCTTACCGCTACTCATTTTTTTGGGATTACCCTCGGCTACTGCCAACGGTACCAATCGGATAGCCATTTTGGTGGCTACTTCTTCGGCGACCTTAGGTTTTCGAAGTAAAAAAATTAATCCCTTTCCGTTTAGTTTGTATTTGGGGGTTACCGCACTACTGGGTGCGCTTATTGGCGCGCGAATCGCTATTAACATTGATGGGTTTTTATTCAACAAAATTCTAGCCATCATAATGATTGTGGTGGTGGTATTAATGGTATTTAAACCCAATTATTCCGCACAACAACTTATACCAAAAACATCAGGAAAAACATTGATTTGGTCTATGGTGGCGTTCTTTTTTATTGGAATTTATGGGGGCTTTATTAATGCCGGAATAGGATTTATCATGATGCTATTTCTCAATTATGTAAACCGAATGGAATTGATACGTGTAAATGCCACGAAAGTTTCCGTTGCCTTAATTTACACAACAGGAGCATTAGCAACCTTTGCCTTAAGTGGGAATATTGAGTGGAAATATGGTATTGCACTTGCGACAGGCAATGCCGCAGGAGCTTTTTTTGCCTCGCGGTATTCGGTCAAAAAGGGTGAGGGCGTCATCAAAACTGTGATGATTTTTATGGTAGTTGCCATGGCAATTAAACTTTGGTTCTTCTAGAACCTGTTGAAGGTCGTTTGTAACAAATTTATATTTTGATCGTTATTCTACAAAACCCAAGTTTACGACTGTAAAACCCCAAATTATGACACGACAGACCTTAATTGCCTTACTATTCTTTTGTTTTTCTTTAACCACGTATGCAAATACAATTGCGACTACTATTACTGGTGTTGTTTTTGACGCCGCACTAAACCAACCATTACCTTATGTGAGCGTTGTGCTCACCGATAAAAATGGTAAAACCATAACGGGTGCAATTACTGACGATAACGGCTATTTTAAACTGGAAAAAATCAGCGAAGGAACATATGTTTTGAGTGTGCAATTTATTGGATATGAAAAAGTTGAACGATCCATTAGTGTGGGCAAAACAAACAGTATTGATGTTGGCAAAATTACCCTAGTCGAATCGGCAACCCAACTTGCAGATGTTGAGGTTGTTGGCGAAGTGTCTACAATACAGCAAAAAGTTGACCGAAAAGTTATTACCATTGGCAAGGATTTGGCTGCTGTGGGCACGGCTTCTGAACTCTTGGCGGGTGTTCCTTCTGTGAGTATTGATCCGCAAAGTGGTGCCATTAGTCTTAGAGGAAACGAAAACGTACCTGTTATGGTTGACGGAAAACTTTCTAACATCCCCGCAGCGCAATTGCTAAAGCAAATTCCATCTACGGCGATTAAGGCGGTCGAGCTCATTACGAACCCATCGGCAAAATACAATCCTGAGGGGATGAGTGGCATCATTAATATCGTATTGCATAAAAATCAACTTGTTGGTTTTAATGGGTCGCTAAATTCGAACTGGCGTAAAGAAATCAACCCGAAATTTAATAGCGGGCTAAACTTGAACTATCGAACGGGAAAATTTAATATTTACGGAAATTACAGCAACAATATTTCTATAAACGCCAACCATGGGAATATAAATCGTACGCAAGATTTATCGGAACAGTATTTTAATTTTGACGATGACCGTGAGTCGCATATTGTTAAGGTAGGTCTTGATGTTTATTTAAACGATAAAAACACCTTATCTGTTTTTACAAGTCAAAACCCAGCAACAAACGGTACAATTGGACGCACAAAAACAGTTAGTTACTCCGATAACACAAAGTCGAACGCTTATCAAATTTTTGATTCAAATAACAATAACGATTCTGAGCAGTATAATTTTAATTTCAAACACGACTTTAACAAAGAGGGGAGCAATATAGAACTTGAAGTAGACCACAACCTGTTTGATTCGGATAACCCAGCTAGCTTTAGGTATCCGTTTCCACAAAGTATCACTGATGACTACGATGATAAAAACAGTACTGCACGTAAGCGAACTACTGTTAATTTAGATTATGTAAATCCGTTAACAGAGAAGAGTAAACTGGAATTGGGTGCAGAAGCACGGTTGTTTAACACACTTATTTCATTTTCTTCTACAGGTGAATCTATTGACAGTAATGGAGATTTTGGCCCTTCTCCTGACACTGAATTTGATTATACCCGAGATATTTATTCTCTGTATGCTACCTATGGCAATACTGTAAATAAATGGACGTATCAGGTAGGTGTTAGAGCAGAATCGGTTTCGGTTTCTGCCTTGGCAAACGAAACACGTACAGGTGAGGTAACAAAATTTCCATTTGACAACGATTATTTCCAACTGTACCCTTCATTTTATGTAACGTATACTAAAAATGATAAAAATTCATATCAGTTAAGTTACAGCCGACGTATAGATCGCCCGGGGATTGGGCAAGTAAACCCGATTAAGGAATGGTCAACCCCTTTGGTTTCTTCTTACGGAAATCAAAAATTACTCCCTCAATTCACTAATTCTGTCGAAGTAAACTATACCAGAAGACTCAAAAAAGGAACAATTACAAGTGGTGTCTTTTACCGTGCCATTTCAGACGAGATAAATCGTGCACTGTATGTGGATAAAAGCGATGTTCAGTCGGGGAGGGTGATATTAACACATGACAATTTTGATGACACTTCGGCATTTGGCATGGAGCTTTCATCCAACTACAAACCCACAACGTGGTGGTCTTTTAACAGTAGTTTTGATTTGTTTTCACAGACACAAGAAGGAGTTGCAGAATACATCAATGTCCCTTTAAAACAGGCTACGCCAGATAATGTTATCAGGAGTATAAATGTTGTGGATAATGTTGCGTGGAACTTTAGGATGTTCAATAGCTTTTCAGCAAGTAAAACGCTATCATTTACAGCATTTATGTTTTACCGTGGGAAGAATAAGAACCTTCAATTTGATATGCTCCCTATGTATTTTATGAATTTAGGCGCACGACTAAGCGTGCTAAAGGGAAAAGGAACCCTTAATTTTGGGTTTAATGACGTATTTGACACCATGAAGTTTAGGTTTAGTACACGTAAGCCTTTTGCCTCTGACGGAGAATTTAATTGGGAAAGCCGTACTGTTCAACTTGGGTTTAATTACGCCTTTGGAAGCGGAAAATACCGGGAAAAATCAAGGCGACAACGCCAAAATGATGAAAAAAGCGGCGGCGGTGGATTGTTTTAGTACTTCTCGTACGACACAATCTTCAATCCATAGCCCGACATACCCACACGTTTTATTTTTTCACTATTTGAAAGCAGTTTGATGTTGTGAATTCCCACTGCGTGAATCATTTGTGCTCCAATGCCAAAATCTTTTTCGTCCAAATGAAAAGTGTTGCTATTGTCTTCTTTTAATACTTTTAATTGGTTGAGCAATCGCTCGGCAGGTTGCAACTGATTGATAAGAATAACAGCCCCTTTTCCTTCATCTTGTATGCGTTTAAAAATAGCATCCAGCGGGCTTTGCTTTTTTTGTTTTATGATACCAATCAACTCATTGTTAAGTTGATTTGCATGTACGCGAGTAAGCACCTCTTCATCTTCAGTCCAAGTACCTAGCGTAAGCGCAATATGTATCTGATTATTGGTGTTTTGATGATATGCGCGAATACGAAAAGGACCATAATTGGTATTTACCTCAAAATCTTCTTTAAGTTCAATGAGACTGTCGTGTTTCATGCGATAGCTCACTAAACTTTCGATAGAAACCAGTTTAAGGTTAAACGCATCGGCTACTTCTCGCAGTTGTGGTAAACGTGCCATAGTGCCGTCTTCATTCATAATTTCCACGATAACACCCGCTGGTTGAAAGCCTGCTAGTCGCGCAAAATCAATAGCTGCCTCAGTATGTCCCGTTCGACGGAGTACACCGCCCGCTTTGGCAGTAAGGGGGAAGATATGTCCAGGACGAAGAAAATCATCTGCAACAGCATCTTGATGAACAAGTCGGCGTACCGTTTTTGCCCTGTCCGCCACCGAAATTCCAGACGTAACACCATTTCCTTTTAAGTCGATGGAAATTGTAAAGGCTGTTCCCATGGGATCAGTGTTATTGCTCGCCATAGGATATAAATCTAGTTCGCGACAACGTTGCTCAGTAATAGGTGTGCAAATAAGACCGCGTCCATGACGCGCCATGAAATTCACCATTTCGGGCGTAACCATTTCTGCCGCACCCACAAAATCACCTTCATTTTCACGATTTTCATCATCTACAACAATAATTACTTTACCGTTTCTAATGTCTTCAATGGCATCTTCTATACGATCAAGTCGAATATCTTTCTTCATGTTTTCCATTTTTTTACAATTAGATTTAGAGGCACTCTTAAGATCATTTTTAAGCGTTCAATATCAAAAACAGATTTGTCTTTGCTCGCACGAATGGTAGCAACTAGCCCAACAATGGTTAGCACAATAGAAATAAGCCATGCGCCCCAAAATGGGTGAAGGCTACCGTCTTCGGCACTATTTTTAAACAATGTCCCTGCAAAATGATAGGTCAAAAATATGGTTAATGCGACAACAATGGGCAATCCAAAACCACCTTTTCTAATAATAGCACCTAATGGTGCTCCTACAAAAAACAACAGAATAGCGGCATAGGCATTTACAAACTTATCATCGCGCCACAAACGGTGAAGATTGATTACTTTTTCACGAACAAAAAATACCCCTTTTTGAGAACTGAAATTACTGAGCTGCATGCTGATATTACTTTTTGCATCTTCTATGAACTGCACACCTTCGTGTTTGGGAAGAGATGACAAGTAATGCGCTATTCCTGCATAACCCTTTGCTTGATGTTTGCCTTTGTGTTGATCAAGTGAATTAATGCCTGTTCGTAAATACACCGTTTTTGCAAATCCCTCAATTTCTGAAATATAGTTCTTGGTAAGCGAATCAATACTTTGACTCAATTCCCCCGTATTTTGCATTTTAAAGGTGTTGGTATAGCTTACTTCATTTAAATCTACGTTGTTGAATGCCCGCAGATCGATGTTCATGGTGTATTGCTTAAAGGCAATACGACTATGTGGGTCATTCTTCTTTTTTTTGTTTTTTTGTTCAACCTCTTCATAACGATGCCCGTCATATAACACCAGTTGCAATCCCTCACTAAGCGCCTCACTTTTAAGCTCGCCACGCGTGGCTTTAATAACAATATTATTGATTTGATTAGGTGATTTTTCATGTATGATAACATCTTCCAAAAACCTATCGTTTTCGCCATATTTCCGCCCTACTTTAATGTTGCTCTCACCAATATCATTAAACATACCTTCTGTTATGGCTAGTGCAGGACGCATTTTAGAGAGGTTTTTTCTTAGGTTATATGTCTTAAACTCAGCCAATGGAATAACTGTATTGGCAACATAGAATGTCGCAAGACATGCAATACTATTTACAATAATCAGTGGGCGCATAGCGCGCATTAAGGATATGCCTGCTGATTTCATGGCGGCAAACTCATAGCGTTCAGCAAAATTACCAAAGGTCATTATTGATGCCAAGAGTATGGTAAGGGGTAGTACCAACGGAATCAGTTTGGGGGAGTAGTACAATAAAAAACGGAGCAACACACTAAAATCGAGCCCTTTACCTGCAAATTCATCAATAAAAACCCAAATGGTTTGTATGATAAAAATAAACATGAGGATAAAAAAGAAACTCACCAAAACAGTGAGGTAGCTTTTTAATATGTAACGATCTATAAGCGTTAGCTTCATTAAAATCTATCGATATAATAGTTAGGGTAATCTTTCTCCAAAAACACAAAGGTTGAGGCAGCTAGGTCTTTATTTGGTGTAAACGAGCGCACTGTAAGAGTGGTTTCGGTATTGTTGTCGCCTACCTCAATAAGCTTATAAATATGTTTGGTTTGTGTATCAATACCCAGTAATAAATATGCGGCTTGCGCATAGGTGTCTATGGGAATTAGCTTGATAAACTGTATTTTTCTTCCTCCGTAAAGCGATTGGGTGATGTCCCATTCAAATCGATATCCTTCTTTATAAAATGAAAATAGCTTTGACGGGTTTAACCCTCCACCAAGTTCATTTTCAACTGGTTCAATTAAGACTTCTTCATTTTCACGGTTAATGGTATGCACATTTTTTCCATCGCTTAGCTGCTGAATACCCATAAGGTCTAACAAATATTTGCTGTCTTGCACAACTAGTGATCCTTTTTCTTTTTGTTGGATATATTCCTTTCGGTTTACCAGCTCATAGGTAAATTCAACAGAAATATTCGTGTAACTAGAAAGCTTTTCTGAAACATCGCTGAGCAATTTTTCGGCACGTTGATCTTGCGCAAACAACATTCCGACACTTAGGGTGCTAATAATCAGATATTTAATTAGTTTTTTCATTTTCTAAAAATTCATGCAACGAAATAACATCACGATACAATACCTCACGAGCCTTACTTCCTTCAAATGGTCCGACGATACCAGCGGCTTCCAACTGATCAATAATACGTCCGGCGCGGTTGTATCCCAATTTTAATTTACGTTGCAAAAGCGATGCCGAACCTTGTTGCGCATTTACCACAACCTCTGCAGCTTCTCTAAAAATAGGGTCGCGGTCTTCGATATTGTTCTCTTTTGTTGAGCCACTTTCCTCCGAGATATATTCAGGAAGTAAATACGCATCGGGATAAGCGCGCTGCGCACCAATAAAATCAGTAATTTTTTCTACTTCTGGGGTGTCCACGAAAGCACACTGCAACCTGATTAAGTTATTTCCTTGGGTAAATAACATATCACCACGCCCGATGAGCTGGTCGGCACCCCCACTATCCAAAATGGTACGTGAATCAACCTTAGAGGTAACCCTAAAAGCAATACGCGCTGGGAAATTGGCTTTGATCAACCCTGTAATTACATTCACTGATGGGCGCTGGGTTGCTATTATTAGGTGTATTCCAATAGCACGCGCAAGCTGTGCTAGTCGTGCAATAGGCGTTTCAACCTCTTTGCCCGCAGTCATGATTAAATCTGCAAACTCGTCAATAACCAATACGATGTAAGGCAAAAAAGCATGACCGTCATGTGGGTTTAAACGACGCTCTTTAAACTTGGCGTTGTATTCTTTTAAGTTACGACACATTGCCAGTTTAAGCATGTCGTAACGCTTATCCATTTCAACACATAACGAGTTCAATGTATTGATAACCTGTTTATTATCAGTTATAATAGCATCGTCAGCATCGGGGAGTTTTGCCAAATAATGACGCTCAATTTTATTAAATAAAGTTAATTCAACCTTTTTGGGATCAACAAGTACAAATTTAATTTCAGCCGGGTGTTTTTTGTATAATAGCGAAGTTAAAATAGCATTTAACCCAACCGATTTTCCTTGTCCTGTAGCCCCTGCCATAAGCAAGTGTGGCATTTTTGCCAGGTCTACTACGAATGTTTCGTTGCTTATGGTTTTTCCCAATGCTAGCGGAAGCTCCATTTCTGCTTCTTGGAATTTTTTGGCAAGTATCACTGAACGCATAGACACGACAGTTGCCTTCTTATTAGGCACTTCAATTCCTACGGTTCCTTTGCCAGGAATAGGAGCGATGATACGTATTCCTAACGCAGAAAGCGATAGCGCTATGTCATCCTCTAAATTTTTGATTTTAGAAATACGTACTCCAGCTGCTGGCACAATTTCATAAAGGGTAACAGTTGGACCAATGGTAGCCTTAATATCAGCAATACCAATTTGATAGTTTTTTAAGGTACCTACAATACGCTCTTTGTTCTCTTCTAGCTCTTGCTCGTTGATGGTAATGCCTTCGTGCGGATAACTTTTAAGCAGCGATTCGGTTGGCGATCTAAAGTTTTTAAGTTCAAGGGTAGGGTCAACTTCACCAAAGTCTGCAACGAGCTTTTTGGCTTTTGTTACAATTTCATCTTCTTCGGTTTCATTGACAGAAAGCGCAACATCTTCTACTGCTTTTGGCGCACTTTTTTTTGTAGGAATATTTAATTTTATTTCTGGTACAGAGGGTTCTTCTACAGCAGGTTGATCAAAGGAAACTTGCTTTACCTCATCTTCTTGGACTTCCTGTTTTTCGGATTTAAACGAAGGAATTTTAACTTGTTCAGGCTTCCATTTTAGTTGATATACCAAAAAGGCCACAGCGATTAGCAATAACACACTTGCCACACCCAATGTGCCTATATATTGTACAAGTAGCGCATTGACTTCAAAACCAGTTACCCCACTTAACAACGAAAATTTTGGAAGGATTAAGGCAGCTGCAAGCGAAACCCAAAGTGATAGCAACAATGCCCAGATCCAGCGAATACCTAATTTAGCCGTACCCGCATTAAGAAAATGACTCACACCAGTAACTAAAATCATAAAGGCAATAAAAAAGGCACCAATCCCAACCCCCTGATAGATAAACAGATGGCTAATGGAAGCTCCTAATTTTCGAATGCTATTTTTTGTAACAATTTCTCTATTGCCCAAATCACCTAGTGTGCTTTGATCAATTTTCCAAGATTGAAAAAAGGAAATAAACGATGCAAATACCAGTATCCCCACGAGGATACAAAAAGCTCCCCAGAGAATTTGTTGCTGGCGGTTGAGTCCACTAAAACGAAACTTTCGGTTAATAGCCATGGTTTAAAGCTCAAAAATACAACAAAAAAACCCGATGATCTTCATCGGGTTTTTCTACTTTAGGTCAAAAGTTCTATTTGTCAATAGAACCAAGAACACGTTTCATAAAATCATTAACAGCCTGCTTTGGTTCAGCACCTGCTTGAATCATTTTGTTAACCTCTAACGCACCATACATATTTGAAATAAGCTCTCCGATAACATCTAGTTCTTCTTCTTTCAAAGAAGAAACTTCTGTTAATGCCTCTAGGGTTTCGGCAGCTTCTACAACAAAATCTTCATCGTTTTGCTGTATAAATTCGGTGAGGTGCTTAATTATGGGTAATTTCATGAACAAAAGATTGTAAAACGTCTAGTTTGTTGGTCTGTACTTGATCGATAAATGCTCCTTTCTTAAAACCGGCAAACGTGGGCAAATTGTCTACGTTAGCAAGTTTTCTGGAATTGGGATTTTTTTCAGCATCTACCAATACAAAAAACGCATCCGGATTCTCCGAAGCCATTTTTTTAAACTTAGGTTTCATGATGCGACAATTGCCACACCAACCCGCAGAATACTGTACCAAAACCGTATCATGCTGTGCCAAAAGTTCATTCAAATTATCTTCACTTAGTTCTGTAACCATCTTATTTTTTGCTTAAATAGTCTGCAACACTCGCGCTGGTAGCATTAATAGCCTCACTACCTTCTTCCCAGTTAGCAGGACAAACTTCGCCATGCTTTTGGTTGTGTGCTAGTGCATCTACGATGCGAATAAATTCGCCAACATTACGCCCGATAGGTTTGTTGTTAATGCTTTCGTGCTGTACGATTCCGTCCTCATCTATAAGGAAAGTTGCGCGGTTAGGCACGTTGTCTCCTTCCATTAGAACTACGTCATACTCTTCGTTATAGTGAACGTTTTCTCCGTCCAAAACGCCAAGAATAGAAGAAAGGTTGCGGTTACTGTCTGCCAAAAGGTTATAAGTAACTCCTTCAATACCACCATTGTCTTTGGGTGTGCTTAGCCACGCAAAGTGCACTTCTGCTGTATCGCAAGAAGCCCCAATAACAATAGTGTTTCTTTTTTCAAACTCGGGCAATGCTTCTTGAAATGCATGCAACTCTGTTGGGCACACATACGTAAAGTCTTTAGGGTACCAAAAAAGCAATACTTTTTTCTTGTTGTTCACAGCTTCTTCAAGCACGTTAATTTGAATGGTGTCACCCATATCATTCATTGCACTTACTGTGATATCTGGAAATTTTTTTCCTACAATAGCCATAATTTTTTGTTTTTAAATTGAAGGTCAAAATTAAACAAATATGTAACAAAAAATCAGTGGCTACATTTTAATTTTCTATACGTGGATAGGGAGTTTCAATGTGTAGATTTTAGTTGCTTAATTTTATACCCAATGGCAGCATAAAGCAGCGTAGTAAAGGGACTTAACCAATTAAAAATAGCAAACACAAAATACTCCGCTACAGACACCCCAAGCACACCCGACTGGTATGCACCACAGGTGTTCCAAGGAACCAATACAGAAGTTACAGTGCCTGAATCTTCAAGGGTTCGGCTAAGGTTTTCGGGGGCTAACCCTCTGTCTTTATACGCCTTTGCAAACATTTTTCCAGGAACAACGAGCGATAAATATTGATCCGATGCGGTTATGTTAATGGCTAGACATGAAGCAACCGTACTTGCAAACAACTGAAAAGTGTTTTTTGCCCAACGCAATAGCGCAGCGCTAATGGCTTCTAATGCGCCAATGGCGTCCATGATACCTCCAAAAACCATGGCACAAACAATGAGCCAAATGGTACCCAGCATACCCGCCATTCCTCCAGATTGAAACAAATCGTTCAATAATGGATGACTGGTCTCAATACTTGTAGAAACCGTAATGGAATCCATCAAAATGGTGTACATGCCTTGCCAAGACAAAACATCTTCATGGCTTAACAGTTTAAAAAGGGGTTGTTGAAAAATAAGCGCAAACAGCCCCCCCAAAAGTGTTCCGACCAGCAATGCCACTAATGGTGGTGTTTTGCGGGCAATCATCAGCACAACCAAAACAGGCACAACAAATAACAGTGGACTGATGGTAAAGCGTTCTTCAATGGCAACAAGCATGGATTCGGTTTGAGATACAGCGGATGTGTCTTGCGTAAATCCAATGATTAAAAAAACCAGCAGTGTAACCAAAATAGTTGGTATTGTGGTAAGTGACATATATCGAATATGACTAAACAATTCACCGCCCGCCATGGCTGGGGCAAGGTTTGTTGTGTCGCTTAGCGGTGACATTTTATCTCCAAAATAAGCCCCCGAAATAACTGCACCAGCAATCATTCCAACGGGAAGCCCCATGGCTTTGCCAATACCAATAAGCGCAATTCCCACTGTTGCTGAGGTGGTCCAACTGCTACCTGTAGCTATAGAAATCAGTGCACATATTAGGATGCAAGCTGCCAAAAAATAGGAGGGATGTAAAATTTGTAATCCATAATAAATCATTGCGGGAATTATGCCACTCAATAGCCATGTCCCTGCCAGTGCACCTACAAAAAGTAAAATGAGAATGGCTCCTGTAACCGATTTTAAATTTTCGGCTATTTGTGCCAGCATATCTTTGTATAAAACACCCTTTCTAAACCCTATAAGTGCCGCAATAGCCCCACCTAACAGCAAAATAAACTGATTGGAGCCACTCAGTGCATCATCTCCATAAATGCCCACATTTATGGACAAAAGAACCACTAAAACAATAATAGGGAGCAAGGCTGCAGCGAGAGATAATGTATGCTTTTGTTTCATATCAAGTTGTAATATTACGATTTTGTGAGGAATATTACATTCTGTCATGAGATATGCTTGCTTCATTGTACATTTGCATCACTAAATCAATGACAAATGAATCAATTTGATGTAGCTATTATTGGCTCGGGACCTGGAGGATATGTAGCCGCTATACGTTGTGCGCAGCTTGGCATGAAAACCGTTGTGATTGAAAAAGAGCAAACCCTTGGTGGAACTTGCCTTAATGTGGGGTGTATTCCTTCAAAATCGTTGTTGGACTCCTCGCACCATTATGAAACTGCTACCAAAGACTTTAAAACCCACGGCATTGATGTTGCAGGACCGATTGAAGTAAATTTCCCTCAAATGATCGCGCGTAAACGCGAAGTGGTGTCTACTACTGTAAAGGGCATTGATTTTTTGATGGACAAAAACAACATCACGGTACTTCGTGGTTTGGGTTCTTTTGAAGATGCCACACATATTAAAATTACCGGCAAAGACGAGCAGATTATTGAGGCAAAACACACCATTATTGCCACGGGTTCTACCCCGGGCAGTTTGCCCTTTATAGATTTGGATAAAGAGCGTGTTATTACGTCTACCGAAGCCTTAGAGTTGAGCGAAATCCCCAAACACCTAGTGGTGATTGGCGGCGGCGTTATTGGATTAGAACTAGGACAAGTGTACCGAAGATTAGGTGCCGAGGTCAGTGTTATTGAGTATGCAGACCGCATCAGCCCTGTGCTAGACGTTGCACTTTCTAAAGAATTGATGAAGGTCATGAAAAAGCAAGGGGTGAAATTTCACCTATCGCACCAAGTTACTGCCGTGGAGCGCAATGGCAATTCGGTAAGTGTTACCGCAAACGACAAAAAAGGGGTTGCGCAAACCTTTGAAGGCGATTATTGTTTGGTTTCTGTTGGGAGAAGACCTTATACAAACGGACTTAATGCAGCTGCTGCAGGGGTTAGCTTAAACGACCGCGGACAGGTTGAAGTCAACGACCAATTGCAAACTACAACCCCTAACATTTATGCTATTGGCGATGTGGTACAAGGGGCAATGTTGGCGCACAAAGCCGAAGAAGAAGGTGTCTTGGTTGCCGAGTTTTTGGCAGGGCAAAAACCGCATATTGATTATAACCTTATACCAAACGTTATTTACACCTGGCCGGAAGTGGCTTCGGTGGGAAAAACAGAGGAAGAGCTAAAAGCAGCGAATATCCCACACAAAAAAGGACAGTTTCCGATGCGTGCCCTTGGACGTTCAAGAGCCAGTATGGATACCGATGGTTTTGTAAAGATTTTGGCACATGCCGAAACGGATGAAATTTTGGGGGTACACATGATTGGTGCGCGTGCTGCAGACCTGATTACGGAAGCAGTTACCGCCATGGAGTTCCGTGCTTCTGCAGAAGACTTGGCACGTATGAGCCATGCGCACCCTACCTATGCCGAAGCCGTAAAAGAAGCGGCACTAGCCGCAACGGAAAACCGTGCGTTGCATGTGTAGCTAACCAGCAGGCAAAAACATTAGAAAAGGCGTTGAAAGACGCCTTTTTTTATGCCTAAACTTTTTTTTGTTAATTTAGCTGTAAACAAAACCCAAATCTGTTTGAGTGAACACCTACAACTTTCATTTTTACTTTTTTGGGTTACCACTATAAATGCTTTTGTAAAGGTGTTTTGTCGCAAAACATATTTGAGAAATAAACGCAATATGTGGATATATACGAGGTGGGTATAAGCTGAAAAAACCAAATAATAAATGAATGTAGAAAGATTACACCGAATTTTAATTGACCTTGATGAGGAAATAAAGACTGACAAGATTGTTACGCTTTTACAGCAAGTAAGAGACCATCTTCAAAATCAAGTAAACCAACCAAATCAGCCTTCACATCAAACAAATTTGGTTAACAGTTTAAAAAAACTTTATACGACACTTGAATCATCAAACTACAATGATTATTCACCAAGTTGGAAAGAAATAATTTCAGAGATAAGCGGAGAAATTGAACTTGGAGTCCCATTAAAGCAAAAAATAGAGTATATACTTTCTATAAATTCAATTACACCTGCAAATGCGTTAGAAGAAATTAAACAGATTTTCAACGATTTACAGACTTTTCAAATCGCAATCAAAAACACTCTAACTGGTTTTGAAGCTTTAGGAATTGAAGAAGAAGATTTGGATGCAGGACAATGTGAACTTGGTTACACAATTCCAAGAGAATTTGTCGAAAACAAGCTTTCCGAGTTAAAAAATGAAATAGCTGAACTGAATTTTATTTTAAATAACATTTCAGAGGCAGTAACTGGAGAAAAGCAGGAGTACAAAGTAAAAACCATTTCATCAAGTGATTTCCTTTTATATGTAATTATCGGACTTCAAGTGGCAGATGTCCTATCAAATGCAACAGAAAGAATTTTAAATATTTACAAGGGCATTTTAGAAATTAAGCAATTAAGAAATCAATTAAAAGACAAAGGAATTCCAGCCTCGAAAACAAAGTCTATCGAAACTCACGCAAACGGAATGATGAAAGACGAAATTAAGGCTATAGTTAAAGAAGTAATGGACGAACATTACGATGGAGATAATGGACGGAAAAATGAATTGCAAAATGGACTGACCATTTCTTTGAACAAACTTGCAAATCGAATTGACAAAGGATTTAATGTAGAAATTAGAGTTGAGCCACTTCCAGAACCACAAGAGGAAGAAGAGCCAACAGTTGAATACCAACAAAATGCTGAAATGATAAAGTCAATTCAAGAAAGTGCAAGAAAAATTGAATTTTTAGACGCAGGTGGAGAATCGATTTTAAAACTACCTGAAAAAAAATAAAAGCCAGCAGGTAACAATGGCTATAAATAATTGCTTGTTCTCGCCTAACCTTCGACAGGCTCAGGGCATAGCTTATGAAAATCTTTGTTTCGACAAGCTCAACAACAGCGGATTTTCAGTTTGGTGTGTTCCGCCTAAGGCGGATAACTGCTAAACCATGCAACAAGCCATATACAAACACGTTAGCTCAATCTAAAAAGTAGACCCACCCGCCTAAGTAAAGGCTTTACCTTCGTCGGATAAAGCAACACAACTGCCGTAACCCCAACCACAAAGCCAACTGCTCCCAAAATGGCTACTTCCCACGAGAGCGATTGTCGGTAAAATTTATACAATCCGATACTGGTAAAACTCCCGTATAGAATTACGTAATGTACAATGTACAGTGAGAGTGTTTTGGTGCCAATCTTTTGCCATAGGCTTTGCTTTATCAAGGGTTCGAGGAGCATAAATACCCCAAAAAGCATGAGTACATCGCCAAGGTGAATAAACAAGAAATTGTTGTGCGAAACTTGCTTTAGCAATGGACTGGAAAGCGCTGTTGATAGCGAATAAATAAGCGAAGTAGCGTAGAAGGAAAGCACAAATCCAACCACTAAAAAACCAACTGCCCAAAAAGATAATTTTTTGGGTGTAGTGGGTATTAAAAAAGCAATGCCCGCCCCAAAACTGACATACCCCAGCCATGGCAACAGATAAAAAACAGCCCCATGGGCTTTGGTCAAATAGGCAGCAATAAAAAGTGGTAGGTTTTTAAAGACAATACCTGAGTATAGCGGTTCGGTTATAAAAATAGCAATAGCAATGGCAAAAAACAGTACAGGGCGCAATTTCCCAAGGGCATTAAAAAGCAGGTATAGCACCATAGAAAACAACAATCCGCACCCAATAATTTGTAATACATCGGGGCGTAAAAAGGTTTTGGTTATTCGACCTGTTGTAAGGAAATAGGGGAGGCTTAGGCGCAAGGCATATCCCCATAAAATCAATTCTAGTGCGCGTTTAAGCCCTTTTTTGAGACGTGGATTTTTCCAACCTTTTAGGGGGTTTCGTTGCAACAAAAACATAAACACCAAACCTGTTATGGTAAAAAACACCGGTGCCGTAATACCACGGAAATACAGCCAAATACGATAAACATAATTACTCGTATCTACGGTAGACGAATCGAGTAAACCACTGACAAAATGACCTTGTAGCATCATTAAAATCGCAAAGGCTCTGAGGGCATCAATAAAGTAAAGCCGTTGCGTTGTCATGTCAGTATCAAAAGTGACTGTCGAATTTTTCTTGAATGCTATCTAACGCCAAATTTCCCAAACTTCCCACATGCGTGTGATCAATCTTTTTTGGAGGAACAAAAGCCCCTTCTTCGACCTGTTGCCCAACCTGTTTGTAGGCATCTCTAAACGGTACCCCTTGTTGAACCAACTCATTTAGCGCATCAACAGTAAAGGCATAGGTGTAGGTACTGTCTTCCATAATGTCCTTACGAATCTGTACTTCTTTAATTGTGCTGTTTAGTATGGTCAGACAGTCTTTGATGCTGTCAATACCTTCAATCATTTTGCCCTTAAAGAGTTGCATTTCGCGGTGGTAACCACTGGGTAGATTTTGGCCGAGTAAGGCAAAATCGTTTGCAAGCCCTTGAATTAAAGCACATTTTCCACGTATCAACTCAAAAATATCCGGATTTTTTTTGTGTGGCATAATGCTAGACCCCGTGGTGAGGTGATCTGGAAAATGAATAAAATTAAAATTTTGACTCATATACAGACATACATCCATGGAAAAACGCCCTAGTGTGGCTGCCAGCGAACCAAGCACACTTGCCGTGATACGCTCTGTTTTTCCACGCCCCATTTGCGCAGCTACCGCATTGAATTTGAGTGTGTTGAATTCGAGTTCTGTTGTAGTAAATTTTCTGTCAATAGGAAATGAACTGCCGTATCCAGCAGCACTTCCTAGTGGATTTTGATCACATATTTTATGTGCCGCATTGAGTAAAATCACATCATCTATTAATGACTCCGCATAGGCTGAAAACCACAGGCCAAAGGAAGACGGCATTGCCACTTGCAAATGCGTATACCCAGGAAGCAAATCGTTTTTGTACTTCTCCGCCAACCCCATCCATGTGTCGAATAATGCTTTTGTAAGGGCTTTAATTTCAACCAGTTCGTCTTTTAGTAGCAACTGCATGGCAGTAAGCACTTGATCGTTTCTGGAACGTGCGGTGTGTATTTTTTTTCCCACGTCGCCAAGTCGTTCTGTAAGCATAAACTCGATTTTGGAATGGATATCCTCAAAATCATCTTCAATAACAAAAGTATCTGTTGTAACAATTTTTAAGATGTCATCCAGCGCATTACAAAGCTGTTCAGCCTCCTCTTTGGTAAGCAATCCCACCTGTGATAGCATTTGCGCATGCGCCTTTGAGGCTACAATATCATAGGGAGCCAAACGCACATCCCAAAGCCTGTCGTCTCCAACGGTAAATCGGTCAACGTTTTCGGTTACGGGTGTTTTGTTTTTCTGCCAGAGCTTCATAGTGCTTGTTTTAAAATGGAAATATACAAAGGGATTGCCTCTTCGAGTTCGTTGACATAAATAAATTCATCTGCGGTATGTGATCGCAGCGAATCGCCAGGTCCCAATTTCAGCGAACTACACGATAATACCGCTTGATCCGATAGGGTAGGCGAGCCATACGCATTTCGTCCTGCTGCAATACCAGCTTTTACAATGGGATGTTCCATGGGAATAGAAGAAGAGCTTAACCTAAGCGAGCGCGCCTCTACCTTACAAGGAGCTTCTTGTAGCAAATCGCAGATTTCTTGGTTGGTGTATAAATCATTTACACGCACATCCAATACCAACTTTACGTCGGCAGGAACAGCATTGTGTTGCTTTCCGCCTTTAATTTGCGTAACGGTCAGTTTTACAGGCCCCAAGGCTTCAGATACGCGGTCAAACTTAAACCCTTTAAACCAATCAATAACTTTTCCAATTTTATAAATTGGATTGTCATCGTTGGGGTGTGCGGCGTGACTTGCTGTTCCACTAATAGTAGCATCAAATACAACCAAACCTTTTTCGGCTACTGCCAAGTGCATTTGCGTGGGTTCTCCTACAATTGCGGTGTCTATAGTAGGTAGCGTTGGTAACAAACTGTTCAGTCCGTTTGGTCCAGATGTTTCTTCTTCTGCAGTAGCAGCAATTACAAGGTTATACGCCATGTTTTTTTGCTCATAGAAATAAACAAAAGTTGCCAACAAGCACACTAATGCTCCTCCAGCATCATTGCTACCCAATCCAAATAATTTACCGTCAATAATTTGTGCTTTGTACGGATCTTTGGTGTATCCGCTGTTTGGCTGAACGGTATCATGATGCGAGTTCAACAACAGATACGGTTTTGTAGGGTCTTCGTATTTGTTGATAGCATAAATGTTATTTTTTTGCTGCTTACACGTGACACCGTGTCGCTCTAGCCAGCTTTTTATGTGTGCTGCGGTTTTGTCTTCCTCTCCCGACAGTGATTGCGTATTAATAAGCGTTTGAAGTAACGCTATGGCTTCTTGTTGTAATTGTGCTATGCGTTCCATATCAGTGTTGTTTTGGGTGCATTTGAGTTTGTCAGTGTGGTGGTATTGCTAATAACCACTTCTTTGACCCCTTTTTTTAGGGCATCAAATCCATTGTGAAGTTTAGGTACCATTCCTTGATGAATACTTCCTTCTTTAATTCCCTTTGTTGTTTGTTCTTCGGTCAAGATCTCCATCACGCTCTCCGGGGCTGAAATGTCATGTAATACACCAGCATGTTCGAAGCAATAAAATAAACGAACATCATATTGACTACTCAATGCGATAGCAACTTGCGCGGCAATAGTATCGGCGTTGGTGTTTAGCAATTGCCCTTTTTTGTTGTGTGTTATCGCACACAAAACAGGAACAAAATCGTTTGTTATGAGTGAGGTAAGTACGCCTGAATTCACGTTGACTACATCTCCCACAAATCCATAATCAATTTCTTTAACAGGTCGTTTTACGGCTTCAATGCAATTGCCGTCTGCACCGCTAAGTCCAATAGCGTTTATGTCTAATTGCTGCAATTGTGCTATAATTTTTTTGTTGGATATACCTGCATAACTCATCACGGCAACTTCTAACATATCAGCATCTGTGATGCGTCTTCCGTCAATCATTTTTGGTGAAATTCCCAATTGATTGGCTAATGCTGTGGCATGTCGTCCACCACCGTGTACCAAAAGTTTTGGACCATCGATTTTAGCAAACGCAACAAGTAACGTGTTAAGGGCTGCAACATCGTTTACCAAATGCCCGCCTACTTTTACGATATGCAGCAATTCTTTCACGACAATAAGGTTTTAAGTACTGCTGCGGCAGCGAATGTTCGGTTGTTTGCCTGCTGAATGACCTTGGCATTTGGGTTGTCCAAAACGCCATCGGAAACGACTACATTACGCCTGATGGGCAAGCAATGCATAAAAGACGCATTGCTTGTCAGCGCCATTTTTTCAGGTGTGAGCATCCATTCGTTATCGGTTCTCAAAATTTGTCCGTATTGCTCATATGAGCACCAATTTTTGGCATACACCACGTCGGCGTTTTTCAATGCTTCATCTTGATTGTGAAGAATTGGAATATTATTTGTGATCCGTGGGTCTAAATCATACCCTTTCGGGTTGGCAATCACAAATTCCGCATCCATTTGTTGCATCATACGCGTAAATGAATTCCCAACTGCGTGTGGCAATGCCTTTGGGTGGGGTGCCCAAGTGAGTACCACTTTAGGCTTTTTAGGCAATGAAAGCTCGTTAAGCGTTATGGCGTCTGCAAGTGCTTGTAGCGGATGCGCAGTGGCACTTTCCATATTTAAAATGGGCACACTAGCGTATTCAATAAACTTCTGTAATACCTGTTCCGATTCGTCTTTTTCTTTGTCGGTGAGGGTGGCAAACGCGCGTATGCCAACAACATCACAATATTGAGACACTACTTGTGCTGCCTCTTTTACATGCTCTGAACGAAGGCCTTCCATGATCGTTTTGTCTTCGTATTCAATGGCCCATGCTTCGTTGCTAAAATTCATTACCATCACATCCATCCCTAACAAACGACCAGCTTTTTGGGTGCTTAATCGTGTTCTTAAACTTGGATTGAAAAATAACAGTCCCAATGTTTTGCGTTTGCCCACCTGCTCAAATTGATAAGGATCTGCTTTGATTTTTTGTGCAAGCGCAACTTGTGCATCAAAATCGGGGAGGTCGTTAAGGGTTAAAAATTGTTTCATAATGATTTTTCTAAGGCATCAAAAAATTGATTTAAATGCTTTTGCTGTATGGTTAGTGGGGGTAATATGCGCAATAATTTTTTGTTGCTGCTTCCACCCGTAAAAATATGATGCTCATAGATAAGTTTTTTACGCAACTCGCTCACCTCAAAATCAAATTCAAGTCCGAGCATAAGCCCACGCCCTTTTACATTTTTCACACCATCTATATTTTTGGCTCGTGTCATAAACGCCTGGCCAAGAGTTGCTGCATGGGCAATAAGATTTTTCTTTTTTAGGACTTCTAAAACCGCCAAACTTGCCTGACACGCCAAGTGATTTCCACCAAAAGTAGTCCCCAGCATACCGTACCATGGTTTTATGTTCGGGTGTACTAAAATACCACCTACGGGAAAGCCGTTACCCATCCCTTTTGCCATGGAAATTATATCGGGAGTAATGTTATAGTGCTGAAAAGCAAAGAACTTTCCAGAACGACCAAACCCAGATTGCACTTCATCGGCAATAAGACATGTGTTGTGTTTTTCGCATAGCTTCTCAATGCTTTTCATGAATTTTTGAGTAGGCATATCCAACCCACCAACGCCTTGAATGGCTTCAATAATCACGCAACAAATGTCATCTTGTTTTAGTGTTTTCTCCAAAGCAGCTTCATCGCCAAACTCCAAAAAAACAACTTCTTGTTGCGCGTTAAGCGGTGCAATAATTTTAGGCGTATCAGTTGCTGCAACTGCAGCACTTGTTCTGCCATGAAACGCATTTTTAAAGGCAACTATTTTTGATTTTCCCGTATGAAATGAAGCGAGTTTAAGCGCATTTTCATTGGCTTCAGCACCCGAGCTACACATAAACAATTGATATCCTGTACATCCCGATTGTGCTTCAATTTCATCCGCTAATTGTGTTTGTAACGGATTTTGAATGGCGTTTGAATAAAACCCAATTCGTGAAATTTGCTTTTTTAATCGTTTGTTATATGTAGGGTTTTGGTGTCCAATGCTTATTACGGCATGGCCTCCGTACAAATCCAGGTATTTTTTTCGGTCTGCACCATATACATGTACGCCTTTGGCACGCACAGGAGTTACATCATACAGTGGGTATACGTCAAATAGTGGCATTAGTCTTGAGCGATTTCGTTAATTTTTTTGAATGATGCCACGATACCCTGTATTAGCGATGAGCTTAACCCTTGATGCTCCATTTCATTTAAACCTTCAATGGTACATCCCCTTGGGGTAGTAACTTTATCAATTTCTTCTTCGGGATGGGCACCAGTTTCAATAAGCAACGATGCTGCACCCATAGCTGTATACATGGACATTTTCATGGCCTCTTCGGCATCAAAGCCCAATTGTACGCCTCCTTGTGTTGTGGCACGAATAAGGCGCATCCAAAAGGCAATCCCCGATGCGCAAATAACCGTTGCTGCACGCATGTGTTGCTCTTCAATTACAATACTTGTTCCCAAGCCATTGAATATAGCCTCGGCAACGGGAAGACGATTTTTCCCTTTTTCGTTGGCACAAAGGCAGGTCATGGATTTGCCTACCGAAATTGCGGTGTTGGGCATAGACCTAATGAGATGCACATCTGTCCCCACGACTTCCTCCATTTTGGCTAGTGAAAAACCTGTAACTGTAGAAATGAGTACGTGGTTGTCGTGTAACAAATCTTTAATTTCAGCGAGAAGTTTAGCCAATTGCCTCGGTTGAACCGCTAGAATAATGATGTCCGATGCCGCTACAGCTTTTTTATTATCGTCTGTAACATGAGTGTTCGCATATTCTCCCCATGAGGCAATATTGTTTTTCGAACGACGCGTAAGATAAAGCTGCGTAATACTGTTGTTGGTAATAAGCCCTTTGGCGATGCTTAGACCTAAATTTCCTGCTCCTAGAATGGCAATTTTCATAATTAAAAAGATGTTGATTTTAAATGTAGTCCTGTGGTATGCTCCAAGCCAAACATAAGATTCATGTTTTCTATCGCTTGCCCCGAAGCACCTTTTAATAAATTATCTATAATGCTAGTAATGAGTAGCTTACCTTCGTGAAGATGTAAATGAATTAAGCATCTATTGGTGTTTACGACTTGTTTTAGTGCTAACTCGTTTTTACATACAGTGGTAAACGGGCTGTCTTTGTAAAACGACTCATATAGTGCATAGGCGTCCTCCAAACTACCATTAAAATCGGTGTATGCCGTAGCAAAAATACCCCTGGTAAAATTCCCACGGATTGGTAAAAAGTGCAATGTAGCATTGCTGCCTTGTGCTTGAGTCAACGTTTCGCCAATTTCTCCTAAATGCTGGTGCACAAAAGGTTTGTAATACGAAATATTGTTGTTTCGCCAGCTAAAATGACCAGTTGCTGAGGGGACGGCACCTGCACCTGTACTTCCAGTAATGGCATTTATGTGTACCTCGTTATGCAGTTTTTTGGCTGTTGCTAGGGGCAAGAGTGCCAACTGAATAGCCGTGGCAAAACACCCTGGATTGGCAATGGCTTGCGCCGATTGTATAAGGTTTTTATTTTGTTCAGTTAAGCCGTAAACGAAAGATCTACCCATAAACTGGTGATCGGCAGCAAGACGAAAATCGTTGCTTAAATCAATGATTTTGGTATTGTCGTTGACGGTGTGTTCGTGTAGGAATGTGGCCGAGTTGCCATGTCCCATGCACAAGAAAAGTACATCTATTTCAGGATTTAGTTCGCCTGTAAAGGGCATATCCAAAATCCCAACCAAATCTTGATGCGTCTCCGAAACGGCTTTTCCCGTACGTGTAGAACTGTATATAAAATCGATGTTTACATTGGGATGATTTACAAGTAGCCTTAACAGTTCTCCTCCCGTATATCCAGCGCCACCCACAACGCCTACTTGAATTTTATTTATTGACATGCTGATATATTTTCCCGGCGTTTGCCGTGAGTTTGATAAATCCTTTTGCTTCTGCGGCAGTCCATGCTTCGTTGGCTTCACCATACGTGCCAAACGAATTGTCCATCAAATCAAATGTAGACTCAATACCATCTAGCGTAAATCGGTATGGATGAAGTGTTACAAATACACTGCCTGTAACTGTTTTTTGACTATTTCTTAGAAATGCCTCAAAGTCACGCATTACGGGATCAAGGTATTGACCTTCGTGCAACATCATGCCGTAGTACGAACCAATATAATCTTTGTGGTGAAGTTGCCATTTGCTAAGGGTGTGTTTTTCTAACAAATGATGCGCCTTAATGATAACAAGTGCTGCTGCAGCTTCAAAACCTACACGTCCTTTAATGCCAATAATGGTATCACCCACATGAATGTCGCGCCCAATGGCAAAGGGTGCCGCAAGTTCTTGCAGGGCTTGAATTGCCTCAACTGGCGTATATTTTTTATCATTAATTCCTACCAATTCACCCGTATCGAAATGAAGCGAAATTTGCTCTGGTGCTGTTTTGGTACATGGGTTTGGATAGGCAGCATCGGGAAGTGAATTTCGAGATTTTAAGGTTTCACTTCCACCAACCGAAGTACCCCAAAGGCCTTTGTTGATGGAATACTGTGCTTTTTCCCACGACCAGTCTACACCGTGTTCTTTCAAGTAATTGATTTCTTCTTCTCGAGATAATTTTTGATCTCGAATCGGAGTAATGATTTCAATTTCAGGTGCCATGGTTTGAAAAATCAAATCGAAACGCACTTGGTCGTTTCCAGCTCCTGTGCTACCATGCGCAATACAACTTGCGCCAATTTCTTTGGCATGACGGGCAATGGCTACAGCTTGTGTCACACGCTCTGCGCTAACCGATAACGGGTAGGTGTTGTTTTTGAGCACATTTCCAAAAATCAAATACGTTACAATGTCTTGGTAGAATGTTTCTACTGCTTCGATACTGGTATATGAATACGCCCCAAGTGCCAATGCCTTTTTTTCAAGGGCTTCTACTTCTGTTGCGTCAAAACCTCCTGTGTTTACACTTACGGCATGGACTTCATATCCTTTTTCGCTTAACGATTTTACGCAGTAGGATGTATCCAGTCCACCGCTATAGGCTAGTACTAATTTTTGTTTCATTTTTTTGTTCTTTTAAAGGCATTTGTAAAGGATTGAAGCCTATTTTTTTTCCCTTTGTTTTGATTCATATTTGGATCATAAAGCATTCCTGTACACAAACACATGGTGCGATTTGTACGTGTGAGTACATCATAATTTTTACACGTTTGACAACCCTTCCAAAAATCGGGATCATCTGTAAGTTCCGAAAAAGTAACAGGTCTGTATCCCAAATCATAATTGATTTTCATCACAGGAAGTCCCGTGGTGATACCAAAAACCTTGGCATTGGGATATTTTTGGATACTGTATTCGAAAATTTGAGTTTTAATTTTTTTCGCCAGCCCAATTCCTCTATACTCAGGAGCCACAATTAGTCCAGAGTGGGCAACATATTTTTCGTGTCCCCATGCTTCTATGTAACAAAAACCGGCAAAGGTGTCGCCGTCTAAGGCAATGATGGCGTTTCCCGATTCAATTTTTTGTTGAATATACTCAGGAGTACGACGCGCAATTCCCGTTCCACGAACTTGAGCCGAGGAGGTTATTGTTTCTGAAATGATTTTCGCATAGGTTACGTGTATGCGTTTTGCAACTTGAATTTCCATGTTAGGAGAAAGAGTGAATTAGACTGAAAAAAAGTGGAGGAGGAAACCGGACACACCTAAGTTTCATAAACTATAGATTTACCCCAAGGGGCGACGAGCGCGCGGGGTAATGGTGTAAAGTGAAACTTGGCTTACAGTCATGCTGCAAATATAGATTTTTTTTTAAAGTCTTACAGTAATCCCTGTGCAAATACGTAATTTTGCTTTTTAAGAAGATATTTGATTGGTAACTCGCACAAAAACAGTATTTAACGTAAAAGAATTTCCGAATGTAAAGGCAAGACTCTATGCTTGGGCAACAAATGACACCCCCATGGCATGGTACGATTCTAATGAGTATCCGCATCAAAAGTGCTCTTATGACGCAGTTTTAGCTGTACAATCGCAGTCAGACATTATAGCAACGGAAAAATTAGCACAAGCTATTGGTACAGACTGGCTATTTGGATTTTTTAGTTATGAATTCGCCCAAACATGGGAACAGGTTACCCCCACAAACCCAAGACATATTTCCGCACCCAAGCTCCAGTTTTTTTGTCCAAAAAAAATATGGTTGTTAAAAGGGGATACCCTTACAGCGCTATACCTAAATGAGGCTGACGCTCAAAAAGATTTTGATCAAATTCTAGCAACCCAACCTTTGGTTTCAACAGAATCTACCCCAATAGATTTGGTGCCTGGAATTTCTAAACAAGAATACATTAAAAGGGCAACTGCGTTGCAGCAGCATATTTTTCGTGGCGATATTTATGAAATAAACTACTGCATGGAATGGTTTGCCAAAGCGGTTTCTGTACACCCAGCGCAACTCTTTAGCCGTTTAAACAACATTGCCAAAACCCCTTTTGCGGCCTATTTTCACCTAAACAATATACACTTGATGTGTGCCTCTCCTGAGCGTTTTTTAATGCGTGAGGGGACAACCGTAATGTCACAACCCATTAAAGGAACCGCAGCACGGCATGAAGATGTAGTTTTGGATGCTGCGGCGGCACAGCATCTTAAAAATGATGCAAAGGAACGCGCAGAAAACATCATGATTACGGATTTGGTACGCAACGACTTGTCTCGTGTAGCCAAAAAAGGATCTGTTGCGGTAGTCGAGCAATGTGCCGTATACCCCTTTGCGCAAGTGCATCAAATGATTTCAACCATTGTTGCCCAATGCGATGCCAACATACCTTCTTTGGCTGTTATAGATGCGTGTTTTCCTATGGGAAGTATGACGGGAGCACCTAAGCAACGTGCCATGGAACTCATTGATTCGTATGAAGTTAGTCAACGTGGGTTGTATAGTGGTGCAGTAGGTTATTTTACGCCCCACGGCGATTTTGACTTTAACGTGGTTATTCGAAGCTTAATTTATGATGCTCAAAACCAGTACCTTTCAACACATGTGGGTAGTGCCATTACCGCTGCCTCCGATGTAGAGAAAGAATATGAAGAATGCCAATTAAAAGCAGCTGCTATTAAAGGCGTTTTGACCAACAAACGCAAAAAACCTTTAGGCCATGGAACAAAGGTTTAGGACAAACATAAAATCACTTCTAGATCTTGCTAATCCAAAGATGTTGGTTGCTGTAAGCGGAGGTCTAGATAGCGTGGTTCTTACGCATTTGCTCCGCAGATGCGGTTTTGAATTTTCTATTGCGCATATGAATTACAAATTGCGCGGTACGGATAGCGATTTGGATGCAACTTTTGTTTCTGAATTGGCAACTGAGCTTGGTGCGCCATTCCACAGTATCGTTTCTCCATTAGATGCAAAAGCGTCAGGGATTCAAGAAAAAGCGCGCGATTTGCGCTATGCTTGGTTTTCAACTCTTAGGGAAAAACACAAGTTTGATGTAGTACTTACTGCGCATCATGCCAATGACCAGCTCGAAACGCTTTTTATGCGTCTCTCTAGGGGAAGTGGTATAGATGGCTTGGGAGGTATTCGTCCCGAAAACGGATTTTTGATTCGTCCACTATTGCCTTTTTTTAAAGCGGAATTGATGGCGTATGCCAAAAAGCACAGCCTAATATGGCGAGAAGACGTATCTAATACAACAACAAAATACCTGCGAAATGCAATCCGGCACAAAGTGATTCCAGCCTTTTCAGCATTATCGCCAGAAACCGCTGCCAACACATTGCGTGCGATGCACCATATGCGCGAAACCTCAGAGGCAATTGCGGTTCAAACAGCATCTATTAAAACGCAGTGGCAACAAGCAAATGAAACTACGGTAATTCCATTGACAACTATCGTTGATCTAAACCCCCAAGAATTTTGGTTGTTTCAGTTGTTTTCACCCTACGGCTTTGATGTCAATGAAATACAAAAGCTACTAAAGTCCCACTCTGGTAAAAAGTGTGAAAGTGCCACACATCAATTAATCTTGGAACGGGAACATCTTGCGCTCTCGTCTTTATCAGAAAAGAGCGAAGTTAAAGAACAGTATCTGGTGCCCAAAGCAGGGATAGCATCCCCAATTCGATTACAAATATCGATTGATGCCTGTATTCAAAAAGCAACCAATGTTGCTCTTTTTGATGAAGAAAAACTTTCTTTTCCGCTTATTTTGCGGCGTTGGAATGAGGGAGATTTTTTTTATCCAACAGGGATGAAAGGCAAAAAGAAGCTGTCTAAATTTTTTAAAGATGAGAAAATGTCTGCTCAAGAGAAGAAAAATCAATGGGTGTTATGTAATAAAAATGATGTAATTTGGGTTATCGATAGACGAGTAGATCGAAGGTTTGCCTCAAATGATCAGTCACATTCACTCCAAATTAAATTAGTATGAGATTTTTATTCCTTTTTCTAATCGTTTCCCAATCTATAATTGCTCAAAATACTGTGCAGTGGAGCGCACAAGCACAACAAACAGACACAAACAACTATGATGTAACGCTTAGCGCCACGATAGAAGAAAACTGGAAATTATACAGTACCGAGCTACCAGAAGGAGGACCTTTGCCAACCCTAATTCATTGGCACAATGCCACTCCAATTGGACCGCTGAGCGGTTCAACACCCAAAAAAGGGTTTGACGCCATTTTTGAGATGGAACTGTCCTATTTTACTAAAAAAGCATTGCTCGTACAGTCTGTTCAAACAGAGGAAAAGGAAATATCACTTACAATAGAATATCAAGCATGTGACGATGCCGTTTGTATTTTTAGAGAAGAGACATTAACCATTCCTATCGATGGCACCAACGTAAGTGCTGCAAATCGTGATTTGACAGATATTGAACTTTCTGGAAACGATTTAAAACTAGAATTAAAAAACCTTGAATTTTTAGAAGCTTCAATAGCTACAAAAAACGCTTCGTGGTGGGGGATTTTTGTTTTGGGATTGTTAGGTGGTTTTTTGGCATTACTTACACCCTGTGTTTTTCCACTTATTCCACTTACGGTTTCCTATTTTTCAAAAAGCAGCTCTAGTAGGGCGGTAAGTATTCGGCGTTCATTGGCGTATGCGTTTTCCATCATCGGAATTTATGGATTGCTCAGTTTGCCCTTTCATTTTTTAGATCAATTGCGCCCTGAAATTTTAAATTCTATAGCCACAAACGTGGTGTTAAACCTTGTTTTCTTTGCTGTTTTTGTGGTTTTTGCGCTTTCCTTTTTTGGGTTGTTTGATTTAACGCTTCCTTCTTCGTGGTCGAACAAATCGGATGAAGCGTCTACGAAATCTTCGTACTTGGGTATCTTTTTTATGGCACTTACCTTGGCCGTAGTATCTTTTTCCTGCACGGGACCCATTTTAGGTTCTTTACTGGTTGGATCGCTTACTGCCGATGGCGGTGCTTCCCAACTTACTGCAGGAATGGTAGGATTTGGAACCGCTTTGGCGTTGCCTTTTGGTATATTGTCATTTTTCCCGAATGTACTTAGTAAACTTCCCAAATCGGGTGGATGGTTGCATAATGTAAAGGTGTCTCTTGGTTTTATAGAGCTGGCGTTAGCCCTTAAATTTCTTTCTAATGCAGATATGGTACAAGGGTGGGGGCTACTTCCACGAGAACTCTTTATAGCTGTTTGGATGGTGCTGTTGATTTTGTGGGCGATATTCTTATTAGGTGGACTTTCGTTTTTACAAACAACCCCAAAAAAAGTGTTTAAGCTCCAGCGTATACTTGGGGTTCTTATTTTCCTTTTTGTGGTGTATTTAGCACAAGGTGTATTGCCTAACACAACTACACCTTTGCGTGCATTGAGTGGTTTTCCTCCTCCCGCATTTTATTCTGTCTATGAGACGGAATCAGACTGTCCGCTAAATTTGGAGTGTTATAAAGATTTCGACACTGGAAAAGCTGCCGCTGAAGCACAGCAAAAACCGATACTACTTGATTTTACAGGTTGGGCATGTGTTAATTGTAGAAAAGTAGAAGAAAACATTTGGACCAAGCCCGAAATTTTTCAATTGCTTCGCGATGAGGTAGTGCTGATTTCACTGTATGTAGATGACAGAAAACCACTGGCAGAAAAAGACCAGCAAGTCATTACTTATGCTGATGGAAGCACAAGAACCTTAAAAACAGTAGGGCAGAAGTGGTCGACATTTCAGGCGTTAAACTTTAAGTCAGTTTCTCAACCGTATTATGTGCTACTAATGCCAGATGGGACACTTCTCAACCCTCCAATTCAGTATACCGATGCCGCTACCTATACTGCATGGTTAAAGGAAGGAATTGCGGCTTCTAAATCAGCTCAGCCGTTAGTGCCCATCTTTGGCATAGAGTAGGGGGTTGCCTTCAAAAAGCTTCCTGTTGGTTACCCCCAAAAGCTTTGGTTAATCATTATCTTCTCCAACAAAAACATTAACTGTAGACTTATGTTCTCTGATTTCTCTATAGAAATTCACTTCTCTTCTTGAAAGAACTTCATCCATAGTTTCTGGTAAGTCCCAACCTAACAAAGCATTTAAAAACTGATCAATTAAAAGTATTACAGTATAAACCCATTTTGGTGCTTTGAATAAATCTAAAAGGAAGAAAATTAATTTTTTAATTTCTCTAATGATATCACTTAAAGCCAATTTTGAAAAAATTGATTTTAAGTTTTTAGTAATAGACTTCGCAGTAGTAATCATTTGATTTCCTGCTCCCATCTCTACAAGTTGATTAGCTGAGTTCAAATTTTCATTCGAACTATTTTTTGAAGCTTCAATCAAATAGTTCGATAAACTAGCAAATTGTTCTTTAAATGGATCTAAAAAACTTTTAGCATTATTTTTAAAATCTGCATCGGTGTTTGAGTTTTCAATACCTAAAATAATCGGGCTTGCAAGTTTTGAAAACTCATTTGTAAATAATTCAAATGATGATAATTTGATTTCTTTTGACATGATATTATAAATTTAATTTACCTACTCTATTTTACAGTTTTCGGTTTCCCTGTTTTCATGTATCAAATCTCTAAACATTCATACATCTTATTGACGTGTCAACAGCCCTAATAGCTAAGTTTAATCAACTATAAATTACAAGGTTATTTAACCTAAACGATTTAGGTTTAACTACGTGAGAACTGCAAGTTTTTTTATTATTACTTTGTTGAAGAATTATAAATGTATTTGGCATTAACTAAAACAATTTAATCATGAAAACAAGAATTTTAAATGGAGTAATTTACCTGTGTTTCTTTTCACTATTGATGTATGGTTGTGGGATAAAATGGAACAACGCTAGATTAAAAGATCAAACTATTTATGCGGATTATTCAAGTGAATCTCTTACAACCTTGCCAGTTCCATTAATTCACGATATGATAAATGGCTACAAAAACAATCAATTAAAATATATACAAGATGGTATAACCAAAAATGACAAAAGCTTTAAGGATGCACATTCTATTTGGTTTGATCTAGAAACGTTAAAGAAGTTTATTTATCAAATTGAGAATGAAACGATTAAAAATGACAAAACAAAATCGAGTAAAGATTTAGGAATTAGAATTTACTATGCTGCTTATCCTGAAGATACTTTATGGAACAGTGCAGAATATGGTAACGAATTTGATGATTTCCAAAATCATCCTGAAAAAAAGCAGTACGGCAAACACCATACTTTGGTAATGATACCCACTAGAAAAGAAAAAGGAAAAAGAGGACTGTTAAATATAGATTTTAATCCTTCAGATCCAGACACTTATACCCAGAGCTTACTTAAGTTGCCAAAATATGCGAGAACTTCTCGAGAACAACTTGCAAGCGGTGCTAGAAGCTTTGCTTTTATGTCATTAAGTACTGCTGCCCAAAATCACGGTAGTTTAATCCCACCTAGAGATCCAAGCTTAGGAGAAGAGGCATTTTAAAATGATTGACTTTGTCGCAGAAATATTAAGTAAAATGCTATTAGGGATAGAATTTTTATCTGCCCTAGTAGCATTAGTTTATCTACCAAAATTGAAAAACACATATTGGAAGTGGTTTTGTTTTTATTTAATATTCATTTTCATTCAGGAATTCTACTGGTTTTTTTATTCATCTTTATTAGGGGTCTCTAAACAAACATATTACACCTTTTTAGGTATCCCTATTGAGTATTTATTTCTTTTCTGGCTGTATGCGTTCAAGTCGCTTGGAAATAAAAAAATATTTTTGTCATGCCTAGTGATTTATACTTCTACCTATTTCCCCTTTGAACTATACTACAATCAAGTTAACGCAGTTTACTCTTTAAATTTAACTGTTGGCACAATATTGCTTACCTTTTTAGTGATTTTAGAGTTCAACAAGCAAATTAAAACAGATAACATCCTTAAGTTTAATAAAAACAAAATGTTTTATATTAATGTTGGAGTAGTATTATTTTATATTGGGACGTATCCTTATTTTGCTTTTTACAACACGCTTTTAAAAGAGCCATTTATTGGATTAGGAAACTTCTATTACATATATTTTAAAGTTTCTGTTTGTTTATTGTATTTACTTTTTATTTCATCATTAATATGGGGGAAGCAACAGTTAAAATAATGTTTATTGTTTTCAATGTAATTTTTATAGCATTCATTACTGCAATAATTATTTTTATTCGCCAGTATAGAATAAAGAAAAAAGCACATCTGAAAGAGTTAGAAACAGTTGATCTGCTTCACAAAAAAGAACTTTTAAAAACCCAAACAGAAATACAAAAAGAAACAATGAATTATATAGGAAGAGAAATACATGATAACGTTGGACAAAAACTAACCTTATCAAGCCTATATCTTCAACAACTAGTTTTAGAAAACAGCAATTTCATGATAAATGAAAAAATAAATAATGTTAATGATATTATTAATCAATCTTTAATTGAATTACGGACACTTTCTAAATCACTCACTGATGATGCGATTAAAGAGAAGTCAATTGTTGAACTAATTAAATTGGAATGTGACAAAATAAAGCAATTAAAAAAGTGTGTTGTTAATTTTAAGAGTACATTAAACATTAAAATAGATTCATACCAAATTAAAAGTGTAATAGTAAGAATTGCTCAAGAATTTATTCAAAAAAGCCTTAAACATTCTAGATGTAAAAAAATTGATATTTTACTATCAAATACAAATAGCACGTTGAAAATCATGTTTAATGATGATGGTATTGGGTTTGATGTAAATGAAATATTCAATAAAAGTAGTGGACTAAATAACATCAAAAAAAGAATAGAAATGTTAGGTGGAAAGCAAGAAATACTTAGTAGTGAAGCGGGCACATTATTAACGTTAAAAATTCCCATTTCAGATGAAATATAAAATAGCCATTGTTGATGATCATGTTTTAATTGCGAATGCTTTAAAGAGTATTATCTTAAATTTTGAGCTATTTGAAGTCATCCATATTAGTGAGAATGGCGTAGACTTTCAAGAAAAATTAAAATCTAAAGCTTCATTACCCGACATTGTTTTACTAGATATAAGCATGCCAATTATGGATGGTTTTGAAACTGCAAGTTGGTTAAAAGAAAACCATCCAGAAATTTTAATAATGACTTTAAGCATGCAAGACGATGAACAAAGTTTAATTAAAATGATAAAAAATGGTGCAAAAGGTTATATGCTTAAAAACACCCAACCCAAGCAATTAATTGAAGGATTAAATACGCTGATTGAAAAAGGGTATTTTTTTCCTGATTGGGCTTCAAGTAAAATTCTTACTTCTATAAGCGAGAACACTATAAATGCAGCTCTAAAAAACAGTTTATCAGAAAGAGAGATTGAGTTTTTGAAATACACAACTACAGAAATGACATACAAAGAGATTTCAGAAAAAATGTTTTGTAGCCCAAGAACAATTGAAAACTACAGAGATAGTTTATTTGAAAAACTAGAGTTGAAATCTAGAGTAGGTTTGGCCGTTTATGCGCTTAAAAATGGATACTCAGAATAATTATTTTTCAACAAGCTTATTCTTAAAATTCCTAAAAACCACTCTGTTGCTGAACAAATGACAGCAATCGGTATCATCCACCAACTCCCATTCAGTATACCGATGCCGCCACCTATACTGCATGGTTAAATGAAGGAATTGTGGCTTCTGAATCAGCTCAACCGTTGATACCCACCTTTGGCATAGAGTAGGGGATTGCCTTCAAAAAGCTGCCCATCGGTTACTTCACCATAATATACCATATGATCACCTACCTCATGGCTTTGAATGATTTCGCCAGTCAAATATCCCAACGAATCTTTAAAAACAGGGACTTTGTTATCTTCTAATACTACGTTGTCAAAACGCTCCTTTTGGGTGTTTTTGGGATTTGCAAAAATATTTGAAATACCTTCTTGGTTTTCAGCAAGGATATTTACAGCAAATATTTTACTTTCTTGAAACGCTTGATTTGTTTTGGACGATGTTTTCAGGCAAAATAATATAATAGGTGGGGCTAAAGATACCGAGGTGAAGGAGTTTGCCGTAAAACCAAATGGATTCCCGTTGTGCGAAGTGGTAATTACTGTAACTCCAGTGGCAAATTGACCACAAATTGTTCTAAATTCTTTTTCATTCATCGGGCAAAGAACGCTAATTTTTATATTTTTATACAAATTACCTATTTATGTTGACCCAAATATTTGGTAGTGCCGTCTTTGGCATTGATGCCCAAAGCGTAATCATTGAAGTGCATATTCACCCTGGTGTGGGCTATCATTTGGTGGGCTTGCCCGACAATGCTGTTAAAGAAAGCAACCATCGCATTGCCGCTGCTGTGATGGAATGTGGTTACAAGTTGCCCGGAAAACGCATTACCATAAACATGGCTCCTGCCGATTTGCGTAAAGAAGGTGCTGCTTACGATGTGCCTATTGCTATGGGTATTTTAGTAGCCTCGGGGCAAGTAGTGCCTACGCACTTAGAAAAATGGGTAATTATGGGAGAGTTGTCTTTAGACGGAACGCTGCGCCCGGTACGCGGTGTGCTGCCTATGGCACTTCAAGCCAAAGCCGATGGTTTCACAGGGATTTTAGTGCCAAAAGAAAATGGCCAAGAAGCCGCAATTGTAGACGGTATAGAAGTACACGGGTTTTCACATTTGAATGACCTAATCGCTTTTTTGGAGAAGTATCACAGTACGAATCGTGTGGAATACGATTTGGCTTCACAGTTGCGTTCGGTACATCAAAGTATTTTAGATTTTGAAGATGTAAAAGGGCAGGAATCCATAAAGCGTTGTATGGAAGTAGCTGCTGCTGGCGGACATAACATTTTGCTGATAGGTCCCCCTGGGGCAGGAAAAACCATGCTTGCCAAACGTTTACCGAGCATTCTCCCACCACTTTCAACGAGCGAAGCCTTAGAAACGACTAAAATTCATTCTGTTGCTGGGCAAATGAAAGGAAGCGGCATTATTCATCAACGCCCGTTCCGATCGCCGCACCATACCATATCAGATGTTGCGTTAGTGGGCGGAGGTACCTATCCGCAGCCTGGAGAAATTTCGTTAGCCCATCATGGGGTTTTGTTTTTAGATGAGTTACCCGAATTTAAGCGAAGTGTGTTGGAAGTAATGCGCCAACCTTTAGAGGATAGGGAGGTAACTATTGCAAGGGCAAAATTTACATTAACCTATCCAGCGTCGTTTATGTTGGTTGCGAGCATGAACCCAACCCCATCGGGTTATTTTCACGATGATAAAAGTACCCTTGGACATTCAGCGGCAGAAATGCAACGTTATCTGGGTAAAATCTCAGGGCCACTGCTAGACAGAATTGATTTGCATGTAGAAGTACAACCTGTGCCATTCGAGAAGTTGGCACAAACGCCATTGGCAGAATCCAGTGCAGCCATTCGTGAACGGGTCATTGCAGCGCGATCACTTCAAGCCAAACGATTTGCCGACTTACCTCATGTACATCACAATGCCGAAATGAATACCAAACAAATTCGAAAGTACTGTGCGCTTAGTGAAAGTTCACTTAATTTATTAAAAACGGCGATGGATAGACTACGATTGTCTGCAAGGGCGTATGACCGTATACTAAAAGTGGCACGGACAATAGCCGATTTGGAAGCTTTCGAAAGTATTGGCGATGCGCACATTGCAGAGGCAATTCAATACAGAAGCCTTGACAGAGAAGGTTGGTTGGGGTAATTAACTATTTTGTTATGAAGTAGTTAACGCAAGGGTAACAAAAATCTCAACAACCAATTGACTGCTTTCAGTGGCTGTATGACTTCCATTTACAGAAATACTAAACGAATTTTGCGTCAACAGCAAATTGGCAATTATATTAAGCTTGTCAGCATCAAGCACTGTTTGCTTTGCAGCGGCCGCATCAGAAGCAAAATTATGTTGAAAAGGACCAAATGACTCACTTTCGATCGTCAGATTTAAATTTCCAGTTGCCTCAACATTTCCATCATACGATTTGATGATATAATACGCTTCGGTTATTTCAGCATCTTTAAGTCGATCTAAATACGGACCAACTTTAGAACTTTCAGAGAGGTCAATTTCTCTAGTTTCTTGAATGGCATCACCTGGTGCTAATGTGGTAGTAATAGTAATTTGTTCGGTGCTGCCAATTTTAATATTAGCAATCTCTTCAATTTTATCACATGAAAAAAGAATAAGGGATAAAAATCCAGCAAAAAGGGCAGTAGGAAAGTATGGTTTCATATGTCAAATGTAGTATTTATTGGGATTCGATTTACAAAATTAACTGAGCAGGCGCAATATGCGCTTTAAAAAGGGAAAGTTTTTTTTGAAGGGTGCATAACGTTGCTTAGGGTCAAACCAAGTTGGACGTTCTACATAGGGTTTATAATGCGTAAACGTGTCAAACGAATGTTTTCCGTGATAACTACCAACACCACTGTGACCCACTCCGCCAAAAGGAAGCTTATCGTTGGTGAAATACACAATAACATCGTTAATCATGCCCCCACCAAAACTGTGTTTTTGCATAAGATTTCGCGCCCATTTCTTGCGTTGTGAAAACACATAAAACGAAAGTGGCTTTTCAAAATGCTTGATGGTTTGATGAATTTCTTCCTCATCTTTATATGTGATAATTGGGAGAATAGGGCCAAAGATTTCATCTTCCATGAGTTTATTGTCAAGGGAGTCTAAAGCTACAAGTGTAGGGGCTACAAAACGATCTTCTTGGTCAATTTCGCCTCCGTGTAATATATGTTGTCCAGCAATAAGCTCCTTCATTTTTTGCACGTGTCCTTTGTGCACTAAGCGTGCATAGTCAGGAGATGTCTTAGGATTTTCGCCATACATCGCAACAATTTCTTTTTTCATGGCAGTTACCAATTCTGTGTAAACATTTTGATGAACAAGCACGTAATCTGGCGACATACATATCTGCCCACAGTTCATGAATTTACCCCAAACAATACGCCTGGCACTTACCGCAATTTTTGCGGTTTGATCTACAATGCAAGGATTTTTCCCGCCCAATTCTAACGTAGTAGGCGTAAGGTGTTCGGCGGCGGCTTTTGCTACAATTTTGGCAATACTCACTCCTCCAGTAAAGAAAATATAATCCCATCGAAATGAAAGAAGTTCTTTAGCCACTTCAGGTCCTCCTTGTGCGACAGCTACCCACTCTTTAGGAAAAACCTCACTCAAAATTTTGTTTAGAATAGAAGCCGTTTTGGGAGCGTGTTCTGAGGGTTTTAAAACGACTGTGTTTCCTGCTGCCACCGCACCAATAATTGGATTTAACGCCAACTGAAAAGGGTAGTTCCATGGCGCAATATTCAGTGTTACACCATAAGGTTCAGGAAATATCCAATCTTTGCTAGGGATATTTAACCAGCTACCAGTAATGCGTTTTGGCTTTGACCAAGTCCTAAGGTTTTTGATAACTGTCTTGAGCTCTTGTAAGGTTACATGAATTTCAGCAAGCCAAATTTCGGGTTCGGGCTTTTTTAAATCATGTTGCAGGGCAGCAACGATTTCATCCTCATGCGCACAAATGCAGCGTTTTAATGCTTTCAAATACTCAATCCGCGTTGACACAGATTGTGTGTTTCCTGTGTTAAAAAAATCAGTTTGTCCTGTTTTTAGCTGATTTAATGAGGTATCCTTAATCATGTGCAATTTTGTATGACAGTTATTGGCAAACGTGTAAAAATAGAATATTCATTTAGTATGCGCGTTGCTTTTTTTATTTTTGTTTGGTATTTACGTTGCATCAATCATACAACCATAAAATTTTGAATACAAACATCACACCATTTAGTGTTTAACATTTTGAAATAAAAATGACACCTGTTTTAGATGTGGTTTTGTATTTTAGCGAATTCTTATTTAAATCATAAATGGAGCATAAACCTTACTCAAAAGATGTTACTCAGGACCCAAGCCAGCCAGCCGCACAGGCCATGCTGCATGCCATTGGTCTTACAGATGAAGATTTTAAGAAGCCTTTCGTAGGAATTGCAAGTACAGGTTACGAAGGTAATCCGTGTAATATGCACCTTAATGACCTTGCTCAGGAAATTAAAAAAGGGACCCAAGAAGCTGATTTAATAGGATTGGTATTTAACACTATCGGTGTTAGTGATGGAATTTCTATGGGAACACCCGGAATGCGCTTTTCTTTGCCTTCACGAGACTTAATTGCCGATTCCATGGAAACTGTAATGGGCGGAATGTCTTATGATGGTATGGTAGCTGTTGTAGGTTGTGATAAAAATATGCCAGGTTCTGTTATGGCAATGTTGCGTCTTAACCGTCCAAGTATCATGGTTTATGGTGGTACAATTGCTTCGGGTTGTGTGGCCGACAAAAAACTTGATGTTGTTTCTGCATTTGAAGCATGGGGCGAAAAAGTTGCTGGCACCATTAACGAAGCCCAATTTAAAGAAGTAGTCCACAATGCCTGTCCAGGTGCTGGAGCTTGCGGCGGAATGTATACCGCTAACACCATGGCATCTGCTATTGAAGTTATGGGCTTATCGCTTCCATACAACTCATCTAATCCTGCGGTGAGCCAAGATAAAATTGATGAGTGTGTTGCTGCTGGAAAAGCAATGCGTCTACTTATTGAAAAAGATATCAAGCCAAAAGATATTGTAAACAAAAAATCACTTGAAAATGCCATTCGATTGGTAACTGTTTTAGGGGGGTCTACCAACGCCGTGCTACACTTTTTGGCTATTGCCAGAGCCGCAGAGGTTGAGTTTACACTTGCTGATTTTCAGCGTATTAGTGATACTACACCGTTTTTAGCAGACTTAAAGCCTAGTGGTAAGTTTTTGATGGAAGATGTTCATCGCATTGGTGGTATTCCAGCAGTTGTAAAGTTTTTACTCGATAACGATATGCTTCATGGTGATTGCATGACGGTAACAGGAAAAACCCTCGCTGAAAATATGGCTGATGTGCCATCACTCGCCGAAGGCCAAAAGGTAATACGCCCTTTGGACAATCCGATAAAAGAAACAGGACACATTCGTATTTTGTTTGGAAACCTTGCAAACGATGGATCTGTAGCTAAGATTACAGGCAAAGAAGGCTTATTTTTTGAAGGCCCTGCCAGAGTATATAATGGTGAATTTGCAGCAAATACCGGAATTAAAAACGGAGAAGTAAAAAGGGGTGAAGTCATTGTCATTAGGTATGAAGGACCGAAAGGTGGACCGGGAATGCCTGAAATGCTGAAGCCTACCTCTGCGATTATGGGTGCAGGTCTAGGCAAAGAGGTTGCGTTGATTACTGATGGTCGTTTTTCTGGAGGAACACACGGATTTGTAGTGGGGCATATTACTCCTGAAGCACAATTAGGAGGAAATATAGGACTTATTGAAAACGGTGACATCATTCGTATAGATGCCCAAACAAACGAACTGCATGTAAAATTGAGCGACGATGAACTTTCTAAGCGACGTGCACAATGGAAAGCCCCTGAACTTAAAGTAAAAAAAGGAGTATTATACAAATATGCAAAAGCAGTTGCTACGGCATCTGCAGGTTGTGTTACTGATGAATAACTCATGAAAAAACAAAATATCACAGGATCTGAAGCACTCATCCATTGCCTTTTGGCAGAAGGAGTCGATCTTATTTATGGTTATCCAGGCGGTGCGATTATGCCGTTTTACGATGAATTGTATAAATTCCAAGACAAACTACAACACGTATTAACGCGCCACGAGCAAGGAGCAACACACGCTGCGCAAGGCTATGCCCGAGTAAGCGGTAAAGTAGGTGTTTGTGTAGCCACTTCAGGCCCGGGTGCGACAAATCTTATTACGGGTATTGCTGATGCCATGATAGACTCTACTCCGATGGTGTGCATTACAGGCCAAGTGCCTTCTCATTTGTTGGGTTCTGATGCGTTTCAAGAAACAGATATTATAGGTATTTCAACACCCGTTACAAAGTGGAATTACCAGATAACAGACGTGTCTGAACTTCCTGAAGTTATGGCCAAGGCGTTTTATATAGCGCGTTCGGGTCGTCCAGGGCCAGTACTTATCGATATTACAAAAGATGCCCAATTTGCATCGTTTGATTTTGAATACACCCCTTGTAAAAGTGTTCGTAGTTACAAACCTGTACCCAAAATAAATACGGACGCAATTGAAGAAGCTAACGCACTTATTTCAAAGGCTAAAAAACCCCTAATCGTTTGGGGACAAGGTGTTATTTTAGGAAAAGCCGAAGCGGAATTCAAAGCTTTTGTAGAAAAATCAAACATCCCTGCTGCTTGGACTATTTTAGGGGTGTCAGCCATTGCTACTGATCACCCACTTAATGTAGGTATGGTAGGAATGCACGGAAATTATGGTCCAAATAAGTTGACTAATGAATGTGATTTGCTTATTGCTATTGGGATGCGTTTTGACGATCGTGTTACGGGTGATTTATCCGACTACGCCAAACAAGCAAAAATTATTCATCTAGAAATTGATCCTGCTGAAGTCAACAAAAATGTGGCTGTAGATGTGGCTGTTTTGGGCGATGTGAAAGAAACCTTACCGTTGCTTACTAAAGAAGTCATTGCAAAGCCTTATTCAGATTGGATTGCGGAATTTAAAAGGCACGATGAAATTGAGTTTGAAAAAGTCATCAAAGATGATTTGCATCCTACCAAAGAAGGATTAACGATGGGTGAGGTGCTTAAAGAAATTAATCGTGCGTCTAATGATGATGCTGTAATTGTTTCTGATGTTGGACAGCACCAGATGATAGCATGTCGCTATGCGCGTTTTTCAAACTCAAAGAGCAATATTACCTCAGGTGGTTTGGGAACTATGGGGTTTGCTTTACCTGCCGCCTTGGGTGCTAAAATGGGAGCTCCAGAACGTGAAGTGGTTGCCATAATAGGAGACGGCGGTTTTCAAATGACCATACAGGAGTTGGGAACTATTTTTCAAACACAAGCTGCGGTAAAAGTGGTGGTGCTAAACAATGAGTTTTTGGGAATGGTACGCCAGTGGCAGCAACTGTTTTTTGATAAACGCTACGCCTCGACTGAAATGACAAATCCAGATTTTGTCAAAATTGCAGAAGGCTATTCTATTGATGCTAAGCGTGTTTCTAAACGAGAAGACCTTGGTGCTGCTGTTGATGAAATGATAGCCTCTGACAAACCGTACTTCCTTGAGGTTTGCGTAGAAAAAGAAGCAAATGTATTTCCGATGATTCCTTCTGGGGCTTCGGTTTCTGATATTCGATTGTCTTAAATATGGAAAAAAAATATACCATTTCGATTTATACTGAAAATAGCGTTGGCTTGCTCAACCGTGTTTCAACTATTTTTCAACGTAGACACATCAATATTATCAGTATTACCTCTTCTGCCTCCGAGATAGAAAATGTATCTCGTTTTGTAATTGTGGTTAATCTTACTGAAGTAGCCGTTAAAAAAATTGTGGGGCAAATTGAAAAGCAAATTGAAGTTATTAAGGCATTTTACCACACAGATGAAGAAACTATTTTCCAAGAATCTGCACTGTATAAAGTTGCCTCAAAATCGCTTTTTGAAGAACGTCATATTCAAAATATTATCAAAAACAGTCATGCAAATATTGTAACTGTAAACACTGAGTTTTTTGTTATTGAAAAAACAGGTTTTCGTCATGAAACAGAACAATTGTACAACGATTTGGCACCTTATGGTTTGTTGCAGTTTGTACGCTCGGGACGTATTTCTGTAACAAAATCTCCCATGAACATAAAAGCTTTATTAACAGAATTAAACGATAAAAATCAAACAGATGAGTAATTATTTTAACACCCTACCATTACGTGAACAATTGCATCAAATGGCACAGTGCCGTTTTATGGACGCTGATGAATTTTCAGATGGTATAACCGCTCTTAAAGGAAAGAAAATTGTTATTGTGGGCTGTGGTGCTCAAGGATTAAATCAAGGACTTAATATGCGCGATTCGGGCTTAGATGTTTCTTATGCACTGCGCAGTGGTGCCATTGAACAAAAGCGTGCATCTTTTGTAAATGCGTCTTCTAATGATTTTGCCGTAGGTACGTATGAAGAAATGATTCCTACTGCTGATTTGGTTATCAATTTAACCCCAGATAAAAACCACACCTCTGTGGTTAACGCTGTGGTGCCACTTATGAAAAAAGGCGCTACGTTGTCCTATTCACACGGATTTAATATTGTAGAAGAAGGAACTCAAATTAGAGAAGATATTACTGTTATTATGGTTGCGCCTAAGAGTCCAGGCTCTGAAGTACGCGAAGAATATTTGCGTGGGTTTGGTGTTCCAACCCTTATTGCGGTGCATGATGCCAATGATCCAGAAGGTAAAGGCTGGGCGCAAGCCAAAGCATATTGTGTAGGAACAGGTGGACACCGTGCAGGTGTGTTACAATCGTCTTTTATTGCCGAGGTAAAATCAGATCTTATGGGTGAGCAAACCATTTTATGTGGTGTGCTACAAACAGGATCAATTTTGAGTTTTGATAAAATGGTAGCAGAGGGCATTGATCCTGCGTATGCTGCAAAATTGATTCAGTATGGTTGGGAAACAATTACCGAAGCGTTAAAGCATGGGGGCGTAACCAATATGATGGATCGCTTATCAAACCCTGCCAAAATCAAGGCTTTTGAGTTATCTGAGGAATTAAAGGAAATCATGCAACCATTGTTTAACAAGCATATGGATGATATTATTTCTGGGCACTTTTCAAAAACCATGATGGAAGATTGGGCCAATGACGATAAAAATTTATTGACATGGCGTGCTGCGACAGGTGAAACGGCTTTTGAAAAAACCGAACCAACATCTAACGAAATTAGTGATCAAGAATACTTTGATCACGGCGTTCTTATGGTTGCTTTTGTCCGTGCGGGTGTTGAATTGGCGTTTGATACTATGGTTGCTGCGGGGATTAAAGATGCGTCTGCCTATTACGAATCGCTACACGAAACACCATTGATTGCTAACACTATTGCCCGAAAAAAATTATTCGAAATGAATCGTGTAATTTCAGATACGGCAGAATACGGTTGTTATTTGTTTGACCATGCATGTAAGCCATTACTTACATCATTTATGCAAAAAGTAGATACTTCTGTTATTGGGAATGCTTATTCTTCCAATGATAGTGGCGTAGACAACCAACGTTTGATTTCAATAAACGATATTATTCGCAATCACCCAGTAGAAAAAATAGGAAAAACCCTTCGCGCATCTATGACCGCGATGAAGCGCATCGTCTAGTGAGACCACTACTGGATTTATCGATTATCGAAAACGCAGCCACGCGCGTACGTGAAGTTGCCTCACCTTCTGCTTTTGAACAGCATAAGCGCCTTAGTTCCCTACATGATGCCAATATCTGGGTCAAGCGGGAAGACTTACATGCGGTGCGCTCGTTCAAAATCCGTGGCGCTTACAACAAGATTTCACTCCTAAATCAGTCTGAGCGAAAACGTGGAGTAGTATGTTCCAGTGCTGGTAATCATGCACAAGGGGTAGCGTATGCCTGTAGTCATCATAAAATCCATGGCACTATTTTTATGCCTTCTCCTACGCCACAACAAAAGGTTTCGCAAGTTGCTATGTTTGGTGGTGATTATGTCACCATTGAACTTACAGGAGACACCTATGACGATTGCTACGAAGCTGCACAATCTTTTGTTGCTGAAACTAAAAAAACCTTTATTCATCCGTTTGATGATGAGGAAGTTATTGCTGGGCAAGCCACTATGGCGCTCGAAATATTAGAGCAGGCAGATGCACCCATAGATTATATTATTGTGCCTATTGGTGGTGGTGGATTGATATCTGGTATTATTAATGTATTCAAGCACAAGTCGCCCAAAACCAAAATCATTGGAGTAGAGCCCAAGGGCGCTCCAAGTATGCACGAATCTTTGCGACAAAAGAAACGTGTTACACTCGAATCGCTTGATGTTTTTGTTGACGGAGCAGCCGTAAAAACAATAGGTGAGATAGGGTTTGACTATTGCTCGGAATATATTGATGATTTAGTTTTGGTTGATGAAGGAGAAATTTGTCAAAACATCCTTAACATGTATACCCGTGATGCTATTGTGGTTGAACCTGCAGGGGCGATGTCCATAACAGCATTATCACAGCTTAAGCCTGAAATTAAAGGTAAAAATGTGGTATGCTTGATTTGTGGCGGAAACAATGATATTACTCGAATGGCCGAAATTAAAGAACGTGCATTGCTCTTCAGTAATTTGAAGCATTATTTTATTGTGCGTTTTCCACAACGCGCAGGTGCTTTAAAAGAATTTGTTCAAGACATTTTAGGTCCTGCTGACGATATTACTTATTTTGAATATTCTAAAAAAAGTGCTCGTGCCCAAGGCCCTGCAGTTGTTGGAATTCAATTAAAATCAGAAAATGACTTTCCTCCTTTGATAAATCGAATGAAAGAAAAGGGGTTTTTTGGTGAGTATTTAAATAATAAACCTGATTTATTTCAATTTTTAATATAGTTTTGTAAAAAGCTATGAAAAACACAATATGAATATACCTAAGCAATATTCTATAGACAAACCGTTTCATCACAACAATTTTTTAATCAATGGCGAACTTACGCTGTGGGATGGCCCTACAGCTGAAGTATTTTCTACCATACACACGCCGAACGCTAATGGGACTCCTGCTCCAACGCTTCTTGGCTCTGTTCCAGATATGGACGAAGCCCATGCGCTGAAAGCACTCGATGCTGCAACACATGCATTTGCCAAAGGAAAAGGCGAATGGCCAACCATGAAAGTGGCTGATAGAATTGCATGCATGCAACGCTTTGTTACTTTGATGAAAAAACAACGCGAAGCGATAGTAAAACTGTTGATGTGGGAGATTGGTAAAAATCTTAATGATTCTGAAAAAGAATTTGACAGAACAATTGACTATATCAATGACACCATTGATGAATACAAAGATATAGATCGCGATAGTGCTAAATTCCACAATCAAGGTGGCGTATACGCACACATTCGCCGCGGACCTATTGGTGTTGTCCTTTGTTTAGGGCCTTACAATTACCCATTAAACGAAACATTTTCGTTGTTGATTCCTGCTATTATTATGGGGAATACCACAATATTTAAACCTGCAAAACACGGGGTATTGCTTATTGCACCTTTATTACAGGCGTTTAAAGAAAGTTTTCCTCCTGGTGTAGTAAACATCGTTTTTGGTAGAGGCCGAAAAGTGGCTACCCCTATAATGGAAACTGGAAAAATAGATGTATTGGCGCTTATTGGGCATAGTTCTTCTGCATTATCACTGCAAGATCTACACCCTAAAAAGAATAGATTGCGTTTGGTACTTGGACTGGAAGCAAAAAATCCTGCTATTGTATTACCAGATGCGGATATTGATCAGACTGTTGCGGAATGTGTCAGTGGAACACTTTCGTACAACGGACAGCGCTGTACAGCTTTAAAAATATTGTATTTACACGAAGATATTAAGGATGAATTCTTAGCAAAGTTTACCAAAGCAGTGGATGCACTTCAATTGGGTATGCCGTGGGAGAATACATTACTCACACCACTTCCTGAGCCCAATAAACCCGATTATATTCAGGAGCTTATTGACGATGCTCGCGCTAAAGGAGCCAAGGTGCTCAACCCAAGAGGTGGAGAGCGCACCGAAAATTTTATTTTCCCTGCGGTTCTCTATCCAGTATCACGTGACATGCGCGTGTATGAAGAAGAACAGTTTGGACCTGTTATTCCAGTAATGTCATTTACAGATATTGATACGCCACTAGACGATATGGCTGCCTCATCATACGGACAGCAAGTAAGTCTGTTTGGAAAAGATGTAGACAAACTCGGTCCGCTTATTGATGTTTTATCAAACTTGGTATGCCGTGTAAACTTGAATAGTTCTTGTCAGCGTGGTCCAGATGTATATCCATTCACAGGGCGTAAAAACTCTGCAGTAAGTACATTAAGTGTTCGCGATGCCTTACGGTCATTCTCTATTAGAACTTTTGTTGCCACCAAAGACAATGAAAGCAATAAACAAATTTTACGAGATTTGTTAGACTCGCATAAGTCTAATTTTATAAGTACCGATTATATGCTATAGCTAGTTGTTAAGCATAACTGGCATTACCAGCATTGTAACCTTTTCACCTTCTTCCAAGCCGTCTGCAGGAGTAATTATTCCTGCTCTGTTTGGCAGTGAAAGTTCAAGTTGTATTTCTTCTGAATTAATGTTGCTGAGCATTTCTGTTAAGAATCGCGCATTAAATCCAATTTGCATGTCATCACCTTGATATGAACAGTTGAGACGCTCTTCGGCTTTGTTGCTGTAGTCAATATCTTCCGCAGAAATATGCAACTCTGCACCTGCTATGCGCAAGCGAATTTGATGTGTTGTTTTATTTGAGAAAATACTTACACGCTTCACTGTGTTAAGAATCTGTACGCGATTTATGGTCATCACGTTTGGATTTTCTTTTGGGATAACAGCCTCATAATTTGGGTATTTTCCATCTATCAAGCGGCAAATAAGGACAGTATCGTCAAACGAAAACTGCACGTTACTGCTATTATAGTCGATTTTTACTTCTGATTCACTACCTAAAAGTACAGACTTTAATAAGTTTAAGGGTTTTTTTGGCATGATAAACTCAGCCGTTTCAGGAGCAGTTAAATCTGTTCGTTCATATTTTACCAGCTTGTGTGCATCTGTAGCCACAAAGGTTAGTCCGCTAGAAGAAAGCTGAAAAAACACACCACTCATCACTGGTCTTAGGTCGTCATTACCACTGGCAAAAATGGTATTATTGATGGCAGTTGCTAACGTATCACCTAGTACTTGTACGCTAGACGAATCCACTACCTCTGCCGGCTGTGGAAACTCTTCAGCATCTGCATAGGCCAATGCGTATTTCCCTTGATCCGAGCTAATTTCAAGGGTGTTGTTATCTGCTTGTGAAAATGTGAGCGGTTGTTCTGGAAAGGTTTTTAAGGTGTCCAAAAGTAATCTGGCAGGAACGGCAATTCTGCCCTCCTGTGATGCCTCTACCTTAAGTGTTGCACTGATAGTGGTTTCCAAATCGGTTGCTGTGACTTGTAATTGTTGCGGACTTAGTTCAAAGAGAACATGATCTAAAATAGGTAATGTGTTACTGCTATTAAGTACGCCACTTAGCATTTGTAGTTGACGCAACAATTGGGTGCTCGAAACAATGAAATTCATGATAAAATGTTTACATACAAATATATTGTTTAAGGTTGCCAACCTAAAACAATTTTATTAACAGCTAGCCTTCAGTTATGAACGTTATGCGGATGGGATCAAGGTAAGATAAACCAAATAATGTACTTGCTCCGCCACCATAACTCGGATTCCCCTTATAAATAGCGAGTTCTAAATACCCTTGCTGATTGAACAAAGCCAACTCTTTCCCCGCTTCCTGCCGATTCTCTTTTGGAAGATCGTAGCGCACGACCTCATGATAATCGGCATAAACACGCTTAAAATTATGGTTCCGTGCAGAAATCACAAAAGCGCGACTTTGACCAACTTTATCGAATAACTTTTTGGTAATGTTGGTGATAACGTTTCCAAAACCGTCAATGTGTAGTACACGCCCCTGAATTTCATTCTGCTGTGTGTTGATTGTTGGAACGTGCTGAACAAGTTTTGTCAAAGTTTTTGCTGGAGTCCCAATTACACTAAGTGCACCCCCACGGTGCAAATGGGCAATGGCCTCTACAGCTTTTTCATTTGAATTGGGTTGTGAAAGAGTTAGCTTGACGCATTGCGAAGGAATGAGTTCGGGTTCTAAAAGCGATAAGAAACCATTGTCTGCACAAATAAAAAAATGGTCGTTTAACTGTGCTGCCAGTACGTTCTGTTCGGGTGTTTGATTAAAATCTACCCCAATAAAATGAATGCTTCCCTCTGGAAAACTTCGATAAACAGAACGCACCACATAAGCGGCTTGACCAATATGAAATGGATCAATACTATGTGAAATGTCAACAATTTGAGGCGTCTTAAGTTGTTGGTACAATTGCGCTTTGAGTGCCGCTACATAGGCGTCTTTTAATCCAAAATCAGTTGTAAGCGTAATTATTGACATGAAATGACCTTAACGTAATTAAGCAATATAAAAATTACGTAATTTTGACTACAAAGTTACCAAAATCCAACCCTTTGCGGTTCATTTTTTAAAAACACACATTTGAACGAAATTACAATTGAGTTAGCTGAGGTCAATCCTACCGAGTTTTACGGAGGTAAGAACAACAAAAACATTACCCTATTAAAAAAATATTTCCCCAAAATAAAAATTGTAGTCCGTGGAAATAAAATCACTGCGTTTGGTGAAGAAGAGCTCCTAGAGGTTTTTGAAAAGCGTGTAGATCGATTGGTAGACCACTACGGAAAATACAATGCACTTACCGATGAGGTTGTGCAGCAAATTTTAGAAAGCGAAGAAGGGGACAATTTTGGCTTAGATCCAGATGATAATAAAGTGATTCTACATGGAGTAGGGGGTAAAATCATTAAGGCGAAAACAATCAATCAAGCCAAACTTGTAGAGGCTATGGCTAAAAACGATATGGTTTTTGCTGTTGGTCCTGCCGGAACAGGGAAAACCTATACTGGCGTAGCTTTAGCTGTAAAGGCATTGAAAACAAAGCAAGTAAAGCGTATAATCCTAACCAGACCAGCTGTTGAAGCAGGGGAGAACCTAGGGTTTTTGCCGGGTGATTTAAAAGAAAAACTTGATCCTTATATGCAACCGCTTTACGATGCGCTGCGCGACATGATTACCAAAGAAAAACTCGATCACTATATAGACAATGGAACAGTCCAAATAGCCCCCATGGCGTTTATGCGTGGCAGAACCTTAGACAATGCTTTTGTGATTTTAGACGAGGCGCAAAACACCACTCACAATCAAATGAAAATGTTTTTGACCCGTATGGGTAAAAATGCCAAGTTTATGATTACCGGTGACCCAGGGCAAATTGATTTGCCAAGGCGAGTAATTTCAGGGCTTAAAGAGGCAATTTTAGTGTTGAAAAATGTTAACGGTATCGGTATGATATATCTAGACGATAAGGACGTTATTCGCCACCGAATAGTTAAAAATATTATAGAAGCCTACAAACAAACTGAACACCATAATTAATGCACATGCAAACATTAATGCAATCTGATTTGCACCTAAAAGGGCTAAAAAATAAATATACTGGAAAAGTACGGGAAGTATATACCCTTGAAAATGATACACTGGTTATGGTCGCTACCGATCGTCTTTCAGCGTTTGATGTCGTTATGCCTAAAGGAATTCCCTATAAAGGACAAATATTAAATCAAATTGCAGCGCATATGTTGCAGTCAACCGCTGATATTGTTCCCAATTGGCTCATCGCTACTCCCGATCCAAATGTTGCAGTGGGGAAAGCCTGTGAACCACTTAAAGTAGAAATGGTAATTCGTGGGTATTTGGCAGGTCACGCCGCCAGAGAATATGCGCTAGGAAAACGCACTCTTTGTGGAGCATCAATGCCTGAAGGAATGCGCGAAAACGATGCATTCCCTGTGCCAATCATCACGCCAGCCACCAAAGCCGAACAAGGAGAGCACGATGAGGATATTACTCCAAAGGATCTTGTTACTCGTGGCATTGTATCTCAAAAAGAGTACGATCAACTTGCTGCTTATACCCGCGCATTGTTTTTACGTGGTACCGAAATGGCTGCTAAGCAAGGCCTAATTTTAGTGGATACCAAATACGAATTTGGTAAAGACGCTGAGGGAAACATCGTACTTATAGACGAAATTCATACGCCCGATTCATCTCGTTATTTTTATGCCGATGGCTATGAAGAACGACAAGCTAAAGGTGAGTCTCAACGTCAATTATCGAAAGAATTTGTACGCCGATGGCTTATTGAAAACGGCTTTCAAGGCAAAGCTGGACAACAACTCCCCCTCATGTCTGACGCCTATATTCAATCTGTTTCAGAACGCTATATTGAACTGTATGAGCACATTACTGGTCAAACATTTCATAAGGCCGATCTTACAAACGTTGATAAGCGCATTCAAGAAAATTTAGACCTTTTTTTTAATCGTTAGCAATTCGATTAGCGCATCATCTACTTTGGTGTTGTGCGAAATTTGATGCATACACGGATGATTGCGTAGCCACGTAAGCTGACGTTTTGCAAACCGTCTTGTGTTCATTTTAATGTTTTCTATGCATTCTTCTACTTTTTGCTCTCCTTCGAAATAGGGGAACAGTTCTCTGTAGCCTACTGTCTGCAAGGCATTTAGATCTTTAGAGGGTAGTAAGGATCGCACCTCTTCAACGAGTCCGTTTGCTACCATATCATCAACACGTTGGTTGATACGATGGTATAATTGATCTCTAGGCATAGTAAGCTCAATGGTAACCGCTTCAAAAGCCCTCTCTTTTTTGGGCTGTTCTAAAAAGGATGAATAGGGTTTTCCTGAGACAGAACACACACATAGGGCGCGTAATAACCTGACGTGGTTTTGAAGGTCAACAATAGCATAATACCTAGGGTCTAATCGTTTTAGCTCAGCTTGTAAAAATGCGATCCCTTTGCTATCAAAAATATGTTGCCAATGCTGCTTAATTTGATTTGAAACATCGGGAAAATCACCTAACCCATTGAGGACAGCGTCAGTGTAGAGATTAGATCCGCCAACTAAAATCACTTCATTATATTTTTTAAATAAATCATTCAATAAAACAATTGCAGCTTTTTCAAAATCTCCTGCAGTATAGGGAATATTTATGCTTATATGCTGAATAAAATAATGCGGAATTCCTTGTTGCTCTTCAGGAGTTGGAACAGCGGTTCCAATACACATTTCCTTATAAAATTGACGCGCATCACTTGATAAGATAGGACAACTCAACCGCTTTGCTAAAGCTACCGCAAAGGAGGTTTTGCCCACTGCTGTTGGGCCTGAAATTGCTATGAGTTTAGGGCGTTGCATCTAAAGTTATAATTTCTTTCACCTTATTTTTTCGAATAAATTGCTGAATGATGTGACGTGCTGCACGAGAGTTTTTCATGGGTGTAATCAGCGTATTTATCATGTCAACATTGGTAACTTGATAATTTAGACTAACAAAAGCAAATCCTTTGTATTGGTCGTCTTGAATTAGAATTACGCTGCGCTCGTCATGAGTTCGTCCTTTATCAATTACCAAAAGATTTGGTGACGGAAAGCGCAATCTGTTAATGCATTGCTGCACTCTTTCGTTATATTGTTCTGTTTTTTCTTTATCCATACACGCCCCCATGCATTGATTAATTTCCACATGAGAACAGGCTTCTTTTGGCGATTCCAACCCCACTAATTTCAAGCATAAAGTATATTTCTGCGCAAAGAAATACAGCGTTTTTCGGGCGTTGTTTAGGTTTTTGAAAGTGGTCACATAGTCATTACCATCTTGCGCATGTGCAATTCTTAAAAAACGATAGCCAGACATTGTAACCCCTTCTTCCAAACCAAAACGAATGTTATCATTTTTATGCATTCTGTTATGCTTGGGTTTGTGCAGTTGAATTTCATCTACTTCTTTTAAAAGGGCAATAAGCTCACTCCCTGTTTCTTCCGTACTAACACTATGCGTTTCGAGTTGAATTTTCAACGCCTTCCTGCTTTTCCCTGTAAAGTGCTGATTGACACGCTTTCGCATATTGGTGCTTTTGCCAATATATATTACATCACCTTTTTGGTTGTGTAAATAATAAACGCCTGTTGCGGGTTTTACTTGTTCTACTAAATGTAGAAACTTGCGCGCCACTTGATCGTGTTCTTTGGTGCGCAATACCTGCTTTAAGATATTTTTCTCAAGGTCTTTGTCCAGTAAGAGCTTTAGCAACTTCACTGTAGCACGTGCATCACCAGCCGCACGATGACGATCACTTAATGGTATTCCCAATGCGCGTACAAGTCTGCCTAATTTATATGATGCTTGTTCGGGAATCAGCTTTTTTGCCAGTGCAACAGTGCAAAGGGAAGGCCGTTCGTAAACAAATCCCAGTCGGTTAAATTCGGTGCATAGCATCCGATAATCAAAACTTGCATTGTGTGCTACCAAGGTGCAATCCTCTGTTATTTCAATAACACGTTTGGCAACTTCATAGAACTTAGGCGCATTGCGCAACATATTTTCATTTATCCCTGTAAGATTCACTACAAAAGGCTGAATGGGTCGCTCAGGATTAATTAAACTGATGAATTGATCTACAATTTCATTTCCATCGAATTTATAGATGGCAATTTCCGTTATACCCTCTTCGTTGTATTTCCCTCCTGTGGTTTCAACGTCAACAACTGCGTACATACCCCTAATTTCTATGTCCAAAAATGAGACTTCCAATGCGAACCATGGTACTGCCAGAAGCGATTGCCAATCGAAAATCATTACTCATACCCATAGAGAGCACTGAGAATGATTTTTTCGCTTTCCAAACGTCATAAAAATGCGCTAGGCTTTCAAATTCTTTTTGCACTTGTGCGTCATTGTCAGTAAACGTTGCCATACCCATAAGTCCTACTACACGTACATTAGGGTAGGGGTTTTCTTGAGATAAAAACCCTTGGGCTTCTTGAAACGAAAATCCAAATTTTGAGGTCTCCTCAGCAATATGAATTTGAATAAGCACATCAATTATGCGGTTGTTTTTTTTAGCTTGTTTGTCTATTTCAGCTAAAAGTCGTTCACTGTCCACACCGTGTATTAAATGCACAAAAGGCGCAATGTATTTGACTTTATTACGCTGTAAATGTCCAATCATGTGCCAACGAATGTCTTTAGGTAGTGTTTCGGCTTTTAGGCAAAGCTCTTGCACTTTATTTTCACCAAAATCTCTATGACCTACGCCATAAGCCTCTAAAATGGCAGCATTGGGTTTGGTTTTTGAAACGGCTACAACTGTAACCTCTTGTGGGGTGTCAGCAACAAGTTTTTGGATTTGATCCGCAATCATTTGGATGGATTTTCAACAAGTTCCGAAATACGCAACGCAACATCTAGTGCGTTTTTGCCCTGCTCTAGGGAAACAATGACAGCGGTGTTATTGGTAATAGCATCGGCAAAACACTCAAGTTCCATCAAAATGGCATTTACTGTTGGTATTTCAGGGTTGTCAAAATAGATTCGTTTCTTTTTCCCTTGGGCATTTTCAAGCACCATATCAAAATCGCCAACAGCGTCTGTTGCGTCGTGCATTTTCACGACCTCTACTTTTTTCTCTAAATAGTCAACAGAGATATAGGCATCCTTTTGAAAAAAGCGTGATTTACGCATGTTTTTCAGGGAAATTCTACTTGCCGTCAAATTGGCAACACAGCCATTTTTAAACTCAATTCGTGCATTGGCAATATCGGGCGTATCGCTTATAATAGCCACACCACTTGCTGAAATAGATTCAACAGACGAATTAACAACACTAAGCACGGTATCAATATCGTGAATCATTAAATCCAAAACAACAGGGACATCGGTACCACGAGGGTTAAACTCCGCCAATCGATGCGTTTCGATAAACATGCTATTGTTTATGTGGTCTTTGACCGCCAAAAACGCAGGGTTAAACCGCTCTACATGACCCACTTGCCCCAATACATTATTTTCTTTGGCCAGCGAAATAAGTTCTTCGGCTTGTGCAACTGTTTGTGTGATAGGTTTTTCAATAAAAACATGCTTGCCTTTCACTATGGCTTGCTTTGCCAAATCGTGGTGAAACGTGGTAGGGGTTACAATATCTACCATTTCAACGGCATCCATCAAATCTGTTGCTGAGTCAAATGCCTTGACCCCGTATTCTTTGGCAATTTGTGTTCTAACCGTTTGGTTTTCGTCATAAAAACCAACCAAATCATATTTTTCAGACTCGCGCAAGAGGCGTAAATGAATTTTTCCCAAGTGACCGGTACCCAAAACACCTGCTTTTAGTTTTTTTCCCATGCTACAAATGTAATAAGATTGATTGGCGGGCTGACGGTTGATTTTGTATTTTTGGGCATAAGATGCAAGATACTACAAAACATCAAGGCAAAAGGCGACAGTTGGTAGAGGTGCTAAAGCAAAAAGGCATAACCCAAAAAGCGGTATTGGATGCTATTGCTGATATTCCACGACATTTGTTTTTAGACAGTAGTTTTATTGATCACGCCTATATGGATAAGGCATTTCCCATTGGAGCTGAACAAACCATTTCACAACCCTATACAGTGGCTTTTCAGACAGAGCAGTTGGACCTTTTACCCGAAATGAAAATATTGGAAATTGGAACTGGGTCGGGCTATCAAACTGCGGTGCTTTGTCATATGGGTGCAGTGGTGTATTCTATTGAACGTCAACATGAGTTATTTCGCACCAGTCTAAAAAGATTACCAGCCCTAGGCTATGCGCCTAAAAAGCTCATTTTTGGAGATGGATATAAAGGATTTTGTGAGCAAGCACCCTATGATAGAATTATCGTTACGGCAGGCGCACCAACCATACCTGAAGCCCTTTTGGCACAATTGGCTGTTGGCGGCAGAATGGTAATCCCTGTGGGTGAAAACAATCAAAAAATGACGGTGATCACGCGTACCTCAGCTACTGAATTTGCGCAATTGGTGCTTGGAGACTTCCGATTTGTTCCTCTATTAGAAGATAAAAACTAGCGTTTAAAATTCTTTTTCACACGATCTAGCTGGCGTTTTGTTTCCCGTTCTTTTATGGTTTCTCGTTTGTCGTGGATTTTCTTTCCCTTAGCTAATGCTATAAGCACTTTCGCCAATCCTTTATCTGTTAGAAACACTTTTAAGGGGACGATGGTAAGCCCTACATTTTGCACTTGCTTAAGAAGCTTTTGCAGCTCTTTCCGTTTTAACAGTAGCTTTCTATCTCCTTTAGTGCGATGATTTACATAGCCGCCGTGGCTGTACTCATCAATATGCATATTGATAATAAACAACTCACCCTGCTCGCTAAACGCACAAAAACTTTCAGAAATAGATGCCTTCCCGGCACGAATAGATTTAATTTCCGTGCCTGTTAACACTATGCCCGCAGTGTATTGATCCATGAGTTCGTACTCAAATCGCGCGCTTTTGTTCTTTATGTTAATCGGCTTTTGCATACTGCAAAAGTATAACCTTCTGTTTTATGTTGATTTATTTTTAATAAAAGGCTTTTATTTAGTGTTTTGTCTTGCACTGATTGGCTATTTTTGTGCTTTAATTTTAGCTATGAATATCCAACGCGACGAGCAAATTTTTGAGTTAATAGAGGCAGAGAAAGCCCGCCAATTGGGTGGGATTGAACTTATTGCTTCTGAAAATTTTACCAGTCCACAAGTCATGGAAGCCACTGGGTCTATCCTTACCAACAAATACGCCGAAGGCTATCCCGGAAAACGTTATTATGGTGGCTGTGAAGTGGTAGACGAAATTGAAACCATTGCTATTGATCGAGCAAAAGCACTTTTTGGTGCTGCGTATGCAAATGTGCAACCGCACTCAGGATCACAAGCCAATACAGCTGTTTATCACGCATTTATTAAGCCAGGAGATAAAATCATGGGCTTTGATTTGTCGCATGGTGGACACCTCACACACGGTTCGCCCGTAAACTTTTCTGGACGTTTATACAACGCCGTTTTCTATGGGGTTGATAAAGAAACAGGGCGTTTGGACTATGACGTAATTGAAGAAATTGCTGCTCGTGAAAAACCTAAAATGATTATTGCAGGCGCTTCTGCGTATTCTAGAGATATAGATTTTAAACGATTTAGAGAAATTGCCGACAGTGTTGGTGCGTTTTTACTTGCCGATATTTCACATCCTTCGGGGCTTATTGCCAAAGGAATATTAAATGATCCATTGCCACATTGTCATGTCGTTACCACTACGACGCACAAAACATTGCGCGGTCCTAGAGGCGGATTGATATTGATGGGTCAAGATTTTGAAAACCCATTTGGATTAAAATTCAAAAACGGCAGTTCTCGTATGATGTCGTCCCTTTTGGATATGGCTGTTTTCCCAGGGAATCAGGGAGGGCCTTTGGAACACGTGGTAGGTGCCAAAGCAGTTGCTTTTGGTGAAGCTTTGACAGACGATTTCTTGCATTATATGTTACAGGTTCGTGAAAACGCACAGGCCATGGCAAAAGCATTTGTTGATCGTGAGTATCACCTTATTTCGGGGGGTACAGATAACCACATGATGTTGGTAGATTTGCGCAATAAAAATATTTCGGGTAAACTAGCGGAAGAAGCCCTTGTGAAAGCTGAAATTACAGCAAACAAAAACATGGTGCCTTTTGATGATAAATCGCCTTTTGTTACTTCTGGAATTCGTTTTGGTACTGCAGCTATAACCACACGTGGTTTGGTTGCTGCCGACATGGAGCCCATTGTTGCGCTTATTGACAGGGTTATTCAGTCACCAGAAGACGAGAAAGTATTATCTAGCGTTGCCGAAGAAGTACACGCCATGATGGCGCATCGTCCACTTTTTAACGTCTAGTCGTCAATTATAACATGTTGGTAAGCACCCATATCGGGGGGTGAAGTACGATTGTTCCCTGCTAAATCTACAGGTATTTGTAAACCAATGGTAGCATCTCCTTTTTGGATGTAATCACTTTCCTGTGATATACGCATGTCGTTTTCTTCAGGAAGTACAAATGCTGGATTTCCGTTGCGTATGATTTGATTATAATATGTGGTGTTGTTCCAATCAAAAAACGGATTATCAATTACCGATTGATTTGAGCTTTCAAACTGTAACGCAGTGTGGTTTAAGTTAAATACAAAAGGATCTGTTCCTGCTTGCTCTGCATAAAATTCTACAAATTGATTTCCCGCAATAATACAGTTATCAAAAGAAGCCTCCTCTAACGGACTTGTAAAAGTTGTATCATCAGTAAGACGCACATAATCATTTAGCAAGACCGCTGGAGTAGTACGAAAACTTTTGTTCCAATAGTTTGCAAAGGTGCAATGTACAAAACGGTATTTTCCTCCAATGTTTCCAAAAAATGATGTTTGTCCCGCATTACCAAACACACTGTTTTCGGCATAAACATGAGCGGTTTTACCCCACAAATTTGCTGCAGCACTGTTATAGATTTGGGTGTTTTTTAATGTTAAGGTTGGATTTTCTGTTTCATCGTTGTAATCCATTAAAATTCCTACAGCAGCATTTTTTATCGTAGCGTGATTAAATTCATGTTGCGTACTTCCTGAAGTTAGCCAAATGGCTCCCCATTGTCCAGGAATATCGTCGTAGAGTGGTTCTAGTCGATCTCCCTCAAAAACAACTTCTCCTTCTTGAATTATTGGATCAGAGCTAGGAGTACCATTAACACGCATGGTTGCATCTTTAGCAACAATTATCCCCGAATTGCTGTGAAAATGAATACGAGCACCAGCTTCAAAAACAACTGTTTTGCCAGAAGGCACACCCATATACCCAAATATCACATAGGGTTTTTCGTTGGTAAATACGAGGTTCTCATCGTCTAGGAAAAACCCTTCAATAGCCAACGTATTGCCTTTGTCATCAATGCCAATAGGAATACTTTCTTTAATACCATTACTATCTTTTTCTGGGTACAGAAAAACGGCATCTTGCACAAGCGTCATAAGTGTAACTTTGCCCACATCAGCAAAACGCAAAATATCTTCATATAAAAACTGTGTTTTAGTAGCGGTCAGTTTTGAAATATCGGCGGTAGTTTCGACATATACATACATACTGTCTTTGGGAAGTAGCTCTACCTCGGTAAACGATTTTCCGCTCATGCCATCTACGTTCAGCCTGAAATTTGAAGCTTCGCCTTGCCCCAATGAAATAGAGGGGATGGAAACCGCATCGTCTGTGGTGTTGTACACTTTTAGGGTATAGGTCGCTGAGCTGATTCCTGTAAAAATAGTATCCAAATAGACCGTATCTCTGCTAAATTGCAGCTCACTGGTTTGCACTGGACGAAATGTAAATTCGCTGCGACACCCGCTTGAAAAGCAAAGCAAAACCATACCGCAAAGCAGTAAAATTGCTTTTATGCTGAAATGTATCTTATTGTTTTTCAATGATTTTGACTTCAAATAATTTATCCCAATACTTACCGGTTACAAAAAAAGTTTTGCGTGTAGGGTGATAGGCGATACCATTGAACACGTCTAGCTTATTGTGCTGCTGAACTTTTTTCTTAAGGCCCGAAAAATCTACAACACCTTGCACAATTCCTGTTTCTGGATCTATTATAATCATCACGTCTTTGTTGAACTGATAGGTATTTCCATAAATCATACCATTGACGTATTCCAACTCATTTACTTTAAATATAAACGTGTTGTGGGTCACAATATCTTTGCTCCCAAGCTCCTCAAAGGTATTGGGGTCTAGTGTCCATATTTTTTGGCTTCCATCTGTTTTGTATAAAACCTTACCATCATTACATAACCCCCAACCTTCGGGGCTTTTGGTATATTTAAATGATTTGGTTAGGGTCAAATCGGAGGCATTATACACAAAGCCAAGTTGTTTTTTCCACGTTAACTGAATGATGTTGCCGTTAAAATGCGTGATGCCCTCTCCAAAATAGGCGTTGTCTAAGGCTAGTTTTTGAATAATCGCTCCCGTTTTAAAATCCACTTTTCTAAGCGAAGAAGCTCCATATTGTCCTGTGCTTTCATAAAGTATGTCTCCAACAAATTCTAACCCTTGGGTATAGGCATTGATGTCGTGCGGATAGGTATTTACCAGTTTATAAGTATAAACTTTTGGTTCTACTGGGGCATAAACACGAATGTTTTTAAAGATTTCTTTAGTGCCAATTTCGGTTTCGATTACAGCTTTAACTTGTTGTTCTCCAGTTGTTTGTGGAACGATGTAGGGGTTTTCAAGTTCTTGGTTATTCCAATAAAATTGATGGCTTTTAGTTTTGTTTAATGTGTTAAGAGAAAGATAAATGGTATCAGCGGTACTGATATTTTTCGCGTTGCTTTTTGTTACAATTTTATATGAAATAGACTGCTTTGGTGAGCAAGCAACAAGCGTAATAAAAAAAACCGTTTGTAGTATAAAATAGAAACCTTTCATGAGGTTGAGAATATTGTTTAAAAATATCCATAATCTTGAGAAAAAAAAACAAACAAAGCATATATTTGCGTTGGGCAAGTCCTACACAACCAGCTCCTGCTGAATCCCCCCAGGGTGGAAACGCAGCAAGGGTAAGCGGTCGTAGCGGTGTGCTGTAGGTAACTTGCCCTTTTTTATATGAAAAATCCTCGTGTTGTACTTATTACAGGCGCCTCTTCAGGAATTGGCTTAGCCGCTGGTTTATATCTTCATTCAAGTGGTTTTGTGGTTGTTGGTACAAGCAGAAATCCTGAAAAATATCCAAACCATCCTTTTCCCCTAATGACCATGGATGTTCAAAATAGCGATTCTATCCAAAAGGTCTTGGAAAATATTTTTGCTCAATATGGCAGATTAGATGTTTTAATCAACAATGCTGGTATGGGTATGGCTGCGCCTTTGGAAGAATTGGAAATGAAAGCGATTGATCGCATTATGGATATTAATTTTAACGGACCTATTCGTGTAATGCAACAAGTTTTAAAAGTGATGCATAAACAGCAATCGGGACGTATTATAAATATAGCCTCAATTGCAGGAGATAATGGTTTGCCATTTCGCAGTATTTACTCTGCTTCAAAGGCAGCTTTGATTCGTGCTACCGAAAGCTTACGTTTTGAATTGCGTCATACTCCAATACAGTGCACTATTCTTTCGCCAGGATCAATTCAAACTCCCATTGCTTCGAATCGGTTTTACGCTCCCTTAAAAGAAAATTCCGCTTATTACAGCCAATACAAAAATGCGCTTTCGGATATGGATGCCCATGTAAATACGGGTTTACACCCCATCCAAGTGGCCAAAAAATTGGAACGTCTTATTTTGAAAAAAAGGCTTAAACCCCACTATAGTGTTGGTCCTTTTTTAGAAATATTTTCACCCGTAATTAAGTTTTTTCTACCTCAACGGACATACGAAAACGTAGTTGCATCTTTTTATAATTTAAATTAAATCTCATGAAGTTTTTTATTGACACTGCTAACCTAGATCAAATTAAAGAAGCTCAGGCTCTTGGCATTTTAGATGGGGTAACCACAAATCCGTCATTGATGGCAAAAGAGGGTATCACAGGGCAAGATAATATCATTGCGCACTACAAAGCGATTTGTGATATCGTAGAAGGCGATGTTTCTGCCGAGGTTATATCAACAGACTTTGAAGGAATGGTAAAGGAAGGCGAAGCACTTGCAGCCTTACACCCGCAAATTGTGGTAAAAATCCCTATGATTTTAGAAGGAATTAAGGCCATAAAATATTTTTCTGACAAAGGCATAAAAACCAATTGTACCCTAGTGTTCTCTGTAGGACAGGCTTTACTTGCTGCCAAAGCTGGCGCAACCTATGTCTCGCCATTTATTGGACGACTAGATGACATTTCAACAGATGGTCTACAGCTTATTGAGGATATTCGTAACGTATATGACAATTACGATTTTAAAACAGAAATCCTAGCAGCTTCGGTACGTCACACGATGCACGTGATTGATTGTGCGCACATAGGTGCGGACGTAATGACGGGTCCATTGAGTGCTATTGTAGGTTTGGCAAAACACCCCCTTACCGATAGCGGTTTGGCAAAATTCCTTGCCGACCATGGAAAAGGAAATTAAAACAATAAAAATCCACTAAAAAAAGCCCACAGATTGTCTGTGGGCTTTTCTATTTTTGCAAAAAATAAATTTATGCTGTCCGTATCTAATCTTTCTGTTCAATTTGGCAAACGCGTGTTGTTTGACGAGGTAAACGTTTCCTTTAATCATGGAAACTGTTACGGCATCATCGGAGCCAATGGTGCAGGAAAATCCACATTTTTAAAAGTTATAACGGGAAAGATGGAGCCCAACTCAGGAAGTGTACACCTTGAGTCAGGAAAGCGAATGTCTGTATTAGAGCAAAATCACTTTGCCTATGATGAGTTTCCTGTTTTAGAAACCGTAGTTCAAGGGAATAAACCCCTTTTTGCCATAAAAAAAGAAATGGATGATTTGTATGCTAAACCCGATTTTTCAGATGCAGATAGCGATCGTGTAGGGGAGTTGCAAATCAAATTTGAGGAAATGAATGGTTGGAATGCCGAAAGTGATGCAGCTGCCTTGCTCTCTAATTTGGATATTAACGAGGAACACCATTACACCCTGATGAAAGACTTGGACGGAAAGCAAAAAGTTAGGGTACTGCTTGCGCAAGCGCTTTTTGGAAATCCTGATGTTCTGATCATGGATGAGCCCACCAATGATTTGGATTATGAAACCATTCAGTGGTTAGAAAACTTTTTAGCAAACTATGATAATACGGTTATTGTAGTATCGCACGACCGTCACTTTTTAGATGCTGTTTGTACACATATTTCCGATGTTGATTTTGGAAAAATCAATCACTATTCAGGAAACTATACTTTCTGGTATGAGTCTAGTCAATTGGCAGCAAAACAACGTGCACAACAAAACAAAAAAGCAGAAGAAAAGAAAAAAGAATTGGAAGAGTTCATTGCTCGATTTAGTGCCAATGTTGCAAAGTCGAAGCAAGCCACCTCCCGTAAAAAAATGATTGATAAGCTCAATATCTCCGATATACGTCCTTCGTCTAGACGTTATCCTGCCATTATTTTTGAGCAAGAACGTGAAGTAGGTGATCAAATTCTAAATATCAATGGGCTATCTACTAAAGTTGAAGATATTCCACTTTTTGCAAATATTGATTTAAACTTGGCAAAAGGCGATAAGGTAGTTGTGTATAGTAAAGATGCACGTGCAACGACTGCTTTTTACGAAATTATTAATGGTAAGCAAGAGGCGAGTGCAGGTTCATTCCAATGGGGTGTCACCACAAATCAAAGCTATTTGCCACTTGATAATGCCGCGTATTTCGAAAAAGAAGATTCGTTGGTAGATTGGTTGCGTCAATATGCCAAAACAGATGAAGAACGTGAAGAAGTTTTTTTACGCGGCTTTTTAGGGAAAATGCTCTTTAGTGGAGAGGAGGCTTTAAAATCTTCTAATGTACTTTCGGGTGGAGAGAAGGTACGCTGTATGTTGTCCCGTATGATGATGGAACGCGCTAATGTGGTAATGTTAGACGAGCCCACAAACCACCTTGATTTGGAGTCTATTACAGCGTTTAACAATACTCTTATAAAATTCAAAGGAATTGTAATACTTACAACCCATGACCACGCATTTGCGCAAACGGTTGGAAATAGGGTAGTGGAACTTACGCCCAACGGCGTAATTGACCGTTATATGACCTTTGATGAGTATATGGCAGATGCCAAAATAAAAGAGCTTCGCAACAAAATGTATTCTTAGAGAAGCGACTTGGCTTTCTCCAATTCAGAGTCTAGTACCAAAAGTTGCTGCATCATACTGGGAGCGCCAAAACCAGCCAATCGAGCAGATTCGTTTTCGTCTTTTAGTATGGGGTAAATATTGTTTTCCTCTAAAACAGCCTTAATGCGTTGTACATCAACAACACTACCGCTATACAATAAGGTAAACGAATCAGACATTAACTGTTGTAATATTTACTGTTCCAAATGGCTTGACTTACATTCTTGCCTCTAGCGAAGGTATAATAAATTACAACAGCCGCAACAGACTTAAACATAAAGAAATACACCAAGAAAAAATCATTAGGTGTTGGGTTGGGGGTAAAAACTGAAAGTGGCACAAAAAGGGATAGTACAAAACTGAATACTAAAGTAGCGATGCACATATTAATAAGGTTTTTGAATGGCCAAACCAACAGCTTACGCAACGGGTGTAAATCGTTTCCCCATTGGTGAATAAGATAATAGTAGCCATTTCCCATAGGAGCAAACAACAATGGGTCGTCGGCGTTTTCAAGTTTAAAAAGCTTTGAGGGTGCCATCATTTTTAAGTCTGTCAATGTCGTGTCATGTTGTTGTTCCAAAGATTTAATTTCGTCTACCGCTTCAGATGGAAATACCCCCTTAAAAAGATTGGCATCTAAAAAACGCAACCTATAATCGATACAAATCCTTTTGATTTGACTGATGTGATATACACGACTTTTTTCAATCAAATCAATATCAAAACTGTTCGTGGGTAGTGCAAGTTCTTTTCCTATTACGTCACTTTGGACACGATCTAATTGATGTCGAATGTTGGTGGTAGCGAACATATTTTTCTTTTTAGCAAGGGTCAAATATACGCATAACTACCAAATAATCAAGTGTTTAACTATTGATAAACAAGACGATTAACGGAGGCTGGCGCCAAGCTGTTTTTCATACTGATCTGCAATACGTCTCATGGTCTTATCAATCTGCTTGTCTGTAAGTGTTTTACTCTTATCGCTCAATGTAAAACTAAGTGCATATGATTTTTTACCCTCAGGAATACCTTTTCCAATAAACACATCAAACAAACGTATATCTTGCAACAATTGGCGTTCTGTTTTTAGTGCAATTTGGTGTAGTTCCTCGAAAGTAGTTTCTGTATTTACCAAAAGCGCCAAGTCTCTGTGGACTGCCGGAAATTTGGAAAGTGATTCAACTTTAATACTATTTGTGTTTTTGGATCCTAATTCGTCTAGCAGCAGCGTACATCCATATACTTCTTTTTCTAGCGTTATCTCCTTATAGGCCTCAGTATCGACCCATCCGAGAGTTCCAATACTGCTGTCATTTGCAACGATATCTACACATTCTTTGTATTGTGAACTATTTCCAGGTACTTCTTTGGCATTGATGCCAAGTCGCTGAAGGAGTGATGCAACAACGCCTTTTAAAAAGAAAAAGTCTGACTTTCGATCTGTTTCAGCCCAATGATTTTGGTGTTGTTGTCCAGTTACCAAAATGCTTAGTGTGGCAACTTGCTTAATTCCATTTTCTGTTTTGTGATAGGTATTACCAAATTCAAAGAATCGTAAATCTTGTTGCTGGCGATTTGAATTAAACGCAATTGCTTCTAGTATTCCGTAGTGTAAATTGGTGCGCATTACCGAAAGTTCGCTGCTCAACGGATTGAGGATTTCCACCATTTCGTCAGTGTCGTTACTGTGCTTAGGGGTGGTTAATGAATTGTTATACACTTCAAAAAAACCTTGTGCAACCAATTGTTGGGCGATGCGTTGTTGCGTATCGTTTGTCTGTTGTTGTGAGAAATCTGGAACAGAGCTGTTGAGTTTTGTTCCCGTCGGTATGTTGTTGTATCCGTATACACGAAGTATTTCTTCTACCACATCGGCTGGGCGGTTTACATCAGAACGATAGCTAGGAACTTCCATGCCAATAGAAGTTTCTGTTACGCTGGTTACTTTGATATCCAATCCTTGCAAAATTTTCTTGACTGTTTCACGAGGGATTTCATAGCCAATCAATTGAGTCATGTAATCAAATTTCAACAATACTTGGTGAGGCTTTTGCTTTACAGGATATTCATCAATAATTTCAGATGAAATAACCCCACCAGCAACTTGCTGAATAAGCAATGCGGCGCGTTTTAAGGCATACTCAACCAATTCGATATCAATACTCCGTTCATAACGGAAGGAAGCATCGGTGTTTAAGCCGTGGCGCTTTGCCGTTTTGCGAATGGTAACAGGGTCAAAATAGGCACTTTCCAAAAAGATTTCAGTGGTATTCTCTGTCACTCCCGAATCTAATCCGCCAAACACACCTGCCAAACACATGGGTGTATTACCGTTACAAATCATCAAATCCTCGTTACTAAGTTCTCTTTCAACTCCGTCTAGGGTAATAAATTTTGTCCCTTTTTTGAGGTTTTGCACACGAACAATCCCACTCGTAATTTTATTTGCGTCAAAAGCGTGAAGGGGTTGCCCAAGTTCGTGAAGCACATAATTGGTAGCATCTACAATATTATTAATAGGCTTTAAGCCTATTGACTTTAAACGATGCTGAATATGTTCTGGAGAGGGTTTTACTTCAACTCCTGAAATCCGTAAGCCACAATAGCGTGGTGCTGCCTCACTTTCTTTAATATCGATTTTAATGGCTCCGTTGAAATTATCAGGACGAAAAGAACTTACTGTTGGTGTTATCAGTGTCGGAGCATCTCCTTTTTGTAGCAATGCTGCACGCAAATCGCGCGCTACTCCAAAATGACTCATGGCATCTGAGCGGTTGGGAGTAAGTCCAATTTCAAATACGTTATCCGTTATAATAGAAAAAACTTCCTTACATGGGGTACCCGCTTTATGATGGTTTTCCAACACCATAATACCATCGTGTTTGCCACCTAGTCCAAGCTCGTCTTCAGCGCAGATCATTCCATGACTTACTTCGCCACGTATTTTGGTTTTGCCAATTACAAATGATTCGCCACTATCCGTGTAAAGCGTCGTTCCAACAGTAGCCACAGGAACGGTTTGTCCTTTGTCTACATTAGGTGCACCACATACGATTTGCACGGGTTCATCTTCACCTATATCCACTTGCGTAACCTTTAGCTTATCGGCATTTGGGTGCTTTTCGCAGCTTAAAACTTTCCCAATTACAACACCTTCCAGCCCTCCTTTTATGGACTGATACTCCTCAATTCCTTCAACTTCTAATCCTAAGTCGGTTAGTATTGTGCTAATTTCTGTAGGGCTTAAGTCTGTGTGAATAAATTCGCGAAGCCAATTTAACGAGATATGCATGAATATAAATTAAAGCGCAAAGATACGATTAAGAAGTTTTTTATATTGCTTATTATCCAATGTACTTCCAAATCGTTTTCCCTTGCTGGGTTAACACCAAAGCAGATCTCAAAATTCGATTCTCTTCTTGCGTTAATGTAGGGTCAAGTGTTAGTAAAACATCTACGGCGTGGCGCACGATTTTTAGCAAATCGCCATCTTTTTTCAAATCTGCAATTAAAAAGGGTATTATGCCACTTTGTTGGGTTCCCATAAGATCACCTGGTCCACGAAGTGCTAAATCTACTTCGGCAAGTTCAAAACCGTCTTGGGTACGTACCATGGTTTGAATACGGGTTTGTGCATCTTGGCTGAGTTTATTCCCAGTCATTAAGATACAATAGCTTTTGCTGGCGCCACGTCCTACGCGCCCACGAAGCTGATGAAGCTGAGAAAGACCAAATCGCTCGGCACTTTCTATAATCATCACACTGGCATTGGGTACATTCACACCCACTTCAATTACGGTAGTTGCTACCATAATTTGCGTTTTACCTGAAACAAAACGCTCCATTTCATAGGCTTTGTCCTCTGCTTTCATTTTTCCATGCACAATGCTCACTTGATAGTCGGGCAAAGGAAATTCACGTGCTATACTTTCGTAACCGTCCATCAAATCTTTGTAATCCAATACTTTGGATTCTTGAATAAGCGGATATACGATATAGATTTGTCTCCCTTTTGCAATTTCTTCTCGAATAAACTGAAAAATTGCCAGTCGTTTGCTATCAAACCTGTGCAGTGTGGTTATGGGTTTTCTTCCTGGGGGCAGTTCATCGATTATTGATAAGTCTAAATCGCCATAAGCAGTCATGGCTAGCGTTCTGGGAATAGGAGTTGCCGTCATGACCAGAATATTTGGTGGAACAGTGTTTTTACGCCAAAGCTTTGCGCGTTGTGCAACCCCAAATCTATGTTGCTCGTCAACAATTGCAAGCCCAAGTTTATGAAAGGTAACGGGTTGCTCTAACACTGCATGTGTACCAATAAGAATGTGTAATGTACCCTGCTCCAAATCTTCTAACATGGGAACGCGTTCACTCTTTTTTACAGAACCTGTGAGCAGCCCCACATTAATATTCAGGGGTTTAAGCAATTCACGAATACTTGTAAAGTGTTGCTGTGCCAGAATTTCTGTTGGGGCAACAAGAGTAGCTTGCAAGCCGTTGTCTACCGCTATGAGCATACACAAGACAGCAACGATGGTTTTTCCAGAGCCTACATCGCCTTGCAAAAGGCGATTCATTTGGGCTTCACTTTTTAGATCTACTCGTATTTCTCGTATTACTCGTTTTTGTGCCTCGGTAAGTGGAAAGGGGAGGTGTTCATGAAAAAAGCGATTAAAGTAAGCTCCAACAACAGGGAAGGGAATTCCTTTGAGTTGTTGTTTGCGGTAACGTTTTTTTATACCCAATTGCAGTTGTACAAAAAACAACTCTTCGAACTTCATGCGATACTGTGCTTTTGCAAGTTCATCTTGGGTTTTTGGGAAATGAAGGGTTGTAAGCGCCTGATTTTTATCCATTAACTGGTATTGTTGTAGCATTTTTGATGACAATACCTCTTCTACACCTCCATTAATTTCCTCAAACAAATGCAGCATAATTTGTCGAATTACCCTTTGGCTAATCCCGCTTTTAAGCAAAACTTCGGTAGAAGGATACACTGGCTGAAAGTTGCCTTTTCGCTGACTGTGATCTTCAACAAGCTCAAGTTCAGGATGTGCGATAGAACATTTTTTACCAAACCAATTCATTTTACCGAAAGCAACATAAGGAACGTTGAGTTGTAACGATTTTTGAATCCATTGGTGTCCACGAAACCATACCAGTTCCATACTGTGCTGACCATCAGAGAAGGTTGCTACCAATCGGCTTCCGCGTTTTTGTTTTATTGTTTCTAAATGTGTTATGCTCCCCACTATTTGTACCTCAGCAGTAGTATTTGGGAGTTCAGCTGGAGTATAATGCTGACTTCTGTCAATATAACGGTGTGGAAAAAAATACAGCAAATCTTGAAGCGTATGAATGCCAAGCTCTTTTTTGAGCAACTGCGCCCTGTTTGGCCCAACGCCTTTTAGGTAATCAATCGGTTTTTGTAACAGTACCGCCATAAAAAACGAAGATAGCAGTTTCCTGTTAATAACTATTTGTTTGGTAGCTTTATCATCCGTGAGGGTTTGGTTATTTTCACTTTCAAATTGTTCCATTGGAAGGATACCTTCAAAAACTTAACGAAGCCCAACAAAAACCCACGATACACAAAGACGGCCCGTTGATGGTCATTGCAGGTGCGGGCTCGGGGAAAACACGTGTTTTAACCTATCGCATTGCATATCTTATGCAGCAAGGGGTAGATGCATTTTCTATTTTGGCACTGACCTTTACCAACAAAGCAGCTCGTGAAATGAAGGAGCGCATTGCGCAAATTGTAGGGGAGAGCGAGGCTAAAAATTTATGGATGGGTACATTTCACTCTGTTTTTGCTCGAATTTTACGCGCTGAAGCCGATAAACTTGGCTATCCGTCTAGTTTTACCATTTATGACACTCAAGATTCAGAAAGGTTGTTGTCTTCCGTTATCAAGGAATTAAAATTAGATAAAGACCTATATAAAGTAAAGCAAATACGGTCTCGCATATCTTCGTTTAAAAACAGCCTGATTACCGTACGTGCTTATTACAATAACCCTGAGTTGCTAGAGGCAGACCGCGAATCAAAACGCCCCGAAATGGGAGCCATTTATAAAGAGTATGTAGATAGATGCTTTAAGGCTGGCGCCATGGATTTTGATGATTTGTTGCTGAAAACCAATGAATTGCTAAACCGTTTTCCAGATGTACTTGCCAAGTATCAAGAGCGTTTTCGCTATATTTTGGTAGATGAGTATCAAGATACAAACCACTCTCAATATTTGATTGTCCGTGCGCTGGCAGACCGCTACCAAAATATTTGTGTGGTGGGTGATGATGCCCAGAGTATCTATGCTTTTCGTGGGGCTAACATTCAAAATATTTTAAATTTTCAGCGTGATTATTCCGATGCCGAAGTTTATAGGTTAGAGCAAAACTATCGTTCGTCTGGGTTGATTGTTCAGGCGGCAAATGCGTTGATAGCTCACAACCAAAATAGATTGGACAAAAACGTTTGGACGGCAAATCCAAAGGGACATAAAATAATTGTACACAGAAGCCCAACAGATGGCGAAGAGGGGCGCTATGTGGCAGGGGATATTTTTGAGCGCGCCATGCAAAGCCAATCGGGTTACGAAGATTTTGCAATCTTATACCGCACCAATGCGCAATCTAGAGCCATGGAAGATTCTTTGCGAAAACGAAATATTCCGTATCGGGTATATGGCGGAGTTTCCTTTTATCAGCGTAAAGAAATTAAAGATGTGTTGGCGTATTTACGTCTATTGATAAATCCAAACGACGAAGAAAGCCTAAAGCGTGTTATCAATTACCCCATGCGGGGGATTGGACAAACTACCGTAGACAAACTTGTAGTTGCAGCAAAAACACACGAACGTACCTTGTATGAAGTCTTGGCGCAGGTGCAAGATCTTCCACTCAACATCAATGCGGGGACACGCACAAAGTTGCAGAATTTTTACACGATGATAGAATCGTTGAGAACGGAACTTGCTACCCTTGATGCGTTTGAAATGGCCGATTTGGTCACCAAAAAAGCAGGCTTGGTATCTGAGTTAAAGAAGGAGGGAACCCCTGAGGCAGTTACTCGTGTGGAAAACATTGAGGAGTTGCTAAACGGGATAAAAGATTTTGTGGAAGGACAGCGTGAGCTTGTTGATGCCTCGGGATCATTGGTTGAATTTTTGGAAGATGTAGCCCTTGCTACCGATTTTGATAACGAAGTAAAAGACCAACAAGCAGTATCGCTTATGACCATTCACTTGGCAAAAGGGTTGGAGTTTCCCAATGTGTATATTGTTGGGCTAGAGGAGGATTTGTTCCCCTCTGCCATGAGTGTAAATACCCGTGCAGAGCTGGAAGAAGAACGCCGATTGTTTTATGTGGCACTTACACGTGCCGAAAAGCGTGTAACATTGACCTATACACTCTCGCGTTACCGTTGGGGAAAAATTATCGATGCTGAACCCAGCCGTTTTTTGAGTGAGTTGGACGAAGACTGCATAGATAACCAAGTAGTGCAAGATGATTATGTCTTTAAGCCCATGATGGACACTTCTGTTTTTGATGCACCCGATCCAAATCGTGTGCGGTTTAAGGCATTGCAAAAAAAGAAACCTGAAGCTACTGTTCCGCCAAAGGCAAAGATGAAAGCTGTTTCTAAAACGTCTACAGGTGTTTCTACTTTTGATCTCTCTGAAATACAACAAGGAACACGTGTTTCACACAGTCGGTTTGGTTTTGGTACAGTAATACAATTGGAGGGTGCCGCCAATGACGCCAAAGCACTTATTCGCTTTGATCAGTCGGGGGAGAAAAATTTACTTTTACGCTTTGCCAAACTCAAAATTATCACATAAAAAAAGCTGCCCGAAGGCAGCCTTTTTTGTTCGATAAATAGCAGTTGTTATTTTGATGCTGCTTCCATTCCTTGTTCTAGCAATTCAAAGAATTGATCAAGTTTTGGAAGTACTACTATGCGTGTTCTTCTGTTGCGCGCACGTCCGTCAAGAGTTGTGTTATCAGCAACGGGAATGTAAGAGCTACGTCCAGCAGCAGTCATACGAGCTGGGTCAACCAAGAAATCGTTTTGTAGTATACGCACTACAGCCGCAGCACGTTTTACACTCAAATCCCAATTGTCTACAAGTACATTGCTGTCCTTTTTTACGGGTACATTATCGGTGTGTCCCTCAACCATAAATTCTAAATCGGTTTTGTCATTAATAACACGTGCTACTTTGCCTAGTAATTCTTTGGCGCGTTGCGTAACGCTATAGCTTCCACTTCGGAACAAAAGTTTATCTGAGATTGAAATAAATACCACTCCTTTTTCAACGTTTACTTCTATATCGGAGTCATTGATGTCTACCAATGCACCTTTTAGGCTGGTAACCAACGCAAGGGTTACCGAGTCGCGGCGTGTTACGGCATCTTGCATACGGGTAATACGCATGTCTTTTTCTTTTAGCGATTCAAGGGAACGCTCTAAGTTTTCAGCACCTTTTTGCGAAAGTGTTGTTAGGTTGCCCATATTGTTGATGAGCTCCTGGTTGTTTGATTTTAAAAAATTAATTTGATCTCTTAATGCTGTTACTGTAGCATCGCTTTTTGCTTTCTCGTCAATACAAGAGTTTAGCTTTACGGTAGCAGAGTTTAACAAGTCTTTTGTTTCTTTATGACTAGATTCTAAAGCACTGTACTTTTTTTGTGAAACACATGAAGTAAGCAATACTGGAATTGCTAGTAACAAGGTTAGGATTTTTTTCATTATCAAAATTTATTTATGTTGCAAAATTACTAGAAAAACGTCTATCAGAGGTGTTTTCGTATGTTAATGTTTTGAAAAAAAAACTTCTTCCATTTTTTTGACTAAATTGTAATGCATAACAAACAGAAGCAAGAATGAATTTTTTAAACAAATATTACCCCATTTTGCTCGCCTTTATCAGTTTTATGTATTCCGTTTATTTATGGTTTACAGGAAATGAACTTGAGGGAATTTACGTAGGGCTTTGGCCAATAACCATTTTGGGCTTTGCAATAGCCATTAGACAACGCAGACGGGATGACAAATAAAATTATGTTTTTTATCGGGCTGACCATTGTAGTGGTTTACAGTGTTTTTTTACTTCGTATTATTACGAGTCAGTACAAAATAAAGCGAAGATACCAAGACGAAGAATACGATGTTTTTGACTCGGACGGCATGGGGAATCAAGGGAGGATGCCGAACAAAAAACCAAAAAATAGGGCGTGAGGTAAACCCTTGACCATTCCACTGTCTGGTGCGAGGTGTTTCATCCCCGCTGGTGCCCCTGCGTGCCCTTTTTTAAAAAATTGTTCGAATTCGATTCTTTTTTCGTAACGCTGTTGGCGGTTTGTAAAGGTGTGCTGCATTTATTTCTCCCAGCTTCTCAGAGATGGAAACAATTTGCCTAAGTATTTTATTCGTTATTTGATAGGGTGGCTTCAAAATATGATAGTATCAATTGATAGTATCGCATAGGTACCTATTTTGTTTTTTATGAATAGTACAAGTTGTAAGTATCCCTACTTACCAATACAGAAGTTTGCAAAGATATTCCCCAAGATATCATCGGTAGTTACTTCGCCGGTTATGGTGCCGAGTTCGTGAAGGGTTTGTCGGATGTCAATAGCAAGTAAATCGCTACTGCGGTTTTCCTGAATGCCTTGTGCTACTTCGTTTATGCTTTGCATGGCAGCTTGTAACGCCCCCCAGTGCCGTTGGTTGCTGATAAGCGCATTGCCAGTGTTCCATTGTACTTGTCCACTAAAATGGGTTTTTAAGCGCTCAACATCTTCTTTGTTGTGCGCACTAATGGTTTCGATAGCAAAAACAAGTGCGTCTACGCCCAAAACGTCCAATTCCTTTAGGTAGGAGTGGAGTGCACTTTCTTTGATGAGGTCTTTTTTATTTAGAACAAGCAACAGCGTAGCGTTGTTTGGTTGCATACTTTTTAATGCTTCGGCAGTTGCGGTTGGCGTTTGGTGCTGCGGATCAACTACATAAAGAATAATAGATGCATTTTCCATTTTTTCTTTGGTGCGCTGTACACCAATGGCCTCTACTACATCATCGGTTTGGCGCAATCCGGCAGTGTCTATAAATCGGTATTGAATACCACCAATGGTTAGGGTGTCTTCGATACTATCGCGCGTAGTCCCCTCAATTTCAGAGACAATCGCCTTATCTTCATCGAGGAGGGCGTTTAGTAACGATGATTTTCCGGCATTGGGCTTGCCAACCAAAGCCACTGGAATGCCATTTTTTATGGCGTTGCCTGTGGCAAAGGAATCCAATAGGTTTTTCAGTGTATTTTTAATTTTTTGCACCAACTCATTTAGCTGAACGCGGTCAGCAAAAGCAACATCTTCTTCGCTAAAGTCGAGTTCCAATTCTATTAACGAAGCAAATTTCAGTAATTGATCTCTCAACTCGCCCAGACTTGAGCTAATGCCCCCTCTGAGGTGTTGCACTGCAATATGATGCGCCGCTTCGCTTTCTGAAGCAATCAAGTCGGAAACCGCCTCAGCCTGTGCCAAATCCATTTTTTTGTTTAAAAAAGCACGAAGGGTAAACTCTCCTGGCTCGGCAAGTCGCGCCCCTAAATCTTGTAGGGTTTGCACGATCTTTTGCTGAATAAAAACCGATCCGTGACATGAAATTTCAACCACATCTTCGCCGGTATATGAATTCGGATTTTTAAACACCGATACCAGTACTTCATCAAGCAAAGTATTTTTTTGATAAAAATCACCCAATAGAATGCTATGTGTTTTTTGTTCGGATAATAATTTCCCAAACCTTGAGCGAAACGCTTGCTCGGTAATGCCAATAGCATTTTCGCCACTTAGACGAACTGACGCAATAGCAGCAGCACCTGGAGCAGTTGATAAGGCAACAATAGTGTCGTTTAGGTTCAAAGGCTTACTTCTTTACGATAGGTGCGTCGACGCTTGTGAAGTTCATGCTGGTAATTTTTCCACAGAGCTTGAATCGCTTTGTTGTCCTCCAATTCAGGGTTGGTTTCAACGGTTGTAATACCACGGCGGTTAAACAGATCTTGCATTTCCTGAAAAATAATCGCCGTAAGTCCTTTGTTTTGATAGCTTTCCTCAATGCCGATCAAATAAAAAGCCGCTCTGTTGTTTTTGCGTTGCGCACGTAATAAGTGCAAAAAACCAAAAGGGAACATTCTGCCGTTCATTTTTTTAAGTGCTTCGCTAAATGAGGGCATCGTAATGGCAAAACCCACCATAACATCATTGCTGTCTACGACACACTTAATAAAATCAGGATGCAGATAAGGAATATATTTCTTCTTGTAATGCGCAATTTGATGTTGCTGTATGGGTACAAAAGACTCTAGTTTGTTATAGGTTTGATTCAATAAGGCAAACATTTCATCAACACGCGGCTCAATGTCTTTAGTACTTTTAAACTCAAGCATTTTTAGCCCATAGCGTTGCTTTATAACCTCGGCAAACTTCCTGACTTTTTCTGGCGCATCTTTGGCATCGTAAATGTCAATTTTATATTCTACCCATTCACTTTGCTTTACAAGTCCCAATTGTTCTAAATGTGCTTTTTGATAGGGGTAATGATACCATGTAATCATGGTGTTCATGTGCTCATATCCCTTAATCAAAAGTCCTGCTTTGTCCATATTAGAAAAGCCCATGGGGCCTTCTATGTAGGTCATGCCCTCGGCAATGGCAACACCCTCTACCGCCTCAATAAGTCTTTGGCTTACTTCAATGTCATCAATGGTATCGTACCAGCCAAATCGAACTTTTGTTTTTTTGAGCTCTTCTACTTCCACCCAATTAATCATGGCAGCAATACGCCCAACAGTTTTACCTTTCTTGGTTGCCAAAAATAGTCGCGATATGGCGTGATTGAAAACATGGTTTTTTTTCGGGTCAAACGTATCTTTTTCTTCGCTAGTGATGGGTGGCACCCACTGTGAGCAATTGCGATAAAGCTCAAATGGAAAACGGAAAAACTCCCGATACTGCTGCCTGTTATTTACTTCAACAACTTCTATCATTGCACCTTTTTTAGTTTGCGCTCGATTCGTTTTTGTTTTTTGTCAAGTTTTCGAAGTCCCTTTCTGGTACGCTTATCGGCTTTTCGTGTGGCTTCTGCTTCTTTGTTTAAGGTTCTTCGCTCTTTTTTTGATTTTCTAATTTCCTGTAGGCCTTGTGGTTCTCCTGCCCATATATTATGCCGATCTATGCGAAACGAAATACCGACACCAGCGGTAATCAATTTAGGTGTGGTTTTTACGCTGTGCTGTAACGCCACATCCAATTGAAGATTGTTTGTTAGCAAATAGGCTACTCCTGTACCCAAAGTTACATCGCGGTGGAGTGGGCTATCATCAAATTGATATTCGCCATAAAAGGACCATTTGGCTTGCGTGCTGTACGTAAGCGTTCCAATCAATTGCTTTTGTTGGATATCGGCGGTAATGTAGCGCATTCCAAGGTTGTGCACCAATACAAGTCCAGGCTTTAAATGTTGTTGCAATATCACCATACCAGTTACCGAAACCGAAGGTTCAATTAGAGGACGATAATAGAATCTGTATAAGGCGTGAAAGTTTTCTTGATACGGATATATACTACTGGTACTAAATTGTGCCCCAGCATATACAGAAACGGCAGGAATCAAATCGCGCCAGCGTATTCTGTTGTTGGCGTGATAACTGTATAAATTTGGTTTGTATTTTTCGGTATTCCGAAACGGATCGTAAACCAAGTATTTTACACCAGTAGAAAAATCACGAGGTCCTTTTCGTTTGCGCTCCATTTTGCCAAGTGCATTTTCAAAAGAAAGTGCATCTAATTGATAATCTATGGTGCTAAGAAGTTCCAATTGTTCTTTTATCAAGCCGACGCGAAGCTGCATACGAGTTCCTAAACCCGAATAAGAAGCATCAAAGAATTTATTAAAATCGCCCTGACGAAACGAAATCCCTTGTTCCCATTGATAAACACCCTTGCCTACGCTAAATGCGCCCATAGATCGACTGGGGCGATTGGTGTTGATGACATCTGTGTATTGAGCTTCCGCCGTCCCCATAAGTAGGATGCTAAGCAGTACACGCAATATGTGTGGTAAAGAATTGTGCATAGTCAAATATACGTGAATTATATTTTTCTGTTGGTTGCAATTAGAATTGTATTTTTGGAAGATGATGAAAAATCTCAAGCTCCGCTTTTTGCTTCCTCATGCAATTGTTACCCTATTTTTTATAGTCATATCGCTTGTATACTTTTATCCGCTACTCTCAAGCAAAGCACTAATACAGTCTGATATTGTGCAGTTTAAAGGAATGCAGCGTCAAATTTTAGAACACCGTGTCGACTTTGACGAAGAGCCCTATTGGATAGACAATGCCTTTGTAGGAATGCCAACCTACCAAATTACCTCACGCTATCCGTACGATGTTTTGCGGTATTTAGATGGTGCCCTTCGCTTTTTACCACGACCTGCCGACATGCTTTTTTTATATTTATTCTTTTTCTACCTCTTTGCACAAAGCCGGAAATTTTCTATTCCAATTTCTGTTTTGGGGTCAATAGCATATGGCTTTTCGTCCTACTATATTATTATTTTGATGGTGGGTCATAACACCAAAGCCATGGCTTTGGCCTATGCGCCACTTGTTTTTTTAGGATTGTTTCAAGTTTTATTGGACAAAAAAAAGACGGGAATTATATGGCTTACCCTTGGTCTGGCATTACAACTTCATGCCAATCACCTCCAAATGGTCTATTACACCCTTATCATGGCGGCTATTTTGTCAATATTTTGGGGAATATCTAATTGGAGTAAAATGGGTTTTAAATCAATTTTAAAGCCATTTGCGCAACTCGTATTGGCGGGTGTTATCGCATTGATGCTCAATGCACAAAGTGTTTTGGCAACAATGGAATATACGCCATTTAGCACTCGAAGTGCGAGTGAATTAACCATAACTCCAGATGGCAGTGCAAAAGAGCCATCCAAAGGCTTATCGTTTGATTACATTACCGAGTACAGCTATGGTATTTTGGAAACTCTTACTTTTTTCTCTCCTAATATTGTTGGAGGGAGCTCTGGTGCAGCCTTTCCCATGAAGAGTGATTTTGTACAGTTTTTACGCACACTAGATGCTGAAACGGCAAATACCATTTTCAGGTATGCCCGTCCGTACTGGGGCAATCAACCCATAGTAGCAGCACCAGTATATTTAGGTGTTGTTGTGCTGTTTTTTGCATTGCTAGGACTTATTGTGGCTCAAAGGAATACACGTTTAGTATTGGGAACAATCATCGCAACATCTTTGGTGTTTTCTTGGGGGAAAAATGTACCAGAACTCACACAGTTTTTTATTGACTACTTGCCACTTTACGATAAATTTAGAGCCGTGAGTGCTGCACAAATTATGATTATGCTATGCATGCCCTATGCAGCTATGCTTGGAATACAGTACCTCGTAAAGGATAAAGTTATAACGCGACAAAAATTAGTAAAGCTATACGTAGTGTTGGTCATTTTTGTAATGCTCATTTTATTTTTGATTGCTGGCACCAATGGCCTCTTTTCGTTTGCATCAAAAAACGAACCTTTTGCAGAATACCCAGAAATCATGAAACCGCTTATAGAAGCCCGTGCGGATCTGCTTTGGAGCGACATAAATCAACTTCTTGTTTTTCTTGTACTGATTGGTATTGTTGTCGTATTGTTTTGGCGCAATAAGATAACGTCACTTGTTTTTACGGTATTGATTTCGTGTATGCTTTTAGCAGATTTGTGGAATCAAAACCGAAATTATTTTGATGAAGGTCAGTTTGTTTCAGCATTCCAGTACAAAACACCTTTTGTAGCTACAAAAGAGGATAAAATCATTTTAAAAGACACATCGCGTTATCGTGTATTTGAACCCCGACTAGGCGTTTCAAATGCGCGTACTGCCTTTTTTCATCGTACCATTGGTGGTTACCACGGTGCCAAACCTGCAGCAATTCAAGAAGTGTACGACTTTTATTTGCAACAGCAAGACAGTGCGGTGCTGGATATGCTTAATGTTAAATACATTATTGATCCTGCCCTTACAAATGGATTTGATAAACGCAGCTCTTTCTTGGGGGCAGCGTGGTTTGTAAATGAGGTGGTCTCGGTAGCAGATGCCAATGAAGAAATGATACGATTGGGCACTTTCAATCCCAAGACACAAGCTCTTTCACAAGAACTTGATAATGCAGTTTTTGAACCCTCCGAATTGGATACAATTCTGTTGATTGAACAGCGCAACAATCTGCTTAGATATGAAGTAAATGCAACAAACAAGCGTCTAGCAGTATTTTCTGAAATGTACTATTCAAAGGGTTGGCAGGCGTATCTAAATGATGCCCTAATCCCTCACCATAAAGTAAATTATTTGCTTCGTGGTGTGCTTATCCCAGAAGGAAGCCATCAGCTTGTATTTAAATTCCAGCCTAGCGTTATTCGACATGGGACACTTGTCATGGCTTCGGGGTGGGTGCTGTTTTTAGTTGTGTTGGGTGTAATCATTCGTAAACCAAAATCTGTTGTCTAATCACAAACATATTGCGCTTGTGGTGTATTATTGGCCTCCCTCGGGCGGATCTGGGGTGCAGCGTTGGTTATTCTTGGCAAACTATCTTGTCAATCATGGAGTTAAAATAACTGTTTTTACCCCAAAAAACCCTCGCGTTGCTGAAACAGATGAGTCGCTTTTGACTAAAATAGACCCAAAAATTAATGTGTTGCATATAGATGGCTGGGAACCGCTTCAAAACAGCAAACAAGAGATTGGCGAAAATATTGGTCAAAGGGGAGGATTGAAAAATGCGTTTTTACGCTTTTTTCGTGCCAACTTTTTTATTCCAGATGCTAGGGTGTGCTGGGGAAAGTCTGCATGGAAAGCCTTTCAACATCAGCACAGCCAAAAACCTTTTGACTTGCTCATCACGACTGGGCCACCACATTCACTACATCTTGTTGGCTTAAAAGCATCAAAAAAGTTTTCTCTAAAATGGATTGCTGATTTTCGTGATCCGTGGGTTGGATTTTTCCAAAATCAAAGCCTTCCCATGCATTCTTTTGCAATAAAGAAGCATCAAAAATTGCAGCACAGGGTTGTGCAACAGGCGAGTAGGGTAGTCGTAACGGCGCCATCATTGGCAAAGGAGTTTTTACCTATAAATACAAATACAGTTGTCCTAACCAATGGCTATGAAAAATTATTATTTAGATCTAATGATGTGCCTAAAGCTCTGGTCTATACAGGAAGTTTAAAGGCGCAACAAAACCCCAGAAAGTTATGGCGGGCCATCGCTGAATTGGTGCACGAAAACGATGTTTTTGCCGCACAGTTTTCGCTCGAAATCTATGGGAAAGTTGCCAATTCAGTTAAGACTGAAGTCGATGCGCTTGGAATTGCCAAGTGGGTGCGGTTTATGGGATATCAATCCAAAGAAAATCTTAACAATCGATTGCCAGATGCAAAAGCGTTATTGTTACTGGGTATTGACATGCCAAAAACACATAACATTATTCATGGAAAACTTTTCGAATACATGGCGGCACAACGCCCCATTTTAGGCATTGGTCCAGTCCCTGGCGATATGGAAGTGCTATTTGACACCTACCAGTTGGGAGTATATACCGCATTTGGCGATTTTAGCCTTCTTAAAGAAACGCTTTTAAAGTGGTTCATTTCTGATGAAATTCCTTTTGAAAGCAAACAAATTGAATCTTTTGAGCGCAATACCATTGCCGAAAATTATTTAAAGCTAATTTTGGAAAGTTTATGAACATGATCACTTCACAGTCCACCAAAAACCTGATCAGTATTATGCTGGGATTTGGTATTGGTGCCATCAACACATTGGTGTTGTATCCTCATTTTTTTGGTGCTGAGAATCAAGGGTTAGTGGTTTTCTTATTGTCATCCTCCAATTTGCTGATGCCCCTTATTGGGTTTGGAGTAGCACAAACCATTATTAAGTTTCATAGCAGTTATCAAGAAAAAGACAAACAGGGATTTTTATCCTATGCGGTGCTTTTACCCCTGATTGTTGCGCTGCCACTGGGCTTTGTTGCCATCCTTTTTCACGATGCTATTGCAGCCTTACTTTCTGTAGAAAACCCAATTATTGCTTCTTACGCTTGGGTGATTTTTGCTATCGCCTTCGCCACGGCTTATTTTGAGGTGTTTTATTCTTGGGCACGGGTACATTTTAAATCTGTTACAGGGAATATTCTTAAAGAAATTTATCCTCGACTAAGCATTTTGGTTTTGTTGCTTGCTTTTGGCATAAATTGGATTGATTTAGACGTATTTTTTCTCCTGCTGGTAGGATTATACTATTTGCGCTTGGTGCTTATGGTATGTATAGCTTTTAAGATACAACCTCCAAAATTCTCATGGCAAAAACCCCAAAATTTAAACGAGTTACTACGCTACAGTCTGTTTTTGGTTTTGGCTGCTTCTGCTGGTAGCCTGATTATTGATATTGATAAATTTATGCTTCCTCAATACAAAGCAATAGAACAAACAGCGTTTTATGCAGTTGCCATTTTTACTGCTACGCTTATCGAAGCACCGGGGCGTGCACTTTTTCAAATACTAAATCCTCTTGTGGCAAAAAACATCAATGAAAACAACACCTCCCAACTTGAAAAACACTACACAGCCAGCTCCATTAATTTACTACTTCTTGCAGGATGGATTTTCCTTTTGGTAAATGGCAGCATAGCATCTCTTTTTGAACTTATTGAAGACGATAATTACGGTACTGCCATCTGGGTTGTGCTTATGATTTCTTTCGCTAAGCTTATTGCGATGAGTTCGGGCGCATCTAACACCATACTTATTAACTCTAAAAAATATCATGTTTCGCTGCTTTTAACCATTTTCATGGCATTTTTTGTAATACTCGGAAACTATCTTCTTATTCCAGTTTTTGGAATCAATGGAGCCGCCATTTCTACGTTAGTTGTTGTTGTCGTGTTCACGTATGTACGTATGGGATATGTGTACTACTATCTTAAAATGCAACCTTATAGAAGTAATACATTTTATGCATTTGCGCTGATTGGTGTTCTTTATTATGGATTGACATTTGTACAGCTAAACATTCAACCCTTTTGGTCTATTGTTGTAAAATCTGTACTGATTACGATAGTTTATGCCTTTGGTGTTTATGTGCTAAATCTTTCACCAGCATTACGTCAACTGCTCAAGAATCGGATGAGTCGGACTCCCTAAACAAGTATTGAAATAAACTTGATTTTTTATTGGCGTTTACTTCTTCGGGGGTTCCTGTAGCCAACACATGGCCACCATTAGTACCACCTTCAGGACCCAAATCGATAATATAATCTGCCTGTTCTATAAGACTAATGTTATGTTCAATCACTATGAGTGAGTGTCCACGTGCAATAAGTGCCCTAAACGACCCCACCAATTTGTTGATGTCATGCATGTGTAACCCTGTAGTGGGCTCATCAAAAAGAAAAAGTGTTTTGGTTTTTTGTGCACCTTTTAGTAAAAAACTAGCGAGTTTTATACGCTGCGCTTCGCCACCCGATAGGGTAGAAGATGACTGTCCGAGAGCGACATACCCCATGCCTACGTCTTGAAGCGGTTGCAAGCGGTCTACAATTTTAGTTTGGTTGTGTTGTTGAAAAAAGGCGATGGCTTCATCAATACTCATGGTTAGCAAATCATGAATAGATTTGTCTTTAAATTTTGCTTCAAGAATTTCTTTTTTAAAGCGTTTTCCATTGCAGTCATCACAATGCAAATCAACGTCTGCCATAAACTGCATTTCAATTTTTACAGTTCCTTCCCCTTTACAGGTTGCGCACCGTCCACCGTCTACATTAAATGAAAAATGCTTAGACTGATAGCCACGCCGTTTTGAAACAGGCTGTTGAGCATATAGCTTTCGTATATCGTCGTATGCTTTGATATAGGTTACAGGATTTGACCGCGAGGATAATCCAATAGGTTTTTGGCTGATATATTGAATGTCTTGAAACGCATCAAAATCTCCTTCAATGGCGGTAAGTTCTCCAATTTTATCTCCGTGAATATCTTTCTTTTTCTTTACGGCAGGCAGTAAGATGTCTTTGACAAGCGTACTTTTTCCGCTCCCCGAAACTCCAGTAACAACGGTGAGCATTTGTAGCGGAAACGAGACGTCTATGTTTTTTAGGTTATGTTCTCGTCCGCCAAGAATACGTAGTTCTTGGGTTGGCTTTTTACGTTTTTTGGGTAATGTAATTTGTGCACGTTTAGAAAGATATTTTCCAGTCCAACTATCGGATTTTTGAATGGTTTTAAAGTTTCCTTGGGCAACTACCTCGCCCCCAAAAACTCCCGCATCTGGACCCAAATCGATAATTTCATCAGCGGCACGCATAATGTCGTCATCGTGTTCTACCACAATTACGGTATTCCCCAAATCGCGTAATTTATGCAGTACTTCAATGAGCTTGGCGGTATCTTTTGGGTGTAACCCAATACTGGGTTCGTCTAAAATATAAAGCGACCCCACCAAACTGCTGCCCAATGATGTTGCCAAATTGATACGTTGCGACTCGCCCCCTGACAGTGTACTTGCCCTGCGATTTAAGGTTAAATATCCTAACCCTACCTGATGCAAGAAATGTAAACGGTCTTTAATTTCTACCAAAAGCCTTCGGGCAATATGTTGTTGATGTGTTGAGAGTTTTAATGAATTGATGGCGTGAATCAAATCAGAAATGGGCATAATTACCAAATCAGAAAGCGTATGTCCACTTATACGCACATAATTAGCAGCTTCATTCAGTCGCTTGCCACTGCATGTACTACAGGTTGTTCTGCCCCGATATCTTGACAATAATACCCTGTTTTGAATCTTATAATTTTTGGCTTCTATTTTGGCAAAAAAATGATTGATGCCCTTTAGTTGTTTGTTGCCCTCCCATAGCAATTTTTTCTGCTCTGCGTTAAGCTCAAAATAGGGTTTGTGTATGGGAAAGTCATAGGCATAGGCTTTCTCTATAAAATCAATTTTATAACGTTGCAAACGTTCACCTTTCCAAGGTGCAACAGCACCACCATAGACAGAAAGGTTGGTGTTGGGAATTACGAGCTGCTCATCTGTGCCAATCAAATCTCCGTAGCCCTCACAAGTTGGGCATGCGCCAAGCGGATTATTAAAACTGAACATATGCTCATTGGGCGGACTAAACACCATGCCGTCTAAAGCAAATCGGTTTGAAAATGTAGACTGTATACCATCTTCTAACGAATGAAGTTGTATTGTTCCGTTGCCCTCGTGAAATGCGGTTTCTATAGACTCCGCCACACGATTGTAAAAATCTTCGTTGTGTTTTACAACAATACGATCAACAACTAAGGCTACTTCTTCTTTTGATGATGGTTGGACTTCGTCAATGCGTACCGTAGTGTTGTTGATCCAAAGGCGTGCATATCCTTGTTGCTTGTAAAGATCAATAACGCCCTGTAGGGTACGGTTTTGGTGAACATGTATCGGGGCAAGTAGCAAACACTTTGACCCTTCAGCCATCTTTTTTATATGTTCCAACACGTCTTTGGTGCTGTCTTTTTTAACTTCTTTTCCCGAAATAGGGGAATAGGTTTTACCAATTCGAGCAAATAACAGTTTTAGGTAATCATAAATTTCGGTGGTAGTCCCCACTGTTGAACGCGGGTTATTGCTAATAACTTTTTGTTCTATGGCGATAGCAGGCGAAATACCATTAATTTGATCGACTTTAGGTTTGCTTAATCGACCTAAAAACTGTCTGGCATAGGAAGACAGGCTTTCCACATAACGGCGTTGTCCTTCTGCGTAGAGGGTATCAAAAGCCAAACTCGATTTACCCGAACCTGATAATCCGGTAATCACGACGAGTTTGTTTCTGGGAATACGCACACTCACATTTTTGAGATTGTGCATTTTCGCCCCTATAATTTCAATGTCTTTTTCCTTCTTCAACTGCTATAAATCGAAGCTATAAATATCGAGTTTATTTTGAAATTAATGGTCTATTTGTAGCTTATTAAATATGTTTTTTATATTTGTAACCTAAAACATAGCCTATAGAATAGACATTTTACTCAATTTTAACGATAATCTAAAAGAGTTTTATATGTCTATAGTCCCTGATAAAGATCTCATCCAGCTTTACATTTCTGGCAATAACGAAGCGTTTGAAACCTTACTTTCTCGATATAAACAACGTATTTATAGTTTCATCTACTCTAAAATTAAGGATAGAGAACTTGCTGATGATGTATTTCAAGACACATTTATTAAGGTAATTAAAACCCTAAAAAAGGGCACCTACAACGAAGAAGGTCGTTTTTTGTCTTGGGTAATGCGTATTGCACATAATGTTATTGTTGACCATTACCGACGCAAACACCGCATACCATTGTTTGATGCTCACGATAGTGAGTTCGACGTGTTTTATAATGTTTCTGAGCCTTCTCAAAATATTGAGGCTTTACTTATTGATTCTCAAATCAAAGAAGATTTAAATACCCTGATGCTTGAACTTCCTGAAAATCAACTTGAAGTTTTACGCATGCGTTTATATCAAGATATGAGCTTTAAGGAAATTGCCGAGCGTACCAATGTGAGCATCAATACCTCATTGGGAAGAATGCGTTATGGTCTTATAAATTTGCGTAAACTTATTGACGAGCGAAACCTCACCATGACGCAATAAATGTGGTGTATAAGCGTTATATCTGTAAACTCTTTTATGGATAAACTTTACACACTGCCAAACACTCAAAACGTACCCTCGCCTAAAAAAGAAACGCTGAATTTTATTAAGCAATATGCCGCTGCGTACGTATCTTTTTCTACCAAAAATAGCGAAGTGGAGTTTGTTGCTAATTAACAGCTGAATTTTTTTAGCACACTTTTTCTTCCAATGGTCTGGGTAATAATGTCTTTTTCTAAGTCCCAACCACGGGCTTGACAATATTCGCGTCCATACCAAATGATTTGCAAATGCAAATCATTCCATTTTTCTTTTGGGAAAAGCCGTTTGGCGTCTTTTTCAGTTTGCACTACATTTTTTCCGTTCGAGAACCCCCAACGATACAATAACCTGTGAATATGAGTATCCACGGGAAAAGCAGGAACACCAAACGCCTGTGCCATAACCACACTTGCGGTTTTGTGCCCTACAGCCGGAAGCGCTTCTAGGGCTTCAAAACTTTGCGGAACCTCTCCGTTATGCGCTGCAATTAAAATTTCAGATAACCCCCTTATGCCTTTCGATTTCATGGGAGACAAGCCTACGGGTTTTATAATTTCTCGTATTTCTTCCACACTTAGTTTGACCATATCATACGGATTGTCAGCTTTTGCAAAAAGCAAAGGAGTAATTTGGTTTACTCTAACATCGGTGCTTTGTGCCGATAGAAGCACTGCAATGAGTAGGGTGTATGGGTCTTTATGATCTAGCGGAATAGGAATGGTGGGGTATAACTCCTCAAGTTTTTGCATTACAAAAGCAACCTTTTCGGCTTTGTTCATTTTTGTACTTTTATAGGCTAAAAATATATAAAAATGCTACAAGAAGGAAATCAAATGCCCTCATTTTCAGGGATTAATCATTTAGGGGAGACTGTAAGTCATACAGATTATGCCGGGAAAAAATTAATTGTGTTTTTTTATCCGCGTGCCAACACGCCTGGCTGTACAGCAGAAGCGTGTAATTTAAGTGATAATTATACTGAGCTACAAGCAAAAGGCTATGAGCTATTGGGGGTCAGTGCAGATACTGTAAAAAAGCAGGCCGGCTTTGCCGAAAAGTATAATTTCCCCTTTCCATTATTGGCTGACGAAGATCATGTTGCCATAAAGGCATTTGGTGTTTGGGGACCCAAAAAATTTATGGGTAAAGAATTTGATGGGATTATTCGTACAACCTTTGTTATTGATGAAAACGGAACCATAGTACGCGTGATTAACAAAGTAAAAACCAAGGATCACGCAGCACAGATTTTAGAAGGATAGTGCTACTTTTTTGGCGGTTTATAACCAAATAAATTTTTGGTCTTGATGAGTTTAGATACACCTGGAGGTAGTTTGTCTTCCCAACCTTTTATTCCTGTCTGTATCTGCTCAATTACGTCCCTGGAGTAAATCTTCATGTCGTCAGTATTATAGTCCAGAATATCCACCACCTTATCATTGTATTTAAAGAAGTTATACAATTCTTTAACTCGTGGGTTAATACGCAGATTACTGCTGTTGATAATCGTGCCATTATCTGGGTCAATAATAGGGTATAGGTACACCTTTAAGTTTTTAAAGAATAATTTACCAAAGGCTTCTAAGATGCCCCCACTAAGTTGTCGATAGTATTTTTCATTAAATATCTCGATTAGGTTATTGACCCCCATCGTTAGACGAATTTTCTTTTTGGTATATTCAGAAAAATACTCCACCAGTTGATAATATTCTTTAAAATTCGAAATCATTACTGTCTGACCAAGTGAGCAAAGCAGGCGCGCCCTATCCATAAAATCTTCCTCATCAATAGCTCCAGTTGACATTAGGTTTGAAAGGGTAATTTCAAAAAGCACAAGCGTTTTATCGGGATCAGAATCTACTTCCTTCTCAAAAATAGCTAGCGATTTTTGGTACATATCCACATTAACCTTGGTAACAGGTCTAAAACTCCCACGAAGGGCGATGATGTTTTTCTTATATAATTCTCTGGCAGGAAGCAAGTTGTTCCCGTCTGGGCCAAACATTACCGCATCGGTCATGCCCAAGCGTACCAGTTCTAAACTCAACAAACGGTTGTCTACATCCTTAAACAATGGTCCTGAGAAATTTATGGTATCTATTTCAATGGCATCCCTGTCAATGTGATCAAAGAGGTATTGCAACATTTTTTTTGGACGATCGTGCTGGTAAAAGGCTCCATAAATTAAATTCACACCCATTACGCCAACCGAAAGTTGTTGTGATTTGGCATCATTTTCACGAAACCGGATATGTGTGGTAATCATAGAATAAGGCTCATCAGGGGCAGTTTGAAACTTAATTCCAATCCAACCATGTCCTTTATAGTGCTTTGCAAAGTCTATGGTAGTTACCGTATTGGCGTAGGTAAAGAAAAGTTTGTTCTGGTTTTTTTCGCGATCAATGCGCTTTTCCAGTAGTCCCATTTCCCAATCTAGCATTTTATTTAACCTAGATTCGGTTACATATCTACCATCGTGTTCACGCCCATAGATAGCATCGCTAAAATCTTTGTCATAGGCACTCATGGTCTTAGCAATGGTCCCTGATGCACCACCACACCTAAAAAAATGACGAGCCACTTCTTGTCCCGCACCAATTTCGGCAAAGGTGCCGTAGATATTTTCGTTTAAATTTATGCGAAGCGCCTTTGCCTCGAGGGAAGGCGTGTTTTCAAAGGGTTGATCGCCAGGTAAGACTAATGGCATGACTATAATTTTTTCAAAATTATAAAAACTTATTCGCATGGTTGTGTATCATTCGTGTAATTTTGCCCCATGGGGATCAAAATTTATTTTTTAGGTACTGGAACTTCACAGGGCATTCCCATAATTGGAAGCTCACATCCTGTATGTTTAAGTGACAACATAAAAGATAAACGCTTACGCACTTCGGTTTGGATACAATGGGACGACACGGATTTTGTAATTGACTGTGGACCAGACTTTCGTCAGCAAATGCTACGTAGCAATTGCCCAAAAATAGACGCACTTTTATTTACCCACGAGCACGCCGATCACACAGCTGGACTTGATGATATTCGCCCCTATGTGTTTGCGCAAGGCGCACTTCCTGTGTATGGACTTAAGCGTGTGATGGATAATCTAGCAACTCGATTTGATTATATTTTTTCAGATGAGAACAAATACCCTGGTGCCCCATCAGTAAAACCAGTTATAATAGATCCGAGCACTTCTTTTCTCTGCAAAAACAAACAAATTGTTCCCATCACAGTAAACCACTATGGATTGGATGTCTTGGGTTACCGTTTTGGCAAATTTGCGTATATCACAGATATGTTCTCTATTGAATCAGCAGAAGCGGAAAAACTTAAAAATATAGATGTACTGGTGGTTAATGCGCTACGTGTAGAGCCACACCCATCGCATTTACATTTAGATGCTGCCATTGCATTTGCCCAAAAGATAGGGGCTAAAAAAACATATTTTACACACATTAGCCACAAATTGGGCTTTCACGATGCGGTTGAAACCGCGCTTCCTGAAGGGATTCACTTGGCATACGATAATTTAATGATTACTTTGTAGCATGAAGCAAAAAATACTTTTTTATGTACTTATTTTTTCTGTTTTAATCAATTTATATTTGATTTCAGACTACAGCAAAAGATTAAAATACACACATAACAAAATTGAAAAGCTGAATGAGAAAGTTGTTCAGCTCAAAGATTCAATTGACACCTTACAAGCACTTAAAGCTGTGCCTGTAACCAATGAATAATACTCGTTAAATTATCCTGATTGATGCCGTGCCCCTGCGGATAGGCGTGGAATTCTGGCGAAAATCCATATTCTTTTAGTTTCGCTACTGATTGTTCTGCCCAATCATACGGTACAACCATATCTTCTGTGCCGTGCGACACATAAATAGACGCAATAGAATTGTTGTTTACCGCTACAACACGTGGGTCTATATAGCCACTGAGGGCTGCAATACCTTTTACACTTTTGGTGCTGAGTCCAACGGCATAACTCAACATAGCCCCTTGACTAAAGCCCATTAGATATATGCGGTTTTTATCAAACGATTCTTTTTCTTGGTAAAAAGAAAGAAATGCGGCGATAAATGAGGTGGCTTTGCTGACCTCCTCAGGATTTGTCCAACGCTCCATGGATTCGGTAAAGTGAATGGGAAACCATGCATAGCTCTCACTGCTCATAACAAGAGGTGCTCTAAGCGATACCACGTGGTATTGTGCGGGAATATAAGATGCAAACGAAAACAAATCAGCCTCGTTGCTACCGTATCCATGTAACAAAAGTAGGAGTGGAGCATCTGGGCTTTTTCCCTCGCGTTCTACATAAACATATGACATCCTATGCCTTTTGAACTTGTATTTTATCCCTTGAAATGATACCGTAAACGGTGCCTGTCAATTCTTGTCCCAAAAACAAACTATTTTTAGATCTAGATAGTAAAGTTGACTTGGTAACCTCAGTGCTCCCAGCTGGAGAGAACAATGTTAAATCTGCAGGTGCGCCAACTTCTATGGGGTGTGTACTGATTCCATAACGCACTTTTCCACGGGTGAGTATGGCAATGGTGTCTTCGAGTGAAAACAAGGATAGTAGACAGCCAAAACTGTGCTCTAATCCAATTGAGCCATAATGCGCGCGGTCCAGCTCAACGTCTTTGAGTTCGCTATTTAGCGGTTGATGATCGCTGGTTACCATATCAATAATACCTTCTAAAAGCGCATGTTGTAACGCTTCTTTATCAGATGCTTCACGAAGTGGGGGCAACACTTTTGCGTTTGCATTAAACGCTTGCAAGGCTTCATCTGTAAAAAAGAGATTGTGAATGGCTACGCTACAACTTACATCCAGTTTTGCATTTTTTGCTTCTTTGATTAATTGAACGGAATCTGCTGTAGATAGCGTTGGAAAATGTAATTTTCCTTCTGCATATTGTAATATTCCCAAATCACGCTTGAGTTGCATTTCTTCAACTACGCTGGGAATTCCATTTAATCCAAGTGCGGTGCTAACGGCGCCTTCATGCATTACGCCATCTTTGCCCAAATCCTCGTTAAACGGAAAAGATTCAACCAAACCATCAAAATCTGTGGCATATTGAAGGGCTAATTTCAGTGTATTGGCATTTGAAATAGGCTCTTTGTGGTTGCTAAAAGAAACGGCACCTGCCGCATGGAGTTCGCGCATGGGCGCAAGATTCGATGTGTCATCAGCAGATGTAATTCGTGCCTTTGGGTATAGGCGAACCGCACTGTCATTGGCTTGCTCAAGTAAAAAGGCAATATCAGCACGACTGTCAGGTTTAGGAAATGTATTGGTGTTGTAGGCAATATGGGTAAATCCACTTTTTGCCGCTACATCTAAACCATTTGCTATGGTTTCACGTTCCTCGAAGCCTGGCTCGCCAAACGATACATTACTGTCAAACCATCCCAGTGAAACGTGCAAATCTTCAAATGCAACCAACTGTGCATCAGGATAAGATAGGTTCTTACCGATATCCTTTATCACACCGTTTTGAATGAAAATGTCTTGCTTGGTTTGATGATGAAGACTACTAGCATCGAGGATTTTTGCAGCTTTAAGTAAGATATTCTTTTGCATAAACCTCTGTTTCAAAATCTGCACAAAGATAGAAAATCCATGAACACAAATTAAAAACCTTCAAAAACACCCAATCCAAACAAGGCAAAATCGTATTTGACAGGGTCAATGGGGTCTAATTTACGTAGTTGATGATCCAATTCTGTAACGGCTAGAAGGTCATTTTGCTTGCGTTTAAGCAATCCTAAGGCTCTAGCTATCTTTCCTGAGTGTACGTCCAAAGGACATGACAACACACTTGGAGATATATCTTTCCAAATCCCTAAATCAACGCCCATGTTGTCGTCTCGAACCATCCAACGCAAAAACATATGCAATCGTTTTGCCGCTGATTTTTTTGCGGGATTAGCAACGTGTTTTTCGGTGCGCTTGGGATGCGGAACTGCAAAAAAGGTGTTGTGAAATTCAGATAGTGTGTCGTGTAGTGTTGTTGTGCTTTTTTTTGGAGTAAACAACGCTTCGAGAGTATTGTGTTCTAAATACAATTGTTGGAGGCGTTGTACAAAATAGTTAACATCTTCTTGCTGAAATGTACGATGTACAAAGCTTTCAAAAACAACTAAATCTTTTGTTGTATGATTTACAATAAAATCATGCGGAGCGTTATCCATACGGCGCATAAGCGCTTTGGCATTTGTCAATATGCTTTTTCGATTGCCCCAGGCTATGGTAGCGGCAAAAAAACCAGCAATTTCGATGTCCTCTTTTTTTGAAAACGAATGCGGCACCGCGATGGGGTCATTTTCAATAAATGACGGATTATTATATCGTTGAACCTTATCGTCCAAAAATGATTTGAGTTCGTTTTGATTTAACTCCATTGTCCATCAACAAGGGTTAGCATACGGTCTGCGCGTTTTGCAAGAGATGGGTTGTGCGTTACCAATATCATGCTTGTGGAAAACTCATCTCGCAGCTGAAAAAACAAATCGTGCAGTTGTTCTGCATTGGAAGTGTCAAGATTTCCGCTGGGTTCATCGGCAAGGAGTAGGCTAGGGCTATTAACCAGTGCTCGTGCTACAGCTACACGCTGTTGTTCACCCCCCGAAAGTTCGCTGGGTTTGTGTTGCGCTCTAGTGGAAAGCCCAAAAAAATCGAGTAATTCCATTCCGCGTTTTTCAGCTTTATTTTTTGAGGATCCTTTTATATATGCAGGCAAGCAAATGTTTTCTAGGGCTGTAAATTCGGGGAGTAATTGATGAAACTGAAACACAAAACCCAAGTTGTTGTTCCGAAATGCTGAAAGGGCTTTATCCGACAGTTTGGTGACATCTGTATTATCAATAATAAGACAGGAATTGTCTTGAACATCGGAACGTTCTAGTGTGCCTAAAATATGTAGTAATGTTGTTTTACCTGCTCCAGAGGGACCCACGATGGAAACAATTTCTGCAGGATTGAGCTCAAGCGACACGTTTTTTAATACGCTCGTCTTTCCATAGGTCTTTGATACATTTTTTGCTACAATCATATAATGCAAAGTAATCAAATTTGATTTGTATATCACTTTGGAAATTTTATTTTTTAGGGAGATTGAATATATTTTGTTTAAATTTGTATAAATCCAATTAAACAATATGGCTAAAGCCACATTTGCTGGTGGGTGTTTCTGGTGTACAGAAACACTTTTTTCCAGATTAGAGGGAGTGCTTAATGCAACTCCTGGCTATACTGGTGGCCATATTAAGAATCCGGCATACAGAGAAGTATGTACTGGAAGAACTGGACATGCCGAGTGTGTACATATTGAATTTGATTCTAATAAAATATCCTTTTCTAACCTGTTAGAAGTGTTCTTTGACACGCACGATCCTACAACGCTAAACCGTCAAGGAGGGGATACAGGTACGCAATATCGCTCGGGTATTTTTTATCATTCCGACGAGCAAAAAACACTTGCTAAAAAATTTATAGATGATTTAGAAAAGCAACAAATATTTTCATCTCCTATTGTTACTGAGTTAACAGCCTTTGAGGTATTTTACCCTGCTGAATTGGAACATCAAGATTATTATAACTTAAATGAAAATCAGCCGTATTGCGTAGCGGTTATTTCACCCAAAGTCAAAAAATTACTAACAAAGCATACATCAAAACTAAAATAGCTATGACATTTGAAGCCAAGGATATCTATGACTCAGATATAACCACATCAATTCAAAAACATTATCTGGACGTACTTTCAGATTTGGGTGAAAACCCTTTCCGCGAGGGCTTGATTGAAACACCTAAGCGCGCGGCAAAAGCCATGCAGTTTTTGACACAAGGCTACGATATGGATCCTGCTGCCATTTTGGAAGGGGCAAAGTTTGCTGAATCATATAACGAAATGGTAGTGGTAAAGGATATTGAAGTTTATTCTTTGTGTGAGCACCATATGTTGCCCTTTTTTGGCAAAGCACATATTGCATATATTCCTAATGGTCATATTGTTGGGTTAAGTAAGATTCCTCGTGTAGTCGACGTATTTGCGCGTCGCCTACAGGTACAAGAACGTCTTACAGAGCAGATTATGAATTGTATAGACGAAACACTTAAACCCGCAGGTGTTGCTATTGTTATTGAAGCCGCCCACATGTGTATGATGATGCGTGGTGTTCAAAAGCAGAACTCTTTAACAACAACTTCGGGATTCCGTGGCGCATTTGAAGCCATGGAAACCCGAAATGAGTTTTTAAAACTGATCCAAGGAAGGTTGTCCTAATCAGAAATTTACCTTAGCAGAAAGCACAAAATTTCGTCCGGGCTGTTCAACGCCAATTCCCTTTAATCGTGAAAGATGGGGGATATAATTCCTGTTCCCAAGATTTCGGACCAGTAATTGGAATCGCATACTTCCTTTATTGCTGTATGGAATATCCAAGTGCCCCCCTATATTGATTACTTCATACGCCTTGGTTTTTGTTTCAAAAGCACCAACGTTATTTTGATTGTCAACCATATCTAATGATACAAAAGCAGCAAATACAGGACTCACCTCCCAGTGGATTTCCTGATGAAAGGCAAAGGGCGGAATCAATGGCAATGAAGTTTTGTCTTTCTGTGCGCCTTGCACAAACTCCAATGAGCTCTCAAAGTGTATTTTTCCTTGTGGATGGTAATGCGCAAAGAACTCACCTCCCCACAAATTCGCATTGGTTTGTGTGTATTCAAAGACTTGTAAACCTTCTTCAAACTCATTTGTTGGGTTCAAATAAATATAATTGCTGATGGTGTTGTAAAATCCATCAACGCCAAGATTTAAGTATTTTGTTTTTATGTCAACGCCCAAATCAAATTGCAAATTTTGTTCTGGTTTCAATGTTGCGTCACCCACTTCAAAACGCTGTGTACCGTGATGTACACCATGTGAAGCAAGCTCTGCTAGATTTGGTGCACGATAGCCCGTACTTGCATTTAGTCTAAGTTGTGTTTTTTCTGAAACCGCATATGTAAATCCAGAAGATCCATTAACACTTCCTATTGAGCGATTGATTTGATCCACTTTTTCTTCGGCTCCTCCGTCATGATCGTGAATCGTAAATGATTCCGTATCAATGGCTCTGTTGTCGTATCGCAAACCAAGTTGCCACTTTAACTTTTCGCCTGTAAATTGATGCAGCCAATACAATCCAACATCACGCTGGGTGGCATTTGGTATAATAAGTTCTTCACCAATGTTCGTGTTCCGTTGAGTTAACCACTGAATTCCTGCAATTTGTTGCCAATTTCCAGAAGTTGGAAGGGTGTTTTTTAGATCGAATGACAACACTCGGTTATGCATGTCTAGCGCTGCTCCTTCCTCATGCTCTTCCATTCCTGTAGGCATATTTTCTTCTTCATGTGCTTCAAACTCACGTCGTTGACTGAGTGTAAAGCCTGTGGTCATATCCCATAACCCCAGCTTTGTGTTTAGCTTTTGACGTATGCTTAATTGATTCAGTTGTGTTTCTTGGTATGGCTCATGAATAACGAAATCTCGTGCTCCTCCTTTGCGATTCTCAACAATACCCACCTGTTTGTCAGCATATGCAAATCGCAGGGTAGCTTGATACTTTCCATCTTTAAAACGAGTATTTAGCCCACCGCTCTTGCTTTTAAATCGGCTATTTGGCACCAAATCTTTTGATGCTGTTTCATAGTCGGTGTGTTTTAGACGGGACCCAGAGGCACCAAATTGCCATTTGCCAGCAGCAATACCAAGATTAGCACTGGTTTCATGACCAAGCGATTGTGATAAATAGCGTTGTTGCACATTCCCTGTCACTGACTTGTTTTGGGTAAAATGTTGCGGAGAAACATAGACAACACCACCAATGGCATCAGAGCCATAGAGGAGTGAAAAAGGTCCTTTGATGACTTCAACCGAAGATGCCGTAGTGCCTAAATCTAAGCCATGATCTCCAGAAAATTGGTAGTTTTCATAGCGTAAATCATTAAGATAGGTAACTACACGATTTCCACTCAATCCACGAATTACAGGTTTTGCAATACCCTGTCCGGTAGTTATGGCTGATACACCAGGCAATACTTGCAATGCATCTGCTAGAATCGATGTTCCACTTTCTTGAATACGTTCACTGTTTATTTTGCTTACCGCTACTGTATTCTGGTTTTTTAGATTCGAAAAAGGGGTAGAAACGATGACCTCTTCCATTTCAAAAACAGAAGGGCTAAGGCGTATAGAGATCTGATTAGAAGCAACCATCACTTTTTCGGTTTGATAGCCCAAACGTGAAATGAAGATGGTAAAAGGAATTGCTGGAGCATCTTCCAATATAAATATTCCTTTGGCATCAGAATAGGCAACATAGTTGATTTGCGGGATGTAAATTCGCGCCGATTCAACGACTTCGTTGTTTTGAGTGTTGGTTACAGTCCCTAAAACTTGACTGTACCCCGTAAAAAAGATAGATAATGTGAGAATTATCCCGCTAAAAATGGGTTTCATAATATAATATTTAGTTAAACAAAAAAAGAATCCGAAGTATGCTATGCAGCAGGTGGACCTCTTAAGTGTTTACTAAATAAAGATGTGCTGTAAACAGCAGGTACATAAACTGTTTTCGCTAATTGAAAAGATTCTGATAGCGAAGAAAAGGAGAAAATAGGCAGTACCGCTTGCGGATTAGAGACATAATCTAATAATTGACAAGTCGTGTTGCTTTCATGAAAGTGTACTGTGCTTTCCTCGCAGGTGGGATGATCGTGATGCTCAAAAATATGAACATGTTGCGCCAGTGTAGGATAAAAAATCAATCCTACTAACAACCGCCTGAAAAAGAAAAATTTAGGTTTCATCCTTTGAATTAAACAAAAATCCCAAACCCATACGTCTAAGCATCTTCTTTTCAAAGTTCCAAAAAAATTGAAACTGACCAAAAATAAATCCAAAAAAAACAAGAAGGACTTGATATATGGGGAAGATTAGCAAAATACGTACAATCCAATATACCCAAGGAGAAGTATTTTCTAATGAAATTCCAAAAAAGTTAGTCAAAGGCGTAGAGAATTTTGTTGCAGACGATCCCGTTACTGCAAAAACCACTAAAATCATTACCAATTGAAAATTGGAATGAATCCCCCAACGTTCTTTAAGTCGTTGCATTTAGCCTAAAAGTTCACTGATTTGTTGTGCTAGCTCGGTGCCAATTCGGTCTTGTGCCTCTTTGGTAGCAGCTCCAATATGCGGTGTAAGCGAAATTTTTGGGTGCATCAACAGTTTAATTGCCGGGGTAGGCTCGTTAACGAAAGTATCTAATGCGGCAAATGCCAAGTGCTCACTGTCCAGCGCCTCTGCAAGTGCTTTTTCATCGACCACGCCTCCGCGTGCAGCATTGATTAGACCAGCGCCTTTTTTCATTTTAGAGAGCTCAGCAGCACCAATAGTAGGTTTGTCTTGTGCGGGCACATGTAGTGTTATAAAGTCTGATTGCGCTAATACTTCATCGAAAGAGCGTGTTTTGATGGCGATATCAACCGATTGCCCATTAAAGAAATCAACGGCTACAGTAGCCTCTTTCATAAACGGATCATAAGCCGCAACATCCATACCTAAACCTAGGGCAATTTTTGCTGTTGCCTGACCGATGCGTCCAAAACCTATGATTCCCAATGTTTTTCCTCGAAGCTCAATACCGCCTGCATAGGCTTTTTTAAGTGCTTTAAATTTTGTTTCGCCATCTAGAGGCATGTTGCGGTTAGCATCGTATAAAAAGCGCACTGCGCCAAACAAATGAGCAAAAACCAATTCTGCCACAGAAGCAGATGAAGCCGCAGGGGTATTAATCACATGCAAACCTTTTTCACGGGCATATGCCACATCTATATTGTCCATACCAACACCGCCACGACCAATAAGCTTTAGCCCTGGGCAAGCATCTATAAGTTCTTTACGCGCTGTAGTGGCACTGCGGACCAATAATCCTACAATGTTATTTTCGTTGATATAGTCAACAAGTTGTTCTTGTGCTACATTTGTTGTGGTAATGGTAAAACCAGCCTGGGTTAGAGCGTCCACTCCAGATTGTGAAATACCGTCGTTTGCGTGAATATTCATTTTTTATTATGCGTTTTGTTCTAAAGTTTTCATGACATCAACCAGTACTTGTACTGATTCAATAGGAAGTGCGTTGTACATTGATGCGCGGTAACCTCCTAAAGAGCGGTGACCGTTAATACCGTTTAATCCAGCTTCTTTAGCCATGGCTTCAAACGTATCTTTTAGCTCAGGGTTGTTTAGCGTAAACGTGGCATTCATCGTACTGCGATCTTCTGTAGCTGCAAAACCATCAAATAGTGGATTTCGATCAATTTCCGAGTACATCAATGCCGCTTTGGCTTCATTTTCTTTTTCGATGGCTGCAACACCACCTTTGTTTTTCAGCCATTCTAAATTGAGCATGGAAGTGTATACCGCAAAAACAGGAGGTGTGTTAAACATACTTCCTTTGTCTGCATGAATGCTGTAATCTAGCATTGAAGGAATTTGACGTGAAACCTTTCCCAAGACATCCTCTTTTACCACAACAAGCGTGGCTCCAGCAGGACCCATATTTTTTTGTGCACCAGCATACAAAATACCGAACTTGCTAAAATCCAATTGACGCGAAAAAATATCTGAAGAAGAATCCGATACTAAAACAGAATCCGTTTCAGGGAGTGTTTTGTATTGCGTACCAAAAATGGTGTTGTTGGTCGTTATATGGAGGTAGTCTAAATCAGTTGGGACATTAAAACCTTTTGGTATATAATTAAAGTTTGTCTCTTTTGAAGAAGATACTTCAACTACTTCGCCTAAGAGTTTTGCTTCTTTCAAAGCTTTTGTAGACCATGTGCCGGTATTACAGTAACCTGCTTTATTTTCAAGCAAATTAAACGCAACATTCAAAAATTGTTGACTTGCACCTCCTTGAAGGAATAGCGCTTGATAGCCTTTATCTTTAAGATCTAAAAGTTCTAAGACCAACGAAGTAGCTCGATCCATAATATCGATAAAAGCAGCACTGCGATGCGAAATTTCGATAAGCGATAAGCCAGAGTTGTCGAGTTCTACTACTGCTTGTGCAGCTTTCTCCATGACTTCTTTAGGAAGGATACAAGGTCCAGCACTAAAATTGTGCTTTTTCATAGTTCATAAATTAGATCGCAAAGAAACAAAAACCCTTGCGGTTACGCACAGAAAGTTGTGTTAGTTTTTTAACAAAAAATCCATAGTGTCTATGTGATCTGCATAATCAGATAGCTTAGGATGTTGTGTTTGTCCAAAATTGAGGCTTTCATTTATGACGTTACTTACCACGCATTGAATGTTATCTTGTTGTAATTCAATCGATTCATTGGCTTCAGACAACGTTGAATAGGTGCTGTAATGCACACAAGCAATGGGTGAGTTTAGCCCTTTATCCTTTTTTATCATCATAAAACCATTGTCAAGCAAATCGTTTTCTTGCATCAAATACACCGCTTTGTTATAGTCATAATTATTGGCATAGGCATTGTGATGAATAATATCTCGATGTTCATAGAGTGCTAAAAACAGGGCGTTAAAATCATAACCCTCGGGCACCATAAGGTGGGAAATACTTCGACAACCCAACCCAAAATACTGGATTATATCTGTACAGAGTGCTGCCAGGTCTTCTTCGGTTTCGTTGCCATCCAAAACGGCTACGCCGTTACGCGTTTTGCGAATGATGTTAGGGGCATTTTTAAAATAATACTCAAAATAACGTGCTGTGTTGTTGCTTCCAGTAGCAATAACACGATCAAATTTTTCTAATCTCCCATCTGTAAAATGTACTTTTTCTTGCCATTCTGGGTGTTTCTCTATTAAAAATTTAACTACAAAAGGGAGCAGTACCGTATCGTTGGACGATCGTTTGATTGTCATACAATAACCAGATGCCAATCCACACAACACATCATGCAGACCTACCATAGGAATATTCCCAGCCAAAACGAGCCCTAGCCGTTGTTGGTGCTTTATGGGGGTAGGATATGCATCAAGCCACGTGGTCACATTGGCAGCTGTGAGCGTGTCTCCCCAAGTGTTTATGCAGAAATCGAGGTTGTCTTTGGTAAACCATTTGTTCTGTGAGGCTGCGCTTTCAAGCGCATCGCCAAGGTCTTTTACCCATGGATTATCTGATTTTTCTCCCGACACATAGTCTCTGAAGAGTTGTCCAAGAGCTGCAAAAGCAGCAATGGTAATTTGATGTGAATTCATATTTTGCTGTGGTGTGGTTATGCACTATTTTTGCAAAGTTAAAAAATTGCTATGGCTATTATCATAACTGATGAATGTATTAATTGCGGGGCGTGTGAACCTGAATGTCCTAACACTGCTATCTATGAAGGTGCTTTTGACTGGAAATATGCCGATGGCACCCAGCTTGCAGGCGACGTAATCTTGCCTAATGGCAAAGCCATAGACGCCGACACGATGCAAGAACCCATTTCGGATGAGGTGTATTTTATCGTTCCAGACAAATGTACAGAGTGCAAGGGATTCCACGATGAGCCACAATGTGCTGCCGTATGTCCTGTAGATTGCTGTATTCCCGATGAGGATCACGTAGAAACCGAAGCAGAACTTTTGGGAAAACAACGCTTTATGCATCCTGACGCATGAAAGCTGGAATTGTAGGATTGCCCAACGTAGGCAAATCAACCCTTTTTAATTGTTTGTCTAGTGCCAAGGCGCAAAGCGCCAATTTTCCTTTTTGCACCATTGAGCCCAATGTGGGTGTGGTAAATGTACCCGATCCACGTCTAAACCGCTTAGAAGAACTGGTAAATCCCGAAAAAGTAATTCCCGCTACGGTGGAAATTGTGGATATTGCTGGTTTGGTAAAAGGGGCAAGCAAGGGCGAAGGGCTTGGCAACCAGTTTCTTGCTAACATTAGAGAAACGGACGCAATCATTCATGTGTTGCGCTGTTTTGACAACGATAATATCATACACGTAGATGGATCAGTAGATCCCATACGTGACAAAGAAACCATTGATATTGAGTTGCAATTAAAAGATTTGGAAGCCGTTGAAAAACGCTTAGAAAAAGTAAAGCGCGCTGCCCGAACAGGCGATAAAGATGCGCAGAAAGAAGTAACCGTTTTGGAAACCCTACAAACTGGGTTGGAAGCTGCAACTTCTGTACGTGCCCTTGAACTGTCTGGTAGTGACCGAAAAGCTTTTGTTGCGCCTTTACAACTGATTACAGACAAACCCGTATTGTATGTATGTAATGTGGACGAAAGTGCTGCCGCTACTGGAAACGACTATGTTACAGAAGTGAAAAACGCTGTGGCAACCGAAAACGCAGAAGTGTTGGTGCTTGCCGTAGCTACCGAAGCCGACATTAACGAATTGGAAACTTATGACGAACGCCAATTGTTTTTGGAAGATTTAGGACTTGAGGAGCCTGGTGCTGCCAAGTTGATTCGTGCAGCTTACAGCCTTTTGCAATTGGAAACTTATTTTACTGCTGGCGAAAAAGAGGTACGCGCATGGACGATACCCGCAGGTGCTACAGCACCCCAAGCCGCCGGAGTAATCCATACCGATTTTGAAAAAGGTTTTATTCGTGCCGAGGTTATTTCTTTTGCCGATTATGATGCGTTAGGCTCTGAACAAAAAGCCAAAGAAGCCGGTAAGGCTAGGGTAGAAGGGAAGGAATACACCGTACAAGACGGTGACGTCATGCACTTTAGGTTTAATGTGTAGAGAACGGTCTCAGCACGAGACATAGCCTCACGCTAGCGGGGGGCTAATTAAAGGTCGTGGGTGAATAATTATTCTTTTTTAAGGTACAGTTTCAATTTGGCGTAGTCAATAATGGCACAATAGTCAGCTAAAATATCTGCACCTATTACGCCGTTAATTTTTTCAAAGCCCATTTCATCAAATGCATTGTTTACGTGATCTAAAGACATTAATTTAAGGTCTAGATTGTCTAGTGTAAGGATGTCGAATTGCAAGGTATTGTTTTTGGATTTTTCCATTTTAATACCTCTTCCTCCAGCGCCTGTTGCTTCTCCGTCAAATGCAATAGTTTGCATGTTAAACTTGTCTTTGTCCTTTTTTTCTATCACCGTTACGCCAGCCCCAGTATCTAAAACAAAATGCCCTTTAATTCCGTTGAGTTCACTGTAAAAATGAACATGCCCAGTTGACATCATTTTAAGCGGTGTCATCACATATCCTTCGCTAAGTAATTGTGTTTCCAAATCAAAGGCATTTGTTGTGTTTGAAGTTATTCTTGAACAAGAGTAAAAGATGAAGAATAAGGCGAAAAGTGAAAGTATAATGTTGATTTTTTTCATTTTGATAGTAGTTATTTTTGGTTAAATATTTTTGTTGGCAGTAGTTTTTTCATTAAGGGTAAAAACCTTCCTTTTGGAATACTTTCAACCCTGTCAAAAGTTATAAACCCTTGGCTTTCGTAAAATTTTTCAGCGTTAGGATCAGATTCAACAATTATTGCTTTATCAGTAGTAACAAATTTCTGAATGGTTTTTTCTAAAAGCATCTTTCCAAATCCTTTGCCTATAAATTTAGGTAAAATCCATAAATGAAGAATTTCGTAGTTATCCCAGTTTTCGACAACAGAAGAAAATCCAATTATTTTGCTTTCGTACTCAACTACCATAATATGTTGATTTGAGAACTTGTCAGCATCAAGTGTTAATTCATCCAACCATTTTTCCATCCAAGACTCTGGATAGCCCCAATAAGCCTTTGACCTCACACTAATACTATTCAAGGCTTCCAAATCGTTTATATCGGCTGTTCTGAATTTCATACTTTAGATTACTTCCCTTGGCGCACGTATACTTGTCGGCAGACAAGTCTGTAATGCGTGACTAATTTTAAAATATGTGAGCAGGTGCATCAGATATTCATGGCTAGTTTTTAATTTAAGTAAATCAGTAGGCATAATAGTAAGAACAGTATTATTCCAAATATTAATAGTTCCTTTTGCCTGTCAGATTTTGCTTTTTTTCGTATGCTCTCTTTCAACTTATCTAAATCAAACTCTGATAGCTTTGGGAAGTCAAATTCAGGTTTAGAACCATAGTTTTTAAACCCTAATTTTTTTCTATCAAATTTTCCTTGAGTTTTTTCTTTTCTCGCCATTTTTCGGGCAAGAGTAGCTTTAAATTGAGATAAACTTCCGTCCGCCATTTTTTTTATTTTCTTTTATACTTTTTTGTCCAAATTGGACGATACTTGATATAGCACAAAATCGCAATTGTCATTACAATTCCAATGCCTACTCCTTTGTTTTTCAATGTGTTAAACTCCCCAAACAATGCGTACATGCTAACCAATTGCAAGAGTCGTTTAATAAAACAACGTTGATGCCCAAGAAAGTAAAAATGAAAGCGTAGGCTAATTCGGTTTATACAGATTTGGGCTGTTGTTAGGTACTAAGGTAGTAAAAGTTTTAAAACCTAAAAAAGGGGCAGTATATCCGTCGTCGCCAGTATTTCAACAATTTGCCTTCGTATTTGTTAATTTCTTTAGTGAGGGGTGCTGCATTTTTTAGGGTTGATGTTTTAAATTAGCGCACATGTCGCAAACCACCCAATACAACGAAGATAATATCCGTTCCCTCGACTGGAAGGAGCATATTCGTATGCGTCCGGGGATGTATATTGGCAAGCTTGGCGATGGTTCTTCTCCCGATGACGGCATCTATATTTTGCTCAAAGAGGTGTTAGACAACAGTATTGATGAGTTTGTGATGGGTGCGGGCAAAACCGTTGAAATCAACATCAATGAAGGTAAGGTATCGGTACGCGATTACGGTCGTGGCATACCACTAGGCAAGGTGGTTGATGTGGTTTCTAAAATGAATACTGGTGGAAAGTATGATACCCGCGCATTCAAAAAATCAGTAGGGCTGAATGGAGTAGGCACCAAAGCAGTGAATGCACTCTCTGCCGAATTTGTGGTTTATTCAGTACGAGAGGGGCAGCTTAAAAGCGCACGCTTCAATCAAGGTAATTTAGAAGAGGAAACAGACCTAACTCCATCGACAAAGCGCAACGGTACTGGAGTAAGCTTTATTCCCGATGATTCTATCTTTAAAAAATACCGCTACCGCCACGAGTATGTGGCGAAAATGCTAAAAAACTACGTTTACCTTAACCCTGGGTTGACGATTGTCTTTAACGGCGAAAAGTTTATGTCCAAAAACGGTCTTAGAGACTTGCTGGAAGACAACAACAATATTGAGGACTTTCTTTATCCTGTGATTCATTTAAAAGGGGAAGATATTGAGGTGGCGATTACGCACAGCAAAACGCAGTACAACGAAGAGTATCACTCTTTTGTAAACGGGCAGCACACCACCCAAGGGGGTACACACCAAAACGCATTCCGAGAGGCATTGGTCAAAACCATACGGGAGTATTACGGCAAACAGTTTGACCCTTCTGATATTCGTAAATCCATCATTTCTGCCATTAGCATTAAGGTGATGGAGCCCGTGTTTGAATCGCAAACCAAAACCAAGTTGGGTTCTACGGACATGGGAGGCGATTTGCCCACCGTGCGTACCTATATCAACGATTTTGTAGGGAAGTACCTCGACAATTATTTGCATAAAAATCCCACTACTGCTGATGCGCTACAGCGTAAAATCTTGCAAGCCGAAAAGGAGCGCAAAGAGCTGTCTGGTATTCGTAAACTGGCACGCGAACGCGCCAAAAAGAGTAACCTACACAACAAAAAGTTGCGCGACTGTAGGGTCCACTTGGGCGATATTAAAAAAGACCGCCGTTTGGAATCTACCTTATTTATCACCGAGGGAGACTCGGCAAGTGGTTCCATCACTAAATCACGCGATGTAAACACACAGGCGGTGTTTAGTCTTCGTGGGAAACCCCTGAATTCCTACGGAATGTCTAAAAAAATTGTATACGAAAACGAGGAGTTTAACCTCTTACAAGCAGCCCTCAATATTGAGGACTCGATGGAAGATTTACGCTATAACAATATCGTAATTGCCACAGATGCCGATGTAGATGGCATGCACATTCGATTGCTTCTTATTACCTTCTTTTTGCAGTTTTTCCCTGAGCTTATCAAAGACGGACACCTCTATATTTTGCAAACGCCATTGTTTAGGGTACGCAACAAAAAGAAAACGATTTATTGCTACTCTGAGCAAGAGCGCATCAGTGCCATGGCGGAATTGGGCAAGCAACCCGAAATTACTCGATTTAAAGGATTGGGTGAAATTTCTCCCGATGAATTCAAACACTTTATTGGAGATGACATTCGTCTAGATCCCGTAATGTTAGACAAAAGCATGACCATTGACGAATTGTTGTCGTTCTATATGGGGAAAAACACACCGCAACGCCAAGAATTTATCATTGATAACCTCAAGGTAGAATTAGATAAAATAGAATCATGAACGACGAGCAGTATACTTCTGGCGATCAGTTGATACGTGTTTCGGGCATGTACAAGGATTGGTTTTTGGACTATGCTTCGTATGTGATTTTGGAACGTGCCGTTCCGGCAATTGAAGACGGTTTTAAGCCTGTTCAGCGTCGTATTCTACACTCCATGAAGGACTTAGATGATGGACGTTACAGCAAAGTTGCTAATATTGTTGGACACACCATGCAATATCACCCGCATGGCGATGCCTCAATTTCCGATGCCATGGTGCAAATTGGGCAAAAAGACCTGCTCATTGATATGCAAGGAAACTGGGGGAATATCCTCACAGGCGATTCTGCGGCGGCTTCGCGTTACATTGAGGCTCGCTTATCCAAATTTGCATTAGATGTTGTGTACAGCCCCAAAGTAACGCAGTGGCAACTTTCGTATGATGGACGAAAAAAGGAACCCATCCATTTGCCCGTAAAATTCCCAATGTTATTGGCACAAGGAGGCGAGGGGATAGCAGTAGGCTTATCAACCAAAATACTTCCACATAATTTTATTGAACTTATTGATGCTTCTATTAAGCATCTACAAGGAAAACGATTTACGCTACTTCCTGATTTTCCTACTGGGGGTGTCATGGACGCAGATAACTACAACGATGGCATGCGAGGCGGGAAAATCCGTGTGCGGGCGCGTATTACTCAAGAAGACAAGCAAACCCTCATCATCAACGAAATACCGTTTTCTACCACGACATCTTCGCTTATAGATTCCATTCTAAAAGCAAATGATAAGGGGAAGATTAAAATCAAAAAAATTGAGGACAACACTGCGGCAAATGTGGAAATTAAAATCCATTTGCCTCCAAATGTTTCTCCCGATAAAACCATAGACGCGCTGTTTGCTTTTACCGCTTGTGAGACCTCTATTTCCCCATTAGGATGCGTTATTGAGGATAACAAACCTAATTTTATTGGGGTTTCGGAAATGCTACGTCGTTCTACTGATCACACACTAGATTTGCTTCGTGCTGAGCTGGAAGTAAAACAAGAGGAACTTGAAGAGCAGTGGCACTTTGCATCATTGGAGCGAATCTTTATTGAAAATCGAATTTATCGAGATATTGAGGAAGTAGAAACTTGGGAAGGTGTACTCAAGGCCATACACGAAGGTTTGGCACCATACATCATTCACCTAAAGCGTCCTGTTACTGATGACGATGTAGTCCGATTGACTGAAATTCGAATCAAGCGTATTTCCAAATTTGATTTGGACAAAGCACAACAAAAAATAGATGCATTAGAAGCTGAGCTAGACCAAGTAGCCTACGATTTGGCACATCTTATTGATTTTGCAGTAGCTTATTTCAAACGCCTTAAAACAACCTACAGCACTGGCAAAGAGCGTAAAACCGAAATTTCGGTTTTTGCCGATGTAGATGCCCGAAAAGTAGTGATGCGCAACACCAAGTTGTATGTCAGCAGGGAGGAAGGATTTGTAGGTACTTCATTGCGTAAAGATGAATACGTTACCGATTGTGCCGATATTGATGATGTGATTGTTTTTACGGAAGATGGTAAAATGATGGTTACCAAAGTGGAAAGCAAGACGTTTGTCGGGAAGAATATCATTCATGTGGCGGTGTTTAAAAAGAAGGATAAGCGCACCATTTACAACATGATTTATCAAGACGGACGTGGTGGTGCCTCTTACATAAAACGCTTTGCGGTAACGGGTATTACTAGAGATAAGCATTACGATCTTACCAATGGAAATCCACAATCAAAAGTGCATTATTTTTCGGCAAATCCCAATGGGGAAGCTGAAGTTGTAACGATTCATTTGCGTCAAAGTGGCTCCATTAAAAAGCTAAAATGGGATTTGGATTTTGCCGATTTGGTGGTAAAGGGCAGAGGTGTCCGTGGAAATACCGTTACCAAATATGCCATCAAACGAGTTGACCTTAAAGAAGAAGGTGTTTCAACCTTAAAGCCGCGAAAAATATGGTTTGATGAAACCGTACAACGCCTTAATGCGGATGAACGAGGCCGCTTGTTGGGTGCCTTTAGCGGTGAAGACAGAATTTTGATCGCAACACAATCGGGTAAGATAAAAACCCAAATTCCAGATTTGAGTATGCATTTCCCCCCAGATATGATAGTACTTGAAAAATGGGAACCTCATAAACCACTTTCATCAGTATATTTTGACGGTAACAAGGATCGCTATTTTGGTAAGCGATTTATAATTGAAGCACCCGATAGGGAAGAAGTTTTTTTACAAGATGGAAACAAAATTCGGTTGGAATGGTTTTCTTCTGACTGGCGACCCGTGTGCACCTTATATTTTGTAAAACCTCGAGGAGAGGAAGAGAAAACACCACAAGAAATATCTTTTGAGGACTTTATTTCACCCAAAGGCATAAAGGCAATCGGTAATCAGTTGACAACCGAAAAACTAAAGCGTATTGAGGCAAACGAGCCGCTACCTTATGCACCCGATCCTGAAATAGAAACGGAAGATATCGAAACTGAAGCAGAAGAAATACGACCTTCTTCAGATGATAGCGAAGGGCAAATTAGTTTGGAGCTTTAAGAAGTCCCCTTCTTCTTCCGAAAACGCACACCAATGGGTTTTCGTTCATTTCGTTTTCTGATTTGTGTAACGGGTTTGTGTATGATTTCGTTGCGTGGGTTAGCACTTATCCGCCTTAGGCGGAACACACCAAACTGAAAATCCGCTGTTGTTGAGCTTGTCGAAACAAGGATTTTCATAAGCTATGCCCTGAGCCTGTCGAAGGTTAGGCGAGAACCTGTCTGTCGACAGGCAGGCAAGCAATTACTTATAGCCTGTGTTAGCAAATGTTTAATTACATAATTTTATTCCCCAGTCAGTATGTCCTCTACCATCCCAACATTTCCAATTCTTTTTTATGGAAAGAACAGTCCATTTATTGTTACTTTTTGTTAACTCCATAACATATTTCTCTCCTCTTACAGAATCATCCAGTAGATTATCGTGAGTTAATGTTACTACAACATTTCCATTGTCGGAAACTTTTTCCAATATCTCTATTTTCTCATTTCCTTCGCCAGTTTCTATCTTGTTAGGATAAAATAATTTCATCACTTCTTTGGCAGATAAATCCCCTCCCTTTTCGGTTAATAGTTGATTAAAATCACCAGAACTTATTTCTTTAAACTCTTCATTTTCATCTATAGTCTTTACTTGAACTTCTTGTTCTTTTTGAGATAATGTTGTTCCTTCCTTTTTCTTGTCAGGCTTAATATTACAGGAAATCAGAGTTATTGTTAAGATCATTATTATTGTTTTCTTCATAATCATTGTTTTTAATTAATGCCAACTAGTGTATAAACTACATATGCAGTTTATTACAATTATATTTTTTTATAACATGTTGTTTATCCTTCTAAATTAGAGGGCTAAACAACACGCAACTTACTTTTTTCAAATTCTAACGCGTCAAAAGTACTTTTTAGATTTTCAAACCCTTTCTTAGTAACATGATTGTAAATCTCTGTTGTTTTGCTACTTCCATGTCCCAATAGCACTTGAATATACCGTAGGTCTTTCCTTTGTTCTAGCAGATGAGTTGTAAAACTATGTCTGGAAACAGGAGCAGATACTTTATTTTTTGTCTTTGTTTTTTGTGCTCCCTTTTGCGATTTTACAAGCGCAATCAATTCCCAATCATAAGCAAAAGCTGCTTTAATAATATTTTGTTGACGATGGGTGTCGGGTATAAGCCGTAGGTTTATCATGAAAAGAAACAGATTTGGGTGCTGTCATTCCAAATATACAAAAAAACAATAACGCAAAAAGTGACATGATTAAATCTTCACTTTCTTCTTCCGAAAACGCATATTTAAGAACTCCACCAATAGCGAAAAGGCAATAGCAAAATACAAATAGCCTTTTGGGATAGCACCAACGCTGGTACCCAGTACCTCTAAATGCGCCAAATGTGCCCCTTCAGCAATGAGCATAAATCCTATTAAAATAAGAAAAGAAAGTGCTAGAATTTGCAATGAAGGATGTTTGTGAACAAAACGTGTAACTGGGTGTGCAAACCACATCATGGCACAAATAGAAATCATTACAGCGATAATCATAATCCAGAGCGCGCCCTCAACTCCGCTGGTCATACCTACGGCAGTTAAAATCGAATCTACAGAGAAAACCGCATCAATAAGAATGATTTGCAGTAGAATTTTACCCATTGAATTTGCAGCGTTTTTTTGTGCTATTTCGCTTTTTTCCCCAGCATGATCAATTTTTTCATGAATTTCCTTTGTGCTTTTATACAACAGAAAAAGCCCACCAGCAATTAAAATTAGGGATTGCCCATTTACCGCTGCGTGCACAACAGTATTGGAAACCTCAAATAAAGTTGACTGCATGGCAATAAGCCCAGAAATGGCAAATAACAGTGCAATGCGCAACACCAAAGCCAAAAGCAAACCAAGATTGGTAACGCCTTTTCGTTTCTCCTGGGGGAGTTTACCAACAACAATAGAAATAAACACAATGTTGTCTATTCCCAATATGATTTCTAAAAAAGTCAGTGTTAACAGGGAAGATATTGCTTCGGGGGTAAAAAGAAAATCCATCAGTTGCTAAGTTTAGTTACCGTACCACGTTGTTTGTTGGCACTATCGCCAACCAAGTTGTACTCAAATGTATAGGTGTTTTTGTTGGTAGTCAGTATTTTCATGTGTACCGCCTTAGATTCCTGAAAGGAAAGTGGGCGATTCTTTTTCACGACACATTCACAATCGTTAAGCCATCGTACAGAAGAGCTGTCTATGCGACTTAAGTAGTAATCCACTTCAATGCTATCTGTTCTAATAAATTTGGTGGTCAGGGTGTCGCCCAGTACTACAGAAGTAAAGGAAAAGGTTCCCGTTTGAAAATCTTTACAATTACGCTCGGGAGCAAAGCACGAAACAAATAGCAGCAGTAGGGCAGGGATAAAGACAATTTTCATGCCTCAAAAATATCATTTTTTATTGGTGTAGGTACTACATGTACCATCGGAATAGAAAACTGTGACACGCTCAACTTCAGCGTCAGTAGGTGTATGCACTTCTGTTACAGGACTAGGCGTTGGGGTTTCGTCTTGATTTATTGCTGTAGGCAGAGGCGCTTCGGGCGCTTCTTGTGGAAATAATGTAGGTTCTGTTGTTTTGGACTCTCCCCCCAATAGTAACCAATTGGACTGGACGGTAGGGAAGGCCTGCAATATTTTTAAGATAAAATCCAAACTTGGCTTATTACGCCCCGAAAGGATGTGTGAAATAGATGAGCGTTGCACGCCAATTTTATCTGCAAATGCGGCAGCACTCAGCTCACTATCATTAATTACTTTTTGAATACGCGCTATCAAACTCATTTGTTACAAATGTAAATATCAATTAATTAATACTTGATGTATACAAATATAAGGGTTTTAAAATAAACAATTTATTTAAACAATAGCTTATGTTATATTTTATAACTAACATATTTACAGTAATTTAATAAGATTTCAATGTTGTTTTTATGAAATTGTATCGAACTGTAAACATTAGAGGGTTAAAATTGATTACAAAAGTAAATTACTAATGTTTCCAATTGTAAACTTAAATGGATTTACATTTGCAAACAATGGAATCATTTCTAACGACATATCATCAACTTGCGTCTCAAACCATTCGTGGACGATACCAACATTATGATACCATAGCAACTACGCTATCCGCCTTTTCTCCATTTGTTTTGGGCAAAAGTGTGAAGAATCACCCTATTCAAGGCGTAACCCTAGGCAATGGGCCTATTAAGATTCTTATGTGGTCGCAAATGCACGGCAACGAATCCACTTCAACGAAGGGGCTACTTGATGTAATGTGCTATTTACAGCAATTTCCAACGCTTTTAACGTCTTTTACGCTTAAGATCATCCCTTTGCTTAATCCAGACGGTGCAATTGCCTATACACGCGTCAATGCCAATCTGGTAGACTTAAACCGAGATGCGCTTGATCAATCACAACCCGAATCAAAAATTCTCATTGAAACCTACAAGAGATTCAATCCAGATTATTGTTTTAACCTTCACGACCAGCGTACTATTTTTGGTGTTAATGGACATCCTTGTATGCTTTCTTTTTTGGCACCTGCTGCAGATGAGACTAAGAGTATAACACCTGCAAGAACTAAGGCCATGGGATTGATTGGTTATATAAATCAAAAACTTCAGGCACACATTCCAAATCAGGTTGGGCGCTACGATGACTCCTATAACCCCAACTGTATGGGTGATTATTTTATGGCTCAGGGAACGCCAACAGTATTGTTTGAATGTGGTCAAGTAGGCGCGGATTACGCAAGAGAAGAAACCCGCAAATGGTTTGGTTTTTCCCTATTAAACGCATTAGTGTGTATTGCAGAAAACCATTTCGCCGCTACTGCATATGACACCATTCCAGAAGTAGAAAAGTCTTATGTAGATGTTTTGTTACACAATGCCACGTTTGGCGAAGAAACCGCAGATATTGCTTTACAGTATCTAGAAAAAGTACAAGCGGGAAAACTGGAGTTTATCCCTATGGTGCACAGTATAGGGGTGTTACGCCATCTTCGTGGACATAAAACAATTGATTTGTCATCTAGTGATATTGTGCGTGCGCATGAAATCGCCGTAGGTGAAGATGTAAGTTGGTTAGCTGATTTGTTAAATTTAACACAATATTCATATTAAATTTTAACTTTGAGTTAATAAAATTCAATTATTTTTTGGTTTCTTTGCAAAAAAATCAATCATGGCAAAGTTTAAACTAGATGAAATTGATCATCAAATTCTCGATATTCTTATCGACAACATGCGTACTCCCTTTACGGACATTGCAAAGCGTCTTTTAATTTCAGCGGGAACGGTACACGTTCGGGTGCGCAAAATGGAAGAAGCAGGTCTTATAAAGGGCTCATCGCTTACATTGGACTACAACAAAATGGGCTACTCGTTTATTGCTTACGTTGGGATTTTTCTCGAAAAAACACACCAAACAAAATACGTTTTAGAACGCCTTCATGAAATTCCATACGTAACAGTTGCGCACATTACAACAGGTAAGTTCAATATTTACTGTAAGTTACGTGCAAAATCTACCGAGCACGCTAAGGACATTATTTTTAAGATCGATGATATTGATGGTATTCTTCGGACTGAAACGATGATTTCACTTGAAGAGAGCATCAATGACAAAAGACGATTAATGCATACTATTTTTAACGATCTATAAAAATAAATTAGTGAATTCACGCACCAAATTAGAGCGCTTTGACGATAGCGTCCTTTCGAAGTTTAAGTTATACGATAGCATATTTTCAACCCTTCCGTATTCTAAAATCACAAATACGGCAACCTTATTGCCGCTTTTTGCGAGCAGTTGCGCGGAAGGTTACGAGCAAGAATTAGATCCTAAAACAATTGTTGAAGGATTCTTTTCACGCTACTATCCAGATTTTCCCAAAGACCAACAGGTAGATCTGTTGTTTCGCTTTATTCAGTTTATTGAGAGAAGGGTAGTGCTTTTTGATGCCGTTGAGGATGCCGCCTTTTCACGAATAAACAATATGAGTGGAATAGGCACGCTTCGCAATTTAAAAGAAGAAGCGCAAGCCAAGCAAAAAACCACAGATCTGAAAACACTACTGCAAGAAATTAGTGTTCGTCCGGTGCTTACGGCGCACCCCACCCAATTTTATCCGGGCTCGGTTTTGGGAATCATAACCGATTTAGGGAAAAGCATCAAAAGCAATGATTTGCCAGAAATTAAATTGCTTTTGGCACAGCTTGGACGTACGCCTTTTTTCAAAAAGAAGAAGCCCACACCACTAGACGAGGCGCGAAGCTTAATTTGGTACCTGTCAAATGTTTTTTATCCTGCTATTGGAGAAATTCAAACCTACTTGCAGCGTCATATTTTTACCGATGATGCACTAACAAGCGAAGCTGTAAAATTGGGCTTTTGGCCTGGAGGAGACAGAGATGGAAATCCTTTTGTAACCACAGAAATTACACGCAAAACCGCACAATTACTTCGTAGTAGCTTGATTCGCAACTACTACAGAGATGTGCGTAAACTTCGCCGTAGGCTGACTTTTGCTGGAGTAGAAGAGCTTGTGCTTGAGGTGGAGCGAAAACTTTACAACAGTATTTTTAAACTTGATGGAGCACCTGAGATTTCGCTTGTTGATCTTAAAGAAAAGTTGGATGAAATTTTAGAAAAAGTGGAAACCGAATACCACGGGCTGTTTGATAACGAACTCCGTGATTTTATTGCCAAGGTCAATGTATTTGGTTATCATTTCGCCAGTCTTGACATTCGACAAGATTCCAGAGTGCATCACGATGCGTTTTTAACTTTACTTGAACACACAAATAAAGAGGGAATTACAGATGCGTCGTTTAATTACAAGAATGCTACTGAGGAAGAGCGCATTGCGTTTTTGACTTCACTGCAAGGTAATGTTGACCCCAATACTTTTGAGGACGAAACCGTTCGCAAGGCGTTGGGTTCTATTCGAGCAATGAAAGAGATACAGCAAACCAACGGCGAGGCTGGATGTAATCGTTATATCATATCGAACAACCAAACGGCACAAAACATTTTTGAGGTTTTTGCGATGATTCGTCTTAGTGACTGGACAACTCCGACTGTAGATGTGGTACCACTTTTTGAAACCATTCCTGATTTGAAAATTGCTGTTGAAGTGATGGATACGGTGTATTCAAATCCCGTTTATCGTGAGCATTTGAGTCGTAGAGGAGATAAGCAAACCATTATGTTGGGCTTTTCTGATGGCACCAAAGACGGTGGCTATCTTATGGCGAACTGGAGTATTTTTAAAGCCAAAGAAGAACTCACCGCTATTTCGCGAAAGCATGGTATTAAAGTAGCGTTCTTTGATGGACGAGGAGGACCACCAGCTCGAGGGGGAGGAAACACCCACCAGTTTTATGCGTCAATGGGATCTAGTGTTGAAGCAGATGAAATTCAACTTACCGTTCAGGGACAAACCATTAGTTCCAATTTTGGAACCCTTGATACCTGTCGTTATAATTTGGAACAATTGCTTAGTTCGGGTATTTCAAACCGTTTGTTTACTGAAAAAACAACCGATTTGGACGATGAAGATCGAGCAACCATGGTACACTTAGCAGAAACAAGTTACCAAGCATATAAAGACTTTAAGGCACATCCTAAGTTTTTACCTTATTTGGAACACATGAGTACCTTAAAGTACTATGCGAAAACCAATATTGGTAGCCGACCATCAAAACGAAAGTCTAGCAAATCGTTGGATTTTTCAGCACTTCGTGCCATTCCGTTTGTAGGCAGTTGGAGTCAGTTAAAGCAGAACGTACCCGGTTTCTACGGTGTAGGAATTGCTTTAGAAACGCTAGATAAGTCAGGGGATTTTGACAAAGCCATACGTTTATATAAAAACAACGCTTTTTTTAGAACCCTTATTTCCAACTCGATGATGAGTTTACAGAAATCTTTCTTTAAGCTCACCGCCTACATGGAAAATGATCCCAATTACGGTGCATTCTGGACATTGATTCACGAGGAATATCAACGTGCAAAAAAGTACATTTTACTTCTGACTGGAATGGAAGAATTGATGGAAGACCAACCCGCAGGAAAAGCTTCCATAAAGGTTAGAGAAGAAATCGTACAACCTTTGTTAACCATTCAACAATACGCACTATTGAGCATTCAGCAAAATAAGTTGGATGATGCTTCTCGAGAGGTCATGGAAAAAATGGTTACAAGATCGTTGTTTGGGAATATTAACGCGAGTAGAAACTCGGCTTAAGCGGCGTAAAATTCGAATGCTTTACGGATAAGCTCGTTTGAAACCGATTGGTTCCATACGGGCTTTCCTATTTTTTCTAACAACACAAAAAGCACATGACCACTTTCGTTCTTTTTGTCGTGCGAGAGTAGGGCAATGACATCGGCAATTGTTTCTGCATCAAATGAAACCTTAGGGTAAATACCGCCAAATACGGCCCTAATGCGCTCAGCATCACCAAAAGGCAATCCTGTTATCTCCGAAGATAAAAAGGCTTCTAGCACCATGCCAATGGCAATGGCTTCGCCATGGAGCAAACGTGTCTTGTTGGGTGAAATCAAAAAATGGGATTCAATAGCATGCCCTAACGTATGTCCAAAGTTTAAGATTTTACGTAAGCCGTGCTCATATGGGTCTTCCGAAACTACTTTTGCTTTTACGTGAACAGAGTGATAAATATGCGGTAGAATAGCATCTCGTTGTAAAAACGAACTCAGGGTTTTAAAGTAGTCGGGTTCTTGAATAAGTCCGTGTTTGAGCATTTCGGCATAACCACTGCGGTATTCGTTTTCAGAAAGTGTAACCAAGAAATCGGTATCCACCAAAACCATTTCGGGTTCTTCTATAACGCCCACCTGATTTTTAAGCGGCCCTAGGTCGATACCTGTTTTTCCGCCCACAGAGGCATCAACCATCGCCAACAATGAAGTGGGGATGTTGATAAAGTCAATACCACGCTTAAAGGTACAAGCTATTAAACCACCTAAATCAGTGACCACACCACCACCTAAATTAAGAAGCAAACTCTTGCGGTCTGCGCCCAAAGTTGACAAATCTTCCCAAAGTGAAACACAGGTGTGAATATGCTTGTTTTCTTCACCTGCGGGCATGGTTAAAAGCGTATGGTCAAAGGTTGTTTTCCCTTTGAAATGCGAAAGGCAATGCGTTTGAGTATTGCTGTCAGTCAAGACAAATATCTTGGAATACGTGTTTTTGGCGACCCATTCATTTAGGGTTTTCCAACAAGCTTCTCCAAAAATAACCTTGCTCCTTTTGGTTTCTATTATCATCAACTACTTGTTTGTTTTTTATTGCTATAAAAACAATAGTGTTGGCAAAAATACTATTTTAGTTAGTAGTTCGCCTAGTGAAGAGGTAGGTTAATGGTTCTGCAACAAAATTCATGCTAAAAAACAACCACGTAGTTAGGTAAAAAATAGTAATGAGACGAAGAATTGATTTGGAGCAATTTCGAAATCGAAGATATAAAAATTCAATTATAACAGCGTTACAGTAATTCAAATTATTATACATTTGATACTGTCAACCCAAATAAATTGAATCAATTTGGCACAACGTATCTTTTTGTATCCGCATAAATCAACGCGCGAATTGCGCGCCTCCTTGCTCTTATTTCGCATACTTTCTTCTAGTGCGATTGTCCGTTTAGCCTTATGGGTATGGAAAATAATGCGTTTTTATCGTTTACCTGTATCCCCCTTGGTACGCTTTACGGGGTACTACCAGTTTTGTGCAGGTAAAAATGTGGTTGACAGCACAAAAAGAACAGAACGGATGGCACGTTTTGGGGTACAGAGTGTCTTGGACTATACAAACGAACATGCAAAAACTGAATTCGATTTTGATCATAACCTAAAAATGGTTTTGCAAACCATAGATGAAGCCAAAAAAAACAAAGCCTATCCGTTTGCTGTAGTAAAACCCACCGCTATAGGCGCTTTTGTTCTTTTTGAAAAAATGACACATCAATTGGAGCTTTCCCAAAAAGAAAAGCAGTCGTGGGAGAATACGCAAAAACGTTTTGAACAACTTGCGCAAAAAGCAAAAGATGCCAAAATTGTCTTGATGATAGATGCCGAAGAAAGTTGGATTCAGCCTGGTATAGACCTGATAATATTGCCACTTATGTCCAAATACAATCAGGACAGGGTAGTGGTGGCCATTACATTGCAGCTGTATCTAAAAGATAAAGCAGAATTCTACACCAAACTCCTTTCAGATGCTTCGAACAAAAACTATCATTTGGGTGTAAAGTTAGTTCGAGGTGCCTATATGGAAAAAGAGCGCAGTCGCGCGCAAGCGTTAGGCATAGCCTCCCCAATTTGTGATACCAAAGCAGCTACGGATTTGCAATACCGTCAGGTGTTGGAATGTGCTGTAGATCACCTAAACAATCATTTGTGTATTGTGGCTACGCACAACGAGGAAGATGTTTTTTGGGCGGTAAATGCATGTGCAAAAAAGGGTGTTGTACTAAAACACGCAAACCTCTGGTTTAGCCAGTTGTATGGTATGCGCGATTATATTTCTTTTGATTTGGCAGCACAGGGCGCCAATGTATTTAAATATGTGCCTTTTGGACCGCTAAACCAATCTATTCCTTATTTAATTAGAAGAGCACTGGAGAACAGTTCGATGAAAGCCCAAACCGTTCGTGAGCGAACAATGCTTAGACAAGAATTGAAACGAAGAAAAACTAACGCTTAAAGTAAGCGGTATCGGAGCAGTTTTCTACCGTAAAAGAAACCTTCTCATTTTCCATTACGTACACATTACACGAATCTTTGCCAATGGTACTTTCACCAAAACGCACATTGGAATTTTTAAACCATTGAACGGTATCTGTAATGGCGTAAAAGCGATCTTCAAACACCCAAGACTTGTTTTGAATATCCTTTTTGACACGTGCCTCGGGCGCATAAGCACATTGGGTTCGTTTGCCGTTAAAGAAAAAAAACAAAAAAATTAATCCGACAGAAAACCCGCCTAAATAGAAACCTAATCGCTTTAAAAAACTCATAAAAATGTTATTTTTCGTGTAGTGGTATTGATCAACTCAATGGTTATTGTATGATGATTTTCAGGGATATACGCCATGCCAATTTCAGGCCATTCGATAAAACAATACGCTCCTGAGTTTAAATACTCCTCAAATCCAAACTGTGCCAATTCTTCAGGGTTTTCAATGCGATATAAATCCAGATGATAACCTGTAGCTTCATCAAAGTTGAGTTCATTAACAATCCCAAAAGTAGGACTTGACACCTTTTCTGTACAGCCCATAGCCTTAACCAACTCTTTTACCAATGTGGTCTTGCCAGCACCCAAATCACCACGAAGGAGTACGATACGATGTGTTAATCGCCCTGCGAGGGTAGTTGCAAAATCTGAAAGTTGGTGTAGCGTTACTTCGTAAACCATGTTGCAAAAATACGCTACTTGGGTGCAAAAACCGCAAAAGGAATGCATATCTCTTCTAGTGAAATGCCTCCGTGCTGGTAGGTATTCTTAAAATAGCTTACAAAATGATGATAACGCGAAGGATAAACGAGGTAATAATTGTCTTTGGCAAACACAAAAGAGCTACTCATGTTAATACTCGGTAACCCTATGCTTTTTGGATCAGTGACTTCAAAGACATTTTTACCTTCTGCTTTTAGGCGGCGCCCTGTTTTGTAACGAATGTTAGTACTCGATTCTCTGTCACCAAAAATTTTTGAGGGCTGTTCTACATTAATGGTACCGTGGTCAGTTGTTATAATGAGTTGATAGCCTTTTTGTTGCGCTGTTTTGATGATTTCTAGAAGTGCTGTGTTTTGAAACCAACTTTTTGTTAAGGAGCGGTATGCTTTGTCTGTACTCGCCAATTCCTTAATGACTTCCATTTCGGTTTTAGAATGTGAAATCATATCCACAAAATTATATACAACAGCCTTCAGAGCAGTGGTATCATCAGCCTTCAAATGTTCTAAAAATTTGTTTGCCTCACTTGGACGGTTAATTTTATGATAGGAGTGTGTTGTGGATAGCCGCAGCCTGTCTATTTGTGCAGAAAGAAAGTCGTGTTCATGCATGTTTTTACCACCGTCATCGACATCGTTTTTCCACCATTGTGGGTATTGTTTTTCCATTTCTGATGGCAGAAGACCAGCAAAAAAAGCATTTCGTGCATATTGTGTTGCCGTAGGTAAAATGCTAAAATAGGTACGCTCTTTTTCGATGGAGTAGTACGGGGAAATGATGGGAAGGATGGTTTTAAACTGGTCGTAGCGCAAATTGTCAATCATTAATAATAATGTGGGTTTTGACGTTAATTGCGGCACAACAAGTTTTTTAAACGCTTGATGCGAAAAAACATTATCACTTTCTTCAAAAAGAAGTGACGCGTAATTCTTTTCAATAAACCTGGAGAATGAAAGATTTGCTTCTGTTTTCTGATAGTGGAAAATCTCTTGTAATTCAGGGGAGTCAATACTGTCGAGTTCCAATTCCCAAAATAGTATTTTTTGATATAATTCTGCCCAATCTGCTAGGGTTTGTGCTTGCATCAACAATCCGTTCAATTCCTGAAAAGATCTTTGGTAGCTCGAAATGGTTTTTTCTGTGACAAGTTTTGTGGAGTCCAAGTTTTTCTTCAGCGAAAGCAGTATCTGATTTGGGTTTACAGGCTTTATAAGATAATCGGCAATTTTGGCACCGATGGCCTCCTCCATGATGTTTTCTTCTTCACTTTTGGTAATCATAATAACAGGCAACAATGGAAGAAGTCGTTTTATAGATTCCAACACCTCCAAACCAGACATGCCAGGCATATTTTCATCTAGTAGTACGATGTCTAAATTTTCGGTTTTAATGAGTTCAAGGGCATCTTGCCCACTGTGTGCGACGTGTACATGATACCCCTTTTGGGATAAAAACATGATATGACCTTTTAGTAAATCTATTTCGTCATCTATCCACAAGAGTTGAATCGGTTGCATATATGTATCTTTGGGCTATATTTAATTAAAGGTGAAGCTTACCCAATACAACGACCCAATTTACGGATTTATTACAATCCCCACGCCTTTTATAGCGAAACTTATCAATCACCCATATGTGCAGCGACTTCGTCGCATCAAACAAATGGGCTTGTCGTTTTTGGTGTTTCCGTCTACTGAGCATACTCGATTTCAGCATGCCCTTGGTGCAATGCACTTGGCAATAAAGGCAGTTCAAGCCCTTCGCAGTCAGCAAGTTACCATAAGTGATGATGAAGCAGAAGCCTTGTATGCGTGTATGTTGTTACATGACTTGGGGCACGGTCCATTCTCGCATGCCTTAGAACGTGTTTTGCTTTCTGATACGGGGCACGAAGAGATGTCTGTTATTTTAATGGAGGATTTGAATACAGAATTTGACGGCAAGCTTTCGTTAGCGATTCAAATGTTTTCGAACACATACACCCGACCATTTTTTTATCAGCTAATTGCTTCACATATTGACTTAGATCGGTTGGATTACCTCAAGCGGGATAGTTTTTATTCTGGAGTTACAGAAGGCAACATCAATTCTGAGCGCCTTATTTCCATGATGATGGTTCAAGAAGGGCAGTTGGTATTTAATGCCAAAGCGGTGTATTCTATCGAAAAGTTTTTGTTGGCAAGACGCATGATGTATTGGTCAGTGTATTTGCATAAAACAAGCTTTGTAGCCGAAGAGTTGCTAATTCGATTTTTTACGCGTGCAATGGCGTTAATTTCATCCAGCAATCCTCCCAAAACCAGCCCTGCGTTGGCGTATTTTTTATCAAATAGAGAAAGTGCTACTGAGGACAAAAAGATTCATTTTACTGCACTTGACGATGCTGATGTTTGGATGATGCTCAAAACGGCTATCACACACGACGACGTGGTGTTTTCTTCACTTGCTAAGATGATATTGTATCGTAGACTTCCAAAAATTGAACTATCAAATCATTCATTTGGTGAAAAAGATATTGTGAAAAGACAGGAAAAAATAGCAGAAAAATGGAGGCTCAGCATGGACGAGGCAGCGTATTTTGTTTTTGGCGGAAGTTTCCGCATTCAGGGTTATATGCAAAAGGAAAACCCCATACAATTATGTGATCAAAATGGGAGCTGTCGTTTGTTTGATACTTCCCCTGAAACCGCCTATGTAGACACACTAACAAAAAAGCATAGGAAACACTTCTTGGTATATCCCAAGGGTGACGGATATTTTTATTAATTTTGCGCCTATGAAATTTACTGCCTCTCAAATAGCAGAACTTGTTTCGGGTACTGTTGAGGGAAATACCGACGCAGAAGTTTTCAGACTTTCTAAGATAGAGGAAGGGACTGAGGGTAGCTTGTCTTTTTTAGCGAATCCCAAATACACTTCCTTTTTGTACACGACCAATGCAACCATTACGTTGGTTGATGCTGCCTTTATTGCCGAAAAGACATTTAAAACAACACTGATTCGTGTTGCAGATCCATATGAGGCTTTTTCTAAACTTTTACATTATTATAACCAGATGAAGCAACACCCGCTTTTGGGAATTGCCAATACGGCTATAATATCGCAAGATGCCACGATTAAAAAAGATGTGTATGTTGGCGAGTATGCCCTTGTGGGGGCACACTCCACGCTAAATCAACATGTGGCTATTCACGCGCATGCTTTTGTGGGAAACAATGTTACCATCGGAGCAAATACGGTTGTTCATGCGGGTGCTAGAATTCTTGATGACTCTGTCATCGGTGAAAACTGCGTCATTCACAGCAATGCTGTAATTGGTGCAGATGGCTTTGGATGGGCACCAAATGAAAAAGGCACTTATGATAAAGTACCACAAACTGGAAATGTCGTTCTAGGGAATCATGTTGATGTAGGTGCAAATACCACCATTGATCGTGCTACGCTAGGCGCTACCAAAATTGGAAATGGCGTAAAACTTGATAACCTTATCCAGATTGGCCACAATGTTGAAATCGGTGAAAATACCGTAATTGCTGCCCAAACGGGTATTGCAGGGTCAACTAAAATTGGTACCAACTGTCAAATAGGTGGGCAAGTGGGGATTAGTGGACATTTAACCATTGGAAATCGTGTTGGTATTCAGGCAAAATCTGGAATATTAAAAAACATTAAAGACGATTCGAAAGTAATGGGAAACCCTGCGTTTGATTACATCAAGTTTAACAAAGCTTACGTTCATTTTCGTAATTTACACGAATCTATCACTGACCTACAAAACATAAAAAAGAAACTCGATCATGAGTAAACAAACCACCATTTCAAATCCTATATCTTTGAGCGGTGTCGGTATACACACCGGTAAAAAAGTAGAGCTTAACTTTAAGCCAGCCCCTGAAAATCATGGGTATGCATTTTGTCGCACCGACTTAGATGGCAATCCTATTATTGAAGCCGATGCAAATTTAGTTGTCAACACACAACGGGGAACGAACCTCGAAAAAAACGGAGTGTCCATTCAAACCTGTGAGCACGTATTAGCCGCTTTGGTGGGTCTTGAAATTGACAATGTCCTTATTGAGCTAAATGCGCCTGAGCCTCCCATCATGGATGGCTCTTCTAAGTTTTTCGTAGAAGCTTTGCTTAAAGCTGGAATTAAGGAACAAGATGCAGAACGCTACGAATATGTTGTGCACGAGAATATAACCTATACAGACGAGGAAACAGGAAGTGAAATAACTGTTATCCCTGCCGATGAGTATCAGGTAACTACCATGGTAGATTTTGGCACCAAGGTTTTGGGTACTCAAAATGCTTCTTTAAAGCATTTATCAGAATTTAAAGACGATTTTGCTCATGCACGAACATTTAGTTTTTTGCATGAAATCGAAATGCTCTTAAAAGAGGGGTTAATCAAAGGAGGTGATCTCAACAACGCCATTGTGTATGTTGACAAAGAGCTTTCGAATGAAACCATGCAAAAACTTTGTAAAGCATTTAATCGCAAAACCATATCTGTTAAGTCAAATGGTATCTTGGACAACCTAACCCTTAAATATCCAAATGAGGCGGCGCGTCACAAACTTTTAGATGTTATTGGTGATTTGGCACTTGTGGGCTGTCGCATACGTGGCAAGGTTATCGCAAACAAACCAGGACATACTGTGAATACCAATTTTGCCAAAAAGCTCGCAAAAATCATCAAACAAGAAAAGCGAAATCGAATTCCAACTTTTGACTTAAATGCCGAACCTTTGATGGATGTTAATGCCATCATGAAGGTAATTCCGCATCGCCCTCCATTTTTGTTGGTAGACAAAATCTTGGAGCTTAGTGATACGCATATAGTAGGTATGAAAAGCATTACGATGAACGAGCCTTACTTTGAAGGTCACTTTCCTGGACAACCTGTAATGCCCGGCGTATTACAGATTGAGGCCATGGCGCAAGCAGGCGGTGTTTTGGTACTAAATTCTGTTCCAGATCCAGAAAACTATCTTACATTTTTTATGAAAATAGATAATGCGAAGTTTAAAAATCCTGTTGTACCTGGAGATACCTTAGTATTTAAAATGGAATTGCTATCACCTATACGAAGGGGAATTTGTCATATGCATGCCGTGGCATACTCCAGAGGACGCATTACAACCGAAGCAGAAATGATGGCACAAATTGTTAGAAAAGAACTCGTTAAAGTATGAATCAACCATTAGCATATGTGCATTCCGATGCCGAAATCGCCAAGAATGTAGTAATTGAACCCTTTACCACTATAGATAAAAATGTTGTTATTGGTGAGGGGACTTGGATAGGTCCTAATGTAACTATTATGGAAGGGGCGCGCATTGGTAAAAACTGCAATATCTTCCCTGGTGCGGTGATTAGTGCTGTACCACAAGATTTAAAATTTAATGGTGAAAATACGTATGCAGAAATTGGAGATAACACCACCATTCGTGAGTGTGTAACCATAAACCGCGGAACCAATTCTAGAAGGAAAACGGTTATAGGGAGTAATTGTCTTATCATGGCGTATTCACACATTGCACATGACTGTATTGTTGGCGATTATTGCATTTTTTCCAATAACAGTACTTTGGCCGGACATATTACAGTTGGTAGTCATGTGATTTTAGCAGGTATGACGGCTGTACATCAATTTTGTTCCATTGGAGACCATGCCTTTGTGGCAGGTGGATCGTTGGTCCGAAAAGATATTCCTCCCTTTGTAAAGGCTGCTCGTGAACCGCTGTCTTATGCAGGTATAAACTCTGTTGGGTTACGAAGAAGAGGTTTTGATACAGATAAGATTAAAGAGATTCAGAGCATTTATCGTATTCTCTACCAAAAAAATTATAACAACACCCAGGCCACACAGATTATTGAGGGCGAAATGGAAGCGTCAACAGAGCGAGATGAAATTCTACAATTTATCAGACAATCGCAACGTGGTATTATGAAAGGATATATTCAAAACTAATTATGGCTAGTACATCAGACATTCGAAAAGGACTTTGTATTCATTACAATAACGATATTTATAAGATCATTGAATTTTTACACGTCAAACCTGGGAAAGGTCCAGCATTTGTACGCACCAAACTCAAAAGTGTTAGTTCAGGTAAGGTATTGGATAACACCTTTTCTGCTGGACACAAAATTGAAGATGTACGAGTAGAAACCCGTAAATATCAATTCTTATATGCTGAGGGTAGCACGTATCACTTTATGAATACAGAAGATTACAATCAGATTGAACTTCAAGAAAGTATTTTAGACCAACCGAAATTGATGAAAGAAGGGGAAGTTGTCACAGTTATGATAAATACTGAGGATAATGTTCCGTTGTCTGTTGAAATGCCCGCAAGTGTAGTTTTAGAAATTACCCACACCGAACCTGGTGTAAAAGGAAATACGGCTACCAATGCTACCAAACCCGCAACAACAGAAACAGGTGCATCCATCAACGTGCCTTTGTTTATTAATGAAGGGGATAAAATTAAAGTTGATACCGAAAAAGGAACCTATATAGAACGAGTTAAATAATAATATGAGCGTATTAGTAACAAAAACATCCAAGATTATTGTACAAGGCTTTACGGGAGGCGAAGGAACCTTTCATGCAGATCAAATGATTGATTACGGCACCAATGTGGTTGGTGGTGTTACTCCTGGAAAAGGAGGACAGGAACATTTGGGAAAACCCGTGTTTAACACCGTTGCCGAAGCGGTAGAAAAAGTGCAAGCCGACACATCTATTATTTTTGTTCCGCCTGCATTTGCCGCAGACGCCATTATGGAAGCTGCCGAAGCTGGTATTAAGGTAATTATAACCATTACGGAGGGTATTCCAGTTAATGATATGGCAAAAGTAATGCAGTTCTTAAAAGACAAAGATTGCCGTATGGTAGGACCCAATTGTCCTGGAGTAATTTCACCAGATGAAGCCAAAGTGGGCATCATGCCAGGTTTTGTTTTCAAAAAAGGCAAGGTGGGTATCGTTTCAAAATCTGGAACACTTACTTATGAAGCCGCAGACCAAGTAGTAAAAGAAGGTTTTGGTATTACCACAGCCATTGGTATTGGTGGCGATCCCATTATTGGAACAACGACCAAAGAAGCTGTCCAATTACTCATGGAAGATGAGGAAACCGAATGTATTGTAATGATTGGAGAAATTGGTGGCCAGTTAGAGGCGGATGCTGCAAAATGGATTAAAGAACAAGGCAATCCAAAACCTGTGGTCGGTTTTATTGCTGGTGAAACGGCTCCCAAAGGAAGAACTATGGGACACGCTGGAGCCATTGTTGGAGGCGCAGAAGATACTGCTGAAGCCAAAAAAGCAATTATGAAAGCTTGCGGTATCCACGTAGTGGATTCTCCAGCTGCTATTGGAAAAACGGTTGCACAAGCATTAGCATAGTTATATGGATTTAGTAAAAGGAAAAAACGTTATCATTACGGGTGCCAGTAGAGGTATTGGTAGTGGAATTGCACAGGCATTTGCCAAAGCTGGTGCCAACATAGCATTCACGTACAGTTCATCGGCAGGACCTGCCGAAGCATTGGAAAACGAACTTTCTGCATTGGGTATAAAGGCAAAAGCCTACCAATCAAATGCTGCAGATTTTGAGGCTGCGCAGCAACTTGCTGCAGATGTTGTAGAAACATTTGGATCTATTGATGTGTTAATCAATAACGCAGGAATCACAAAAGATAATCTGTTAATGCGTATGTCAGAAGAAGATTTTGACAAAGTTATCGAAGTAAATCTCAAATCGGTTTTTAATATGACAAAAGCCGTACAGCGTACCATGCTTAAACAACGCTATGGAAGTTTGATTCACATGAGCTCTGTGGTAGGTGTGAAAGGAAATGCCGGACAAGCAAATTATGCCGCATCGAAAGCAGGTATTATTGGATTTTCAAAGTCGGTGGCACTTGAGTTAGGCTCACGAAATATTCGGTCTAACGTAATTGCACCTGGCTTTATCGAAACCGAAATGACAGATAAATTGCCTGAGGATGTTGTCGCGCAATGGCGGGCTGGAATTCCTCTTAAACGTGGTGGAACTCCTGAGGATGTTGCTAACGCATGTTTGTTTTTAGCCTCCGATTTATCTGCGTATATTACAGGCCAAGTCGTTAATGTTGACGGCGGTATGTTAACCTAAAAATAAACCCATGAATAAATTACCAAAACTTGGACTACCTCTTGTAGTTATTATCTTAGTAAGTATCATTTTTATCTCAAAGTCTTCCGTAAACATTGGTTATGGTGAAGCTGGTGTAGTATGGGAGCGTTTTGCTGGGGGTACTGTCACTGATGAACCACCGTTGGGTGAGGGATTCCATATTATCGCACCTTGGAACCGCGTATATATATATAACATCAAGCAACAAGAAGTATTTGAAAGCGGCATGCGCGTACTTTCTTCAAATGGTTTGGAGATTTCTCTAGATGTTTCCGTATTGTATCAACCTAAATTAGATAAGCTAGGGTTGCTGCACAAAACCAAGGGTGAAAACTATTTGAGCATCGTAATTGTACCTGAAATTCGTGCAGTAGCACGTTCGGTTATTGGACGATATACTCCTGAGCAATTGTACTCTACAAAACGAGATGCGATTCAAAACGAGATCTATGAAGAGACAAAATTGAAAGTAGAAGGTCAGCACGTGCAACTAAACTCTGTTTTGGTGCGTGATGTTACCCTTCCAAATTCTATTAAAGAAGCTATTCAGCGCAAACTTACTCAAGAACAAGAATCATTAGAATATGAGTTCCGTTTGGAAAAGGCCCGTCAAGAAGCAGAAAAAGTACGCATTGATGCAGAGGGTAAGGCAGATGCCAATAGAATCTTAGCTGCGTCACTTACTACCAATATTTTAAAAGACAAAGGGATTGAGGCAACGCTCAAACTAGCTGAATCGCCTAATGCTAAAGTTATAGTTGTTGGTAGTGGTAAAGATGGATTGCCACTAATTTTAGGAAATCAATAGGATTTTAAAAAAAAGTTCGATATTTGCAGTCAAATGAAATCAACACATACACATCACCACGTAAAGACATCGTTTCAAACGAGCTAGGTGAGGTGTACAGCTAACCGACTAACCCGTTTGAAGCAACTCAAACGGGTTTTTTTTGTTTTAATTATGAAAAAAGATAACATACGTATCGCCATTCAAAAGTCAGGAAGACTTAATGAAGATTCTTTGAAATTACTCAAAGATTGTGGTATTAGGGTAAATAATGGTAAAGACCAGCTAAAAACGACTGCATCTGGTTTTCCTATGGACATTTACTATTTACGCAACGGAGATATTCCACAATATCTTCGTGATGGCGTAGTAGATTTAGCTATTATAGGAGAAAATTTATTGATCGAAAAAGGAGAAGATCTTAAAATCCAAGAGGCATTAGGATTTTCGAAATGCCATGTTTCTATGGCTGTTCCTAAAGAAACTGTATATAATGGTGTTGCAGATTTTGAAGGTAAAAAAATTGCAACCTCATACCCTAAAACCGTTCAGAAATACCTTGATAAATGGAATGTAAGTGCCGATTTACACATTATTAACGGGTCGGTAGAAATTGCACCAAACATTGGTCTTTCGGATGCCATTTGCGATATTGTTTCGAGTGGATCAACACTTTTTAAAAATAATTTAAAAGAAGTAGAGGTACTATTCGAATCCCAAGCTGTTTTGGTTAGTAGCAATAGCTTATCTGCCGAAAAACAAAAGATGCTAGACACATTATTGTTTCGCATTCGTGCCGTTCTAGCAGGGAAAAATTCAAAGTATGTTATCATGAACGTACCTAATGATTCGATTGAACGTATTTCAGAAATTTTGCCTGTGCTTAAAAGTCCAACCGTGATGCCTTTGGTTGAGGAGGGGTGGAGCTCGCTGCACTCGGTTGTTAATACCAATGCATTTTGGGAAAGTGTAGATGAGCTAAAAGCTAACGGAGCTCGTGATATTTTGGTATGTCCTATTGAACGAATGATACAGTAATGAGAACGTTACAAAATCCTGCGCAAAATCAATGGCAGGCGTTAACACAACGCCCTACTGCTGATTTTTCTTCCATCGAGCCTGTAGTAGACGAGGTCTTTGCGGCAGTTCGCACGGGTGGTGATGCGGCAATACGTGCGTATAGCCAAAAATTTGACAAGGTTTCTTTAGATAATTTTCTTCTTTCTCAAGAAGCATTAACCAATGCCAAAGATGAATTATCTTCTGAACTAATTAATGCGATTGATTTAGCTTATGCAAATATTTTTGCCTTTCACAAGGCACAAATCACAGCGCCAGTACATGTGAGTACTATGCGTGGCGTAGACTGCTGGCAAGTCAAAAAACCCATTGAAAAGGTGGGGATTTATATCCCAGGTGGCACGGCTCCTTTATTTTCTACGGTACTTATGCTTGCCATTCCTGCGCAAATTGCGGGTTGTACACAAATTGTGCTATGTACTCCTCCAAGCGAAGATGGTATTCCAGCAGCCATTCGGTATGCTGCAGCCAAGTGTGGGGTAAGTATTGTAGCACAAGTTGGCGGTATTCAAGCCATAGCAGCGCTTACATTCGGCACAGAATCCATACCAAAAGTGTATAAAATATTTGGCCCAGGAAATCAATTTGTAACTGTTGCCAAGCAAAAAGCCACGCAATACCAAACGGCAATAGACATGCCCGCAGGTCCATCTGAATTATTGGTGGTTGCTGACGCAACAGCCAATCCTAAATATGTAGCTTCAGACCTGCTTTCCCAAGCCGAACACGGCGTAGATAGTCAGGTTATTTTGGTATCACTGGACGCAACACTTATCGAAAAAGTAGCTGTTGAAATAGAATCCCAATTATCCGATTTACCCCGAAAAGATATTGCTAAAGCAGCATTAGAGAACTCACTAGCAGTTAGCTTTGATGATGAAAACAGCGCATTAGCTTTTATCAATGAATATGGTCCAGAGCACTATATCGTTTGTGTGAAAAATGAACTTTTATTTGTTGATGGTGTAAATAATGCTGGCTCAGTGTTTATTGGGAATTATACTCCCGAAAGTGCTGGGGATTATGCTTCTGGAACAAATCACACCCTACCCACAAATGGGTATACCAAACAATACAGTGGTGTAAACCTAGATGCCTTTACCAAAGCCATCACGTACCAACGCATTAGTGCTGAGGGGATTCAAAGCTTAGGACCAAGTATAGAGGCTATGGCTGAGGCAGAAGGTCTTTTTGCGCACAAAAATGCTGTTTCACTCCGTTTAAAGGATTTAAATAATGGCTAAAGAATTTAACTTGTCTGATTGGGCACGTCCAGAAATGTTGGCGCTTTCGCCCTATACTTCAGCGCGCGATACCTTTACCGCCACAGATGGGGAGTGGACGTTTTTGGATGCGAATGAAAACCCCAACGCATCGGCTGTAAATCGGTATCCTGATCCAAATCAAAGCAACTTAAAGAAAGTCATAGCAACTCTTCGAAACTGTACTGAAAACCAGTTGCTTATTGGCAATGGCAGCGATGAAGTTCTCGATCTTATTTTCCGCGCATTTTGCACGCCCTATAAAGATCAAGTTGTGATTATGCCACCAACCTATGGTATGTATAAGGTGTTGGCAAATATCAACAGTATCGGATTGATTGAAGTACCACTTGACAAAGATTTTCAGCTACAGACAGATAACATTTTATCAGCCATTACGCCAACAACCAAAGCCTTGTTTTTTTGCAGCCCAAACAACCCTAGCGGAAATGCGTTTCGAAAGGCAGATATTCAAGCTTTATTGGATGCATTCAAGGGTATTATTGTCATTGATGAAGCCTATATTGATTTTTGTGATTTTCCGAGTTGGAGTACTGCTTTAAGTGCCTACCCAAACTTGATTGTTACACAAACCCTTTCCAAGGCATTTGGAATGGCAGGATTGCGTTTGGGGATTGCTATTGCGCACCCAGAAATTATTGCGCTGTTAAAACGCATTAAACCGCCTTATAACATCAACACATTAAGTCAACAAAAGGCTATAGAGGCCCTAACCGACAAAGAGGGGATAGCCATCCAAATTGCCGAAAGCATATCGGAGCGTAAACGTTTAGAGAAAGAATTGAATGCGTTTTCGTGGGTTAAGCAGATTTACCCTTCGGATGCTAATTTTCTCCTTATAAAAGTAGACGATGCTGCAAAACGCTATGACGAATTGTTAGCCAATCATATTGTTACACGTAACCGTTCTTCGCAAGAAAATTGTGAAAATTGTATCCGTATAAGCATCGGAACACCACAAGAAAACAGTCAATTTATTGCAGCATGTAAATCCTTATCATCATGAAAAAAGTATTGTTTATAGATAGAGATGGAACCCTAACACTGGAGCCAGAGGATTATCAATTGGATAGTTTAGATAAACTCGTTTTTTATCCAGGTGTGTTTCAATATTTGGGGCGTATTGCCAAAGAATTGGACTACGAATTGGTCATGGTTACCAATCAAGATGGGTTAGGAACAGATCTTTTCCCTGAGGACACTTTTTTGCCCAGCCATGATTTTATGTTGGCTTCCCTAAAAAATGAGGGGATCGTTTTTGATCAAATATTTATCGATAAGAGTTTCCCTGCCGATAACGCACCTACCCGCAAACCCAAAACGGGAATGCTCACTGCTTATCTTGAAAATAACAATTACGACTTGGCAAACTCCTTTGTGATTGGAGATCGCTCTAGTGATATGCAGCTCGCCAAAAATTTGGGTGCAAAGGGTATTTTGTTGCAGCATGATGCACGTTTAAGCGATGGTCTTGACGAAAGCACAGAAGCTGGTATCGTTTTACAAACAAATTCTTGGGAAGCGATTTATACGCTCTTAAAAGCGGGTACTCGCCTTAGCACACACAAACGCACTACCAACGAAACCGATATTTCGATAACACTCAATTTGGACGGTAAGGGTAAAAGCAACATCGATACCGGAATTGTCTTTTTTGATCATATGCTAGATCAGTTAGCCCGTCACGGAGGGGTCGATTTAGCACTTACATGCAAAGGCGATTTGGAAGTAGATGAGCACCACACCATCGAGGACACCGCCATTGCTTTGGGCGAGGTATTTGCCAAGGCATTAGGAAATAAGCTAGGCATAGAACGCTATGGCTTTTGTTTGCCTATGGACGACTGTTTGGCGCAAGTAGCTATTGATTTTGGAGGCCGTTCGTGGTTGATGTGGGATGCCAAATTCAAGCGTGAACTCATTGGTAAAATGCCAACCGAAATGTTTTTTCACTTCTTTAAATCTTTTGCAGACGGTGCCAATGCCAATCTTAACATCAAGGCAGAAGGGCACAACGAACATCACAAAATTGAAGCTATTTTTAAGGCTTTTGCCAAAGCCATTAAAATGGCCATCAAGCGCGATGCTGAAAAATTAGTATTACCCTCAACCAAGGGGCAGTTATGAAGGTTGCAATCATTGATTATGGGGCGGGTAATATACAAAGCATTCGCTTTGCATTAGAACGCTTGGGTGCTACGCCTGTATTGAGCCATAATGCAGACGAAATACAAAATGCATCGCACGTAATTTTCCCTGGAGTTGGCGAGGCGAGCTCTGCCATGAAAAAACTACGCGCAACAGGTTTAGACAAACTTATTCCAAGTTTGACACAGCCCGTTTTAGGCATTTGTTTGGGAATGCAACTTATGTGTAACCACACCGAAGAGGGAAATACCAAAGGGTTGCGTGTTTTTAATACCCAAGTTGTGCGGTTTAATACAGATTTGAATGTACCCCATATGGGTTGGAATACGGTAGCGGGAAAAGGAGCCTTGTTTACATCTATCCCCCAAAATAGTCATTTTTATATGGTACACAGTTATTACGCAAAACCCAGTGCAGAAATGATTGGAAGCTGTACTTACGGCATCCCATTTGGTGCTGCCTTGGCAAAAGATAATTTTTACGGTACTCAATTTCACCCCGAGAAAAGCGGAGCGATAGGTGCCACAGTGTTACAAAACTTTTTAGCTTTATGATTCTTATTCCTGCTATTGATATTATCAACGGACAGTGTGTTCGCCTTACCAAAGGCGATTACGACACCAAAAAAGTGTATCATGAAGATCCAGTAGAAGCAGCAAAAGCCTTTGAAGGTGCTGGGCTCACACATGTGCATGTGGTGGATTTAGACGGAGCCAGAGCAAAGCATATTGTAAATGCCAAGGTTTTGGAGGACATCGCTACAAAAACATCCTTACAAGTAGATTTTGGGGGTGGAATTAAATCGGCTACCGATTTACAAACCGCTTTTGATTGTGGTGCTTCGCAAGTTACGTTAGGGAGTATTGCAGTGACGGCACCTGAATTGGTACAGGAATGGCTTAATACCTTTGGGGCTGCACGTCTTATTTTGGGTGCTGATGCTAAAAATCGTCGTATTGCTACGCATGGCTGGGAACAGGATTCGGGCATAGATGTGTTGGATTTTGTGAAAGACTACGCCCAAAAAGGGTTTGAATATGTGTTGTGTACCGATGTAGCCAAAGACGGCATGCTTGCTGGGCCCTCATTAGAATTGTATTATGAACTTTTAGCGGCACTACCCAAAATTGCCTTAATTGCATCGGGAGGGGTCAGTACCATGGACGATTTGTATCAATTGGAAGAATTAGGCTGCTCGGCAGCTATTATTGGTAAGGCCATTTACGAAGGTAAAATATCCCTAAAGGAACTAGAAGCCTATCAACTGGAACAAAATTAATATGCTTACAAAACGCATTATTCCCTGTTTAGATATCAAAGATGGCCGCACCGTTAAGGGGGTCAATTTTGTATCGCTTCGCGATGCTGGTGATCCGGTAGAATTGGCGCAACGCTATGCCCAAGAAGGAGCCGACGAATTGGTGTTTTTGGATATTTCTGCATCTGAAGAAAAACGAAAAACCTTAGCCAAATTGGTGCGCGACGTAGCCTATGCCATCGATATTCCTTTTACAGTAGGTGGTGGCATTAGCTCGGTAGAAGATGTAGGTGTTTTGTTGGACAATGGTGCCGATAAGGTATCTATTAATTCCTCAGCGGTACGGCGTCCAGAACTTATCAGCGAACTGGCACAACGTTTTGGCACGCAATGTATTGTTGTGGCTATTGATGCCAAACAGATTGAAAATGAATGGATTGTACATTTGGTAGGCGGGAAGGTACCTACAGAACGCCGCTTGTTTGAATGGGCGGCTGAAGCCGTGAACCGTGGGGCAGGGGAATTGCTCTTTACCTCTATGGATCATGATGGCACCAAACAAGGCTTTGCCAATAGTGCCTTAAAACAACTTAGCGAAACCGTTTCTGTTCCCGTAATTGCTTCTGGTGGAGCGGGGGAGATGATGCATTTTTCGGATACCTTTACACAAGGAAATGCCGATGCAGCCTTGGCAGCCAGTGTGTTTCATTTTAAAGAAATTAGTATCCCCGAACTCAAAACATTTTTACGACAACATAAAATACCCGTACGATGACTATAGATTACAGCAAACACCCTGACGGATTGGTTCCTGCCATTGTGCAAGATGCACAGACAAAATCTGTTCTTATGTTAGGCTATATGAATGCCGATGCCGTTGCCAAAACGCAAGAAACAAAGCAAGTTACCTTTTATAGTCGCAGCAAAAATCGCTTGTGGACAAAAGGGGAGGAGAGTGGTCATTTTTTGACGTTGGTCAGTCTTGCGGTAGATTGTGATAACGATGCGTTACTGATTAAAGCCCTTCCAAATGGTCCTACTTGTCATACGGGAGCAGATACTTGTTGGAACGATGCGAATACGCCTTCTTATGGGTTTTTATCCGAATTAGAGCAGGTGATTTCTGACCGCAAAAACAACCCTACTGACAACAGTTATGTAGCAAGCTTATTTGCCAAAGGCATCAATAAAATAGCCCAAAAAGTGGGGGAAGAAGCCGTAGAAACCGTGATTGAAGCCAAAGACAATGACTCAGACTTGTTTCTAAATGAAAGTGCAGACTTACTGTTTCACCTACTAATTTTACTTCAAGCCAAAGGACACACACTACAAGATGTTGTGGATGTGTTACAGGGTCGGTAATAGGAGATAATTTTTGAATAGGGCTTTTTAGTCACCCATTTTTTATGATAAGGTTTGCTTAGCTAAAGATTAATAGCTACTTTGGTTAACGCTAAATCTTACATCATGAAGTTCCCCTTATCTGCCGTACTGGTTATTGTATGCACCTATTTTATTTCCTGCACCAAAGAAGACTCACCACACCCAATAGTGGGAACTTGGCAAATAGACTATGTTACACAAGCAGGGCAAGCACTTCCCCTAGATAGGTGTGCCCAACAAACTACGGTTGCATTTACCACAGCTGGGATTTTTAATGAAAAACGATTTTCCCCTAAAATTTCAGGTTGTTTTCTTAACAGAGATCAAGGGGTATGGGTGGATAATGGCGATAATCGCATGACAATTACGTATGACGATGGCCACGCTGATTTTCAAAATACGACCTATCAAATAACAACAAACGCACTGCTTTTTACGAAGGGAATAACCCCTAATACCATTGTTGTGGCGTTCAAAAAAATAGAATAATACACGTCTGTAATACAGTTTATCATATTTTTTTTATCTTAGTTTTAGCATTTTACGGCAATATGCCAGTAATAGTGCGTCCAAATTTTATCAAATAGAATTTTTTATACTTCCACTTGGAGGTAAAACATGAATATTAACCTATAACATTAAATAATATGGAAAATGCAGAAGTATGGTTTAACAAAGGCGTAGAGTTTGTAGTTGAGTTTGGCCCAAAAATTATTGGGGCGCTGCTCATTTACATCGTTGGAGGTTGGCTGCTGAAAAAAGTACTAAAGGGTGCAGATCACCTTATGCGTAAAAGTAAATACGAGCCCACGCTACAAAGGTTTTTACTGAATTTAATAGGGTGGGGGCTGAAAGCCATTTTGCTGATTATTGTCATTTCAATCCTTGGGATAGACATTACAGCATTTGCAGCCGTAATTGCCGCCGCTGGATTGGCTATCGGATTATCCCTGCAAGGATCATTGGGAAACTTTGCCGGTGGAGTGCTCATTATGGTCTTTAAGCCCTATAAATTAGGTGATCTGATAGAAGCCCAAGACGTAATTGGACATGTGAAAGAAATTGATATTTTCACCACCAAACTCGTAACCCCCGACAACAAAATGGTGATTATCCCAAACGGTGCTTTGGCCAATGGCAACATAACCAACTACACGGCAGAAGGTAAAATCCGTGTAGATGCCGTTGTGGGTGTGGGCTATGGCGAGGACATCAAACAAACCAAAAAGGTATTGTTAGACGTCCTTACAAGACATCCTAAAGTGCTAAAACAACCTGAACCCTCGGTCAACGTGCTTGAGCTAGCAGACAGTTCGGTAAACTTTGCCGTAAGGCCCTATTGCAAGCCCGAAGACTATTGGGAGGTGTATTTTGCCACCTATGAAGGTTCAAAAATGGCACTTGATCAAGCCAATATTGAGATTCCTTACCCACACAGTGTGGAAATTCACAAGGACGCATAGGCGTATTGCACACACCAAAAACATCGTGTACGGCATATCAACGGTATGGGTGTTTGGGTGAAATTGCTATAAATGCATATCTTTAAACCATGCAACTATCGCCTGACATCTTTTCGTTTTTTACGCAACTTGATCAGAACAACCATAGGGAATGGTTTGAGGTGCATAAACCCGAATTTAAAGCCTTAGAAACGTCTGTAAAAAAGTTTGGCGAAGCGCTAAAAGATCAACTTAACACCCACGATAGCGTAGACCGCTTTAAGCTGTTTCGCATTTATCGTGATGTGCGTTTTTCTAAAAACAAAACACCCTATAAAACGCATTTTGGGCTTACGTGGCACCGCATCAAGCCCGAATTGCGTGGTGGGTACTACCTGCACCTAAGCCCCAACGCTGTTTTCCTTGCCTGTGGTTTTTGGGATCCTTCCCCAGCAGATTTAAAACGCATACGCCATGAACTTGCGGTAGATGGCGATGAATACCGAAGTATTATACAAGCCCCCGACTTTAAAAACACATGGGGCGAACTCCATGGCGATGCCGTAAAAACCGCACCAAAAGGCTATGCCAAAGACCACACGCAAATAGACCTATTGCGATTTAAGCAACACCTGTTTAGTGTACACTATACGCAAGCCGAAGCTACCGCCCCCGACTTTTTAAACCGCCTAGACGCTGCCCTGCAAGCCGTACGCCCTTTTGTGGATTTTATGAGTGACGTACTCACTACCAATGCCGATGGGGAAAGTTTGCTCTAACAAATATTTTAACCTTGATTTGCGGCCAAAAAATTTCCACCGGAAAAGCCATAAGCTAATAATATACAGTATGTTATTTTTAGCAAAAGCAGGATGTGTACAAAGTAGGGAATGTATGTTTCTTGTTTCAGTAATAAGACTGAATTTTTAAAATGATTTTTCTTAAATAGGATTCATTTTTGTCTCTTATTTTTTGAAATTCAATTCTGTATTCTTTCTTTTTATCATCAATTGCTAATTTATTATTGTTGATCTTATCAATACCTTCTGAATAAAAGGTTATCATTAGATTACATATTCCAGTATAATAAATACTTTCCTCTTTTTTCAATAAAGATGAAACCAATAAAGATTTCAATTTCAACTGTTTTAAAATATCTTCCAATTCATTTATTTCATTACTTATTATATTACACTCCTTTTCAAAAAGAAGCTCTAAAGTTATGGTCATAAATTTGTCATCAGCAGCAGAGTAAACTTTTATAAAATTTTGGTGAGCTTTAATTCTTGCATTTTGGAAAATATCATGATTAATTTCATTTTTTCTATGATTCAGCTCTCTTTTAGATTTTATAAAATAATAAATTATACCACCAACAATTAGTAATTGATTCCAGTATCTTTCAAAGATGAGTTCTATAAAAGTTGTCATTTTTTTTGTTATATTAGATTTGGTTTGATTAGCACGAGCAAGATGCTCGCAATACGAGGGTATAGGGGTTAGTCTGGACTTGGAAAATAATTAGAAGCTTCCTCAAAAACTATTTCAATATTTTTATTGTTTATTTCATGCTTTACTGATTTTGGTACTGCACTTAATAATCTACCTAAAATTATTTTTGGCTCTAAATCTTGTATTACTATTTTCTGGGGAGAACAATCAGATAAAACATATTTATCTATTTCACGATTTACATAAGGAAACGAATATCCAACAATAATCAATGTTTTAGCGTGGGATATTAACCTTTTAGCTTCTTTAATGGTTCTTTGTATTGTTTTGTATCCATCACCTGAATCAGCTTCCCAAGCATAATTAAAATACTTTAAAGAGTTATGATAATTAGAGTTGTTTGGAAATACTTTTGAATACTTTGTGAAAAATATTTCTAAAAATTCGTTTAACTCTTCAAACTTCTGCTTTATGTCATACATTGTTACATTTTTACCAACTCCCAATCCATGATCCAAAAAAGCATTTCCATTTAATTTAATTATAGTAGCTTTATTAATGTATGTTAATGAAGTATCTATGTTATCAAATGTTTTGCGGTTAGGGATTATAAAATAGTCTTCTTTTAATTGGTTAATCGTGTTAACATTCACATACTTTAAAAGAGTTTTTTCAAATTGTAAATCATAATTCCATGTTACAAATCCCACATTTTCATTTAGATAAGTTTTATGATTCTCTTTTACTAGTAATGATGACATTAGCTCATCATATCGTAAATCAATAACTTGATAATCTTCATCTACTTTCATTTTTATTATCTTATCAAAATTTGACCATTGCTCAAAATAAAAGTATACACATAATGTTTTTTTCAATCTATTAAGAGAATCTTTGTCTTCAGTCAAAAAGTATTTTTTCGCAAGTGTATCTAAGGAACTAAACCCTTCAGATTCTATTATAATCCAAGACAAATCTTCAAATATACACGTGCAAATTTTAGAATATTGATTTAGTATCCCACTTTGTTCAGGCTTACTCAGGTAATAATTGATTTTGTAAAAAAAAGATTGAAACTCTTTGATTCTGTTTTTTAGTTTATTCATAGTAGGTACTGCAAAAACACTAGCACCAGCACCAAAAAAATATATAGTCTTGTTATTAAATATTGAGTCTGAACCTATTTCTTCCATAATATTAAGGTTTTTAGCAATAGTTCACATTTCTGAATTTTCCATTTTAAATAATTTTATTACCTCCCACCTTTCCTTCTATTATCTTCAATACAAAGCATTTGCCCGTTATCTAGTGCTGTTTTTCCACCTTCGTGCCAAGGTTTGATGTGATCGGCTTCCATACCGGCAATATCAAAATATTCGTTGCATACGGGGCAAATCCCTTGCTGTTGCTCGTAGAGTTCGCGTTTTTGGCTTTGGGTAAAGGCGCGTATGTTTAGGTGTTTCTCTTTGTGGGTAAGTACGTATGGGTAAATCCCTTTCTTTTTGGTCACGTCATCGTCTTGCATCAGGCGGGCAATTTCGGTTTCCAGTTGCGCAGAGTCCCACGCTTGGATGTGGTGTTTGTTGTACAATTCTCCCCAAGCAATTCCTTTCATCTCTCGGCGGTAGGAGGGAAACACCGCTTTTACCCAACTGATGACTTGCTGAAAATACAACCAAAGGGCGTTGGCGTTGGGGTCGTTTTGGTGGTTAAGCATATACACCTCGATATTCCCTTTAGAAATCCAATTGATGGCGGTTTCCAAATACTCTTGGCGTATGGCAGAACCGGTCATATAATCACTGCCTAAACCATAGGCGGGGCAACCACTTTTACTAAAATAGCGTTTGGCATCGGTAACCCAAGAACCTGAATAGACCGCATTACGCAGTTCTTGATCGGTGAGCTTTTCTCCAGCAATATTGATGGTGCGAAACCAATGTAGCTTTTCGCTAGGTTCACCCTCACAGAAGTAAACCATGAGTGTATAATTTAGTATTTCTTCTTGCTCATCGTCTTGTAGGCTATTAAACTTTCGGGGTTGTGTGATATCGCCATAGACCACCGAAAATTCTTTATTGACAAACTGGCAAATGGACACGGTGCGTTGTTGCCCGTCGATAATTTCAAAATTGCCATCTTCGCGCACCGCCCAATACATCACGTTAAGCGGAAAACCCTTACTGACGGTATGAATGACGGCATCACGCTGATGGTCTTTATAGACAAACTCGCGTTGGTAGGGCGGACGTATGTCCAATGTTCCGCCATAGCCCCGCACGCCGTCTTCTTGGTTATTGACATAGCCGGCGGTGAGTTCACGAATGGTAATTTCTTTTAATTCTATGTTCATAAGCGTTTGTTTTTGATTAGAATTCTTACATATTTTGGCTTTCCATTTATAGAACCTTCTTTGTCTTTAATCAATCCGTGAGATTTGTAGGGCACTGTTTCGTTTTTTCTAAAATGATTTGAATTTAAAATCTCAAACTGCTCGGGATTGTATTTATCCAAAAAGGTGATGGGTACGCCCATAGCCCCAGGGTAATCCATGGGGATTTCTTTGGTTTTATCCACGTTTATGGCATCGTAGTTGTCGTATTTGGGGTATTCTCCTGGGGTGTAGGGTTTGTATAAAATCAGGTCTTCGTGGCGTTTGGCGATATCCAGATTGGTGAACCATCTTACACCTTTTACTCTTATAAATTTATTCCCATTTTCATCAATTCTATGCCCTGCAGCTTTTAAAGGATAATCATATGGAACGCCAAACTCTCTGTCTCCGCTGTGAATACTTGGACCAAACCATAATTTATTTTCTTTTATAAGTGGAAAAACTTCTTTGTAGGTAATAGCATTCATATTGCCAATAATCACAAATTGTTTGTTGTGTGCTATGAGTTGTGCAACATATTCTCGAAACAACGAAAAGGGGGGATTGGTTACTACTATATCGGCTTGTTTGAGTAGGGCAATGCTTTCGTCACTTCTAAAATCGCCATCGCCTTTAAGGTATTGTACCCCAATTTCGTCAACATCGGGAGTTCTGTTTTTATTTCTATCGCCATGGTATTCCAAATAAATAGCACGCTCACAATCGTGTTGGCTAAACAAATCCTTATTTTGGTTTTGGTAGCAGGTAGTTATCAGTTTTTTAAGCCCTAAATCTTCAAAGTTATAGGAGAAGTAATGGAAGAAATTACTCATGCGGGGGTCATCGCAATTGCAATAGACCACCTTATCTATAAAGTGGTGGCGGTAGTGCTTAAGCTCGTTTTCTATATCTGTTAATTGGGTATAGAATTCGTCTTTTTTAGAATTTTTCGCTTGATGCAGGTTGCGGTTAGCAGCGTTTGTAGGCATAAGGGTGTATTTGGGCGCACACGGGGTTCGTTTCTTGTCCCAAATTTTCCGATAAAATACTGCTGTTGTTTAGAGGTAAGCGATATAAGCGAATTAATTTGGGGCTAATTCAGGTACTAATATAAAAAAAATGCTCAACTTCATGAGAGATTATGAGGAATCTGTATTATTTATACATGGTGTGTAACACTCGCATACCCAAAAAAAAACGCCAGCCCATTTCAGTGGAGTTGTGGTGTCCAAAGCTGTTGCTGACGTTGTCTGTGCAAAAAGCACAAAGCGTAATGTTGGGTGTTTAATACCTAACTATCCAGTGCAGGAATGCGTAACACCTGACCAGGATAAATCTTATCTGGGTGCTTTAGCATGGGTTTGTTGGCTTCAAAAATGACGGGGTACTTCATTGCATTGCCGTAATATGTTTTGGCAATTTTACCCAAAGTATCTCCTCTTTCAACCGTGTGAAACTGTGCCATGGGCGCTTTTTCTTCAACAGTCATGTTGTCTTCTACAGATGAAATACCTGCTGTGTTGCCAACAACCAACACTATTTTCTCTCGTGTGGCCTGCGCTGCTACCTCGCCCGAAAGTTTAGCGGTTTCATCGTCTACTTCAATTGCAAAATTCTTGACATCAAAGCCAAGATCGGTTACTACTTTTTTTAATGATGCTGCACGTTCTACATTTTCTTCTGCTGTAGATTTTCCAATGCCAAAGACTTTTGCTCCGGCATCTTTAATAAATGAAAAAATTCCCATTGTTTTTGATTTTAAGGGTTTATGTATGTGTATCCAAACAAGAGTAAAGACACCCGAAAACGGTTGTCTGTTGTCTTATTTAAACACGAGAAATCTATTCCCAAATGAGGTTTCCAAAAATCAATACCAAAACCCTTCTTAAATCAAATGCTTCTAGCAAAAGAATTCTCAAGAAGTACTGGTGTACTTTTTTTTAAATAATAGAAAAGATAGGTTGTTCATTTTGGGGAACCATTTGGGTTATTATAACAGCTGCCAAACTAAACAAAATAATTGAAACGTAAAAATTGTTTATGAATAGAAGGCAGCTGGTTGTCTTATTTTGTTTTTCCTATGGTTAATCCTACCACGCCACCCATAATGCCGGTTGATACTACCGCGATAAATGCTTCGGTAATAAGGCCTTCTGTATCAAGTCCAACAGAAGATGCCATGAAAAAACGCATACTAAGGCTGTATAAAAGTCCTAAAATGACTCCTGCTATGGCTCCAGTTTTAAACGTGCTGATATTTGCCCAACGGTTGTAGATAACTGAAAACACAAGGACGTAAAACAAGCATCCTAAAAAGATGAAGAGCATAGACTCCTCTTGATTTGCAGGATATAAATCCGTGAAAAGAATGCCGTAAAACAACCACCCGAGTAAAAAATAAACGATGGTTCCTGCTATTGTCGAAAGAAAAAAAGATTTATTGTTCATGATTTTGAGTATTTATTACTCAAATATAATTAATATTTAGAAAAAACATCATAAACAATTAAAAAACTAAAAAAACCTCAAAATATAAGGTTGTATTGTGATAATAATTAAAATATAAAACTGTTAACTTTTAACCAAAAGAATCAACCAAATCAATAATTTAATAGATTTGATCAAACCAAATTGATATGGGCCTATTACTACTTATCGCACTTTTTGTCGGCGTTTATTTTGCCATAACAATCCCGTTAAATTGGTTGTTCGACTGGATATTTAGGGAAAACGTAGAGAACGAAAAATCTCAAGAACAAAAAGAGCTGGAAGATTTTATAAACGGAAAGGATTAAACCGCTTTTGAAAGTGTTTTTGGCATCAATACCTGAATATGATCTTGTAAGCGGGTAATTACCATATTCATCATACGTTTGTTTAGGGCAGATGAGTTGGCAATATAGTTTTCGTATTCCTCAAGAGTAAATTGACCAATGAGCATGCCTTTTAGCGCATTCCGAAACTTTTGGTCTTTTAAAACCGCGGTTTCAATGTATTGCATGCGCTTTTCTAATGAAAGTGTATAAAACACACCTTTATGTTTGTTGGCATAATTGATAAAAACAGCAATCAGCAGTGGGTGCTGTAATTTAAGCACTGGCCGAATGGTCGTGTTTTGAAAACGTTCTTCTGCAGACATACTGTCAAAAGTCTTACAGTTTTTAATTTCAGGGCGGATACGTAACAGGTCGTTATGCCGATCATTCATTGCCAAAAGATTTTTATTAAATTTACAGAAGATGCAACAAGGTTTTATGACGTAGGCTTCTATGTTTTCCATAGGTTTTTAACAATAATCATTTGCACTATAATTTTTGTTATGTTAAATTGTATTGATATCCTCAATAATTAATACTTTAGTATAGTCTTTTAATCTACACTACTATGACTATAGGCATTCCAAAAGAAATTAAGAACAACGAATACCGTGTTGGCTTGCTTCCTGCGCATGTAGCTGCACTTGCCGTACATCATCGTGTTTTGGTACAAGCAACTGCTGGTTTGGGGTCTGCAGTAACTGACGAAGAATATCAAACCGCTGGCGCGACAATCGTTCCTACCATAGAACAACTTTATGCCGAAGCCGACTTGATTGTCAAGGTCAAAGAACCATTGCCCGAAGAATATCCGTTAATCACCCAAAAACATACCGTTTTTACCTTTTTTCATTTTGCGGCATCAGAAGCGCTTACCCTTGCCATGCAGCATAGTGGCGCAACCTGTATCGCCTATGAAACCATTGAAGATGAGTTTGGGCGTTTGCCTTTGCTCATCCCCATGTCTGAGGTGGCAGGAAGACTTGCAGGTCAGCAAGCAGCCAAATATCTCGAAAAACCACAAGGCGGCAGCGGGGTGCTTATTGGTGGTGTTACTGGCGTCCCTCCTGCCAATGCCATGGTGCTGGGTGGTGGTATTGTAGGAACCAATGCCGCAGAAGTGCTGGTGGGTATGGGGGCCAACGTTTATGTGTTTGACATTAACGAAAACCGTCTTAAAGAGCTCGTAACTCATTTTGATGGGAGAATTACCCCTGTTGTGGCAACAAAAGAAAACATCGGAGCGCATTTGCCTTTAGCAGATGCAGTCATTGGTGCGGTACTGGTAAAAGGCGCCAAAGCACCTAAGCTTATTACAAGAACTATGCTTTCACTGATGAAGACTCACTCCGTTTTGATTGATGTCGCTGTAGATCAAGGCGGTTGCTTTGAAACTACCCACCCCACAACACATGAAAATCCTACTTATGTGGTTGATGGAATATTACACTACGCAGTCGCAAATATGCCAGGCGCGGTGCCTCGAACATCTACACAAGCCTTGTCGAACAAGACCTTCCCCTATGTATTGGAACTTGCCAAAAGTAAATTGAACCAACTCCCACCAGCGTTTAAAAAAGGAATAAATGTACATGATGGGCATGTTACAAATGCCGAAGTCGCTGAAGCTTTTCAACTTCCTTATATGCCACTATCAAAAATTTTAGCGTAATGCCTATATTGCAGGTATGAATGAAATTCCTTCGTTAAATCTTCAAAACTTTAGTTCAGGTTCCGAAGAACAACGCAATCAGTTTGTTGCTGATTTGGGACGTGCTTATGAAGAAATTGGTTTTGTGGCCATTTCTGGACATTTTCTGTCCAAAGACTTAATACGCGAGTTGTACAAGCAGATTAAATCCTTTTTTGATTTGCCTGAAGAAATTAAAAAGAAATATGAAATTGATGGCCTTGGTGGACAACGGGGGTACACTTCCTTTGGAAAAGAACACGCTAAAGGGAAAAAAGAAGGCGATCTGAAAGAATTTTGGCATTTCGGACAGTATGCGAAAGTCTCCGAGGAGTTAAAGCCCCACTATCCGCCAAACGTGATTGTTGAAGAAATACCTGCTTTTAACGAAGTCGGCAAAACGGTTTTTCAGGCGTTAGAGCAAACCGGGATTGTACTTTTACAAGCTATTGCGCTGTATTTGGGTTTAGATGAGCATTACTTTGATGGTTTTGTTTCCACTGGAAACAGCATCCTCCGCCCTATTCACTATCCACCCATACAGTCAGCACCCAAAAACGCCGAGCGTGCCGCAGCACACGGCGATATAAACCTCATTACACTGCTTATGGGTGCACATGGAAAAGGACTTCAGGTATTGAATAGAAACAACGAATGGATCGATGCTATTGCTGCCGAGGACGAACTTATGATAAATGTCGGTGATATGCTTTCGCGACATGCGAACAATAAACTAAAATCCACCATACATCGTGTGGTAAATCCTCCGAAAGAATTATGGGGTACTTCCCGCTACTCTATTCCTTTTTTTATGCATCCCGTAGCAAGTATGCCACTAAATGTACTACCCCACTGCATAACAAATGAGAACCCTAAGCAGTTTGAAGATATTACAGCAGGCGATTTTCTTTATGAAAGACTTGTAGATTTGGGCTTAATTAAACCATCCTGATGGCAAAACTGAACGACTTATCCGATTTAAAAAAACTTTTCCCAGAAGCAGAGGGTGCCTTTACCCCTGAACCTGAAGCGGAAAAAGTATTGGGGAAACAATTTCTGGAAGCGCATTTTAACAACAAAGGGCGCGGCGGAAAAACGGTAACCATCATCAAAGGGTTTGAAGGAGATAATGAGCAATTAAAAACTCTAGCAAAAAAGATCAAACAACATTGCAGCGTGGGCGGAAGCGTAAAAGACAACGAGATTATCATTCAAGGTAATGTACGTGATAAGGTTATGGATTTTCTTCGTGTTGAGGGGCATCAAGTTAAGCGCATCGGCGGCTAAACAAGATTTATGCTGGCTACACTTCAACAACTTATTGCTGATCAAAAAAATGAGATGCTTCTTTTTGATGAAAGTCAACATTCCCTTTTTTTAGCCCATGCACTGCCATTATTGGCTTCAGGGTTTAGTGTTGGTCCGATCTCAACAGACATCATTCATTCACTAAACCTCTCCGTTCAAAAAACAGATGTAGCGGGAGTTTTTATATACCCGCACAAAGTAGCAACACCTTCGATACTTTGCTTCTCTAGCGGCACCAAAAACAATCAAAAAGGCATTGTACGAACCTATGCAAGTTGGCAAAATAGCATTGCGTTAATTGCGAAAGAAATTGCTGAATTTTCCACGGCAAGAGGAATTGTTTTTGGGGCACTCCCCTATTCGCTGTCGCTTTTTGGGGCGATAGAGTCACTACATCGTGGGAAAACGCCTATCGTACTACCTTCGTATAACGCACAATTTTTTACAGCCCTTAATCATAAGGAGGCATATATCCTTTGGGCTACTCCTTCGCATGCCTCCTTTTTTTGTAACGCACTCAAAAAAAACAAACTTCAACCTGTAGAATCCATAAGATATGTCTTTATAGGTGGCGCTCATTTTTCAAACCAGCAGCGCAGTCGATTGCAGCGTGTTTTCCCAAAAGCAATGATTTACTCTTTTTATGGTGCCTCTGAAACGAGTTTTATTACCCTCAAAAAACCTACCGACAGCACAGAAAGCGTAGGTGCAGTTTGCGAAGGGGTGCAAGTTTCTATACTGAACAGTACACACCAAAATCTTCCAAAAAATACTGTTGGAACAATTTGGATTAGCAGCAATCAGGTATTCAATTCTTATATTCAAAAATCATTGAAAATAAACAAGTTAGATAATTTTATTTCAATTGATGATAGAGGTTTTTTAGATGATCAAAATCGATTGTTTTTTTCGGGTCGGAAAGAACGCAACGTTTCCATAAACGGACATATTATTGATGTAGACACTTTAGAGGAATGGTATAAAAGTGCGTTTAAGGACAATAATGTCGCACTGCTCATCATCTCAAAAGATGAAAACGAGCATGAACTGATTTTATGCTATCAAAACCCACTTTCTGATGGTAAATGGCAGGAACTTAAAAAAACAGCTTTACATGCTTTGGGCACGCAAGGCGTGCCTAAAAAATGGGTACATTGCCCCAATTGGCCATTGGTAGATAATGGTAAAGTAGACATGAAAAAACTAAAATCCTTCCTTTGAAGAAAAAAGCCTACCTCATTTCGGCTGTGCGTACCCCTGTTACCCCTATCGGTGGTGAACAAAAGAATATTGCGGTGCACAAAATGGCTGCGGCGCTTCTCAACGAAACCCTTGGTCGTGTAAACATTCCCAAATCGGCGGTTGATGCTGTGTTGATTTCCAATGCCATGGGTGGTGGTGGAAACAGTGCGCGGTTGTGTGTCCTAGAAGCCAGTTTTTCAAACAAACTGTTGGGCACCTCTATTGATCGGCAATGCGTAGGTGGACTGGACGCCATTATTCAGGCGGTGAAACAAATCCAATACGGCGAAGCGAATATTGTTTTGGCAGGGGGTGTAGAGTCTTTTTCACTTAGGCCTGAACGACATTTTCCAACAAAGTGGAATACCAAAGCCATTCCGTTAGAGCGACCTCCATTTTTCCCAACAGATGACCCAACCCTACCACTTGGTGATTTCATGTCCCCATTAAAAAAAGAATATGCCATTAGCACTCGAGACGAATTTGAATGGGTAAAAAACAGTCACCAAAAGGCTTTGGCGCATAAGGCGTTACTGGATGAGGAAGTTTTTCATGTTGCCAATACAAAAGCCATTGACCCATTTGCTAGAGAAATTACGTGGGAAATGTTTCAAAAATCAGCAGCAAAATTTGGAGACCCCCACCCTTGTAATACCGCCCCAAAAGCAGACGGAGCTGCTTTTGTTGCCGTAGTTTCTGAAGAAATAGTTAAAGCATATGATTTGCAAGAATATGTTGAAATTCTAGACGGATTTACCATTGGCGGAGCCCCCGAAAACTTCCCAATACTTCCTGCCACAGCAATGAAACAAATACTTGAAAAGAATACACTTAATTGGAATAATATCAGTCAGTTAGAACTCATGGAGGCATATGCTGTGCAAGCCATTTTGTGTGCTTCGCTAAGTGGTGCACCCCATAATATAATCAACCCTCATGGAGGAGCTATTTCTAGAGGTCATCCCATAGGAGCGTCGGGTGCCGTTCTTGCCGTACACTTGTTCCATTCCCTAAAAAACACCAATAAAATAGGCATTGCATCTATTGCAGGAGCTGGTGGTTTGGCAAGTACGTTGTTGCTTAAAGGTAATTAGAATTTTGGTACATTTATTGTGTTTAAAAGCAGTAATACTAAAATCGCATTCCATGAAGCCCCTAATCTATTGTACATTTTTATTATCCATATTTTTTGTTTCCTGTGTAAAAGAAGATGTTGAAGAACCCGTCTGTTGTCCTTCTCCACAACCAGAGCCAGAACCAAAGACTGAAACATATACGGTTACTTTTACTTTTGATTGGAACAGAACGGATTTTCCAACCGACTATCCTTCTGGCCCTCATTTTTCTCGTCTTGTTGGTTGGGTGCATCAAACGGAAGATACCTTTTTTAAAGAAGGGAAAACAGCCACTAACGGCATTGAGCAAATGGCAGAAAACGGCGTTACATCGACCTTAGTTGCCGAGCTGGAAGCCTTTGTTAAAAACGGCAAGGGGTTAAAAACCTATACAGGAAGTGGATTGAGTGGCGGTGTTGGCACAATTAGTATTGATGTAGAAGTCACTACCGATTTCCCTGCGGTTTCCTTAGCAACCATGTTGGCACCAAGCCCCGATTGGTATGTGGCGTGCGTAGCCGTGAATTTATTGGATTCAAATAACCAATTTGTTGCTAAAAAGACCGTGGTTGGGCATGTCTATGATGCCGGAACCGATAGCGGAACAACATTTACTTCTACAAACGCTGACATCAATCCTAGGATACCGATTGCTAAAATTACGCAGCCACCTTTAGGTGATGGTAATGAGGTAAAGCCTTCGTTGTGTAGCGTTACGTTTACGAAGAAGTAGCTGTAAGGGTTGTTATCCAACAATACCCTGTTGCGCGCGCCTGTAACGCGTGGATACCCTTTTAAATGGGTGCGCAGAGGCACCAGAATAGCTACCTATTTATTGTATTTCAAACGTCTGCTTTAATAGATGCAACCCAACTCCTATGGCGGCGTCGTGATTCCCGCCATCAGCAAGAACTACTTTTGCGCCCTTCCCATTTAAGAATTGAATTTCTTGTGTAGAAAGCGGTCCAACTTGCTCGTCCCTATCACCATAAACATAGGTGATTTTTGATAAATCACTCATGCTATTTAGCCTATCTGTGTAACGATTATATCCTAAACCCGCAGCTAATCTTGCCATATTTCTCTGCTCTGCATTTGGCCCATCTCCTAATAATGTGATGGTATAGTCGCCATTACTATCATAGATATATTCTGTAAACTTACCTTGACTAAAAGGTTGCCAGGTATTTTCATCTATATCAAGGCGTCCAACTACTATAAGATAGCCATCTGCAACATCAATACCATGTGCGGCAATTAATTCTTGAGCCATAAATGCCCCAAATGAAATCCCAAGAACATAGACGGTTTTACCCTGTTGGTTTTTAAAAAAATTGACAACCCGTTTTAATGTAGCAACGCTTTGCGTATCGAATTCTTTGGCTTGGTCAAAAGTGATATCTGAAGCTGTAAATTGAGATGGGTTTTTTGTCTGTTCCTGATGAACGTTCACAAACAAAGCCGCTTGGGCTTGCGTTTCATATATGAATTCGTTCAATGTTTCGTCATCAAGTTGTGTCTCTGGACCTCCCTGGGTATTAATGACTACAATATTCCCTTCAAGGTTCCCGTGGAATGTAGCAATGTCTGAAATCTCTTTAAATGCATCTGGGATAATATCGTCTTTCTTAGTACATGATAAGAATGTTAGTAAAAAAAAGGTGCATAAACTAAGGGTTATATAACTTGATTGTTTCATGATTTTAAATTTTATTGTTGCTAACGGTTAGTATAACAAGCGTAGCCTGCCGATAGGTGGCTATGATTTGTTATACATTGTTGTATGCAGTATTTATTTTTTGTTTTTATTCAAATTCAATGTAACTGTGCTTTTTCCTTTAGTTAAGTTCAGTAGCATATTATCACTACTAAATCTGGTTTGTCCACTAGGTAATGTCTGTAATTTTCTTAAAAATGGAAAAATTTCATTTACTTTTTCATCATAGAGTATTTTCCCTTTTTCAAAATCAAATGCTTCTGTGCCAAACGAAGCAATAAGATTGTCCGTTGTTAACTTATCACTTGTAGGGTCCAAGTCTTCATAATTGTCAAGAATAAATCTTGTTTCCACACCAATTAAATCGTATTTATCAAAAATTATATCATTTAGAATCGCAACATTATGTCCAAATTTTTTCTTCTGAACGCTTGGATAAATTATGGCTTCAATATTATCTTTTGAAGGAATTGGGTAAAAGAGTTGCTCCGCTGACAACAACGCACTAAAAATATAATCTTTAGGTCTATCTCTAGAAACAGGAAAACTGTAAACATCTATAAAGAAGTCATCTAACAAATAAAATACTTCTTTTAATGGATGTGATTTATCAGGTTTTGGTTCTTTGTCTTTATAAATCAATGAACAATTTGCTTGAGCCTTTTCCTTTAATTTATAATGCGATATTGTTATAACATCTCCTTTTTGAGGTTTTATTTCCCAATATGCAGTCGCTTCATTAGTTGCACAGTATAAAACTTGTTGTTCGGGTAAATTACATCTGTTCCAGCCACAATACTTTATTGGTGGTGCAAGCAATTCAGTTATGTCTGTCAAATAACTCAATTCTTTGCCTTGTCTGCCAAGAATTCGATTGTTATTTGATATTCTTACTAATCTTTCTGGCAATTGTTTTTGCAACCTAGTAGGTTTAAGATTGAAGAATGTTTTTATATTACTTTTCAAATCCTCAAACTCAGATTCTGACAAATCATTCGTTTTTCCTAACAGCGACCTGTAATAATCAAGCTTTTCCTTAACCTTTTCAGGTTGGTTCAGGTTTAACTTTTCAGTATTATATTTATTATTCGCTACTTTCTCTATCATTTTAGTCAAATTGCATACAACGACCTGCTAAACGGAGTGAGGTTCGGGATTTTGAATATCCGAGTTTACTCGGATATTCAAAAGACACTGAGAACCTTGCCAAATTGCGTTTTAGCCCATGTTGGATTGAGTTTTGCTCGATGCCAGACTTTGGCTGTATTGTGTTCTTCATAGTATATGCTGCAATTTGGTTTAGCAGGTCGTTGGATTAAATTTCCAAAAGATCGGGGATTTGCAAAGCAAATCGTAGAGATTTTGGTCAGCCAAAGGCTGAATTTAATCCAACTATATAGATTTACGCATTGCGTATATCCGCTCTTTATGGATATCGTATATCCAACTCCCCCAATCTGTAAAAATGAAAATATGCGAAATCGGTTAAATTCTTTTATACAAATTGGGACTTTGTTTCAATCAAATATACCAAAAAATAAAACAGCTACCAATGTATTGGGTTTTCCCCCTGCTTGTGCAAATAGGCATTGGCTTGGCTAAAATGCTTGTTACCAAACCACAACCCACGGTTGGCACTTAGGGGCGAAGGATGTCCAGATTCTAGCACCAAATGTTTGCTGCGGTCTATGTGTTTGCCCTTTTTCTTGGCATAATTCCCCCAAAGCATAAACACCACTCCCGTAGCATGTGTTGAAATGGCAGCAATTACCGCATCGGTAAAGGTTTCCCAGCCTTGGTTTTGATGGCTTCCCGCTTGTCCTGCCCGAACACTAAGCGTGGCATTGAGCAATAGCACCCCTTGGGCTGCCCAAGACGACAGTGTGCCACTTTTTGGATAGGGTTTACCAATATCCGTTTCCAGTTCCTTAAAAATATTAACAAGCGAAGGAGGATGTGGAATTCCTTCAGGTACAGAAAAGCATAAGCCATGTGCTTGCCCAGCACCGTGGTACGGATCTTGCCCCAAAATAACCACTCGAACACGATCAAAGGGACATAAATCTAGTGCTGCAAAAAGCGCACTACCCGATGGATAACAGCTAAATTGTTGGTATTCTGTGCGTACAAATTCTTTTAAACCTTTAAAATAAGGTTTGGTGAATTCTTGCCCAATTTGATCCTGCCATGATTTTTCCAATCTAACCTCCATGAAAAAAGCTATTTTTGCCAGACCTCAAGGTACTAAAAATTGAGATGAAAAAAATTGCACAAAAAACACTTGACGATTTAGAGTTTGGCGTAATCCTAGAACAAACGGCTGCGCGCTGTGCCACCGATTCAGGAAAACTGCAAATGCTTTCTACCGAACCGTTTACGAGTTTGCGTGCTGTGCAAGGGGCACTCAATAGAACAAACGAGTACCTCCTTTCCTTCTCTGAAGAAAAACAAATGCCCAACCATGGGTTTGAAGGTGTAAGCAAAGAAATTTCACTACTCTCGATTGAAAACAGTAAGATTGAAGTAGAGGGGTTTCGAAAACTATTACTCCTTGCCGACACGGCAAATAAACTTCTTGTCTTTCTCAAAAAAAACAAAGACCGCTATCCCAATCTGAATGAAGCTTCTGGTGGCTTAGCGCCAGTAAAAGAAATCCCCACAGAAATTACTCGGATTATTGACAAGTTTGGAGAAGTAAAAGACCGCGCTTCAGATCAACTTTATTCCATCAGGAGGCAAATGAACGGAGTGCGTTCCAAAATTGGGCAGAGTTTTGGGGCTGCCCTTAGCACCTATCAAGGGTCAGGGTTTTTGGATGAAATTCGCGAAACGGTGATGGGTAATCGCAGGGTGTTGGCGGTAAAAGCCATGTATAGGCGTAAGGTAAAAGGAGTTATTCACGGCAGTAGCAAAACAGGAAGTATTGTTTATATAGAACCTGAAACCACGCTGCAATACACCCAAGAATTGCAAAATTTGGTGTATGACGAAAAAGAAGAAGTGGATGCCATTCTTCGTGCATTGACAGATTTTATGCGTCCTTTTTCAAATGATTTTTTTCAGCTTGCTGCTTTTTTAACACTCATAGACACGCATGCGGCCAAAGCGCATTACGCCAAGGATATGAATGCTGTCATGCCAATTTTGAGCGAACAACAAGAAATTGATCTAAAAAAAGCCTATCACCCCCTACTCTATTTAAGCAATCAAAAAAAGAAAAACCACACCTACCCACAAAATATTCATTTGCATCGTGAAAACCGCATTATGGTTATTTCGGGACCTAACGCAGGCGGAAAAAGCATTACACTAAAAACCATTGGACTTTTGCAATTGATGCTGCAAAGTGGGTTTTTAATTCCAGTGGATGAGCAAAGTCACATTGGCGTTTTTGAGCGTATATTAACCGATATCGGTGACAATCAATCAATTGAAAATGAATTAAGTACATACAGTTATCGCCTTAAAAACATGCAACGCTTTTTAAAGAAATGCGATGCCAAAACACTGTTTCTTATCGATGAATTTGGCACAGGTTCAGATCCTGAATTGGGCGGTGCTTTGGCTGAAATATTTTTGGAAGTTTTCTATGAACGGGAATCGTTTGGGGCCATTACGACTCACTATTCAAACCTAAAATTACTTGCCAATGAGTTGTCCCACATGACCAATGCCAACATGCAGTTTGATGGCAAAAGTCTGCAGCCTACCTTTCATTTGGTTACAGGCGAAGCGGGAAGCTCTTTTACCTTCGAGGTAGCTGAGAAAAATGGCATTCCGTATGGTTTAATTAATCGAGCAAAAAAGAAAATAGAGCGCGGAAAGGTGCGCTTTGACGCAACCATTGCCAAAATGCAAAAAGAACGCGCCTCGATGACAAAGACCAATAAAGTACTTCAAGAATCGTCGCTTAAGAATCAGAAGGAAAACGAAAAACTAGAAACGCTTAACGCTAAGGTAAAGCAAAAGCTAGAGCGTTATCAAGAGTTGTTTGACCAAGAACAACGCATGATTGTATTGGGCAATAAAATAAATGACGCAGCAGAGCAGTATTTCATCACCAACAAAAAGCGTCCGCTTATTGCTGAGTTGTTGCGTATTGTAGAAACCGAAAATGCAAAACGCAAACGTAAATCGGCATCTGAGCACAAAAAAGAACGACAAGAAAAGAAAGCACTAAAAGCAGAGGTTACCCAAAAAGTAGAAGTAGTCAGGGAAGAAAAAAAGAAAAAATCGAACGAAAAACCAAAAGAAAAATTTCGACCTAAAGTGGAGTTTAAGATTGGCGATAAAGTGCGTATGTTCGATGGGAAAGCCGTGGGCACTATAGATGTCTTGGAAAAGAAAAAGGCAATTGTAAACTATGGTATCTTTACTACGCAAGTCAACGTAGAAGCCTTGGAATTGGTGTCTAAAGCAAAATCGTGAAACAAGCCGTTTTGGTATACGATAGTGATTGTTTGCTTTGCAGCAAATCAATACAACGCGTCCTTAAACATGACACTTCTGAACACTTTCTTTTTAGCACTTGTAAAGGAGATTTTGCAAAGAAAAAGAAGTTGTCGGGCGAAACGGTTGTTGTCATTACCCCCAATCAACAAATACTGACGCATAACAATGCTGTGCGCTATATCCTTGCGCATTTGCCAAAACTACGCTGGTTGGATTTTATGTTCGTTATTACACCATCCTTCTTACAAAAATGGATTTACACCCTATTGGCAAAAAACAGAAAATGGGTCTTTGGGAAACACTCTTGTTTGCTACCCCAACAAGTTACAGAGCGTTTTATTTCTTAGGATAATTATCGTCCCAATTTTTGACTTTGGGAATGCCTAGTTTGCCTAACCATTTGGCAACAAGCATTGAAACAGACGCATCACCAGTTACATTAACTGTAGTGCGACACATGTCTAGTGGACGATCAACGGCAAAGATTAGTGCTAGTCCAGCTTCGGGAATACCTGCTTGCGCCAAAACGATGACAAGCATTACCATACCTGCTCCGGGAACTGCCGCAGACCCAATAGATGCCAATGTAGCCGTTGCGATGATACCCAGTTGAGCCGAAAGACTTAAATCCATGCCAAATGCCTGTGCGATAAAAACGGCAGCTACAGCCTGATATAAACTAGTCCCATCCATATTGATGGTAGCGCCAATTGGCAGTACAAAACTGCTCACATCTTCCTCAACACCAAGGTGTTCGTGAACACGCTCCATGGTAACAGGTAGCGTTGCTGCAGATGAACTGGTAGAAAATGCCAAAAGTTGCGCAGGAGAGATTCCTTTAAGGAAAAAAGACGCCTTTTTTCGAGCAAACACACGAACAAGAAGCAAATAAAAAGCAATCATCAAGAGCAATCCAAGCAGCACAGTAATCGTGTAAAGCCCAAGGGCTTTAAACAAATCTGCTGAGGGAGCCTCAGCTATAAGGGCAGCCAAAAGAGCAAAAACACCAAACGGCGCCGCAAGCATAATTAAATCAATAAGCTTAAGAATTACTTCGTTAAAGGCATCAAAAAAATCTTTAACAGGTTTTGCTTTTTGTTTGGGAATCAGCACCAATCCAATGCCGAAAAATATGGCAAAGAAAATGACTTGAAGCATATTGCCGTTGTCTTGCATGGCAGCAAAAATATTAGAGGGAACCAAATCGACTAAGGCTTGCAGCGGGCCAGCTTCTTTTTGGGCTGCGGCCACGGTTTGCTTTGCTGCAGCATCAGAAGCATATGCCGCCAACAATTCGGTGCGGGTTTCATTTGAAAGGCTTTCTCCAGGTTTTATTAAATTCACAACTGAAAGTCCAATCGTAACTGCCGTTAGGGTTGTAAACAAATACAAACCAATGGTGCGCCCTCCCATACTAGAGAGCTGTGCAATGTTTTTTAAGTCCGAAACGCCTTTTATAAGTGATGCTAAAATAAGCGGGACTGCAATCAGCTTTAGCGAATTAATAAATATAGTACCAAAGGGCTTAATCCAATCAATTACAAACTGCTTACCCCAATAAAACTGACTACACAACAAACCGAATAGGACACCAAGTGTCATGCCTAAAAGTATTTGCCAGTGTAGTGCTAATTTTTTCATAGTATATGTTTTGAGGCGCGATTCCGTAAGCTAAAATCAGCCAACACCAAAGCGGTCATGGCTTCTACAATAGGAACGGCTCTAGGTACCACACAAGGATCGTGCCTACCTTTACCTTGCATAACTACTTTTTCGCCTTTATTGTCTATGGTTTCTTGGTCTTGCATAATGGTAGCAACAGGTTTAAAGGCTACCTTAAAGTAAATATCCATACCGTTGCTAATTCCACCTTGTATACCACCAGAGTTATTGGTTTTGGTAGTGCCGTCTTCGTTATAAAGATCGTTATGAGCACTTCCGCGAAGTACCGCACCAGCAAAACCACTTCCGTATTCAAACCCTTTTACGGCGTTTATAGAAAGCATCGCCTTTCCCAATTCTGCATGAAGTTTGTCAAAAACAGGCTCTCCCAATCCGACAGGTACATTTTTGGCTATACAAGTTACGACCCCGCCTACCGTATCACCATCTTTTCGCACTTGTTTGATATAAGTCTCCATTTGCGCTGCCATAGCAGGATCAGGACAACGCACCGGATTTTGTTCAATAAACGAAAAATCGGAAATGCTTTCTGGATTTGACAAACTCAGATCGCCAACTGCCGAAACAAACGCCTGAATTTTAACAGGTTGTATAAATTGCTTTGCAATGCTTCCTGCCACTACGCGAGCAGCGGTTTCGCGTGCCGAGCTACGACCGCCACCTCGATAATCCCGAAAACCATACTTCTGATCATATACAAGATCAGCGTGTGAGGGACGATAACTGTCTTTTATATGCGTATAATCTTTAGATTTTTGATTGGTATTATGAATGGTAAATCCAATGGGAGTTCCCGTTGTTTTTCCTTCAAAAACCCCAGAATGTATTTCGACGGTATCTGGCTCTTTTCGTTGGGTAACTATGGCAGATTGCCCAGGTTTTCTTCTGTTTAAATCCTTTTGTACTTCTTCGATGTTTAGCGAAACGCCCGCAGGGCAACCATCTATAACGCCGCCAAGGGCTTTTCCATGAGATTCGCCGTATGTAGTAAGTGTAAAAATTTTGCCGAATTTGTTACCAGCCATGAAATTTGTTTTTTCAAAAATACGAGATATATCCACAATATCGCATAGTATCAAATCGCTTGTTTTTAGATAGGCTATTTATAGACACGCATATTGCGTGTTTATTACCGCTTCTTTTTTCTTAGATTTGCATAAAATTTAACCATGCGACACTTTATTTTATTAGCACTTTCAGCCCTTTTCTTCATCTCTTGCCAAACTACAGAATACACGCTTAATGTATCAGCAGACGTTAAAGACGAGCAACAGCTAATGCTTATCGCTTTAGATGAAAACAACCAACCACAAACTTTAGACACACTCTTCATCAAAGAAGGTGTAGCTACTTATGCAGGGAATATTGAACTTCCCGAAATGCATTATTTGTTATTGCAAGGCAACAGAGATGTTGTCCCCTTGATTTTAGAGCCTGGTGAAATTTCTGTTGAAATGTACAAGGACAGTATTCGGAAGTCTGTTGTGGGTGGAACAAAATCCAACAAAGAGTTTCGTCGTTATATTTCTGAAAGCACTCCCATTATCGATGATTTATTTTCAATCCAAAATGAAATGCGTAATGCGATGGTATCTCGAGACAGTCTAGCATTTATGGACTTACAAGAACAGCTTAAGGATATGCAAACGCAGTTTAACGATTTTCAAATTGATTATGTAAAGTCAAATACCGATTCATACATTTCAACGCTAATTTTAGAGCAACTAATTGGAAATAATATTGTAGATAAAGATGCTGCCAATGAAATTTACAACACCTTAAGCGGTACATTAAAAAAAACAAAGGCAGGCGTTAAAATTGGTAAAATAATCGCTCCTGAACCAGAAGCCACCAAACAAGAGGAGGAAAAAGGTGAAGAAGAAGAAGAAGAAGAAGTAAATGTTGGTGATATCGCTCCTGATTTTACGGCACCTGGAGCAGATGGCACCTCCCAAAATTTGTATGCCGCTCTAGGGCAGTATACAATTTTAGACTTTTGGGCATCTTGGTGTGGACCCTGTCGTAAAGACAGTCCTAACTTGGTAGCGCTGCATAACAAATACAAAGTAAAAGGACTTGACATCGTAGGAATTTCTTTAGATAAGGATGGCGATAATTGGAAAAAAGCCATTGAAAACGATAAGTTGGCGTGGACACATGTTTCAAAACTAATGCGTTGGGAAGATCCCATCGCCAAAAAATATGGGGTAACTTCTATTCCACAACTTTTTTTACTTGATGCGTCGGGAAAAGTAGTTGCTCGTGAATCTCACGTTAAAGACCTTCTTCCAATACTGGAAAATTTATTGTAATCGGATTAAATCGCATTTACAGGTATTGCCCATGAAGCGTTTAGCTTTTGCCATCACCTACCCTGCCCTTTGGCTGATTTCTCGCCTCCCCTTTTGGGCGTTATATCTTTTTTCCGACGCGCTTTATATACTTGTATACCATCTAATTGGTTATCGAAAGGCGGTAGTCCGTAAAAACCTTGAATTATCAAAGCTAGCAAAGTCTTCAAAAGAGCGCTTAACTATTGAAAAAAAGTTTTACCGCTATCTATGCGACCTGTTTTTGGAAGCCATTAAAGTTAATGGCATGTCTAAAAATGAAATCATGCGCCGCTTTGTGATTAAAAACCCTGAGGTGTTAGATGCTTTTGCCAAAGAAGGTAAATCGGTTTTTATGCTCATTGGACATTATGGGAATTTTGAGTGGATGTTGTCTTTGGGGTACCATGTTCCGCATACACCCTATGCAATATATGCTCCACTAGAAAACACCTATTTTGATACTTATTTTAAGAAAGTACGCTCCAAGCACGGGTCGTATCTGATTTCGCGTAAACGTTTTAGCAAAGAATTTACTGAAATGCAGCGCACCAATGCGCTCAGTGTTATTGGTTTTGCTGGTGATCAATCGCCTCAACGAAAGCGCAAAAATTACTACCGCACCTTTTTCGGTAATGAAGTACCTGTATTTACCGGTGCTGAACGCCTAGGTAAAGAATTTGATGTGCCTATTGTTATGGGTAAAATCAGGCGCACAAAACGCGGTCATTATGAAACCACCATCTCTGTTTTGGCAGAAGATCCTACAGCTGTTCCAGATTATCAAATCACAGACACTTATTTTGAGGAATTGGAAAAACAAATTAAAGAAGATCCGGCACTGTATTTTTGGACGCACAATCGCTTCAAGCTGATGCAACAAAAGCCGCAATAGCCGCTTCCACTTTTGCTACTTGTTCCGCTATACGATCTTGAGAGTTTGCTTCGGCATATAGGCGCACGATGGGTTCTGTATTCGATTTGCGCAAGTGTATCCACGAATCATTAAAATCAATTTTCACACCATCAATGGTAGTAACACGTTCCTTTAAAAAAGTTTTGGCTACATATGCCAACAAGGCATCCGCATCCCAATCTGGAGAGAGTTCAATTTTTTGTTTTGCCATAACGTAGTTGGAATACTTGCTTTTGAGCGCAGAGACGCTTATCTCTTGCTTTGCCAAATAGCTTAAAAACAAGGCAATACCCACAAGTGCATCACGCCCGTAGTGTAACGAAGGCAAAATAACCCCTCCATTTCCTTCACCTCCAATTACAGCGTTTTCAGCTTTCATTTTTTCAACCACATTCACCTCTCCTACTGCACTGGCATGATATTCAACACCATGAGTCAGTGCCAAATCGGCAAGAGCACGCGAAGATGATAGGTTTGAAACAACTGCGCCCTTTTGATGCTGAAGCACATAGTCAGCACACGCCACTAGTGTGTATTCTTCTCCAAACAATACTCCATTTTCGTCCATAAAAACCAACCGATCAACATCGGGGTCTACGGCAACACCAAGTTGAGCACCATGCTCCAATACTGCATCTGCCAAATCGGTCAAGTGTTCTTTTAGTGGTTCGGGATTGTGTGGAAATTCTCCATTTGGAGTACAATGGATTTTTGTCACATTTACGCCTAATTTATCCAAGAGCATCGGAACAGCGATACCACCTGTTGAATTTACACCATCTATAACCACCGAAAAATTAGCCGTCTTTATGGCCTCAACATCTACCCAATCTAAGCTCAAAATGGCATTGATATGGGCTTCCATAGCATCTGTTACAGTAGTGATTTTTCCAAGGTTATCTACTGTGGCAAAATCAAACGATTGGTCAGCAATGTGTTGCATGAGATCTTCTCCATCTGTTTTGCTGATAAATTCTCCTTTTGCATTTAATAATTTTAGGGCATTCCATTCTTTGGGATTATGACTAGCTGTCAGAATAATACCCCCTTGTGCTTTTTGTCGCACCACTTCCATTTCGACCGTTGGTGTTGTAGAAAGTCCAACGTCAATGATGTCAATACCCAAGCCTACAAGTGTTTGCTGTACAAGCTGCTGTACCATAGGACCAGAAATACGTGCATCACGCCCGATAACGACTTTGCATGAAGATGTAGAATGAGACAAAAGCCATGAGCCATAAGCAGCGGCAAATGTTACTGTGTCTAGTGGTGTTAAATTATTTTCTACGCTACCGCCTATGGTACCACGTATTCCCGAAACTGAGGCAATTAAAGTCATACTTTTGTTTTTTACAAATATAAGCATAACCACTCATCGATGAATTATTTGGCACATCTTGCATTATCCTATCCAAACGAAGACTTGGTTGTAGGAAATTTTATTGGAGATCATGTGCGTAATAAAGACCTACCGAGCTATTCCGCAGCAATTCAACAGGGTGTAGAAATGCATCGAAGTATTGATGTGTTTACGGATAACCATCACATTAGTAAGGAATTACGAAAATTGTTGTTTGCTAAGCATCGGCATGTGAGTCGTGTGCTTTTAGATGTGTTTTACGATCATTTTTTAACGGTTCATTTCTCTCAATTTCACCAAACTGATTGTACTGACTTTATTTCACAAGTGCAGCCCATACTGTTAAAATACAATGCTCAGTTGCCGCATTCTGCACAACGCTATTTGACAGGTATGGTTTCCCAAAATTGGTTAGAAAAATATGCTTCTACGGATGGTATCCATGAAATTTTATCCAAAATGGCGCGGCGCAGCGGACTAGACAACATCGCTACAGGAACGGATAGTTTACTGCTACATTACAACGAACTGGATGATTACTTTCTGGCCTTTTATCCAGATTTAAAAATGCATTGTATTCCATTCAAAAATAGTACTCATAAAGCAGTCGGGTAACGAAAATTCAACTATATTCGAAGTTTCGCTCCGCTATATGAAAGAAAGTATTGTTGTAAAAGGCTCTAGGGTTCACAACCTTAAGGATATTGATGTGGAAATACCACGCAATGAGCTTGTTGTTATCACGGGGCTTTCAGGCAGCGGAAAATCCTCTCTTGCATTTGACACCATATATGCCGAAGGGCAAAGACGTTACATTGAAACATTTTCTGCCTATGCGCGCCAATTTTTGGGTGGTTTAGAGCGTCCTGACGTCGATAAAATAGACGGCCTATCTCCTGTTGTTGCCATAGAGCAAAAGACTACTGGAAAAAGCCCAAGATCAACGGTAGGTACAATAACCGAAGTGTATGATTTTTTGCGCTTGCTTTTTGCGCGTGCAGCAGATGCCTATAGTCATAGTACCAACGAAAAAATGGTACAATACTCAGATGCTGAAATTCAAGAAACGATTTCGAAAACCTATTTAGATAAAAAAATTGCGATACTAGCTCCAGTGGTGCAATCTCGGAAGGGTCATTATCGTGAATTGTTTGCTTCTATTGCCAAACAAGGGTTTATGCGTGTAAGAGCTGACGGCGAATTTGTGGAACTTGTTCCGAATTTTAAATTAGACCGGTATAAAAACCACGATATTGAAATTGTAATTGATAGGCTGTTGGTTAAAGAAACCAAAAGTGAAAGCAAACGCCTCTCAGATAGTATTGCAACTGCCATGTATCATGGAAATGATATGCTTATGGTATACGATTACGACACGAGAAAAGTGCGTTTTTTCAGTCGAAAATTGATGTGCCCTAGTACAGGAATTTCATATGCCGAACCTGAACCCAATACGTTTTCGTTTAATTCGCCAAAGGGAATGTGCCCTTCTTGTAATGGATTGGGATTGACGCAAAAAGTTAATCTTAAAAAGGTAATTCCCGACGATAATATTTCCATCAAATCAGGTGGGATTATACCTATAGGATCTGCAAAAAACAATTGGACGTTTAAACAAATGGAAAGCATTGCGCAACGTTATTCGTTCGCACTTTCTGACCCCATACATGCCATTCCCAAAGAGGGCTTGGACATTATTCTGTATGGTGGAAAAGAACGCTTTACAGTGCCTTCAAAAACCTTAGGCATTACAAGAGATTATAGTATTGACTACGATGGTGTTATTCCCTTTTTAGAACATCAATACAGCGAAGCGCACACCACTGCGCTTAAACGTTGGGCAAAAGGATTTATGGACGAAATTTTATGTCCAGAATGTGAAGGATCTCGCCTCAAAAAAGAAGCACTTTTTTTTAGAATAGCTGATAAAAATATTGCTGAGTTGTCCGCTATGGACATCTCACAACTTCATAAATGGATACAAGACATACATGTCAAGCTATCCGAAAGACAACGTGCCATAGCACGTGAAGTATTGCTGGAAATTGAAAAACGACTGAAATTTTTACTCGATGTAGGGCTGGATTACCTAACCCTGAGCAGGAGCGCAAAAACACTTTCGGGAGGCGAGTCCCAACGTATTCGATTAGCAACTCAAATAGGGGCTCAATTGGTAGGTGTACTTTATATATTAGACGAACCAAGTATTGGATTACATCAGCGTGATAATGAAAAATTAATTGAATCGCTGATGCAGCTTCGTGATATTGGTAACTCTGTTATTGTAGTTGAACACGATAAAGACATCATGCAAAAAGCTGATTATTTAATAGATATGGGGCCTGGAGCGGGCAGTCACGGTGGCGGAGTTGTAGCTGCAGCGCATCCCAAAAAAATGATGTCCCTCGACACAGAAACAGCAGCATATCTGACAGGCAAAAAGCAAATTGAAATCCCAAAAGAACGCCGCAAGGGTAATGGAAGTGTTTTGAAACTCTCTGGATGTACAGGCAACAATTTAAAAAATGTCAGTCTTTCGCTACCATTGGGCTGTATGATTGGCGTAACAGGGGTGTCTGGAAGCGGAAAATCATCCCTAATCAATGAAACGCTCTACCCCATTTTAAATACACATTTTTTTAATGCCATAAAAAAACCTCTTCCATATAACACCATTAAGGGACTGGAAAATATTGATAAAGTCATTGACATCAACCAATCCCCAATAGGGAGAACCCCGCGGAGCAATCCCGTAACCTATACTGGTGTTTTTAGTGAAATTCGTCAATTGTTTACCAAAACACCCGAGGCAATGATTCGGGGTTATAAGCCTGGCAGATTTAGTTTTAATGTTAAAGGAGGTAGATGTGAAACCTGTCAAGGGGCTGGAGTAAAAACCATTGAAATGAATTTTTTACCTGATGTTTATGTACAATGTGATGACTGTTACGGGAAGCGATTTAACCGAGAAACATTAGAAATACGATACCGGAATAAAAGCATTAATGATGTGCTTGAAATGACTATTCATGAAGCGTGTCGGTTTTTTGAACCCTACCCGAAAATTTATCGCAAGCTCAAAACCATTGAAGATGTTGGATTGGGGTATATTTCGTTAGGACAACAATCCACTACCCTATCGGGAGGTGAAGCACAACGCATAAAACTTGCGACGGAATTATCAAAAAAAGATACAGGACAAACACTTTACATCTTAGATGAGCCTACTACAGGTTTACATTTTGAAGACATTCGTGTACTTATGGGAGTGTTAAATCGATTGGTAGATAAAGGAAATACCATGATTATTATTGAACACAATTTAGATGTAATCAAACAAATGGATTTTCTTGTTGATATTGGTCCTGAAGGCGGTGCTAAGGGTGGTGACATCTGTTGTATAGGAACGCCAGAAGAAGTTGCCAAAGACACATCAAGTCATACAGCACGATTTTTGCGCCACGAATTAAACAATTAAGTTATATGGAAAAAGCATGGAATGAAATGAAATCAAGCAACTCATGGTTACTTTTTAAAATCATGGGCGAGTTTGTAAACGGCTTTGAACAAATGGGATTGATAGGACCTTGCGTGTCTATTTTTGGTTCGGCACGTACAAAACCTGAGCATCCTTATTATCAAAAGGCCGTAGAAATTGCTGAAAAAATTGTGGGGCATGGATTTGGTGTTATCACTGGAGGTGGTCCTGGTATTATGGAAGCGGCAAATAAAGGGGCGCAGCAAGGCGGAGGCACTTCTGTTGGACTAAATATTGTTTTGCCTTTTGAGCAAAAAGAAAACCCGTATATCGACAGCGACAAACTCATGAACTTTGATTATTTCTTTGTACGAAAAGTCATGTTTATTAAATATGCACAAGCATTCGTGGTTATGCCCGGCGGTTTTGGCACCTTAGACGAGCTATTTGAGGCTTTAACCCTTATTCAAACAGAGAAAATTACAAAATTCCCCATCGTTTTGTTTGGCTCTGAGTTTTGGTCTGGGATGATCGATTGGATTAAAAACGTGCTTTTAGAAGAGCATCAAAACATTAGCCCTGAAGACTTAGACTTGATTAAAGTAGTTGACGATGTTGACGAAGCCGTAAATCACGTTATACAATTTCACACACAGAAAAAATTCACCCCAAATTTCTAAATGTTACGCACTTTTATTTCTCTTTTACTGTTTTCGTGCATGAGTTATGCACAGCACCATTACGACATTGATGTTGTGTGGAAAGATGAATCTAAGCCGCTTGAAATCAACCAAACCATTACATGGGTAAACACCTCAGAAAAACCCCTTCAAACCATTTATATACTGGACTGGAATCATGCCTATTCATCAGAAAGGAGTCCATTAGGGAAGTTTTTGGCAAACGAGTTTGATTATAGCCTGATTCGTGCGAGTAAACAAAAACGCAGCATGACGAACATCGTCACATTGCGCCACAAGGATGGCGAAATGCTTTGGAGCAGATTGCCAGATAAAATAGATGTTATTAAAGCATCGTTGCCCTACCCTGTTGCTCCCAATGAATCGTTTCGCTTTACAGCAACTTTCACCCTTCAATTGCCAGATGCGGGAATGTTTAAATTTGGGCAATCAAACCACGAAATTTTCGCACAACATTGGCATCTTCTTCTGGGTGAATTAAGTGCAAACGGTACATGGACAGTTGACAGCAACTTAGGGTTTGGAATGCCTAACACACCAAAGGCATCGGCAAGCTATTCATTAGATATGCCAATGGGTTATACGCGCATCCTTCCCCAAGACACTGCACTATCACATAGCCCACTTGTCCTAACAAAACGAACTAATTATAACCGAGTTCCTTTTGGCGATTCAGTGCTTTTAACAGACATGATTCCAACAGACTCACTAGATGCGAAAACACAAGAAGGTTTAGAAAAGATTTATACTTTTTTAGACGCTTTTTTTGATTTTGACACCTCATTTGTTTACCGAGCTTTACAGAAAGAATACAGCCAAAAACCATTATTGGCACTTGAGTCTATGCCACAATTTGTTGGAGCTTTTAAGAAAGACCAAGTCATAACTTTAAAACTTTTAAAAATCTTATTGGAGCAATGTGTTTACCATAAATACGGAAAGCAACAGAGCTCATCAGAGTGGTTGGTTGAGGGTTTACCTTATTTTCTTTGGCAACAATTTGTTAATAAACATTACCCAAATCTAAAAACTACAGGAAACCTAAACACTTGGCCTGTTATCAAAAACTACCACTTTACGCAAGCTCCCTATTACCGAAGCTTAGAACTTGCTGCTAACGTTTCTACCAATACCAACAGAGGGCAATCGTTAACCACGCCTCCTGAAGGGCTAACGCGTTACAACCGCAGAATAGCAAACCCTAATAGGGCTGCCCTAGCATTGTTATATTTAGACGATTATCTGGACAAAACGGTGTTGCTAAACAGCTTAAAGCAATTACCCAAAAGCAGCCGATTAGACAGCATATTAAAGGCTAGTATTTTGACGCAAACCCAAAAACCCATCGGTTGGTTTTTTGAGCATTACATTCACCAAAACAACAATGGTGATTTTTCCGTCAAGGGCAAAAAGCTATCGGAAAGCACATACCAAGTAGCAGTATCCAGCACGCAAAAACATGCGGCTGTCCCATTGCATCTAACCTATAAAAACGGTGATGAGAAAACTTTTTGGTTGCCACAAAGCGATTTGCCTTATCAAGCTGTTTATGATAAAAAAGACGTTGAATCCATTACGCTAAATAAAAATCACCTAATCCCAGAGTGGTCTTCAAACAACAACAGCTTTAATCCCAACAAACGTTTCTTTAGAAATAATCTACGCCTACGATTGCTACAGGATATTCCACAAAGCGGGACAGCTATTTTATTGGTTTCTCCTGAAGTAGGTTACAATTTGTATGATGGCATTTTATCGGGAATTACGATTGGGAATAGTAGCATTTTAAGCAATCGCCTTCGGTATAGTTTTAGCCCGCAATACGGCATAACAAGTAAGCAACTAAACGGGTCGGGGTATGTTGTTGCAAGCACGTATAAACAAGATGCATCGCTTTACCTAACTCGTTATACTCTGTTTGGCTCTTCATATCACTACGCTCCAAAAAAGCGTTACACCGTTTACTCCCCTTCAGTACAATTCTTTTTTCGTCCAAAAGGTTTACAAAATAATCAACGTTCTTATTTACACTTTCGCCATATATCGGTTCGCTTACAAGAATTAGAAGATTCCGATACGCGTAAGAATTATGGTGTTAGTTTGGCGTCTTTTCATTCCAGAAGCGGAACTGCGCTTAAAAATCTTTTTTATAAAACAGAACTGCAATGGGCCAGTCAGTTTAAAAAAGTAAGTGCCGAAGCCGAGCATATTACATATTACTTACCCAACAGAAGATGGAACTTTAGGGTTTTTGGCGGTGTATTCTTACAAAATCAAGCTAATGATCCCTATTTTGATTTTAATGCCTCTAGGATAAATGATTATTTATTCCAATATGACTTATATGGGCGCTCTGAAAGCGAAGGCTTCTTTAGTCAACAGTATATCAAGGCCGAAGGGGGATTACGCACGACAGGCAATATTTCTAGTGCAAACCGATGGATAATTAGCGCACAAACATCAACGACGCTGTGGCGATGGATAGAGGGGTATGCGGAAATCGGTTGGATAAAAAATGTAGATCAAAACCCCCACACGCATTGGGGAACAGGAATTTCACTTAATATCATTCCTGATTTCTTTGAGATGCATTTTCCTTTATATGATGCAACAGGAAATCTGATGACCAAAAACAACTACGCAACTCAAATTCGTTTTCAGCTTTCGCTCCGTCCAGCATCATTGGTTCGTCTTTTTTCCAGAAGCTGGTTTTAAGATCACAGTAACGTACGTGCATTTTTTGTAAATTTGCACTGCTGTATGAAAACCGTAAACTTAGCATCCTCTAAAGGCACCTTAGCCGAATTCAAAAAAGATGTCCTTAACGACTTTTACCTAACTGCCTTGAGTAGACAGGTGAGCATTCTAGGCAGAAAAGAGGTGCTTTCGGGTAAAGGTAAATTTGGAATTTTTGGCGATGGTAAAGAACTGGCGCAGATTGCTTTAGCAAAAGTATTCCAGAATGGCGATTTCCGCTCGGGATACTATCGCGATCAAACTTTTATGATGGCAATTGGTGCTCTTGAGCCCAAACATATTTTTGCTAGCGTATATGGACACGCCGATCCCATCGCAGAGCCTATGTCCTCTGGCAGACAAATGGTAGGGCATTTTAACACCGATACCCTGGACGATGAGGGAAATCTTTTACCTCTCATCAACACCAAAAATTCTTTTTCAGATGTATCATGTACGGCAGCGCAAATGCCACGTTTATTGGGGCTAGCACATGCGTCCAAATTATTCAGGAAGGTTGATACCATGAAAGACGATGCGCTTTCTAACAACGGTAATGAGGTGGCGTGGGGCACTATTGGCAATGCAAGTACAAGTGAAGGACTATTCTTTGAAACCCTTAATGCCGCAGGCGTTTTGCAAGTTCCGCTTGTTATTAGCGTTTGGGACGATGGTTATGGTATTTCGGTTGACAGCTCACATCAAACTGTAAAAGAAAGTATCTCAAAGGCCATGATGGGCATGCAGCGCAATGATGCGGAAAAAGGGCTTGAAATTATTGAAGTCAAAGGATGGAATTATGCCGCGCTCATAGACGCCTACACACGAGCTAGTGAATGGGCACGTAAATCGCATATTCCTGTTTTGGTGCATGTTACAGAAATTACACAACCACTTGGACACTCCACTTCGGGCTCACATGAACGGTACAAGTCAGATGAGCGTTTGGCTTGGGAAGCAGAATATGATTGCAATCGTGTCTTTAAAAAATGGATTGTTGATCAAAATATTGCAACTCTAGACGAGCTTAATGCACTGGAAGAAAAAGCAAAAGCGAGCGCGCTAGAGGCAAAGAAAACCGCTTGGGAAGCCTATCTAGAACCCATCAAAAAAGAGCAGCAAGAAGCATTGACTTTGTTGCAACAACTTGAACAAAGCACATCCAACACGCAACTTTCAGGGATTACTGCTGCATTATCTAAAAAAGGTATCAGTCACCTAAAATCCATTTACAGTCCAGTTCGTGAGGCGCTCTTTATTACAAGAAACGATAATTCACAGACTCGAAAAGCTTTGTCGGATTGGTGGAAAAACAAACAAAGTGAAACCCAAAAACGGTATAGCGATTCGCTTTATAATGAATATCATAATACTGCATTAAGCGTTACCGTAACTCCTGCCAAATATGTTGATGACGCACCCCTTGTGGATGGTCGTGTTGTTCTTAGAGATAATTTTAAGGCCTTGCTTGAAAAACACCCAAAGGCATTGGTTTTTGGTGAAGACAGTGGGAAAATTGGGGATGTAAACCAAGGTTTAGAGGGGCTACAAGAAGTATTTGGCGAAGATCGTGTTGCCGACCGTGGTATTCGTGAAGCTACTATAATTGGCGAAGGTATTGGCATGGCATTTAGAGGGCTACGCCCTATTGCCGAAATCCAGTATTTGGATTATGTACTCTATGCCTTACAAATTTTAAGCGATGATTTGGCATCGTTACACTATCGCACACGAGGAAAGCAACGTGCTCCCTTAATTGTAAGAACAAGAGGGCACCGTTTGGAAGGAATATGGCATTCAGGATCTCCTATGGGCGGGTTGGTTTCTCTGCTCCGGGGGATGTTTATTTTGGTGCCTAGAAATATGACGCAAGCTGCGGGTATGTACAACACTCTCTTGCAGGGTCAAGACCCGGCGTTGATTATTGAACCCTTAAACGGCTATCGCTTAAAAGAAAAACAACCTACCAATCTTGGCGATTTTACTGTGCCTATCGGCGTGGCTGAACAACTAACGACAGGTTCGGATATTACGGTGGTTTCATATGGCTCTACGCTGCGACTGGTGCAAACTGCTGCAAAAAAATTAGATCAAATGGGCGTTAGCGTTGAAGTAATTGACGTGCAATCCCTTATTCCTTTTGATTCTACAGCAGTCATTGGAGCAAGTGTACAAAAAACCAATCGCTTGTTGATTGTTGACGAAGATGTTCCCGGTGGTGGTAGTGCATATATTTTAAGTCAATTGCTCGAAAAGCAAGACATCTTTCAACACTTGGATAGCCAACCGAGTTTGCTTACTGCAAAAGACCATCGTCCTGCTTACGGATCTGATGGTGATTACTTTTCTAAGCCTTCAATTGAAGATATTGTTGAAAAGGTGTATGGTATTATGCACGAGGCAAAACCTTCTCAGTTTCCTGAACTATAAAGGATTCAAAAACTCTACCTTCCTTGGATAGGTGATTTTCATAAAAAATTGTATCGAGAACCTTGTCAGTTCGAGTGGAATTCTGAAAGAATTTTGTATCGAGAACAGTTACGTCAACTTACCAATAAGCTGTCGTAATGCCTCACCGTCTGAGATTGGTACCGCATCTACCCCTTTGGCTGCCAAGTCGGCGGTTTTAATGGTGCTCAAAATAGGAACTATCGACTTTAGCGGGTAGCGTCTTGCAGCTTGTTCAATGTCTTTAACAAAATACGGGTGGACTCCTAATGATTTGGCTACCGCATCGGGGTTTTTGGAGGGCAATCCATGATAGGTCAGCAATTGCATAAAAAAAGAATACAAACTGTTGATGGTACCCAAAAGCGGATGCTGCTTGGGATGTAGTCCAAAATAATGCGCAATTTTAAACGCCTGAGCTGTATTCCCTGCGCCTAAAGCATTACGTAACTCAAAGGTGTTATACTCTTTGCTAATGCCCACATGTTGTTCAATATGGTCAACAGAAATAGATTCTCCCGCTGAAACAACCAGACAAAGCTTTGTTAGTTGATTGTGCAAGGTGCTTAAATCGGCACCTACGCTTTCCGCCAATACGGCTGCGGCTCTGAAGTCAATGTTGCGGTTTAGCGTGCGTACACGCTGTTCTATCCATGCAGGGAGCTTGTTATCGTATAGTTTTTTAGTTTCTACAATCGTTCCATTTTTCTGAATGGCTTTTGAAAGCTTTTTGCGCTTATCAAGTTTTTTGTTCTTAAAGCAGAGTACCAAAACCGTTGTGGGTTGTGGTTGCTCGGCATAAATGGTAAGTTGCTCTATGGTACGACTGAGTTCCTGTGCCTCACGCACAACCACCAATTGATGGTCTGCCATCATGGGAAAACGCTTGCATGTCGAAACAATTTCTTCTACTGACGTGTCTTTCCCATAGAGTATGGTTTGATTAAAATCACGCTGTTCTTCAGGCAATACGGTAGCTATAAGGGCATTGCATATTTCATCAATATAAAAGGGTTCATCTCCCATTAAAAAGTAAATGGGCGAAAAATTTCGCTGCGAAATAGCACTCTTTACCGATGCGTATGCGTCCAATGAAAAATAATTTAGCACTTTTGTAGTTATGCAGCAATTGGCATTTCCACATTTTGACTTTAAAACCAAAAGTAACGAAAACAAACGCACTATTTTTGACCCTATTCGAAAAAAGTTTGTGGTACTTACACCCGAAGAATGGGTGCGCCAACACGTATTGCAGGATTTACTCCAAAAAGGCATTCGCAAAACCCGTATCAGCGTAGAAAAGCAATTCACTATTATGGAACAACAAAAACGTTTTGATGTCGTAGTTGCTGGCAAAAATGCCACTATTGCCCTATTGGTGGAATGTAAAGCACCAGAGGTAGCCATTACGCAAAGTACCTTTGACCAAATTGCGCGCTATCAATTGGCACTTGATGCAGACTATCTTATGCTTACCAACGGTTTACAACATATTTATTGTCAGATAGATAGCGAAAGAAAGTCGTATAAGTTTCTTCCTGAGTTTCCATTAAACGCAATGCAATTATGAAGCTTGCCATTGCCATACTGAACTATAACGGCGCGGACTTGCTAAAGCGATTTCTGCCCAGGGTTTTGGCACATTCGGGTGATGCTGCTGTTTATGTTATTGACAATGCCTCTACAGATGACTCCATAGAAATTTTAAAAGAAAATTTTCCAACTATAAAACGCATCCCTTTAACCCAAAATTTTGGCTATGCCGAAGGCTATAATAAAGGCATTCAGCAACTAGACGAGGAACTTATTTGTTTGCTTAATTCAGATGTAGAAGTAACGCCAAATTGGACGCTTCCCCTACTCGATTTTTTTGCTACACACCCCGAAGTGGCCATTGCCCAACCCAAAATAAAAGCCCTCAATGCGCCCGATTTTTTTGAATATGCCGGAGCTGCAGGAGGCTATTTGGATATTATGGGACTCCCCTATTGCCGTGGCAGGGTGGGCAGTACGTGCGAAAAAGACACAGGGCAATATGATGAAAATGCGCGTGTTACTTGGGCGAGTGGTGCCTGTTTTTTTGTGCGCAAGTCGGTGTTTAAGGCGGTAGGTGGCTTTGACTCCTCTTTTTTTATGCACTTTGAAGAAATTGATTTGTGCTTACGCGCGCAAGGGCTTGGGCATCAGGTTTGGGCAGTGGGTAGTAGTGAGGTATTCCACCAAGGTTCAGCAAGCCTTCCGGCGACACATCCAAAAAAGTTACAGTATAATATTTGCAATTCGCTGCTTACCTATACCAAAAACGTAGCCTTACTCCCACTCATCTGGATTTACGCAACACGCGCAATGTTTGATACGGCACTTGCGCTTTACTTTATGGTGCAAGGCAAATTTGACCACGTGCGTGCTATTGCACATGCCTATAATGCTTTTTTTAGACGTTTTCGCAATGCATTCCACAACCGAAAATACACGCTAAACCCCTTGCGCTTGTTTAGTGTTTTACTGCGATTTTAGCATTTTAAGTGTTGGTTTACAGATTGTTTCTTTATTATTTATTTAAATTTATATGATGCTTATTATCAATAAGTTAGGTTTGTTTTTCTGTCGTTTTTTTGTTAAGTTGGGAGATTGCAAATCTTAAGAAAAGTTTGCTCATTCCAATAGGGATAATTATCATTAAATAGTATGAGTTATGGAAATTAATGAAAAACGTAGTAGTGGAAGTAGTATTGGCACGAGACACAGCCTCGCGCCAGCGGGGTTCTACAATCGAATAATTACTGTAAAATAAAACTTATATGGAACGCTATTTTATTTATACTGCTATTATTTTCAGCTTAATTTCTTGCAATTTTTCAGACACTAATAAGAGATTTTCAAACGGAATAACCTATATAATTGAAGGTGGTAAACTTAATAGCGTTGTTAAAGAGGGAGAAAAAGGTTTTTTTCTTCAACCCAATATTGAAAATGTAAAAGAAAACAAAAAGTATATATTGTTTATTCAATCAATCAATTCTGATTTTACACTGCAAGATATAAAAGATGACCTTTCTCTTTCTTCAAATGACAACATAAACAACATTAACATTGATTCTGTGATTTTAAGTGATTCAAAGCTCAAAAAACAAATGAAATATAAAAGAGCTTTTTGGATCCTTATAAAAGAAAAAGATTCTCTAATTGGTCCTTTTTCTGATTTAAACAATTTGGTATTTTTTGAATTTGATGAAAATCGTTAATATGTCAATCTTAAAAAAAATAATACTAAGCATAATCCCAGTATTATTGTTTAGTTATGTGTTTTTAAATTTCTTTTTTAATTGGGATGTATCAATGGACGTTTATAATAAGATTTGGGTTATGGCTGCGATGCTAGTCTTATTTTACTACATTATAATGTACCAGCTTATATGGTCTGATGATAAATCGAAATCTGAAAAAAAATTGCATTTAGTTTTGGTTCTCTTATTTGCTCCTTATGGCTTGTACTATATATGGTTTGTTAGGTAAACAGCTATTCAATACCCCGCTGGCGCTAAGTCACACCGCTAGCGCGCATTTATAATACGTGTCTATATTAAAGAATGAAAAGTTTCAGACGCAATTACCAGTTCTGAGGCCCCTGAGCCTGTCGAAGGGTCCGATGCCGCCAACTGTAGCATGTCTATCATAATAGATTTTGTTTTCACCAACTTCCTGTGGCTCCGCCACCACCGCCCATTCCACCGCCGAAACCACCGCCAAAGCCGCCTCCGAAACCACCACTGCCACGTCCGCTTCGGTAGCCTCGCCGACCCATATTACTCAATATAATAGCTTCCAACAGCTCTCCAGCAGAAACTATGTTTCCTCCGTTTTTGTCCTTGTTCCGAGAAATAAGAAAAACAACCACCAGTAGGACAATCAGGAGGAATAAAAAGTTTTTCTTTTTTTCTTCTTTAGGCTTTTCTTTTGCGATGTATTCGCCCTGTAAAACCTGAAAAATTTTATCCGTGCCCAGATCCAACCCTTTGTAAAAATCTCCAGTTTTGAATTCGGGCAAAATATCCTCTTCAATGATTTGTCTGGAAATATAATCGGTCAGCATATGTTCAACCCCATAACCAGTATTGATGTTAATCAATCGGTCGTCTTTTGCCAAAGTGATGAGTATTCCATTGTCTTCATCCGCTTGTCCAATTCCCCATTTGGCCAACCATTGGGCTCCCAAATAGGCGATGTTTTCGCCTTTGGTGGTTGGGATAATAACAACTACAATTTGCGTAGAGGTGGAATCGGCATAATGGATTAGTTTTTCGGTTAATGTGTTTTCTTCTGATACGGACAGCAAATCCATATAATCATAAACACTGGTTTGAAGCGTGGGTTTAGGTGGGATTTCAAATTGGGCAAAACCCAAATGTGCCACCCACAAAAGCAAAAAGCGTATGCCAGTTTTTAAAAATGAACGTTTCTGCATCTAGCCTTTTGAAATTTCATTCGACAATTCATCAACATCTTCTTTTTGAAAAGGAAAACAGCGTTTTAATGCCTTTCCTGCCACTTCAATCCCTGCGGTGATTCCCGCTTTAAATGTCCCTTTTTGAAAATGTGCTTGGATGCTGTTTTTGGTAGCCTCCCAAAAATCATCTTCTACAACTTCATTGATGCCTTTGTCTCCATAAATGACAAACTTTTTATCCAAAACAGAGATGTACAGCAACATACCATTTCGAGCTTTGGTTTTGTGCATTTTTAACTGAGAAAATATTTTTACGGCACGTTTATAATGATCTTTTACCGCTTTGGCTTCAATATGAACCCGAATTTCACCAGAAGTATTCCGCTCGGCAGCTTTGATAGCAGCAATAATTTCCTGTTCTTCTTTTGCACTTAAGAAGTCTTCGACAAGTTGCATTGGGAGCTACTTAAAATCAAAATTCACTTCGGGTGCATTTTCCGAACCCGGGTCAGACTTATAGCGTTCCATTGCAGAAAAGCCAAACCAACTGGCAAGTATTTTGTTGGGGAAAGTGCGAATGTGGATATCATAGGCATTCACAGATTCGTTAAAGCGATCTCTGGCAACATTGATGCGGTTTTCAGTGCCTTCCAATTGACTTTGCAACGACAGAAAGTTTTGGTTGGCTTTGAGGTCGGGATAGCGTTCAACGACCAACAAAAGTTTAGACAAAGCACCACTCAAACCTGATTGTGCTTGCTGGAATTGCGCCATATTTTCAGCCGTTAGATTGGATGCATCTATAGTGGTAGCAGTGGCTTTGGCACGGGCTTCAATCACTTGTGTTAAGGTTTCTTTTTCAAAATCGGCTGCACCTTGTACGGTTTTAACCAAATTCCCAATCAGGTCATTTCGTCTTTGATAGGAACTTTCAACATTTGACCAAGCGGTTTTGGCATCGGCTTCCAAGCTTACGGCCTGATTGTTGAAACCAACCGCCCATCGATAGATTCCAATAGCAATAACTGCGATAACAATAATTGGGATGAACCATTTTTTCATAATTGTAGGTTTTAGAATAAAAAATTATCCTTTCGTAGGATTTGAGAATACTAATGTACTGATTTTTTTAAACTTAAATTGGAACTTTTTATTTCGAAGTAGATACTACTGTAGGTTTTTGATATGGCTGAAACGGTTGTTTGAGTAGTGGTACTACCCTACTGTTTTCTGCCTCATTTGGAAATACATCTACACCATATACAATCTTTTCTGCAGCAAGATTATTGTACGTGCCCAATAGCCTATCCCAGCAGGCAAAAATATTTCCATAATTACTATCTGTATAGGGCAACACATGATGATGGTGTACTTTGTGCATATGAGGGGTTACAATGATGTGGCTAAGAATTGCATCTAATTTTTTAGGGAGCTGTATGTTGGCGTGGGTAAACTGGCTCAATACTACCGATAATGACTGGTATAACATCACAATGCCAATGGGCGTACCCAAGACAAACACACCAAGCAGCGTAAAGGCAAAACGCACCAAGCTCTCAAGCGGATGATGGCGGTTGGCGGTGGTGGTATCTACATAATGATCAGAGTGATGCACCAAATGCACCATCCAAAGGGGTTTTACTTTATGCTCTACCCAATGTGCTAAGTACGCCCCGATAAAATCGAGGAAAAACACCCCCAACACCACATACAACCACAGGGGAAGTTCAACAAGATGCAAGAGTCCAAATTGGTTGATGTGTACCCAGTCTGCGGTAGCAAGCAACAAAAACGCCAAACTAAAGTTTAGTACAATAGTAGTTAGCGTAAAGAAAAAGTTTGGTAACGCATGACGCCACTTTGTGTAGGAAAGTTTGCGCAAAGGCACCAATCCTTCCAATACCCAAAAAAAGCTAATGCCGCCAACCAAAATAAAACTTCGATGGAGTGACGAAATGTTTTCAAAGTATGCAATGAGGGTGTCCATGCCCCAAAGATATTGATTTTAATCTATTTACCGTTTAACATCCGCTGCACCGTTTCGAGTGTAGTCATCAGCGTAATTTTATGTACAGAGTCTTTATATTCCCCTTGCTCAATGCGTTGTTCGAGGGTAGAAATAAGTTCTGCAATGGTTTGATTTGAATTCATTGGTACGGTTTTTTTACCGATCAAAATTAAAACAATCTTGTGAAACACTTGATATAAAAGCTAGTTCGTACTTTTATAGCGAAAATTATTTTATGAAACCGTTTAAGTCATCCGTAAACACCAAGAAAGCGAGTTATAAGGAGAACTACGCTGAAATGGAAAAATTGGTTCAGGAGTTGCAGCAACACCTTGCAAAAAGCCACACGCAAGGAACAGATGCATCTGTTGCACGCGCGAGAAAGCGCGGGAAGTTTTTGGCGCGCGAGCGCATATCACTTCTTCTAGACAAAGACAGTCCGTTTTTGGAGTTGATGCCTCTCGCTGGTCTTACCCATCAAGGTGGTTTTGGCCCAGGCGGCACTACGGTTGCTGGTATAGGGTATATCAACAAGCGGTTGTGCCTCATTAATGCCAATTTGGGTACACGCAAAGGGGGCGCAGTAGATTATGCAACAAGTTTAAAAGTATTGCGTTTGGGTGAAATTGCCCTCGAAAATAAATTACCTACCATAAATTTAGTGGAAAGTGGTGGTGCCAATCTCCCAGACCAAGACCGAGTGTTTAACAACTATGGTGCGTCGTTCAGAGAAATGTCTCGGCGTTCTAAACTTGGTATTCCTACCATTTCGATTGTGTTTGGCAATGCCACGGCGGGCGGAGCCTATGTGCCCGGAATGTCGGATTATACCATCATGCAAAAAAATGCAGCCAAGGTGTTTTTGGCAGGTCCTCCCCTTGTGAAAATGGCAACCAACGAAATTGCCAACGACGAAGAACTCGGCGGAGCCCTAATGCATAGTCGTATTTCGGGAGTGGCTGATTTTTTAGCAGAAGATGAACAAGATGCAATCAGTATTGCCCGAGACGTTGTTAAAACCCTAAAACCACCTACACCCCATATCGCGCCTTCTACTCCTGTGGTGCCACCACGCTACGCTGCCGACGAATTGCTGGGCATTGTGCCCGCAAACCTGAAAAAAGCAATTGATGTGCGAGAGGTCATTATTCGTATCGTAGACAATTCTGATATGATTGAGTTTAAAGCCAACTATGGCGTAAGCATGATCTGTTGTTGGGCAAAAATCAATGGATATTCGGTCGGTATTATAGCGAGTAATGGCGTCATTTTTGCTGAAGCGGCTCAAAAGGCAACGCAGTTTATCCAATTGGCAAACAAATCCAATACGCCCTTGTTGTTTATTCACAACACGACGGGCTTTATGGTGGGCAAACAACACGAACAAAATGGGATGATTAACAGCGGTGCACAACTCATACATGCGGTTTCAGGAAGTACGGTGCCACATATAAGTTTACTGATTGGAAACTCCTATGGCGCAGGAAATTATGCCATGTGCGGACGCTCTTTTCAGCCACGCTTTTTGTTCTCCTACCCGAATGTACGGTCAGGGGTTATGGGCGCAGAGCAACTCGCCGGAGTCATGGAAATTGTTAAACGACAATCGGCAGCATCTCTAGGCAAAGCCGTTGATGAAAAACAACTCAAACAAGATAAAGATGCTATGTTTAATGATGCCCAACAAAAAGCAAGTGTGTGGCACGCCACCTCTGAGCTTTGGGACGATGGTGTAATAGATCCACGAGATACACGTAAACACCTAAGTCTTTGTTTGGCAACGGTTTACAACGCCCCAATTGAAGGGAGCGATGCCTTTGGTGTATTTAGAATGTAATTAAGAAAGCGCTTTTTGGTATATTTCCTCGTATTGAGGCACTATTTTTTCAACATCAAACAGACACGCACGAGCATAAGCCTGTTTTTTCATTTTTGCCAATAGTTCTTTGTCGGAGAGCAACGTTATTGCGTGATCTGCCATTGCAGCTACATCACCAACATTAGTCAAATAGCCTGTTTCTCCGTGAATATTTACTTCGGGTAACCCTCCAGTATTTGAAGATATAACTGGGGTAGCGGCTATCATGGCTTCCAATGCTGCCAATCCAAAGCTCTCTGTTTGAGAAGGCAATAGCATCAAATCTGAAAAGCATAAAATTTCACTGACTTCGTTTGTTTTGCCATAAAAAATGGCATCATTCATAATGCCTAACTCTTGACACCGTGCCTCGGCAGTCATACGGTCGGGACCATCGCCCACCATCATGAGTTTAGCAGGCATTTTTGCACGTATTTTAGCAAAGGTCTCCACAACATCTAACACCCGTTTTACAGGTCTAAAATTACTTACATGGGTGACAATCATTTCGTTTGGTTCCGCTACGGAATTGCGCTCGCAATTCACTCTAATGTTGTCATACCGTGCCACATTGATAAAATTTGGCACTACGTGAATCTCTTTATGCACATCAAAAAAACTAAAGGTATCGCTTCGCAAATCGCTAGATACTGCCGTAACTTCATCGGAATTGTTGATGCTAAACGTAACCGCAGGTTTGTAAAACGGATGGTTTCCAACAAGGGTAATATCCGAGCCATGCAGCGTAGTAACTACGGGAATATCAATACCAGATTCCTTAAGCATTTGTTTTGCCATATAGGCTGCATAGGCGTGTGGAATGGCATAGTGCACGTGTAGTAACTCTATTTGATGTAGTTTAACCATTTCCACAAGCAGACTTGATAGTGCCAGCTCGTAGGGCTGAAAATGAAATAATGGGTATTTAGGCACATGTACTTCATGAAAATGTAAATTTCCAGCAAGGGATTGTAATCGAACGGGTTGTTTGTAGCTTACAAAATGTACTTCATGACCTCTATCGGCCAATGAAATACCTAGCTCAGTAGCCACAACGCCGCTCCCTCCATAAGTGGGATAACAAACAATAGCAATTTTCATATGCCCAATAAATATTTAATGAAATACATTTTCAATATTTTACAAATATCGATAAAAGATTGGAGAGGCAAATATTAAGGTTTATTTACAATATTTACAGGAAGTACACCAACAGCCAAACGTTTTCCAAAAAGGATTTGTGCTGCAGCCTTGGCAAATTCAGGCTGGTTTTCATGCGCCAAAAGTACACTTGAAAACTGCTTAAAATCAGGAACTTGCGCCAGTAAATATGAATTTGCAAACACCACTACATGAACATTGTTTTGGCTTGCCAATCGTTGTAATAATTCAATTTCTTTTGGCGTTATAGATTGTTTCGACCACGGCGAAGCTGTATTGGCGAAAACACCTATCACTATTTTTTTCCCACGAATTGGCTTTTCGGCATCGGCTGAAAACACTTCAACCTTTTCTGCAAACGTCCGTAGTGATGACAAAAAAGTATTGTCTGTTGGCTTTCCCAATACCATATAGGCTACCAATCCACTGGGTTTTATGGGAAGCTCATTTGGTTTTGCATATACATTTACAACACTTTGCAACGCAATTTGTTGTTTTAAATACGTGTCAGTATTATTTATTTGTAAAGCATTCGAAGCTGAAATAAGCCTTCCATCTTGGTGTAACCCAAGTGCGAATTTTGCGGTAAGTATTTTTTTTACCGAATGAGCCAAACGCTTGGAACTAATCTTTCCCTCTATGTAATTGGTTTTGATCTCGGCAATTGCTTTGGTAAGGTTTTCAGGCATTACAAGAATATCAGCACCTGCCAAAAAAGCAGCTAATGCGGGTGATTCAACTTTTTTTGTAATCCCTTTCATATCCAACGCATCAGTGAAAATTAGTCCCTTAAAACCCATTTGTTGCTGCAATAAATGGGTAACCACTTTTATAGATGTAGAAACAGGAATATTGTTGTTTTCAAGTGCCGGAATTTCTAAGTGCCCCACCATTATCCCTTTAACAGCACTATTTATAAGCTTTTTGAAAGGAATTAAATCAATACGATTCAACTGATTTCTAGTATGTTCTATTCTTGGGAGGCTTTTATGTGAATCCAATTTTGCTGCGCCGTGTCCAGGAAAATGCTTGGCAACAGCGATCATATTTGCATCTTGTAAACCCTCTGCAAAAGCCTGTGTTTGCCGTGCTATACGATTTGGATTGTCGCCAAATGCGCGAAATCCAATTATGGGGTTTTTTGGTTCCGTATTGACATCTGCCACTGGCGCAAAGGAGACATGAACGCCAAAGGCACGCATACGCGCACCAATGCGCTTTGCCATGGCATAAATCAATTCTTCATTGGGAACAGCACCTAATGTCATTGCATACGGATATGGCTCCACATCATTGAGGCGCATCGCCATACCCCATTCGGCATCTGCCGCCATGAACAAAGGCGTTGACGAAAGATCTTGATAGTATTGTGTGTCGCGCTGTTGATGAAAAGAGGTGCCCTTGGAAAATAATAATCCTCCAACGTGTTGATTTAGAATCTGATAACGTGTATAATTTTGTTTTTGTGAGTTGCCATCTGGATAAGCCATGACCATAAAAAGTTGTCCTATTTTTTGGTCTAAGCTCATAGATGCGTACACACTATCAACCCATTGCTGTTGTGCAAACAACACCGCTGGAAAAACCCATAAAAAGAAACGAAGCATAGACTAAAGGTAGGCTAAAAATAGCGGGCGTGCCAACTGTCTTTTGCAGGAACCTCCCATTGCGATAGGAATTCTTCTTTATTTACCACTAAATGATTAAATACTATCGTGTTTTCGGTAACCGCTTTTTTCTTCACCATAGTTTTAAATTCAAGTAGTGTTTTATAGGTGATATATTCACCTTGTTTAAAGCTGACGTTCATTTTATCGAGTAGCGTTATGTCATACTCTTGCTCCAATTGCTGAATAAAATGCACCGAAGCGTCGATTGAGCACCCTGAGGCTGCGTGCTGATTTTCATCTACAGCTATAACAATAAACCTATTGTATGGCAGTGAAAAGCTTGCTTGTAAGGCTGCCCCGTGAGCAGACCATGCCGTAATAAAAATCTCCAATTTTTTGGTAATTTCTTCTATTTCGGTTTCCCTAAAAGGCCTATTGGAAGGATAAATCCAAACTCGTGCTTCTTTACTTAAATCTTCAAAGGGTACTAGCATACTATAATTCTTGTGCTTGCTGCAACAACTCGGCAATATCCATGACGGCAATTTTGGTTTCCTTTTCTTTATTTTTCACACCATCAGTCATCATGGTGTTGCAAAACGGGCAACCTGCGGCAATAATATCTGGTTGGGTTTCCAACGCCTGTTCGGTACGTGCAATATTAATTTCTTTAGTTCCTGGCTCTGCGTCTTTAAACATTTGCGCTCCTCCAGCTCCGCAACAAAGTCCCTTGGCTTTGCAGCTTTTCATTTCAATGAGTTCGCTTTCAAGTTTAGAAAGTACGGCTCTTGGAGCTTCATATTCATTATTGGCGCGACCCAAATAACATGGATCATGAAACGTAATTCGTTTTCCTTTAAAGGCTCCTCCTTCTACTTTAAGTTGACCTTCTTCTAAGAGTTGTTTTAAAAATTGGGTGTGGTGCATAACCTCATAATTACCACCCAATCCCGGATATTCGTTTTTTATGGTATTAAAACAATGTGGACATGCGGTTACGATTTTCTTTACTCCATAGCCATTAAGAACTTCAATGTTTGTCATGGCTTGCATCTGGAATAAAAACTCGTTTCCGGCACGCTTAGCGGGATCGCCTGTGCAACTCTCCTCAGGTCCAAGTACCGCAAACGAAACATCGGCTTTAAGCAGTAATTTTACAAAAGCTTTTGTAATTTTTTTGGCACGCTCGTCAAAGCTGCCGGCACAACCCACCCAAAAAAGCACCTCAGGTTGTTTTCCCTGAGCTGTTAGTTCGGACATGGTGGGTATGTTAGTCGTGTGCCCCATCATCAAATACTTCTATCGTAACTTCTTTTTCTACCAAATCAGTAAACTTACCATTATAGCGCGTTGCACGTACCAAATGATTGTCAACCCAATGATAATTACCCCCACGAGGCTTACCCATAAGCAACGAATGATAATTAAAACCGTTTTCGTTTAACCATGTTTCAGTAACCTTACGGTGTTCTTCTGTGCGAGAAGTAAAAAAACAAATGACATGTCCCTCATCATACCAGCGATTTAGTGTCTCTAACGCATCGGGATATACATTGGCTGTGGCCATGCGCTCTGGTTCTTCGTTGGGTATATCATCGCAAATGGTTCCATCAATATCTATCAGGTAATTTTTGATGCCGTCCGGCAATATCGGACTTACATGTTCTCCATCTTCAAGTTTCTCTTTTAGTAATTGATCTACCTTTTCTTTATCCATTATTATGTATTTAATTCTTCGCGCCAGGCTAAACGGTCTTGTTGATTAAATGGCCAAGGAGCACCGTTGTTTTCTACATTGGTCATCATTACGTTTAATTCTGAGGGAGCCGCCGACTGTTCCATGACCAAATAACGGCGCATTTCCATAATTATGGAAAGCGGATCTATGGCTATAGGACAGGCCTCTACACAGGCGTTACATGATGTACATGCCCACAATTCCTCTCTGCTAATATAATTATCTAATAGGGTGTTTTGATTGGGTTCTTCTTTTTTATTTAATGATTTCCCTACCTCGCTGATTCTATCCCTTGTATCCATCATGATTTTACGTGGAGACAAAAGTTTTCCTGTTTGGTTGGCAGGGCATTCGGCCGTACAACGTCCACATTCAGTACAAGAATAAGCGTTCATCAGTTGTACCCAATTCAAATCTGTAACATCAGCCGCACCAAAAGTAGAAGGTTCAGTATCAGAACTAGCATATGGATCTGCATTTGGATCTAGCATAAGTTTAACCTCATTGGTAACCGAATCCATATTAGGGAGATGCCCCTGCGCACTTAATTTCGCAAAATAAGTGTTGGGAAATGCAAGGATAATATGCAGGTGTTTAGAATAGTATAAATAATTCAAAAACATTAAAATACCGCCAATATGCAACCACCACGCCGTGCGCTCCACGGCAATAACCGTTTGAATACTCATTCCATCAAACAGCGGAAGCAACAATTGGCTAACAGGGAAACTACCCGCTTGTATATAGTGTGGGTCTTGCGCAACCGTTTGCAGCCAATAATCTGCGGCATTCATCGTCAGAAATAAGCCCATAAGCAGTACTTCTACATAAAGAATGATATCCGCATCCCATTTGGGCCAACCTTTCATTTCAGGTTTCCAAAAACGCTTGACACGTGTGATATTTCGACGTGTCCAAAAAAAGAAAACGCTAATAAAAACCAATAGCGCAAAAATTTCAAATGTAAAAATGAGTACGTTATAGAAATCGCCTATAAAAGGCGCAAAAACTCGATGCGTTCCTAAAAAGCCATCAAAAATAATTTCCAACAGCTCAATATTGATAACAATAAATCCGATATAAACAACGACATGCAAAGCTCCCGAAAGGGGTTTGCGAATCATTTTGGATTGCCCCAGTGCAATTCGTGCCATGTGTAACCATCGTTGTTTGGGTTGATCGGAGCGATTAGCTGCTTTTCCCAATTTGATGTTCCTAATAATACGCCGCACATTACGCACAAAAAGTCCTACGAGAGCGGAAAATAAAATTGCAAAGGCAATGTTTGGAACGTAAGCTGTCATTCCTACTCAGGCTTTTCAGGTTGTTGGTAGGTTTTATTCTTTTTGCCAAATACCGAAAAATGAACGTAGCGCTTTGGGTTTAGGCGTAAATCCTCAAGCAAAAGTTGCGCTTGATTATTGGTCGCGTTTAACGCATTTATGAGTGAATCACTATGCACTAATTTTCCCAGTGATCCTTTTCCAGAAGCAATTTTATCTGACATTACCGCAAGGTCTTGCGATGTTTTATGCAATGAACGAATGGTCTCACCCAAAGGCACTTGTTGCAACGAATCGGTAATGGTAGCCACATTGGCAGCCGCTTTCTCTAGTGAACTAAAGGTTTTATTAAGCGTTCCATCAGGAGTGTTGAGATTGTCATTTAATGAAGACGTTACTGCTGTCAAAGCAGTCGTGGTTTGCATAAACTGATCTATGGATTGACGCAAAGCGTCTTGACGTTGTGTATCGAGCACATTAGTAAAGGCGATAAGCACCGAGTCTGCATGCACAATCATGCTTTCAATCTTCTCTTGAAGGGGAGATAATTTTTCATTTACCAAGTCGGTAAGTCCAGGAGCGATGCTGGCTTGCAGGGTATCGCCATCTTTGGCCATAATAGCATTGTCAAACGCAGGAAGTATCGCAAGTCCTTTACCGCCAATAAGCCCTGATTCATAAATTTGGGCCATACTGTTTTTGGAAAAAGGGAAGTCGTTTTCTACACGAAAAGTAACCAAAATTTTAGCAGAGGGTTCCAATAGTTTACTGGATTCTACCGATCCTACTTGATAACCGTTAATGGTAACGGGTGTACCATTAACCAATCCCTCGGTGTTATCGTAAATGCCATAAAAAATACGGTCAGACACAAAAACATCATTTGATTTCAGAAAGCTAAACCCAATCAAGAATATAACTATTCCAAAAATAAAAAGTAACGCCGTTTTGACTTCGTTAGAAAATTTCACTGTTGTGTAATTTTTTCAAAAATAAGGATTATTTGCCCAGTTTAAACCCATTAGTTGGTTTTCATTTCAGGAGTTATTGACACTTGTTCACCATGTTGAAATGCCTTGATGTATGCTCCCTTGTATCCCTTCGCAATAGCTTTCTTTAATGCAGCTTTAGCTGCTTTATATGAAGTAAAGTTACCGAAATAATACCTGTGTAAACTGCCTTTTTGTATTCGTGTGATGGGAGTTAGCCCTTTAAAATTATAGGAGGCAGTTTTGATTTTTTTGGTGCTTGCTGAAATTTGAATCTTATAGATAAATGGCGACTTTCCAGTTTCGTTGGTGCTGTCATCAGGATTTTCAGCTGAATTATCATCCAAAACCAACCCATCAAAAAGAGTACCATCAAGGGTGGATTTATATTCCATAATGGCTTTTGCAATAGCACGACTCATTTCATTCTGTCCATTTTTAGAATTTAGGTATGCTCCCTCGTTGGCATTAGTTAAAAAACCTGTCTCTATCAGTACGCTTGGCATGTAGGTATTGCGTAACACCAAAAAGCCTGCTTGCTTGACGGTGCGATTTTTACGCTTTAAGTTTTTAATAAAACTCTGCTGAATATAGTTGGCAGCTTCAATGCTTTGGTTAAGGTAATCTTCTTGCATAAGCACCAAACTAATCACCGACTCTGGGTTGTTAGGATCAAAACCATCATACTCTTGTTCGTAATTGTCTTCAAGGAAAATTACAGCATTTTCTTTTTGAGCGATGCGAAAATTATCTTGATTTCGGTGTAATCCCAATACGAAAGTTCCTGCGCCATAGGCATCTGAATTGTGCGCATCGCAGTGAATGGACACAAACAAATCTGCTTTGGCCTTGTTAGCAATATTGGCTCTTCCATTTAGGGTAATATATCGATCAGATGTGCGCGTGTAAACTACTTTTACTCCCCTTTCCTTTTTAAGGAGCTCGCCTGTTTTTAGTGCAATATTGAGCGCGATTTTCTTTTCAAAATAATTATTACCCCGATTACCAGGGTCTTTTCCACCATGTCCAGCATCAATTACTACCGTAAAAGGCTTGTCATTTTGGGCATACAATTTGCATGAAAAAACAAAACTTATACTAAGAAAAAGCGATAGTGATATTATGAGGCGCATACTGGGCAAAATATATGTATTTTTGAAGCCAATCAAGTTGAAATTCTTGTCAAAAATAAGACATAATTCCGGTATTCCTTTTTTGATCTGTGTTGGTTTTTTCATAACAGTCTCATTTTCTGTTGCTATAGCGCAAGAAACACCACCTATTTCGGACACCATTCCAACCATTGAACAGGACTCTATTGCAAAAAAAGAGCCAATTTTAATGGATAAAATTAGGCGTCATGCCGAAGGTTATATGACAATTGACCGAAAAGAGAACAAACTTTATATGTATGACGGCGCTGAATTGTATTACCAAGACATTGAGCTCAAGTCGGGAGTTATAGTTTTGGATTACAAAACCAATGAAGTAACTGCTGGACGAATTAAAGACTCGTTAGGGGTGCTGGTTCAACCGCCCTCTTTTAAGCAAGGAAGCGATGAAGTTTTTCCGGATTCTATTCGATTTAATTTTCAAACCAAAAAAGCAATTATCTGGAATTCGCGTAGCGAACAACAAGGCATGAACGTAAAAGCTGCTGCCACCAAAAAACAAAACGACTCGGTATACTATTTGCGAAATGCCAAAATCACGACTTCTGAGAATGTAGACAACCCTGATTATTATATCCGTGTAAGAACAGCCAAGTTTGTGCCTCAACGTAAAATGATTGCAGGACTTAGTAATTTATATATAGCCGATGTTCCGACACCACTGTTTTTGCCGTTTGCTTATTTTCCCATGACACAAAAACGCGCTACGGGTTTTTTATTTCCTACCATTGGCGAAAACTTTAATCGTGGCTATTTTTTACAAAATGGAGGTTACTATTTTGTTTTAAGTGACAATCTAGATGTAGCCGTTTTAGGCGATTATTACACAAACGGAAGCTATGGCTTTCGGCTTGAGAACAACTATTATAAGCGATATAAATACAGAGGAAATTTTGCTTTTCGATACGAAAATTTGATTAATGGTGAGCGGGGTCTTCCAAGTTATGGCAAGTCCACTATTTTTAATTTACGCTGGTCACACAGTAAAGACAGCAAATCGAACCCAAATAGTCGTTTTTCGGCTTCTGTAAACCTAGGAACAAGCTCCTATTTTAGAGAGTCTCTTAATCAAATCAACACCAATAATTTCTTAAACAATACGCTAAACTCTTCCGTTTCTTACACCAAAACATTTCCAAAATATCCATCTGTTAACCTTTCGCTTTCAGCCACACATAGCCAAAACACCCAAACGAAATCCGTTAACATGACACTTCCTTCTATAACTGCAAACATGGAACGGATATATCCCTTTGCCAAACGAAACGGCATAAAGAAAGGTTTGTTTCAAAACATCAACTTCCAGTACAGTATGCGAGGTGATAACCGCATAAACAGCACCGATGAAATTATAGCTGCCAAAGGACTGTTTTATGGTGCAAAATCGGGTGTGAAACACAGCATTCCCATAGCCACAAACTTTAAAATTGCTAAGTTTTTTAATATTTCTGTTGGTGGAAATTACAGCGAGGTTTGGACAAATCAAACCATAAAGAAAAACGATTACGACCTCATAGCAGAGGCTTTACCTGAACAAGATACCATTAGAGGGTTTGATCGTTTTTCACAGTACAATTTTAATGCGGCAATGAGCACCACACTTTATGGTGTGTTTAACTTTAAAGAAAATAAGAAAATTCAAAGCATAAGGCACGTTATAAACGCGAATGTAAACTACAGCAACAACCCAAGTTTTGAACAGTATTTTGACGAATATGTTATTGATGCCAATGGCAATACAGCAGAATACACGCGTTTTAACGGTGGGCTTTATGGTAGTCCTGGAAATAGAAAATCGAGTTCGGTTGGGTTTACACTTCGCAATACGCTAGAAGCCAAAGTAAAAGACAAGGATTCTACCAAAACAGAGTTGAAAAAAATAAAACTACTCAACAACCTTAATTTCTCTACCAACTATAACATCACAGCAGATTCATTGCGGTGGAGTCCCGTTCGAATGAGTACCGTAATTCCGCTCTTGAATAACAAAATCAACATGAATGTTGGGGCTACCTTTGACCCTTATGCACTAGATGAAAATGGAAAACGCTTCAATACGTTTAGTGCTGCTGCAGGAGGACCGCTTCTTAGAATGACAAGTGCCAACATTAATTGGGGTCATACGTTTAGTAGCAGTAACAGCAAAAGCAATAAAAATACCAACAACAATCAAAATTCTATTCCTGGCTTGGATAACAACCTTGGAATAGATGAACAGCGTAATGGTTTTACAAACAATAACAATAATGAAGACTCTGATGATTCAACGAACGAATCGGGGTTGTATACCACAAATATTCCATGGAGTATTACATTGCGACACAGTCTAACGTATTCTAATAATCAGCAACAACAACAAATAAGCAACAACTCGCTCATGGCGTCTGCTAATGTGTCGTTGACCCCGAAATGGAAAGTCAACGTTTCTTCAGGATATGACTTTAAAAACAAAGGGGTGACTTTTACGAATTTGGGAATAGATCGCGATCTTGACAGTTGGAACATGAATATATCATGGACACCGTTTGGATACCGTCAATCATGGTATTTCTTTATCGGCGTAAAATCGGGAATACTCCGCGATTTGAAGTATGATAAACGTCGAGAACCAGATAAACAACTTTAAATTTTAGTGTATGAAAACAATTATCAAAACTGAAAATGCGCCCTTACCTATTGGTCCATATAATCAGGCCGTACTGAAAAATGATACGCTTTATGTTAGTGGTCAAATTGCGATTAGCCCAACAACCAACGAGCTTATTTCAGGAGATATAAAAGCTGAAACAAAGCAAGTAATGGAAAATTTAGCTGCTGTACTGAAAGCTGCTCAAATGGACTTCTCGCAGGTGGTTAAATGCAGTATTTTCATTTCAGATATGAATGATTTTGCCGCCATAAACGACATCTATGGATCGTATTTTGACAACGAGACGGCTCCAGCTAGAGAGACTGTGCAAGTATCGGTATTGCCTAAAAATGTAAACGTAGAAATTTCGTTAATCGCAGTACGTTAACTAAGCTTTTGGTGGTATTCCACCAAGCCATCAATTGGCTTTTTTAAGATTTTCCCTGTCGTGAGTCCAAGGTTTGCCATCACCTCTTTTAGTTCCTGTTGTAGGTAAAATGCAATAGACCCTATAAAGTGTACAGGTACTTCTTTGGCGTTTTCAAATTGTAAAATTTGGTGCCTAGCAAATAGCTCAAATCCTTTTTTTATAAGATTCTGACTGTATTCATTTTCTTTGTTTTCAATGAGAAAACGTGCAAACGTAGCCAAATACGTATTAGGATTGGGTTTTTTGTAAAGATTGGTTTTTATGGTTTCGGAAGATAGATCAAAAGAATCTTCAAAAACGCTTGCCATATCTATCGGAATCTTATTGAAATAATAGTCCCGTAAAAGTTGCCTGCCGAAGTAATTCCCACTACCGTCATCCATAAGTATGTAACCTAACGACGTAATACGTTGCTCTACAGACTTACCATCAAAATAGCTACAATTGGAACCTGTACCCAATATACAAACAATGCTTTTTACTTGAGGAATAGTAGCCGCATAAACCGCTGCATAAGTGTCTTCTTTAACGTCAATTGCAGCGTTTGGAAAGATACTCAAAAGCACCTTTTTTAATACTTTACGGGGCGGGCGTGTTCCGCAACCTGCCCCGTAGAAATAAATTTCATCAACCAACTCACGCTGGCGATATAAGTCGTAATTATTGACAATGCGTTCCTCCAAAATTTGATCAGAGAGTACTTGTGGATTAAGACCCTGCGTTTGGGTTTCGAACACAAAAACACCATTTGCGTCTAGCGCAATCCAATCCGTTTTGGTAGAACCACTATCAACAATAAGTTTCATGTAATTATAATTGACTCACATGAGAAGCAAGATCTAACAATTTGTTAGAATATCCAGCTTCATTGTCATACCAAGTTACAATTTTGAAGAAAGTACTATTGAGTTCAATACCAGCCTTGGCATCAACAATAGAAGTACGTGCATCTCCAATAAAATCTTGTGAAACGACAAGCTCTTCGGTATACCCCAACACACCAGCTAAAGAGCCTTCAGAAGCTGCTTTGATGGTTTTCATTACTTCGTCATAACTTGTTTCCGTATCAAGCTTTACCGTTAAATCCACCACCGAAACATCGGCTGTTGGCACACGGAATGCCATACCCGTAATTTTACCTTCTAAGGAAGGAATTACTTTGGTTACGGCTTTTGCAGCACCTGTAGAGGCTGGAATGATGTTAAGCATCGATGAGCGACCTCCGCGGTAATCTTTTCTTGATGGTCCATCTACGGTCATTTGAGTGGCAGTAACCGCATGAACTGTAGTCATAAGGGCTTCTTTGATGCCATATGCATCATTTAGCACTTTGGCTAGAGGCGCTAAACAGTTTGTGGTACAAGAAGCATTAGAAACAATTGCGTCGCTAGCTTTTACTTCGTTGTGATTTACTCCCATAACAAACATAGGAGCGTCTTTAGAAGGGGCAGATATCACTACTTTTTTAGCACCGCCATCAATGTGCGCTTGCGCCATATCAAGTGTGGTAAAAATTCCTGTACATTCTGCCACTACAGTCGCACCTACTCCATCCCATTGTAAATTTTTAGGATCACGTTCTGCCGTAATACGGACAGTTTTTCCATCCACTACTAATTGTCCATTGACAATTTCTACAGAAGCATCAACGGTACCATGAACAGAGTCATATTTTAGAAGGTACGCCAAGTGCTCGACGTCTAGCAAATCGTTGATTGCTACCACATCGATATCATCTCTGTTTAGGGATGCACGAAAGACCATACGGCCAATACGACCAAATCCATTAATTCCAATTTTAAGGGTTGACATAGTTTATATAATTTATAGTTTAAAGTCTCATTATTTCTGATACACGAACAAGTTCCGCATCAATTTTAGATTTCCCCTTGATTGCTTTATCTAAGGGGGTGAAAATCATTTTTCCGTCGGCAATACCTACCATATTCCCAGAAATACCATCACGAAGTGCTTCAACGGCTTTAAGACCCATACGACTGGCCAGCACTCGATCAAAGCAGGAAGGAGCACCACCTCGCTGCATGTGTCCCAAAACTGAGACACGAACCTCATAATCAGGGAGGTTATCTTCGATATATTCTGCCAATTCAAAAACGTTCTTGCCAATTTTATCACCCTCGGCAACCATTACAATACTTGAAAGTTTACCTGATTTTTTGGATCTTTTTAAGGATTCTAGTAGTCGTTCGAGACCCATATCTTCTTCAGGGATCAAAATTTCTTCTGCACCAGCTCCAATACCAGAATTTAAAGCAATATGTCCTGCATCGCGCCCCATTACCTCAACAAAAAATAAACGGTTATGCGAAATAGCTGTGTCACGGATTTTATCAACTGCCTCAACCACGGTGTTTAATGCTGTATCATAGCCTAGCGTATGTGAAGTTCCAGAAATATCGTTGTCAATGGTGCCTGGAATACCAATAACGGGTATGCCGAATTCTTGCTGGAAAATTAATCCCCCAGTAAAACTACCATCACCCCCAATAACAATAAGACCTTCTATTCCGTGTTGTTTGAGATTATCAAAAGCTTTTTGTCTGCCTTCCTTGGTTCTAAATTCAATTGAGCGCGCCGATTTTAAAATCGTGCCGCCTTTATTAATGATGTTGTTTACTGCACGTGGACCTATTGGATTGATTTTACCTTCAATCATTCCCTGATATCCCTGCTTTATACCGAAGCATGATATGTGGTAAAAAGCACAAGAGCGGACCACCGAGCGAATGGCAGCATTCATCCCTGGAGCATCACCGCCAGATGTTAAGACTGCTATTTTTGAAATTCCAGTCGTGCTGGATTTATTTGGTGACATGAAGAAAATTTGACTTGCAATATTATAAAATTCTCTAGACTTAATCTGTATTTTCAGCTGTTAAAATGGGCTTTTTTTTAAATATCTTACGCGCCAATTCTTGAAAAGAATCAAAACGAACTTGATAACTCACCCCTAGTCCTTGAGTATAACCCAATTCGTCTCCAAAATACTGAAACTCGTTTTCTCTATTAAACACTCGTGCCCGTAGGGTTCCTTGTTTATTCAATAAAAATTCTAAGGTTACATCGCCAATAATGGTTGTCTCTTCCTCACTACCTACAGGTACTCCTACCTTACCATCAATCAGTATGCGCTCATTGATATTTGTCGAGAGGCTAACCCCTAACCTATCACGATTTTTTATCGACACCCCAGCATTTCTATCTCCTTGAAGGTAATCTAAACTTAAATTCAACTGATCGTTTTCACTAGCAAAAAGATTATCAAACACCCCCGACGCTTTCTGAAAAAGGTTATTTGTTAGGGTTTGACTAGATATGGCTGCCAGTGAAACTTCATTGATAAACGACCCCTGAGACAATAACGAAATGGCTTGCAGCTGTCTGCGTTCTTGGTCATTCAGTCTGTAGTTGAGCTCATTCTTCATCACTCCTGAGGCATTGGGGAAATCAATTTCAAATGTGGGCGTTTCGGGGTTTAATAATCCACCGAACAAATTAATGGTTACTTCAGTAGAAATTTTCTGACTGATATTGTCTCCCTCGAGCAGAATAGCAGGATTGGCGCCGCCAGGAACCTCATAAATGGCTTGCATGTTTAGTTGTGCGCCATAAGGATCGCCTTCCCAAACGATAGTACCTCCAGGACGTAAACGAAAATTTTTATCAATTAAACCAAGATTTTTAAAATTGTACTCCCCTTCAAGAGCAATAAAATCGCCCCACATTGCAAACGATCCCGCCGTATCGATTTCCAACAATAAGTTTCCAGCCCCTTTGCCTCTTAAGGTACTTTTGGTCTCAGGATCTACTACAATTTCAACTTCAGCATCGGGAGTTACGTCAAGGTCAAAATTCAGTTGAAGACCCTCAACCTTGGCCGCAAGTTCTTGCGTATTTTTCTCGCTATCTTGTTTTGAAACAAAATTTATAAACGAAACATCGCCAATTGCCGTATCATATTGTATCGGGATAAATAGGTTTGTATTGGGTGCTGTTTGCCCGACAACATCTATTTTCATATTGGAAAAAGGACCGTATAAGTGTGCGCTACCAACAAGGAAAGCGTTGCCGTAATAAAGCGCCTCTTCTGAGAATTCGGTGCTTAAAACATTTAAATTTTTCGCGTCAATGCGCATATCCAAACTCCAATCTGAAAAAGATTTATGTTTTAGTATCCCATTTAAATCGCCATTTTGGTCTATACCTGAGTAAAACCTTGCATTTTGAATGCTAATTTTATCTCTTTCAAAAACAAAAGGCACTATCTTTTCAAAATGATAGTTTGTATTGAGATAGGGAACACCCAAGTCAAATTCATCTACATATAAAACCCCATTGGGAATGATTTCATCATCTTTTGACACCAATTGTAGGTTTCCGTTTGCTTTTCCACTGAATGGCGCAAATACATTTTGGGTAAGTCCTTCCAAAACAGACAGGTTGTAGTCATTAAATGCAGCATTGATGTTCCAAACAGGCTTCTGATCTTTTAATCCAACTGTTCCTGTTGCGCGAACTACTTCAACATTATTATCGACCACATAAAAAGCCAATTTATAATCTTGACGCTGTTCTTGAGATTGAAGTGTTAAGTACGCATCTCCAAGAGAAACTTCGTTAAGCGCAAGGTTTTTAAGTTCCAAACTTGAATCTCCGCTAAATCCAGATTCTGATTGTTGTACATTCAAATAACCCTCTACTACACCTTCCCATTTGTTACGCTCAAAAGACAGCATATCACTGAGAGCGACCTGCTCAAAATCTAAATTCAACAAAAAGGAATCTTCTCCATGTTGCGAAGCTTCTACTGATACCAAAGAAGGATCACTCCGTAACGTTAGTGCAGTAAGTGCAAAATCATTGGTGCTCTTTGCCGTTAATGTCGGTATGGTATTGTTGTCTAGTTGCCAATGCTTGTTATTGAAATAAAAATCAGCGCTTTGAATGGCCAACACCATTTGTGATTTTTCATCTATGGTAAACGATGTGTTAAACTGATTGATTTTTTCAGTCGCATAGGCTGAATTGAACTCTGCTCGGCCATACAGTTTGTCTTTTATTCGAGAGTTTATCCAGTTAATGTTTTTAAATACGGTTTGGTTGGTCTGCAATTTCTCCATTGATACATGTGAGTAATAGAGAGGGTTTTTGGTGTCAATCTGAACGGTTAGATTGGTCAAATCGGTGTTTTTAACCCCAAGGTACGGGGCCCGTATATTCACTTGAAAAAGCTTTTTTTCAGGATAGATTTTGCCCTTTATAAAAGTGTTGTCATCCAGTGTAATATTTTCACCCAAAAGTGCCGTCGCTATTTTACCCCTAACATTAAAATTAAAATCAACATACTGCTCAGGGGTAACAGGGTGTGGAGTAAAGTTTTTGAATTGGCTTCCCACGGCATTCTGCATTAACTTAAAAAGCTCTGTGGGTTTAAACTTCCCTATGATTAAACCAGAAGCGATATCCTCCGAGCTAAGATTAATCACACGAATATCATTTGTGAGCCTAGACTGCGCAGCCACAGAAGAAAACACATATGTCTTTTTGGGTGTTTTAAGTTTTCCTTGTTCAATATAAAGGTCACCAATCATTTCATCAATGGAATTCCCCTGCAATGCCAAATCTACAGAACCTGAAAATTCACCTGCAATAGATTCTGGTATCCAGCCAAGTACCGAGAAATTAGCACGATTGATATCGGTCGTAAACGAGAAATTTCTAACGGCAGCGGCAAAATCAATTTTGCCTTCTAGTGCTAAGTCTAGTGCATCATCTGAAATATCCATTTTTCCATTAAATTGTTGCGGAGTTAAATTTCCCGTGAGTGTTACTTTGTCATAAACATAATCGCGATAAACAAGGTTTGTAAGTGTTCCCGTAGCTTGTGCATTTAATGCTTCTGATTTTATACCACTCCCCGTAAGTGTTATATTAAGTCCCGTAGTGCCTAGCGTTGGAGTTGCTGTAAATACACCAACATCAAACGAAGTAGAAGTAAGCTCAAGAGTGTAAGAAGGTGATTCAGCAGACGCTTTGTAAAGAGCCTTTATGTCCAACAAACCAAGTGAGGTGTTGAGTACCGTATTTACATTCCATACGTTGTGGCGTAGTGTAAAACTCCCTTTGGTGGAAGTGACGCCCGCAACTTTAATTCGCTCACGGTCTGCCTCAGAGATGCTTTGAGGCAATAAATCCATAATTTCAGTTGCATTTATCGTCCAGTCACCAGAAAGTTCTTGATGGTTTTTGTCAAATATATTTTTACTTGATAATGAAAATTTCATATTCGCTTTTTTGCGATCAACCCTAGCATCCGAAAGCACAAAATCCTGTAATGTCCCGACCATCTTTCCGCTAAATGTGGCATCTCCCGAAGGCCAACTGGGTAATATTGCTTTTAAATCTTCTTCGCCAAAATCCGCTTTGGCAACATCAATATTCATAACAACCGCATCGCTAAAGCGTTGTAACCCTTCTTCGGGGTAATCTAATTTAATGTTGGCATCTACCACACTCGATGGCGTTTGGATGGTTGCTTCAGAAAGGAGCATTTGAGTTGGAGAATATTTGTAATGTCCAGAAACAGAAGTAAATCGTTTGTTCGCCAGACTGGTATCAGCATCTAAGTGCTGAATATCCGCCTCAATAGTATCGCCTTTAATACCAAAATTATTAATATCTGCATTGAGATTAAAGAAAAATAAGGGAGGGTCGGTTTCGTTTTGATTTGCGATTTGAAGCTGTGATTCCGTCAAACTTATAGATGAAGCATAAAGTGTAGCTGTTGGGTCATCGGTATCCTCTTTTTTCAACGGGTCAAAAAAGATAGACATATTGGAGTCTTCTTCTCCATGGTACGTAATGACATTAGCACTAACATTTCGAAGTGTTACGCTTCCAAGGTTGTTATCTCCTCGAAGTACAGCACCTAACCGTAAGGTTGACACTTTGAGTGAACCAATATAAATTAAGGTGTCATTTTTATGGTCTAACGCAAGGACATCGTTTAAGGAAGTATAGCCTAGTGGGGATATGAAAATATTGCCCAAGTTAACCTGCGTATCAAATCTTTTCGCAAACCCTGAAGCAATACCTTTCCCCAAAAAAGTTTGTGTTGAAGGAATGAGTAAAACACCAAAAAACACCACGAAAACAACAAGTACAATAAGTACTGCTTTCCGTATTTTTCGAAAGGTGTTTGGTTTACGTTTCAATATCTTAATTTTGTAAAAACATTTTTTTGTGGCAACTGTTATTTTAGGTATTGAATCCTCTTGCGATGATACTGCTGCTGCTGTGCTGGTCGATGGCAAATTGCGTGCCAACGTAGTGGCGCAACAATTAGAGCATCAAACTCACGGGGGTGTAATTCCGGAGTTGGCATCGCGAGCTCATGTACAGCGCATTATCCCCGTTGTGGAAGCTGCCCTATCAAAAGCAAATATCGAGAAAAAAGACCTAACTGCAGTAGCCTATACACAAGGTCCTGGTCTTTTGGGCTCATTACTGGTAGGAAATGCCTTTGCAAAGTCCTTAGCACTTGCCCTAGACATACCCCTTCTTGCTGTGCACCACATGCAGGCACACCTGTTGGTGCATTTTATTGATGATGAATTCCCCACGCCAAAATTTCCCTTTCTGGGCCTTACCGTTTCGGGAGGACACACCCAACTGGTTCGGGTAAATGATGCTTCTTCGTTTAACGTTTTAGGTGAGACAAAAGATGATGCTGCGGGTGAGGCCTTTGATAAAACGGGTAAAATGCTTGGACTACCCTACCCTGCAGGACCCGTCATGGACAAATACGCTGCTCAGGGCATACCAAAATTTACCTTTGGCAAACCCACTGTAGCGGGATTGGATTTTAGCTTTAGTGGACTTAAAACCAGTGTGTTGTATTTCCTTCGTGAGCAACAAGACAAAGACCCTGATTTTATTTCTAATAACCTTTACGATTTATGCGCCTCTATACAACAGGCTATCGTACATATTTTGATGGAAAAAGTTACCAAAGCACTTTCTGAAACAGGGCTAAATCAATTGGTTCTTGGGGGCGGTGTTTCGGCAAATAGTGGACTTCGAGAAGCCCTTAAACAACTTGACACAAACGTATTTTTACCACCACTCCCTTACACCACCGACAATGCTGCCATGATTGCCATAACAGGACATTTGCAGTTGCAACTTGGAAAAATGGATACGTTAAGTAGTGAACCAAAAGCCCGAATGAGTATCTGATGCAGCAATTCTATACACCAACCCTTGAATCAGGAAGTAGCAGTCATTCCTTTGACGAACAAGAAAGCAAACATATTGCTCGAGTATTGCGCAAAAACAGCGGAGAAACCATTCGTTTGACCAACGGAAAAGGACATTTGTTTTGGGGAGTATTGGAAGTTTTAAGTCCCAAGAACTGTAGGGTTAATATCACCGCATCTGAGTTTATTGAACCCTCCAGCGTTCAAGTGCATATGGCAGTAGCTCCAACCAAAAACATGGACAGATTTGAATGGTTTTTGGAAAAAGCGACAGAGTTAGGCGTACACCGCATAACCCCTATTTTATGCGAACGAAGCGAGCGACGACAGCTTAAACTAGAGCGTTGTACTAAAATTATTACTGCAGCTGTAAAACAATCGTTACGTGCACATGCCCCTATTTTGGATGAATTAACTCCGCTAAGTCAATTTACAACCAATGCACCGATTACTTGCATTGCCCACTGTGATGACATGCCTAAATCTGCATTAAAAGACGCATTAGATGATAAGCCGAACTCTTGTATACTTATTGGTCCTGAAGGAGATTTTACGACAAATGAAATTCAATGGGCGCTGGCACAAAACATACAAGCTGTAGATCTTGGCAACGCACGCTTACGCACCGAAACTGCGGCACTAGTTGCGCTACATACCGCAATACTCTTGCATACATGATAAAATTCTGTACTTTCGAGCTATGAACGCAAACACACTTACACGCGGTATTGTACAGGCCTTTCTAATTATTGTGGGCTTAATAGCCCTATTTGAGCTCCTCATTATGGCGAAATCGCTCCTAGGATATGTTTTTCTAGCTATAGTGGTGTCGCTAATTGGACAACCAATTAAGGAGTTTTTGATGCGTCGATTAAAATTTAAAAGCACCTTTGCTACCATAATCGCGCTTGTGCTTCTTTTGTCCTTACTATTTGTATTGGGCTCTTTAATTGTTCCTGTAATTGCCGCACAAGCACAAAATTTATCCTTATTACAAATTGATCAGTGGGAGTCCGATATTCTTTTACTGGTCGCAGACTTGGATGTCTACCTAAGCAAATATGATATTAATCTTACTGAACGGTTGTCTACACTGCTTGCCAAAGTTGATTTTGGCTTTTTGCCGGAGTTCATTAATGGATTTTTAGGCTTTTTAGGTGGGTTTACCATTGCCCTTTTTTCGGTACTTTTTATCAGTTTTTTCCTTCTTAAAGACAGCTCTTTGTTGCTAAGAACTATTTTACTTGTTTTTGCTTCGGAGCAAAAAAATAAAATTGAGCGATCGTTTACAAGAATTGTCTCCCTATTGTCACGGTATTTTAGCGGGATTTTACTCCAAATAACCATTTTATTTTTGTTCTACTCTGGAGTTTTGTTGCTCTTTGGAGTTCCAAATGCGCTAACAATTGCCCTAATTTGTGCACTCTTTAATATCATTCCGTATATAGGTCCGCTTATTGGCGGTTTGTTTATGGTTATTCTAACAATGACAAGTCATCTTGGCGCAGATATGGCAAGTGTTATTGTGCCCAAAACCATTTATGTTTTAATCGGGTTTATCTTTGGTCAATTGATTGATAATTTTATATCGCAGCCTTTTATATTTTCATCGAGTGTAAAGTCACATCCGTTAGAAATTTTTCTTGTAATCATTTTAGCTGGACTCCTTGCTGGGCCACTAGGAATGCTTTTGGCTGTACCCATTTACACCGTAATCAAAGTAATTTTAAGTGAATTTTTAAGTGAAAATCGAATTGTACGCGCACTAACTAAAAATATGTAATATGCTATATGTAACTACTGAAACCATTGCTGGAAAAACAATTACTGAATCGTTGGGTGTAGCCCGCGGAAGTACTGTTCGTTCCAGGAATATCGGTCGTGATATTTTTGCATCGCTCAAGAATATTGTGGGCGGTGAAATCGAAGAGTATACTAAACTTCAGGCCGATGCCAGAGAACAAGCCTTACAGCGTATGATAGCAGATGCACATCGCATGGGGGCAGATGCTATTGTCAGTGTCAGATTTACCACTTCCGTGGTCACGCAAGGGGCTTCTGAAATTTTGGCATTTGGTACCGCTGTAAAATTAAAATAAACATGGAATTAATCGTTTGGCTAGCCGTAGGGGTTGGTCTCATAATCGTCGTTTTGAATCGAATTCGCCAAAAGAAAAAGGAAGATTTTGAACAACGCAATAATTAGTTGGCGAATTGCAATTGAAAACGTATTTTTGCCCGCACTTTAGGGTGAAAAAAGGAGAGGTGCCAGAGTGGTAATGGAGCAGATTGCTAATCTGTCAACGCGAAAGTGTTGCCTGGGTTCGAGTCCCAGTCTCTCCGCAACTTTTTTTTGTTCTTACACCTTTCAAAGAGGTATTTGGATTCAGCTGGATTAGCGCATTCCGATTTCCAATCGGAACGGTCAAGGTCCAAATGAGAACGACAACAAGAAAAGGTCGCGTACCTGCCTGAGGCAAGGCAGGGCTCAGCTGGATTAGCGCATTCCGATTTCCAATCGGAACGGTCAAGATCCGAATGAGAACGACAACAAGAAAAGGTCGCGTACCTGCCTGAGGCAAGGCAGGGCTCAGCTGGACTAGCGCATTCCGATTTCCAATCGGAACGGTCAAGGTCCAAATGAGAACGACAACAAGAAAAGGTCGCGTAGCTCAGCTGGATAGAGCATCTGCCTTCTAAGCAGACGGTCCTAGGTTCGAATCCTAGCGCGATCACTACCGCTCCCCTAATCATGTATACTGTTTATATTCTTTATTCTATTTCCACAAATCGATATTATGTTGGGCATACTCAATATTTAGACAACAGACTACAAAGGCATAATGCTGGTAGAAGTAAGTACACTAAAGCTGGGATTCCATGGAAATTAATGTACAAGGAAACATTTGAAACAAAATCAGAAGCTTACAAGAGAGAATGCTATATCAAAGCGCAAAAATCAAGAAGATTTATCGAAAAATTAATTAATGAATAGCGCATTCCGATTTCCAATCGGAACGGTCCTAGGTTCGAATCCTAGCCCTGCGAGCTCATTGTGCTGCGCTAATCGCCTAGCAACATCTTTTTTTTTCTATCTTACACAGGATAGGCTACGCGAAGATGGTAGGTGCTAATTAGCTTTTCGGTAAGTACTTTTTTTACCGTTTCTATTTCACGCAATGTGATGTTTGCCTCGATAAATTGCTTCTCGTCCATTAAACGTTGTACAATCTTATCGACAAAAGCCATGATTGATGCTGCTGTAGGTTCTTTAAGACTCTTTGATGCTGCTTCTACCCCATCAGAAATCATCACTATCGCTGTCTCTTTGGAAAAAGGTTTTGGCCCAGGGTACTGAAACTGATCCACCAAAACGTCCGAATCCTCTTGCTGTGCTTGCTGCAAAAAATACAATACCGTAGTAGTACCGTGGTGCGTACGAATAAAATCAATAACCCTGTCAGGAAGCTTTGACTTGCGTGCCAATGATATGCCATGCAGTACGTGTTCAATTATAATTTTTGCACTGACTTCTGGAGTCAGCTCATCATGCGGACTGTAAGTAGCTTGATTTTCACTAAAAAACACAGGGTTTTTCATTTTTCCAATGTCATGGTACAGTGCGCCTACTCGTGTTAAAAGAGTGTTTGCACCTACGGCATTGGCGGCAGCTTCGGCAATATTTGCAACTTGTAATGAATGCTGAAAAGTGCCTGGTGCCTTATCGGCGAGTTCGCGAAGGAGTTTACTGTTTGTATCAGAGAGCTCCAATAAAGATGCGTCAGAAGTCAACCCGAATAGTTTTTCAAAAATATAAATGAGCGGTTGCACAAAAAGCATCGCTAATCCATTCACCACAAACAATAGCAAAACAGTATAAGATAATTGCGCAAGACTCCCATCGTGAATAAGCGTAAACGCCACATAGGAAATCATATAAAGCCCTACAATTAATCCTACCGAAATAAAAAGCTTTGCCCTTCGGTATAAATCGTTCACCGTTAAGGATGCCAAAATACCCGCCATAATTTGCAAATACATAAATTCAAAACTATTGGGCACCAAAAAGGCAATAAGAAAAAGCGCAATCATCAACGAAAACAATGCTATACGTGTGTCAAAAAATGTACGCATAAGCAATGGTAACATACAAATTGGCACAGCGTATACATATTGTGGATTGACGTCTATAACAACTTTGGTCAACACCACCATAAGCAAGATGTTAACACACAAAAACGTTAAGCGCTTGTTGTTTTCAAACACAAATGGTCTTGTCCGCCATAAAAAAACAAACAACAGCATAACAGGAATGAGCACCAACATGGAATACCCTAAAATGATCCAAGTAGTATTAGATTGAGTCCATGTTTGCGATTCAAATTCGAGTTGCAATGACCGTAATTTTTGAAGCTTGTCCCCTTCTACTACTTCTCCTTTGGCAATAAGGCGCGTGCCTTTAGTAACCAAACCGCGCACGGGTACAATTTCGGCTATTGCTTCTTGAAGAAATTGCGTCGTAAGGGCTTCATTATACGTAATATTGGGTACAATCAGAGAGAGTAAATATTGCCGACTACCGTCCGAAAGTAGGGTCGCGTCAAAATTGGATAGTTGATTTAAAAGAACATCTTTTGCCTCTATGTCGGTATATAAATCCTCAGCTTTTACACGAGATTGACGTGTCCCCTGAACAATGGCAATTTCGTTGGTTGTTTGTTCATTTTCAGAAGAGATAACGCCAATTCGATAAATCTCTTCTAAAACCGTTCTTAAATTTACCAGCAGTGCATTAGTCTCCGTAGTCAATGGCGTAGAAGAAGAGGTGTATTGATCAAAATAATCCAAAACAGTGCTTGTCACATCCTCCTGAACCGAATAGTAACGGGGAACTGCTGCTTGAAGGGTTTGCTTTTCAAGAGTCAACTCCTTTTCAGATTTTTGGATAGGAAAATCGTAGGGCGCCAATAGCGTTTCGTACTGCCATGGCTTTCCAGGTTGGATTTCATACTGAAAACTTGCTCCTCTAGGCAATAAATACACCACCACAGCTGCGGTGAGCAAACACATGAGCATCCTGTATAAAGAAGCTTGGTAACGATAGAAAAGCGACATAAAAAAGATTTAAACAAAAATACCACTTTTCAACACATTGATTTAAAATGGCGTTTTTTATAGTACTTTTGAAATATGACTTACGGAATTTGTGCGTTGAGTTTACTCCCACTGCGTGAAGCAGGACAACACACCTCCCCACTTGTTAGCGAAGTCCTTTATGGTGAAATTTTTACCATACTAACCCCTCAAAAATACTGGAGTAAAGTTCGCCTACTTGACAAAACTGAAGGCTGGTTAGAAAATTCACAGTTTCAAGAAATCAACCTTGAAACCTTTACCAAATTAGCCAAGGTAAAAGCTAAAATTTCAATCGATTTGGTAGAGTTTATCTGCAAAGAAGCGCAGATTTTATTCCCTGTACCCATTGGAAGTGCCGTTCAGCATAGTGCATTTTTGGGGCATACCTTTGACGGTGCCGTTTCAAACGGCACTCCAAATAAGAAAAACATTCGAGAAATGGCATCGATGTTCTTAAACAGTCCCTTCCGTCAAGGGGGTAAATCGCCCTTTGGTATTGATGCCGCTGGCTTTGTACAAATTGTATATGCCTTATGTGGAATCCCGCTTCCAAGAACAACAGTCGCACAAGCCTCGGTTGGCGAAGTAATGAGTTTTATTGAGGAATCCGAAACTGGAGATTTGGCTTTTTTCGACAATAAAGAGGGTGAAATTATTCACGTGGGTATTATTTTAGAAAATAATCACATCATACATGCGCACGGCAAGGTGCGTATAGACCGGATAGACCAAAGTGGTATTTACAATGCCGAACTACGCACACACACCTACAAGCTACGTCTATTAAAATCTATTGCATAAAAAAAACCTCACCGAAGCGAGGTTTTGTTTTATGTATGATTGGATGTGTTAAAGCGCATCTAACATATTACGGTATTTTTTAAATTTATCTGTGTCACCGATAGTGCCAAATATGTTTTTAAGTGTGGTTACTGCATCTTTGTTTGAAGGGTTTATCGCTACCAATTTTTCCAAATAGGGAACTGCTTCCAAGAAAAGACCTTGTCTTTTGGTTTTTAATTGTTCATACTTACGATTGTCTGCAGAAGAAGTACCCAGAGAATTCATTTGTTCTACAATATCTGCCTCACCCTGTAATATCGTTGACGCTAGGTTTAAATATGTAGCTTCATACGCAGGGTCTAAATCAATGGCTTTCTTATAATAATCAATAGCCGCTTCGCGATTACCCCTGTTTCCATTCACCACACCCAAGTTGTAGTATAAAATTGCATTGTTAGGATCTTGCTCAATAGCTTCTTGCATGAGAGAAGCAAAACGGGCTTCATCGCCAAGTTTAATGTATAAGTCTGCTTCTGTTAAAATCAACCCAACATCTTTTGGAGCTAGTTTTCTTGCGTCCTGTACAGCAGACATGGCAGCGTCATTATCCCCTTTATTTAGATAAATTAGAGCAATATTCTTTACAATTTCAGGTAATCGAGAAGGTGTTGGTTCCTCTCTAAAGTTTGTATAATCCTTTGATTTCTTATAAATCTCATAGGTTGCTTTTTCTACCTCTGATTCCTGATTGGTGGAAACTTCTGTAACAAAATATTTGGTTGTAATCCCTGTATAATCCAGTTCTTTTAACTTTTTATAATGTGCTAGAGCACCATCATAATCACCTGCATTTACAAAACTAGACGCTGCATGATACAGATAATCTTGATTGCTTTCGTCAAGGGTATACGCCAAATACAATAATTTACCTGCATTAAGAAAATCATCCTTACCATTTAGCGTAACAGCTTGATTTACCAAATCTGCTATAAGTTGTGGTTTGCTGTTATCAATAAGTTGCGAGTACTTACTAATGCCAGCGTTTTTCTCAATGGCTTTTGCCTTTTCGTAGGACGCCATGGCATCATCAAAATTTTGTTGGCCTTGCTCAGAAATACCACGCAAAAAGTGGTAGTGTGACGCGTATTTTGGCTCTGAAGATTCGAGTAGCGCGCTGTTTTGATTTAATGCCTGTATAGCTTCTCCATATGATTTGGCGTCAACTAACTTTTGAGCAGCTTTAAGTTCCTTTTTTTGGGCTTGTGCAGAAAAGCTAATCACCAATACAGCTAATAGTGAATAGTAAAACTTCATGATTTGTTATTTAGGTTTGTGTGTCATTTTCATCAACAGTGACATCTATGTCAGAAACGTCTTGAATCTCATCATCGTCATTCATAACCTTAGCTACCGCTGCAATAGAATCGTCATCTTTGATGTTAATTAAACGAACGCCTTGCGTAGCCCGTCCCATCACACGAAGTGAGTCAACACCAAGCCTAATAGCTATGCCTGAACGATTGATAATCATCAAATCATCTCCGTCCGACACGTTTTTGATGGCTACTAAATTACCAGTTTTTTCGGTTAATGCAAGGGTTTTTACCCCTTTTCCGCCACGATTGGTGATACGGTAATCCTCAATTTTAGATCGTTTTCCGTATCCGTGCTCAGAAACCACCAAAATATCAGAGTCTAAATCGTTTACGGCAACCATTCCAACTACCTCATCCTGTGCGCCTTGCAATGTAATTCCACGCACACCTGATGCGTTTCTTCCCATTGGGCGTGTTTTGCTTTCCTCAAAACGAATTGCCTTACCAGACTTTACCGCTAATACCACTTGCGAAGCACCAGTTGTGAGTTTTGCTTCTAGTAATTCATCTCCTTCACGAATCGTAATGGCATTGATGCCGTTGGTTCTTGGGCGTGAATATTGCTCTAATGAGGTTTTTTTCACTTGCCCTTTTTTAGTTGCCATGACTACATAACGACTATTGATATATTCCTCATCCTTGAGGTCTTGTGTACAGATAAACGCTTTGACCTTGTCGTCCTGCTCAATATTTATAAGGTTTTGAATGGCACGCCCTTTTGACGTACGACTTCCCTCTGGAATTTCAAAAACACGCATCCAGAAACACTTTCCTTTTTGAGTAAAAAACAGCATATACTGGTGGTTGGTCCCAACAAACAAATGCTCCAAAAAGTCTTCACTTCGTGTTGTAGAGGCTTTTTGACCAACACCTCCCCTGTTCTGTGTACGATATTCTGCAAGTGGTGTACGCTTTATATAACCAGCGTGTGATATGGTAATTACCACTTTTTCGTCAGGAATCATATCCTCCACACGGAAGCTACCTCCAGCATATACTATGGTAGAGCGACGTTCATCACCATACTTAGATTTTACGGTTACCAATTCTTCTTTTATGATATCCATACGACGCTCCTTTTTATCCAGAATGTCTTTTAAATCGTCAATGGTATTCATGAGATCGTCGTATTCAGAACGAAGTTTGTCTTGCTCCAAACCAGTTAACTGTCGCAAACGCATCTCGACGATAGCTTTTGCCTGAATTTCAGTAAGCGCAAATTTGGTAATAAGCTTTTGGCGTGCCTCATCAGCATTGGCTGATGCCTTGATAAGCGCAATAACTTCGTCAATGTTATCAGAAGCAATAATCAACCCTTGTAAAATATGGGCGCGTTCTTCTGCTTTACGGAGCTCATATTCTGTCCTGCGTACAACCACTTCGTGGCGATGCTCTACAAAGTGATGAATCATATCTTTAAGATTCAACATTTGCGGACGTCCTTTTACCAGTGCAATATTGTTAACACTGAAAGAAGACTGCAACGCAGTATACTTGTACAACATATTGAGTACAATATTCGGAATCGCATCACGCTTCAGAATATATACGATTCGCATTCCTTTGCGGTCAGATTCATCGCGGATATTTGAAATCCCCTCAATTTTTTTGTCATTTACCAGTTCAGCGGTTTTTTTAATCATTTCCGCCTTATTGACTTGATAAGGAATTTCAGTTACGATAATACACTCCCTGCCATTAACTTCTTCAATTTCGGCTTTGGCACGCACCACTACACGACCCCGACCCGTATGAAACGCTTCTTTTACACCGTCATACCCATAAATGACGCCTCCTGTTGGAAAGTCAGGTGCCTTGATATGTTCCATAAGACCGTCGATATCTATATCGGTGTTGTCTATGTAGGCAATGGTTCCATCTACTACTTCTGATAAATTGTGGGGAGGCATATTGGTTGCCATACCTACTGCAATTCCAGAAGCACCATTAATAAGAAGGTTTGGTACTCGCGTAGGCAATACTGTGGGCTCTTTTAAGGTATCATCAAAGTTAAGTTGATGATCAACCGTATCCTTGTCGATATCTGCCATCATATCTTCAGATATTTTTTGCATACGTGCTTCGGTGTAACGCATCGCAGCAGGGCTATCGCCATCAATAGAACCAAAGTTACCTTGTCCATCGACCATCATATAACGTAAGCTCCATGACTGTGCCATACGCACCATGGCATCATAAACAGAAGTATCGCCGTGAGGGTGATATTTACCCAATACCTCACCCACAATACGCGCAGATTTTTTGTGTGAAGAGCTGGCTTTTACGCCCAATTCATGCATTCCAAACAAGACCCGACGGTGTACAGGCTTTAGACCATCTCTGACATCTGGCAGTGCACGTGACACAATGACCGACATAGAATAGTCGATGTACGCCGACTTCATTTCATCTTCAATGTTGATTGGAATCAACTTATCTTCTGTTGCCATTTATTTGTTTGTTTATAGTTACGACAGTAACAGCTAAAGTAAGCATTCAACGAATGAATATATATAATAGTCAAGTCGTTTTTCCTATAATTTATTAACAAATTCATATTTAAAAAAAACAAAAAATTTCGCTTCTATAATTTGTAATTCAAAAAAAAAATTCGTCTATTCGTTATGTGTCAAGTGGCATTGGTTCAATATTTGCCTACAAAAAAATAAAAAATCTATGGACGATAATTTTTCACCCCGAGTAAAAGATGTCATAACGTATAGCAAAGAGGAAGCATTGCGTTTGGGGCATGATTTTATTGGAACAGAGCATTTGATGTTAGGCTTATTGCGTGACGGCAATGGAAAAGCTATCTCTATCCTCAAAGCACTGGAAATAGACCTAGATTACCTTAGACGTAAGATTGAAATTCTGACCCCGGCTAATCCTGCCAATTCTCCAGAGCCGCAACATAAAACCAATTTACACCTAACAAGACAAGCAGAACGCGCACTAAAAACGACTTTTTTAGAAGCAAAATTATTCCAAAGCAGTGCTATTAACACTGCGCATTTGTTATTGTGTATCCTTAGAAACGAAAACGACCCGACCACAAAAGTGTTACACAAACTACAAGTGGACTACGAAACGGTCAAAGATCAGTTCAAATATATGTCAGTGGATAGTGATGATGATTTTATTGATATGCCAACTGCTGATGCATTTCCTGAAGATCCATCTGAAGAAGATAGTCGAGGAGAATCTTCTTCCTACTCTACTTCTTCGGAAAACAAAAAAGGGAAAAAATCTACTACCCCAGTATTGGATAATTTTGGTAGAGATCTTACCAAAATTGCGCTGGAAGGCAAAATGGATCCTGTTATTGGACGCGAAAAAGAAATTGAGCGCGTATCACAAGTTTTAAGTCGAAGAAAGAAGAACAACCCACTACTTATTGGTGAGCCTGGTGTGGGTAAATCTGCTATTGCAGAGGGTCTTGCGTTGCGCATCATCCAAAAGAAAGTATCGCGAGTGTTGTACAACAAGCGTGTGGTTACTTTGGATTTGGCTTCGTTAGTAGCTGGAACAAAATACCGTGGTCAGTTTGAAGAGCGCATGAAAGCCGTGATGAACGAACTTGAGAAAAACACCAACATCATTTTGTTTATTGATGAAATCCACACCATAGTAGGTGCTGGTGGAGCAACAGGAAGCTTAGACGCTTCTAATATGTTTAAACCAGCCCTTGCAAGAGGTGAAATTCAATGTATAGGAGCAACTACCTTAGACGAATACCGTCAACACATCGAAAAAGATGGCGCACTGGAGAGACGCTTTCAAAAGGTTGTGGTAGACCCTACTACAGTAGACGAAACCATTGAAATCCTTCAAAATATTAAGGACAAGTACGAAGCGCATCACAATGTAAATTATACAGATGCTGCCATTGAGGCCTGTGTGCGTCTTTCAGACAGGTATATCACAGATAGATTTTTACCAGACAAAGCCATTGATGCACTAGACGAAGCGGGTTCTAGGGTACATATTAACAATATGGAGGTGCCCGATAAGATTGTTGCCATTGAAAAAGAATTAGAACACGTTCGAGAGCAAAAAAATACTGTTGTAAAGCGGCAGAAATATGAAGAAGCTGCAAAGTTACGTGACGATGAAAAAAAGCTAGAAAAAGAGCTGATGTTTGCCCAAGAAGAGTGGCAAGAAGAACAGCGTCAAAACAGAGAAACGGTTACCGATAGAGATATTGCAGACGTGGTTTCTATGATAACTGGAATCCCTGTGCAGCGGGTTGCTGACGGAGAAATAGATCGCTTAGCCAAACTCAACGAGTTGATTCAACACAAAGTTATTGGGCAAGAACAGGCTGTTGAAAAAGTGGCAAAGGCCATTCAGCGCAACCGTGCAGGACTTAAAAACCCCAACAAACCCATTGGCTCGTTTATCTTTTTGGGACAGACAGGTGTCGGGAAAACACAACTTGCAAAAGTCCTGGCTGAAGAGCTTTTTGATAGTGATGCTTCGCTGATTCGCATTGACATGAGCGAATACATGGAAAAATTTTCCATATCAAGACTTATAGGAGCACCTCCTGGATATGTAGGCTACGAAGAAGGTGGACAGCTTAGTGAAAAAGTACGCAGAAAACCCTATTCTGTAGTATTGTTAGACGAAATTGAAAAAGCGCATCCCGATGTGTTTAATATGCTGCTTCAAGTACTAGACGACGGCTATTTAACAGATTCTTTGGGGAGGCGTGTCGACTTTAAAAACACCATCATCATCATGACTTCTAATGTAGGAGCACGACAGGTAAAAGATTTTGGTTTGGGAGTAGGCTTTGGCACTTCGGCGCAAAAATCACAGGAAGACAAGAACATTCAAGGCGTTATTCAAAATGCGTTGAAAAAAACCTTCTCTCCAGAGTTTTTAAACCGAATTGATGATGTTGTCATTTTCAACAGCCTAACTAAAGAGGATTTAGCTAAGATTATTGAACTAGAGTTGGCATCGCTCCAAAAGCGTGTAACTGAACTCGGGTATACGCTAAAGCTTTCAAAAAAGGCGGTTAGTTTCCTTATCGATAAAGGATATGACAAGCAATATGGAGCCCGTCCACTTGCACGTGCAATTCAACGTCATGTAGAAGATATACTTGCCGGTGAGATTATCAACAACACCCTAAAAAGTGGCGCAGAAGTGCTTTTTGATTGGGATGGCAAAAGCGAAAATCTCGAGTTGAAAATCAAGAAAATAGAAAAGACGACAGATTCTTAACGTTTTTTTTACATGTAAACGTCTATTGCGTTACATTTTTATCTTCTTTTGCCAAAATTTTTATGTCTTATGGTAAGCAAGACTGTTATTGGTTCTGAAGAATGGATATCGCTAAATGAGCTTAATATCCCTTTTATAAAAGCACGTGTAGATAGTGGCGCAAAAACCTCTAGCATGCACGCTGTCAACATTCAATCTTTCCAAAAAGACAATGAGCTTTGGGTGAAATTTGATGTTTTCCCACTTCAAAATGATGGCAAACGCAAAGTGAGCTGCGAAGCCTTAGTCATTGACAAACGCGTGGTAAAAAGTTCCAGTGGAGATCGAGAGCAACGCTATGTCGTGCGCACCTCCATGAGTTTAAAAGACCAGCGGTGGGACATTGAACTGACGCTTACCAACAGAGACTCTATGGGATACCGCATGCTATTGGGTAGGGAAGCCATGCGAGGTAAGATTATAGTTGATCCTGCAGTAAGCTTTTTGACTGGCGAAGTGGATCAAAAAAGTGTTGTGGAATCTTACAAGCAGTTTAAGAAACCAAACGAAGGATTACGCATTGGGCTACTGGCCTCTAATCAAAACCTTTACAGCAACCGACGCATTATAGAAGCTGCCGAACAACGGGGACATGAAATTGAATTTTACAATATTCGGCAATGCTTTATGAAACTTGATGCCACAACACCTCAAATACACTATAGAGGAGGAAAAGCTATCGAAGCACTCGATGCCGTAATCCCTAGAATTCGTCCTTCACAAACCTTTTATGCTTGTGCGCTCTTGCGCTTGTTTGAAAGCATGGGTGTTTTTTGTTTTAATACTTCAGAATCAATCATTCAATCTAGAGACAAATTGTTTTCATTACAATTACTCTTACGACAAGGGGTTCAAATCCCCACTACGGGCTTTGCCAGTTCGCCACTAGACACTAATGACCTTATTGAAATGGTTGGTGGTTCGCCACTCATTGTAAAACTACTTGAGGGCACACAAGGCAAAGGGGTTGTTTTGGCCGAAACAAAGAAAGCTGCCGAAAGTGTTATAAATGCATTTAAAAGTTTAAACGCCAATATTTTAGTTCAAGAGTTTATCAAAGAGGCCAACGGAAAAGACCTTAGGTGTTTTGTCATAGACGGCAAGGTTGTCGCATCTATGCAGCGTTCGGCACCTCCGGGAGAGTTTCGAGCAAACGTACACCTTGGCGGAACCACTGCGCTTATAAAAGCCACTCCCGAAGAACGAAAACTTGCCATCAAAGCCACAAAAGCCATGGGCTTACATGTCGCTGGTGTTGATATTATTCGCTCTGCTTCTGGTCCGTTGGTATTAGAAGTTAATTCATCGCCTGGACTGGAGGGCATTGAAGCAGCTACTCAAAAAGACATTGCTCAAATGATGATAAAATCTATAGAGAAGCGATGTAATTATGTTTCAAAAACTAAATAGCACGCAAACTCACATCAACTATTGGTGCGGAATGTGTGATATAGCCTAAAGAAACATAATCAACACCCGTTTCGGCATAGGAAACTATTGTTTTTGGCGTAATATTTCCAGAAGCTTCTGTGGGCAACGCGCCATTTATGAGCGTTATAGCTTCACCTAACTCTTTGGGCGACATATTGTCTAACAAAATCCTGCTAATCCATGGGTATTGTAGACATATTTTAACTTCTACAAGTGTTCTAGTCTCTACAATAACAGGGATTGGGCTAGATAAGCTTTCTACGTAGTCTTTTGTTTTAGCCAACGCAGCGGGCAACCCTCCACAGAAATCAATATGATTATCCTTAAGCATAATGGCATCATAAAGTCCCATACGGTGATTTACACCACCCCCTATCAGAACCGCCCATTTTTCAGCAATTCTAAAATTAGGGGTGGTTTTTCGGGTATCCAACACCTTGCAAGCAGTGTGGCTAATCAATTGTTGTACTTGATTCGTAACGGTGGCTATACCACTCATGCGCTGAATCGCGTTTAGTAAAATACGCTCTAAAGAAAGTATTTGTTGGGTATCCCCATCTAGGGTAAATAACACATCGCCTTTGCTAAAAAAACTACCGTCTTTGACAAGTGGTGTAAGTCTAATTTCAGGGGCATGCAATTCCAAAACAAGCGCACAAAAAGCAACTCCTGCCAGCACCCCATCGTCTTTGGCTATAAGGGTAGCTTTGGACTGATGCCCAATCGGAAATATGGCTTTGGAGGTGTGGTCGCCCGCTTTGCCAAAATCTTCGTCTAATGCATGATTAATACACAAAACAAGTTCGTTGCGGTATGTATCTATAAATGAGTTAGGCATAATCTTCATTGTAATAAACACCCTTATTTTCAGGATATGTTTGCGATTGTTTTATCATCAAATACGCAACACTTACCAAATTTCGCAATGTGGTTAATTGAGGGGTTAGTTTATTTTGTTGGTATAATTCTTTGGTCGCAATATAGACCTCATGCAACTCATCTTCAGCACGTTTCAAACGCGCCCCAGACTTGATAATCCCAACATGATTACTCATAATGTGTTGCAATTTAGACCGAAGCGCACTAATGCGCTCTATTTTTTGGTTTGACACATCCTGGGTTCCTTCCCAGTCTGGAATTTCATTAAAAAACCCATCGGGCAAAGAGATGTTAGAAAGCGCCTCACTAGAGTGTTTGGCTGCACGGGCTGCAAACACCAATGCTTCGAGCAACGAGTTTGAAGCCAAGCGATTAGCCCCATGTAAGCCCGTATGACTGCATTCTCCAATGGCATATAAGCCTGAAAGACTACTCTGACCATGTTCATTTACATCGATACCCCCACAAATATAATGGGCTGCTGGCAAAACTGGAATGTACGCTTTGGTAATATCAACACCCACCTTTAAGCAATTCGATAAAATAGTGGGAAACTGATTTTCAAGTATTTGCTTGTCAATATGCGTAGCGTCGAGATAAACGTGAGGAGTGCCGTGTTTCTCCATTTGGGCGTGAATGGCACGAGAAACAATATCACGAGGTGCTAAATCTTTCCTTTTGTCATATTGACTCATAAATGCCTCCCCCTTGTGGTTTCGGAGTATGCCGCCTGCACCGCGAATGGCTTCGGTAATCAAAAAGGTATGCCCATCAATTTTGGGGTATAATGCTGTTGGGTGAAACTGCACAAAGTGTAAGTTTTCAATGTGTACTTTGGCACGGTAAGCTGCCCCTAACCCATCGCCTGTGGCAGCAGAAGGATTGGTTGTGTGGGCATATACTTGCCCAGCACCACCTGTAGAAAGTATGGTTAGTTTAGCAGTGATTTTAATAATTTCTTCATCAATTTTTGAAATAACATAGGCCCCGTAGCAACGACCATGCTTCGCTGCCGATAAATGGTGATCAGTGATAAGATCAACTAGAGAGTGGTTTTCAAAAAAGCGAATGTTTTTAAGCGATCTTGCTTTAGCAATTAAGGCGCGTTGAATATGCAGACCCGACATATCCTTGTGGTGAACAATACGTTTCGCCGAATGCCCGCCTTCTTTGCCTAAATGAAGGCTGTTCCCGTTTTTGTCAAATTTTGCACCCCACGCAATGAGTTCTTGAACACGCTCAGGGCCTTCGCGTACTACAAAATCTACTACTTTCGGGTTAGAGGTGTTTGCGCTAGCGTGCAACGTATCTTGAACATGATCCTCATATGAATCTTTTATAAAATCTGAAACTACTGCAATACCGCCTTGTGCATATTTGGTGTTGCTTTCAAGCAAGTCGCGCTTCGAGATCATTATAATTTGCTTTTCTGGGGAAGATTCCCCCAAGCGAACGGCATAGCTAAGTCCCGCTATTCCAGTGCCGATAACCAAAACATCTGCGTGCATATTAAGATAATTCTAGCATACGATCGATGGGTGCTTTGGCAGCTTTCATAAGGGTATCATCGAGTGTAATTTCGGGGAGTTCATAGACAAGGCAGTTATATAGCTTTTCAAGGGTGTTAAGTTTCATAAAAGCACACTCACTGCACGCACATGTATCATCAGAAACAGGAGCCGGAATAAAGGTTTTGTGGGGGGCACGCTTTTTCATTTCATGCAAGATACCTGCTTCAGTAGCCACAATATAAGTGTCTCCTTCGTCCTGTTGTATAAAATTCAAGAGTCCTGATGTGCTTCCAACATACTGAGCAATATCAAGTACTTGCGACTCACTTTCTGGGTGCGCAATAAATTTTGCTGTGGGGTGATCTTTTGCCAATTGCACAATTTTATCAAACGAAAACGCCTCATGTACAATACAAGATCCATCCCATAAAATCATATCACGACCAGTTTCTTTAATCAAATAACGACCAAGATTTTTATCTGGAGCAAAAATAATGGGCTGATTTTTTGGTATGCTTTCAATTATTTTCACCGCATTGCTAGAAGTACACACAATATCGCTCAGGGCCTTAATTTCGGCAGAACAGTTAATGTAGGTAACCACAATAGCACCTGGGTGTTGCGCCTTAAATGCCGCAAAGTCAACAGGAGGACAAGAATCTGCTAATGAACACCCTGCCTTAAGGTCAGGGAGTAATACTTTTTTGGATGGATTAATAATTTTGGCGGTTTCAGCCATAAAATGAACACCCGCAAAAACAATAACATCAGCATCAACTGTGGCTGCTGCCTTCGCCAGATATAAACTATCACCTAAAAAATCAGCCAGGTCTTGAATGGCATCTTCCTGATAATAATGTGCCAACAATACTGCGTTTTTCTCTTTTTTTAATCTGATAATTTCCTCCACAAGATTTATGCCCTCTGGGATAGGGGCATCTACAAACCCCCGGAGGGTAAGCAATGAGGGATCGATATGTGGTATTTTAGCTTTCAATTTTTTTTCAAATTTCGTAAAAACAATACAATATAGCTAGTTTTAGAATACTGTTATTTTTAAATCCATAAGACACGTAAAAACCAATTCCTAAGTTGCTAACGTAAAAAAAGGAAAGAATACCGTTAAATTGGATATAAATCGGTTATTTTTGTATCGTTTTTTCTGATATTGATACGAATGGTAGTTTTAAAATTTGGTGGTTCTTCTGTTGCAAGCGCAACACAAATCAAACAAGTGTTACACATATTGACACAACAAGACAAGTCTATGGCTGTAGTGGTGTCTGCACTTGGAGGGGTGACTGATGCCCTTCATCAATTAGGAGATCTAGCGGCTAATGGAGATATTTCCTATACAGAGCAACTCAAGCAAGTAGAAGCACGGCATATTAATTTGGTGCAAGAACTTATTCCAATAGCAAAACAAAGCGGTGTATTAAGTGCTACCAAGCAAATGCTTAACCAGCTTGAAACTATCTTGGAAGGTGTTTTTATGATTCGTGAACTTTCACCAAAAACGCTAGACACACTTCTAAGTTTTGGGGAACTGCTATCGCACACCATTATTGCTCATGCTGCTCAAGCAATAGGCCTAGATGCCATTGCTAAAAATGCGCAAGATCTTATCATAACCACACAATCACTGGGAAGAACACTCGTGGATTATGATAGCACCAACGATAACATTAATGCCTTTTTTGATAATAATACACATAAATTGGTTGTACTTCCAGGCTTTGTTGCCAAAAACAACCAGGGCGTGGTTACTACTTTAGGACGTGGCGGCTCTGACCTAACGGCTTCTATTATTGCCTGTGCGGTTCAAGCCGAATATTTAGAAATTTGGACTGATGTAAGTGGTATGTATACCGCACATCCAGCCATTGTAAAGCAGGCCAAAGCCATTTCTGAAATCTCCTATCAAGAAGCTATGGAACTTTCTCATTTTGGAGCTAAAGTAATTTACCCACACACACTACAGCCCATTACAGTTAAGAACATCCCCGTTTATATCAAAAACACATTTAAGCCTGAAGACCCCGGCACCCTAATCACAAATGCTACAGAAGCAGATACCGTGGTGCGTGGCATCAGTCACATTAATGATATTGCTCTTCTTACCCTAGAAGGTAGCGGCATGATTGGCGTTCCCGGATACTCGCAAAAATTGCTCACTGTGCTGGCGCAGCATCATATTAATGTAATTATGATAACGCAAGCTTCTTCGGAGCACTCTATATGTTTAGGGATTGAAGCAAGTAAGGCCGACTTTGCAGAGCAAACCATCAATGAAGCGTTTGCGATGGATATTGAGACACAAAAGCTACATCCAATTCGCATTGAAAAAGACTTGTCTATTGTGGCTCTGGTAGGGGAGAATATGAAAAATCACCAAGGTATTAGCGGTAATATGTTTCGTGCTCTTGGGAATAACAATGTAAACGTTAAGGCTATTGCACAAGGAGCATCGGAGAAAAACATTACTGCTGTTATTGACAGCAAGGATGTTAAGAAAGCCCTGAACACTTTACACGAAGCCTTTTTTGAAGAACAAATCAAAAAACTTCACTTGTTTGTAACTGGAATAGGCAACGTTGGAAGTAAATTTTTAGAGCAAGTTGAACAACAACTTACATTTTTGAAAGATCATTTTAAACTCAATTTGAGTGTTGTTGGGATTTCCAACTCCAGAAAAATGATATTTGATCCAAAAGGAATTGATTTAGGGCAATGGAAAACCTTATTAGAAGAAGGAGAAGCTGCTAATAAAGAAGTGTTTTTTGAAAAGACAAAAGCATTAAACATGCGCAATGCCATTTTTGTGGACAATACAGCCAATCCCGAAATTGCTGGTACCTATGCGAATTATTTAAAAAATAATATTGGGGTGGTTACCTGTAATAAAATTGCCTGTGCAGATGCACTCGTAAATTACCAAAGCCTTAAAAAACTATCTCGCAAATACAATGCGCCATTTTTGTTTGAAACAAATGTGGGTGCTGGATTGCCTATTATTGACACGTTGAATCATTTAATCGCCTCTGGCGATCGTGTACGTAGCATTCAAGCAGTGCTTTCGGGGAGTCTAAATTTTGTGTTTAACTCCTTTAATGAAAACACTTCCTTCCGCGAAGTAGTAGAACGCGCTATGCAAGAGGGATACACAGAGCCCGATCCCAAAATTGATTTAAGCGGTATAGATGTGGCACGTAAAATTTTGATTTTAGCACGTGAAAGCGGTCATGATCTGGAACTTTCGGATATTGAAAACGATTCATTCTTGCCACAGCCGTGTTTAGATACCACTTCTAACGAAGCATTTTTAGCCAGTTTGGACGAACACAGCAAGCACTTTGATGGACTTTATGCTGCTGCCAAAAATGAAAATGCCCGTTTAAAATATGTGGCTTCTTTTGAAAACGGAAAAGCTTCTGTGGGACTACAGCAAATTCCAGAAGGACATGATTTTTACAACTTAGAAGGCAGCGATAATATTGTACTCTTCTATACAGACCGCTATGCCCAGCAACCCCTTATTGTTAAAGGAGCAGGTGCGGGTGCGGCAGTTACCGCTTCAGGAATTTTTGCAGATATTATTAGAATTGGAAAAAGTTAATATAAAAGGCGTAAGGCTATTTGCTCCGGCAAGTATTGCCAATATTTCATGTGGATTTGATGTGCTAGGGCTATGCCTAGAGAACATTGGCGATCTGATGGAAATTCGTCGTAGCGAAAAAGCAGGCATCCATATTACCGCTATTAAAGGGCAAGACTTGCCCCTTGAAGCCAAAAAAAACGTAGCTGGTGTTGCAGGGCTTGCGCTTTTGGAAGCGCACAATCCGCAACTTGGATTCGAAATTAAAATAGAAAAAAATATTAAACCCGGAAGTGGTATTGGCAGCTCAGCAGCTAGTGCGGCAGGAACCGTTGCGGGAATTAATTATCTTCTAGGCAATCCGTTTACGCCATCTGAACTGGTGCGGTTTGCTATGGAAGGAGAACGCTTAGCATGCGGTAGTGCGCATGCCGATAATGTTGCTCCTGCCCTACTTGGCGGATTTACATTGGTTCGAAATACCAACCCACTTGATGTGTGCAAACTTCCAACTCCGTTGGAACTTGCAGCTACGGTAATTCATCCAAAAATTGAGGTGAAAACTTCGGATGCACGTGCCGTACTTAGGCAACGTGTTTCACTCGAAAAAGCCATTCAACAGTGGGCGAATGTCGGTGCATTGGTATCCAGCTTATACGAAGAAGACTATGACTTGCTTAGTCGTTCTTTGGTTGATGAAATTGTAGAGCCCTCGCGGGCTATTCTTATTCCTCATTTTGATCAACTTAAAGCAGCCTGCAAATCTGCAGGAGCGCTTGGGTCTGGAATTTCAGGCTCTGGACCTTCAGTTTTTGCATTGTCCAGAGGTATGACAACGGCAAATAGGGTTGCCCAAGTCATGAAAGAAGTTTACGAAAAAACCGAAATCCCTTTTGAAATACACGTAAGCCCGGTAAAGCAATCTGGCGTTAACATTTTAGAAGAATTAACATGACATATTACAGTCTAACAAACCCTGACAATACTGCAACATTTTCAGAAGCGGTTATTCGTGGCTTAGCACCTGACAGAGGCTTGTATTTCCCAAAGAATATTGAACGCCTTTCAGATGATTTTCTCCAAAATTTAGCTGAAAAATCACACGTAGAAATAGGTGTTGAAGTGATGCGTCAATTTGTTGGCGATACCATTCCTATTGCACAACTAGAAAAAATTGTAGCGGATACCCTTTGCTTTGATTTTCCATTGGTTTCGCTAAACGATAACATGGCTAGTCTAGAGCTTTTTCATGGTCCAACCATGGCATTTAAAGATGTGGGCGGACGGTTTATGGCGCGAAGCATTGGATATTTTAATGAGCAGCGTACTGAAAAAGTAACCGTTTTGGTTGCTACCTCGGGTGATACTGGTGGTGCCGTAGCTTCTGGTTTTTTAGGAATAGAAGGTACAGAAGTAATCATTTTGTATCCCAAAGGAAAAGTGAGTGATATTCAAGAATTGCAACTCACTACAAATGGCAATAACATCAAGGCAGTAGAAGTAGATGGCGTTTTTGATGACTGTCAAGAAATGGTCAAAACGGCCTTTTTGGACAAAGATCTCAACGCTGTTTATAATCTTACTTCTGCCAATTCTATTAATGTAGCGCGCTGGTTGCCGCAATCCTTTTACTTTTTTATTGCCTACCAACAGCTTTTGAAACAAGGTTTCGATGGGAAACTCGTTATTTCGGTACCCAGTGGAAACTTTGGTAATATTTGTGCCGGAATTGTTGCGAACAAACTAGGACTACCTATTCATCATTTTGTTGCCAGTACAAACGTAAACGATGCCGTTCCACGTTATTTACAAACCAAGCAGTACACGCCCCTCCCCTCGAAACAAACCATTTCTAATGCGATGGATGTGGGCAATCCTTCCAATTTTATCCGTATTCAGTCGTTGTTTAACAATAGTTTTGATGCGCTAAAAGAACACTTTTCCTCCTATGCGTTTGATGACAAGGAAACAAGGGTTGCGCTAAAAGAATTGCATGACAACTACGGCTATGTCGCCGATCCGCATGGAGCTGTTGGCTATTTGGGATTAAAAAAATATATGGGAGAGAATCCAGATACCTATGGTATATTTTTGGAAACGGCTCACCCCATTAAATTCCGTGATTCTGTTGAAGAAACGTTGGGCATTACACTCGATATTCCAGCACAGATTCAACATATTTTGGATAAGCATCCCGAAAAAACGTCACTTAAAGGATACGACGCATTTAAGGCGTATCTACTCGAGCGTGCTTAGTTCAGGAAGAAGAAAATCGTCCAGCACACTAGGCTGCTGCATCATTGCTTCGATAGCGTCTGCCGTACGAGGCGCATAAGCGGATAAGTTTACAGGTCCATTTTCGGTGATTAAAATATCATCTTCAATACGTACTGCGATACCCCACCATTTGGGGTCACACGGACTATTTTCAGGGATGTAAATTCCGGGTTCTACCGTAATTAGGGTGTTGTGCCTAAACGGCTGATAGGTTCCTGCATCGTGTACATCTAGCCCCAAATAGTGTGACGTACCGTGCGGGAAGTAGCGTCTTACCTCTGATGCCTCTTCAATAATCCCCAATTCCATTAATCCTTTTTCTATGACTACAAGGGCAGCCTTATGAGGCGCACGCATGCTAGCGCCCACAACAGAAGCCGCTATCCCTGCTTCTTGTGCTTCGTAAACAATGTCATAAATGGCACGTTGTTCTTCTGTAAATGTACCGTCGGCAGGAATGGTTCGGGTAACATCGGCAGTGTAATTGTGGTATTCGGCACCCAAATCCATAAGGACTAAATCTTCGTCAACAGTGGGTTTGTCATTGGTAATATAATGCAACACACAACCGTTGTGGCCGCCTCCAACAATTGAGGGATAGCCTTCATATTCAGCACCATATTTTTTAAATACAAACTCGTGAATTCCTTGAATTTCACGTTCCGACATATTGGGGTGCATGGCTTTCATTACCTCTAGTTGACCAACAGCAGAAATGTAAACTGCTTTTTTGAGCAAGGTTACTTCTTCGGGGTGTTTGACTTCACGCAGCCCATCCATAATAACCCCCAAGGTTTCGGTGTCTAGGTTTGTGAGGCGTTCGGTCATTTGTTGTTTTAACTCGGTGCGTTGGCGTTCGTTAATTGCTTTTTGATATTGTGTCAAAAGGGGGTCTGTTGCCAAATTTGCATCGCGCCACAGCCAACGATCAAGGACTTGTGCTACGTTTGCAGAACTGTGTGTTTCTGAGGTAGTAATATAGCGATAAAGCGAAGTACGTGCAGCAGAAAAATCAGCGGGGTAACGGGCTTTTTGCTTAAAGGTTTCAATAAGCGAATATAAATCTACATCAACACGCTTATCATCACGAACATCGTTGTTAAAATCAAAAAACAACACACGGTCAAATGTGTCAAAACTTGTTTTGAAATCCGTGAATTGGGTATTAAAGAATACGTTTTCAAATCCAAGGCGTTCTTTTGCGCCCGCCACGCCTAAGCGATAGCCGTCCCATTGTTCTCGTAACGGATTGCGCTTCTGAACAAACAAAATTTCATTCATTTGTGCACCATCAAATTCTTGTAACTCTTTGTATATGAGCAATATGGCGTGTGGCTCTTTAAATCCGGTGAGGTAATAAAAGTTAGGGTCTTGATGGTAGTGATAGTCCACATCGTTAGCCCTATTACGCACGGGATTGGCAAAAAATACCGCTACGCTATTTGGAGGCATTGCCTCACGCACAGCATCCCTGCGCGAAGCATGAAATTCGGGCGTTAGATAATCGGTGGGGAGTTCTTGAGCAGTCAGTACTGCGAAACAACATGTGAATAAAATGAGGCGTATCATCATTATCTTTTTAGCTAATATAGCCAAAACTATACTATTTTTGAAAAATGAACCTGTTACCACTACATCAACAGCACACAGCTCTCGGAGCCAAAATGGGGCCTTTTGCAGGCTTTGAAATGCCACTTACCTACAAAGGCGTGAAGGCAGAACACCTTTGTGTGAGAGAGCACGTTGGGGTATTTGATGTGTCGCATATGGGTGAATTTTTGGTTTCGGGCGATAAGGCACTCGAATTGCTGCAATACACAACAAGCAACAATGTGGCTGCACTTGCCATTGGCGATGCCCAATACGGGTATATACCCAACGCAACTGGGGGTGTAGTAGACGATTTGTTGATTTACCGCATTGCAGAAAATACCTATCTTTTGGTTGTCAATGCCAGTAATATCGATAAAGATTGGGAGTGGTTCAGCCGTCAAAACGATTCGATTGGTGCCACGCTTCAGAACGTTTCAGCCGACTTTGCGTTGTTGGCGGTACAAGGGCCCAAAGCGCATGACTTGATGCGTGAGCTCTCAACGCTTGAAACAAACAAGCAAAAAAGTTTTTCGATAGTACAAACTACCGTTGGTGGGGTGGACAATGTTTGGATTGCCACAACAGGTTATACTGGAGCCGGGGGGGTAGAATTGTACGTTCCTAGCTCGCATGCAGCACAGGTTTGGGAAGCCCTTCTTTCAGTGGGTGAAGCCTATGCCATTCAGCCCATAGGGTTGGCAGCGCGCGATACCTTGCGCCTTGAAATGGGCTATTGCCTGTACGGGCATGAACTTACCGATGCTACCTCCCCGATTGCTGCACGATTGGCGTGGTGTACCGATTTTTCTAAATCCTTTGTGGGAGAAGACTCCATTAAAAAAGACAAATCGGAAGGGACGGCACAACTGCGCATTGGCTTTACGATGATTGAGCGTGGTATTCCACGGCAAGGCTATATGCTTACAGATGCTACTGGAGCCACTATTGGCGAGGTTACTTCGGGGACTTCATCGCCATCGTTAGGGGTAGGTATTGGTATGGGATATGTTTTGCGTGAATTTGCTACCGTTGGCACCGAAATCTTTGTTACAATTCGAGAGAAAAACATAAAAGCCCGCGTAATAAGACTTCCTTTTGTGTCATGATTCGGGTATTGATTGTAGGTGGTAGCGGCTTTTTAGGGCGTGCATTGTTTAAAGAATTGCATCCTTATATGGACGTATATGCTACCTATTGTAATCAGGAGAAATACGCCAAAAACAAACGCTATTTTTCGTATGACATTCGCGAAGACTCCCCCACCGAACTGCTAAAATTCATACAACCCCATTTAATTATTTCTGCCCTTCGGGGCGATGCCGAAGAACAGTTTGTGGCGCATGATATGCTTATTGCATACGCCGTAAAAAACAACGCCAGGATATTGTTTTTATCCTCGGCAAATGTGTTTGATAGCTTTCGCCATTATCCAAGTTACGAGCACGACAAAACCCTTTCTGAAAGTGCTTTTGGCAAGCTAAAAATAACCCTTGAGAATAAACTGATGCGGATGCCGGCATTTAGCTGGACCATTGCACGACTGCCCATGGTATTTGGATCGGCTTCTCCCCGACTGCACGAGCTTAAAACGGCACTACAAACACAGCAGCCCTATGAGATTTTTCCCAACACGGTAATTAACCTTGCCTCGGACTATTTTGTAACGCAACAGCTGCATTATATCATTAACCGAAACCGTTGGGGTATTTTTCATTTGGGCAGCGTGGATCTTGTGCACCACAACGAATTTATCTCGCAATTGGTAACCGGACTAAACGCACCCAAAAAACCAGTATACAAGCACGTATTTGCCAGCAATACAGACCGCTATATTGCAGCCCTGCCCAAATACAACAACCTGCCAAAACACCTGCACTACACCACAGAACAGGTGCTACAAGACACCCTGCGCACCATCCTAAAACAGCAGTAGCGTGTTAAAATTTTTGTTATTTTAGCATTAAACATACCCCAAATTGTTTAAACCGAAGTAGCCTACGCATTCATTTTTTTTACTTTTTTGGGTAGCTGAGTGGTTTTTAACCAAACGACTCTTGCACTATTTCTTACTTTATAAATTTTTGTAAAGCACTGAATAGGTGTGTTTTACGTAATTTATTGTTGCGAAAAAAGCAAACGCATTTTACTTGGTTTTGACAAAAGGTGTGTGGATAGAAATAAGATGTATGGAAGCTAGAAAATGGGGCATTTGATTTTTACCTATTAGAGGCGTAATAAAAAAAACTAAAAGAGTTTTTTTGGCAAATACAAAAAAATATGAGTATAGAAAGTGGATTAAACGAAAGACGACAAGACGACCGAAAAGCGGAGGTTAAGCAATTGTTCGAAAAACTAATACAACCTGAGCAACAAATTGGAGATTTGTACTCAATTAATTATGAGACGGCAAGAGTTATAGTCCACGACATCGCAAGACGGAATGTTGGAGGTATTCCTAGTTTAAGCTTCCTTATTGCAACTAGAGTAAATATTAAGGCTGAAATTGATTTTAAAGCAGAAGATTCTTCTTTCATATTGTTAAGAGTAATGGACTCTGCACCACTTCCACAAGATAGTGAAGCCGAAAGAATAAGAGTTGAAACTGCACAAAGAGTCTCTGGAGAGGATTTGAATTGGGACCAACAAGGAGCAATGGATGCCAGAACTAGGAATTATTTAAGTTATGCTGGTGTAAAATGCAGGATTATTGGAACGTTCTATTTCGAAGAAGATTCACAAAATTCTGAGGCAGAATTAAATCTCAAATTTGGTAGCGATATTTCAAATTATTATCCAAATAGAGGTTTGAAAGTTTACAAACCTAATGGTAGTGCCTTGGAACAAATAGTTAACTATTGTGACCCGAGTACTTTGAAATCACATATTGAGAAATACAATAATTCAGAAAAAGTAAAACTAGGTCAGGTTCGATATGCTTCTACAAATAGGAAGTACCAACAAATAGACAATGTACCTGTCTACATTTATCCAGCGGATTTGTTATCTCAGAAGTCAGCTTTGTTTGGTATGACTAGAACCGGTAAGTCAAACACAACAAAAATCATAGCAAAATCTGTATATGAGTTAAGAACTAACGAAAATCCAGACGACACACCACTACGCATAGGACAAATAATCTTCGACCCAAATGGTGAATATGCAAATGAAAATGTCCAAGACAACAATTCTGCACTTAAGAACATTTGGCAATTTAATCAAGGTGCAGCCAAAGATGATGAAGTTGCTACTTATGGCCTAACTGGACATCCTAATGACCCTGATAGAAACTTAATGCTTTTGAATTTCTTCACCGATGAAAATTTAGCAACAGGGAAATCAATAATAGACAGTATTCTTTCAGAAGACAAGACAACATATATTAGAAACTTCGTCCAAGTAGCATTTGAGCAACCAGACCAAGGAGACAGAAGTGCATTAACACGGTATAACAGACGTGTATTAGCTTATAGAGCGGTGTTGGCAAGAGCAGGATTTCAAGTGCCTCAAAATGTAAGAGCAAATACAAGTAGGCTTTTCAATCAACAATTAATTCAAGCACTTCAAAACTACGAAGGAGATAATGAAGCTGAATATCAGTCATCAGCACAGATTTTTCAAAATCAAAATCCAAGTTGGCAACAACTAGCAAATGCTTTTGAATCCTTGGATAAATTTATGCGAGAAAGAAACTCTGGTTATAATGATTTTGAAAGTAACTATGTTAATAGGCCAAATTGTTCAGGAGAAAGATGGGCTGATGAGGATTTCAAAAAAATATTAGGAATATTCCAGTACCCTAATGGTACTAGAAAAATTGGAAAAGCAGCCGAACAACATAGTGCTGATACATCAAGAGATTATGCAGAGGATATTTATAACCATTTGGTTCAAGGTAAACTAGTAATAATTGACCAATCAAGTGGAGAGCCAGAACTTAATAAGTCGTCTGCTGAGAGAATAATGTGGCTCATTTTCAGAGAGAACCAAAAAGCTTTTAGAAATGGGGACAATCCACCTGAAATTTTGGTTTATGTTGAAGAAGCTCATAATATATTGCCTGCGGGTAGTGATTTGGATTTGTCAGACGTGTGGGTAAGAACTGCAAAAGAAGGTTCTAAATATAAGTTAGGGATGGTTTATGCAACACAAGAAGTTAGTAGTATCCAAAAGAACATCCTTAAAAATACTGCCAATTGGTTCATAAGTCATTTGAACAATACAGACGAGACAAAAGAACTTTGTAAATACTATGACTTCCAAGATTTTGAACCTTCTATTCGCAGAGCTCAAGACAAAGGTTTTCTACGTGTAAAAACCCTCAGTAATCTATTCGTAATTCCTGTTCAGGTTGAACTCTTTAAAGTAAACTAATATGGGATTTGAAGGAGAATTTGCAAGTTATGAGCCACTTCGAAGACTTCTCGATTCTGAGAAAGTTAAGGCATTACATAGCAGACTTAAAATTCGTGAACGAACAGAAGAAACGGACGAATTTGATGGTGATATTGTAAAAAAAGAGGATGTTCCTGAATCAAGTATAAGACCAGATTTAGTTCTTGCTATTGATGGCAGCAACCTTCCTGCCAAAGCAGAAAACGGATTTCCTGGTGCTGAATTTGGATATATCACTGTTGCCTCAGTTCTCATTGATTTAAAGAAAATTGATGAGCTAGAAAAAAATGATTTCATTGACCCAAGAGAGTTTAGAAAAACTGAAAAGGCTTCAACAATAGAAAGTGTTTTCCCAGGTTGTAACGTCATTATTGATTCAGAAAAAAGTGCGAAAGCGTCTATGCGAAAAGCATTATTTGATGAATTAAGTAGTAACAGAGTATTCTCAGATTGTGAAACACTTTTAGAAACGTATGAATATTTATTTCAAATTAAGCGAGAACATTTCGCTGAAAGAAACTTACCAAAGTCACCAATTGAGGAATACTCGAATGAATATATGACTTATAGCTATGGAACTTATGAATGTCCTCATTCTGGAGAACCACTTTATTCTACCGATGCCTTGAGGTTGCACGAACTAATGAAACCAAGTGGTGGGAATGGTGAAATGTATGGTCAGATAATGTCAACTTTAGAAAAACTTTGGTTAATCCATATTTTAAGAGCATTTGAGCAAAAGGGTTGGTTAGCTACTCTTAGAAGAGTAGCATTTATAATGGATGGTCCTTTAGCAGTTTTTAGCACTTCATCTTGGCTGACAAAAGTTATCAGTTATGAGCTTTCAAGAATTAACACATTACAAAAAGAAATCAATAACACAGATTTGTTACTGTTAGGAATTGAAAAATCTGGAACTTTTTTTAATCATTTTCAAGAAATAGATACTACTAAAGATGGTATTGAAGATAAATTTCCTAAGCAGTCCGCTTTTCTACTCAAGGATAGTTATATTAAGAAGAATATTATATACTCAGAGAGTATAAAACCATATGGTCAAGACACCTATTTTGGGCGAAAGTTTTTCTATAAAGCAAAATCTGGTCAAAGAATAGTGCCTGTGTTAGCTTGTTATAATGATGCTCAAAAGAATATTTCAACGTCTAATGTAAATCAGTTTTCTCGTCTTGGAGACGTAATGAATCTACTTGATATGCTAGTTTCAAGCAGACATCCAAATTCTGTTTCACCATTAATATCGGCTCACGCAGAAGCTGCAATACCATTGAATCTTGGAAAACGTATATTTGAGGACATAGCAAGAGAAATAAGAAATAGTTAATGATAGAAATAAAAGACATAGTAAAAGGTTTTAAAACTGCTGAATCAAGATGGGCTAGGTTTGGACCATACTATGCTATGTTTCCAGTGGATTTCGCTTTTGATGTAGTCAAAAAATACTCAAATGAAGGTGATTATATTTTAGACCCTTTTGCGGGAAGATGCTCGAGTATTTATGCTGGCGGTGTGTTAGGTCGCCATAGTTTAGGGATTGAGATAAATCCTGTAGGATGGCTTTATGGAAATGTAAAGTTAAATCCTGCAGATAAAGAAGAAGTTGTCGATAGACTTTTTGAAATATATGGTAAAAGGAATTATTACAATCGAGCAATTCAAAGAATGCCTGAGTTTTACCGAATATGCTATTGTGATGAAGTTTTAAAATTTCTTTTATCTGCAAGAAAAAATCTGGATTGGAAAAATTCAAATGTTGATGCAACATTAATGTCTATTATTTTAGTTTACCTACATGCTAAAATAGGCGAAGGGTTATCTAACCAAATGCGAATGACAAAATCTATGGGAATGAACTATTCCGTAGAATGGTGGAAAGAAAATGGACTTATGAATCCACCAGAATTGAACCCAGTAGAACTTATTTTAAATAAAATAGAATGGCGATATAAAAAGGGTATACCGAAAGTTACTGAAAGTGCAGTAGTCTTTGGAGATAGTACAATTGAATTAGAGAAAATCGTAGAAAGGTCAATTCATAATGACATCAAGTTTTCTCTTTTATTTACTTCACCACCCTATTATTCTATTACTGATTATCACGCTGACCAATGGTTAAGACTTTGGATTCTTGGTGGAAGCGAAACCCCAAAAACAATAACTGAAAAGCATAAAGGTAGATTCGTTGATAAAGAACGATATTATAATTTACTCGACAATGTTTTCGGGCTCAGTTCTAAAATGATGGAGAAAAAAAGTAATATTTATGTTCGTACAGACAAACGTAAATTCACTTTTGACACGACTATTGAAATACTGAAGAAACATTATCCAAATCATAAAATAATGGTAGTGAATAAGCCTTTAAAATTAAATACTAAGACCCAAACTAAATTATTTGGTGATAAAACAATGAAACCAGGTGAAGTTGATATAATAATGAGTAATTAAGTGCCGACACTTAAAGCCACACAAATTGTCAATTCGCACCAACCAACCCCTCCACACCCCGCCTACCCCATTTATTTAAACGAGGCGGAATTTTCTACTTTTATAATACGTAAAATTGGTTACTTTTGTCTTATACCAAAACTGAATGGGAAAAGAACACGTTCAAATATTTGACACGACCTTACGCGACGGCGAACAGGTTCCTGGCTGTAAACTCAACAAAGAACAAAAGCTCATCCTAGCCAAACGCCTAGATGTGTTGGGCGTTGACATCATCGAAGCGGGTTTCCCCATTTCCTCGCCCGGAGATTATGAGTCGGTAAACGATATTGCCAAGACAGTAAAAAACGCTGTTGTTTGTGGCCTTACGCGTGCCGTACAAAAAGACATTGAAGTTGCAGCCGAGGCACTAAAACCTGCCAAGCGCGCACGCATACATACGGGTATCGGTACTTCCGATTCGCATATTGAACACAAATTTCGCTCTACCAGAGAAAAAATTATTGAGCGTGGTGTTGCTGCTGTAAAATATGCCAAAACCTTTGTGGAAGATGTCGAATTCTACGCCGAAGATGCCGGACGAACCAACAACGCTTATTTGGCACAGGTGTGCGAAGCCATGATACAAGCCGGTGCTACGGTACTTAATATCCCTGACACCACAGGCTATTGTCTGCCAGAAGAGTACGGTGCCAAAATAAAATACTTGATGGAGCATGTGCCTTCTATTCATAAGGCTACGCTATCTTGTCACTGTCATAACGACTTGGGATTGGCAACGGCAAACTCCATTTCGGGAATCATCAACGGAGCACGTCAAATTGAATGTACCATAAACGGTATTGGCGAACGCGCCGGAAACACTTCCCTAGAAGAAGTGGTGATGATTATGCGTCAGCACCCCGGTTTGGGACTTGATACCAACATCCAAACCAAACTGCTTTCTGAAACCAGCCTTATGGTTTCCGAAGCCATGGGCATGGTGGTACAACCCAACAAAGCTATTGTAGGTGCAAATGCCTTTGCACACAGCTCAGGGATTCATCAAGATGGGGTGATTAAAAACCGCGAAACTTACGAAATCATCAATCCGCACGACGTGGGAGTTGATACGTCTTCTATTGTGCTTACGGCACGCAGCGGACGCGCAGCACTTGCGTATCGCGCCAAAAATATTGGCATTGAGCTTACCAAAGATGAGCTCGATTTAACATATGCCACCTTCTTAACATTTGCAGACAAAAAGAAAGAAATTACCGACGACGATATTCCAGAAATCGTAAAAACCGCCGGAATCAGTTATTAGCTACATGAAAAAAACACTTTTCGACAAAGTTTGGGACAGTCACGTGGTATCCTCCGTTGCAAACGGTCCAGATATATTATACATTGACAAACATCTAATTCACGAGGTAACAAGTCCACAAGCGTTTAACGTTTTGGAAGAAAAAAACATCCCGCTGTTTAGACCAAAGCAAATTGTTGCCACGGCAGACCACAATGTACCAACAGAAAACCAACATTTGCCCATTCAAGATGCGCTTTCAAGAAAACAGGTGGCACAGCTAACCGAAAATTGCGATCGGCACGGAGTAACACTTTATGGTCTTGGACATCCCTATCAAGGAATTGTACACGTTATTGGTCCAGAACTTGGGTTTACACAACCTGGCATGACAATGGTTTGTGGCGACAGCCACACCTCCACTCACGGTGCGTTTGGTACAATTGCATTTGGAATTGGGACAAGTCAAGTGGCACAAGTTTTTGCAAGCCAATGTTTATTGGTCGAAAAGCCAAAAAGTATGCGAGTAAGCATTTCAGGAGATTTACACCCTGATGTACAGCCCAAAGACGTAATCTTATACATCATCTCAAAGCTTGGAACAGATGCCGGTACAGGACATTTTGTCGAGTTTGCAGGTACGGTATTTGAGCAAATGAGCATGGAAGGACGAATGACCGTTTGTAACATGAGTATTGAAATGGGTGCACGTGGGGGTATGATTGCTCCCGACCAAACTACATTTGATTATGTTACAGGACGTGAGTTTGCTCCAACAGGTGAAGCACTAGAGCAAAAAATAGCCCATTGGAAAACCCTACCCACAGATGAGGGCGCGTCTTTTGACACCGAATTTACGTTTGATGCATCCGATATCCGTCCAATGATTACTTACGGGACAAACCCTGGGATGGGCATCAAAATTGGGGAATCAATTCCTGAACAAAACGATGCCAGCTTTATCAAGTCGCTAAACTATATGGGGCTAAAAGCAGGAAGTAATATGCTAAATCTTCCCATAAGCCATGTGTTTATTGGCAGTTGTACCAATTCAAGAATAGAAGACTTTAGAGCAGCCGCAACTTATGTAAAAGGGAAACATAAATCGCCCGATGTCTCAGCATTAATAGTACCAGGCTCACAACAAGTAGCCAAACAAATTGTTGCCGAAGGTCTTGATCGTATTTTTGAGCAAGCAGGATTTGTATTGCGCCAACCCGGATGCTCCGCCTGTTTGGCAATGAACGATGATAAAATACCTGCAGGTGCCTATTGCGTTTCTACTTCGAATCGAAATTTTGAAGGACGTCAAGGGCAAGGAGCACGTACGCTTTTGGCAAGTCCCATAACAGCAGCAGCAGCAGCCGTAGCCGGTAAAATTGTAGATGTAAGCCAACAATAATGAAAAAGTTTGATATCCTAGAAAGCAGCATGGTGCCACTTACTGTCGAAAATGTGGACACCGATCAAATTATCCCTGCACGATTTTTAAAAGCCACAGACCGTAAAGGATTTGGCGAAAACCTATTCCGCGATTGGCGCTACTCCACTGATGGACAACCCAAAGAAGATTTTGTACTAAACAACCCCGATTTTTCAGGGTCTATTTTGGTGGCAGGAAATAATTTTGGCTGTGGATCTAGTCGAGAACACGCCGCATGGGCATTGGCAGATTACGGCTTTCAAGTAGTGGTTTCAAGCTTTTTTGCCGATATTTTTAGAGGAAATGCGCTTAATAATGGCATCCTCCCCATTCAGGTTACGCCAAGCGTATTGCAAGAGCTGTTTGCCACGATTGAGAAAAATCCTGCTGCACAAGCTAAAATTGATTTAGAAGCACAAGAACTCCGTGTGCCTGAGGTAGACATTGTGGTGCCCTTTGCACTTGACGCCTATAAAAAAATGTGTATGCTCAATGGCTATGATGATATTGATTACTTGTTAAGTCAAAAAGAAGCCATCGAGGCATTTGAACAGAATCGTCTGTAATAATTTTTAGAACAATCTCGCATGAAAAAACAAATTGCCGTACTTCCAGGAGACGGAATTGGTCCTGAAATTGTACAGGAGGCCGTAAAAGTATTAGATGCCGTTGGAATAAAATTTGGGCATGAATTCAATTATACATACGCCGATATGGGCGCAATTGCCATTGACAAAACTGGCGAACCGTTGCCTAAAGCTACACTAGATGCTAGTTTAGAAAGCGACGCTGTTCTTTTTGGTGCCATTGGAGATCCAAAATACGATAACGACCCTACTGCAAAGGTGCGACCCGAACAAGGGCTGCTTGCCATTAGAAAAGCGTTAGGGCTATTTACCAACATTCGTCCGGTCAAAACCTTTGATGCGCTTTTGCATCAGTCGCCCTTAAAAGAAGAGCGTATAAAGAATACCGATTTTGTCATGTACCGTGAACTTACGGGAGGTATTTATTTTGGAGAAAAGAAATTATCTGAAGATCAAAACACCGCTTCTGACTTATGCCAATACACGCGCGCTGAAATTGAGCGCATCGCGCATTTGGCGTTTGCAGCAGCTAGAAAAAGACGGAATCTCTTAACGCTTATAGACAAAGCCAATGTATTGGAATCCTCTAGACTGTGGCGCAGGGTAGTTACAGAGTTGCACAAATCTGATTATAGTGATGTAGAACTGCAGTTTTTATTTGTAGATAACGCTGCCATGCAAATGATTTTGGCTCCTAGCCAGTTTGACGTAATTCTTACAAGTAACCTTTTTGGAGATATCATTTCAGATGAGGGAAGCGTAATTGGTGGATCCATTGGATTGTTGCCATCGGCTTCGGTTGGTGACACGCATGCATTATTCGAACCCATTCACGGCTCGTTTCCACAAGGTGCAGGTAAAGGGATTGCCAACCCTATTGCCATGATTCTTTCGGCAGCAATGATGCTGACGCATTTTGATATGGATCAAGAGGCAAAAGCCATTACTGACGCGGTTGATTTGGCACTTGCCAAAGGGATATGTACCCCCGATGTGTTCCCAGAAGCATCGCTAACAACTTCTGATGTTGGTGATTTTATCGCCAAAAATATTGCATAAAAAAAAGGGGCGATAATCGCCCCTTTTTTATGCTATTTAAATAGGATTAGGCATCGCCATTATCCTCATCCATCTTACGCTTAAGGTCTGCAAGTGCATCCAAATCACCAAGAGTAGATTTTTCAGAAGAGTCAGACATTTTGCGTTGTGCAGTTTTAACATTATCTGCTTCAAACCCTTTGTACACTGCCGCATGTGACATAACAACACGCTTAAAGTCTTTGTTAAATTCAATTACTTTAAACTCAACTGTCTCACCTTTGGCAAGTTTACCACCATCTTGTTTGTCTAAATGACGACCAGGAACAAAAGCCGTAATATCATCATTCAATACAATGGTTGCACCCTTGTCTACAATCTCAGTAATTGCAAGTTCATGTACAGATCCCTCTGCATATTCTTTAGCATATTTTTCCCAAGGATTATCTGTAGTCTGTTTGTGACCTAAGCTCAATTTACGTCCTTCAACATCAAGTTCAAGTACAATAACATCAAGCTCCTGCCCTACGGTTACTACCTCAGAAGGATGCTTCACTTTCTTGGTCCAAGAAAGATCAGAAATATAGATTAGACCGTCAATTCCTTCTTCAAGTTCAACAAATACGCCAAAATTGGTGTAGTTGCGTACAATACCTGTATGCTTAGAGCCCAATGGGTATTTGATCGTAATATCTGTCCAAGGATCTTGCGAAAGTTGCTTGATACCCAAAGACATTTTGCGTTCTTCACGATCTAGACTAAGTATAACAGTCTCAACCTCGTCACCAACTTTTACAAAATCTTGTGCAGAACGCAAGTGCGTACTCCAAGACATTTCAGAAACGTGAACAAGTCCTTCAACGCCTGGTGCGACTTCAACAAAAGCGCCATAATCTGCAATAACAGTTACTTTACCTTTAATCTTATCCCCTTCATTCATTGATTCGCCCAAGGCTTCCCATGGATGTTGTGTAAGTTGCTTAACACCTAACTGAATACGTGATTTATCATCATCAAAATCAAGAATTACCACGTTAAGCTGCTGCTCTACTTCCAAAATCTCACTTGGATGCGAAATTCTGTTCCACGAAAGATCTGTAATATGTACAAGTCCGTCCACACCTCCTAGGTCGATAAACACTCCGTAAGAAGTAATGTTTTTAACGGTACCTTCAAGCACTTGTCCTTTCTCAAGTTGAGAAATGATTTCTTTTTTCTGCTCTTCAATATCAGCTTCAATAAGTGCTTTGTGAGAAACCACTACGTTTTTAAACTCATGGTTGATTTTTACAATCTTAAATTCCATGTTTTTGTTCACGTATTGATCGTAATCACGAATGGGTTTTACATCAATTTGCGATCCAGGTAAGAATGCTTCAATGCCAAATACATCTACAATCATTCCTCCTTTGGTACGACACTTTACAAAGCCTGTTACAACCTCTTGATTGTCGTGCGCTGCGTTTACGCGATCCCATGCCATGATTGTGCGCGCCTTACGGTGCGACAAAATCAATTGACCTGTTTTGTCCTCACGAATGTCAATCATTACTTCTACAGAATCACCAACTTTAAGGTCTGGATTGTAACGGAATTCGTTTAAAGAGATTACTCCTTCAGATTTGGCGTTAATATCAATGATTGCTTCGCGATCTGTCATGTGGATTACCTTTCCGGTAACCACATCAGATCCTTGAGTGTCTACGAATTTATCGGCAACAAGTTTTTCAAATTCTTTTAGCTTGTCGTCTTCAACAGCCTCGATACCTTCTTCATAATTTTGCCAGTCAAAATTGGCTAAAAATTCGTCGGGAGAAACGGTTGGTGTTGAATCTTCTTCTTGTGGAGTTTCTACTGTATCGGGTTGTACGTCTTCAGTAGTAGTTTCAGGAGCAACGTCTTGAGTTGCTTCCTCTAGGGGTTGGTTTTCGTCAGCCATGCTGCGGTTTCTTTGTATTCTGTCAGAAAGAGTAATTAGCGTTTCTGTACAGAAGGGTTAATTTTTTATTCCTCTTGATTTTACTCTATATACGCATCGCAAGAGGAGCGCAAATGTACTATTTTTATGTTTACAGGCAAAACAAAATTGTTTTAGCAAAATGGTCTGTATTCTTAATCTAAAAACCCATTGTGCATTTTGATTTATATAGCATTAATGAATGTCAGTTCGAGTGATTTTCGAAAGAAAATTGTATCGAGAACCTTGTCAGTTCGAGTGATTTTCGAAAGAAAATTGTATCGAGAACAGGTTTTGAAATGCAAAATTTCATTCTCGATACTAATTTCACTCATTTTTATGAGTGAAATTCACTCGAACTGACAAATTTTATTCAAACTGCACAACGCATTCCAAATTATATTCATAAAAATGCTTTTGTCGAATTAGAAAGTACGTTTATTTGACCTGCGAAGGAGTATGCGCGTGAAAAAATGTTAAACCATCCGCTCCCTTACTATCCCCAACACATGCTGTAGCATTTGTTCCACATCAAATTGAGTAGCATCTAGAGTTATCGCATCATTTGATTTTACAAGGGGTGAATCGGCTCGGGTACTGTCTAGGTAATCACGTTGGGTAATGTTTTCCAAAATGGCATCAAAAGTAACAGTAGGGTCATGGGGTTTTAGCTCCTCATAACGGCGTTGCGCACGTATGTTGGCATCAGCGGTCAAAAATAATTTAAGATCGGCATGGGGAAAAACCACAGTACCAATATCCCGACCGTCCATCACAACGCTTTGGCGGCTACCCAAAATACGCTGCTGAGCCACTAAAAAGGCGCGGACTTCAGAAATAGCCGCAACTTTGCTTACTGCATTCGAAACAGTCATTCCCCGAATTTCGTCACTTACATCCTTTCCGTTTAAGTGTAATGCATTGCCAATAAATGTCAGTTGTATGTCATCAAGGTTTGCTACCAAAGTTTCTTTGTCAAGATGCGTTTGGGTTAGGAATTGTTGTTGTTGCGCATACAGGGTAACACCTCTATACATTGCGCCTGAGTCTACATACACAACTTTCAACGCCTTTGCCAAGCCCTTAGCAAGGGTGCTTTTTCCAGTCGAAGACGCACCGTCAATGGCAATAATAAAAGGTTCTTTCATTTATTTTTTTGGCTCTAGGGTTACTCCTAAAAATATACGATTTCCGGCAACATTATAGCGGGCATGACTCAACTGAAAGCGCAATCGACGCAATTGCATACCCATACCAAACGACAAACCAGAAAAATTACGAAGGTCTAAAATACGTAATTCTGCGGCGCGTTGCACATGATACCCCAAACGAATAGAGAACAGACCATCAGGAAAAAGCTCAGCCCCAAAGGTCGCATGACGCAATAATTTTTTTGGAAAACTTGCTTTTTGCGGAGTGCTATTACCATTCAAATCAGTAGTGGCTTCTTCAGGATTATCAAAAAATAACGGCCACTTGTTTAAATGATGGAAAGCAATATGCCAACGCAAAGGTAAATGCTCAAGGGCACTAGAAAAGCCCAACGTCAGGTTTGCAGGTAAGGGCTCGTAAACGTCTTCATATGCCGTAAGTTGCTTTCCCAAATGCTGATACACCAACCCCACACGCCATGGTTTTTCAATGGGGCTGTAATACAAACCAATGTCTGCGGTAAACCCCGAAGAAGAATAACTTTCCAAATTAGATAAAATATAGCGTAATCGTGCGCCTACATGCAAGTTGGGTCGTAAGAAGTAGTACGAAGATGCCAAGCCGATAGAAACCTCACTACCGCTAAAATTTGCCGTAGGGTTTCCCAGATTGTCAGCCCCCTTAAATGTACCATAGTTAATGTATTTCACATCAAAAACCAAAGCACTAGCTCGATTTAGAGTATAGGCATATGCTACTGAACCGCGATGAATACCATCAAAATAAGGCTCATAATTTACCATAATTTGCCCGCCGTGTTCTCCGCGTATGGTAGCCGGATTGGCAAGTGTAGTACTAATATCCGTATCACGAAGCGTGACAGGATTACCCAAGGCCAATTGGCGTGGTGTACTCGAAAGTTCTAAAAACCGAAAGGTTGCATCGCCACCCAACTGCGCCAATAGCACGGTTGGAAAAAGTATAAAACAATAAGCAATGCGCCACCTCATCCGATATAAAAACGTGGATTAACGCTTTTTCGTACCCGAAACACGTTGTTTGGTAATGGCAATATCCAGCACTTCGTCAATTGTTGTAACATAGTGGAACACAAGTCCTTTAAGATAACGTTCTGGAATTTCGTTAATATCCGCTTCGTTTTTTTGGCTTAAAATAATTTCTTTGATGTTAGCCCGTTTGGCGGCTAAAATCTTTTCCTTAATACCCCCTACTGGCAGAACTTTTCCACGCAACGTAATTTCACCAGTCATGGCAATACGGTTTTTTACTTTCTTTTGTAAGATACTAGAAACCAATGAGGTAATCATTGTAATTCCAGCGCTTGGTCCATCTTTAGGCGTTGCCCCTTCAGGCACGTGAATGTGAAAATTATGCTTACTAAAAAAGTCATCAGCAATTCCATATTCAGCAGTATGCGCCTTAATGTATTGGAGCGCAATAGTTGCAGACTCCTTCATCACTTTGCCTAAATTTCCAGTAATCGAAAGTGCTCCGTTTCCTTTGCTTATCAATGACTCAATAAACAAAATGTCGCCCCCTACTCTAGTCCATGCCAAACCTGTAACAATACCCGCAACATCATTGTTTTCATATTTGTCGCGCAGCATTTTTGCAGGACCTAAAATGGATTCAAGCTCTTCTTGAGCCAGCTTTGCTTCGCGGGGAGTTTCTTTGGCAACAAGCATGGCAAAATGACGTACCACTTTGGCAATTTGTTTATCCAATCCACGAACTCCAGATTCGCGTGTATAACCTGCCACCAAATGTTCCATAGTAGATTTTGGCAACTTTATGGCTGATTTTTCTAATCCGTGCTCGGCAACTTGCTTAGGTAGCAAATAGCGCAATCCGATTTGCACTTTTTCTTCAAGCGTATAGCCTGAAACCTCAATAATCTCCATGCGGTCAAGTAGCGCAGGCTGAATGGTTGAGAGTGCGTTTGCAGTAGCGATAAACATTACTTTAGAGAGGTCGTAGCCAGTTTCTAAATAATTGTCGTGGAAACTTGTATTTTGCTCAGGATCAAGCACTTCAAGCATTGCTGATGATGGGTCTCCTTGAGAAGACTCAGCCAGTTTATCAAGCTCATCGAGCACAAAAACAGGATTTGATGTTGCCGCTTTTTTGATGTTGTGAATCACACGTCCGGGCATGGCACCAATATAGGTTTTGCGGTGTCCACGAATCTCTGCTTCGTCACGCATACCACCCAACGACATACGCACATATTTCCTACCTAACGCCTCAGCAATAGATTTTCCTAATGATGTTTTTCCAACACCAGGAGGGCCAACCAAACACAAAATCGGAGATTTCATATCGTTACGCAATTTGAGTACTGCCAAATGCTCAATGATGCGTTGCTTTACTTTGTCAAGACCAAAATGATCACGATCTAAAATTTTCTGCGCACGATTTAAATCAAATACATCTTCCGAAAACGTATTCCATGGCAGGTCTAAATACAAATCCAAATAGTTGCGTTGCACGGAATATTCAGCTACTTGCGGGTTCATGCGCTCTAGCTTTGCCAACTCTTTATCGAAATGTTTTCCTACGTTTTCATCCCAAGCTTTGGTTTTAGAACGCTGGCGCATTTCTTGTACTTCCTCATCATACGAAACACCCCCAAGTTCTTCTTGTATGGTTTTCATTTGTTGATGCAAAAAATACTCTCGCTGTTGCTGGTCTAAATCGTGACGAACTTTTGTCTGAATGTCATTTTTTAAGGATAACTTTTGATACTCAACATTCATCTGCTTCAGGCACATCAGTGCGCGTTGCTCCAGATCATCTTGCGCTAATATTTCTTGCTTTCCAGCAACCGACATGTCCATGTTTGATGACACAAAATTGACTAGAAAGGCACTGCTCTGAATATTCTTTATGGCAAAAGAAGCTTCTGTAGGAATTTCAGGATTTTGAGCAATAATCTTTAATGCCAAGTCTCTGATAGAGTCAATAATAGCCGAAAAGTTAGGGTCGCTATCATCGGGGCGAATTTCTGCCAAACCTGCCACCTTGGCTTTCAAAAACGGCTGTTCAGAAATATATTCTAGGGTTTCAAATCGTTTTTTGCCTTGCAAAATTACCGTAGTGTTTCCATCGGGCATTTTTAATACGCGCAACACTTTTGCTAAGGTTCCTTTTTGATATAGTCCCTCTGGAGAAGGAGATTTGGTATCTCCTTTTTGTTGTGCTACTACTCCCAGTAACTTATTGCCCTTATTTACTTCATTAATGAGTTTGACCGAACGGTCTCTACTTGCCGTAATAGGAATGACCACACCTGGGAAGAGCACCGTATTTTTTAGTGGTAAAATAGGAAGTTCTTCTGGGACAGGTTCCTTCTGTATCGCTTCTTCATCATCAGATGTCATCAACGGAATGAGGTCAGCTTCTTCTTCTAAATCTTGTACGGAAAGGGATTCCAAGGATAAAATTTTTGTTCTTGACATAGATTTATAAATGTGCCATTTTGTCTGTTTTTATTTTAAAAACAGCTACAATAAAGGCAATTTTTAGTACATATACTATATTTCAAACGCTGTGCCATTGTAACAAAAGACAGTAAAAGTCGTTATTAGTAGTATTAACCCTAAAACTTTTATCATGAAGTCAAATCTATTTTTATTTAGTACACTTTTGGTCTTTATCTGCTCACCCACACAAGCACAATGGTTTAAAAAAATTAAAGGAGACGGAAATGTAATCACAGAGAAGCGCAGCGTAGCAGACTACGAAGAAATTAGCGTAAACGGCAATATGGATGTTATCCTCGTAAGCGGCGAAGAAGGTAATATTACACTGAAAGCCGAAAAAAATATCATCGAAAACATTGAACTAATCACCAAAAATGATAGGCTTTCCATAAAAAGTAAAGGTCATGTGGAATTACGTCCATCAAAAGGAAACGACATTGTCATAACAATTCCGGTTAAACATGTTTCAAAATTACTACTAAACGGTTCTGGAGAAATTGAAGGAACGTTCCCCCTAAAAGCAAAAAATCTAAATCTTCAAGTCAACGGCTCGGGCGATTTGGAAGTTGACCTAAAAACAACCAACCTAAAAGCGTCAATAAATGGTTCTGGTGATATAAAGGTTTCAGGGAAAGCCGATTATTTTGAAGCTGTAATTAATGGTTCGGGCGATATTGACGGTGATAAACTTATGGCAAACACCTGTGAGGGGAAAGTAGTTGGTTCTGGTGATATTAAATTCCATGCGGAAGAGAAATTGGATGCGAAAATTGTAGGTTCAGGAGATATCCAAATCAATAAAACCGTGAAAAATATCAAAACAAAGGTTGTAGGTTCAGGAGGCGTAAACAAAAAGTAAGTTTATTACAGCTTGTTGACATTTTTTCGTTCAAGGCGAATCAATAAAATCGCTCCAATGAGAAAAAACGCAACAAAAAAGAGTATGGCACTGCGCATGCTTCCAGTAACCTGATCAACAGTGGCATACATCAACATGCCCAAAACAATTCCTACCTTTTCAGCAACATCATAAAAGCTAAAATACGAGGTGGTATCAAGCGTTTTTGGTATGAGTTGGGAATATGTTGATCGTGCAACCGATTGAATTCCCCCCATACAAAGCCCAACAAAACCCGCAACAATATAAAACTCTATTGGCTCGTAAATAAAATATGCGCATACACAAAGGCTCATCCAGATAACGTTTAGCAAAACCAATGTCTTAATATTCCCCCAACGATTGGCAAGTCTGGAAGAAATCAGGGCACCAAAAATAGCGATGATTTGAATTAGTAAAATACTGATAATCAATCCCATGGTTTTCTCTTGTCCAGACCATGAAATTTCTTGTTCGCCAAAATAAGCAGCAACCAGCATCACGGTTTGTAATGCCATGCTAAACACAAAAAACGCACCTAAAAAGCGTTTTAAGAATGTGAGGTTACGCAAGCTTTTCCATACCGATTTTAATTCTCGATACCCGTTGAAAAAAATGTGCTTCGTATACACTTTGTCTTTGTTGCCCCGTGGCAAATGGTAGAAGGCAATATGGCTAAACCCAAACCACCACACACCAACCATAATGAATGAATAGCGCATCGCTTTCAGAGATGCCTCTCCTCCATCGCCGGTTATGCCAAATGCCTCTGGCATCATGACCATAAACAAATTAACCAACAGCAACATAACACTACCCACATATCCCAAGGCAAAGCCTCGAGCGCTAATGCGATTCTGTTGTTCTGGGTAGGCGATATCGGGCAAATAAGAATTGTAAAACACCAAACTTGACCACGCTCCAACCAGTGCTAAAAAATAGAACAGTAAACCCCAATAAATATTTTGAATTTCAAACCAGTATAAACCAACACAAGCAGAAGCGCCCAAATAACAGTAAAATTGCATAAAGCGTTTTTTGTTGCCCATATAATCGGCAATACCCGACAAAATAGGCGACCATAGTGCTATTACAATAAATGCCAAAGCGGTAACATAACTAATCAACGCGGTGTTTTTGAACGACATTCCAAAAACCTCCAAGTGTGTTTGATCTCCGCAAATATATCCGTAGTATAAGGGGAAAATGGTGGAGCTAATAACCAAAAAATAGACGGAATTTGCCCAATCGTAAGAAGCCCAAGCCCCTAGTAGTTTTTTGTCTCCTTTTTGATATGAAGGCATCTGTATTGTTTGTTCAAATAAACAAAAATGTTTTAAAACAAGAAAGGTAAGAGTGTTACCTTTGTTGTAGTGGAAAAGAAAAAGAAACATCGTCAAGGCTTTAAAACCCCTATTTGGTTGCGCCTCACTCTCAAGAGTTTAGAATTTATTTCGCCCTATGGAGCCATGCGCACTGCAGCCTATATTTTTTCAAAACCCTTAAAATTTAAAATTCCAGAAAAAGAGCAAAAGGCAATGGAAAATTGCGCGCAAGAAAACATTTATATTCCTGAAATTGACAATACAATCTTGACACTTACATGGAAAAACACAGGAGAAAAAGTGCTTTTGGTGCATGGCTGGAGTGGCAGGGGAACGCAGCTTTATCGCGTTGCCGAAATGCTCCACAGCGAAGGCTATCACGTTGTAAGCTTTGACGCTCCCGCACATGGCAAATCATCGGGAAAAACCACAAACATCTTGCAAGTATCAGCAACCATTTCACACTTAGATAAGTTAAAAAACGGTTTTGATTATTTGATTGGACATTCTCTAGGTGGGATGGCCATTTTTAATTATTGTAAAACGCCAAATAATGTTAAAAAAATAGTAACGTTGGGAGCTGGAGACAATATGCGCACGATTTTTGATAATTTCATTCTATCTGTCGGATTACATCAAAAAACCTCTGATCGCATGATAGCATATTTTGAACAAAAATTTAACATTAATATAGACGCGCTTTCTTCGTACGTAGCCGTGCAAAATCTACAAACGCCTACGCTTATTGTTCATGATGAAGAGGATTATGATATTAGTGTACACTGCTCTGACAATATTGTAAAACATCACCCCAATGCTAGCTTAATTAAAACAACAGGATTGGGACATCGCAGAATTCTGCGTGATGATGTAGTGCTTCAACACATTAAAACATTTATTCAAAAATCATGAAAACAACATATTTATTATTTTTTTGCTTAGCAGTAACTTTAAGTGCATGTGGGCAAGCGCCTACTGCCGAAAAAATCACACAAACCACCGTTGATATGAAAAAAACAGACGCTTTTTGGAAAGATAAACTTAGTCCAGAAGCCTTTCGCATTTTAAGAGAGAAAGGCACCGAATATCCGCATACAGGCGAATATAACCTCCACTTTGAAAAAGGAAAATACAGTTGTATGGCATGTAAAGAACCCCTTTTTGAAAGCACATCAAAATTTAAAAGTGACTGTGGCTGGCCAAGTTTTGACAATGCAATTGAAGGAAAAATACGCTATGAAAAAGACTCTTCGCACGGTATGGTGCGTACTGAAATAATTTGCAATAGTTGCGATGGACACTTAGGGCACGTTTTTAACGATGGGCCAACAAGTACCGGAGTCCGATATTGTGTAAACTCGGTAGCCTTAGATTTTGCCCCTTCTGAGAAAAACAAAAAATAGCCTATAGGAATAGGTTGTCGTTTCGTATTTTTGCGGAAACTTTCCAATATGAGTCAATACGATATTATTGTTTTGGGGAGCGGTCCTGGAGGTTATGTTACAGCCATTCGCGCTTCTCAATTAGGATTTAAAACAGCCATTGTAGAAAAAGAAAGCCTTGGAGGCGTTTGTCTTAACTGGGGCTGTATTCCTACAAAAGCCTTGATTAAATCGGCGCAAGTATTTGAGTATTTGCAACACGCCGAAGATTATGGACTTACCGTAAAGGAATATGACAAAGATTTTAATGCGGTAGTGAACCGCAGTCGTTCGGTTGCCGAAACCATGAGTAAAGGCGTCCAGTTTTTGATGAAAAAAAACAAAATTGACGTGATTATGGGCTATGGATCATTGAAGCCTGGTAAAAAAGTTCACGTAAAAGCAGAAGATGGTAGCGAACAAGAACTGTCGGCGCAACACATTATTGTAGCAACTGGTGCACGCTCACGAGAACTGCCAAGCCTACCGCAGGACGGTAAAAAAGTGATTGGATATCGCAAAGCCATGACACTTGAAAAACAACCTAAAAAGCTTATTGTAGTAGGCTCTGGAGCCATCGGGGTAGAATTTGCATATTTCTACAATGCCATGGGTACAGAAGTTACTCTTGTTGAATATTTGCCGCGTATAGTTCCTGTAGAAGATGAAGAAATTTCTAAACAAATGGAACGCTCATTTAAAAAAGCAGGTATTAATGTGATGACTGGCGCCGAGGTTACCGCCGTGGATACGTCAGGGAAAAGCGTTAAGGCAACTGTCAAAACCAAAAAAGGGGAAGAAGTAATTGACGCTGATGTTGTACTGTCTGCAGTAGGCATTAAAACCAACATCGAAAATATTGGGCTCGAAACAGTTGGTATTGCTACTGATAGAGACAAAATTTTAGTAAACGATTTTTACCAAACCAACATTCCGGGCTACTACGCCATTGGCGATATAACATCTGGGCAAGCATTGGCACACGTGGCATCTGCAGAAGGCATTTTATGTGTAGAAAAAATTGCTGGTCAGCATGTTGAACCACTAGATTACGGTAATATTCCAGGTTGTACATACAGCAGTCCAGAGATTGCTTCCGTAGGGCTTACCGAGGCGCAAGCCAAAGAGCAAGGTTATGAAATTAAAGTTGGTAAATTTCCATTTTCAGCATCAGGAAAAGCACAAGCTGGCGGTATAACCGACGGGTTTATAAAAGTGATTTTTGATGCTAAGTATGGGGAGTGGTTAGGCTGTCATATGATTGGCGCTGGCGTTACTGATATGATCGCTGAGGCGGTTCTTGGACGTAAACTAGAAACAACGGGGCACGAAGTGCTAAAAACGGTACATCCCCACCCTACCATGAGCGAAGCCATGATGGAGGCAGTTGCTGATGCTTATGACGAAGTAATTCATTTGTAGATAATTACGATTATATTTTTAATAAAAAAGCAGCCTTTGGTTGCTTTTTTATTTTTTGTACTTTTAGTGAATGATAACCCCAAATCATTTTACATATGAACAGTACCGTATCTCGAATAAATCAACTCATTACGATAGGAGAAGCGTATTTGACAGAAACGCATCGGCAGCAACTAGCAGCAAAACCCAAACCAACCCAGTGGTCTAAGAAAGAAATTTTAGGACATCTTATTGACTCTGCCCTATGTAACCTAAGGCGATTTACTGAAATCCATATCAAACCAAAGCCTTATCAAATTTTGGATTATCCACAAGATGAATTGGTTCTTGCAAATGACTATCAACGTGTTGAGCCTAAAGACCTTACTCTGCTTTGGGTATATTTAAACAAGCAAATTATTCACGTTATTAAACAGCAAACTGAGAAAACCCTACAAATTCAAGCAAAATTACCCAACCAAAAATCAACGACTTTACTTTTCCTTATCAATGATTACCTCGACCATTTAGAACATCATGTAAAGCAAATTGTTGGTTCATAATTGCTAATTTGCAACCTTACAATGAAGTAAAAATTATGACAAAAAATATTTTGATTACGGGCGTGTCTAGCGGCATTGGATTTGATGCATTGCGTCTACTCCATCAAAAGGGTTACCATATTTTTGGTAGTGTCCGCAAAGAGGAAGATGTTAAAAGATTGACCAAAAAATACCCAGAGCGCTTCACGCCTTTGGTTTTTGATGTTCAAGACCAAAAAGCCGTAGAAAAAGCTTCAAAAGTTGTCTTTGACAACTGCACTTCTTTGGACGCACTCATCAACAATGCTGGAATTGCTGTCCCTGGACCGCTACAGCACATGTCCGAAGAGGATTTTGAACGTCAACTCGATATCAACCTAAAAGCGGTAAGACGTGTCACAAACTTATTTTTACCTCTTTTGGGTGCTGCATCAAATTTTAACGGTACTCCTGGGCGCATCATAAACATCAGCTCCATTTCTGGGTTGTTTAACTCACCATTTAACGGTGCATATGCTATTTCCAAACACGCCTTAGAAAGCATGACAGATATTTATCGGAGAGAGCTTCGGCGATATGGCATAAAAGTCATTGCCATTGAACCCGGTCCCATTAAAACAGATATTTGGCAGAAAAACCTTAATAGCATGGAAAAATACGCAAATACTGACTATTTTGATATACTACAAAAAGCCGATAACATGATTGAAAATGCCGAAAAATCAGCCTTGCCTGTTGCGCGCATATCAAATCTAATATTAAAATGCCTGACGAAAAAAAATCCAAAAACACGATATATTGTGCATCGTAACCGGTTGGCTTTTAAGCTATTAGCTTATTACCTGCCCGACAAACTCGTAGACTGGTTTATACACAAAACCTTAAGTGGCGGAACAAAACACCGACCAATTTAACTGCTATTTTTTAAGAAAACTTTCTACCGCTAAGCGATATACGTCCAATCCAAAGCCCAAAATAAGACCAACAGCATTGGGAGTAATATATGACGTATGACGAAAATCTTCGCGAGCAAAAGTATTGGAAATATGCACCTCCACGACTGGCGTTTCAATCGCTTTAATGGCATCGCCAATACCTACCGAAGTATGTGTGTACGCACCTGCATTTAAGATAATCCCATCGTTAGAAAAACCATGTGCATGAAGTGCATCTATTATTTCGCCCTCTATATTGGACTGCAAATAATGGAACGTACAATCAGGATATTGTTCCTTCAGGGTTTCTAAATATGCCTCAAAACCTTGGGCACCATAAATCTCAGGTTCGCGCTTTCCTAGTAAATTTAGATTTGGTCCGTTGATGATGGTAATCTCCATGCTAAAATTTGTTCAAAGCTAAGAAACTCTTGGGAATACCTTTGATTTTAATAAAAAGATAAAACCGGCCAGCCCATGCCGACCGGTAAATAAGAAAGTTTATCGACTCACCGAAAACGAAATTTTAACGTTTACGCGATACTCATGTGCTTTGCCGTTTTTTACAGTAAGGCTAAAATTATTCACGTTTACCGAAACGATATTTTTTACCGTTTTACTGGCTTCTTTTACTGCATTGTTTGCGGCATCTTCCCAACTTTTTTCAGAGTTAGAGAGTATTTCGATTACTTTTAAAATCGCCATAATATTTGGTTTTATAGGTTAAAAAATTAATTAAATAGTTTTCCTAAAAGTCCGCCAGGACCTTTGGAATTTCCAGAAGACAACCCACCCAGCAAACTGGAAAGGAGGTCAGAATTACCGCCAATTTTTGACGCAACAAGTTTTACCACAAAAGGTACAACGAGTCCCTTAATAGAACCTGCCTTTTGCTTGTTAATCCCACTGGAGACTAACTTTTTCACCAAACTCGAATCTATATTTTTTAGAAATGAATTTGATGAAGAGGAGTTGTCGTCGTCTGAAAACAAATTGAGCAATGTACCCAGTCCGCCACTTGATTCTTTGGCAATCGCATCGCCAACCACCGCCTTGGTGCTGTCAATGGTTTTGTCAACTTCATTGGAGCTTAAATTCAAACCACCTAGTAGTTCTGAAATGGCTCCTTTATTGTCATTTAATAGTGCGTTTAAATCCATAGCTATTAGCTGTAAATATGCTCTTTATTAAACTTTACAGCCAGCAGATAGTACACCATAGCTCTGTACTTGTTTCTATTGTCGCTACCCATTTGTTGCATCACCTCTTCAATGGCGGCATCTAGCGCAGGACTATCTTTAAGACCTAATTTTTTAATTAAAAAATTGTTTTTTACTGTTGCCAACTCTTCTGGGTCGGTGCCAGACACTTTTGACGCATCGGCATTATAAATTGCAGGACCTAGTCCTTTAGCAACTTTTCTTAACAGGTCTTTGTCAACATTCATGTTGAGCTTACTTTTGAACTCACTGTGGTAACGCTCAACAGCGTCATCTAATTTACTCATGGTTATATATTTAAGGGTTAAAAAAATTGTTTTATCAGGTTAATTTTTCATTTTTATAGCATTTTGCCGTTCGCTTTGTCTTTCACATCGATCGCACAAATCGCTTATTTTTTTCATTTCTTTTGCTTGTAGCACCGTGCCTTCAAAAATCTCAACGGTTCTATCAGTGTTGATGTAAGAACAATCTTCAAACAGATGGTAGCTTTTTCCTGATTTTGTCCAATACACATAATCAAATCCATTAGTCAAAGATTTAACGCGATCGGTTTCTTCTTGATATTGTTCTACTGAAGGTGGATCAAAATCAACACCCGTAATACCCGCAATAAGTAGTGCCGCAATGGCAATGGTACCTACCATTCGCTTTTGTTTCGAATCTAAATTTTTATTCTTAAAAAGTAATATAATAAGAGGTAAGAAGGCAATAATGCTAATGATTACCCCCAACTGATTTTGTAGAAAAAACTTTGTTTTTTGTTTAGAGGATGCAGGATCAAAACGGTTGGCTTTTTTCCATAGCACCGAACCAATTATCACAAAAATTAAATCAAGAACAATAAAAACAATCAACCGAGTTGTGTTGATGGGATCTTTCTGCAACTCCAAAATGGCAAAAACCTCACAAGTAATTGCCGCTAACCAAAATAACGCTGCAACTATCCTAAACTTAGTAGCTTTGGGTTTATTTATTTCAGAACGTGACGCATGTGTCTTATTCTGTGCATATTGCTGGTCATCAGTTACATAAGAAGTAACTTTTTTTTTGGTTTTTCTTTTTTCCATTATTCATTAAGTAGGTTTACTACAGTAAGATCAATAATTGGGACAACTACTTGGGCAATAAAAATCAAAAGACCAAGCCTTTGTAGACGCAATATACAAAAAAACAAATGTAGCATTGCGATTTAATCAGCATATTGTGTGTATGTGATAATTATCAATACTAAAAATAGCTATTTATTAATAAATTATTTACTATATATAATATTTTATTGTTTGATTTAAATTTCGCCAAAAGTCAAAATATCGCTACATTTAAAAATGCAATGGGCAAAAGCAATAGAGGCATATGGGTTTTATCTACGTTTAGAACAAGGACTTTCTGAAAACACCATTGAGAGTTATCAATTTGACGTAAAACGACTGTTGTTATATTGCGAGACATTACACACAAAGAACACACCTCTCGCAATAGATTCGGACACACTAAAAGATTTTATTTACCAGCTTTCCAAGGAAGTACAACCGCCCACGCAATCTCGAATCATCTCTGGAATTAAAGGGTTTTTCTCATACCTTCAACTGGAAGGATATCGAGAAGACAATCCAACAAAATTATTAGAGTCTCCAAAAACACGTAAAACTTTTCCTGACACACTTGCCGTAGCAGAAGTTGATGCATTAATCGCTGGAGTCGAAACAGGAAAATACGCTTTCCGAAACCGATGTATGTTAGAACTACTCTACAGTTGCGGGTTGCGGGTTAGTGAACTCATAAAGCTCAACAAATCGGACTTGTTTTTCGAACAAGGTCTGATTCGAATTCGTGGTAAAGGCGACAAGCTACGGTGGGTACCAATAGCGGATGTTACGCAAGAATTACTTAAAGAATATCAAAATTCAGCCCTTGTAAATCCTCCAAAAAAAGGTTTTGAAGACCGGTTGTTCCTAAATAACCGCGGTAAGGAAATTACACGGGTTATGGTATTTACTATTGTGAAAAATGCTGCCATGCACATGAACATAAAAAAGAATATTAGTCCCCACACCTTACGACATTCGTTTGCTACGCACCTAGTAGAAAATGGTGCTGATATTCAATTGGTGCAACACATGATGGGACATGCCAGTATTACCACAACAGAGCGTTATATTCACATGAATCAGCGACACCTAAAAGAAGCTGTTTCGAAATTTCATCCACGGGCGAACTAAGCCACCGTCATACGGAAGCCCTCACCATGAATGTTGCTAATTTCAATAGTTGGATCTGCTTTAAGATGTTTACGAAGCTTGGCGATATATACATCCATTGAGCGCGAGGTGAAATAGGTGTCGTCTTTCCAAATCTTTTTCAGAGCTAACTCCCGTGGCATCAAATCATTTTGATGCAATACCAACAAATGCAGCAATGCTCCTTCTTTAGGCGAAAGCTTTACTGGCGCTTTTTGGTCAAAAGATAATTCGCGTAGCTTGGCATTGAAACTAAATTTTCCAATTGAGAACAAATGCTTGGCAGTATCTAAATTGATAACGTTTTGCTCCATGCGAAAGAACAGTGCTTTCATTTTTAGCAGTAACACATCAGAGTCAAAGGGTTTTGTAAGGTAATCATCGGCACCTAAATTATAGCCTTTAATTAGATCTTCTTTCATTGATTTGGCTGTAAGAAAAATAATAGGAACTGCTGTATCTGACTTTCTAATTTCTTTCGCCAAGGTAAAACCATCTTTATAAGGCATCATTACATCAAGCAAACAAATATCAAAAGTACCCTTGTTGAATTTCTCTGCTCCCTCTACCCCATTACGAGCCAAAACCACCTCGTATTCATTAAGCTCCAAATAATCGCGAAGAATGATGCCAAAATTTTGGTCATCCTCAACTAGTAACACCTTTTTCTTTGCCGTAATCATAGTATATGTTTTAACGGAAAATGCACCGTAAAGGTGCTTCCTTTTTTGGGTTGACTTTCAACAGATATCGTGCCATTATGCAATTCTACAATGCGTTTTACATAAGAAAGTCCCAATCCGTGCCCTTTAACAGTGTGAATGTTTCCTGATTCTTCTCTGTAAAAGCGATCAAAAATCCTACGCCGAACATTATTACTCATTCCAATACCCTTATCTTGAATTGAAACGGTGAATGCATCTTCTGAAACTTCTGAAAGAACTGAAATTTCAACCTTATCACTAGAATATTTTATGGCGTTTTCTAATAAATTAACCCAAACATTGGTCATGTGAGACTCCGACATGGTTAACTTAATATGCATCGGATCCAGGTTAACATGTAGCGTTCCATCGTTTTGATCTATCAATAAACGAACGTGTTCAATGGCGGTTTTTATGGGGATATGCGGGTCAATTTCGGAAGTAGTAAGCTCCAATTCACGCCTGTCAAGTCTAGAAATTTGTAACACATTTTCTACTTGAGTATTCATACGACGGCTTTCATCTCGAATCATTCCCAAATACTGCGTAACCTTGTTGGGCTGCTTGGCAATAGTCGTATTTCCCAAGGCATCTAATGCCAACTGGATGGTAGCAATTGGCGTTTTAAATTCGTGGGTCATATTGTTGATGAAATCTGATTTTATATCAGATATTTTCTTCTGCTTGTATGCTTGTGAGAGTGTAATAACAAAGACACCTATAAGAATAAGTGTAAACAAAATGGACAACACAATTGAACTCAATACTGATGAACGTAAAAAAGCTCCTTTGTCGGGAAAAATCAGACGCAGCTCATAGTTACTGCCGCCATTTACGTCTACAAAAAGGGGGGTTTTAAAAATGGTTTTATTGATGTTTTTAAGAAAAAATTCTGTTCCAAGACCTGACATCCTATTTCCTTCAAAAACACGAAACTCAAAACTTGCATCAATATCACGAAGCAATAATTCTTGCCCCAATAAAAGTTCTAACTCAAACGTGCTTACGCGTTTTTCGATGGGTTTATTGGCAGCAATATCCATGAAAATATTTTCATACTTGGCTTTGTCCATAGTGGTCAGACGCTCAATGCGCTGCATACGCTCTTGTGAAGACATTCGGTTTATGTTTCCTTCTATGTCTTCTTCTAAAACTGTGGTTGCTTTAATACTTCGATAATCTAAAATCGGCGTAGAATCAGTCGAAGAAGTATCGTATAAATTCGGAAAAATACCATAGGTGTCTTCAATAATTCCACGAGACACCAAAAGGGTTTTATTCTCTTCTGTAGTTCGATCGATATACTGGAATACTTCGGTCAACTGTGATTCTTTTGGTGAGCCGATGCTGTCCATGATTTTTTGAGTAGCAGTAATATAGTCGCGCAATTCGCGCTCCTTAATTTGCTCTGATACAGATGTCAAAGCACTAATCACGCTTAATGAAAACTGCCGATCTCTGTTGTTTAGGTTGGTTTGAATCCAAAAGGTTTGCACCACAATTATGCCTAGCAAGGCTAAGGCCATAAAGACAACTAAAATCGCAAAAAGTCTTTTTTTCATCTTAACGAAATATAAAACCGCGTAAATATTTTACACAATAAAAGGCTAAATTACATAACCTATACTATTTTTTAGACCGCATCATAAAATGGTGATGTAACTCATGTACTTGACTTTGTGTATTATCTAATGAGTTATTCTCAATAATAAAATCGGCATGGGGGATTTTTTGTTCATCCGTCCATTGATTTGCCATACGAGCCAATACAGCTTTTTTAGTGGTACTGTCGCGTTGTTGCACTCTTTGAATACGTGCTTCTTCGGAAGCGACCACCAAAACAATCGCATCAAATCTATCGGTGATATCGAGTTCAAAAACCAATGGGATTTCATACATGGTATAAGGAGCCGTTTGCTTTTTGCGCCAATTGTCATAAGCCTCTTTGACAGCTGGATGTACAATAGCATTTAAAGCTGCTAATTTTTGCTTGTTTGAAAAAACTTGTTCGGCAATATAGGAACGGTTTAGAGAATCTCCTTCAAAAGCTTCTGAACCAAATATGACACTAATTTGATCTTGAATATTTTTGTTATTCGTCAGAGCAAGTTTGGCTGCTTCATCTGCAGAATAAACAGGCACGCCTAAAGCCGAAAACATGGCCAATACCGTAGATTTCCCGCTTCCAATTCCGCCTGTAAGTGCGTAGTGCATCATTCTAAAATAAAATAATTAACACTTGAAGGCTCAACAATAAGTTGTTTTGCAGTACTTGGTAATCCAATAATCCTAACAGCCAATTCTCCCGATTCATTTGGATTAAAAACAACTTCTGCACGAAGGTTAGTTGCATTTAATGACCGAAGCGCTGCAAGAGGAGCCGCAAACTTGATTGCTACTTGCTTAGGCGTAATTGTGATGGTATTGGAATCTGGAGCATTGTTAAGTGTTACTGGCAACACAAAAGACACATCGGAATACCTATCTATTTTTCCACTTACAGTGAGTGAGGTAATGTCCCAATTGGCCAACACGGCTAGTGAATCCACTAACTTGGCTTGTAACTCAAAATCCGATTTTAAGTCTGTGTTTTTTTCTAACTCAAAGATGGCATTTTCAAGTTTATCGAGGACAGCCTTATTCCCGAAAACCGAAATACTATCAACGCTAAATTCTAATGGAGAAATTAATTGATAGCCATCCGCCAACAACGGTGGATGCCGCAAAACAGGCGCAAAAGACTTTTGGGATGAAGCTGTAATTGGCAATTTAATTTTATTAATTTCAATTGCCAAAACAGCACCTGTATTCGAATGTTGTTTTCGAAGTAATCTAAGCAGTATATCTGAATCTACGGCAGGATTATCAATATCCAACGAGGGTATGTCACTTATCAAAAGTTGTACTTTTCGCGGAACTAGCTTTCGGTACACAATATAAAATCCTGTTCCAGACACACGAACAGGAATATCAACGTTTGGAGATAAAAGCAAAAAATCAGTGTTGTTTGCCTTTAACTCAACGCGCATTTCTACTGTAGCAGTGTAGGTCTCCGATAACGCACTAAGCAGCCATATAACGGCAGCAAACACCAAAAACAAAAAAGCTTGTTTTGAGCCAATAAATTTTCTTCTCGATGTGTGCTGCCGGTTGGGCATTATTATTGGTTTTCTTGTTCTTCAAAAGCCTGCATCACTGCATCACTGACACCCATATTGGAAAACCCACCATCATGAAATAGGTTTTGAAGTGTTACTTTACGTGTCAAATCTGAAAACAATGAAACGGTGTAATTAGCACAATCTAAGGCAGATGCATTTCCAAGGGGAGACATTTTCTCAGCATATGAGATAAAACCATCAAATCCTTTTACACCTTTACCAGCTGTAGTTGGGGTTGGCGACTGTGAAATGGTGTTTACACGTACCTTTTTGTCTCGCCCAAAGAAATAGCCAAAGCTGCGCGCAATTGATTCCAAAAAGGCCTTATTGTCAGCCATGTCATTGTAATCTGGGAAAACACGCTGAGCTGCCATATATGACAACGCCACAATACTCCCCCACTCATTCATGGCATCTTGCTTGTAAAGCACTTGCATCACCTTATGAAATGAGCCCGCAGACACATCCCAACCTTTAGCTGTCCAGTCGTAATTTTGATCGGCGTAAGAGCGTCCTTTTCGAACATTGACAGACATCCCGATAGAGTGCAACACAAAGTCAATTTTACCGCCCAAAACCTCAACTGACTCAGATACCAGTTTTTCCAAATCTTCTAGTGAAGTAGCGTCAGCTGGAATAACAGTTGAGCCTGTTTTTTCAGCTAATTCATTGATAGTACCCATACGCATGGCAATGGGTGCATTGGTAAGAACAAAAGATCCACCCTCCTCATGAATGCGCTCTGCGGTCTTCCATGCAATGGAGTTTTCATCCAAAGCACCAAAAATTATTCCTCTCTTTCCTTTTAGTAATCCGTAACTCATACTTATAAATTAAAATTAAACGTTTCGCAACTCTTGCGCATGGCGCAAAGCTGTCTCTTTTATATTTTTTCCACCTAACATTTCTGCCAATTCTTCTATTCGTCCGTCCTCATCTAGAGGGATTAAAAAGGTTTGCGTGGTGTCGTTAATTACTTGTTTATATACTTTGTAATGTGCATCTGCCAAGGCGGCAATTTGAGGCAAATGGGTAATTGAAATTACTTGTAAATGACGGCTAATTTCGTACATCCGTTTGCCCATAGCTTTTGCCATTTCGCCAGAAACTCCGGTATCAATTTCATCCAAAATAAGGGTAGGCAGTTGGGTTTTTTCAGCCATAATGGATTTAATCACCAACATGATTCTAGAAAGTTCACCGCCAGAAGCAGCCTTCCCAATGGAAGCAAAATCAATCCCTTTATTTGCCGAAAACAATAGCTCAATTTCTTCAGTGCCATTTGGACTAGGAGTGTCTAGCGCGTGGAAATTAAACGAAAAACGAACATACTCCATCCCCAAATTACGGGTACGAGACACCAACAGTTCAGTAAGAGGTTCACAAGATTGCTCTCGTTGCTCACGAAGTGCTGCTGCTGCCTTTTGCAAAGCGCTTTCAGCGTTTTTAACCTCATGGCTTAGTGTTTGAATTTGCTCGTCTAAACTTTCTACATCTCCGCACAGTTCACGCAATTGATCCCGCTTTTCAATGAGCTCAACAACATCTAACACTTTGTGTTTTTGACATAGGCTGTGCAGGACACTTAAGGTGTCTTCTACTTCTTGCAAACGTATGGGGTCATCCGTAATATTCTCACCCAAGTGTTGCGCCTCCTGTAAGATATCGCTAAATTCTATTCCCAAACTAGAAACACGTTTGTATAACGATTCGTATGCTGATCCTAGTGGAGCTATTTTACCCATCAATTGAACAATGGAGTGTAGCCGATCTTGAATACCGATTTCATCTTGAGCACCTAAAGAAATGGCTTCTGAAAGTGCTGAACGCAAACCTGTGGCATTTCGTAACATTGTGGCTTCTTCTTCAAGTTCGTCAACGCACGTTGGGCTAAGTGACTGTTGATCTAGTTCTTCAAGCAAAAATTTATGATAATCTAACGAATCGTTGGATTGTTGTTGGCGATCAATAAGTTGGGCTAATGTATTTGAAACCGATTTCCAATGCTTATACTTATCCTTGTAGTTTTCTAATGGTGTCGTATTATCCGAAAATGCGTCAATCAGTTTAAGGTAAAAAGCCGGATCTGTGAGTTGAAAGGTTTGCTGTTGGGTGTGAATATCTACCAAAGCCGATCCCAATGTTTTTAAAGCGTCTAGCGTGGTGGGTGTATCGTTGATGAAAGCTCGAGATTTACCACTTGCGCTAAGCTCTCGCCGAATAACTGTTTCAGGTTCGTGATCAACATCAAGTGCATCAAACAGTTCGTTTAGATTGTAATTTGACAATCTAAAGGTTGCCTCTAAAACACATTTTGTTGCTCCCGGACGAATTGTAGATAAATCTGCGCGTTGACCCAAAATAAGGGATAATGCTTCTAAGAGTATTGATTTACCAGAGCCAGTTTCACCAGTAAGTATACACAAGCCAGAGGCGAAAGACACCTCTAAGTCTTCTATTAGGGAAAAATTTTTAATGGACAGTGAAGCAAGCACAGTTTTAAATCTCGTTAATTCAAATATAGTGCGTTTATATCATTCTGTTACACGAAGTTATCAACGTCCTATCGTGCTCCAATATGAAGACATGCTTGGCGCGTAGCGATCCAAAAAGCGAAAAAGATCATCAGTTTCCATTTCAGGACCATCGCTAAAAAGCTGTCCAATTTCTTCTCCTTTTGCATCAAAAAAAGAGCGCAATAAATAGGAATTAGGTTGTCGTCTAAAGAGATTACGTAGGCCTAGCAATTCGGAAGCAATATGCGCTTTTGAGGCTTCAGGCTTTTCCGCCATAAGGTCTAATCCATTTCTATGATATTCATAGACAAGTGCTCTAAAATCCTTAAAGGCAGGGGAGGAAATTTGATCGATGAGTTCATATCGACCCTTGTTATTCTGATTGGCTTCCCAACCCAACGCTTTACTTGCCTGAGCGGCATTGGCAATGGTGCGTGCGCGCTCAAAATTAGCAGAACCGCCCATAGGCGAAAAACTATCCATCTCTACTCCTGCAGCCAAATAAATATAATATGAAAATACAGATATGAGGTTGTTGCTGTATCGATTTATATCAAAATAAAAGGGCTGAAATTCTTGGTACGTAAATTTAAAATTATTGTCCAAAAAATTAACCAAAGGAGATGTGTAGTTACTGTTGTACACCAAACGTCCCGATTGCACCTGAAGCGTTCCGGCGTAAGAGTTGTCATTTATACTCGAAATGGTAAGCAACATCTGTATTGAAATTTCAGATTGAGCCGTACCACTATCGTTTGTCCATTTGGTGTTGTTTAAAAAATCACGCAATGCTTTTTCTAAGGTTTGAATTGGAGCAATATTGGTCTGATTAACCAACTCTGTATTTACCGTTAGTGTTACGTTAACAGGTTGCGCCCACAAAAAAGCATGGAAACCAAGAACAAAAAATATCATTCTAATGTTCATTGAGCATCGTTTTAAGGTGTATTATTATATCTTCAGCAACATCTTCTTTTGACTTTAAGGAATAATGCACTGCCTCTTTTTCGGGTTGCAAAAAAGAAATTTTATTTGTGTCGTAACCAAATCCTGCGCCGTTATCTTCAAGCGAATTCACAACTATAGCATCTAGATTTTTTCTACTGAGTTTTTGTTTCGCGTTCTCAATAGCATTGTGTGATTCTAAGGCAAACCCTATCAAAAGCTGATGTTGTTTTGTTTTACCTAAATGCGCCAAAATATCTGTAGTGGGTTCGAGCGAAAGTGTCCCTAATCCATCTTGCTTTTTAATTTTTTTATTTAAGTGATCTACGGGCTTAAAATCGGCAACAGCGGCAGACATAATTACGGCATCAGAAGTTGGATAATCCTTTAAACAGGCGTCTAGCATTTCGGCAGCAGTATTAACTTTCACTAAAGAAACGCTTGGGTGCAGCACATTCAACGCTGCTGGACCACTAATGAGTGTTACAACGGCACCTTGTTGTGCAGCACAATTTGCTAGGGCATATCCCATTTTTCCTGAAGAATGGTTTCCTATAAAACGTACAGGATCTATTGGTTCGTATGTAGGCCCTGCCGTAATTAATATTTTTTTTCCTGAGAGTGGCGATTTCTCCAAAAAATAAGCTTCCAGATTGGCCACAATATGCTCAGGTTCTTCCATTCTGCCCTCACCCTCTAGTCCACTGGCTAATTCACCAGAAGTTGCTGGGATTAATATATTTCCATTTGCCACAAGTTTTTCAATATTATCCTTGTTTGATGGATGTTTATGCATGTCCAAATCCATTGCAGGAGCAAAAAATACTGGGCATTTTGCAGATAGATATGTGGCTATAAGCAAATTATCTGCCATGGCCTGCGCCATTTTAGAAAGGGTATTTGCAGAGGCAGGTGCCACAAGCATGGCATCAGCCCAAAGACCTAATTCAACATGATTGTTCCAAACGGCATTTTCATTCTCTTCATTCAAAAATGAAGACAGCACTTGCAGATTAGAAACTGTTGATAATGTTAATGGTGTGACAAATCCCTTGGCAGCATCAGTCATCACAACTTGAACTGTGGCACCTGCCTTGACAAGCAATCGGACGATAGTTGGCGTTTTATACGCGGCTATGCTCCCCGAAATTCCTAGTAGAATTCGCTTGCCATGTAAAACCGACATGACTATATCGATGAATCCGTATCGGTGTGACGGTAGTAAATTTTGTCATGCAACCACTGTTCAATGGCAATAGCATGCGGCTTAGGTAGTTTTTCGTAAAACTTAGATACTTCTATTTGCTCTTTGTTTTCGAAAATTTCCTCTAGATTTTCGGTAGGAGTTGCAAACTCTTCGAGTTTTTCAAACAGCTCGGCTTTGATATCTTCATTAATTTGCACAGCACGTTTGGCCAAAATGGAAATTGTTTCATAAATGTTGCCGGTGCTTTCATCTAACGCGTTGCGGTTATATGTTTTTGTAGTCTCAGCGGCTTGTGTGCGTTTTAAATCCATAGCGTTAAAAATTAATTGGATGCAAAAGTACGCATTTCTTGCTCAATATCTTCCATCATTTCTAAAGCCTCTTTCATATGGGAAGAATCTGGGTACAATTGCGAAAACGTTTGAAATTTTGCTTTGGCTTCTTCTAGCCGGTTTTTCTTTTTGTAATAAATACTATTTATGGCAAGCGTAGTAGAGGCAGAAAACTGCACAAATAGTGCTGCTTCCCTGTAGCTGGTGCCTGGGTTATCGGCAATAAAATTATCAAGTGCCTTTATTGAAGCTTTGTAGTCCCGAATTGTGTTGTATTGATTGGCTATCTCAAAACCTTTTTTCTCTGTTTTTAGGCGTAATTCCTGTGCCATTTCATTGGCAGGAATCATGCGCTCACTTGCGGGATAGCGATCGATAAATTCTTGCACTTTGTCCAAGGCTTCAAACGTGTCACCTTGATCTAAGCTGTAGCTGGGAGACATTTTGTAATAAGCATACGCCATTGAAAAAAAAGACTCTTCCACTTTTTGACTTTTTGGATATGCCTTAACAAAGGTTTCAAACTCGTATGCTGCCAAAATATAATTTTTGGTTTCTAAAAGCGAATTGGCGTAGAAAAAAACAATACGCTCTGCTTGGGGTTTGCCTCTGTACAATTCTTTGAGTTGTGCAAAAAGTTGTGCCGATTTTCTAAACTTTCCTTGCTCGTAAAGTTCTAGGGCGAGATCGTTTTTGACAGCTACATCATCGCTCTTGAGCGCTTTTTGATAATCGCTGCAACCAAAAAGAAGTAGTAAGCTTGCGGTAAAAAAATAATTTGGTATTTTCATGACCGCAAATTTAACGAAAACAAACAACATGCCTACTACCCCATTACGCACACTTTTTGTGTTGCTTTTTTATTTGCTTTTGGCAATTCCAAATCTTAGCGCACAAGAGGATAAAAAGCCTGTTCGTTGGGGAATTCAATTTGGTTATGCTACCCAGCAAACAAAGCCATTTCACGACTTGGATTATGACTTTGAACAAGGGGTAATTATTGGGCATATTTTACTCAAAAAAATATACCATGAAGCCTTTCAAATAGATATTATTGCTGAAGGGGGATATTATTTTGCAACACATCAATTGATTAATAAATGGTTTACCAGGACTGTGTTTTTCAACGATTTTCCTGAAAGTTTTCATCGTGAAATGTTACAAAAAAAGAGTGTTCATGAAGTAGTCGCCCATTTGGGTGCAGAAATATCTCATTTTATACGTCCCAACGTGCAGCTTTACGGCTATGCTGCTATAGGTCCCATGTGGGTATCCCAACAAACCGAACGCCTCGCCCCTGGATTTGCGTTTTCAGACAATCTTGGAATGGGAGTTAAACTAAAATTGACAGCAAAAGTATGGTTGAATACTATGTTGGTTATTCGCCACGAATCCAATGCGAACTTAAAATTCCCCAATTCGGGACACAACACCCTTGGAGTTCGAATGGGTGTAGTCTTTAATCTAACTCCTCCACATAAGGGGTAAGTGCATCAATCAATGTATCAGAAGCCTTAACAAGAGGTAGCCTTACGACATCAGAAGATAAATTTTTAAGCTTCGAAACGGCTTTTATACCAGCAGGGTTTCCTTCTTTAAAGAGCAAATCTATTACTGGCAAAAGCTGGTTTGCAATTTGATTAGCTTCTTCTTCCTTTTGTTGAAGTGCAGCATTTATTCCCGCGGTAAATGTTTTAGGAAAACCGCCTGCAGCGACAGATATCACACCCGCACCTCCCAAGAGGGTTAATGAAATTGCAGTTTCATCATCTCCTGAAAACATAAAAAAATCTTTATGACAATTGTCAATTATTTCTTTTCCTTGAGTTAAATCACCACTAGCGTCTTTCACACCAATGATATTTTTGGCATCATGAGCAAGACGTAAAGTTGTTTCTGCCGTCATATTAACCCCTGTTCTACCAGGAACATTATACATAATTAAAGGAAGTTTGGTAGCCTCATCAAGTGCCATATAATGGCGGTACAACCCCTCTTGCGATGGGCGATTGTAATAAGGAGTTACCGATAGAATAGCATCAAAACCATCCGTGTTAATAGATTTAAATTCGTTAACTAAAGCATGTGTGTTGTTCCCTCCTAGCCCCATTACAAGTGGTACACGGCCATTAACTTCGCGTACGAATGTAGCAAATACCGCCTCTCGTTCTTGTGATGTTAGGGTTACCGATTCGCCCGTAGTACCCAAGGCAACAAGAAAATTAATTCCGTTATCCATTAAAAAATGGATAATTTTTGAAAGTGAAGTATGGTCAACTGTTCCATCTTCATTAAAGGGCGTAATTACCGCCACACCAGTTGCTGCCCCGCTAAGTATGCTCATTGGGATGAATTTTTTTAAAATATTGTTTTAAATCAGAACAGTATGTGTCAAAATCTAATGTAGGAGAAAGCACCAAATCGTTTAGCCTACTATCCATAGACGAAGGACCAATACGAAATGACACATTAAGCTGTGAAGAAAAAGACAATAACGGAAGTGAAACTTGATCCACAAAATGTACTGCAAGGTCATACTGTTGTTGAAGGACATAAAGCAAATCATCAGACATAATACGTCCGCGCCAATCCAAACTTTGAAGATGTAAATGTGGTTTTGAAACCCCTTCTAACATTTTTTTATTCATGTTGCAGTGCACGCGCTGAATGATGCTAATTTCAGGTGAAAAAATCCGACACATGTCTTCAAATTGTGCCTCGGTAAACCCCAAATCCGTGTCATAAATAAACACCAAACTACGAATCGCTTTCGGCTTGAAAGCCGAGCGAAGCTCTAAAGCATTTAACTGACGAACTACTGCGCGTTTGGCAAAAAATTTCATACCATGCAAAAATAGCACTTTAAACGCATGTCTACCCTTACAAATGAATTAATCTTATAAATAACTAACGTAATGTTTTAAATATAACAATTACTGCGTTAGCATATTAATGAATTCTTGTTCTGAAATAATTGAAACTCCCAAGGATTCTGCTTTAACTTTTTTTGCAGGCCCCATATTATCGCCTGCTATCAGAAACGTAGTTTTTGATGAAATTGAAGATGAAACTTTACCGCCATGTTGCTCAATTAATGCTTTTATGTCGTCTCTAGAATAATCCACAAAAACCCCTGAAATCACAAAACGCATTCCAGACAATACCGTAGAGGTGGGTTCGTTTGAGATTTCTTGCTCGAGTTGCACGCCAGCATTTCGCAATTGCTCAATACGAATGCGATTGTCTTCAGATCCAAAAAACGCCAGTACGCTTTGGGCTATACGAGTACCTATTTCATCAACCGCTTCAAGTTGTTCAAGAGTTGCATTTGCCAATGCATCAATAGAGCCAAACTCTTGCGCCAATTTTTTGGCTACTGTTTGCCCCACATACCTTATACCCAGCGCAAACAACACTCTAGAAAAAGGTATTTGTGTTGAGGCTGCAATAGCATCGATAATGTTTTGCGCCGATTTTTCAGCAATGCGTTCCAATGGAATTAAATCGTCAAATGTCAAACCATATAAATCTGCGTATGATTTGATACGATTGTTTTGCATCATCAATTGAATGGTTTCTGCACCAAGACCATCAATATCCATTGCTTTTCGGGAAATAAAGTGCGCTACACGTCCTACACGCTGAGGCAAACAACCCGATGCATTTGGGCAGTAATGTTGGGCTTCTTCGGGATTGCGCACTAAAGGTGTTTGGCATTCTGGACATTGATCGACGTATAGAATACGACTGCTATTTGGCACGCGTTTATTAATATTTACTGCTGTAATTTTAGGGATAATTTCTCCCCCCTTTTCTATTGAAACAGTATCGCTGTAGTGCAAATCAAGACCTGAAATAAAATCAGCGTTATGGAGGGAGGCCCGTTTTACTATTGTGCCGCCCAAAAGAACAGGGGCAAGCTGCGCTACTGGTGTGATGGCACCGGTTCTTCCTACCTGATATACCACATCTTCTAGTTGTGTTTCAACATCTTCCGCTTTAAATTTATATGCCATTGCCCACCGTGGCGATTTAGCAGTATATCCCAATTGCTCTTGATACACCATCTGATTTACTTTAATCACAACACCATCAATCTCATATGGCAAAGTAGTGCGCTTTTGATCCCATAAGTCTAGAAAAGCAAACACCTCTTCCATGGTTGATGCATGGATGTAGTGCTTTGGCACATAAAACCCCCAATGGGCTGCTGCCTGTAACGACTCCAATTGTGTTTTAAACAGGGAACGGTCAGCTACTATTTGATATAAAAAACATTCTAGAGGGCGTGCAGCCACCAAACTACTGTCTTGCAATTTCAAACTTCCTGAAGCTGTATTTCTAGGATTCATATAGGGCTCTTCTCCTTGCTCAACTCGCATTTGATTCATTGCCTTAAAACCTTCAAATGGCAATACAATTTCTCCCCGAATAGTAAATTCATCTGGAATATTGTCTTGTGAAATTTGTAGCGGCACAGAACTAATCGTTTTAATATTGTTTGTAACCTCGTCACCTTGGATGCCATCTCCGCGTGTAACGGCTTGCACCAACTGACCATTTTTGTATGTCAAACTGATGGATGCACCGTCATATTTTAACTCACATGTATAATCGAGCTGATCCACTCCAAGATTTTTGCATATTCGGGCTTCCCAATCCAATAAGTCCTGACGGTTATAAGAGTTGTCCAGTGAATACATGCGGTAATTATGCACAACTGTCTTAAAGTTTTTGGTTACAGCACCACCAACACGTTGTGTTGGCGAATTGGGATCAAAAAATTCTGGATGGGCATCCTCTAACGCTTTTAACGCGGCTAGTTTTTCATCAAATACTTGATCGGAGATAATGGGCACATCCTCAATGTAATACCGCCTATTGTGTTCGTGTAATTCTTTTCTGAGGATGTCAATCTGTGCTGCTATATTCATTGTCTTATTGCACGTGTGAATCTTGGGTTTGTTCTAAAATCATTTTGTAGTACAATATCGGAAAAACCTGCTTCTTGCAAAAGTCCTTCTACCGATTTCATTAAAGGAGCATGCCCCTCAAAAAAGAGTGTACCATTAAAAGCTAAATGTTTATATGCGTAATCAATAATGTGTTCATAAAATATCAGGGGGGATTCGTCAGGAACAAAAATCGCGTGTTTTGGTTCGTGATTTATTACATGAGGCTTAGTATTTTTTGTTAGTGCTGCTGGCACATATGGAGGGTTTGAAACAATAACATCCCAATTTGACTCAGGAAGGTCTTTGGTTAGCACATCCACTTGTTGAAAATCTATATGGAGTTGATTGGATTCCGCATTGTGTTGAGCAAGGGAAAGGGCATCCCTGTCTATATCCCAAGCTGAAATTCTCCACAATGGGCGAGCCTTTTTTAAGGCCAATGCTATACAACCGCTTCCCGTACCAATATCCAAGACACGAAGGGGCTTGTCATCTGGGGTAGTCGACAATATCCAATGCACCAACTCTTCGGTTTCGGGACGTGGAATAAGAACCGACTTGTCTATTTTTAGCAGGACATCTGCAAAATCTACATTACCTATTATATATTGTATAGGTACGTGCTTTTGCAGTGCAGCCAAATCGTTTAACAACAAATCTGCAATCTGCTCTGATACTTTTTCTTGTAAGTTTAAAACTACTTGTGCGGGGCCATATTCCAAATGCGAAGCACATAACAAGGCAAAGTGCTGCCGAATTTCAGCTACCTCATACTGGGTATTCAATTCGTTCTCAAAACGATTTCGCAATTCTCCTAACCTCACACCAACGATTTTGTCATCCATACTGGACATGAATAATGTCCTGTATTGCCCATAGGTGCATCTATATCGACAAAGCCATTGGCCCTGTATAGTTTTTGCGCAGCAGTCATATTGGGCATGGTTTCTAAATAACAACATGTAAACCCAAACGAGCATGCCAAGTCCAATAAGGTGTTAATCATTTTTTGTCCCAATCCTTTTCCTCTAGCTTTTTGATCAAAATACATTTTCTGCAGTTCACAAACATGTGATGCGCCTTTTTGTAATGGTGCAATTCCAGCACCACCTAAAATTTCGCCACCACACACCACAACCCAATAAGCGTGTTTTGGTTTGTTGTATGCCTCAAACATCGAATCAAGCTCTGGATCGGCATAAGCAGTGCCTTTTTCAGGTACGCCAAATTCTGTAAGAACCTTCCGCAGGACGCATGCTAGATCTGTATTATCCGATAACAGTATGGGTCTTATTTCACACTGGGTTGTCATGAGTATATTTGATATTTTTGCTAAAATACGTAATCCCAGTGCATAGCACCCACAACCAATTCATGCAACGTTGTTTGTCATTGGCTCAAAAAGGCCTTGGCTACACCTACCCTAACCCTATGGTTGGTGCTGTAGTGGTATGTGATGGGAAAATTATTGGTGAAGGGTGGCACAGAAAGGCAGGTACTCCTCACGCTGAGGTGCATGCGCTCAAAGGACTTTCAAATGAAATATTAACCACTGCTACGCTTTATGTAAACCTAGAACCCTGCGCCCATTTCGGAAAAACACCGCCTTGTTGTGATTTAGTCATTTCTAAAGGTATAAAAAAGGTGGTTGTTGGGGCTAGAGACCCCAACCCAGATGTTGCTGGAAAAGGAATACGTGCCATGCAAGAAGCAGGTATTGAAGTTATTGTCGGGGTTTTGGAGGAAGAGTGTATGCTACTCAACAAACGTTTCTACTGTTTTCATACCAAAAAGCGTCCTTATATTATATTAAAATGGGCGCAATCAAAAGATGGATTTATTGCCCCCGAAAAAGACAAAAAGGGAAAAGTACACTGGATTAGCGATTTACATAGCCAACAATTGGCACATCGTTGGCGCGCAGAAGAGCATGCCATTTTGGTAGGACGCAATACCATAACCCAAGACAACCCAAAGCTTACCACAAGAAAATGGGCGGGCATCAACCCTATCAGATTGATTATTGATCCAAAAGCAAAAATTAACGCTGATGCAGCAGTTTTAAATAAAGATGCAGACACCATTATCTTTAATACCTTAAAAAATGAACAAAGCTCAAATGTGCATTGGGAATTAGTTGATGGTACAAACATTTTACATGATTTGTTGGAAAGTTGTACCCAAAAAGGTATTCAGTCCATTTTGATTGAAGGTGGCGCAACTACCCTATCGCATTTTATAGAAAAAAAATTATGGGACGAATGTCGCATTGTGACAAGTCAAGAAGTGCTAAAAAAGGGTGTGGAAGCACCCAAAATGCCAAGCGGGTTTAATATCAAAAATACGGTTGTAAGGGACACCTTACAAATTATTGCTAAGTAAAAGCATGATATAATTTCTCTGGGCATTTTATGGCTTTTCGTGTGTTAGCATCCACAAAAACCAAACGTGTCGTTGCGTTGGCAATCAACACACCTAACTCATTTTCAATATAGTACGAAAAAGAAATAAAAGATCGCTCAAAAGCTGTCAAAGTAGTGTGCACCAAAAAGACGTCATCAAAATGTAACGGACGTTTATATTGAATACTGATATCAACCACCGGCAGCAATATGCCGCTTTTCTCTAACGCAGCATAACGAACTCCTTGATGGAGTAACCAATCAATCCTAGATTGTTCCAAAAAATAAGCGTACTGCACATGATGTACAACACCCATTTGGTCTACCTGATGGTATAAAACATGGAAGTTTTTTGTAGTATTTTTCTTACGCATAGTAAGGTTTTTTGTTCAAAGTTAATTTTTTATGAAAGCGTTTTAATATCCATAAAACTTTCTGAAAATTCAATAGTAATTTGACTTTTTTTTAAAAAATTTTACTCACATATTTGTGGTGTGCAAAATAGTCGAATGTTGTCGCCCAAAAACAACGATTTAAACACAATAACCAAAAAATAAGTAAAGTACGACATGCAAAAAACCGCTCAAAGCGTTTGGGAGAATTGTTTATCATTTGTTTTGGATAACATTCATAATCAGGCATTTAAAACTTGGTTTGAGCCAATCAAACCGTTAAAGCTTAACGATGACGCCTTAAGTGTAGAAGTTCCCAGTAAGTTTTTTTACGAATGGCTTGAAGAACATTATATTGATATTCTTAAAGTTGCGTTAACCAAAGAGTTAGGGCCGAAAGCCAGATTGGTCTATGTTATTCGTATGGAGAACACTTTTGGAAATAGACAGCCTTTTACTGAGCAAATCCCTAGTCAAAATAAGGGACGTATAAAAGTACAGGACGTAGATGCACCCATTCGGTCTCATGCTACTGAGCTTACCAACCCATTTGTTATTCCAGGCATTCGTAATTTGAAGGTCGAATCGCAGCTCAATCCACAATATAATTTCGAAAATTTCTTGGAAGGTGATGCCAACCGTTTGGCGCGTTCTGCTGGTATTGCTGTAGCCAACAAACCGGGCGGAACTTCTTTCAATCCGTTGCTGATTTTTGGTGGTGTTGGTTTGGGTAAAACCCACCTAGCACATGCCATTGGTGTAGAAATAAAAAGCAAATATCCAGACAAAACTGTGCTTTACATTTCTGCCGAAAAATTTACCCAACAGTATATTGAAGCTGTTAAGAAAAACACACGTAACGACTTTATCCATTTTTATCAAGTAATGGATGTGCTTATCATTGACGATGTGCAATTTTTCTCAGGAAAATCTGGAACTCAAGATGTGTTTTTCCATATTTTTAACCACTTACATCAAAATGGAAAGCAGGTAATTTTGACTTCGGACAAAGCTCCTGTTGACATGCAAGATATAGAGCAACGTTTACTTTCACGTTTCAAGTGGGGGCTTTCAGCAGAACTAATGCGCCCCGATTACGAAACGCGTGTTTCTATTCTTAACAATAAACTATACCGCGACGGTGTAGAACTTCCTGAGGAGATTATTGACTTTGTTGCCAAATCGGTTAAAACAAATGTGCGTGAATTAGAGGGAGCTATTATCTCACTTATTGCGCAAGCTTCGTTTAATCGTAAAGAAGTAACTTTAGATCTTGCGAGGCAAGTTGTTGAAAAGTTTGTCAAGAATACTAAACGTGAAATTTCTATTGACCACATTCAAAAAGTCGTCTCCGAATATTTTCAGATGGATGTTACGACACTTCAGTCAAAAACACGCAAACGTCATATTGTACAAGCAAGGCAACTAGCCATGTATTTTTCCAAGAAAATGACCAAGGCTTCACTTGCTAGTATTGGTGCTAAAATTGGACATCGGGATCATGCTACAGTGCTCCATGCCTGTAAAACAGTTGACAACCTCGCTTTTACCGACAAACAATTCCGTAAGTACATGGAAGATTTATCTAAAAAAATAGCCCATTAAGCCATGAAAACAAAAGTGCTTATGGTGTGTTTGGGTAATATCTGCCGATCACCATTAGCCGAGGGTGTTTTTAGACATTTAGCTACAAATAAAAATTTTACAGTCGATTCTGCCGGTACTGCCAACTATCATAATGGTGCAGCCCCCGATGTTAGAAGTATTGCTGTTGCAAGAAAAAACGGCATTGATATCAGCAACCTTAAGGCACGCCAACTTACAAACCAAGACATGGATGATTTTGACCACGTTTTGGTGATGGACGAACAAAATCGCCTCGACGCACTCGCACGTTGTACAACAGAAATGCAACGCAAAAAAATAGCCTTAATCACTACGGCTAGCGGAATAGACGCTACTCATGTTCCGGATCCCTACTATGGTGATGAAAATGATTTTGAATTTGTGTATGAATTAGTTTATCAATGCTGTAGCGCTTGGTTGGCAAAACAATAACTCGTGGAAAAAAAACTTACAGGGACGCTTTATCTAATCCCCAATGTATTGGGTGACAACGAACCGTTGGAGGTTATGCCCATGTCAGTGAAAAAAAATATTGAAAAACTACGAAACTTTGTATTTGAAAAAGAAAAAGCGGGGCGTGCTTTTGTAAAACGCATATGCCCAACGGTTCCGCAAAACAACATCGCTGTTTTTTTGTTAAACAAATTCACCACCCCCGAAGAATTAAAAGAAATGTTGGTTCCATTACAAAACGGAGAAGATTTGGGGCTTATCTCCGATGCAGGTTGCCCCGGTATTGCCGATCCTGGTGCTGACCTTGTAGCATTAGCACATCAACATCGGGTTAGTGTGGTACCGCTTGTAGGACCGTCATCAATTCTTTTAGGGCTTATGGCTTCGGGTTTAAACGGTCAATCTTTTGCATTTAATGGATATCTCCCCATTGATAACGTAGCGCGTAAAAAAGCCATCAAAAAGTTTGAGAAAATTTCTGCTGAATTAAATCAAACGCAACTATTTATAGAAACTCCCTACAGAAACAACGCACTTCTCGAACAACTGTGTAAAAGTTTGCATCCCCAAACACGACTTAGTGTAGCTTGTGACATTACCCTTCCCACAGAATATATCAGAACCCAATCGGTTGCTGATTGGCAAAGCAATAAAGAAGATTTACATCGTCGACCTGCTATCTTTTCGTTTTTAGCGTCTTAACGATATATCTTATTTTGCTTTAACCAGCTGGTATAACGCTTTTTGTTGCTGTTGTGTTGTGACAAATTCGTGGCAAACATGTGATATCCAGCACGACTAGGATCTGCAACAAAGTATAAATAATTGTGTTTTTTTGGAAATAAAACCGCATCAATGGAGCTGACATCAGGCATAGTGATTGGTCCTGGAGGAATACCCCTATTCCGATACGTATTGTAGGGAGATTTTATCTTTAAGTCTGCATAAAGTACCCTGCGAATATCCATGTCAAAATTATTGGCCTTACGTCTAATTGCATAAATTACAGTCGGATCAGCTTGTAAACGCATGCGCTTTCTAATTCGATTGAGGTATACTCCAGCCACTGTTGGGCGCTCATCTCTTTTGTAGGACTCCATTTGAACAATAGCGGCCAAGGCAACAACTTCTGTGCGGTCAAGATTCATGGCTTTTCGTGCAGACTCACGCTTTGGTGTCCAAAAACGATTATACTCCAGCAACAAACGGTCACGAAATTGCACTGCTGAAGTGTTCCAAAAAAACTCGTATGTATTTGGAATACAAATAGAAAACACATTTTCTTTGGTGAAATTGTTGGCTTCCAAGAAGTCTGGAGCTAAAAAAGCTTGCGCGATAGCTGCACTGTCTGCTTCTATTTTTGTACTGATAAACCCAGCCAAATGCATAAGGGTTTTCTGATTGTTAAAAGTGAGTTTTAAGGGTTTGTTTTCAGAACGTAAACGATTAATCATGTCGTTGTTGTTCATGCCAAAATCCAGCAGAAAACGACCCGGAATTGGATGATATCCCTTTTTTAATGCAGCTTGTTGAAATAAATCGATGCGCTTTACCACTTTTGAAATGGTGTCATAGGCTGCTCTTTGAGTATTTTCGGTAGGGATAAAAACTTCTTTGGTTGGTGTTTCAAAAGCCGTGTTTTTAGCAAAAAACACACGGTAAAAATTACCAACAAAAACGCCTCCAATAATAACTCCAAGAAGAACAGTCGCGAGTACTACACGTTTAATCATATCAATTGATTTCCCAAATTCCTTTAAAAACTTGCTCAGCAGGGCCTTGTAAAACGACAGACTCATATCCGTGCGCAGCAGGAGAAAAAGAAACTTTTAACTTCCCCCCTTTGGTTTGAATCTGTATTTGTGTTGATGCAGTTCTATGGCTTATATGAGCCGCCAATGCCGATGCGGTAACGCCTGTGCCGCACGAAAGTGTCTCGGCTTCTACTCCTCGTTCATAGGTGCGTACCAAAAGTTCGTTTTCATTGATTTGTTGCACAAAATTTACGTTTGTTCCCTCCGAAAAATATGGCGCGGCATGTGCTATTTGCCTTCCTAAATTAGCTACATCAATAGCGTTTACATCCGCCTCAAAAACAACATGGTGTGGTGATCCGGTATTAAGGAATAAGGCGTCTTCCAATTGCTCCCATTCGGAAATAGGGTGTAATTCCAAGGCAACCTCATCATCGACAAAACGAGCATGGTGCAACCCATCTGCCGCACGAAAAGAAACTTTTTCATCGGTAAGACCCAACGATCGGGCATAGTGAATGGCACAGCGCGAACCATTTCCGCAAAGACTCCCTTCGTGACCATCGGCGTTAAAATAACGCATATAAAAGTTTGCAGAATCATCTGACTCAATACAGATAAAACCATCTGCACCAACACCAAAGTTACGGTGGCAAATACGTGCAATAACGTCATGGTTAGCAATAGGAAATTGGTTGTTTCGGTTGTCAATGACAACAAAATCATTCCCTGTACCCTGATACTTTACAAACGGAAAAAGCATGTGCAAATATACAGCAATTCGCTTGTAGGAATCATGTTAAAAATGCGTTAAAGATGTTTCATCAAATGAAAACAACTTTTATTTTTGGGTGTTATTTAAAATGAAACGCTATGAAATCAATTTTTAGATACAGTATAATTGCCTTTATTTCGGCCTTTTTTGCCGTTTGGATCTTTAACCGAGTCAATTCGAATACTTTTTCGATTAACACATCACCCCCTCAAGTGGTGAATACCAGCTTTTCTGCGCCAACACCAACAGTAAGTGCCCTGAGCACTGATTTTACCGTTGCTGCCGAAAAAACAATTGATGCAGTAGTGCATATTACAAATACAAGCATAGTTGAATCACAACAACCCAACAGCATCTGGGAATATTTCTACAGCACACCCATGCGTGAATATCCTAGAATCGGCATGGGATCGGGCGTAATCGTTTCTTCTGATGGATATATCATTACCAACAATCACGTGATCGAAAATGCCACCGAAATTGAAGTTACCACTAACGACAACAAGGTTTTTGAGGCCGAACTTGTGGGAACAGACCCCAACGCAGATATCGCAGTGCTCAAAATCAAAAGTGAAAATTCTTTTCCCTACGTACGTTTTGCCAATTCTGACCTCACACGTATTGGACAATGGGTCTTGGCAGTAGGAAACCCGTATAACTTAAATTCAACCGTAACAGCTGGAATAATTAGTGCAAAATCAAGAGATTTAAACACATACGACAGTAAAAATCAATCGTTTATTCAAACCGATGCTGCCGTAAACTCTGGAAATAGCGGAGGGGCTTTGGTAAATCTAGACGGCGATTTGATAGGTATCAATACCGCAATTACTAGTAACGGCATGGGTACGTTTATAGGCTACTCATTTGCTGTGCCCAGCAACATCGCGCGAAAAATTTATGAGGATATTGTAGAGTTTGGAAACGTACAACAAGCCCTTTTGGGTGTTAGTGGTAGTGGACTAAACGCGCGCATTGCCGAAGAACTCGGCATTGAAGAAACCGAAGGGTTCTATGTTGCGGGATTAGAGGACAGTATGGGTGCCAAAGAAGCGGGTATCCAAGAAAAAGATATTATTATTAAAATTAACGAGACTCCCATTCGACGGTTTGCTGACCTTACAGGCTATTTAGGATCAAAACGCCCAGGAGACAACGTAGCGGTTACGTTTATCCGAAATGGTGAAGAAAAAACGGTGTCGGTTGAACTTAAAAAAACACCCTTTGTAAACTATTACGGGATGCGCCTACGCGATTTAAGTAAAAAAGAAGCCAAAGCACTAGAACTAAAAGAAGGTGTGCGCGTATCTGCTGTAGAAAACAGACGTTTATTCCAAAGGGGAGTTAAAGAAGGGGATGTGCTTTTATCTATAAACGGAAATGAAATTTCTTCTACAGAAGACATATTAGGGTTAGACGAGGAAAGCATTTATGAGCTGGAGTTTATGAATAAAAAGCAAGAGCGTATGCGCTTTATTTTCGAGTAACTAACTACTCCTTTTTCCGTTTAGTGGTATGTTTGAGTTTGAGTACCGCAAAATTTAGCTCCAACGTAGTTTCCGACTCCATTTCGGTAAGGTCGTGGTCTAGCAGGTCAGCCATGAGTTCACCACTCTTTTTGAGCAAGCTGTTTTTTCTCTTGCCAGTGGCTGTGGCTGATGAAGTTACTGCTTGCTGTAGCGCACGTATCTTGGCAAAGGTTTCGATAATCAACAATGTGGTTTGTGTAGCATATTTGCTTTTCAAAATGGTTGCCAACATATACAAGCCCTTTTCGGTAAAGGCCTTGGGATTGGTTTTAGAATACTTTAGTGGTTCAAGGTGGTGGAAATTTTCCACCACTTCGTTTTTTTCGGTATCGGTGAGTTCTAATACATAATCTTTGGGGAACTTATCTGGATTATTCTTTACAGCTTTGTTGATATCACGGGTTTCTACTCCATATAATGTGGCAACATCACGATCTATCAAGACCCGTTGTCCTTTTATGGTCATTAAGTTTTTCTCAATATGTTGTATGCTGTGGTTCATCGTTCATGGATTTAGGCTTTACTTCTTAAAATTACGAATATTTTAATTATGAATTTTCTAATTATTCCCTTGGCGTATCCTCATATCTCTCATTCATAATTTCTCAATTCGTAATTCCTATCTTTACCCCATGCGAATAGATATCATTAGCGTTGTTCCCGAACTGATGCGCAGTCCGTTTGAAGGCTCGATTATGAAGCGTGCGCAAGATGCTAACTTGGCACAAGTTCACTTTCATAATTTAAGAGACTATACCACAACTAATTATAAACAAGTGGACGATTACCCTTACGGCGGGGGTGCTGGAATGGTGCTTATGATTGAGCCTATTGACAAATGTATTCGTGCACTAAAAGCCGAGCGTGAGTATGATGCCGTAATTTATATGACACCCGACGGCAATGTATTAAACCAAGGTATGGCAAACCAACTTTCGCTATTGCAAAATGTTATTGTGCTTTGTGGTCATTACAAAGGAGTAGATCAGCGGGTGCGTGACCTGTTTGTTACCCATGAAATTTCCATTGGCGATTATGTGCTTTCGGGAGGCGAGTTAGCCGCAGCGGTGCTTTGCGACAGCCTTATTCGGCTTATTCCTGGGGTATTGGGTAACGAAACCTCTGCCCTAACCGATTCGTTTCAAGATGGGCTGCTTGCCCCACCTGTTTATACGCGTCCTGCAGACTACAATGGACACAAAGTGCCCGAAATCCTTACCTCAGGAAACACCCCAAAAGTTGAGGCGTGGCGTGAAGAACAAGCTTTGGAAATTACCAAGCACAAAAGACCAGATTTGCTGAAGTAACACCTCGATACCCTTCGACACGGTTCGTTTGTTTGATAAAGAACAAAAACCTTAGCTTATGTTAATACGTTTCTATAAGTAACCTCTCCAAATACCCTGCTCCTGTGAGAACACTTGAAGGACCACTAGGAGCTATATACGTCAATCGCCCATCAGAAACCGTAAATCTTAACCTTGTAGGTCCAGAGCAAGCAGTTAAAGGACCACTCATTGCCGTATAAGGATCAGTGGCAGTGCCAGTTCCGCCAAAAGTCCAAGCTGTTCCCGTAGCAGTACCACTATGCTCTATCAAAGAAAATCCAACTCCAGCGCGATAGCGAATATGAAAAGTAAGATTATAATTTGTTGAACAACCCGCACCACGAGCATAACCTTTGAATTCCGCAGCATTATAAATGGGTCCTGCGTCTATCTCTACGCCATTATTTATAAGTCTCCCAGAAACTACCCTGAAAAGCCCTGATGCACCCAGAATATTTCCACTGGTATCTGACACAACCATCCCCCCATTCATGTTAGTGGCCTCATCATGATCGTCCAATCGTTTGTTGTTAATCATTCCATCATTCCCACGGATACTCAACAGTCCTACATTAGCATTATTTTCAAAAATAAAACCATTTTGATCATCATTTCCAGATCTGAATCTTACAGCATATTTTGTGACAGTACCAAGTGAAGGTGCCATACCTCCGTCCATGGCATGGTTGGCCCCAGGACGAGACAAATAAATCCCCCAATCGGTATTGTTCCATAGCCACATGCGAATTCCTCGAGCGGGTGTAGCCGTCATATCATCACTACCTCCCATTACCGAAAAGAGCCCCGCTCCAGTGTTTCTAAAAGTTCCGTTAACGTCCAAATTGTATTCTGGAGTATGTCTTTCGTTAATCCCTACCCGGCCATCAGCACGAATGGTCATAGGAGTTCTATCAACAGTATTCGTGTTTCCCAACCCCATGGTGATGTCCATTCGAGTTCTTGCCGCCAATGAGGCTTCGTAAGATCCTATGCGAAATTCAACATTTTGAGAATATTTTGCTCCTGAAGTACCTAATTTACTCAAACGAACGATGGGAGACACCCCAACGGTTGTCTCGTCTGAAGGAATGGTGTTATCTACGTGTAAAAACGTCTGAGGTGCTGTTGTAGAAACCCCCAAACGTCCACCTGCTAAAGTCATTCCATGTAAAGTAGGAGAGTCGCCTATATCATCTGTACCAGCATCCCAAGTATAAAAATCAATGGTGTTTAAAAGGTCATTTGCTCCATTATGTCTAGACCGAATGGCGTTTTTAAAATTAGCAGTACCATTGTACCCAAACAACAGTTGGTTGTTGGTATAATTAGAAGCAAGCCCTCCGTTTCTAAAAAGTCCTGCTCCGTTGACATCTAATTTTACGGTAGGTGCATTGGTTCCCACTCCAATATTTCCTGCATTTTCAATGTGCATAATATTGTTGGTGTTGTTTGATTTTATTTCTAAATCACGTCCATCTTGGAATTCAATTTCGTATTGGTTATCAGTGGTAGGGTTAAAGCTTCCTACGCTACCATCACCAGAAAGTATAATCTTGGTAGGGTCTAGCACCCCTTGGATGTCTACATCGCCGGCAAAGGTGGCTACCTTGCCTGCAGAAAGGGTATTGGTGGCGACACCAATATTTCCAGAGAAGAACATGTCTCCGGTATTGGTCGTATGTCCATCGGTAGTTCCTGTGGTAAACCAAGGTTCTTTTGCAACGCTGGAGGCATCCACCCAATTGGTTCCTAAGGCGGTAGTTGTTAAGACTTGCCCAGCGGTACCAGCGTCCTTATCACTATCATAGAGAATTCCGGTGACTTGGGCATTTCCATACACAATAGCTTCTGTGTTAGGACTCGAGCCAGGACCCGTTACATAAATAGGGCTTGCATTTATCCAATACTGTTCCTGATTGTCTTCAATGGCGGTATAGTCCGAGGAAGACAGCACCGAGGTATAAAACAAGGCTTCAGATTGCTTACCAATAAAATAGCCTGTCGCTCTATTATCTCCAAAAGTGAGAAAATTTCCTGCATTGCTGGTGAGTGCAGCGTCTGTAACGCTGGTTTGTGTGCCGTTCACACTCACAAAAGAACCAGTGGCTCCTGCAGCATAACCAATAGCGGCTGTAGCGCCTTGGGGTACTGATCCGCCGGTTCCCTTACCCGCTCCATTTGAATATAAAGCTACAGCATTCGCCCCGTTGTTTTTAAACGAGAATTGCATTCTATTTGCTCCACTTCCATAATTGGTCCATGATGCGTGTAAAACCATCCAAGTACTTCCAGAATTGTACTCCCCAATGACCAAGGAAGATATTGAAGGAGAAGAGAGCAGCGCATCGGAAGTTTGTGCGTATAAGAAATCGGCAACAACAAAATCAATGGCTGGTAATCCATTATCTACAGTTTGTAAAGTTCCTCCAATGACTATTCGGGGTTGATTGGCTGCCGTGGGTTGTATCATATTATTGCTTCCTGCTTGGTCGTACCAGGTGGTCACAAAGCCATCATTCCCTGCCCCCACAAAGGTGGTTAAAGCTGCTGTATCTAGTTCATTGGCAGTGGTAAAGTTGATGTCCTGCTCTGTATCATCAGAACTACGGCGTACCCGTATGGCGGGCCCTGTATAGCTACTCACTGCCTTTCGCAAGGAATAGGCTGTAAAAGGGACATTGCTCACGGGATCAACATAGCTGATAGTGGTGCTGGAGGGTGCTATGGTCATCCCTTCTGTGCCTCCTACATCAAAACGGATGATGTCTTCATCGGCACTTTCTTCTACTTGTATCCCGGTATCTCTGTCTGTATCCCAAAACAAATCACCGTCACTAATAAGTGGTTTCCAGGCTGTTCCATCCCAAACTTTTGTGGCATTATTCGTCGTGTCAAACCAAAGATCTCCTTGGATAGGTGGAGGAGTTGTTGGAGCAGTTGCCGATTCGGTAACCACATTCCCTGTTACAAGTTTGGTTCCTTTATTGTTTATATTAGTTACCCGTTGCGCAAAAACAGTTGTTGAAAACAACAGTATAAACCCTATAGCAAGCACAACATGGTTTGATGCGCGTCCTTGTCTTTGAATTGATTTGTTGTTTTGCATATCTTCTTCTCTTTAAAATTTTCTTTATTGCTTCCAATACTCCAATAAACTCTATAAAAACCTAAGAGCTTGTACCTCCAAAAGCGCATCTCGCCGTGAAGGTGAGTATGCGCTTTTAAGAGGCTAAAAAAATTGTGTGTGGTTATTTCACCCACTGTACTTCAAAAACATCGCCTTCATAGATGGCAAAATCTAATGTTCCAGTAACGGTTACTGTGTTATCAGTAACATTGTAATCGGTTAAGTCGCTAAGTTTAGCCCCATTTCGGTACACCCAAACTTTACCTCTGTCTGCAGCAGCTGTTGGTATTCCGGTTGCCGTAATAACGATTTCGTTATCTGTTTCTTCACCAGCTACAGCAATATCATCAGCTGTTCCGGATTGGATTAAGTTCGTAGCCAATAATTTTCTTAATTCACCTGTGGCTTCATCTCTTACAATCAGTGTCCAACCTGTGTCTGCTGATAAAGCTGTTGTAGTACCAGCATCGTGACCAGTTTGTGTGGTTGCATTCGTAGCCGCAGCACCTGATTCCAGTTTCAATCCGTCTAAAGAGAACACCTTACCTTCTACGTCTATATAGGTATCGTCTACAAGTGATCCCCCTAACTGCCATGTGGTAGTGGTTTTGTTTCCTGCTTCAGTAGAAGTAATGGTTGTGATACCATTGTTGGATTGTAAGTACTTAATAGTACCCTTGTTGTCAATCAATTTTACGGAAACACCGTCGGCATCGGTTTTAGCTACATTGTCTGCTCCACTTGTTGTTTGTGCTTGCACTTGCGTAAGACTTCCAAGCGTGAAAACCACGCCAAGTCCTAGAATTGTTAAAACACGTTTTGTGTTTTGGATTAATTTATTATTATTCATGATTATTAATTTAAGGTTTAAAAAAAGTGTTTATTGTAATTGGACTATTCGTATTTCATCGCCTGCAAAGCAGCCTGTTAGGGCACCTAAGTCGAGTTTTACGGTATTTGTATTCACAAGAGTAAAATCAATACGCGCACCATTTCGGTACACATCAATATTACTCAAGTCCAATATTGTTTGCGGAGTGGCGAAGTTAATATCACCATCCGCAGCTGTATATTCAACAACATAGCGTTTTAACTTCAGCGCACTGGTGGGTGTTTTTTCTATCACTCCTGTGGTGGTGTTCACCACCATAATATCGTAATCGCCTGTTGTAATGTCGGCATCTTCCAATCCCGAAACAGCAAGGGTGTTAGTGGCATCGGTAGCAATTGTCGTAGGCTGAATTAAATCTCCACCCAACTGAACCACATTGTCCGCATTTACGGCTAGTCCGTTATTTGCCACAGTTTCACTCTGATTCTCCCACATGTTGGTAACATTATTGTAGGTATAAATGTCTCCTGTGGACTCGTCCACATAAATGTCGCCTCCCTCTGGATTTGCTGGTTCGGTAGGGGTTGGTCCGCCTGGGCCTGTGGTGATGGACGTACCATCTTGTAAAACCCAATCTGTACCATCAAAGGTATAAATGTCTCCGGTAGACTCGTCTACATAAATATCTCCTGGGTTTGGATTTGCAGGATTGGTAGCTGTTGGAGCACCAGCTCCTGTAGCAATTCCAGAGAAATATGCTAAACCATCTGTGCCTTCTGTAAGAACGTTTCCTGCATCAGCACTAATGTGCGCACTTTGATTCTCCCACATATTAGTGATATTGTTGTAGGTGTAAATGTCTCCTGTGGACTCGTCTACATAAATGTCGCCTCCCTCTGGATTTGCTGGTTCGGTAGGGGTTGGTCCGCCTGGGCCTGTAGAAATATTTGATTCCATATTTAAAGGCTCCCAGTTGGTACCGCCGTGGTAGTATACATTTCCTGTACTGTCATCAACAAAAAGATCGCCCATATTACCAACTACTCCGAGGGTGTTTGGATCTCCAGCCCCGTGTTGGGGTACTGAAAACGAAACTTGATCTCCATCCTCGTTGTGATAGGTATATGAACCATCATTGTTATACACAAGTTGTGTTGTTGTTTCTGCGCCAGAACCACCAGGACCAGGAATATAGATAATAGGCATATTACCATGATCTTCAAATTGGTTTCCTGTATTGCTAAAGTCAATATCTGTATAAAGTGTTTTGGGTTTTCCATTCCAATCGATATCGCTAAAGCTGCCCAATACGGGTGTTCCATTGCCTATTCCAATGATGGTAGACGCCAAACCAAATTCATCTGTTTTAACAGGGATTCGTTCAATGTACTCAACTTCCCCTTTGTCATTTCTTACTTCAAATTCAAGTAAGATTTCGGTATTTGCCAATGGGATATCTTTAATTTGCTCTCCTGGAACATAGCCTGCATTATTGTCTACAAAATATGCTTGATAGGGTATCCCTGGCGTCTGCGCCATTAGCGTTAGCATTCCCCCAAAAAGCAATGCAGTAAGAAGGGCTATACGTTGTGCAAATAAAAATGACGTTCTCATGGGATAAATTTATTATTACTCAATAATTATGATTTCGGTTCGTCTGTTTTTTTCAAGATCATTTGTGCTAAAATGAAGGGTTTCGCCCGCACCTAGAGTTTCTAGTCGGTAGGGAGAGACACCACATTTGCTAACCAAATAATCTCTAACTCGCTTGGCGCGTTTCTCAGATAATTTAAGGTTATGGGCGCGACCACCTGTACGGCTATCAGCATATCCTACCAGTTTAACACTCAATTGTGGGTTCTGATTTAAGAATCTTGCTAAGTCTTTAAGCCTCTCTTCATATTTGTTTTTATTAAAATAAGAACTGCTTAAAGGGAATAACACATGCTTAAAGTCAGGGAAATACATAAAGCCTTTGTTGTGCGTTTCCACAGTATATACAGACTCATCTATTTTAGAAGTAGGGTGATTGTGCTCCTTCAGCGCACGCTCTACTTCTGAAATACGTTCTACCAGTTCTGTATCATCATAAGCCTCTGGTGCTGGTTTGTTTTCCAAATCACGAATTCTAGCATCGCGTTTGCTGCGTAATGCAGATGCCAATCCAAAGTCTACTATAAGACCTAGACTGATTTTTCGCTTCAACACACTATACGTCTCGTTTACCTCAGTTGCTTCTTTAAGGGCAAAAGCGTTCTCTACCGAATACTGACCGTAAAGACGGGTGCTTTTGCTAAGCGGAAAATGAAGTCCTGCGCCAAAAAAGTAGGCCAAATATGACTTGTCAAATTCCTCCGTTTTGATTAGATCAAACAAATTGTCATCGAAATGTTGGGTGCCATAGTTGTAAAAGTTATAGCCTATCCCCCCGTTGATGGATAGCTCCATAGAAGGTTGACGGATTCCGTTATAATCAGCCACACTTCTTTTGAAAATAACAGGTGTTAGGTAAACCCCTAAACGTCCCTGAACGTGTGAAAGATTATAATTTACAGGATATTTAAGCTCATTGATGTTGGCGTTGGTCTTAATGCTCATTTGATCAAAAACCAAACCAGTACCTAAACGGAAAAAAGGCGTACGGTAATCATCCGCAAGACGCTCTTCTAAATCGTTAAACGAAAATAAGTACCCAAGGCTGTGAGAAAAATCACGAAAACCGCTATACGAATCTAGTTCTAAATCCGTTGAAGATGGATTTAATCGATTACTTGTGTACTCTGTAAATTTACTGTCGTTTATACTTGTTTCAAAATACCACTGAGCAGATGCCGTGGTTGCAAAAAATAGCAGTGCAAATAGGATGGAATATATATGTCTCATTTTAATTTTAGTTTAAATCTTTATTGTTTTTCTTGTAGTTTAATAATGCCTGACCAAAGGTTTTACCCATAACTTTTACCGTTAATAGATATTCGGCTTGCGCCAAATGATCAATGAAAATGCGCTGATGCTGTTTGGCTACTTGCACACGTTCTAGGATAAGTTGACCCGTAACATCATGTAATTGGATTTCCATATCACCAGAAACAGGATAGGTGAAATCGATGTCTACATAAGTAGTAAACGGGTTGGGATATACCACCCAATCAAAGTCAGGAAGTTGTTCTACACGAGTTCTACTACTGCCCTGAGGCAACAAAAATCCGCGTGTAATGGCATGCCCCTGCTGGTTTATGGTTTGCATAATACCTGAATGACCAACGCTGTGCTGTACCAAATAGTTGCTGGTTTTATTATTTCCTGACTTGACCACAGAAGTGGAAAATGACGCACGCTTAATTGCACTATCTTGTGCAAATAATGCAACACTCCAGAGGAAAATAAAAACGAAGTAAAATCTTGTCATGTTAAAAAATTTTATGTTTTTTGATAAAAGTTTGCAATTGTTGCATGGCTAAATGTTATAAGTTTGATGAGCCAAAATTATTTTGATGCCTAGCAGAGATAGTCGTTATGGGTAAAATGGCATTTTGAAGGGGTGAAATGACGTTGAGAAAGGGTGAAATGAAAAAAAAAGCTTGATTTTCGTCTTTGTAAGAAAAATCTTACTTTTGGTGAAGCCAATATAGCTTTTCAATCAGAAGACAGCTACACTAGCGAAAAGGGTAAAAGATAGTTGTACAGCTAAAAGAGAACCTGTATATTTGCAGCCGCATATAAACCGCTGGCGAGGTACGTGAATGTTTTTGTGCGTTAATTTAAATAAACTATCAAATGGAGGCCTTACTACAATACGTACAGGACGAATTTGTTCCCAAAAAAGAACTTCCAAGCTTTCAAGCTGGAGATACCATAACCGTATATTATGAAATTCGCGAAGGCGAAAAAGTGCGTACCCAGTTTTTTAAAGGGGTCGTAATTCAAATCAAAGGAAGTGGTGCAACCAAAACATTTACCATTCGTAAAATGTCAGGAACTGTTGGTGTAGAACGTATCTTCCCTATCAACCTGCCAGGTATTCAAAAAATAGAAGTTAACAGTCGTGGGAAAGTACGCCGTTCGCGTATCTACTACTTCCGTGAACTTACTGGTAAAAAAGCACGTATCAAAGAGCGTCAACATAAATAAAAACGTTTTTTTGTTACAAATCACACACCGTAGGTTGTTTTTCGATCTACGGTTTTTTTATACCCCAATCGGGTAGTATATTTGCGCCCGATTTAAACGCCAATCATGACCAAAATACACGTTGCTAATCCCGTAGTAGAAATGGACGGGGACGAAATGACTCGAATCATTTGGGACTTTATCAAAGAACAACTTATTCTCCCCTACCTAGATGTCGAACTTCTTTATTATGACCTCAGCGTTACTTCTCGTGACAACACAAGTGATCAAATCACCATTGATGCTGCAGAGGCCATTAAAAAATACAACGTAGGAATAAAATGTGCTACGATTACACCAGACGAAAATCGTGTAGAAGAATTTGGATTAAAACAAATGTGGCGCTCGCCCAATGGAACCATTCGAAATATTGTTGGTGGAACTGTTTTCCGTGAACCTATTATAATGAGTAACGTGCCACGTTATGTACAAGGTTGGACTAAACCCATTTGTATTGGTCGTCATGCTTTTGGAGACCAATACCGCGCTACCGATACCGTAATAAAAGGGAAAGGAAAGCTCACAATGACCTTTACCCCCGAAGATGGCAGTGAAGTACAATCATGGGAAGTGTATGACTTTCAAGAAGGCGGTGTTGCCATGAGCATGTACAATATTGACTCATCAATTTATGGTTTTGCTCGATCGTGTATGAACAGAGCCATCAGCAAAAAATGGCCCTTATACCTATCAACAAAAAATACCATCATGAAAGCCTATGATGGCCGTTTTAAAGATATTTTTCAAGAGGTTTTTGAAAATGAGTTCCAAGACAAATTTGAAGCACTTGGCATCACTTACGAGCACCGCTTGATTGACGATATGGTTGCTGCTGCCATGAAGTGGAGCGGTGGATTTGTTTGGGCGTGTAAGAACTATGACGGAGATGTACAGTCTGATACCGTTGCGCAAGGTTTTGGATCATTAGGATTAATGACCTCTACCCTAGTTACACCCGATGGAAAAACGCTAGAAGCCGAAGCGGCACATGGAACAGTGACCCGCCACTACCGTCAACACCAAAAAGGAAAAGAAACTTCCACCAACCCAATTGCATCCATTTTTGCTTGGACACGTGGACTTGCGCACCGCGCCAAACTAGACAACAACCAGGCTTTGGCAGAATTCTGTACCACTCTTGAAAAGGTGTGTATCCAGACTGTTGAAGGTGGGCAGATGACCAAAGACTTGGCGCTGTTGATTCACAAAGAAGAATTGTCACGCGCGAACTACCTGACCACGCAAGAGTTTTTAGCAGCCATCAAAGAAAATCTAGACAAGGTTCTAGCAGTATAACTATCTGATGTGTATCTTCGCAAAAAAATGCTTTGATACGCTACCTTTTATATATATGGTTTAGTGTAGGGATTACTTCCTATGCCCAGACATTTACCCTTAGTGGAACTGTAACCACCTCCGATACCCAAGAAACTTTGTTGGGTGTTACCGTGTATGCACAGGGCACATCCATGGGAACCATCACCAATAACTACGGTGTCTATTCGCTAAGCCTTCCAAAGGGAGAGTACCGTATTGTGGTTCAAAACCTAGGTTTTGAAACCAAAATCACTGAAGTGGTATTGGACAAAAACCAAACCCTGAATGTTTCTTTAAATCCACAGTCCGAAGAGCTGGAGGAAGTTATTGTAACAGAAGATATCGAGCGCATTCGCTTGCGATCTCCCGAAATGAGCGTCAATCGAATCTCATCAAAAACCATTCGCCAAACCCCTGTGGTTTTTGGCGAAACAGACATTCTAAAGACCATACAGCTGCTACCAGGTGTGACAAGTGCAGGAGAAGGCGCATCGGGTTTTAATGTACGCGGAGGGGGTGCAGATCAAAACCTCATCCTCTTAGACGAAGCCATGGTGTTTAATTCCTCACACCTTTTTGGGTTTTTCTCGGTATTTAACACAGATGCCATCAAAGATGTGCAGCTGTATAAAGGGGGGATTCCCGCCACTTATGGCGGCAGAACAGCTGCAGTATTGCGTATCGACCAAAAAGAAGGCGCCAAAGACCGCGTGCGTTTTAATGGGGGTATCGGTATTGTTTCAAGTCGTGCGTTGGTTGAAGGACCACTGGGAAATGGGTCGTTTTTGTTTGCTGGTAGAGGCACTTATGCCCACTTGTTTTTAAAGGCAGCTGGCGAGCCCAACATGGCGTATTTTTATGATTTAAACACCAAAGTCACACTCCCTGTAAACGAAAAAAACCGTATTCTTTTGTCGGGATATTTTGGCCGCGATGTGGTCTCGTTTGACAGCTCCTTTAAAAACACCTATGGTAACGCAGTGTTCAACTTACGCTGGAACACCTTATTTTCAAATCGAGTATTTGGAAATTTATCGCTGATTTACAGCGATTATTATTATGGTTTGGCACTTGATTTTGTTGGTTTTGACTGGGATTCAGGTATTAGAAACCTAAACCTTAAATACGACATTAACTACAATGTTTCTGAAAGCTTAAAACTCGAAACTGGGATTCAAACCACCTACTACGATTTTAATCCCGGATTTATTCGTCCAATATCCGAAGAGTCGGGGTTTAATGTAGAACAACTTCAACAAAAATTTGCTGCTGAAACCTCTGTTTATATCAGTGCCAAACATGAAATTTCTGATGCGATTGCACTTCAATATGGTGCTCGATTAAATCAGTTTAATCGTTTAGCGCAATCTGGACTTCAACAGTATACAAATAATCAACCGTTGGTGTATAACACTTCATTAGGGGTTTACAGCGACGGAAATTTACTCGGAGATTATACCAAAGAAGAAAGCACGGCGGCTTTTACCAATTTTGAACCGAGATTTACCTTAGCATACCGTTCTGAAAAAAGTGCATGGAAAGCCAGCTATCAACGTGTACACCAATATCTACATCTCATTTCGAATACCACCTCGCCTACCCCACTTGACGTATGGACACCCAGCGGAAAATATTTAAAACCACAACGTGGAGACCAGTGGGCAATTGGTTACGCAACAGAACGTGAAAATGGAAATTCATTCGAAGCAGAGGCATTTTACAAAAAAACAATTAACCGATATGATTATGTAGATGGTGCCGAATTGGTAGCCAACAAAGCACTGGAACGTATTTTACTTCCTGGAATAGCACGTGCCTACGGGCTAGAGTTTTTATTCAAAAAAACACAAGGTGCTGTTACGGGGATCGCCGCATACACACTATCAAGAGCCGAACAACAAACCTTGGGCATTGGCGAAAACGATCCGGGCATCAACAATGGAAAATGGTATAAATCTGCTTTCGACAAAACCCATGATTTGAGCCTTAGTCTTAGCTACACCGCCAGCAAACGCTGGCAATGGAATGCTAATTTTTTGGCACAAACAGGTCAGCCCATTACTTATCCTACCGGACAATATGAATTTATGGGAACACGCGTTCCCAGTTTTGGACAACGCAATGCGCAGCGACTCCCATTTTATCATCGCTTAGATATTTCGGCAACACTTACGCCGGCAAAAAATAGCCTTAAAAAGCTCAAAGGAAATTGGGTGTTTGGGATTTACAATGTTTACAATCGTCGAAATGCTGCTACCATCAGTTTTAAGCAAAACCCAGAAACTGGAAAAAATCAAGCTTATAGACTCTCCATTTTTGGGATTATCCCTTCTGTAACTTATAATATTCGATTCTAATGAAAAACGCACTCTTAGCTTTTGCGATATTACTCTTATGGTCGTGTGAAGACCCCATTGACATTACCTTACCCGCATATGAAAAACGTGTTGTTATTGATGCCATGCTCTGGCGACCGATAAGTGCAACCACAGGAACATTGGAAGTCATCTTGTCCCACACCACCGATTTCTACAACAACGATATGCCCTATATCGAAAATGCAAACGTTAGTTTGTCCACTCAAAATGTAACATACACAGTACAAGAAAATACAAATGGGCGCTACATTATTGAAGACATTCCTGTTTCGTTGAATAGCATATATAATCTATCTGTCGTCATAGAAGATGTTACCTATACTGCCTCAGAATCACTGGTGCTTTCGACTCCCATAGACAACATTACACAAGGAGAAGAAACCCTGTTTTCAGGGAAAGAAACCGAAGCCATAGTGCAATTTACCGACTTACCAGAAGAAGGGAATTTTTACCTAATGGATTTTGGATACAACAATCTGTTCGTAACACGAGATGAGTTTTACAACAACCAGCAACTCACCTTTTCTTTTTTCTATGATGAGTATTTTCCAAAAAACACACCTACACCCATTTACCTTATGGGTGTAGACAAAGCATTTTACACCTATATGCAGATTCTTATTTCGCATGCCGGACAAGATGGCGGAGGGCCGTTTGCTACAGCAAAATCAACCTTGCGAGGCAATATTAAAAACACCACCAACCCCGATGACTTTCCATTGGGATACTTTCGTGTAGTAGAAAGAGATACCTTTGTATTTACGGCAACAGAAAACTGATGAACAAACGTAATTTTTTTCGAGGCCTTCGTGCGATGGCATATGCCATCGTACTGGCATTTATTGGCCCAACCGTACTAACATCGGCGTTTAAAAACCAAGATCATATGTTGTATATCCCCGTATTGGGAGTTGCCATTTTGATGTGCTTGGCATCCATAGGCTTAGGTTTTTTAGGAATACGGTTGCTCGTCAAAGGGTTTTTTAACGAAGATTGATTGAGTCTAATATTTGTCCTCAAAATCACTTGACCACTTCCACATTCCGCTTATCTTTGCTATTAATATGAGTTCAGTGATTGACATTCGTTTACCCGATGGTGCCGTAAAGCAAATGCCTGTTGGCAGCACCCCTTTTGATGTAGCTAGAGAAATTAGCGAAGGATTGGCACGTGCTGTTATTTCAGCATCGTATAATGGCATTGCAGTAGAAACCAAAACACCTTTACACGTAAATGGCGATTTGGTCCTTTATACCTTCAATGACGATGAAGGGAAAAAAGCCTTTTGGCACTCTAGCGCGCACCTCTTAGCACAAGCCTTAGAGCAGCTCTATCCAGGAATCAAACTAACTATTGGCCCAGCAATTGATAGTGGTTTTTATTACGACGTTGACACTGGTGAAAAGACCATAACCGAAAAAGATTTGGCTGCGATTGAAAAGCGAATGTTGGATCTTGCTCGCGGCAAACACGAGTTTACGATGCGCGCAGCCACTAAAGCCGATGCGTTATCGTTTTATCAAAAGGCCAAAAACGAATACAAAACAGAGCTTATCGAGGCACTTGAAGATGGTACCATTACCTTTTGTGACCACGATGACTTTACAGATTTATGCCGTGGAGGACATGTGCCTAACACCGGAATTATAAAAGCTGTGAAACTCACCAATATTGCTGGAGCTTACTGGCGAGGTGATGAAAACAACAAACAATTAACCCGCATTTATGGGGTTTCATTTCCGAAACAAAAACTTCTTACAGAGCATCTGGCGCTTCTAGAAGAAGCCAAAAAACGCGACCACCGAAAACTCGGATCTGAACTAGGACTATTTACTTTTTCGAAAAAAGTGGGGCAAGGCTTACCGCTTTGGCTGCCCAAAGGGGCAGCACTGCGCGAGCGTCTCGAGCAGTTTTTGCGCAAAGCGCAAATCAAAGCGGGTTACGAACAAGTTGTAACGCCACACATTGGGCAAAAAGAACTTTACGTTACCTCGGGGCATTACGAAAAATACGGCGCAGATAGTTTTCAACCCATTCACACACCTGCTGATGGAGAAGAGTTTTTGCTTAAACCCATGAACTGCCCACACCATTGCGAAATTTACAATGCATCGCCATGGAGTTATCGTGATTTACCCATTCGCTTGGCAGAATTTGGCACCGTATACCGCTATGAGCAAAGTGGCGAATTGCATGGGCTTACACGAGTGCGCAGTTTTACACAAGACGATGCGCACATTTTCTGCTCTCCTGATCAGTTAAACGATGAGTTTACGGGTGTAATTGACTTGGTTTTATATGTGTTTAATGCCTTAGGGTTCAAAGATTTTAAGACCCAAGTTTCAGTCCGCGACCCACAAAAACCTGAAAAATATATTGGAGATACAGCACTTTGGGAAAAAGCAGAACAAGCCATTATTGATGCCGCAGAGCAAAAAGGATTAGACTATGTGGTCGAAGAGGGCGAAGCCGCTTTTTACGGACCAAAACTAGACTTCATGGTAAAGGACGCCTTAGGTAGAAGTTGGCAGTTGGGAACCATCCAAGTGGACTATAACCTCCCAGAACGTTTTGACCTTACATACAAAGGAAATGACAACGAATTACACCGCCCGGTGATGATTCACCGCGCACCATTTGGAAGTATGGAGCGTTTTGTAGCGATTTTAATAGAGCATACAGGTGGAAATTTCCCCTTATGGCTGACGCCTGTTCAGGTACAATTGCTATGTGTAAGCGAAAAGCATGAAAAATACGCTCAAAAAGTTTCAGAATTCTTAGAAAATAACGAAATTCGCGCCCTCGTGGATGATCGAAGTGAGACCATTGGTAAAAAAATCCGCGAAGCAGAAATGAGCAAGGTGCCTTTTATGGTTATCATAGGCGAACAAGAAGCTACGCAAGAAACGGTCTCAGTTAGACAACACGGTGGAAATGATTTGGGGACAATGTCCTTAAAAGATTTTGCTAATTTGATTACACGTCAGGCAGCAGATGAAATAAAAGTATTTAAAACCAACTAAATAAGTACGTTATAGCTATACGGAGAAGAAGAAGCAGAGGACCTGCTCGCATCATAAAAGAAGACAAGCACAGAATCAACGAGAAGATTCGAGTGCCTGAAGTCCGTTTGGTTGGTGACAATGTCGAGATTGGTGTATATCCGTTAGCAAAAGCCTTGCAAAAGGCAAACGAATTGGAGTTGGACTTGGTTGAAATTTCACCTAATGCGGCTCCGCCGGTATGTAAAATTATCGACTATAAAAAGTTCCTTTACGAGCAAAAAAAGCGCGAAAAGGTCATGAAAGCAAACGCCTCTAAGGTGGTGCTTAAAGAAATTAGGTTTGGACCACAAACCGATGAACACGATTACGAGTTTAAAAAGAAGCACGCAATCAAGTTCTTAGAGGAAGGCGCAAAGCTAAAAGCCTTTGTGTTTTTTAAAGGACGTTCAATTATTTTTAAAGAACAAGGTCAGATCTTGTTGCTTCGTTTGGCGCAAGATTTAGAAGAGTATGGCAAAGTAGAACAGTTGCCTAAACTAGAAGGAAAACGGATGATTATGTTAATCAATCCGAAAAAATAAAAAAGGAAGTAGTATGCCTAAGATGAAAACAAAATCGAGTGCCAAAAAACGCTTCAAGCTAACAGGCACAGGGAAAATTAAACGTAAACACGCGTTTAAAAGTCATATTTTGACTAAAAAATCCAACAAACGCAAGCTTAGACTAACCCACAGTGGTTTGGTTCATGAAAGCGATTCAAACAATATCAAAGAACAACTTCGTTTAAAATAATTTTCACCTGAAGTCGGCTTTAAAAGTGATTTAATCCGCCCGCTTCACAAATGTTAACTCATGCCAAGATCAGTAAATTCAGTTGCCTCAAGAGCTCGTAGAAAGAAAATTTTAAAACTCGCCAAAGGATACTTTGGTCGTCGTAAAAATGTGTGGACGGTTGCTAAAAATGCCGTAGACAAAGCCATGCTCTACGCCTACCGTGACCGTAGAAACAAAAAGCGCAGCTTTCGTGCCCTTTGGATTACGCGTATTAACGCAGGAGCACGTTTACACGGTTTGTCGTACTCTCAATTTATGGGAAAAGTGGCTGCTAAAAACATTGCGCTAAACCGCAAAGTATTGGCTGACTTAGCCATGAATCATCCCGAGGCCTTTAAGGCAGTGGTTGATACCGTAAAATAAATTACATTACTTTTTTTTAGAATGGCATATCATCATCTGATGATGTGCCAAATGCATCGTCTGGACTAATACGTGGTGGCTCAAACTCGTCCCCTGCGTTAATCTTGGATTGATACTCTGTAGGCGCATCGAATGTGTCTAGGTTATCAAACTTACCCAAGGAACCAATAAACTTTAAACGAATACTGTCTAGTCCACCGTTTCGGTGTTTAGCAATAATGAATTCTGCCTGTCCAGCAGCGGGCGAACGTTCTTCGTCATCCCACTCATCAATTTTATAATATTCTGGGCGATAGATAAATGTAACCAAATCGGCATCTTGTTCAATTGCCCCTGATTCACGTAAATCCGAGATTTGTGGACGCTTACTCCCACCACGTGTTTCCACGGCACGTGAAAGCTGTGAAAGGGCAATAACAGGAATATTCAATTCCTTTGCCAGTGCTTTTAGGTTTCGTGAAATTGTAGATATCTCTTGTTCGCGATTTCCTGCTTTATTACTTCCTCCTGGTGTCATCAATTGTAAGTAGTCAATCATAATTAGCCGAATGCCATATTGAGAGGACAAGCGGCGAGCCTTCGCACGAAGGTCAAAAATAGACAACGAAGGGGTGTCGTCAATATACAGAGGTGCATTTTCCAAATCCGAAACCTTAACGTTGAGTTGTTTCCACTCATGGTCTTCAAGTTTTCCGGTACGTAATTTCTCAGAAGACAGTCCAGTTTCAGAAGATATCAATCGTGTAATGAGCTGCACTGAGGACATTTCCAAAGAGAAAAATGCCACTGGTATGTTTTGCTCCACAGCAATGTTTCGTGCCATAGATAATGTAAATGCCGTTTTACCCATACCCGGACGAGCAGCTACAATAATCAAATCACTATTTTGCCATCCCGAGGTAATTTTATCTACCCCAAAAAAGCCTGAAGGAACACCACTCATACCTTCATGATTGGCAATTTCCTCAATTTTTTTCTTTGCTTGTATCACAAGGTTTTGCGCCGTAGTAGTCGAAGACTTAAGGTTACCCTGTGAAACTTCGTAAAGCTTTGATTCTGCCTTATCGAGCATATCAAAAACATCTTTCGTTTCATCATAAGCTTCCTCAATAATTTCGTTTGAAATTTTAATCAGGCTACGCTGAATGAATTTTTGAAGAATTATACGTGCATGATACTCAATATGCGCAGAAGAAGAAACTTTTTTAGTGAGTTGAATAAGATAAAAATCACCCCCTACTTGATTAAGCTTTGCTTCTTTCTTTAATTGCGCTGAAACAGTTAACAGATCAATAGGTTGCGAGTTTTCAAACAGCTTAACCATGGCAGAAAAAATAATCTGATGCGCTTCGCGATAAAAAGCTTCAGGCAAGAGGATATCAATAACCTCATCAACCCCTTTTTTATCAATCATCATGGCGCCCAGTACCACTTCCTCAAAGTCGAGAACTTGAGGTGGCAACTTACCACGCTCCAACGGTACTACCGTTGCAGGGGATATTATAGACGGTCTAGGCTTTTTTTCTTCCACGAGGCTAAGCTACGTAAATGTAGGCACAAGAAAAGGGGTAAATTCAAAAACTAACGAACAGCAAAACGGTTGATAAACCCATTTTTTTGTTGATAAGACAAACACTTAGCTACTCCTCGTAGACTCCCATAGCAAAGAATTTCTCCATGCGCTCTAGTACAAGTTGATCTGTGGGTTTGTCTTTAAGTTCAGCATATGTTTTACAGATAGCTTTGCGCACCGTTTCAAACATTTGTGTACGATCTGTGTGCGCACCCCCTAGAGGTTCTTTAATGATTGCGTCAATCAATTTTTGTCGCTTCATGTCTTTTGCCGTGAGTTTCAAAGCCTCTGCAGCTTGCTCTTTGTATTCCCAGCTGCGCCACAAAATAGAAGAACAAGACTCGGGAGAGATTACAGAATACCATGTGTTCTCAAGCATAAAAATACGGTCACCAACACCAATACCCAACGCGCCACCCGAAGCTCCCTCACCAATAATTACTACTGTGATAGGTACTTTAAGACGTGACATTTCTAAAATGTTGCGTGCAATGGCCTCTCCTTGTCCGCGTTCTTCAGCTTCTAACCCTGGATAAGCTCCTGGCGTATCAACAAAACACACTACAGGAATGTTAAATTTCTCTGCCGATTTCATCAAGCGCAAGGCCTTGCGGTAACCTTCAGGATTTGCCATCCCGAAATTTCGATACTGTCTTGTTTTGGTATTGTAGCCTTTTTGCTGTCCAATAAACATAAAACTTTGGTCACCAATTTTACCCAGCCCACCAATCATGGCTTTGTCATCTTTTACAGTACGATCGCCATGTAACTCCAAAAAACTACCATTGGTAAGCGCATGGATATAATCCAAGGTGTAAGGTCTAGACGGGTGTCGAGAGACCTGAACACGTTGCCACGCATTGAGGTTGCCGTAAATTTCTTTTTTTAAATCAGTAAGTCGTTCTGCGATTTTTTCACAAGTATCCGTGACATCAACGTCACTTTCCGTACCAATGATTTGGCACTTTTGTAGTTGCTCTTCTAGTTCTTTGATGGGTAATTCAAAGTCTAAATACTCCATATGGTGGTTGTTATGCTATAGCAAATATACTTATTTTGAAATCGGAGTAGAAATTTGTTTTGCTTTTTTTGAGCGTTTAAGCTTAAGTATGCCATTTGCCACTACTGCTGCCAGAATACATATCACACCAATATAAAACGAAGTGGGCATGGCCTCCTTCTCTCCAAAAATGACATAAGCTAGCGATATTCCATAAACAGGCTCCATGTTGATTCCCAACATAATAGAATAGGGCGTCAGGTGACGCATTACCACAATAGAAACCACAAATGCGTAGGACGTGCACACAAAAGCAAGAATCGCTAACCAAAGAATATCTTGACTGGAAATACTAAAGAATGAAGGGGTAAATGCACCTTGTATTCCCAACAAAACTGTAACAACCAAAGCACCCACTAAAAGCTCATAAAAAGACAAAATATAGGGGTTGGTTTTCGTGACAAACTTACCATTGAGAAGTGTAAACAACACTGCTAAGATCATAGAAATTCCAGCATAAAAAAACCCCTTGAGATGCGATGTATTGGTGCCAAGAACCAAAACCAGTCCGACAATGACCAACAACCCAAAAAGAACCTCATAACCAACAATCTTTCGCTTGTAAAAAATAGGCTCTAAAAGCGAGGTTAAAAAAGCTCCAGAAGAAAGTACTGAGAGCGTAATCGACACATTGGAAACCTTAACCGCGCCAAAAAAAGTAATCCAATGAAAAGCAATAAGCACACCGCTAATGACAGCTACCCAAGCAATGGTTTTGGACACTCGGAATGACTGTTTTGTAATCCACAACACCAGTCCCAAGCCTAAGGAAGCAAGGGTCATGCGGTACCACACCAATGGAATAGCTGAAATACTGATAAGTGAACCCAATACAGCCGTAAATCCAAAAATGATTACAATAAAATGAAAGTGTATTGTGCTGAGTAACTTATCTTTTTGCATAACGTAGCAAGTAAATAGATAATATGGTAAACATCAGGTTTGGAGTCCAAGCGGCTATCCATGGTGTAAAGTTGGACTTCTCAACCATAACCTCAAATATCTTATCAAAGAAAATGTATAGAAACGCCAAAATAATACCCATAGCAAGGTTCACACCCATACCGCCACGTTTTTTAAATGATGCTACGGCTACTGCAATAAGCGTGAGAATAAAGGCAGATATTGGAACTGCCCAGCGCTTATGACGTACCAATAAATGGTGATTTATCAACGGACTTCCGTTTTCTCGCTCTTGCTCAATATAAGTATTGAGCTCAAAGAAATTTAAGGTTTGTGCTTTGTATGTTACTGGAACCAATTCGTCCAAATCAAAGGAAAATAAAGTGTCCAGACGCGCTTCTCTGCGAATGGTTTCCACATCATTGGTGATGGTGCGCTGAAAAAATTGTGACAAACGATATATACTGTCTTTTTCTACCCACCTTATGTTTTGGGCCTTGATCTTATATTGAAGTTGATTGTCCTCAAAATGCTCCCAAGTAAAGTTGTACCCAATTTTTCTACTGGCATTGTAGTTGCTCAAATACAAAAAGTCATTTTCTCCTAATTGCTTATAAATATTATCAGTAAGACGCACTTTTTGCGTTTTGTTGATGTAGGTATATTCAAATTCGTTGTAACGTTGACTGGCATTAGGCACCCAGAACATACTCGCACCAAATGCGAGTAACGCAATGATAGAAGCCGAAATCACAAAAGGACGCAAATAGCGGTAAAACGAAACGCCTGAACTTAAAATAGCAATAACCTCTGTATTACTTGCTAATTTTGAAGTAAACCAAATCACAGAAAGAAACAAAAAAATAGGGAAAAGCATATAGCCAAACACCCAAACAAAGTCATAATAGTGTGATAAAATTTCTGCCTGTGTAAGCTCATATTGTTTGAACTTATCAATTTTTTGAGATAAATCTACCAATACACTAATAGGAATAAACATGCCAAGCATCACCACAAAAGTGCTGATGTATTTTCGTATAATGTAAAGGTCTAACAATTTCATGCTATAAACGCTTGTCCATTTGGCGTACCATGGTGTTCTTCCATGACACAAAATCACCTGCTAAAATATGCTTTCTAGCTTCGCGAACCAACCACAAATAAAATGACAAATTATGAAGCGTAGCCAATTGTTTTCCCAACAATTCGTTGGCAGCAAACAAATGTCGTAAATACGCTTTACTGTATGTTGTGTCTACAAAACTAGTTCCATTAGAGTCAATGGGAGAGAAATCGTTTTCCCATTTTTTATTTTTAATATTAATGGTGCCTTCGGAGGTAAATAACATACCATTTCGGGCATTGCGCGAGGGCATCACACAATCAAACATATCGATACCCAAAGCGATGTTTTCTAAAATATTAATAGGTGTTCCCACACCCATCAAGTAACGTGGTTTATCTTCTGGTAAAATACGGCAAACCGCATCTGCCATGGCGTACATTTCCTCGGCGGGCTCACCTACCGACAGCCCACCAATGGCATTTCCAGGCGCATCCGTGCTGGCAATAAATTCAGCAGATTGTTGTCGTAAATCCGTGTAAACACTTCCTTGAACAATTGGAAAAAGCGTCTGGTTGTAGCCGTATTTAGGAGCTGTTTCTGCAAAGCGTTCCTGACAGCGAACTAACCAACGATGCGTCATGTGCATGGATTTTTCGGCATAATCATAAGGACACGGATAAGGCGTACATTCATCAAAAGCCATGATGATATCGGCACCTATCGTTCGTTGGACGTCTATGGCAGATTCGGGCGTAAAAACATGTTTTGACCCGTCAATATGTGATTTGAATGCTACCCCTTTTTCTGTGATTTTTCGGTTATCTGCTAATGAATACACCTGATATCCACCACTATCGGTAAGTACGGGTCTATCCCAGTGCATAAACGCATGAATACCCCCTGCTTGTTCTAAAATAGAGGTTGAAGGTCTAAGGTATAAATGATAGGTATTTGCAAGAATGATGTCTGGATTGATGTCCTGTGCTAAATCTTGTTGATGAACCCCTTTTACGGTTGCCGCAGTACCTACGGGCATAAAAATCGGAGTTTCAATGGTTCCGTGATCAGTGGTAATAGTACCTACTCTTGCTTTTGAATCACTATCGGTTTTTATTAACGAAAATTTCACGGCTCAAATATACGCAAGACCTGCTGTAGGATTAGTCAACTTGTTGTTCATTATTTTTAAATTAATTTGATAAAAAAACACAGTTGCTAAGATGGAGCGTTTTATATTTGCAAAAAACAACACCAATGGCTTCATTAGAGACGCTTCAAAAACTTGTCCCACAGGTACGTCGCGATATTTTACGCATGGTTCATCAAGTTAACTCTGGGCACCCAGGTGGTTCTTTGGGATGTGCAGAATTTTTAGTCACCCTCTATAATCATGTAATGGATTATAGTACCGATTTTAGTATGGACGGCAAAAACGAAGACCTTTTCTTTTTATCAAATGGTCATATTTCGCCCGTATTTTACAGCACTTTAGCTAGAAGCGGATTCTTTCCCGTTGCGGAACTTGCCACCTTTAGAAAATTAAATTCTAGATTACAAGGGCATCCAACTACACACGAGGGACTTCCAGGCGTACGTATCGCTTCAGGGTCATTGGGTCAGGGCATGTCGGTTGCAATTGGTGCCGCTGAAACCAAAAAACTAAACAACGATTCAAATTTGGTGTATACCCTTCACGGAGATGGCGAATTGCAAGAAGGTCAAAATTGGGAAGCCATTATGTATGCCGCTGCCAAGGGCATCGATAATCTGATTGCTACTATAGACTATAACAAGCAACAAATTGACGGTAGTACAGATGATGTATTGCCACTAGGGGACCTCCGCGCAAAACTTGAAGCCTTTGGCTGGGAAGTAATCGATGTGGAACAAGGAAATAATATTGAAGCGATTATCAAAGCACTTGAAACCGCAAAATCAGCTACAGGTAAGCAAAAACCTATCGCCATATTGCTACACACAGTAATGGGCAATGGCGTAGATTTTATGATGCATACACATGCATGGCACGGCAAAGCGCCAAACGACGAGCAACTTGCAATAGGATTAGCACAAAACGAAGAAACTTTAGGGGATTATTAAGATGGGATTAAAAGAATATACATTTACAGAAAAAATTGACACACGTTCTGGTTTTGGCGTTGGACTTGCCGAATTGGGAGATGCAAACCCTAACGTGGTTGCGCTATGCGCTGACCTTACAGGTTCGTTAAAAATGAATGCATTTAAAGACGCGCATCCAGAGCGTTTCTTTCAAATTGGTATCGCAGAAGCGAATATGATGGGCATCGCTGCAGGAATGACTATTGGTGGGAAAATTCCATTCACAGGTACTTTTGCCAACTTTTCTACGGGTCGGGTGTATGATCAAATACGTCAATCGATAGCCTATTCGCACAAAAATGTAAAAATATGTGCTTCGCACGCCGGAATTACTTTGGGTGAAGACGGTGCTACGCACCAGATTTTAGAAGATATTGGTATGATGAAAATGCTTCCGGGTATGACGGTCATCAATACTTGTGATTTTGAACAAACACGCAAAGCTACCCATGCTATTGCTGCGCACAATGGCCCTGTTTATTTGCGCTTTGGTCGTCCAAAAATGCCCAATTTCACCACAGCATTACCGTTTGAAATTGGCAAAGGCATCGTACTTCAAGAAGGTACAGATGTTACCCTTGTAGCCACAGGACACCTCGTATGGGAAGCCTTAGAAGCTGCAAAAACTTTACATGCTGCAGGAATTAGTGCCGAGGTAATTAACATTCATACAATTAAACCACTTGATGATGCACTGATTTTAGCATCTGCCAAGAAAACAGGTGCTGTAGTAAGTTGTGAAGAACACAATTTCTTAGGTGGCCTTGGTGAAAGCATTGCCCGTGTATTGGCACAACATCACCCTACACCACAGGCTTTTGTAGCAACACAAGATACCTTTGGAGAATCTGGAACACCAGCTGAGCTTATGGAGAAATACGGTCTAAACGCCGCATCTATTGTCCGCAAAGCGCAAGAGGTAATCGCCAGAAAGGCTTAATCTTTATCTAAATAATCTGGAGTACCGTCCCCGTCGCTATCGTCTGGGGTACCGTCGTTATTAGTATCATACTCATCACGCGTTAGGATGCCGTCATTGTCGTCATCTACATCTCTGTAGTTTGGCACACCATCGCTGTCAGTGTCATCATCAAAATAGCCGTCTCCATCTAAGTCCTCTAGGAGTGTAAGCACCTTGTCACCATCGTGATCAGTAGTGTTATAGGTATATAAATCTACAGCAAAAATCAAGGGAGAGTATATAGGAATAGACCTATTCACAGTGCTCATTGCGCCTGAATTATTGTAATACCCCAATGCAGAAGGCATAAAAACTGCCGCAGAGCCAAATCCACTAAAGGAGTACGTTCCGTCTGAATTAATTGTAGCTGGTGCCGCTTTTTTAATATAAGGCATTAAGGCGCCAAATCCTTTCACTACCCCTAACGATTCAAGCCACATGGGCGAGGTTCTTTCGTCAAACACAGATTGATTTAAAAGCATCCCTCTGTAGGAAACAAATACACTGTCGGCAACGGTGGGCGAATCCCCCTCCCCTTCTCTTAGCGGTAATATATATGCGGTATGTGAATGATAGGTATTATCGGCATCCTTAACCCTAAAAGTAATTTCTTGTACTTTATCAAAAATGGCAACTTTGTTGTTTTCAGGCTTTAAACTGTCAATGGTAAATGTAATACGCTTGTCTTTATTGTCTTGGTTTGCATAGTCTTCGTGGTTGTACGACCATCGCTTCATAAAGGAAATAAGCGAATCATTGTCTACCGCACTTTGGGCAGAATAGTCTCTTGGCGGTTCAATAAAACCTCTTTGTTGTTCTTCTTGACATGAGGTTGCTAGGGTAAGCACACCTAAAACTCCAATTAAATACGTTAGTTTGTTCATCTATAAGATTTGAGGTGCAAGATACAATTTTCGTGAATTTACTCAAGGTGAAGTTATAACTTACTAAATCGGTACACTTTGAATGTATTGACTTGCTTAACACGCATCAAGTATATCCCTTTGGTTAATTGTTTTGTGTCAATTTTTAGTGGTTTGTTTATTTCTGCACAAGTGTCACGCATATTGGTTCCTTACAAATCAGCACCAATTCCTAGATAGTCTGTATATTTTTTGCATCTAAAAATAAAAAACATTGCATAACTAACATGCATTTTCACTCTTTCAATAGTATTTTCTTTATATCTGTTCTCCCTTCCTTGGTTTTTAGCTTTAAAAATAGCAGTCCTGTTGGTAAACCTTTCAAGTCAAGCTGAAGCACCGACTGCTCTCCAAAATGATGCATTGCTTTTTTAAGGTTTCGTCCAAGTAAATCTGTGAATAAAACTTCTACCTCGCCCACAGTTTTTGATACTACGTTTAACACATTTTTAGTTGGATTCGGGTAAACACTAAATTCTAATTGGTTCTCATTTGAAGCAGAAAGATTGACTCCAGAAAACGAACTTTCAATGTTGTTTGTATATTCATACGAAGTCGACCCACAGGCTGTGGATTTATCCCAATTTATTGACCAGGTCATGGCACCCCTAAGATTCGGATAAGGCCCGTCTTGTAGGGTATATTGCCCACCAAATGAAGTTCCTTGTGTCAAATAAAGAATGGCATTTTTTACATCCGAAGCTTCTACAAACCCGCCACCTGCTGCTCCTCCAGCACCGGAACAGGTGTCTGTCGCCGGAAGACCAATAGCAACTTGATCTTCGCGCAAGCCTTGGAACTGTATTCCTGGTCCAGCTGTTTGAAACCCTTGGATTAATGACTCACAGGCAGAAACAATTAGATCTGGAGTTCCTTGGTAATAATTTTGACCGTCTAATCCTTTTACTCCATTGGTAGCACCAATGTTATAAAGTTGTACATGAATATAGTCCAGTATATCTCTAATATTATGAATAATCGGCAAGAAGCTTCCCCAATTATCTGTAAAAGCAGTTGTTCCTTGCTGCACATACTGCACTTCGGGTGCTGCCGTTATATGGAATCCATTTCCCATTTGCGAGTGAATTTCCTTAATGGCGTCAATCACGTTTTTAAGTTTCGGGAAGTTTGAAATCGAGCTATAACTAAAATCAGTGAGTGCACCTGCTCCAAAATTCATAGAACCGCCCTCAAAATCTATGTCCAACCCATCAAAACCGTATTCGTTTAATATGGCTACGACTCCATCAACAAAAGTGTTTTTTTCTGCAATGCTATTCAATTCTACATGCCCGTTTTGACCGCCAATAGACACCAAAACTGGAACACCACTATCTTGAAGTGTTTTGATATCAGCCTTAAATTTTTCTTTATCAAAAGCTCCGTTGGTTTGGTAGTCTGTAGCTCTGTTGTTGATTGTCAATATTGGAGTGAAACCATCACCATTTTGTGTTTCAATAAATGAATAAACAACTACGTTGTAGGGCGTTCCTATCACCTCTCTTAGATAGACGAAGGGGGCGCTAGCAGCATCCCAACTGTGATAATAGCCCACATTAACTCGACGGGGTAAACTTACAAAAGTGCTGTTTGTTACTGTCAATTCTTGTGTGTGACTGGAAGATTCACCAGTATTATCTGTTGCCGTAATTTCAAACACATATTTTTTATAAGCTGTGGGTGTAAAATCGAACGTATAGGTATTATTCGTTCCCGCAGTCATTTGTTGTGATGTTCCTCCATCAACAGCTATGGTAACCGATTGAACAGTACCATCTGTGTCTGTTGCCGTAACTTCAATCGGAATACTCACAAACCCTCCCGCCTGATTCACAGTAGTATTAGAAGGAGCCACCCAATTGATTACTGGTTTTTTATTCGGACAACCACTACCCGAACATTCCAATGTAAAATCAAAGGTTTCTGTGCTAGATTCACTGTTTGACGATGTAGCCGTCACCTTAAATGTATGCATACCATCAAAATCTGTAACGGACGGAGTCCACGTTGCTGTATACGTATTTCCTGTGGCCGTTGTGCTGACCGTATTTCCATCCAATTCAAAGGTTACAGAACTGATGCTAACACTATCGTCAAGAGGCTGAATCTCAATAGTAGCCTCAAGCGTGACATCACCCCCAACACCAATAGTTATTGGAGTTGCACTAGGAGACGTTATGGTAATGCTTGGCGCAGGAACCTGGGTGTTAAAGTCAAATCTCATGGGTGTTGTAGGGATCTCTCCCGCTGCAAAATCATAGGCTGTTGGCATAAGGGTAAGCCCACCTGTTGTCCAAGATTGCACCTCAACTCTGCCCGTGCCATTAGCAGCGGCATAATCCGATATCTTGAATGTGGCACCATTATTAGTGAATTCATCATTAAAAACAAATTTTCCATCAACGTTTGTTGTGGCTGTAAGAGCCACATACCCCATGGTACTTGAAACCCAGTTTAAGACCAACTGAGCAACGGCTCCAACCACTGGTGTTGAGCCATCCTTGATATATCCATAAATCAATCCATCATTCATTTCTTCCAAAAACTGAGTAGGTGCAGGAGTTGGTGCTCCATCGATGTTATCAATAAAATCTGCCTTCATATATTCCGCTTTCCACAAATCATAATAACTTGAAGAATTACTACTTAAAGCTGTTACTGTATAGGTTGTTGGGGTAATATGTGTAGAATAACCTTCTGAAGTAGGATAGGGTTTGTTGTTGGCAAAAAGGTGAGCCAGTGAAAAAAGAAAAAATAGAGAGAAAAGGCGTAAACGAGAAATAGTATATAAAGAAATCATAAGTAAGACATAAAGTTTTGGGGTACACAAACTTACTGTTTTTTGAAGCTGCTCAAAAAACAATAATACATGCAAAATAATTGACAAACTTCATGCCAATAACAGAACATCTATGCACATACAGCTTTTTTTTAAGACTCAATGTTGAATTAAATATTAGATTTAAGCATTGATTTTAATTATTTTGCAGCATAAATTGAAGACACTACCCTTTTGCGAATAGATAAATACTTATGGGCGATACGAATCTTTAAATCGAGAAATGCCGCTAGCATTGCTTGCAAAAAAGGTCATGTACAGATTGGAGGACAAAACGCAAAACCCTCTAGAGAGATTTTTGTGTCTGACACGATTTCGGTACGCCTACAGCAACTTACCACTGTTTTATACATAATTGACCTACCAAAAAGCCGTGTAGGTGCTAAGCTTGTTTCGCAGTATTGCAAAAATGTTACCCCAGAAGCTTCTATCGAATTAAGAAAAAGTATTGCTGAAAACCAACGCTTGTCTGGAATTAAAGGAGCTGGACGACCGAGTAAAAAAGATCGTAGGGATTTGGAAGATTTTTTAGAAAATGATGACTAGATTAGATTGTTTATTTTTGCTGCATGAGTGAAGTCATTTTAACCAAAGATCAAATAGAGCATAAACTAGAGCGCATGGCATACCAAATTTTGGAAGCCAATAGTGCGCATGATTGTATCGTTATTGCTGGAATAATGAAAAATGGATATGCAGTAGCTAAACGCATTGCCTATTATCTAGGACAAATCTCATCAAAAGAAATCTTGTGTTGCGAAATTAAAATGGATAAAAAAAATCCACTCAACTCAATTTCAACTTCATTAGATCAAGAAGAATACACCAATAAATCGGTGACCATCGTTGATGACGTTTTACACTCGGGAACGACCTTGATTTACGCAGTACGTCATTTTTTGAACGTACCATTAAAGCAGTGTAAAACAGCTGTTCTTGTTGATCGAAATCATAAAAAATATCCTGTAAAGGCAGATTTTAAGGGGGTTTCATTGTCCACCTCCATGAACGAAAACATATCAATTCGTGTTAAGGAAGAAGGCTTTACTGCAGTTTTAGAGTAATTCTGCTATTGATAACACCAATTCATCTACAGATTTTCCATCTACGCTAATACTGTGATTGGCTTGCATATAAAACGTTTTTCGTTCAAATAAATGCTTTGCAACAAACAACCTTAGTTCGTCCTGGTCTTTAACATGAGAAATAAGCGGACGCCCACTTTTAAATGGAAACAACCTAGTGGCAAGTTCGGCTGGTGAACCCTCCAAATAGAAAACATGTGGGGTTGCTTGAAGAATATGCTCCATATTGTTGTGATAGCAAGGCGTTCCACCACCTAACGAAATGACCCTTGGCGACCTGTCTGCTAAAGTCTCTAGTAATAAATCGTGCTCAATTTGGCGAAAACCTTTCTCTCCTTTTTCAAGAAATAAATCTGGAATAGAACCATCATAGGCGGTGGCAATCCGATCATCTAAATCTTCAAATAACAGGTTAAATTTCTGAGCAAGTGCAGCACCAACAGTAGATTTGCCACAGCCCATATAGCCCAACAAAATGACAATGTTTGTATTTGTAAATTCTTTAAGCATCGATATCGAAAAACAGTTTACAAATTTAGGGGAATTTAATCTTTGAATAATCATCAAAATGCGCCTATATTTGCAGCTTCAAAAACCGACTTGGTAGCTCAGCTGGTAGAGCATCTCCCTTTTAAGGAGAGGGTCCTGGGTTCGAACCCCAGCCAAGTCACACCAGACTTGGTAGCTCAGCTGGTAGAGCATCTCCCTTTTAAGGAGAGGGTCCTGGGTTCGAACCCCAGCCAAGTCACAGTCTTTCCAAAACGCGCACGTGGCGGAACTGGTAGACGCGCTAGGTTGAGGGCCTAGTGGGAGTTAAATCCCGTGGAGGTTCGATTCCTCTCGTGCGCACACAATTTTATCCTTCTATTTTTTTTTAGCGCCAATTTTTGTACTTTTGTTTAATGAAGCCTTAAAAATCTTAAACAAATGGATCGCGTTAAAAACAGTTTTACGATAAAAAATTTGGAACACCTTTCTGGGATAAAGGCCCACACCATACGTATTTGGGAAAAACGTTATGGCTTGTTTCAACCTGAGCGCACAGACACCAACATCCGCATGTATGATTTGGAAAACCTCCAAAAACTACTCAACATCACGCTGCTTTACAACAACGGATTAAAAATATCTAAAATTGCCAAACTTCAACCAAATGAAGTTACCGAACGTGTACACAATCTAGCAATAAACAAAACTGCTGACGAATGGTCTGTGGGCTTGTTTAAACTTGCTATGATTAATTTTGATCAACGCCTTTTTACGAAAACATTCAATGAGCTCTTAGATCAGTTTTCATTTACTGAAATTTTTAAAAATGTTTTTGTCCCCCTAATGAACGAACTTGGGGTGCTTTGGCAAACCAACTCTATTAGCCCATCACACGAACACTTTATCACAAGCTTAATTAAACAAAAGGTTCATGCAATGTGCGAGGATCTACAGCAAAAAGAAATTCGAAGAACGGATCGGAAATTTGTTTTGTTTTTACCTGACAACGAAATCCATGAGTTAGGCTTGCTTTATTTGCAATACGAAGTATTAAACAATGGATTTCAATGTGTTTTTCTAGGACAATCAGTTCCAATACAAAGCCTTAAAAACTTGGTTGATATTGGTGAACCCATTACATTTCTATCCTATTTTACAATTGAGCCAACACAAGAAAAAATTGATGCCTACTTAGCATCATTTTCGAGTGAAATTATTGATAATATTGAGAGTGATTTATGGATTTTAGGGTATCAAATACAGTTTTTAAAAAGTGTTATTCCTAAGAAAATACACGTCTACAGGTCTATAGATGACGTAGTTGAAGCATTACGTGATGTTTAGTATTGTGTAAACATTTTTTATTCAAGATTATAACGCATTTAAATTTCGACTATATTTACGAAAATCAAGGCAACAATAATGAAAGCTCTTTTTGATCAAGTATCTTATCAGTGTAGTAAGCTTGTGACAGAGTCCTACAGTACATCGTTTTCCCTAGCTACGCGTATACTTTCTACTGAAATTAGGCAAGACATTTATAATATTTACGGTTTTGTTCGCTTCGCTGACGAAATTGTAGACAGTTTTCACGACTTCAATAAACCCATATTATTTGACCGTTTTGAACAAGCACTGGAAGACGCACTTAACGACAAAATAAGTCTTAACCCAATCTTAAATAGTTTTCAACAAACGGTGCATCAATACAATATAGATCGCGCTTACATTGACGCCTTTATGCAAAGTATGCGTTGGGACTTATCGAAAAAAGTATACGGCACACAACAGGAGTACACAGATTATATTTATGGCTCTGCCGATGTAGTAGGACTTATGTGTTTAAAAGTATTTGTAAAAGGTGATGATGCAATGTTTAATGCGCTTAAAAATACTGCAATGAGTTTAGGTTCTGCTTTTCAAAAAGTGAATTTTTTACGTGACCTCAAAGCAGATCATGATCAATTGGAGCGCACCTATTTCCCCAATGTGGATATGAATCATTTTGATGAGGCAGCCAAGCAAGCAATCATAGCAGAAATTGAAGAAGATTTTAGAAATGGACTTTCTGGCATCTTCCAACTTCCTGATGATGCCAAATTTGGGGTGTATACCGCCTATAAATATTACATGCGTTTACTTAAAAAATTAAAACGCACTCCATCAACGCAAATAAAATCAAAACGTATTCGAGTACCCAACTATCAAAAAGTAGATGTGTTGGCGCGCTCATTTATTCGCTATCAATTTAACGTGTTGTAAATACTTTTGGCATGAGCATACTTTCCCAAATAGTGGTGTTTTTAATTACGTTTTTAGTAATGGAATTTATGGCGTGGTTTACCCACAAATATGTTATGCATGGTTTTCTGTGGTCTTTACATAAAGATCACCACCACAAAGACCATAAATCATGGTTTGAACGCAACGACTTGTTTTTTATATTTTACGCTATTGTTAGTGCAGGTAGTGTTATTCTTTGGGGTGAATACAACTTTGGACCAGGACTAGCCATTGGCATCGGGATTTTTGCTTATGGAGCAGCTTATTTTATCGTGCATGATCTCTTTATTCATCAGCGTTTTAAAATATGGCGCAACGCCAATAACCGTTATGCTCGGGGTGTGCGTAGGGCGCACAAAATGCATCACAAACACCTAGGCAAAGAAGATGGCGAATGCTTCGGAATGCTATGGGTTCCTATAAAATATTTTAAATAGAAAGTTGTGCCATCTGTATGGCAACAGCAGCAGATTCTGCTCCTTTGTTCCCGAGTGCACCACCACTTCTAGCTTGTGCTTGCTCAAGTTTATCATCTGTCAATACACCAAAAATTACGGGCATAATTCCAAGAAGATTAAGCTCTTTTATTCCATTAGAAACTGCCTGACATACATAATCAAAATGTGCGGTTTCTCCTCGAATAACACTTCCCAATGCAATTACAGCATCATAATTCCCGTGCACCGCTTTTTTACACGCATATACCAGTTCAAAACTACCGGGTACGTCAATGCGTTTAATAGATGAACACCCTTTATCTTCTAGAACTTTGCGCGCTCCTAGGTATAAATTCTCGGTAACAGAGGTGTTCCAATTAGAGACTACAATCGCTATGCGAAGGCCTTTCGCGCTTGGAATACGCTCTAAATCTAGCTGACCATGTTGGGCAGTTGCCATGAGATTATTGTTGGGCTTGTGCCAAAAGCACATCCACATTAGCTGCCTCGGATGAAGAAGCGTAGTTTGCTTTAAGATTTTCTAGTAGCGTTGCCGCTGCTTTAGCATTGTCAAGTGCCAAAGCCACCAGAGCTCCTTTACGCAAAAAACGAGGTGTAGTTAAATCGTTTTCTGAAAAATTAGCTGCTTTTCGATAGTAACTCAACGCGTCTTCTAACTGATTTAGCTCAGAAAAAGCATCTCCAATACCCCCTAGTGCAAGCGCACCTAAAACAGGATCTTCAGAAGAAAAATTATCTAAATATGTAATTGCGTTTTCGTATTGTTTTTGTTGCAAATAAATCATGCCCGCATTGTAATTAGCCAATTGAGCAGCGTCTGAACTACCATATTCTTCGATGATTTGAATAAACCCAGGAGCAGTGCCATCACCATCTAATGCTAAGACAAACAAAGAATCTTGAACGGTAGGGTCTTGTATCGCCTCTTTAAAATAGGCTTGCGCTTGAGCCATAGCGTTTGTAGATTCATCATTCAAAGGCTTTTTGACAAAGTTTAGATAAGCTAAATATCCCAAGACAATAACAACCACAGCACCTATGGTAGTCAAAATATAGTTTTGGTTGCGCGCTACCCAAGCCTCTGCTTTACCAGCAGATGTATCAAGAGTACTAAATACTTCAGCGGTTACACTATCTTGTTCTGGAGTCTGTTGTTGTGCCGATTTGGTTTTACCGCCTCGTCTTTTGTATGTTGCCATATCTTAAAAGTTGTGGAGGCAAAAATAAAATTTTTATTCCAATACAGCCCTGCCACTAAAATGTTTATTTTGGGGGGTATATTTGCATTCTATTATACGCATGAGCAACTTACGGCTAAACGCATTACATATCACCCATTACAAGAACGTTTCTTCGGAGGAATATCGCTTTGATGCACCCATTCATTGCTTTGTGGGAAACAATGGCAAAGGCAAGACAAATACCCTAGATGCCATTTATCATTTGACGATGGGACGCAGTTATTTTTCATCAATCAACGCACATACCATCCAACATTCGGCAGATTTTATGCGCATTGAAGGGCATTTTTTGCGTGAAGACAACACAGAGCGCATCGAATGTCAATTGAAAAGAGACGAATCCAAAATTTTTATTCGCAATGGAAAAAAATACAGTAAGCTTTCTGATCATATTGGTCTGCTGCCAACTGTTATGATTTCACCTGCAGATGTAGATTTAATTAATGAAGGAAGTCAAACGCGGCGCATTTTTATTGACCGTCTTATTGGTCAGGCAGATAAAATGTATTTGCAGCAACTCATTCAATATCAAAAAATACTACAACAGCGAAACGCCTTATTAAAACAGATGGGGCGATTTGCGCAAAACGCAAAGGAGACACTCGACATCTACAACGAACAATTGATACAGCTTGGTGAGCCCATTCACAAAGCACGCGTGCGATATTTAGCGTCTTTTGAACCACTGTTCCAAAAACGCTACGCCAACATAAGTGGGGGCACGGAAAATGTTGCCTTGGTGTATCAAAGCCAATTGTTAGAAGGTGATTTTGCGCAACTCATACAGCAGGCTACGCCAAAAGACATACAAGTGCAATTCTCTACTACAGGAATTCACAAAGATGATTTGGCATTTGAGATTGACGGGTACCCTATCAAAAAATTTGGAAGTCAAGGACAACGAAAGTCATTTTTAATAGCCCTTAAGTTGGCACAATTTGATATGTTAAAACAATCCACCGCAATTACACCATTGTTGCTGTTAGACGATATTTTTGACAAGCTCGACGAGCACCGTGTCGCGCAAATTATTAGCCTTGTACACGAATCTGCGTTTGGACAGTTATTTATTACCGACACACACCCCGAACGCACCGCAGAGGTAATCAAACAAACAGAACAACCCTTCGAATTACACCATTTATGAAAATTTTTAATTTTCTACTCCTTTTCGTCATCGTTGGTTGTACCACACATGTACAGAAAAAGGATTTAGCACATCTTCAGGGATACTGGATAGTAAAAGAAGCCCTTGCGCCAAACGGCGAAAAACGTCCATTTGTTGGTGCTGATGTTGTTGATTTTTTTGAATTAAACGAAAATAAAGGATTTCGAAAAAAGCTTAAGCCTCTGCTTGGAAATCAATTTAATAGCTCAAATGACAATATAGGTTTTACGGTTTCGCTTACAGATGAATCATGTATGATTACTTACACCCGCCAACAACTAAATTGGCAAGAGGAAATTATAGCTCTTGACGCGCATGAGCTCAAGCTAAAAGACGCTAGAGGGGTCGTTTTTATATACAATAGATATACACCATGAGCACTCGAAAAGACGAACCACAACATTTGGGCGAAGTATTACGCCAATTCGCAAAGACCAACAAACTAGAAAAAGGGTTGGATAGTGCCAAAGCCGAAGCGTTATGGGCAAAACTTTTAGGTTCTGGTGTGCAAGCCTACACAGAATCTGTACAATTAGTGGGCGAAACACTTTATGTAGGACTTAGCTCGTCTGTACTTCGAGAAGAACTTAGTTACGGCAAAGACAACATTATTACCATGCTCAACGAAGCACTTGAAAAAGAGTGCATCAAAAAGTTAGTGCTCCGCTAAAACCGCTCTCTTCCAGAAAAGTGAAATGCAATTTCGATAGCAGCATTTTCATCGCTATCCGAGCCATGCACAGCGTTTTCACCCATAGAGGTTGCATAAAGTTTACGAATGGTACCCTCAGCAGCTTCCGCTGGGTTGGTGGCACCAATAAGTGTACGAAAATCGTTTACTGCATTTTCTTTTTCTAATACCGCAGACACAATAGGTCCACTAGTCATAAACGCTACCAGCTCTCCAAAAAACGGACGTTCATTGTGTACAGCATAAAAAGCTTCAGCATCGGCTTGAGTAAGCTGAGTCATTTTGAGTGCAGAAATTTTAAATCCAGCTTCAGCTATTTTGTTTAGTATAGCGCCAACATGCCCATTGGAAACGGCGTCGGGCTTAATCATGGTAAAAGTCTGGTTGGTATGCATCTTGAGTTTTTTAAATTTTTGCAAACCTAACGAAATTAAATAAACTCATGCCCAAGTAGTGACTTATTCGTAATTTTGAGGCATGATGCGCATCGCACTTATCGGCACGGGGAACCTAGCCACACATTTGGTTAAAGCCTTTGAAAAAAGCAATGATATAGATTGTGTACAATGGGTAGGCAGAAAAACCACCCCGCATTTAGAATTGTCACGCACCCCCTATTTTACGCAGTTTCAAAAATCAATAGATACAGACGTTTGCCTTGTTGCGGTTTCAGACGATCAGATTACCCATGTGGCTCATCAACTCAAAGATATCGATATACTGGTAGCACACACTGCAGGTGCCATATCTACAAATGCACTCGAACCCATTATCCGCAAAGGAGTGTTTTATCCATTGCAAAGTTTTCTACAAAATACAATTGTGAATTGGGATGATATTCCCATTTGCATTGAAGCCACAAACAGGTCAGATGAACATTTACTCAAAACCCTTGCAAACAGTTTGAGTAAGCAAGTGCACACCATTACTCAATCCCAGCGCTTACACTTGCACGCTGCTGCTGTTTTTGCTAATAATTTCTGTAATCATTTGTTAGGCATCAGTCAAAATTTAACTGAAAAATCTGGACTCCCCTTTGCTATTTTAGAGCCATTGATCCGAGAAACTTTTGAACGCAGCTTTTCTCAATCTACCCTAAGTGTACAAACTGGACCTGCTAAACGAAACGACCTAAAAACCCAAGATAAACACCTTGCTCTTTTGTCTGAAAAAGAAGTCGAACTTTACCGCAGTTTAAGCCAAACAATATTTAACACACACAATACATGAGTTATAAAGAAGAATTTCGTCACATCACCACTTTTGTTTTTGACGTAGATGGTGTATTTACAGACGGGGGTATTACCATTTTGCCCGATGGTGAAATGGTACGTACGATGAATACCAAAGATGGGTATGCCGTGAAGGCTGCTTTGCATGCTGGGTTTAATATCGCCATCATATCGGGCGGAACAAATGAGGCAGTTCGCCTAAGATTAGAACAACTTGGCGTAGGCGATGTGTATTTGGGTGCACACCAAAAAGGGTCTGTACTTACTGAATATGCTGAAAAACACAAAATCCCATACAGTGAGATGCTATTTATGGGTGATGATATTCCAGATATTGAGGCGATGAATATGGCACGTGTTGGGTGTTGCCCCAATGACGCTGTGCCTGAGGTCTTGGCTGCGGCTAAGTACATTTCGCATAAAGACGGAGGTAAAGGTTGTGTTCGTGACGTCATAGAACAAGTACTTAAAGTACAAGGTAAATGGGGTGTGCTGACCAATGCGCGTAACGATAGCAAATGACACATAAACTATACTTGGGTTCGGGTTCGCCGCGCAGGGTAGAGTTACTTACCCAAATGAATATACCTTTTGAGCAACGTGTCATTGAGGTAGAAGAAAACTATCCCGAAGACCTAAAAGGAACTGAAATCACCGATTATCTGGCAAAGTTAAAAGGAGGTGCTCATCAAAAAGTCTTAAAACCAAACGAGTTGGTGCTAACAGCAGACACCATTGTTTGGCATGGTGAAGCTGCACTTGGGAAACCTAAAAATGAAGCGGCTGTTATCGAAATGCTTTCTTCGCTATCGGGCAAAACACATGAGGTAATTAGTTCGGTTTGCCTCACCTCTACCAAAGCGCAGACATGCATAAACGACACCACCAAAGTGACCTTTTGTAAATTATTGGAAGATGAAATTTTACACTATGCAAAAATATATCAGCCGCTTGACAAAGCCGGTGCTTATGGCATTCAAGAGTGGATTGGACTTATTGGAGTAACCCATATTGAAGGGTCATACACCAACGTGGTTGGACTGCCAACACATAAAACCCATACGCTATTGAAACCATATTTTAGCAAACATAACATTTAGCTAACCTTACATTTCTACCTTTGCAATATGCTACGCACCGCACTTTACGCTGAATTTATAGGAACCTTTGCCATGGTATTTTGTGGCACAGCCGCCATGGCAGTTAACGAAACCACTGGAGCGGTTGCGCACGAAGGCGTAGCCATCACCTGGGGGCTCATTGTCATGGTTATGATTTATGCTTTTGGCGAACAGTCAGGAGCGCATTTTAATCCTGCTGTTACTCTTTCATTTGCATTGGCAAAACGGTTTAATTGGAAGAATGTACCCCCATACATCCTTACGCAAGCTTTGGGAGCAATTGCTGCAAGTGTTGCCGTAAAAGCCTTAATTCCAGCATCTGAACTCATTGGGGCTACCGTACCTTCCATTCCGCACGTAAGTGCCTTTTGGCTTGAAATGTTATTATCCTTTTTCTTGATGATTACCATTTTACACATAAGCACCGGTAGCAAAGAAATTGGACCTATTGCCGGATTGGCTGTAGGCAGTGTAATTTTACTCGAAGCCATGTTCGCAGGACCGCTCACAAATGCATCCATGAATCCTATACGTTCATTGGCACCAGCTCTCGTTGGAAATCACTGGGAACCCATGTGGCTTTATTTTACTGCACCTTTTATTGGGATGGCGTTGGCAGTAGTAGCATTTCGATTTTTTGTACCTTTAAAAAATGGAAGTTAACGGCGCTATTCTTTCGTGTGGTTTGTGTGGTATCATCTATATACTCACCGCTTGGATCATGCTAAAATATCCACCAAAAAAAATTAATGATTTTTACGGCTATCGAACCTCGCGCTCCAAAAAAAGCCAAGCGCACTGGGATTTTGCTCAAAAGGAATCTGCTAAACACCTAACGCAATCTGGATATTATTGCCTTTTATGTTGTGTCCCATTCATGTTGTTAGATTTCAAAACCTCCCATGTTTGGGTGGCAATTATCATAGTAACCCTACTCCCCTTTTTGTCTATTTATCAAACTGAAAAAGCATTAAAAGACAAATTTGATGTATAATTTTGTTTAATGTTTATATATAAAATATTAAACAAAACAGTATATTTGCGTGAAACCAATTACGCATGTATCAATATACCTCCAGACAAGAGTTGCCCATTTCAATGGAAGAGGCTTGGACTTTTTTATCAGACCCCAAAAACTTAAAACGCATTACTCCAAAATACATGGGGTTTGACATCCTTTCTGGGGCAGAACGCAAAATGTTTCCTGGGCAGATTATTCAATATCGTCTTACTCCTATTTTAGGAATCCCATTTAGGTGGGTAACAGAAATTACACACGTACAAGAAGGTGAATATTTTGTTGATGAACAGCGATTTGGTCCTTATGCCTTTTGGCACCACAAACACTTTATCAAAAAGACTGATACTGGGGTATTAATGGAAGACATTGTAGATTATAAGCTCCCATTAGGGCCTCTTGGCTGGTTAGCGCACGCTTTATTTGTTCGCTTTAAGGTGAAACAAATTTTTAATTATAGAAAAAAAGCACTTAACGAAATTTTTAACTCCACAACATGAAAAACTATTTACTCATTGGCGGAAGCTACGGCATTGGAAATCAAATTATAGATATCGTATCGCCTGACGCTAACATTCTAGTGGCCTCCAGAACAACAGAAGGTCTTAGCGGTAAAAACGTAAAGCACATCCCCTTTAATGTATTGGAGGATTCCCTGGCAATTGACCAACTACCAGAACAAATTGATGGATTCGTGTATTGCCCGGGGAGTATCAATTTGCGTCCATTTAAGGGGTTAAAACCCGAGGCGTTTGTCAGTGATTTTGAAATCAACGTAATGGGGGCTGTTCGCACCTTGCAACAAATTCAACCCCTGTTGGTGGCGAGCCAACAAGCTAGCGTGGTGTTGTTTAGCACAGTAGCTGTGCAAACAGGAATGCCATTTCATGCAAGTGTAGCAGCATCAAAAGGAGCTATTGAAGGACTAGGGCGTTCTTTGGCAGCAGAGTGGGCGCCCAAAGTGCGCGTAAATGTTATTGCACCCTCAATTACAGACACTCCTTTGGCAAACCGATTTTTAAACAATGACGCCAAAATGGAAAAAGCCGCATTACGACACCCCCTAAAACGCATTGGAACTACAGAAGATGTGGCGCAATTGGCTGCATTTTTACTTTCAGAAAAAAGCAGTTGGATGACCGGACAAGTTTTAGGGCTTGACGGAGGTATGTCATCATTAAATGTGAATGGATGATATTATTTTGGTTTCGTCGAGATTTACGCGCCATTGATAACGTAGGGCTCTACCATGCATTATCAGACGCCAAAGCTGTATTACCCGTTTTTGTTTTCGACGAAAACATACTAAACAAACTCCCAAAAAACGATGCTCGGCTAGGGTTTATTCATCAACAACTGACTAAACTCAATCAAAAATTTGCTGCATATGGCAGTGGGATTTTAGCAAAAAAAGGAAATCCGCTAACGCTGATTCCCAAGTGGTGCAAAGCGCACGGCATTACTGCTGTTTACACCAACGAGGACTACGAACCCTATGCGTGTGAAAGAGATGACAAGCTCGCCAAAGCGCTTGATGCGTTGGGTGTCGAATTCAAAAAGTATAAAGATCAAGTACTGTATTCCCCAAATGAAGTGCTCAAAAAAGATGGCACAGCCTATAAAGTTTATACGCCATTCTCTAGAGTATGGCTGGCAAAAATGGAGGAGGAAGGAGTACCGAACTTTCCCTCAGAAACGCTACTCAACAAACTGAACAAAGCTGTTTCGAGTCAAATACCATCGTTGCAAGAAATGGGTTTTGAAAAAGGGCAACATGATATCCCGCAAGGGATGGACACAATCTCCGTAATGAACGCCTATGAGGCTACACGAAATTTCCCTTCGTTAGACAGCACTAGTCGGCTTGGAATCCACTTACGATTTGGGTCAGTATCAATAAGAGAACTTATTTCAAAAGCCCGAAAAAGCACATCGCAAACTTTTCTAAAAGAACTGGTTTGGCGTGAATTTTTTATGCAAATTCTTTGGCATTATCCACATACCACCACAGCAAGTTTCAAGCCCCAATATGACCATATTGCGTGGCGTAATAACGAAGAGGAATTTAAGAAGTGGTGTGAAGGAAATACCGGATATCCTCTTGTAGATGCCGGAATGCGCGAGTTAAATAAAACTGGGTTTATGCACAATCGTGTGCGTATGTTGGTAGGGAGTTTTTTATGTAAACACCTCCTTATTGATTGGCGCTGGGGTGAAGCTTACTTTGCCGAAAAACTTTTGGATTATGAGCAAGCCAGCAACGTAGGAAATTGGCAATGGGTTGCAGGGTGTGGTGTAGATGCAGCTCCTTATTTCCGTGTTTTCAATCCTACAGAGCAAGTTAAAAAGTTTGATTCAAACCACGAATACATTAAAAAGTGGGTGCCCGAATACCAATCCTTTACTTACCCTTCGCCAATGGTGGAGCACAAAACTGCGCGAGAGAGGTGCTTAGCAACTTATAAAGAAGGCTTGGCAACGTGAAAGGGGTAAAAAAACAACATTTGCCTCAAAAAATATGTCTCATTTGTGAAAAGCCATTTACGTGGCGTAAAAAATGGAGCAACAACTGGGAGCAAGTAAAATATTGTAGCGAACGATGCAAAAGACAAAAACAACAGGTTTAGTTTGGTTTCAAAACAATTTGCGTGTGCGAGATAACACTGCTCTTACGCAGGCTACACATCGTCACGAGCGTGTTATTGGTATTTACCATTTGCCACAAGATTGGCTTGAACAAACCCCGTGGGGGTTTAAAAAAATGGAGCGTTTTCGTGCGCAATTTTTGCTGCAAACGCTCAAGCAACTTCAAAAAGATTTGGCTGAACTAAACATATCGCTGTGGGTAACGGTAGGTCAATGGCATGAAACCCTCATCAAATTACAACAAGAGCACAACATCACAGATGTCTACCATCAAAAAGAATGGACACAAGAAGAAGTAGATCAAACAAATGCGCTACCCAAAAACATCAAAACGCATGAATTTTATGATCAGTTTTTGTTTCACCCTGAGGATATTCCAATGGAAATCACATCTATTCCAGAAGTGTTTACCGTTTTTCGAAAAAAGTGCGAAAAGTACGCAACCGTAAGAACACCTCTCGCCTTGCCTACTGCGCTGCAAAAAGAAAATCTGCTTGAAAACATACCTCTATTACCAACACTATCTTTATTAGGATACGAAGCCGTGGCAGAAGATGCTCGAACCGCTATTCCGTTTTCGGGTGGCGAAGCAGCAGCATGGGCTCGTATTGAAGAATATTTTTGGGAAACAGAACAACTATCCTATTACAAAAAAACCCGCAACGGATTATTAGGGAAAAAGTACAGCTCAAAACTATCGCTTTGGCTGGCATTTGGGTCAATTTCTTCGCGGGATATTTATGCTGAAGTTGGAAAATACGAGCAAAATGTTATCAAAAATGACTCTACGTATTGGCTTGTTTTTGAACTTATTTGGCGTGATTATTTTAAATACATCTCTTTAAAACACGGAAATACCATCTTCAAAATTGGAGGCATTTTAGAAAAATCTTATGATTGGGGAACCAATTTGCATCAGGTCCAAAAATGGATAGACGGCAATACACCCGAGCCCTTTGTCAATGCAAATATGCTTGAACTAGCCACTACAGGGTTTATGAGCAATAGGGGAAGGCAAAATGTAGCGAGTTTCTTTAGTAAAGAGTGGCAATTAGACTGGCGGATTGGCGCAGCCTATTTCGAGGCCATGCTTATTGATTATGATGTACACAGCAACTATGGCAACTGGATGTACAACGCTGGTGTGGGGAATGATCCAAGAGATAGAAAATTTGACATTTCGTGGCAAGCCGAACGTTACGACCCCAACAACACCTATCAAAAAACGTGGTTACAAAAAACCCTATTCTAATGGAAGTACGACTTATTCTTGGTGACCAACTGAATGAAAATCATACGTGGTTTACAGCCGTCGACAATAAGGTAACCTATGTGATGTTTGAAATGCGTCAAGAGACGGATTATGTGCGTCATCATATCCAAAAAGTAGTTGCCTTTTTTGCTGCCATGCGCAACTTTGCAAGACAATTAGAACAAGATGGGCACAATGTACTGTATCATACTATTGACGACCCCAACAACGCACATGATCTAACAAAAAATATTGATGCGGTTGTGCACCTTCTAGGCGCATCTTCTTTTGCCTATCAGCTTCCCGATGAGTACCGGCTAGATGCGCAACTCAAAGAGATTTGTGAAAATCTAAATATCAAAAATAGTGTTTGTGACACCGAACACTTTTTGACTACACGCACCGAATTAGCCAAATTTTACGAAGGAAAAAAAACAATGGTAATGGAGTTTTTTTATCGCTATATGCGAAAAAAACACCAATATCTCATGATGGATGGGCAACCAGAAGGCGGTAGCTGGAACTACGACAAGTTTAATCGAAACACATGGAAAGGCGGAAGCATACCTCCACCCTATAAGCCCAATGCGGACTTAGCAAATGAGATTTATCCGCAAGTAGTGGCTGCCGGCATTGACACCATTGGTACTTTTGAAACTGAAAACTTTTTGTTTGCTATTTCTAGAGCAGATTCACTCAAACAACTCAACTATTTTTGTGAGTACCTCCTACACGATTTTGGTACATATCAAGATGCGATGCATCAAGAAGAATGCAACTTATTTCATGCACGAATTTCATTTAGCCTCAATGTTAAACTCATAGATCCTGCCGAGGTCATTGAATGTGCCATTTCGGCTTACCGAAAAGAAGGTAGTGCAATAAGTTTAGCGCAGATTGAGGGGTTTGTGCGTCAAATATTGGGTTGGCGCGAATACATTCGTGGGCTGTATTGGAAAGAAATGCCGCATTACAAACAAAAAAATGAGCTCAACAACTTTGGGAAACTGCCTGACTTTTACTGGACAGGAAACACCAAAATGAACTGCTTGAAAACCAGTATTAAAAACAGTCTAGAAAATGCCTATGCGCATCACATTCAACGCCTGATGATCACTGGTAATTTTGCCCTGTTACTACAAGTACACCCTGACGAGGTAGATGATTGGTATTTGGGTATTTATGCTGATGCCGTAGAGTGGGTACAATTGCCCAACACACGGGGTATGAGTCAATATGCCGATGGCGGAATTGTAGCGACAAAACCTTATGTATCCTCTGGGTCATACGTCAATAAAATGAGCAACTACTGCGCTGGTTGTAGTTATGATAAAAAGAAACGCGTAGGTGAGAATGCGTGCCCTTTTAATAGTCTGTACTGGAATTTTTTAGATGATAAAAAAGAAGAATTGCGCGGAAATAACCGCATGGGCATGATGTACAATTTGCTAGGGAAAATTAAACCTGAAGAATTGGCACAACTCAAAGAGCGTGCCTATCAAATAATGGAAAATCCGGATGATTTCTAAACCAACAATAAATATTTTTTGGTTTAAACGTGATTTGCGTCTTTTGGATAACGAAGGATTACAAAACGCCATTGTAGAGAACACTCCCCTACTTCTATTGTATATTTTTGAACCCAGCCTTGAAAAAAACCCTCATTATCACGAACGTCATCAAAACTTTATAAAACAATCTGTAGTTGCGCTTAACAACGAATTGGTAGCCTATAACACCAAAGTGCATTGTGTAAAAGGAGAAGTAACGACTGTATTGGAACAACTAAGTGAAAAATGGCATATCAAATCATTGTTTTCCATGCAAGAAACGGGATTAAATTGTACCTACAAAAGAGATAAGGAAGTTAAGGCATGGTGTAATGCACAAAAAATTCATTGGGCAGAACACATCAACAACGGAGTGTTTAGAGGATTGATCAATAGAAAAAACTGGCGAGGCTCTTGGACAAACTACATGACGCAACCTATTGCCCCTTTCAGCGCATCCGAAAAAGATTTTGTTTCACACAGTTCTTTTCCATTGGATGAAGTCTTGCTTTGTCCCAAAAAAATTGAAGGAATCCAAGAAGGCGGTACAAAAAAAGGCTTAGCTTATTTGGACAGCTTTTTAAAGACACGGCATAAAAAATATCAGCAGTCAATTTCTAAACCTGCGGCAGCACGACTGCATTGTGGTCGTGTCTCGCCTTATTTGGCGTGGGGAAACCTATCTATACGCTATGTATGGCAACGCGCCAAACAAGCTAAAAGCGCAGGGGCTAGTGCCTTCCAAATCAATGCATTTACCTCTAGATTACGTTGGCAAGCACACTTTATTCAGAAGTTCGAAATGGAAACCAATATGGAGTTTGCTAGTGTCAATTCGGGATACCATCAACTTACAAAACCTGTAAAAAAAGACTTTGTTTCTGCTTGGAAAGAGGGCAAAACAGGCTACCCACTTGTTGATGCGTGTATGCGGTGTGTGGTACAGACGGGCTATCTGAACTTTAGAATGCGTGCCATGGTAGTATCATTTTTTGTACATCATTTGTGGCAACCTTGGCAAGAAGGAGCCACGTTTTTAGGGCGTCAATTTTTGGATTTTGAACCTGGAATTCATTACCCACAATTCCAAATGCAAGCCGGCGAAACAGGTATCAATATGTTACGGATTTACAATCCGACAAAGAATGCTTTAGAGCACGACGCAGAAGGGATTTTTATTCGAAAATGGGTGCCTGAACTGGCACAACTTCCCAAGCAGTTTGTGCTAGAGCCATGGACAATGACCATCATTGAGCAACAAGGATATGGATGTGTATTGGGAGATGATTATCCAAAACCCATTGTTGATATTAAACAAACGCACAAATACGCTTCTTCTATACTTTGGGGGATGCAGCGTAATTCAAATGTGCGCAAAGAGAGTAAACGAATTTTAGCCAAACACACACTCCCCAACAGGGAAAATATTATGGACGCATGAAAAAAGAACTCACAGAAAAAGACATTGATCGTATAGTGGAAATGGGCTGGGAAGATCGTACTCCGTTTGATGCCATCAAACTTCAGTTTGGACTTAAAGAACAAGAGGTAATTACCATCATGCGACGCAATTTGAAACTCAGCAGTTTTAAGCTATGGCGAAAACGTGTTCAGGGAAGAAAAACAAAGCATGTGAAAAAGCGCAGCGATGAAATTGACCGCTTCAAATGTTCTAGACAACGTGGCATAAGTAACAACAAGGTGTCAAAGCGTTAATCAATACGTTCAATTTTGGCACCAATGGCACGCAAGCGCGTATCTATATCCTGATACCCACGATCTATTTGCTCGATATTGTAAATGGTACTTGTACCCTTGGCTGAAAGTGCAGCAATTAGCAATGAAATACCTGCACGAATATCTGGTGAAGTCATCGTAGTTGCTTTTAAATTCGATTTAAAGTCATGCCCAATGACATTTGCACGGTGTGGGTCACACAAAATAATTTTTGCACCCATATCAATAAGTTTATCCACAAAGAACAACCTACTCTCAAACATTTTTTGATGAATAAGAACACTCCCCCTAGCTTGTGTGGCTACCACCAACACTATACTCAGTAAATCGGGAGTAAAACCAGGCCAGGGCGCATCTGCAATAGTCATGACTGAACCATCAATATAGCTTTGAATTTCATAACCGTTCTTATGTGCAGGAATGAATATATCATCCCCCTTTTGCTCTAGGGTAATACCCAATCGACGAAAAACATCAGGGATTTGACCTAGGTATTGCCATTGTACATCTTTAATAGTGAGTGCGCTTTGTGTAAGCGCAGCCAGTCCAATCCAACTGCCAATTTCAATCATATCGGGCAATACACGGTGCTCGGTCCCACCTAATGTTTTTACCCCTTCAATGGTGAGTAAATTTGAGCCAATGCCAGAGATTTTGGCCCCCATACGAACCAACATATTGCACAATTGCTGCAAATATGGTTCGCAAGCAGCGTTATAAATCGTAGTTGTGCCTTTGGCAAGAACAGCAGCCATTACAATATTTGCTGTTCCAGTAACCGACGCCTCGTCTAGAAGCATATAGCTACCGTGCAACTCATCGGCTTCAACGCCATAAAAATATTCTTCTTTGTTGTAACGAAATGTTGCTCCGAGTTTTATAAATCCTTGAAAGTGAGTGTCTAAACGGCGACGACCAATTTTATCACCCCCAGGTTTTGGAATATACCCTTTCCCAAAACGCGCCAACAAAGGACCAACAATCATAATGGAACCCCGAAGACCACGTCCAGCAACCTTAAAATCGTCGGACTGGAGGTAATCAATATCAATGTTGTCTGCCTGAAAAGTGTAGCTGTTCTGACTGTGCTTTTCAGCTTTCACACCTAGTGCGATAAGAATTTGAATGAGCTTGTTTACATCGATAATATCGGGAATGTTACTGATGGTGACAGGCGCTGGAGTAAGTAATACAGCACAGAGAATTTGTAGTGCTTCATTCTTGGCGCCTTGCGGTTGAATAGACCCCGAAAGCGATTCCCCACCCGTAATCTTAAACGCACTCATTTAATTACGACGCTTTGGATTGCGATATTTTTTTGGTTTACTCTGACGACTTCCTTTTCCGAAACGTCTGTTGGTAAGACGAATCAAGTTATCTGATTCGGTAAGGACTTCATCTTCTGAGGTGATAACGATTTTACCTCCTGAAAGTTCAGCCAAATGCTCAAAAATAACCTTGTCCTCAACGGTGTCCTTATTCCAATTCAAAAAACATTTTTTCATGTGATTTGCAATCACATACACCAAGGCTTCTTTAAGTTCTCCTTCTTCCCATTCAACTACCACGTCAATCATTCCCTTAATGTTGTTTCCGTAAAAACGGTACTTGGGGAAAGATTGCGGATAATCTAGAGGAGCTGGAGGTGCAGCTAGCACTTCTGGATCAGGCATAGGAAAAGGTGCATCAACGTCGAGTTTAAAATCCGACATGATAAACAACTGATCCCAAAGTTTGTGCTGAAAATCAGCAACATCGCGCAAATGCGGATTAAGGTTTCCCATGATGCCAATGATGGCTTGGGCTTGTTTGTTACGTTGTTCTTTGTCTTCTTCAGCAATAACTTGCTGAATCATTTTGTGTAAATGGCGACCATATTCAGGTATGGCCAATGAAGTACGTTCCGAATTATATTGAAGATTGTCTATCAAAGGGAGGATTTTATGAGGTAAAATTACTAAAAATTATGTTAAAGCTGAATGATGTTTGGGATTTTTGCTGCTTGCCTGTGTTTTTCAATTACACTGTCAGGGTTTTCAAAAGTGCCTGAAATAGAGATACTGGTGTATTTTCCTTTACTTGATGCACGAGAAGTGAGCTTCACAGCGTCGTTATCAAATAATTTCTTTAGCAGTTCTTGCGTATTTCCAGCGGTTGGCAAAATAAACTTGAACACATAAGTAGAAGGCCAAGTGCTGGTTTCTTGTAATTGTTGTTTTAGTCGACGATAAAACGCTTCTTCGCTTGATACTTTTGGCATGAAGCAAAGATACAGTTTTACAAACGCCCACAAATCCCGACCTTTGTGTATGGTTAAACGGCAAAAAATAGTCTTTACCGGCGCCCCATCTAGTGGTAAAACTACACTCATCAACAGTGTTAACCACCCTGATATTAGGACTTTCTCTGAGGTGTCACGCACCATAATTGACCAAGAGCATAACAAAGGTATTAGCCGTCCATTTTTACATAATCCACTAGCCTTTAGCGAAACTCTTTTTGAGTGTCGTCTTCACGATTATTTTGCAACAAGTTCGAAAGCAATGCAATTTTATGATCGTGGCATACATGATGTGGTGGCGTACTTACACGAATTGGGTCAAGAAGTGCCCTGTGGCATGCAGGAAGATTGTGCGCAATACACTTACGGCAAAGTGTTTATTTTTCCTCCTTGGGAAGAGATTTATACGGAAGACGCACAGCGTAAAGAGACTTTTTCAGAGGCTAAAAAACTACACCACGCTTTGTTTGAAACGTACCGTTTCTATGGCATGACGTGTATTGAAGTGCCACGCCTTAGCGTTGTTAATCGACTTGCTTTTATTTTAGAAAATCTATGACTGAAGACGTGCAGAAAATCTTAAAAAAGTATTGGGATGCTGACGCATTTCGTCCAGGGCAGCAAGAGGCCGTTTCGGCGGTGCTAGAAAAAAGAGATAGTTTGGTGGTTTTGCCCACAGGCGGTGGTAAAAGTCTTTGTTACCAGCTTCCTGGGTTGCTTTTAGAGGGTGTTTGTGTGGTGATAAGCCCGCTGATTGCACTCATGAGCGATCAAGTAGAGGGACTACAACAGAAAGGTATTCGTGCCATGCAGTTGTCAGGACCAATGCGAGAAGATGAACTTATTACTGCATTAGACAACTGCAAGTTTGGAAATTTTAAATTCCTATACCTCTCCCCTGAGCGCGCACAAAACCCATTAGTACAAGAACGCCTTTCAGAAATGAAAATTTCACTTTTGGCGATTGATGAAGCACATTGTATTTCAGAGTGGGGACACGATTTTAGACCTGCTTACAGGGAGATTATCCTCCTCAAAAAACTACTCCCCAGCATTCCTACCATGGCAGTAACGGCTACTGCTACACAAAAAGTCAGGGAAGATATTTGCACCACACTAGAACTGCAACTACCAGAGAAGGTTATCGGCTCGTTTGATCGTCCAAATATCTCCTTAAATGTGGTACACAGCGCCAACAAAATCGAAGCTATTTCTGAAGCCTTGGCTCCTAAAGGCACACCAAGTATTGTGTATGTAGGAACCCGAAAAAGTGCTGAACTGTTAAGCGATCACCTGAACAAAATGGGGCACAAAACGACATTTTTTCACGGAGGTGTTTTAGAAAAAAAAGAGCGTATTGCCAATTGGATGCAAGAAAAAACACCCGTAATGGTTGCTACAACAGCTTTTGGAATGGGAATAGACAAGCCCAATGTGTTACGAGTGATACACGCTACATTGCCATTTAGCATCGAGCAGTATTACCAAGAAGTAGGAAGGTGCGGTCGAGACGGTAGTCCATCAAAAGCTACTCTTTTTGTTGCCCAAGACGATGATAAGAAGCTATGGAATAGCCTTATGGCAAGCGTCCCTCAAAAAGATGCAATTCAAAAAACCTACAAACACTTGTGCCATTATTTTAATATTACTTTCGGTGAATTACCAGAAGTGCCAATGGAATTTAATTTAAATCTGTTTAGTGCACGATATGGCTTAAACCCAAAAACCACCTTTCATGTTTTAGAGCTCTTGCAACGGGGGCAAATTCTTACACTCACACAATACGCAACGCCCAAAACCACGCTCCGTTTAGAATCGAATCAAAAAAACGAAACGAATCTGGTAGATTATTTAAAACGAAATATTGGAGGGATTACAGCGCAAATGCAGTCACTAAATCTTGCGCATGTCGCAAATCGCTGCAATCTATCGCTAGAACAATGCATTGATGAGCTTAAAACATTGGCGAAAAACGGACTTGCCGAAATAGCACAACTACATGTTGACAGCTCTATTCAATTCCTTACGCCGCGTGAAGACAAACGAACCCTACTTCCTATATTACAGCGGTTAGACGTATTTAAAGAAGAGAAAAAAAGGCTAGCCGATTCCGTTTGGGGCTACTGTACTTCGACAACTTGCCTGCGGAAAATGCTGCTTTCGTACTTTGGTGAAAAAGGAACAAAAAAATGCCATTCATGTTCAAGTTGCGCTAAAAAAAGTGTCAGCGACAAAGACCTAATTCTAACGTTAAAAACCTTACTTTCGAGAGAAGAAAGCATATCTTTGGGACAGCTTATGCTACAAACAACATACAGTAAAGAACAACTTGTAAAAGCACTTGACAGTATGGTAAAAGAAGAAGTAATAGAACAAAAACAGGCAAATATCTTTAGGTTGTTATGAGCAAATCATTACGTATTATTTTTATGGGTACACCTGCTTTTGCCGTAGCAGGGTTGCGTAGCATTATCAAAAGTCATCATTCGGTTGTGGCCATTGTTACAGCACCCGATCGCCCTGCTGGGAGAGGGAAAAAAATGCAATTTTCAGCCGTAAAAGAAGAAGCATTGGCACATGGTATTCCGCTTTTGCAACCCGAAAAACTAAACGACACGAAAACAATAGAGGAGATCATCGCCTTTAATGCAGATGTTTTTGTGGTAGTTGCATTTAGGATGTTACCCAAGTCTGTTTGGTCTATTCCGTCTTTGGGTACATTTAATCTTCATGCCTCATTACTTCCACAATATCGTGGTGCTGCACCTATCCATTGGGCAATAATTAACGGTGAAAAAGAAACAGGATTAACCACATTTATGATAGATCAAAAGATTGATACTGGTGAAGTCTTATTTCAAACCAAAATGAGTGTTCTCCCCAATGAAACCACTGGCGAGCTGAGTGTACGAATGCAAGAAAAATCAGGTGAGCTTATACTCAAAACCCTTGATGCATTGGCAAGCGAAAGCATTAACCCAAAAGCGCAACTCAACATCGAAAATTTGATGCCCGCGCCAAAGCTCAACAAAGAAAATACGCGTATAGATTGGAGCAAAAATGGGCAAGAAGTGGTAAATCATATTCATGGATTAAATCCTTTTCCCGCAGCTTGGACTATGTTGAATTTTGAAGATGATGCGCTATATGTAAAAATAAAGCGTGCACATTTTGAAGTGGGTTCACAAATCAATCCGCCAGGTTCTATATCAACTGAAGGCCAACAACTTAGTGTTGCCGTTAACGATGGCTATGTATATATTGATGAGCTTCAACTCCCAAATAAAAAAAGCATGGAAACCGCAGCCCTGCTTAATGGATTTCGTTTTCCAGAAAAAAGTAGATTTTTATAAATGGTAGGCAAACTTTTAATAGCACATCCTTCTATTTTAGGCGACCAATCGTTTGGGCGTAGCGTGATACTAATGGTGGAACACGATGAAGAAAGTTTTTTAGGATTTATCATGAACCAACACACACATTATACGCTACGTGATTTGGTTCCTGAGCTTGATTTGGATGCTCCTGTTTTTCAAGGTGGCCCGGTGGATTTAGATCGCCTATTTTATATTCATACAAAAGCAGATATTGTTGATGCACAACCCCTACAAAACGGACTTTTTTGGGGTGGCAAGCTAGAATACATTAAAAAAGCCATTCACACAAAAGAATTACCTGTGAGTCAAATCAAGTTTTTATTGGGTTATTCCGGATGGAGCAAAGACCAACTTGCCGATGAATGCGCATCAAATACGTGGCTATTGGTAAAAAACAACTACAATCTTTTTACAAACGAAGAACAACTTTGGGGTACTATTTTACGCAATTTAGGGGGTGAACTTGCTTATTATGCTGCTGCGCCTACGCATCCAGGGCTGAACTAACCGAAGCATTAAGTACCTGTTGCAACTGTAGGGCTAACTTGTTGCTATAATCCGTTCTGCGGTATGAAGATACTGGCTGAATACCTACAATCGAGTTGGTCATAAACACTTCTTGCACTTGCTGTAAATCAAAAGGAGATATATTTTCTTCTGCGCAGGTAATACCTAGTTTTTTTGCGAAGCGAATTATTTGCTTGCGCATGATGCCGTCCAAACAACCAGAAGACAATGGCGGTGTGCGAAGTGCACCATCAGCTACCACAAAAAGATTTCCGTTAAGAAACTCTACCACTTCCTTGTCATCATTTATCAGAATACCATTATCAACCCCCTGTTCTTGCATAAAAATACTACCAATCACATTTAGGGCCTTATTGGTAGACTTCAGGTTAGATAGCATGCTTTTTTGCACATAATAGTCTTTGAACAAATCAGCGGTATAGGCTTCTTTAGCCGCATAAAATTCGGTGTTGAGTGGCTTCGCTTCAATCACATATTCTACATCTCTACTAGCGGGTAAGTAAGCTCCGCCTTTTGTTCGATATACTGTGAGTCGTATACGCCAAGATGGTGCTGTGGTGCTTTGCGCTTTAACCACACGTAAACATTCTTCTTCCAAAAACTCGGGAGTAAACGACATGGGTATATTCATACGAAATATGCGCATGGCTGCCATAAGTCTAAAGTAATGATCTTCCCAAAAGTGAAGAAGATCTTGCCCGTATCGAATGGTTTCAAACACAGCATCTCCAAAAAGAAATCCGCGGTTTTGTGGCGCAAAAATTGGTGTAGCAGCGGTTTTCAACTCGCCGTTATGGTTTATCATGTTATGAAGAACCTAATACTTGTTTTAAATCTCCAATTTGGCTTTCCCAAAGCATTTTGGTTTCGTCGATTTCGTCCTCTTCAGCAAAGTCCGTTACAATAACCGAAACGTCTTTGGTGATTTCATCGACCACAATACGCATTTCAAAATAACATTCGTCTTGATCTTCATCGCCATTAAGCCAACGAAAACGAACGAATTCATTTGTTTTTTTACGTAACAACAGGGCTTCTTCTTCGGAATCGTCCCATATAAAGGAATATTTTTCAGTTCGTGCATTGACATTATCGGCAAACCACTCCGAAAGTCCAGATGGTGTGTGCATATACTGATAAAGCAGCTGAGGCGAAGCATGAATTACAAATTCAAGCTCAAATTTTGTTTTTGACATAGGTAATAAAACGCACAATATATATATTAAAACTGACCTTTAAAAGAAAAGGCTTAAAAACTGTAATTATTTGGCGAAACAAATTGTTATATTTGCGCCGTTTTGGCGAGGTAGCTCAGCTGGTTAGAGCGTCGGATTCATAACCCGGAGGTCGGGGGATCGTGCCCCCCTCTCGCTACAAAAATCAACCCTTCTTCTCACAATTGTGGTGCGATGAAGGGTTTTTTGCCCTATGAACGAGTTTGTTGTCTATATCTTAAGAAGTGTACATCATCAAAAAACCTATGTGGGATATACTTCAAATCTTATACAGCGGTTTTATTCACACAACAAACTAGGGATAAAAGGGTATACCTTAAGATATAGACCTTGGAAAGTTGTTCATGTTGAATTTTTTGTAACCAAAACAGAAGCTATACAAAGAGAACGGTTTCTTAAATCTGGCAAGGGAAGAGCATGGATAAAGCAGCATGTTCTATAGTCTGATGCATATCCGCCTGAGGCGGACGGGGGATCGTGCCCCCCTCTCGCTACAAAAATCAACCCTTCTTCTCACAATTGTGGTGCGATGAAGGGTTTTTTGCCCTATGAACGAGTTTGTTGTCTATATCTTAAGAAGTGTACATCATCAAAAAACCTATGTGGGATATACTTCAAATCTTATACAGCGGTTTTATTCACACAACAAACTAGGGATAAAAGGGTATACCTTAAGATATAGACCTTGGAAAGTTGTTCATGTTGAATTTTTTGTAACCAAAACAGAAGCTATACAAAGAGAACGGTTTCTTAAATCTGGCAAGGGAAGAGCATGGATAAAGCAGCATGTTCTATAGTCTGATGCATATCCGCCTGAGGCGGACGGGGGATCGTGCCCCCCTCTCGCTACAAAAATCAACCCTTCTTCTCACATTGTGGTGCGATGAAGGGTTTTTACTGATGAAAAATTTCAGTATTATCCTTAAACGATTTGAATTCCAACATATAACCGTCTGGATCTTTAATAAAAAAGGAAAGGTGTTCTCCCTTTTTGGTATTTAAAAATGTTTTTTGATGCACAATCTCGCAATCTGCTCCATTAAACTTTTTATACAACGTGCTCCACAGTTCCAAATTTATAATAATACCGAAATGAAAAGACGGCAATATCTTTCCTTCAAAAACGTAATTGGGATTTTCAAAACTAAATTTTCCAGCTTCCGTGAAAGTAACCTGGTGTCCAAAAAGGTTAATATCAACCCAGTGTTGTGCACTTCTGCCAATCTCACAACCAATGATGCTTTTATAAAAATATGTGGTTTTTGTTATATCATTACAGGGCAGCGATACGTGAAATAATGAATTCATCTCAATAAGTATTATAATTTAGTTGTTACTGGTTTTTCATGATTCTTCTAGGGTTTCATCATCATGAACTTGATCGTTTTCAAAATCCGGAAAATCATCATCTTTTTCAAAAGCAGCCTCTTCATACTCTTTTATTGCTTGTGTGAGTCTACTTCCAATTTTAACCAAATAAATAGTGTCTTCTGAACGCACTTCAACAGCTTCTACAACTTCACCTGAAGCCAATTTAAATGCTATAATATCTTCATCATCAATCCCATGAGGATAGTCTGAAACCAATAAATCAAAAATCTCTTTGGTTAATTTCTTATAATCTACAATTACTCTTTTCATTTTTACATGTTTAGGAGATACGCAAAAATCAATGGTGCCACAATCGTAGCGTCACTTTCAATCATAAATTTAGGGGTGTTAATATCAAGTTTTCCCCAAGTGATTTTTTCATTGGGAACAGCTCCAGAATAGGATCCGTAACTTGTAGTAGAGTCACTAATTTGACAGAAGTAGCTCCAAAAAGGTGTATTCTCTTGCTCCATATCTTGATACAGCATAGGCACAACGCATATGGGGAAATCTCCAGCAATTCCTCCTCCAACTTGAAAAAATCCAATCCCATTTTCGGCATTATTGGTGTACCAATCTGCTAAAAAAGTCATGTACTCGATACCCGATTTCATAGTACTCGCCTTGAGTTCTCCTTTCAAAACATAGGAGGCAAATATGTTTCCCATTGTACTGTCTTCCCAACCAGGAACAACCATAGGAATATTCTTTTGCGCCGCAGCATACACCCATGAATGTTTGGGGTCAATTTCATAATCGTCTTCTAACACTCCTGACAACAACAATTTATACATAAATTCATGCGGGAAATAACGTTCACCATTGTCTTCTGCGTCTTTCCAAATTTTAAAAATATGGCGTTGCAACTTTCTAAACGCTTCATCTTCAGGGATACAGGTATCTGTTACTCGATTCAGTCCTTTTAAAAGCAAATCCCATTCATCTTGAGGCGTTAAATCTCTATAATTTGGAATTCGTTTGTAATGTGAATTAGCGACCAGGTTCATTATGTCTTCCTCTAAGTTTGCTCCTGTACACGAAACAATATGCACTTTGTCTTGTCGGATTACTTCAGAAAATATTTTCCCGATTTCAGCTGTGCTCATGGCTCCAGCCAACGAAACCAACATTTTTGCATCATTTTCTAACTGCTCATTGTATGCTTTGGCGGCATCTGCTAGAGAAGCTGCATTAAAATGCAAAAAATAGTTGTCAATAAAATTTGAAATCTCTCCTTTGTTATTCATCTCCATCACTTGATTCTGTTTGTATTTTCTTTTTATAAAAATTGTTGTCCCGTTGCATTGTATAAGCATCATCTAAAAAGGGGTCGTAATCGTTTTGACAGAATTTATACGACAGCATCTTATAATAGAGCTTGGCAACCATAAAATCAGGTGCTTTGTTTGTTGGATTTGGACACAACTCAACAATATCAAAGCCCACAACGTTTTTCTCTTTAAAAACTTTCTTAAGAAATTCGATTGTTTCGTTCCAGAGTAATCCACCGGGTTCGGGTGTACCCGTAGAAGGCATAATTGATGGGTCAAACACATCAACGTCTAGTGTAATAAAAACCTGATCGGTCATCATCTCAATGGCGCGATCCACCCATGAATCATCATATATCATTTGTTCGGCAAAAAAGACCTTATCTGTATTCATGACTTCCCGCTCACTCTCATCCATAGAGCGAATACCAACCTGAATCAAATTCGTTGTTCTACTTGCCTCATAAACAGCACATGCATGGTTATAGGGCGTACCGTTGTATTCGTTCCTCAAATCTGCATGCGCATCTAAGTGAAGTACAGTCAGGTTTTTAAAACAATCTTTGAAGGCGCGAATTGTTCCAATTGAAATGGAATGTTCACCCCCAAAAACAGTAACAAACTTATTTTTTTGAATGTATCTTTTTACAGTGCTGTGTACCTGTTCAACCATTGAGGCTGCTGAGGAATTTTCATCAACCGCTTCCGCAATAAAAACGCCTTGCTTGTACACTTCGCTATTTGTTTCGATGTCGTAAAGCTCCATGTTTTCTGAAGCTGCTAAAAATGCGTCAAAGCCCTTATCTGCTCCTTTTTGCCAGGTACTTGTACCATCAAAAGGCACTGAGATAAGTACAATTTCAGCACGATCCAGTTTTGCATACTGCTCAGGTATTCCAGCGTAGGTTTTAGAATTATTCATAGCCTAGAATTTTAAAAAAATCTTCTTTTGTTTGTTGTTGACTAAACACGCGAGTACTAATAACTCCGCTGCTATCTTTGTCTATTAATATATGTTTTGGATTTGGAATTAGACAGTGTTGTAATCCACCAAAACCACCGATATTTTCTTGATAAGCACCCGTGTTAAAAAAACCAATATACAGGGGCTTATTGGTATCAAATTTTGGAAGATATATCGCATTTATGTGTTGCTCGCTGTTGTAATAATCATCACTATCACAAGTAAGTCCTCCTAAAAGCACGCGTTCATAGTTGTCATTCCACCTGTTTACGGGGAGTAAAATAAAGCGTTTGTTTATCGCCCAAGAATCTGGAAGTGTTGTAATAAAAGAGGAATTGATCATATTCCATTTTTCACGATCATTTTGTTGCTTTTGATAGAGAACTTCAAAAATTGATCCGCCACTTTCTCCCACGGTAAAGCTTCCAAATTCAGTAAAAATATCTGGGACAGGAACGTTTTCTTCCTCACAGGTAAGTTGAATTTGATTTATGATTTCATCAATTATGTAAGTATAATCAAAGTCAAAATTAAGCGAGTTTTTGATCGGGAATCCACCGCCAATATTTAAACTATCTAAGCTCGGACACAGCTTTTTTAAGGCAGTATACACCCTAAGGCATTTTAACAATTCGTTCCAATAGTAGGCGTTGTCTCTAATGCCAGTATTGATAAAAAAATGAAGCATTTTTAACTCCACTTTTGGGTTTTCTTGTATAAAATCTTTGTAAAAAGGAACAATATTTTTATAGCCAATTCCCAATCTTGAAGTATAAAATTCGAATTTTGGTTCTTCTTCAGATGCAATTCTAATTCCGATACTAAATTTGCCCTCTACAGCATTTGAAAGAAGGTTTAATTCTTCAAAATTATCCACAACAGGTATGCAATTCTCATGACCGTTATTTATCAGTCTTCCAATATTGGTGATGTATTGGTCTCGCTTAAAGCCATTGCACAAAATATATGTTTGGTTGGATATTTTACCCGTTTTCTTTAACTGCTCTACAATATCAATATCAATCGCTGAGGATGTCTCAATATGAATTTTGTTTTGCAAAGCTTCTTCGAGAACAAACTTAAAATGAGAACTTTTTGTACAATAGCAGTAGTGATAGTTGCCTTGGTAGTTATGCTTTTCTATAGCTTGCGAAAACCAAAGCTTCACTTTGTTTATGTTGTTGGAAATTTGAGGCAAATAGGTAAACTTAAGGGGAGTACCATAGGTCTCAACCAACTCCATCAAGTCGATTCCGTGAAAGTTAAGATGGCTCCCAGAAAGTTCAAACTCTTCCTGTGGAAAATCAAATGTTTGTTCGATTAAATCAATATAGCGTGTATTCATTTTTGATACTAAAAAAAGGGTTATTACTCTTTAGAAAGGACAACAGTAAAAAAAATGAAAACCTAAACCCTGCGGTGATAGCTGGGCTGTAAAGGACTGGAGGCTTTTAAGGAAAAAAGCCCACGAATAAAAACAGAAGCTAGCTTTAAATTTCGGGAGCCTAGACGATAGACTAAAGTTGAGTTAGACTTCTTAACCCTCAACACACCGAACGTACAAACACGTTTCAAGTTGGTTCAGCTAATTATTAGCTAATGTATAATAATAATTGATTGAAAAGTGCAATAAATTTATTTTATCTGTTTTGCAACCAAAACTGCTCCAAACATTAAGTTAATTTAGAGAAGCATCTCCAAGGATAGGGCGCTACAGTATTTTAGAAATTTTTTATGTTGCCACAAACTTTTCTACCTTTCAAGGGTCTAAAAAACATAATCGTACACATTGAAGAGCGAAGCTGATATCATACAACCTCTTAAAAACAAGCAATTTGCAGTTGCCGTTACCGCCATTGCAGACGCCTATCACGAGTTGTTGTATTGGCATATTCGGAAGCTGGTAAAACACCACGAACATGCCAATGACACCTTGCAAAATACTTATGTGCGGATTTTTAAGGGGCTCCCAAAATTTGGGTTTAAGAGTAGCATAAAAACCTGGTGCTATCGCATTGCCTATAACGAGTCATTACGCTTTTTACAACAGCAACAACAGTTAAACTACAATGATAGCACAACCGAAACCTCTGGCTATTTTGCAAACCTCACCGCTGACCCGTATTTTGATTTGGACTCTGTAAGCCATGCCCTACATGAGTCTTTGGCGAAGCTATCTGTAAAGCAACAGCAGGTTTTTCAAATGAAATATTTTGATGAATTGACTTTTGAAGAAATTTCTGACATCACTTCTTGGAACGTAAACTCTATTAAAACCGCATTTTATGCGGCAAAAGAAAAAATAACCTTACACCTAACCGCAACCGTATGAAAAAGAAACATTTACATAACGAACAACTGGGTTATCATACCCCCGAGGGCTATTTTGAACAGTCCAAAAAAGACATACTTGGATTTTTGGAAACCCAAAAACCAGCCTCAAAAAGCAAACCCGTTTTTAAGCCTTTCTTTATTGGTGTTGGTTTGGTTGCCGTACTTGTTTTTGGCGTATTTGCACTAAACGACAACACCAACGAATTCGATTCGTTTGAGCAACTAACCATTGAGTCTTTAGACCTTGAAGAAGAAGAATTTGATCAGTGGTTTGATGAAAATTTTATTTTAAACGATGTCTAAAAGAACTATTTACCAAAACACAGGTCTAAAAGTCAAACACAAAAATTAAGTAATATGAAAACCATCAAAATAACAACACTAATAGCAGCTATCTTGTTTGGACAAGCTGTTTTGGCCCAGGACAAGCAGGGAGGAAAGCAAAAAATATTTACCCCTGAACAACAAGAAATGCTTAAGGCGCAAAAAGATGCTGTAAAGCAAAATCGTGAGGAATTTAAAGCCAGCCTTTCAGATGAGCAACGTGCCATTTTAGAAAACAAGGACCTCAACAGAAAAGAACGCCAACAGGCGTTAAGGTCTACCTTTACCGATACGCAGAAAGAACTTCTTGCTGCTAATAGAGAAGAGATCAAAGCCATGAAAGATGCTTTCCGTAGCACCATCACGGACGAACAAAAGCAAGCGCTGAAACAACGTAAACAACGCATGAAACAACGCGCCAGAAACATGAAAGAGAGAAGAGAACAGCTCAAAGAGCGTAAACAAAACATGAAAGAACGTAAAAAGAAGAATAGATAAACCGCAAGGGGGGCAGCAGCCCCCTTTTTTTATTTGTACCATATGCGAAAGATCACACTCCTATTTGTATTAATTTCAACCTTAGTCACTGCGCAAGAAACCGAAATTTCAGAGGCAGACGCAATTTTAGATGACCTTTTTGCGGCAGACAGTCTCGATGTTTTGCAACTCGTAAATGAAATTAAAAAGCAAGACTACTTGTACACAACCCTAATGTACAACAACAAAACCTTATTCTCGGGGCGTGATTTTGGGATAGATCAATACAGTTTTTTTCCGTCTATCAGCTATATCGACTCTAACAATTTCTTTGTTAATGTAAGCTCGGGTTACTTTAGCGGCGTCAGTCCGCAATGGGATTTTGTTACTTTTAGTGGTGGATACTCCAACTATATTAATAAGAAAAAAACACTTTTAGCCACAGGGATTTACTCCTATTCGTCTTTCAGTCAAGATGTTGCCGACTTGAACAACCAACGCCTTACGGCAAGTATAAGCTATCGCAAAAAATGGTTTAGGAATTCACTCACAGCAGGATATTTGTTTGGCGGAATAAGCTCAACGTTTGTTTCAAACAATATCTATATTTCTGTAGACTTGCTAGACTCAAAAACATTTGATATTTCCCTTCAACCGCGATTAGGGTTGTTTTGGGGTAACCAAACCGTTACAGATTTTGTTAGTACGGGCAACCGGTTTAATCCTTTTATGATAATTGATAGGAATGTGTTTCAATTGCTTAATACTGAAATAAGTGTTCCCGTGTCATTTGATTTTGGGAATTGGGATATCGAATTGGAATATAGCTATTCAATACCAAATCTGTTACCCAACGAAGAAGACCTTGAAAATATTGGATATTTTTCAGTTACGCTGGGGTATTTACTAGGGCTTTAGTTTGCACAACCTTAAATGGTGTGCCAAATGAAGTTGAATAAACTTTTGCGTCAGTTTTTTGTTTAATCTTCCAATAAACATATGCTTAAAAATTCCTTTTTCAGCATGATTTTCAGGGAGGTTTAAAAAGAAGTCATCGGCTTCTTGGCGTGTTTTCTCCCATTTATCCATCAAATCTTTTACGCTCATTTCCTTTGGGAATTTTTGCACAACTTCAGGGGCATTTACTTTCAGCACACCCAATCTAAGCATCGTAAAAAAGAAAATAAACTTGACTCTTGTAATAAGTGAAACAGCCACCAATACTTTGGGGTCTTGGGTTTTTAATTTAATATATCCCAATACGCCATGCTCAACCATCCAACAGTGGTACAAATGATGCAAAACACTCCATTTTCCATAAGTCTTATCAAGTAAGTTCGCTTTGTGGAGTACATCAAGTTGTTGCGCAATAAAATGTAGTGTCGTGAAGGATTTCGAAAAGGGCATCATCATCTTCCAAAATCATCAGAAACACGAACAATATCATCCTCGTCTGAAGGATTTTCAGGGTCTGTATGCTGCCAAATTTCAGCAATGAGGGCTCGTGTTTTTAACCCTACCAATCGGTGACGCTCGCCTTGTTGCAAGCGCACTTGGTCGCCTTCGTTTAGCACTTCCACTTCACCCTGTTCATCTGTTGCGGAACGCACAATACCGGCTGTACCTTTAAATACACGCCAAATTTCGGCACGGCGGTGATGGTATTGCCACGATAAGCGCACATCGGGTTCAACAATCAAAATCTTTGGACTAAGCTTTCCACCAATACGTAACGAATCGACATCCAATCCAGAAAAGAAATGATTGGCAAAATCTTGCGCTTGTTGCTCATCAATCACAAGAAATCCGCCCCATGGACGATTAAAATCATGTGTAACCACACAGAACCCGAGGTCTTCAATATGGGCTTTTATTTGTTCAAATGAGTTCATTGAAAGTTTTAACAAAAATAGCAGAGTGATCACTCCTAGCAAAATTTGTCAATCAAATTTGCGTAAAATCTCTATATTTAATGAAATTTATATAAATATGTTTGAGCAACTGTACGCAAAACTTTTAGACGAAAAAACAAAAAAGCTCAGCGAAAAAATCATTATTAACATTGCAATTGTAAGCTTTGTTTTACACCTAATTGTAATTGTTCTAAATGATTTAGGCTTTCTCGGAAATGCTATTTCAGGGGAGCTCTTCACCAATCCTATTTCAGCCATTTATACCCCCTTTTCGTTTATCCTTATTTATGAGGTGTATTTGCTTATTTACTACCTGCCAAAATCCATGACCATTTACATTGGAAAGCAGTATGAAATCATCATGCTCATCGTAATCCGTAGATTGTATAAAGATTTATCTAACATTTCGCTTGACGGGAATTGGCTTGAAGATACACAGAACCTCCAATTTATCTATGACATTGTTGCCACGGTAATTCTGTTTTTACTTATCCACTTCTTCTACAGCATGAATAAGGTTAGGGTTAGAAAGCTCTTAAAACTTACCGAAACCCGCCCTGAGCTTATTCGGTTTGTTCGATTTAAAAAAACCCTGGCGGTATTGCTCGTACCTACTTTTATAATTATTGCTTTGTATAATGTGTATGATTGGGCGACTCACGTTCCAGAACTACAAACTGAAATTGCGCTAGGTCTAGATGTAAACGCCGTATTCTTCGATGACTTTTTTACAATGTTGATTTTGGTCGATGTGCTATTGGTATTGTTCTCGTTTGCACACACAGATAAATTCAACAAGGTTATTCGAAATTCAGGGTTTGTGATCTCCACGATTTTGGTCAAGTTGTCTTTTAGTGTCACGGGGCTGCAAAACGTAGTATTGATAATCTCTGCAGTTGCATTTGGTGTGATTATTTTATGGATTCACAAACTGTTTGAGAAAAATAAGCTCCCGACAAATTACTAGAAAAAAATCCTACACCTGATAAGTTTTGCATAAACTCGAATAAAACAGGTTTGAGGCTACCTGAGTGTTCAAGGATCCGCATTGGCGGCATGCTTTAGCACTCAAAACTCACCTCTTCGAATTAAATTAGCGTTGAGTTTATCAAAAAATGTACCTGATGCAGGATTTTACAATATCAAGAAGAAATTTGTTCTTCCAGATACTTTGTTAAAAGTAATACTTTTTTTTGAATCTCCATCTGTGCATTAGAAGATGAGTCGGTTTCTTTGGCGCCTTGCACAGCAACCTGTAAAGCACACATGGCCAGTACATCTTGCTTGTCTTTTACCGCATAGTTTTTTTCAAAGTGCTCCACCATCGCATTAATGCTTTTGGCTGCTTCCCGCAAAATAGCCTCTTCACCCTCAGGAACGCTAAGTGGGTATACCCTATCGGCAATGGTCAATTTAATTTTTTGCATTACGCTATAATTTCAAGTTGTGCTATGCAGGCATCTACTTCGCTAATCAGAGCATCTATGTGATGAAGCGCACGTTTTTTAGTCGCAGCATCTCCAGAATGAATTCCCTGAACCGATTTCAAAGCCTCATATTTATCTTGCCATGTCCGCGATATTTCATGTTTCTTTTCAAGTTTTTCATTGGTTTCTGCAAGGGCTTGTTTAAGTTCCAGATTCGTTTGCTCTAACGTGTGCAGTTTATTCACCAATTCTTCGAGTTGATGTTTCAGTTGATCTAAAAGCTTGCTGGTAGATGAAATCATATTCCAATATTCATTTCAAAAGTACCCAAGCTAATGCGTTTATACAAGTCTTTGGGCATTTTAGATTGTGCAATAATGGTGTACATTTGTAACAATGAACCGCACAATCTTACTTTTAACGCTACTTTGTAGTTGTATTTCAATATCGCAAAATTATCAAACTCCAGTAGACATCCCCATTCAACTATCGGGGAGTTTTGCAGAACTTCGAGGAACGCATTTCCATGCAGGCATTGACATCAAAACACAAGGCAAAGAAGGACTGCCGCTTCGTGCTGTAGCCGACGGCTATGTGTCACGAATAAAAGTCCAACAAGGAGGTTACGGAAAAGCACTGTATATCAACCATCCTAATGGCACTACCAGTGTATACGCACACTTGCAACGCTATGGAGATAATATTGTGCCATTTGTACGTAAAAAACAGTATGCCAAAAAAAGCTATACCGTTCATTTTTATCCCGAGCCAGACGAAATATTGATCCAAAAAGGAGAAATTATTGGATACTCAGGAAATACAGGATCTTCTTTTGGGCCGCACCTGCATTTTGAACTGCGAAACAGCGCCAATCAAATTCCATTTAATCCCATGCTTGCTGGGATTCAAATTTCCGACACCCAAAGACCTGTTATCAATGCCGTTTATGCTTATCCTGTTGAGGGTGTTGTCAATCAATCTGAAGAAAAAATCCAATTACCCCTTTTACAAAAAAACGACAGTACATTTGTAGCAGAAACGGTCTATGCTATTGGGAAAATTGGATTTGGTATGGAGCATTTTGATCGTCAAGATGGTTCATACAACAAAAACGGAACCTTTGAGGTTTCGGCATTTCTTAATGGTGAGCAGCACTTTCACGTGCGCTTTGACACCCTTTCTTTTGATGATACTTCACAAATACATAAACTCATAGATTACAATCATTATGTAGACACCAAAAGGAAGGTTATGCGTCTTTATGACCCATTTGAAGAAGCCGTTCCTTTTGTGGATTTTACACAAAACGGGTTTTTATATGTCGATGAAGGAAAAAGCTATACCTATCAGATTAAATTAAGTGATGTAGCAGGAAACAACACCTACTTATTGATTCCTGTTGTGGGTAAAAAAGAAGAGGTTTGGATAACCAAAAATACTGAACAAAAGGGGAAAACAATTCACCCCAACCGTGATTATCTTTTTGAGGTTGGAAACGCCGAAATATATATAGGGACCAAAACCTTTAGCAGTGCAACACCACTAGATATACGAACCGAAAATGACACGCTCCATATCGAGAATCCGTATGCCTATTTTAGTAAACCTTATAAACTCACATTCAAAAAAGAAGACACCTTAAAAGGCGAATATTTAGCCTTTAGGCGAAGTAAACGCTGGGGGTTTTTGACCACACGAAACAAAAAAGGAACTTTTACTACCAAATTAAAAAGCAGTGGTGCAATAACGGTACTTCAAGACACCATCCCCCCTACCATTAAAGATCAAAAAAACATCAGCAATCGATGGATTTCTCTCGAGAAAGACATCCGCTTTACCATTGATGATGCAGGAACGGGAATTAATCGATTTGAGGGATATTTAAACGGAGAATGGGTTTTGTTCGAATACGAACAAAAGAAGAAACGATTGACTTTTACCTTTAAAGACCCCATTAAACTTTCGACAGTAAAACATAATTTAAAGCTAATTGTTTGGGATAAAGTAGGGAACAACACTACATTTGAAACAACGTTTTATCGCAAAGAATGAGAAGCTGCACTATCGTATTGCTATTTTGGCTTTTATCTCCTTTTGTGCTTATTGCACAAACCGCTACTGTTCAGGGAGTTGTAACCAATGAAGACAAAGCCCCTATTCCGTTTGTAACCATCACCACCAATGCAGGAAAAGGGACAACCACCAACGAGAATGGATTTTATCAGATTAATGTCACACCTTCCAAAAAACTTACACTGACATTTTCGCATATTTCCCATGAAAATATAACGCTTACACTAACCCTAAAGCCCAATACAACCACTGAGCTTCACCCTGTAATGAGTACAAAAACAGCACAGATTGGTGAAGTAGTCGTGCAAGCAAATCGGTCAGCAAGGGTGCAAGGAGTAACCGTATTATCACCCAAAACCATACGTGCCATAACAGGCGCAAATCCTGGCGTGGAAAACCTGCTTTTGAGTTTGCCTGGCGTAAATTCAAACAACGAACTAAGCACACAATACGCTGTGCGTGGGGGCAATTATGATGAGAATTTGGTATATGTTAACGGAATTGAAGTCTATCGCCCAACGCTAATTCGGGCAGGGCAACAAGAAGGATTGAGTTTTCTAAACCCCGATCTTATTCAAAACGTTTCGTTTAAAGCCGGTGGATTTGAAGCCGTTCATGGCGACAAACTTTCCTCTGTTTTGGATATTACCTACAAAACACCAACCGCTTCAGAAACAAGTATTGAGGCTAGTTTATTAGGTGGAAGTCTCAGCTACGGAACTGCTGCGAAGAATTGGTCTGCGGTTGTGGGTGCACGTTATCGCGACAATCAACTTTTGGTAAACCAAAAAGAAACAACTGCGCAATATCAGCCTTCATTTGCCGACGTACAAACTTTTATAACCTATCAAAAAAAGGATGCGTGGAAATTTCAGTTTTTAGGGTCTGCCTCTCGAAACAATTATAATTATACCCCACAAACACGACAAACAAATTTTGGCACATTGGCAGAGCCTCGTGCCCTTTTAGTGTATTATAATGGTCAGGAAAAAGATGTGTATCAAACCTATTTGGGGGCACTAAAAACCACATATAAACCCACTGAAAAAAGCCAATACACCCTTATAACGTCTGTATATCACACCCAAGAACAAGAATATTTTGACATACTGGCACAGTATTTATTGGGAACACCTAACACCAATATTGGCGATGAAGATCTGGGAGAATTTTCATTTGCCGAAGGCGTAGGTAGCCAGCACACACACGGCAGAAACGATTTTGATGCACTTATCACTTCCATAGATATCAAAGGAAAACACCAAGGTAAAAAACACCAATGGCGATGGGGAGTTCAACTTAAATCTGAAAATATCCGCGACCGTGTGGTGGAGTGGGAAAAAATAGACTCTGCAGGATTTTCTATTCGTCCCCACGATGTTACAATTAAAAACAATCAACCCTATCAACCTTTTGAAGGTCCCCTGGTGTTGTTTAACAACATTCGGGCAACACAACAAACAACATTAAACCGAATATCAGGTTATTTGCAATGGAACAATCGCTTTTTGACCACAAAACACGTGGCATGGCTTTCTGCAGGAGTGCGCGCACATCACTGGAAATTAAACAATTTCAGCAGCTCAGGAAGCACCTTTTTCAGCCCCCGTTTGCAACTGAGTTTACAGCCTATTCGCAATCCCGATGTCGTATCTAGACTCTCGGTAGGCCATTATGCGCAAGCTCCTTTTTATAAAGAACTACGGGGGTTTGATGGGCAAATTAACCCTGAGGTTGCCCCGCAACAATCGCTTCATTTTGTGGGTAGCCATGACCGAAAATTTAACCTGTGGAACAGGCCTTTTGTACTTCGTACTGCCGTCTATTACAAATCGTTGTGGGATGTCAATGCCTACACTTTGGAAAATGTACGCATTAGGTACGTTGCTAATAACAACTCCAAAGCCCGTATATATGGCTTAGATTTAAGGCTTAACGGAGAATTTGTTCCCGGAACAGAGTCGTGGATTAGCTTGGGATTATTGAAGGCAACCGAAAACCAAAACAACCGTGGGGTTATTGCTAGACCTACCGACCAACGCCTAAAATTTGCAATGCTTTTCCAAGACTATGTGCCGAGGCTACCCTTTTTAAAAATGAATTTGAATTTGGTGTATAATACTGGGCTTCCTGGTGGTTCGCCTAGTTACGCCGATGCCTATGATTATCAGTTTAGACTACGAGATTACAAACGTGCCGATGTAGGTTTTTTGTATGTGATTAAAGACGACACACGCTTCAAAAACACCTTTAAGGCATTTGAAGAGTTGCAGGTAGGTTTCGAAATTTTCAATCTATTCGATGTGCAAAATGCCATTACCAATACGTGGGTGCGAGATGTGTATACACAACGCCAGTATGGCATTCCCAATTATATGACACCTCGTGTGTTTAACGTGAAACTGAGTGCGCGATTTTAACTGTTAGCATAATCCGCTAAAACCTTTACTAACCTATCAATTTCATCTTTTGTGTTGTGTGCAGCAAAAGAAAAACGAAGCGATGGAAAACTGTTTTCTTCAGTTGTAAGTAGTTCTTTCAATACATGAGAACCTGTGTCACTCCCCGATTGACATGCGCTTCCTTTTGAGCAACAAATACCCTGTAAGTCTAAATGAAAAGCAAGCAGTTGTGCTTTTTTTTCGTCCAAAGGGAGACGCACATTTATAAGCGTGTGAGTACTCGCATTTTTATCAGCACAGGCTCCATTAAACTCCATATTTGGAAAGGTATTTTGCAACAAATTCATACAATAGGATTTTAACTCTTGGAGCTTCACCGTATCATGATCTAAAGTTTTGTAGCACATACGCAGCGCCGTTTCCATACCTACGATATTATGCACTGACTCTGTGCCAGCGCGCATCCCACGTTCTTGTGCACCACCCATAAGTAACGCCCCTAAGCCCGTTTTTTTTCTAGCATACAAAAATCCAATGCCTTTGGGGCCATGAAATTTATGTGCCGAAGCAACTGCAAAATCAATAGGCAAATCACCCAAATTCAGTTGGTAATGTCCAATTGATTGTACCGTGTCGGAATGGAAAAGAGCGTCATATTCATGGCATAAATTACCAACTTCTGAAAGATCGATCTTCGTGCCTACCTCATTATTAATATGCATCAGGCTTACCAATTTCTTTCCTGGAATTGTAGAGAGCAGTCGCGTCAAATCTACCATATCAGGCAAACCATTTGGCAACATTTTGACCATATGCAGCGTAATCAAGCCCGTGGTAGCCATGTGCTCCAAAGGATGTAAAACAGCATGGTGTTCTATGGGGGAACTAATTATGTGTTTGACACCCAAATGATGGACTGCACCTTGCAGAACCGTATTATCCCCTTCTGTTCCACCAGAAGTAAAAATGATCTCTTGAGGCAATACGCCAAATTGTTGTGCAATGTATTTTCGAGCAGATTCTACCTTTGCCTTCGCCTTACGTCCAACAGCATGAACAGAAGAAGGGTTTCCATAATATTCCGCTAAAGTTTTATGCATGGCATCAACAACATCAGGAAAAATAGGTGTTGTTGCGGCGTTGTCCAGATAAATCACCTGCATCGGTAGTTAGTTTAGCTCGAAAGTACGTAAGGTTTTGGTAATAATATCAACACACGCCATAAGCTCTTCTTTTGTCATGATTAGCGGAGGCGCAAATCGAATGATATTTCCATGCGTTGGTTTGGCAAGTAAGCCGTTCTCTTTAAGTGCCAAACAAATATTCCATGCCGTATCGCTTTCAGGGCTATCATTAATGACAATGGCATTTAGTAGTCCCTTACCACGAACCAATGTAACGATGTTGCTTGTTTTGATATAATCATTCATGCACTTACGGAAAAGCTGACCTAATTTTCGTGCATTTTGAGCAAGTTTTTCTTCTTTGACAACCGTAAGTGCGGTTGTTGCAACGGCAGCAGCAATAGGATTTCCCCCAAAAGTGCTTCCGTGCTCACCTGGCTGAATCACATTCATCACCTCGTTATTTGCCAATACTGCTGAAACAGGGTATACGCCTCCGCTAAGTGCTTTTCCCAAAATAAGAACATCGGGGGCAGCAAACGTATCAGGCTGACGCAAACAAGAAGAATCACAATCGCAATTTCCACAAACCGCTAATAACGAGCCTGTTCGTGCAATTCCAGTTTGAATTTCATCGGCAATGAAAAGCACCTCATGGGCATTACATAATTGCTGTACCTCACGCAAATAAGTTTCATCTGGCGTAAAAACTCCGGCTTCGCCCTGAATGGGTTCAACAAGAAAACCAACAATATTATTATTAGATGAAAGGACTTCTTTTAAAGCAGCTACATCATTATATGGAACAGAGATAAATCCCGGAGTATATGGTCCAAAATCTTTTTTAGCCACTTGGTCATCAGAAAAAGAGATAATGGTAGTGGTTCTGCCGTGAAAATTCCCATGACACACCACAATTTGTGCTTGTTCTTGTGGAATACCTTTTGTTTGAACACCCCATTTTCGTGCAATTTTTATAGCCGTTTCAACCGCTTCAGCACCCGAATTCATGGGGAGGACTTTATCAAACCCAAAATATTCTGTTATAAATGCCGCAAAAGGACCAAATGCGCTATTGTAAAAAGCACGTGATGTTAGACATAATTTTTGCGCTTGGTCTTGGAGAGATTTTACAATTTTAGGATGGCTATGCCCTTGATTTACAGCAGAATATGCCGAAAGAAAATCAAAATATTTTTTCCCCTCAACATCCCACAAGTATACTCCCTCACCTCGTTCTAAAACAACGGGCAGCGGGTGGTAGTTATGTGCACCATGTTGATGCTCAAGATCAATGAATTTTGCGGTAGGAGAAGTTTTGATAATCATGTAACAAAAATACTAAAGCTCCAGCCAATAAAAAAGCTATAACGAAGTTTGGTATTTATCTTCGATAAAACCAATTAGCTCTTTGTATCCTTTTCGAGGAATTATTACACGTTTACCGTTTGTTAACACTAAAACATATTGTGTGCTGCGTAGTATGGATGCTATGGCGGTGATACAAACAATACACGTTCTACTTACACGGAAAAATGTACCAAATGGTATAAACTTTTTCTCCATTTCGAAAATGGTCTCATTAACCAACAGATACTCACCCTTAGCATGGTGGCTAAGTATTACCTCACACTTATCTTTCCCTTTTTGCGTTTCAATACACAACACATCTTCAATCGAAATGAAATCAATGGCGTTTCGATCTGAAAAAGCAAAGCGCTGATTTCCATGTAATTTTAATTTATCAAGAGGTGCCAGTAAAGAGGCATCATAAACTTTTTTATCAATATTGCTGCTTAGCTTTTTTTCTATTTTATCGACTGTTGAGATAAGATCTTGTATTTCAAGGGGTTTCAATAAATAATCTACCACTTGATAGCGAATAGCTCGCAAAGCAAACTCATCATGTGCGGTACACATTACTACTTGCATGTCCTCATGGCCTACTTCGTCTAAAACATCAAAACCGCTGCCTTCATCAAGAACAATATCCAAAAAAAGGATATCGGGCTTATTGCTGGTTAGGTATCTTATTGCATTAGATTTTTTGCTAAAAGACGCCACTACATTAATATTTGGGCAATACTTTTCGAGGTAATACGAGAAAAGTGCGATATTGCGTGCCTCGTCATCAACAATTACTGCAGTAAACAAGATTGTTTAATTTAAAATATTATTGTAAAAGTATAACATTTTTTTAGAGTATCGCAAACAATTGTTAATACGGTTTATATTTAAATAAATTATAAAAATATCTGATGATTCATATTTCGAGTGTCCAAAATGAACGTGTAAAACAGCTCGTTTCTTTGCAATCTAAAGCAAAATCACGTAAAGAAAAAAAGCAGTTTGTAGTGGAAGGACGGCGCGAATTGCATTTGGCACATCTAGCCAACTACATCATAGAAACCATTTTTTGGTGTTCTGACATTTTAGACGAAGCCCATTTTACGTCTTGGTTTGCATCATTCAAAAGCGACGTACAGGTTGTGAGCGTATCTTTAGCCGTGTATCAAAAAATGGTGATGCGCGATACCACAGAAGGAGTTGTTGGAATTCTTGATCAAAAGGAACAAAGTTTGTCTACATGGCAACCCAAAAAAAGCACACCACTCTTAGTTGTGCTAGAAGCCATTGAAAAACCAGGGAATTTGGGAGCTATCCTACGTACCGCAGATGCGGCAGGCGTAGACGCCGTGCTTGTAACCGAGGAGTATACCGACATTCATAATCCTAACGTGATTCGATCAAGTGTAGGTGGCTTTTTTGCTGTACCAGTTTTTGTGTGTTCAAATGAAGAGGCAAAAGCTTATTTGCTTGAAAATCGCATCGCCATATATACCGCTTCCTTACAGAAAAGTGTTGAGTACAATGCTAATAATTACACCCAATCCACAGCCTTTGTCATGGGTAGCGAAGCCAAAGGATTGAGTTCCTTTTGGTATTCGAAAGAGGCAACTGCAATAAAAATTCCCATGTTGGGGCAAGTAGATTCACTAAATGTATCAGTAGCATCTGCTGTGCTAATCTATGAAGCCATACGTCAACGTAATTGTTAATTTTTGTATCTTTAACAGATGACAACAAAAGAAATAAATGAGAATACGCTCATTGCGCAAGAGTATAAAAACTTATTGCGCAACACCTATCAATCGTTGTCTGCTGCCGACATAAAACTTATCCGGCTAGCGTTTGAAACTGCCGTAGATGCACACAAAGATCAACGTAGAAAAAGTGGCGAACCCTATATTTTGCATCCCATAGCGGTAGCTCAAATTGTAGCTGACCAAATTGGACTTGGCGCAACTTCAATAGCGGCGGCACTCCTTCATGATGTGGTGGAAGACACTTCGCTTACGCTAGAAGATATTGAGCGTATGTTTGGAGAAACCGTTGCCAAAATTGTTGATGGGCTTACCAAAATCTCTAAGCTTAGCAAGGACAAACGTGTCTCTATACAGGCTGAGAATTTCAAGAAAATGCTTCTGACAATGAACGATGACGTTCGCGTTATTCTTATCAAAATTGCAGATAGGCTACACAACATGATGACGCTTCAAGCAATGCCCGAGGAAAAGCAAGTACGCATTGCGTCCGAGACACTTTACATCTACGCACCTCTTGCGCATCGAATTGGAATGTACAACATCAAAACCCAACTTGAGGACATGGCGCTCAAATACACCGAGCCAGAAGTATATTCCGATATCGAAGAAAAAATAAAAGAAAGCCAAGATGAGCGTACAGACTACATCGATAGCTTCACAAAAGAACTCCAAACGCACCTTTCGAAAGAACGTATCAAATTTCGAACCGAAGGACGGTTTAAAAGTATTTTTTCCATTCGAAGGAAAATGCAACTCAAAAATCGAAAATTTAATGAAGTTTTTGACCATTTTGCCGTTCGGATTATTTACAAGTCAACCCCAAAACAAGAAAAGTTTTTAGCTTGGAAGATTTACTCAATCGTTACAGACCATTTTCAGCCAAACCCTATGCGGTTACGTGATTGGATTTCTTCACCAAAATCTACTGGATATGAAGCCCTTCACATTACCGTTGTGGGTCCAGGAGGGAAATGGGTGGAGGTACAAATTCGGTCTGAACGCATGCACGAAATTGCGGAAAAAGGGTATGCCGCGCACTTTAAATACAAACACGGAAGTAAGGACGAAGGTGGTTTGGAACTATGGCTTAACAGGTTGCGAGAGGTATTAGAGTCGCAAGATGCAGATGCTGTAGATTTTGTCAAAGAATTTAAACTAAATCTATACGCTAGCGAAATTTTTGTGTTTACGCCAATGGGTGATTTAAAATCGCTGCCTAAAGGAGCTACGCCCATTGACTTTGCCTTTGCCATACACAGTGAAATTGGAAAAAAAACCCGTGGGGTACGCGTAAACGGTAAAATTGTACCCCTAAACCATGAACTCAATAGCGGAGATCAAGTTGAAATTATTACGTCTGAAACTGCAAAACCCAATGCTAGCTGGTTGGATTTTGTAATTACTTCCAAAGCACGGTCTATTATACGCACAACGCTAAAAACAGAAGAGCGTGCCATTGCTAGTGAAGGTAAAGAACTGCTCCGCCGCAAGCTGCGCCAAATGAAATTCAAATTCAATGATCGAATTATTAATGCAATGGTCGCCTATTTTAAACTCAAAACCAGTTTAGACCTGTACTACCGCATTGGAATTGGGACCATTGACAACAAAATGTTAAAGAAGTTTGCTTCTGAGGAAAACAATCGATTTTTACAATTGTTTAAGCGAAGACCTTCCGACAAACCAAAACAAGAAGAGTTGGATACCAGCCAAATTTCATCATTATATGACATGTTGGTATTTGGTAAAAACAACGAAACACTAGACTATACGCTTAGCCCCTGTTGTAATCCAATAGCGGGTGATGATGTTTTTGGATTTGTTTCGATTAACGAAGGCATTAAAGTGCATAAAAATGAATGTCCAAATGCCATTGGTTTACACTCTAACTATGGGTACAGAATCATAAATGCCAGATGGGTAGACTCAACAAAAGGGTTCTTTAAAGGGAGTGTGCGTCTTTCAGGCATAGATCGGATGGGATTGGTAAACGAAGTAACCCATCTAATTTCGAACGCACACAATGTAGATATTACCCAAATTCATTTTGACACCGAAAACGGCACATTTACAGGAGAGATTAAACTTCATGTGCGACGCGCTTCAACCCTGCATATGCTAATTAATAAACTGGAAAAAATAAACGGGATAGACAAAGTGGTACGGGATTAAGCTGGGTTGCGTATCTTTGTTTTTTGGGTTTTACTTAATGGAAAACGAATTTGAGATTGTTAAGGGTGTTTTTGTCCAATTTTTGGACGGCAACGGGCATAGAAAAACTCCCGAACGCTTTGCTATTTTGGAAGAGATATATCGCAGCGATGTACACTTTGATATCGAGTCGTTGTACATTAATATGAAAACCAAAAACTATCGTGTAAGCCGTGCTACATTGTACAACACCATCGAGCTATTATTGGCTTGCGGGTTGGTGCGAAAACATCAGTTTGGACTGCAGCATGCACAGTATGAGAAATCATATTTTGACAAACAACACGATCACGTAATTCTAACCGACACTGGTGACGTAAAAGAGTTTTGCGACCCGAGAATTCAGGCCATAAAAAAAACCATCGAAGAGGTTTTTGATCTTGATATTCACGCGCACTCCTTGTATTTTTACGGCACTAAAAAAAACAATAAATAACAACCATACATGGCCATTGACTTACTTCTAGGCTTACAATGGGGCGACGAAGGAAAAGGCAAAATTGTTGACGTTCTTACTAAAAAGTACGACATCATTGCACGTTTCCAAGGCGGTCCCAATGCAGGACACACACTTGAATTTGAAGGAATAAAACACGTTTTACACACTATTCCATCTGGAATTTTTCATCCCGATGCTATCAATTTGGTAGGGAATGGCGTTGTTATTGACCCCGTGATTTTCAGGCAAGAATTGGAAAATCTCGAACCTTTTAACATCAATATTCGTAAATCGTTATTGGTCTCAAGAAAGGCTCACCTTATTTTACCCACCCACCGTCTGCTTGACGCTGCATCGGAAATAGCCAAAGGAAAAGCCAAAATTGGCTCTACACTTAAAGGTATTGGTCCAACTTATATGGACAAAACTGGTCGTAATGGTATTCGTGTTGGCGATATCGAATTACCATCATGGAAAGACACCTACAAAACGCTTCGCGATAAACACCTTACCATGATCGAAAACATGAAGGTTTCGCTAGAGTTTTCTATGGAAGAATTGGAAGTTGCTTTCTTTGATGCTGTTGATTACTTGACGTCTGCAGTATCTTTTGTAGATAGTGAAGAGTATCTGCGTTTGGCACAACAAAACAGTCAAAATATTTTAGCTGAGGGCGCACAGGGATCATTATTGGATATTGATTTTGGGACATATCCGTTTGTAACTTCCTCAAATACCACAGCTGCTGGTGCCTGTACAGGATTGGGTATTGCACCCAATCGTATTGGTAATGTGTTTGGTATTTTTAAAGCATATACTACACGTGTAGGAAGCGGACCGTTTCCAACAGAACTTTTTGACGAAGTGGGCGAAACCATGGGCCGTGTAGGACACGAATTTGGCGCAACAACAGGACGTGCCCGTCGTTGTGGTTGGCTGGATTTGGTGGCTTTAAAATATGCTGTTGAAATTAATGGCGTAACACAACTCATGATGATGAAAGGAGATGTCCTTTCGGGTTTTGACGAGTTAAAAGTTTGTACTTCCTATTATTATAGGGGCGAAACTATTAAGCACCTGCCCTACTCACTAAATCCCGAAGAGGTATCGCCGCAGTATATTGCATTACCCGGCTGGAAAGAAGACCTGACAGCGATGCAAAACGAAAGCGAACTACCCAAAACATTCAATGAATACGTTTTGTTTATTGAAGAATATGTGGGCGTTCCTATCAGTATTGTTTCTGTCGGTCCAGACCGCAGTCAAACCATTTTCCGCTCTACTCAATAAAAGGTCAATGAAAACCGCATCGTATTCTTGGTTGTTGTTGTTTTTGTCTTTTGGAATATGGGCACAAGAAAAACAAATTGAGATACGTAAAGCAGGATCTTTTCAAATAGATGAGGAAAATTTTCCGGGTGCAAATATTTTAATACGTGACGCAACACAACAAGTACATTTGGTGCATCAGGGTATGGATGTCTGGTCCGACAAAACCTTTTTCTACAAAAAAGAAAATCGCTTTAATGCCATTGGAAATGTACGTATACAGCAAGGTGATAGCTTGGTTTTAACCAGTAAGTCTGTTGATTATGATGGAAACACAAAGCTAGCCGTCGCTAAAGAAAATGTGTTTCTTGACAATAAAGAAATGCTGCTAAAAACAGATACGCTTTATTTTGACCGCATTGCCGACAAAGCCTATTACCCTGCCAATGGAACGGTATATGACAGTCTTACCACGATTACAAGTATACAGGGAACGTATATTTCTAAAAGCAAAAAGTATCAATTTGAAAATCAGGTGGTTATTACACACCCTGACTTTAAGGTAAACTCTGCTCGTTTAGACTTTTATACCGAAAGTAAGCAAGCTTTTTTTTACGGTAAAACCACCATTGTTGGAAATGATTATGTCGTTCGATGCCAACAAGGATTCTATGACACCCAGCATAAACTTGGGTACTTTAAAAAAGATGCTTCTGTAGATTACAACAACCGAAATATTGTGGGCGATAGCATTTATTTTGATGACATAAGACAGTACGCTGATGCAACGCACAACATTCGTATTACAGACACCATAAACAATACATTTATTATGGGTAATTACGGACAAATTTTCAAGGCGCGTGACTCTGCTATGGTTACCCATAGAGCGGTAGCTATTAATTTGGTTGAGCAAGATTCATTATTCATTCATGCCGATACGCTGATTGCTACAGGACCACCCGAAGAACGCATTTTACGTGGTTTTCACGATGTGCGTATTTTTAAAGAAGATCTGTCAGGCAAAACAGATTCCATTCATTTTAATCAAAAAATTGGGCGGGCTAAATTGATTAGAAAACCCCTTACAGATAAAGAAATACAATTTTTGACTCCGCAAGAAATTGCCCAACGCAATCCCGTTTTGTGGTCTGCGAAAAGTCAAATGAGCGGCGACGAAATACATCTTACCATAGACATGGAGGAAGAGGTTTTAGACTCTCTTTTAATTTACAACAATGCCTTTGTAATTGAGCAAGACAGCTTAAACACCAAGAATTTTAATCAAATTAAAGGTTTGCAACTCAAGGGCAAATTTAAGGGGCGTTCACTGGAGGTTGTAGATGTTATCCAAAACACAGAGATGGTATACTACCTCTACGACGACGAATCTCTTGATCTTGTGGGAATTGACAAAGCCATTTGTAGTGCGTTGCGCTTAACGTTTGAAGAAGACGGTATTGAAAAAGTTACTTTTTTTACCAACCCCGATGGCATTGTATATCCGCCTGAAGAATTACCCGAAAATGCGCGACAATTATTGGGTTTTTCTTGGAGAGAAGACGAACGTATAAAGAAAAAAGAAGACTTGTTTCACGGGGTAGATTTAGAGCAATTTTCGATTCAAGTTACGCCAAAACTGCCTTTAAAAATGATTAAAGAAATACAATAAGCTTCCATGTCATCATTAGTGTCTTTGTTTAAACAACATCAAGCGCAAACGAGTCCCTATCCAACGGAACTAGAGGTTGATCGTGCCAAAGGATGTTATTTATATGACACAAACAACAAGAAGTATTTAGATTTCGTGGCAGGTGTATCTGCATGTAGTTTAGGGCATCGACATCCAAAAGTGGTGCGTGCCATTAAAAGGCAATTAGGCAAATATTTACATGTCATGGTTTATGGTGAGTTTGTTCAGCGCGAACCCGTATTGCTTACAAAATTATTAGCTGACAACCTGCCTGCACCACTAGACACTACCTACCTTACCAATTCAGGCACAGAGGCCATTGAAGGGGCATTGAAACTGGCAAAACGCGTGACGGGGCGTGCAGAAATTGTTGCTGCAAAAAATGCATATCATGGCAACACCATGGGGGCAATGAGTGTAATGGGCTATGAAGAAAGAAAAAGCGCCTATCGCCCATTGATCCCTGGCACAACATTTATATCTTTTAATAGTGTCGAAGATTTAAACAAGATTACCTCCAAAACTGCAGCGGTAATTTTGGAGACCATTCAGGGAGGCGCGGGTTTTATACTACCTGAAAAAGACTATTTGCAAAGCATAAAACGTCGTTGTGAGGAAGTTGGAGCGTTACTTATTTTAGATGAAATACAACCCGGAGTAGGGAGAACTGGAAAACTTTTTGCCTTTATGGATCACGGGATGGTGCCTGACATTTTAGTTATTGGAAAAGGATTAGGTGGCGGTCTTCCAGTAGGAGCATTTATTGCTTCACACGAACACATGGCACAGCTAAAAGAAGCACCCAAGCTAGGTCACATTACTACTTTTGGGGGAAATCCAGTAATTGCAGCCGCATGTAGAGCAACTCTTTCGACCATTATTAAGGAAAAATTAACATCTAAAACACTTGAAAAAGAAAGTCTTTTTAGAAAATATCTCGTTCATGCAAAAATCAAAGAAATTAGAGGAAAGGGATTAATGTTGGCACTGATAATGGAATCGCCCGAAATCGCACAACAAGTTGTAAAACAATCTCTTAGCAAAGGAGTTTTGCTCTTTTTTTTACTTTTTGAGCCCAATGCAATACGCATTTCACCTCCGCTAACTATCTCTGAAAGACAAATAAAAAAAGGCTGTGACATAATTCTTGATGTTATTGACAGTATAAAATGTTGATTACTTTGTTAAAAATTATGCTGTTTACGCCCTTAATCCTAAAAATCATTGACTAGATTTATATAACTAATTGTTATATGGATTTTTCTTTTAGTGATTTTTCTGACATGCCCATCTCTCGATTCGAGTCGATGCTAAAAACAAATGAAATTCATTTCTTTGACGCTACCGAGTTCGAAGAAATAGGGCAACACTATATTGACACAGCAAATTTGCAAATGGCAAAGAAAGCCATAGAAGTTGGGCTTAGTCAACACCCTGAGTCTACAGACCTTACGTTGTTGCTGGTTGAATATTATATTCTCACAAACACTTTTGATGAAGCGCGTGTGCTACTAGACAATGTTCTAATTCTTGAGCCGTATAATGAGTATGCCTATCAGCATCTAGCTATGGTTCAATCCAAAAGCAATGAGCATCAACAAGCTATTGAAACGCTAAAAAAGGGATTGTCTTGTACTCGAAGAAATACTAACCACTACGAGTTTCATTCGCTTTTAGCCATGGAATACCTTTATCTTGATGAGTATTTTATGGCAAAAGAGTATTTTGTTAAATGTTTGGAGGAAGAAGTTACCGATAATCATTCATTGTACAACATCATATATTGCTTTGAATCGCTAAACGATACCGACGGTGCTATTGTGTATATGAACTCATTCTTAGACAAAGATCCGTACAACGAAGTTGCTTGGCATCAGCTGGGGCGTCAATATCTTGCAAAAAAGATGTATGAGCAGGCAATTACTGCCTTTGATTTTGCCATTATTTGCGATGATACTTTTATTGGTGCTTACCTAGAATTAGGCAAAGCACTGGAGCATTTGGGGCGATATAATGAGGCGATTAACCATTACGAAATCACCTTAAATATAGACGACCCAACTGCCTTTGCGTTGCTCCGTATTGGGGCATGTCATTTAAAATTAGGCAACGACGCACTGGGGGTTACATTTCTTGAAAAAGCCATTCATGAAGATCCGCTACTTGACAAAGGCTGGATAGCTTTATGTGAGTATCACATGAACAATAATGCCTATGCCAAAGTACTCAAACATGTAAAAAAAGCTGTAAAAATTGACAATACGAACATGAATTATTGGCAGCTTTATGCAAACGCAAACAAAGCATTAGGATTTTGGAAAGAAGCCCATGAGGCTTATGAGCAAATGGTAAGTCTTGGGAATTATGAAGTACAAACATGGCTTGATTGGGCGAGTGTCTTAGTGCATCTTCAAGAATACGAAAAAGGAATACGCATCATTCGTCAAGGAATTGAATTCCACCCCGAAAACAGTCAATTACATTATATGTTAGCGGGTTTTTATATGATGATGGCCAAAGCCAATGAGGCATCTTATTTTTTAAAAAATGCATATGCCATAAATCCGAACGAGCTTGAGGTGTTCTACGAAACTTTCCCTACTTCACGAACTGCACATTTGGTTAAAGATACCTTATCACTTTCCTAGTTTGTTCGAAGCTATTGTGTAGTTTTACAACATCAAACAAACGTTGTAGTTAGTTAATGAAGCAAGCGTATAAGCATTTTATTGTCATCTATTTAAAAGGCATCGTTATGGGTGCAGCAGATGTGGTTCCTGGTGTTTCGGGAGGTACCATTGCGCTTATCACCCATATTTACGAACGTTTAATTCGTGCCATTGATACCCTTTCTATTTCTCTGGTTTTACAGCTTTTTTCTGCAAAACGAAAAGAAGCATGGCATACACTTGACGGCAATTTTTTACTCTCTTTGGTGCTGGGTATTAGCACCAGTATTCTTTTGGTAACAGGTCTCATTTCATGGGTATTGGAAAACCACCCCATTCCGCTTTGGGCGTTCTTTTTTGGACTTATTTTAGGGAGTGCTTTTATTCTTAAAAATACCGTTTCAAATTGGAATGTGACTGCTTTTATATGGCTTTGTATTGGTGCGGCTATTGCATTAGGCATTGGGTTGGTTTCGCCAAGCACAGGGTCTGATAATCTGATTTATTTATTTTTTTGCGGTATGCTGGTCGTAATTGCCATGATACTACCTGGTATTTCTGGCGCATTTATTTTGATTTTGTTGGGAGCATACGGAACAGCATTAGAAACTGTTGAACAATTAAAGAACTTTAGTCTTGAAGGAATTATTGTTTTTGCCGTGATGGCCTCAGGAGGTTTGATTGGGTTAAAAGTTTTTTCAAAAGCATTACGCTGGCTGTTCATTCATTTCAAAAATATGGTATTGGCAACAATGACAGGATTTTTGTTGGGATCATTATATAAAGTTTGGCCATGGAAAAAAGTGACTGAATTTTACACAAATAGCCATGGCGAAGAAACAGCACTCAACACAAGTGCAGTAATTCCAGACGTTTCTGACCCTTCCTCACAATTTACTTTTGCATTGGCTGCATTTATACTTGGTGTTGCACTATTATATATATTGGAACGATTAAGCAAAAGCCAACCCAATGTATAATCGTTCATTTTCAGATTATTTGCTCTTAGCATTAAAGGGGGCTGCCATGGGTATTGCCAACAAAATTCCTGGTGTTTCCGGAGGGATTGTTGCGGTGGTTACTGGATTTTACCGCGAGCTTATTTTTTCATTTCAACGACTTAATTTTAAGGCTGTAACCCTCCTTTTTCGAGGACGATTCAGTGCATTTTGGCAATACATCAATGGAACCTTTTTGTGTGCCCTTTTGTTGGGTATTATTGCCAGCTATTTCACGCTTTCATTGTTTTTAGATGTGGCACTCTCTACCTACCCCCTTTATGTATGGGCGGTTTTTTTTGGATTGGTTTTGGCTTCCGCAATATTATTATTTCGCAATTATGACGCTTGGAACGTGCAAACCGTTCTTTTTGCACTTACTGGACTTGCCGTAGGTATTGGACTGAGTGTTCTTTCTCCTTCGGGACAAAACACTAATTTAGTTTATGTGTTTTTTTGTGGTGTGGTCAGTATTGTGGGCATGACACTTCCAGGCCTTTCTGGGTCATTTTTACTAATCCTTTTGGGCAACTATACGCTTCTTTTGGTCGATGCAGTAAACGCTTTTGGAAAATGGGTGATTAGCTTAGTAAATACGAATATAGAATTATCGGCACAAGACGAAAATTACGCACTGTTATTCGGGGTTTTCTTAGCAGGTTCTTTGGTTGGTATTAGCGGACTCTCGGCACTTATTCATCGTATTCAACAAAAAGCAGATAAACAATTACAAGCAACCCTAATTGGTTTTGTTTTTGGTTCATTATTTATACTTTGGCCCACAAACAAAGTGTCCAGCTTGGATGCTGCACTCACAATCCAATCGACTATTTGGGCGATTTTTTGGGGGCTATTGGGGGTCGTAATTGTATTTTTATTAGACTATTATGAACGAAAAAAATAGAAAACGTTTTGGCCTTTTGGGGTGTAACATTGACTACTCCTTTTCAAAAGTATATTTTACTGAAAAATTTGCGCGCGAAAAGAGAGTCCAACACAGCTATGAGAATTTTGATCTTCCGAATCTTAATGGTTTTGGCGAACTACTTAAAACACCCAACATTAAGGGAATGAATGTTACCATTCCTTACAAACAAGAGGTAATGCCTTTTTTGGATGAACTTGATGAAGTTGCAGCAGAAATTGGCGCAGTTAACACCATTGTTTTTCGTGCTGACGGCACCACAAAAGGGTATAATACCGACTATATTGGTTTCCAAAATAGCATTTCACCATTACTCCCTGAAAACACCACAGCGGCTTTGGTATTAGGTACGGGAGGCGCATCAAAAGCCATTGTTTACACATTAAACAAAATGGGAATCAGCACGCAATATGTTTCGCGAAAAAGTTCGAAAAACGCTATTTCATATGATGAACTTACACCTGAAATAATAAATTCACACAAGCTGATTGTAAACACTACTCCTTTGGGCACTTTTCCTGAAGTGGCACAAAAACCAACAATTGACTACAGCCATTTAACTGCAAATCATGTACTGTATGATTTGATTTACAACCCTGCTGAAACAGCTTTTATGAAAGAGGGATTAAAGCGAGGCGCAAAAGTTTGTAATGGCAAAAACATGTTAATTGGACAAGCTGAAGCCGCTTGGAAACTATGGAATAGCTGAATTTTTTTGGCTCCTTTGCGATTAATTGTATATTGGTAATGATTTTAAAATCATAGCTATGTTGGAACACACCGACAACGATTTGCCTAAGGCAAACGAAGAAAACGTAAGTGAAAACACTTCTACCACAACTCCTGAATCTTCAGAAGAGAACACCTCAACTACTGACAACGAGGCGGTTACAGAAGTGCTGACTGAAGAAACAATTGAAAGTGCTTCTAAGAAAGAAATTGAAGAAGATGAAAGTTTTTCTGAAGACTCCCCACAAAACGATGATGAAGCCGAAGACGAGTCTTCAAATGAAAACATAGACGATAATCAGTTTGAGGCAATGGAACTCAAAGAATTGGTTGCCTTTTTTGCTGCTACACTCAAAAAAGAATCGGCACAAAATCTTAAATCAACGGTGGAGCCACTAGTTAAGGCATTTAACCAAAAGCTGGCACTTAAAGAGAAAAAACAAAAAGAAGTGTTTATTGCCGACGGAGACAACCCAGATGCTTTTTTCTTTAACCCACCAATAAAAAAGGAGTTTGACGCCTTATACCGTCGCTATAAATCTGACAGGGGTGCCTATTATCGAAACTTAGAAGAAAAGCAACAAAAAAACTTAGCACTCCGACTTGCACTCATTGAAGAATTAAAAGGTCTTATCAATGTAGAACAAGACATTAAAATCACCTATAATCAGTTTAAAGATTTACAAAAACGTTGGAAAGAGACAGGGCAAGTACCCCGCATAGAAGCCAATAATGTTTGGAGAACATATCACCATCACGTTGGACATTTTTATGATTTTTTACACCTCAACAGGGAACTTCGGGAGCTTGATTTTAAATTTAATCTAGAGCAAAAGCTAAAGATTTGCGAACAAGCCGAGACGTTGGTGAGCGTAGAAGACATTTCGAGGGCGTTTCGCGATTTACAAAACCTCCACAAAAAATGGAAAGACGAACTTGGACCTGTGGACAAAGAACACAGTGAAGAAGTTTGGGAACGCTTTAGCAATGCCACCAAAGTAATCCATGAAAAGCGGCGATATTTTCTAAAAAATCAAGAGGAAATACATGAGGCAAACCTGGCAAAAAAAAGAGCTATTCTTGGGCAAATTCACGATTTACTTCAACAAGAAATTTCAGCCAAAACAAACATCCATGAGTTTGCTAAAACATATGATGGGCTTCGTGAAGCATTCTTTGCTGTTGGAAAAGTTCCTCAAAAAATGCGAGATGATCTATGGAGAGATTTCAAAAGAAATGCAAGAACATTTAATAAAAAACGAAACCAGTTTTACAAACAATTAAAAAAAGGACAAGCCGAAAACGTGGCAAGACGAGAAGAACTCATTGCGCAGGTAGAAGCACTCAAATCACAAACAAACTTTAAAGAAATCACCCCTAAAATTATTGCAATTCAAAGTGAATGGAAAACCCTTGGGCCTGTAAACAGGAAAGACAATGCCAGACTTTGGAATATTTTTAGAGAAAATTGTGATGAATACTTTTCACAACTCGATGCATCTCGAAACAAAACAACTGCAGAGGAGAAAGAAAATTTAATTCTAAAAAATGCCATTCTAGATGAATTAAAAAACAGTCTTGAAACTCCAAAAACAGAAGAAGAACTTGATGCCCTTGCAGAAAAGTGGAATAGTATTGGTCGTGTGCCCAGAAACAAAATTAAAATAGCACAAGAGTTTAGTAAACTTATTGACAAAGCTTATGTGTCAATCGGGGTTTCTAAAGCAAAAATTACACAAAAAAGTTACCAAAACAAACTGGAAAACATCCGTGATGATAAAGACGGTGTGCGAAAAGAACTACACATGGTAAATCGTCGTATTGAGGAGGCAAAACAAGAAATAATTCAATTGGAAACGAACCTTCAATTCTTCGGAAAAAACCAAGAAGGAAATCCTATTGTAGAAAAAGTTCGTAAGGATATTGACAACCATAAAAAACGACTGGCTGAATTAGTAGAAAAGAAACGCTTGATAAAGAAATTACAATAATATCAACCCACCTTTTTTTTTGCGGCTTTCCATAAAGTTTCCCACTGCTCAGCCGTGAGGGTTTTGAGTGATAATTTTTCCGTCTCTGCTTGCTTTTCCATGGCTTCAAATCGGGTTTTAAATCTCTTGTTGGTCGAGGCAAGTGCATCATCTGGGTTTACCCCTAAAAATCGAGCATAATTGACAAGTGAGAAAAATACATCACCTAGCTCTGCTTCGATCTTTGCCTTATCGTTTTGCTCAATTTCATGTTCCATTTCTTTAAGTTCTTCAATGATTTTTTCTCTCACTCCATCAATAGAATCCCAATCAAAACCAATACCAGCAGCTTTGTCTTGCATGCGGCTTGCCATTACCATACTGGGCAGCCCTTTTGGCACGCCCGAGAGTACCCCTTTGTTACCCTCCTTAAGTTTTAGGTTTTCCCAATTTCTCTTTACCTCCTCCTCGTCAGCTACCTGAACATCTCCATAAATATGTGGATGACGTTTAATGAGTTTTTCAGCTATGGCATCTGCAACATCACCAATATCAAAAGCATCTTTTTCACTTCCAATTTTGGCATAAAAAATAATATGCAATAGCACATCACCTAACTCATTTTTTATGGCTTCTAAATCATTTTCAAGAAGGGCTTCACTCAACTCATAGGTTTCTTCAATTGTCAAATGGCGCAGCGTTTGAAACGTTTGCTTTCTATCCCATGGACACCCATCACGCAATTCGTCCATTATTGTAAGCAACTGATCTAGTGCTTTAAGCTGTCGCGTGCGTTTGTTATCCATTAGCGCAAAGCATTTTTGTCTGGAAAGCGCATCGTATACTCAGGGGTTATTTTTCCACGTGAGATTTGATTCAACTTAGTTTTGAGTAGCCTCTTTTTGAGTGGTCCCAGCTTATCCGTAAATAATATCCCTTCAACATGGTCATATTCATGTTGAACAATTCGGGCAGCAATACCGCTTATTTCTTCCGTAATATGCTTAAAGTTTTCGTCGTAATACGCAATTTCTATAGTTGCCTGGCGTACCACATCTTCTCTGACATCTGGAATACTTAAACAACCCTCATTGAAAGACTCTTGTGGGCCGCTATAAGATGTAATTTCAGGATTAATAAAGACTTTTTTAAAGTCTCTAATATCACGACGTTCCACAATGTCAAGGCTGTTATCTTTACCAAAAGGACTTCCATCCACTATAAATAATCGAATAGACTCTCCTATTTGAGGCGCAGCCAAACCAACACCATAGGCCGCGTACATGGTTTCCCACATATCATCAATAAGTTGTTTTAGGTTTGGGTGGTTTTTTTCAATAGGTTGTGCTTTCTTTTTTAGCACAGGGTCGCCATAGGCGACAATTGGAAGAATCATATGCTTTGTTGTTGATCTAAATACCCCTGCAAGATAAGCGTTGCACTCAATTTGTCAATAACCTCCTTTTTTTGACGTATTTTTTTAGGGGCGCCACTTTGTATAAGTGACTGTTGAGCCATTTTTGAGGTATATCTTTCGTCTTGTCTGGCTATTTTTAGCAAGGGAAATTTGTGTTTTACTTGAGTTATAAAGACTTTAATCTGCGACTCAATAGCCGAAGGAGTATTGTCGCGCTGCTTGGGTTCGCCCACCACAAGATGGGATACATTTTCTGTATCAAAATAATGCTTCATAAACGACATAAGCATATCGGTTGATACCGTATCTAACCCAAAAGCACAGGTTTGCAATGGGTCTGTGACCGCAATACCGCAGCGCTTTTCTCCGTAATCTATTGCCATGATTCGCATGATGTTGCAAATGTAGGCAATGAATTTTTGACATTCCATGAATAGGTTTGTCTTCAAGACTGTATCTTTGAAAAAAATTTAAGATGAGCAGAGCATTAATCGAAGCCGCTTGGGATAACCGAGACCTATTAAAAGAAGAAGAAACGCAACATGCTATTCGTTCTATTATTGACCAACTGGATCAAGGGACACTAAGGGTAGCCACGCCAACTGCCAACGGATGGGAGGTAAACGAATGGGTGAAAAAAGCTGTTGTATTGTATTTCCCAATTCAACAAATGGAAACTATTGAAGTAGGTCCTTTTGAATTTCATGACAAAATTCCACTTAAAACAGGTTACAAAGAAAAAGGCATTCGAGTTGTTCCGCATGCGGTAGCCCGAAAAGGAGCTTATATTTCTGCAGGCACAATTTTAATGCCATCGTATGTAAATATTGGGGCTTATGTTGATAAAGGCACCATGGTAGACACTTGGGCAACTGTAGGTAGCTGTGCGCAAATAGGCAAAAACGTTCACCTTAGTGGTGGCGTAGGTATTGGCGGTGTTCTTGAACCCCTTCAAGCTGCTCCTGTTATTATTGAAGATAATGCGTTTATTGGCTCACGATGTATTGTTGTAGAAGGCGTTCGCGTAGAAGAAGAAGCTGTTCTGGGAGCAAATGTAGTCCTCACGGCATCGACTAAAATTATTGATGTTACGGGGAATTCTCCAATTGAGCTAAAAGGACGTGTACCTGCCCGATCGGTGGTGATTCCAGGAAGTTACACCAAAACCTTTCCTGCTGGTGACTATCAAGTGCCGTGTGCCTTAATTATTGGAACACGCAAAGAAAGTACCAACAAAAAAACATCGCTTAACGATGCGCTTAGAGAACATAACGTTGCGGTATAAGTAATGATGATTAGTGTCATTATCTCACATTACAAAAACGTTGCGAATCTGGCGTTAATTCTCGATGCGCTTGACAAGCAAAGTGTCGACGGGTTTGAGGTAATTATTTCTGAAGATGGTCAAGACGATGCTACAAAACAATTTCTGGCTTCGTCTTCTTATTCATTTCCATGGCAACACACAACTCAAAAAGATATAGGGTTTAGAAAGACTCGTATTTTAAATACTTCTGTAAAAAAAGCAAAAGGATCTTTTTTGGTATTTATTGATGGGGATTGTGTTCCACACATACATTTTGTAAAAGCCTATCAAAAAATGGAAAACAGCAACTTGGTTTGTTACGGCAGGCGAGTAATGCTTTCAGAAAGCATGACGCAAAAACTTCAAAAAAAGCGTGAGTTCAATGGACTTTCTTTATTGGATTTGGTAATGGGTGGCGCTGCAAAAATCAAAGACGGTATTTATAGTCCTTCTTTCCCTTTAAGCACAAAAGAACGTGGGCTAAAAGGGTGCAACTGGGGAGTCAAAAAAGAGTTGCTCCTCAAAATTAATGGTTTTGATGAAGTCTATGTACACGCAACTGTTGGTGAAGATGATGATGTCGAATGGCGACTTAAAGGCATTGGTCTCAAAAAACACTCCATGAAAAACAACGCCATTGTGTATCATTTATATCACAAAAGAACCTATAATCAAGAAGGAACAATCATCAATCAACAATTGATGCAAGAGCGTATTGCGCAAAACAAATTTGTTTGCGCCGATGGAATACTTAAGGCGTGACACAAAGCATTACACCTCTTATTTCAGAAAGGAGATTAAACGCTTATATGTTCTTTGAGCTCTAAACGAAAGTACTTTTAAAAAGCCAAACCTAACTTTTCCAATAAGGCTTTTAATTGAACCCTCTAGCGAGCCTTGCACTGCTAGTGTGGGCTGAGACCAAAACATTTGAATTATATTTTTTTCAATGCATTGGTTATGAAACCAATCAATTGGGACATTCATTTTTTCTTTTTCAAGATGTGCTAAAATACGTTTTGCACCCTCATAATCAATTAAATACGCACCTGTCATTCTGCCACTTTGTTCGGGATATAAATACAAACCTTCTTTTCGTTTGCTTCTCGGAATATATTTTAGTCGAGAATCTTCTAGCGAAACCATAAATGAACTTAGGTTTCTGTGATTAATTTCTGTAAGAATTTTATTCAATAAATGAATGTTAGAATAAAAGCGAATATCATCCTCGAGAATAAGTGCAAGTTGGTGCTTTTCTTTAACAATTTCTTGATAAGCTAATATGTGCTTAAACGAACATGATGTTGATGGCTTTGCCTCTCGCATCTTCCCTGTGAAAAAAGTATTCAGCCTTGACTTATCTAAAGTATTAATATCTCCATCAAGAATAAACGAAGTGTCGAAATTTTTACCTTTCAGTTCATTTTCAATTCCAGCTCTACGCTCTACTGCCGTACTTACATGAATGACATATGTTTTCATAGCGAAATTGTTCTACTTTACAATGATGTAATTTTTACTTCCACCCAATACCTTACCTCCAAAAAACACGCGCTCTATCCAAATGATGACACGGTATTTACGCTTTTCGTGTTTTGCCTCGGGTCTACCAATCACGTTTGGGCCTGAAAAACGAAGCATCTCTTTCCAATCAAGGGTTTTTATTTTGTTATGCATGACCTTTGGATGGGTTCCTTTGAACTTTAAACAATAATCCATGCGGCCATAATCGTACCCTTCAGCATATTTTTCATATTCGGCTTTGGTGGCGGCATCTCCTCTGTAGGCCCTAGCGAAATACATGCGCTTTTGACGCATTAATTTCGGAGGGCGTACCCACCCGTAATGGTACATATTTGCGCTTAGCTTAACCACATTTAGTTTTGATGTACCTTCTTTTTGTCTGTAACTAACACCATCAAAATCAGGGATACGTCGAAAAGATTGTGCATCGGCAAAAGAATGAATTTCAGGGTCGTTTCTAACAATGCGTATTTCGTGTGGATACCAACAATGATCACGAAAATAATGATCATAGTCGCCATAAAAATGAAAATAATTAAACAAAAAACCGTCAACGGCAGTGTTGTTTAAATACCGCTTACATTTAGTTGTAATCTCATCGTAATCTTCCTCGTGAATAAGTTCATCTCCCTGAACATAAAGCAACCAATCTCCAGTACAGGCAGCTTTGGCTATATCGGTTTGATGAGCGTACTCAGTTCCATTGGTAAAGGTTTCTAAGTCCCATTCGGTATGAATGATTTTGATTTTGGGAGATTTTAATCCAAGTAGTTTTTCTTCTGAATTGTCGTCGTCATCTCCTTTGCCAAGGGCAATAACAAATTCATCTACAATAGGAAGTGCAGACTGAATGGACTCAAGGATTGGGTAGTACAGTTTGGAGGTGTTACGCAAAAAAGTAAAGCCGCTAATTTTCATTGATTCAAAGGTAGCATTTTTACTTCCATAAACGAAAATAGAGTAGTTTTGCCATATGCGTGTAGGGTATGATGCAAAACGGATTTTTCACAATGGCAGTGGCTTGGGGAATTATAGCCGGGATTTGGTTCGTATTCTTGCGCAATCTTTTCCTAAAAACGAGTATTTCCTCTACAACCCAAAAAAAGCAACGCTCAACCGTTGGAAATTTTTTGCAAATACTTTTGAAAAACAACCCAAAGGCATTTGGCGATGGCTGCATTCGGTGTGGCGTCAAGGGCCTGTAGTACAGCAATTAAAAAAAGACCACGTTGACATCTTTCACGGGCTAAGCGGCGAACTACCAAAAGGGCTTATGATTCCTGGCGTAGTAACCGTACACGATTTGATTTTTATGCGTTTTCCAGCACTCTACAAAGCTGTTGATGTATACATTCATAAACGGAAAGTGATTCACGCTGTTAATAGTGCTACAAAAGTGGTGGCTATTAGTGAACAAACAAAGGCTGATTTAATTGCGTTTATTGGAGTTGATGCAGCAAAAATCGAGGTAATATATCAAGGGTGTCATCCTGTATTTAAACAGAAATTATCGTTGCCTGAAAAAGGAGAAATTGCACGCAAACACCAACTTCCCAAAAAATATGTGTTATACGTAGGCACACTAGAGGACCGAAAGAATGCGTTATCTATTGCAAAAGCACTTAAAGAAACTGCATACCCGATGGTTTTTGTGGGGCGTGTGAAAGCACATGGTGAAAAACTAAAAGCATTTGTTGCAGAAAACAATATGCAAGATAGAGTGTTGTTTATAGAACATATATCTGTTGAAGATTTAGCTGGAATTTATCAAAATGCCCATGTATTTTGCTACCCTTCATTTTTTGAGGGATTTGGAATTCCAATCATTGAGGCATTGTATAGTGGAATACCTGTGGTTACTACCGCTGGAGGCTGTTTTCAAGAAGCTGGAGGAGCATCAAGTATTTATGTAAATCCAACCGATGAAAAGGCGTTGCAAAATGCCGTTGAGCAATTGTATGCAGAAACAGAAGAAAAGCGGCAAGCACGAATTGAAAAGGGATATGCACATGTAGAAAGATTTGATGACGCTACTTTAGCAAAAAAGTGGAATAACCTCTATAAATCTCTGCTATCGTGATAAACACAATTTGTTTTTTCAATACAGCAATTCCTTGGGGTGGTGGAGAAAAATGGCATTTTGAAATGGCAAAATCATTACACGACTCTGGGCACAGTGTTTGGATAATATGTCATAAAAAAAGTGTGCTTTTAAAAAAAGCCATTGAACACGGAATTCCGCATAAAACCATTAGAAACAGCAATATCAGTTTTTTAAACCCTCTTAAACTTTTTTATGTAAAAAGACTTTTAAAAAAACATAACGTAACAACACTGATCCTCAATCTTTCTCAAGATGTCAAACTTGGAGGAATGGCTGGCCAGATGGCTTCCGTACGGCGTATTATATATCGAAGAGGAAGTGCAATTCCAGTTAGAAACTCTACCCTAAATAGATTTTTATACAGTAATATTATCGATGAAGTACTTGTAAACTCAAAATCAACAAAAGACTGTATTTTACAACACAATTCGACACTTTTTCCTGAAGAATATATTACTGTAATTCCAAATGGAATTGATTGCGATGCTTTTAATAAAAAAGCATTCACTCCTTATTTTAAGCGTACATCAACAGCATTGGTTTTAACTAACTTGGGGAGACTTGAAGAGCAAAAAAACCAACTTTTTTTGATAGATGTGGCTCGCGAATTAGTTAATCGGGGAATTGAATTTCAGCTGATAATCGGAGGGAGCGGTAGGTTAGAAGATTCTATACGCACAAAAATTAAAGCGCTGGACGTAGAAGATTATGTCAGGCTTGTGGGTTTTGTCGACAACCCAAAAGACTTATACATGAGTGGTGATCTCTTTTTATTACCCTCACACTGGGAGGGCTTTGGATATGTAATTGCCGAAGCGGGAGTATGTGAAAAGCCAACAATTGCATTTAATGTAAGTTCAAACCCTGAAATTATTAAACACAATGAAACGGGTGTTTTGATACCCGCAAATAATCTTCATGCTTTTTGTGACGCTATTGTTGCATTTGATAAAAAGCGATCATCCATAGCTGAGGTAGGAGAAAAAGCAAAACAACACATACTTAACACCTACAACAAAGCAACTATAAACAAGAAGCTGCACGCATTTTTGCTGCATCCAGTGCAGAAAAAAATCACAGCCATTGTAACTACTTATAACGAAGAAAAAAACATTGAAAAGTGTTTAGAATCTATTAAATGGGTTGATGAAATTCTAGTAATAGATTCGTTTAGTACCGACAAGACAGTAGCCATTTGCAAGCAATACGGAGCTACTGTTCTACAGCGTAAATACGTTTGTGCCTCAGACCAAAAGAATTGGGCAATTCCTCAGGCAAAACACCCATGGATTGTGCTGCTTGACGCAGATGAGGTGGCCGAATCTACCTTAACCGATGAAGTGGCTGAAATTCTGCATACACGACCTAAGCACACTGCTTACTGGCTAAAAAGAAAAAATTATTTCTTGGGTAAATATGTTCGCTTTTGTGGTTGGCAAAACGATCATGTGGTGCGATTTTTTCACAGAGATTATCATAGATATGAAAATAAAATGGTTCATGAAGAAATTGCAAGTACTCAAAAATTTGGTGTACTAGAAACAAAGATTAACCACTACACCACCTACGATTTAGACGTCTACACCAAAAAAATAGAACGCTATGCACAATACGCCGCGCAAGAATTTATTCAAAAAAAGAAGAAGGTTAACGGGTATCATCTTTATGTAAAACCAACTTTTAAGTTTTTTCACAGTTATATCATTCGAGGTGGCATTTTCGATGGAAAAACTGGTTGGATCATCTGTAAATTGCGTGCTCGAGAAACTTTCCTAAAAGCATATTTAGTAAAAAAAGAATTCCATGATTTCTGATTTAAAACCTTATTCTTCCGCTTTACATGAGGGAAAAACACTCCTCTACCCTGCCGATACCATTTGGGGGTTGGGCTGTGATGCAACCAATCAAGAAGCGGTAAACAATCTTTTTAAACTCAAAAACAGATCTCTAGACAAACCCCTCATTGCCCTCGTTGACTCTGTAGAAATGCTATCCAAATACGTTGCGTTTCTTCCCAAAAATATAACGGAATTACTGCAAAGCGACCACCCCACTACCCTAGTCTATCCAAAAGGAAAAGGACTCGCCAACGGCGTTATCAGCCAAAACGGAAGTGTAGCCATCAGGATTCCCAAACCGTGCTTTGCTTTGGATTTAATTACGGATTTTGGAAAACCCATCGTTAGTACCTCGGCAAATCTTAGCGGTGCGCCCATTCCAGCTACTTATAGCGAAATAGCCCAACATATTTTGGTGCATGTAGACGAAATAGTACCTTTGGAAAAAGACAGAATAGCCAGTGTTCCCTCGAGAGTTTTGCAACTCATGTCTGACGGAACCGTGAAGCAATTACGATGAAAATCACAACAAAAAATATCGAACAAGCACTTGACCATGAAGTGTTTAGCCATGTACGAGAAGCTGCAGACGCCTTATCAATGGACACCTATGTCATTGGAGGCTTTGTGCGCGATCTTTTTTTAGGTCGCAAAACGGGTGCTGATATCGATATTGTTGTTGTGGGAAGCGGAATTGCTCTTGCCAAAAAAGTTGCTGAGTTGCTCCCTGGTAAAAATCAAATTCAAGTGTTTAAAACCTATGGCACTGCCATGATTAAATGGAACGAAATCCAACTCGAATTTGTAGGCGCCCGAAAAGAAAGCTATTCAGAAGATAGTCGAAATCCAGTAGTGGAAAACGGCACACTAGAAGATGATCAAAACCGCAGGGATTTTACCATAAACGCACTAGCGCTTTGCTTAAATTCCAAAAACTTTGGTAATCTCTTAGATCCTTTTAACGGCATTCAGGATTTGAACAATGGCATTATTCGTACTCCATTAGCACCTGATATTACCTACTCCGACGATCCGTTGCGCATGTTGCGTGCCATTCGATTTGCCACCCAACTTGGATTTACCATCGAACAAAATTCATTAGACTCCATTACCAATAACAATAAGCGTATTTCAATTTTATCTAATGAAAGAATTGTAGAAGAGCTACACAAAATTATGGCCTGTCAAAAACCTTCGTCAGGGTTTCTGTTGTTAGAAAACACAAAGCTATTAGGACATATTTTGCCCGAACTCATTGCCCTAAAAGGAATAGACGAAGTAGAGGGTCAGCGTCACAAAGATAATTTTTATCATACCCTTGAAGTAGTTGATAACATTTGTTCTTATTCCGAAAATCTTTGGCTCCGCTGGGCGGCACTTTTGCATGACATTGGCAAAGCACCAACAAAAAAATTTGATAAAAAAGTGGGATGGACGTTTCATGCGCATGAGTTTGTCGGTGCCAAAATGGTGTATAAACTATTCAAGCGACTTCGCATGCCACTAAATGAAAAAATGAAGTACGTGCAAAAGTTGGTGTATATGAGCTCCAGGCCCATTGTAATTGCACAAGACGAAGTTAGCGACGCAGCTGTTCGCCGACTTGTTTTTGATGCTGGAGATATTCTAGACGATCTGTTATTGCTCTGCAAAGCAGATATCACTACCAAAAATCCGAAGCGTTTTGCCCGCTATCATGAAAATTTTGAAATCGTAAAACAAAAGGTAATTGAGGTTGAAGAAAAGGATCACATTCGAAACTTTCAACCTCCTGTTACAGGAGCGGAAATCATGCGTATTTTTGCCTTAAAACCGTGCAGACAAGTAGGTGAAATTAAAGAAGCCATCAAAGAGGCTATTTTAGAAGGACAAATTCCAAACGACTATGATGCTGCCCATGCCTTTATGTTAACCAAAGCAAAATCATTAGGATTAACTCCCGCATAGCTATGTATAAAAACCTACAACGATGGACACGTATTTCGCTTATTATCATATACTTGGTTATTGCTGCTGGGGCAACAGTACGCATGACCGGTAGCGGAATGGGATGTCCAGACTGGCCTAAATGTTTTGGCTATATTATTCCACCAACACAGGCAGAACAGCTCGCCTGGAAGCCCAATACCAAGTTTCGCAAAGGCAATGTAATTATCAATAAAGACCATTTGTTAGTTGCTACTACAACCTTTATTTCCTCCGAAAATTTTAATGCTAACCAATGGGAGCCTTACACCAAACATGATTACGCAGATTTTAACGCCACGCATACTTGGATTGAATTCATTAACCGATTGTTAGGAGCACTCTCGGGGTTAGCTATTTTAATTTTGTTTGGTTACAGCCTAAAGTGGTGGCGAAAAAAACCCATCATATTTATTTTTTCTCTGCTCTCTCTTTTAGGGATTTTATTCCAAGCTTGGCTTGGAAAAACAGTAGTAGATTCCAACTTATTGCCCTTAAAAATTTCGTTACACATGTTAATGGCACTTATATTAGTGGGGATAATATTAGTTATTCGTGTATCGTCTAAGTCATTTGGATTAAGCAAGTTACCTTCAAAAAAAGTGAGACTGTTGCTTTATGGCACTTTTGCGCTAACACTTGTTCAGGTTGTGCTGGGCATACAAGTACGCCAGTTTGTAGATGTGCAAATTGACCGCTGGGGATACGATTTGTCACAATTTTGGTTGGCTACACCCGAGCTTAGTTTTTATATCCATCGCAGCTTATCTTTATTGGTAATTGGTGCTAACGTATGGCTGTTTGCCCTTGTACTAAAAGACCAAATAGAACAGATTTTTATCAAACGTATTCTATGGCTTGTGGGAGGAGAAGTATTACTTGGCATTGCCATGTATTATTTTGATTTTCCGTTTGCTACTCAACCCTTACATTTGCTTCTTGCTACGCTATTGTTTGGCGTTCAGCTATACTGGATTTTACGCATCAATTTACACCGCTATGATTTATCACTTTAGAGTAATTTTAGACACCAAAGAAGACGTTTTCCGCGATATTGTATTGGAAGAAAGTGCAACCTTTGAAGATTTTCATGATGCCATCACCCAAGCTTTTGGATTTGGTGGTTCTGAAATGGCTGTGTTTTACGAAAGCGATGACGATTGGCAACAAGGCGACTCCATTTCATTATTTGACATGGGAGAAGAAGACGTACGTCGTATGAGCAATACACCGCTCAATGAAGTTTTTCCGCACATTTCCAAAATGCTATATGTCTATGATTTTTTAAATCTTTGGACTTTCTTTATTGAGCTTATAGAAACCGACGAGCCCAAGGCTGGAAATACTTATCCAATGGTTCTTTTTTCACATGGCGAAGTGCCCGAAGAAGCACCCGAAAAAACGTTTACTGCCGAAAAGGACGAATGGAGTGAAGGCGATTTTGAAGAAAATGGATTAGACGAGGACGCATACGAAGATCCTGCAGACGACTGGTACTAGCGATTTACTCGAAGCATTTCGTGGTTTTTGTAGTTGCGCTTGACAAAATGAAATGCAGAACGCATTACCTCCCCCATAGAACGGCTTTTCAAAAACGACGACTGCTTTGTAAGTTCATATACTTCTTCACGCAATTGTGCTATTTTTTCAGGACTCGAAATGTGGTCATTGAGCATGCATTTTAGCAAGTGTGTTAATCGGGTTTCGTTGCTCAAAATACGGCGTGCTATGGTGGCACGCTCTTCAATTTTATACTGATCAACAGATGCTTTCGTCAAATGTTTTTTGACCAAATCAACCATAGGCAGGTTTTCTTTAAAAAATTGTGGTCGATATACCTTTAATCGACCTTCATAGCACTGCTGATCAAAATCTATTGCACGGATTTTATAAATAACCTTGTCAAAATCATGAATTGGTATAATCACATAGTTGTAGGCACGCATATCGCCCAATAACCGAATCATACAACGCTCATTGAACTTCACGAACGATTTAGCAATTTGGCTACGCTCTGCAACGGTGCATTTGGGTAAAAAATCTTTGATAAATTCATCGCCAGGAATTCCAGCAATATGTTCTTCTATTAAGGTGTTTTTATATACCAAAAAATTCAAATTATGCGGAGAAAGCATATGCTCCAACTCTAATCCATAAATGCGCGAAGCATCTGCTTTTTTAACATAGAAATAAATAAAATTGTCGTTTAGCGTGTTTCGAATTTTTACGCGAAAGGGTTTTGAATTTCCAAAGGTGCAATAGTCAATACAATCCACATTAAGGTATGGAATGGTCATGGCACTACCGTCCGAATGTAGTAGGGTGTAAACACGTTTGAGTTGTTCATCAATTTCTTTGCGCTCACTATCAGAGTAAAACACCCGCACCCAAAGAGAGTCTTGATCGTGTTTGTTCATTACCGCAACAGAACCCGAAAAACGCAACAAATCATCATAAAAAATGGGCATTGCCAGCAAGCGAGAATACGCCTCTAAGAAGTCCGACAAAAAGGGACTGACGGGATAAGTCGGCTTTTTTTTCGAAATTAGCATATCTCTCATGCCTCAAAGGTAGGACTTTGTGTAACAAAATTTAATTAAGGGCGTTATATAATACAATGAAAACCATTTTAAATGTAACCAATCTCACCAAAACATTTGGCCGGCTGACTGCTGTAGATGCTTTGTCGTTTAACATCAATAAAGGAAATGTGTATGGCATTTTGGGACCCAATGGGAGCGGGAAATCTACCACTTTAGGTATGATTTTAAATGTTGTGAATCCCACATCAGGGGCTTTTTCGTGGTTTGAGGGTACTGAAAATACACATCAAGCGTTAAAGCGTGTTGGTGCCATTATTGAGCGACCAAACTTTTATCCCTACATGACCGCAGCCCAAAATTTGCGATTAGTTTGCAGAATTAAGGAAGTACCAAAAGCTAAAATTGAAGAAAAACTCGCTTTGGTTGACTTGCTAGACCGCAAAAACGATACATTTAAAACCTTTTCGTTGGGTATGAAGCAACGTCTTGCCATTGCTTCTGCCCTGCTCAATGATCCTGAAATTCTAATTCTAGACGAACCCACCAACGGGCTAGACCCCCAAGGAATTGCTCAGGTAAGAGATATTATCCAAAAAATTGCCACGCAAGGCACTACTATTTTATTGGCCTCTCACCTGCTAGACGAAGTGGAAAAAGTGTGTTCGCATGTATTGGTACTGCAAAAAGGGAAACAAATTTACTTTGGAAAAGTAAACGAACTAACTAAAGACCACGGCTATTTTGAGCTTAATGCCACTGATATGGAGGCGTTGCAAAGTGCATTGGATTCATTGTCATTTATAGAAAATAGTGCGTTGAAAGGGGCATTTATTATTGCCCATCCAAATACTACATTGTCTGCTGCCGAACTAAGTAAAGCCCTTACAGCCAAAGGAATTATAGTGACGCACTTGGCACAAAAACACAAAAGCTTAGAAGAGCAATTCTTAACCCTTACTCAAAATCAACAAGCATGAAACGATTGTTTTTAATTGAGTTTGACAAGTTACGCACCAACAGATCAAGTCGTATTCTGATTGGCGCTTATTTTATTTTACTTACATCCATAGCGCTTATTGCTGCCATAAAGTTTGATATTGGCCCCATCAAGTTTCACTTGGCAGAGCAAGGCATTTTTAACTTTCCGTATGTCTGGCATTTTAATGCCTTTATTGGAGCATGGTTTAAGATTTTTTTGGCAGTAGTCATCGTTTCCATGACCGCTAACGAATACAGCAACAAAACCTTAAAACAGAATCTTATTGACGGACTAAGCAAACGTGAATTTCTGCACTCCAAATGGGTGATTATTTTTGCTTTTGCTGGTATTTCTACGCTATTCATTTTTGTTGTGTCTCTTATTTTAGGGCTTATTTACTCGAACTATACAGAGGTTTCCGTCATCTTAAAAGATTTTGAATACTTGCTGGCGTATTTTGTCAAGCACGTGGCTTTTTTTGCGTTTTGTTTGTTTTTGGGCACTGCCATAAAACGCTCCGCTTTTGCGTTAGGGTTTTTGGGTATTTGGCAAATGTTTGAAGGGTTTTGCTATGGCATTTTAAAATGGAAATCGCCTTCGTGGCTAGATGCAGATCAAGTGTTTAGGCTATTCCCGCTAAATGCCATGAGTAATTTAATTCCCGAACCCTTTACCCGCCTTTCGGCGGTTCGTAACCTTGCCAATCAAGTTGAGGTAGATGTTTTTAAAAACACCAATGTCCAATTTTGGGATATTGTCATCGTGCTACTTTGGGCGTACATTTTTTATTTCCTAACATATAGGCTACTTACACGCCGTGACCTCTAAGTTTTTGCTATTTTTGGCATGCTATGGAGTTCGAACTTGTTTCAGAATTTAAACCTGCAGGCGATCAGCCTGAGGCTATTCGTCAGCTTGCAATAGGACTTGCCGAACAAAGCAAGTTTCAGACCCTTTTGGGGGTTACGGGTTCGGGTAAAACCTTTACAGTAGCCAACGTTATTGCCGAAACAAGACGACCAACACTTGTACTAGCACACAACAAAACGCTTGCTGCACAACTTTATGCCGAGTTCAAACAGTTTTTCCCCAACAATGCGGTGGAGTATTTCGTGTCCTATTACGATTATTACCAACCTGAGGCATACATCCCTACATCGGGTACTTACATCGAAAAAGATTTATCTATTAATGATGAGATTGAGAAACTTCGGTTAAGCACCACATCATCGCTACTCTCTGGACGTAGAGATATTATTGTAGTAGCGTCGGTTTCATGCTTATACGGAATTGGAAATCCAGTGGAGTTTAAAAAGAATGTTATTACCATTCACGTTGATCAAATCATTCCACGAACAAAATTGCTGCACCAACTGGTGCAAAGTTTATATGCGCGAACTACTGCCGATTTTTTACATGGAAATTTTCGCGTAAACGGCGATGTTGTAGATGTTTTTCCCAGTTACGCTGACCATGCCTTTAAAATCCATTTTTTTGGTGATGAAATTGAGGCAATTGAAGTATTTGATCCATTAACGGGGACGATCAAAGAAAATTTTGAGCAGCTAACCATATATCCAGCAAATATGTTTGCCACTTCTCCAGAGGTGTTGCAAAATGCCATTCATCAAATTCAAGAGGACCTAACCGCTCAAATATCCTATTTTAAGGATATTGGAAAACACTTGGAAGCCAAACGTTTGGAAGAACGCACCAATTTTGATTTGGAAATGATTCGGGAATTGGGCTATTGCTCGGGCATCGAAAATTATTCCCGATACATTGACGGGCGTGCGCCCGGAACGCGTCCTTTTTGTCTATTAGATTACTTCCCCGATGATTTCCTAATGGTCGTTGACGAAAGTCACGTAACCTTATCGCAGGTACATGCCATGTATGGCGGAGATAGAAGTAGAAAAGAAAATTTGGTGGAATACGGATTTCGTTTGCCCGCAGCAATGGATAACCGTCCACTTAAATATGAAGAGTTTGAGCAAATTCAACAGCAAGTTATCTATGTAAGTGCCACCCCTTCTGATTATGAATTGGAAAAAACAGAGGGCGTATACGTTGAACAAATTATACGTCCAACGGGGTTACTAGACCCAATTATAGAAGTGCGTCCTAGCTTAAATCAAATTGACGATTTGGTGGAGGAAATTCAGCTACGAACCGAAAAAGACGAACGCGTATTGGTAACAACACTTACCAAACGCATGGCGGAAGAATTGACCAAATACCTTTCTCGAATTGCCATTCGATGTAGGTATATTCATAGTGATATTGACACCCTTGAACGGGTTGAAATCATGCACGATTTACGAAAAGGGTTATTTGATGTGTTAATTGGTGTAAACCTGTTGCGTGAAGGATTAGACTTGCCCGAAGTATCGCTAGTTGCCATTTTAGATGCCGACAAAGAAGGTTTTTTGCGTTCGGCGCGTTCGCTGACGCAAACAGTAGGGCGTGCTGCACGAAATCTGAATGGCACGGCAATAATGTATGCCGACACAATTACCAAAAGCATGCAAAAAACCATTGATGAAACGCAGTATCGACGTGCCAAGCAAATGGCATATAACGAACGACATAACATTACACCACAGGCACTAAATAAAGCTTTAGACGAAACCTTTGAACGTGCCAATGCTGTTCAAGATTTCTCAAATTTGAAGAAAGAAGATATTGCATATTTATCTAAAGATGCTTTGCAAGCCAAAGTGCGTGAGACACGAAAAGATATGGAAAAAGCCGCCATGGATATGGATTTTATCCGGGCGGCTCATTTTAGAGATGAAATTGAACGCATGCAAAGTCAACTTAAAACGTTGTCGTAGCACATTTGATTCTTACTTAATTTCAATCTGTTTTTTGGGTTCAGGGATGGCCTCTTGAAGTTTTGGCAACGATATATTCAAGATACCGTTATCGTACTTCGCTTTTATTCCTGCTGTATCTACTGTTTCTGGTAGTCTAAAACTACGTTGAAAACTATCAAAAGTAAACTCACGGCGCGTATACTGCTCTGTGTTGGTAGCATCTTCGTGTTTTGACTCGCTCGAAATCGTTAAGACATGGTCGTCAAGCTCAACATTGAAATCCTTTCGTGTCTTTCCAGGTGCAGCCAAGGCAAGTTCAAAAGCGGAATCTGTTTCTGTAATATTTACAGAAGGCACATGAGATCGCTGTGGTGTAGTGGTTAATGGAAATGATGTTCCAAAAAATTCATCCAATAAAGATGGAAACCAAGGGTTTGTATTTCTACGTACTAAATTCATGATGTTAGGTTTTAAATGTTATACACCCAACATATGGCAACTAGTATACCGATTTATGTTTAATGACATTATGTCATTTTGAATTCAAAAATAACTGACAAGTTGTCAATTACTGGAGTACTGCTTGCACTTTATCGGCAGCTTCTTGAAACAAAGTAGCGCTTTCTACTCTTAAACCAGAAGCATCAATAAGTTCTTTGGCAATATCGGAGTTGGTGCCTTGTAGGCGCACAATGATAGGCACTTGAATGGCATCGCCCATATTTTTGTAGGCATCCACAATTCCTTGAGCTACACGATCGCAACGGACAATACCCCCAAAAATATTGATCAAAATTGCCTTAACCTTGGGATCTTGTAAAATAATCCGGAATGCTGCCTCAACTCGTGCGGCATCTGCCGTTCCGCCAACATCCAAGAAGTTGGCAGGATCGCCACCTGCTTGTTTGATTAAATCCATTGTGGCCATTGCCAATCCAGCTCCATTAACCATACAACCCACATTTCCGTCTAGTGCAACGAAGTTTAGACCTACTTCCCGCGCAGCAACATCGGTGGGGTTTTCTTCGCGAACATCGCGCATGGCAACAAAGTCGGGATGACGAAACAATGCGTTATCATCTAAGGTAACTTTAGCATCTACTGCAATGATTTTATCATCTGAGGTTTTAAGCACAGGATTAATTTCAAACAAAGCCGCATCGGCACCAACATAGGCCTTGTACAAAGCAGAAACAAACTTAACCATACCTTTAAATGCAACTCCTGAAAGACCTAGATTAAAAGCAACCTTACGTGCCTGAAACGGCAACAACCCAACAGTTGGGTCAATTTCTTCTGTAAAAATAAGCTCTGGCGTTTGCTCGGCAACCGTTTCGATATCCATTCCACCTTCTGTTGAATACATAATCATATTACGCCCTGTGGCACGGTTAAGCAATACCGAAATATAGAATTCTTTTGGTTCTGAATCTCCTGGGTAGTACACATCTTCAGCAACCAAGACCTGGTGCACCTTCTTACCCTCGGAAGTGGTTTGTGGGGTGACCAACTGCATGCCAATAATATCATTTGAGATTTGTTCTACTTCTTCAAGAGACTTGGCAAGTTTTACACCACCCCCTTTTCCGCGTCCACCAGCGTGAACTTGCGCCTTTATCACATGCCAACCTGTTCCTGTTTCTTCAGTGAGTTGCTTGGCAGCAGTAACAGCATCAGCTGGTGTAGTAGCAACAATACCACGTTGAATACCTACGCCAAATTGCGCTAAAATCTCTTTCCCTTGAAATTCGTGTACATTCATAGAACTATTTTGAAGTGCAAAAATAGGCAATCGCAAGTGCATCTTTGCACAAAACCAAAAAAGATAATTGTTATATTTACAACATTATGTTTTATTTTTAGTATATTTTAAATTTCATATTCTTTTTACCCTTGCAAAAAGGTACATTTGCGCAAAATTAGTATTATGCAACATCGTGATTTAGTACAGATTTGCGAAGATTTTGGAAGTCCTGTTTATGTTTATGACACCCAAATCATTACACAGCAATACAATCGACTTACGCAAGCCTTTAGCGCCATACCAAAATTGCGGGTTAACTATGCCGTAAAAGCACTATCAAATCTAAGTGTGCTTAAATGGATACATCATTTGGGCGCAGGACTTGATACTGTTTCAATCCAAGAAGTACAACTGGGACTTGCTGCTGGCGTACCCCCAAAAGACATTATTTATACGCCTAACGGAGTATCGCTTTCAGAAATAGAGGAAGTGGCAAAACTAGGGGTGCAAATCAATATTGACAACCTATCTGTTTTGGAACAGTTTGGCACTGCCAACCCTGATATTCCTGTGTGTATTCGCGTCAATCCGCACATCATGGCGGGAGGTAATGCCAATATTTCGGTTGGGCATATCGACTCAAAATTTGGAATTAGCATCCACCAGTTACCACACGTGTTGCGTATTGTAGAAAACACAAGCATGCACATCAACGGGGTACACATGCACACGGGGAGCGATATATTGGATATTGGTGTGTTTTTACATGCTGCCGAAATCCTATTTGACACAGCACGTTCGTTTAAAAATCTAGAGTTTTTGGATTTTGGTAGTGGATTTAAAGTGCCTTACAAACCAGGAGATAACGAAACCAATATCGAAGAATTAGGAGAACAACTCAGTGAGCGCTTTAATGCCTTTTGCGATGAGTATGGAAAAGAATTGGTGTTAGCCTTTGAACCCGGAAAGTTTTTGGTGAGTCAAGCAGGCTACTTTATGACCAAAGTAAACTCAGTAAAACAAACAACCTCCACGGTATTTGCTCAAGTAAATAGCGGTTTTAATCACCTAATTCGACCCATGCTATACGGTGCACAACACCGTATTGAAAACATATCTAACCCTAACGGACGCGAGCGGTTTTACTCTGTTGTAGGCTATATATGCGAAACCGACACCTTTGCCAACAATCTCAAAATTGCGGAAATCAAAGAAGGTGATGTATTGTGCTTTCACAATGCAGGCGCGTACTGCTTTACCATGGCTAGCAACTATAATTCACGCTACCGCCCTGCCGAAGTACTTTGGCATGATGGCAAAGCCCATCTGATACGCAAGGAAGAATCCTTCAATGACCTCGTACAAAACCAAGTGGTGATGGCGTTTGATGCGGTAGAAGCGTAGTTTGTAGGATTTTTCTGATATTCTTTTTGCAGAGATAAAACTCGATGCTAAACGGCTAAAGCTGTCATTTTAGCTGTGTTCGCTTACATTTCGGGTATTTCAAATCAATTTTTTTTATAGAACAGGAGCTTTAGTGCTTAAAGTTTCTCCTATGAAAACATCTTTACGCTTTGCTTTAAGCCTTTTTCTTGCAGGTTGGTCATTAAGTGCACAAGACCTAGTCGAAAACTGTCCCTATAAACTTGAAGTTGCCAGTGATTACCTCCGCGACTTTGGTTTTGCATCACATGAACTGGTTGAGGAAATCTACGCAAGTATAGCCCGTTGTGATAGTGATACTCCCGACGCAAACTTCGCCCATGGAATGTTGGGACGATTTTACGCCCAAAACGAACAAGATATAGAAGCTGCCTTTAGTCGAATTGAAAAAGCAGCAGTGCAAAAACATGCTACCGCAGCAAAAACCTTGGCACTTATGTTAAAAGAAGGCGAAGGGTGCATTATGAACCTAGAAGCCTCTGAAGATTGGCTAAAAGAAGCTTATAACCTTGGCGATGATGAGGCTGCCTATATTTTGGGATATTACTACCTTAAGGGATTGGGCAGCATTCGCCAAAGCTACAACAAGGCTGTTCGGTGGTTTTCAAAAAGCCATCATCCCATGGCTAAACACTGGTTGGCATTGTGCCAATACCAAGGGCTTGGTGAAACGCAAAACAAAAAACTTGCGCTTGCTTCATTACAAGAAAATCAGAATGACAACAGTTTGTATTTGCATGATTTTTTGGTAAATACTGCCGCAGACTCAACCAAAATTGACAACAGTAATCCTATAATAAACCACATTGCCAAAGGCGATGTACAAAGGCAATATGTGTATGCCGACAACAATGGTATAGAAACCGCAAAACAGGCCTATTTGATTGCATGGGATTGGGCAAAAGAACGCATACAGCAAATTGTTCCGATATCTTTTGCTTTTACCACAACTGAAGGGCAAACTCAATTTGAATTTAAAAAGGAGCAGCAAGAAATTACAGGCAATGTTGCTTTGCTAGGAGATCAAGCGGCATTTGAGGATTTTTCCTTTACCCTAACCAACCCCTTTCCAGACCATGAGGTGGAAAAGGAATTGTTTGTTGACCTATTTACGGCACAATTTTACCAAACCCTAATTCAAGATACACCAGTGGTGATTGGCGAGACAGAAGGGTGGGTTGCCAATTATAACGAACCTGCACCACCCATAAGCTTAGTACTGATAGATCCGTGGAACGGATTATTACAGCATGAACGCCAAGCGGTACAGCATGACCCACACAACATTATTACAAATTACCCCAACCAATTTACAACCGATTTGGTGGTGCTTTTTGAGTTAGAACAAGAAGAAAATGTGCAGGTAAACATTTACCATTTTAACAACTTAGACCAATTTGAACTGCTACCCCACCAACGCCTTAGCGAAGGGGAACACATTATAAGAACCGACACCACGGGGTGGCCAAGTGGACTGTATGTAATACAGCTATTTGCCGGAGACCAACTACACCGCAAACTCATTTTAAAAGAATACTAACATGCGCCCTACTTTTTTATTTTTATTAATATCTTTTTTTGCTGTTACCGCGGCAACAGCACAGCTCTACGACAACAGATCTCGTTATTTGCAAATACCTTACGACTCTATACGTTTTGAGAAAAAGCCATATCAAACCCAAAACACTATCTTAAATAATTACCAAAGCAACCAAAACAGCTATAACAACTACCGCAATAGGGTAAACAGATATACACTGCCAAAATTAGATTCAAAAGAGTTTTACGACCGCTTTAGAACTCCTGAAATATTTAAACGTTATTTGGACAATGACGATTATTTGATGGGTTCACCCGAAAGACCAGGTATACCCTCGATTAATTTTCAATGCTTTTGTTTTGTGCCTATTGACATAAATTCCATATTAAATTTCTACAGCTCAAATAGCGGTTCAATTGAAGCTGATAGAAAAGATTATATTAATGGTCAAGAAGAAGTATATTCTGAAGAGATGAGTAAGCGGGGGTTTAGTAAAAATTATGGAGAAACCTTTAAAGACCAGCAAATTCGTTTTTTTAAAAGCTATGTGCAAAAGTTTGATTCATGGTTTGAACACGGTAAAAGAACCTCCTACTACGAACACAAAAAGCGTTATGTGAGCGAAGTTAAAAGTACTGCTGAAGAATTTGATATTAAATTTAAAAATCAAATCGCTAATTCTGTAGTTTTTAATTTTCTGAAACAATATAAAGCTAACCCCAGAAATACAGCAAGTCCAATAAAATATGTAGGAGACTTAAAAATTGGACAACAATTTGCACGCGATATTCCGCCCAATAATTATGGTAATTACAACCTTGTAAAATCATTGTTACAAAGAGATGATAGAGGAGCAATACATCAACTGCATATACGTAATGTATATAATTATTTAAAAAAGTCTTCAAATAATCTAAACGACTATCTAGTAGATCGTTATATTAAACAATATGACAATGAATATAACCTATACGCCCGTTTTGGTTATCAGAGTGCCTACATGATTGACCATTTACGAGGGCATCATCTAACACCCCATAATTTGAATCGAATCAGCACTGAATATGATTTTAGTGGTTATATGACCCATGTACCATATGACCGAGTAGCTATCACGAATTTCTATATTAACTCCAATACTAATTCAAGCTACTTTATGCCGTTTGAAAAAGCAAAGGCTATCATGGCTATAAATAGCTTTCCTTCAAATGTTAAAAAAACAATTGAAATAGATGGAAGTATTAAAAATAGTGTGATGAACTATTTGGGAAATGCTCTTCCTATGCATTATGAATTAAACACCATACGCGATGCCATAAACTCAAGATATAACGATGCCTTTAAGTGGTCTGAGCTACCCTACTTTAGAACAAGAAGTTTTCAAAAAAGAGAAAGTCCGGAAACAATTATGAGTATGTATTTGGAAAAAACAACCTCAAACTATTTTTACCTAAAGCAATATGGTATTGAAGGATCACTAATTTTTGATTTAGGATCAACGCAATTTGCCTATAAAATGCACAAGGGAATTGGTGACGTTCTTAAAAAAATGTATAAAAACCCAATATACGCTGGAAAAGAAGGCGCAACCATACGCCATTTTCTAAAAGAAAAAGGCCTAAACGTACCCAGCAGCCTAAGCGACCACGACCTTGGCACCCTTTTTGATTTTGGAGGTGGGAACACCGATTACTTAACCATAGAGTTTTCGGATTATGCCAAAAAGTACATTCTTAATTTCCATCACGGTGATGGAAAATATGGATGGTCATTGTTTACAGACCCCTTTAAACTACAAGCACTTGAAGAAATTCTTAAAGAGAATATGGTGGATTTTGAGGACAGAATCATTAACAAGCTAACGGGAAAAGCGGAGTGTGTGTATGATAAAATGGTTGCTGGAAGTAATACCATAAATAAAATTCTTGAGAATTTTCAGGATGGAAATAAACCCTCTCAGTTTAACTTAAAGTTTGAAATGTCAAATTCTCTTGGAAATGAAACGAATGCGTCAACCGCAACACCAAAACAAAGTAAAATACCAAATACCTTTGTCATAAAAATAAATCAGTATAGGGCTGAAAATGTCAATACGATGCTTACAGTAGCTAGAACTATTTTACACGAAGGCATACACGCCAGACTTTGGGAGTTTGTATATAGAAAAGAAGGTGGAGTTTCTAGGGATGACTTCCCAGGTATTTATGACTATTTTAGAAGATTCGGAAAAAATTGGGATCATCAACAAATGGCAGCGCATTATAGGAGTACTATTGCGAAAGGACTCAAACAATTTGATAATGGGCAGCATTCTGATGCGTTTTATCATGCATTAGCTTGGGAAGGCTTATCTGAAATAAAAGATTTAAATGGTAACCAAGATCGAATATATACGGAGGCTTGGAAAGAACTATCCCCTTCAGAACAAAAAAGCGTATTGGACATCATCACAAATCATAAAAAAAATGGTAGTAAAAACTGTAATTAAAAGTCTGTTTTCTCTGATTGTCATGTTGTGTTTTTCAAACAATGCGATAGGCCAATCTAGTGCTTCAAAATATTTGTTATTTGATAGCGCAAAAGACAGTTTAATCATGCTTGATAACACGCATTATTATAAAATTGATAACACCTTGTTTGACTTAAATAGGTACAATCAAATAGACACTCTTAACTATCAAGATATTTGTAAACTAAAAATTATCAGTGTTGAAAAACTATTGCTAGCAAGTAGAACTAAAATTGACAGCATTACTGAAAGGGAAAGTATATTAAAGACAGGCATCATTTATATATCTGACACTAATAATGATTTCTTCCCATTCATTTACGTCTTAGAAAAACTGCAAGATTGTTCATATAAACGATCTCGTGTTTGGTGGGTGGACTACTAATAATGGCGACTAACTATAGAAGCACTATAGCTAAAGGACTCAAACAATTTGATAATGGGCAGCATTCTGATGCGTTTTATCATGCATTAGCCTGGGAGGGATTATCCGAAGTTAAAGACTTGAAT